>Ga0308163_10000238_pt1 | contig 139170 bp, 127 predicted proteins | sample PhyTR1_FD_201037 | JGI IMG/M metagenome (GOLD analysis project Ga0308163, IMG submission 201037) | Phyllosphere microbial communities from UC Gill Tract Community Farm, Albany, California, United States - DLSLT.R1 | ecosystem: Host-associated > Plants > Phyllosphere > Unclassified | place...
AAGAAGTAAAAAAAGGGAGGATAATCCTATCACGTCGACATCTTTAATATTTCGTGTCTAGCAGGACCTCAACTTGCCTCCCTTTTTCTGATTGTTATATTATAAATATAAAGATATGAGCGGGACTGCTGTACGCCATTGAATACTGACATTTATTTCCAAAACCTAAGGCGCTGCAAACATCATCTATATTGATTTTTTATGATAAATTTCCACTCAGAATGACAAACTTAGGCTATTAATCTCTCAAAATTTATTTACCTTTCACCGTAAATACATACTCACCAGAACCTACCTCAACTAACACCTTACCTTCTTTTAATTGTTTAGAAGCAATGTTTTTTCCATTTTGAGTAATTCGCGAGCCCGAAGTTGCAGGCAGATAAACGGTAGCTCTTGCATTGGCTGGTATCACAGTTTTTAACTCAAATGTTCCGTTAACCAATTTCCACTCGCTTTTTATCAGCCCATAAGGAGATACATACTCCGCTTTTGCAGCATTCACATCGCCCACCACTTCCGGCCGGATATCGATCTGGCGAAAACCCACTGAATGGGCAGCAGGCCGGATTCCTGCTAAACCACTGTAAAACCATTCCATTAAATGCCCGAGCATAAAATGATTGTTGGATGCATTTTCTGCTCCCTGCCACGATTCGGTAAGTGCAGTAGCACCTTTGGCCAGCTGATAACCATAACCCGGAACATCGGAGCGGTTGTTCATATCATAAATTACATCTGAACGACCAGCATCATCCAGTACGCGGAGCAAATAACGATAACCTATATCCCCGGCAGTTAAGGTATTGTTTCTGCCTTTAAGCTCTTTTACAATATTTTCAATCACCGCAGCTTTATTTTCAGGTTCTACCAATCCCATGTAAACCGATACTGCATTTGCGGTCTGGCTTCCGCCTGCATATTGTTTAGTTTTATCTTTAAAAAATGTAGTATTGTAGGCTTTTTTTACTTTAATAGCCAGTTCCTGATAAGCGTCGGCATCAAGGGGTTTGCCTAACAATATGGCTATTTTTGCCATCAGTGTCAGGTCGTAATAGTAAGTGGCCGTAGCGGTTACTCCATTTGGAGTAAGCTGCGATGGCCCGGGTTCTTTAGGTCCAATGTCGTACCAGTCGCCCAATCCGTGAGAAAGGATGTGATTCTTTGCTTTGGTCTCCAGATAAGCTAAATACCGTTTCATCATCGGGTAAGCTTCTTCCAGTACATCCTGATCTCCATACCACTCATACATGTACCATGGCATAATAATCGAATTACTTCCCCATTCTGGCGAATCGCGGAAAGGGCCGCCGAACCTTGCATATTCCGGTGCGGTACTGATTACCAGGCCTTCCGGCGTTTGTGCGTTGATCATATCCTTAACCACCTTTCTGCAAAGACTTGCGATATCATAATTGTAACGGATAGACGGACCTACCAGATGCGCTTCTTCCAGCCAACCCAGCTTTTCGCGATGCGGGCAATCGGTAAATACACTTGATGTATTGCTCCGGATGGCCCAGTCGATCAGTTTGTAGGTTTTGTTAAAAAGTTCGTTAGAGCAGGAAAATGTGCCGATGGTGGCGGCTGAATTGCGGGTATGCAAGCCAAAAAGACCGGTTACCACAGGGAGGTGATCGGGGTTTGGTTGTCCTTCGGGCACTGCGCCTTCTACCTGGATATACCGGAAACCATAGTACATAAACTGCGGTTGCCAGCTTTCTGTTTCAGAACCTTTAAGGGTATATTTAAAGAAAACAGGGGTTCCAATGGGCTGTGTAGTAATGGTTCCATCATTCGCCAATAGTTCTGCAGGTTTCATAATTACGGTATCTCCGGCTTTCCCTTTCACAACCAGTTTTGGAATACCCGATGCATTTTGCCCTAAATCGTAAACCCAAACGCCCTTTTTAGGCTGACTGATCTTTTTTGGAGTGAAAGTATCAAATATTTTAAGTGCCGTTGCGGTTTGTGAGGTGAGTTTTTCAGGGCCATCAACCACTAGCGCATTCTTCCAGGCTGAATCATTAAAACCAGACATTTTCCAGCCAGTTTGTTCGAGCATGGCATTGTAATCTTCTCCACCATAAATACTGGAATAGGTTACAGGGCCCGTTGTAGCTTTCCATGAATCATCGCTGATGATATTCTCTGTTGAGCCATCGGTAAACTCGATTGATGTGCGTAAAATCATCTTTGGATAACCATAGGCAACAGTGAGTTTATGGTAACGCTCGTCAGGAACATAATAGAAGCCGTTTCCAAGCATCATCCCGAATACATTATTGCCTTGTTTTAAGTCTTTAGTAATATCAAAAGTGACATAAAGTGCGTGTTTTTCGTATTCTACCCAGCCAGCATCCAGAAAGTGATTTCCAACCTTTTGCCCATTTAAACTCAGCTCAAAATGCCCCAGACCAGCCACATAAACGGTAGCCCTTTTTATTGTTTTTTTAACCGTAAATTCCTTTCTCAATATCGGAAGTACCTTATTCTTAACGGGATTGTTATCACCCTGAGCGGGAAGAAAACGTTGGTTATCAGCCAGGCGTTCGTAAGCAATCCAGCTGGCTCCGTTCCAATTGCCCAACAGGCTCATTTGCCAGTTAGCTGGAACAGACCATGCAGAGACATTTTTGTGGTTATCCCACACCATCACTTTCCAATAATATACTTTGGTGGGCTGAAGTTTGGCACCAGCGTATTGGATCTGAATGGAAGCATCTGAAAGCACCTTTTTACTGTCCCATACGTTGCCAATATTTTTTGCAAGCGATTCTGCATTATCTGCAACTAAAATACGGTAAGCTGACTGCATCACGTTTTGTTGCTGCGATCGTAATTGCCAGCTCAGGCGGGGATGAAGTGTTTCAATCCCAAGCGGATTTTCGCGGTACTCGCACTTTAATGCGGTAACCTTTACCTGCGCATAAAGCTGGGTAAACATACAGGTTAATCCAAATGCGATCAGTACTTTTTTAGTGGCAGCAGCAATAAAGGTTTTGGTTTGTCTCATAGTACAAAATGCGGATAATGATTTCAAACACCTCTAAGTGAGAAGGGTACAGTAATTTCCATCCGGCTAAGTTTCAGTTTGGTTAGCAAACGACCATTTGGCTGATCGCTGGCGCTAAAATTAACCATTAAAAACCATCAGAAAATATATGATCTGATAATTCGAATACACAATTTGATTTTTGATCATTCATCAAGAATGCACTCCGTGCACCACGGCAATGTTCTGCTTTCTCTTCTCAACATTTAAGGGTATCTGAAAATGCTACCATAATTAAATTAAACGCCTTGAAATGCGGAAAATAGAATATTCAGTTTTTGAGCCTCCTCTTCCCTAACCGGATTAGTTTCAGGCTTATTTAAATAATCATGTACCAGCCAATATTCTTCGCCATTAGCAATTTCTTCCGCCAGAAGGATTTTTTTAATGGTTTCTGTCTGTAATATTTCAATCGCATGGAAATCTGCACCGGGCTCATCCTTTAGGAGTTGTCTCATTTTCAAAGCCATAGAAAAAGGCATGTGATTGATGATCTGATAATCAATATCGCTGCTAATTGCCCTCAGCAGTTTTATGTTACACATGGCATAGGCTTCATCTATCCGCTTGCTCGATTCGGCAAAAAAAGGCCGCATGGCGGGGGTAAATCCGCCATGTTCGGCCATAAATTCATTGACCAAAATACATTTACACTTTAAAGTTTCTAATTCAGAGAAGATCATCTGCAAGCTGAAAAATCAAATAACAGCATGGCCCCGCTATTTAAGGCCAAAAACATCTATTTCACCCATCACCATATATTTTTCTGCTCCTGTAAGGCCTGTAAACCTGAAATAACTGGCTTTAGGTAATCCGGTTATTCCATAAAACTGACCATTATTGGTCAACGGATCAAAGGTGTAAGGACCATAATCAACCCAGTTGACATTATCTTTACTTAAAGAAAGCTTAAATGTATTTACGCCCCTAACATCATCTTTGGCCCTGTATATGGTAAAACCGGTAATCGATTTTTCGCCTTTCATATCAATGGTTACAAAATGAGGGTAGGCTGAGGCAGCATTAACCAACGTGTGCCAACGTGTGGCCGGGTCGCCATCTATGATATTAGATACCCGATTGGCCGTACTGGCATCGTGCTGGCTGGAAAATGCCTGGATACTCCAGGTATCTTTACTAAAAAGAAACTGTTTAATTTCAGTTGAACCGGTATAAAAAGTATCAATGCTTCTTAACGTATCCGGAAGATATACGGTACTGTAACTAAAAGTTGTTCCTGGTTTAATATCCAGAATTTTTGAAGAAGCCTGAGCAGTAGAGTAGCGTTTTTTTTGTGCCTGCCCTGAAACATCTGTATAGCTTACTTCGGTTGCAATTGCCCCTCCTGCCCGGTTGGCGGCGCCCCATTCGATAATAATGGCACCATTTGCATCAATTAACGATTTTGTTACCGGCCTGGTAAGGATTTGCGCCTGATACCTGCTGCCATAACTTTTCCCCAACAGTTCTAACGGAATTGAGGAATTTCCTTTATCATCATAAGTTTTAATGATAAAGGAATAAGATTTTTCCATCAGATTTTCAATAATTGTACTAATGGTATCGCCAGTTGCCGGGATAGCAACGTTTACCGAATCGGCATAATTGTTCCAAAAAACCTTTGCTTTGGTTACACTGGGGTCTGCCCCCCTAAGCCAGGCAATCTTAACCCTGTTGCGCCCGGCAAAAACCACAGGCGAGGTTGCTTTTCCGGTATAGGTAAGTCCACCGGGAACAATAAACGGTTTAAAAGTACTATCCATTTTCTTACATGCGGCCAAAGCAACAAGCAAGAAAAAAAGCACCAATCTATTATTAAATTTCTTTTTCATAATGTATCATTATTATTTAATGGTTACCAATATTGAGCAGCTATTATGGCACAATTTGTCCGAACAACCTTAATTCTGCAATAACCACCTGGCCCGTACTGCTATATGTTTCTGTGGTTTTCCAGCGGATATAACGCACGGCTGGTGGTGGTGTATCAAAGTCGAAATCCTCTCCCAAAAAGTTGGCATAATTCCTGTCCTGATCGCTCATTTGCCCCAAAGGCAAACCTGAGGGTTTAAATGATCTGAAAGTTCCTAATTTTTGCCAGCTATCCCAGCTGCCATCCGGATTTGGCGCATTAGATCCCCAGAGTTCAAAAGTTTTGAAGGCCGAACCGACGTAAATATGGGTATTAGGTGCCTGATGTGCCTTAATTCTGCTCATCAGCACTTTTTGTTTTAAGTCAATGGTGAGAGATTGAGGCAGAACCGATGCATTTGGCGATGCATAACATTGATTTCCCAATGATGCCCATTTCCCATCCCAGATATATTCGACCTTAAAAGCCGGATCGGCAACGCCTTTCTGATCGTTAGGAAGATCTAAATTCGTCCACAGGTTTTTAGGTATCTCGATTTCAAATTTCGGGGTGAGTTTTTTAATCAAGGTATCTGATTTGTTGTTCCAGCGGTCGCGGACAAATACACCAAACTTCCGCTCTTCGGACTTGAACCCACGTACTGAAAAATTTCCCTCAACTGCATTAGTGTATTGGGTATTAATGGTCGACCACGTATTTTTACCGGTACTATCAACCATCACCACAATTGCAAGATTAGCCTTATCGGGATTTTGAAAAACCACATTTACCCCGCTAAAGGTTTCGGTTAATTTTATGTTGGAAAAAACCGATCTTACTGGGGGTGTTTTTGGCTGTACAAATATGGAAACAGGGGCCGATTCTTTTTCATTTTTTCCTATACTGTACAATTTAACCTCGTGGCTGAGCTCATCACCAAAACCAACCAGTTCTAAGCTATTGGCATAGATAGAAGATTTGGCTTCGCGTGAAACCCCAGGCTGAATTTCATAAACAGCCTTTACATAAGATAGATTCGGATCTGAAGGAAGTGTATAAGTAATGGTTGCCCCACCAGCAGTTGCAGTTGCCTTTACTGCCGAAACCTGAGCTGGTGCTGGCGCATTAGGGTCGGTATAATCTAACCGTTCATCTTTTCCGCAGCCATAAAGACCGATGAGAAAGGCCCAGATAAGTATATAATATGCTTTTTTCATATTCGTTTTTTTAGCTTTAAAAAGTTACCATCCAAGATTTTGGACAAGGTTTCTGTTGGTTACAATATAACTTTCATTAATAGGCCAGAAATAATCCTTAATGCCAAAGGTTTGATTGAAAATAACCGTAGGACGATAATATGCGGCAGATTGCTGCTGCCCTAAATCCCAACCCCTTATCGGGATATTCAACTCGTCTTCAGCAGTTTTCCAGCGGCGAAGGTCCCAGAATCGCTTGGATTCAAAGGCAAGCTCAATCAGCCGCTCCTGTTGGATAATTGTGCGCAGTCCATCCTTAGACCTGAATTTATCCGGATTGGTAGAAAAATTGGTCCATGATGACTGCACGGAGTTGAGCCCTGCACGCTCTCTGACCAAATCGAGGTAAGTGTAAACATCCGCTACCGGTCCTTCAGATTCATTGAGTGCCTCTGCATACATCAGGTAAAGATCTGCCAATCGGATCATCGGCCACGGATAGGCATTAACGGTATAACTGTTTCCTGAACCAATTACGTTCTGGTAATGGACAAGTTTTTTAATGTAATAACCTGTAACCGTCGAAAAATCGGGTTTTCCAAAACCATTCCGCTGCTTAAACTTCGCTTCCAGGTAAAACAGGTTTGAAGGGTTTGCATCATCATATCTGCCCTGTCCGTAAAAAATACCGCCATCAAAACCCAGATCGGCATAAAACCTTGGTTCACGGTTAAAATGAAGGTTGGCTGTGGTGTAATCTGCCCTTAAATAATATTTATCTTCAGGACGGGATGTTTTAATTCCATAACGCTCTTCATAATTCCAGCTTTTATCCTCGCTTATCGGTACACCATTCTGGGTATAAAACATTTCGGCTATCTTTAATGGTGGAGAAAGTTCTCCATGAGCCGTAGTCCCATCAAGCAGCGCGGGGTCCCACCAGGTAGATATCAGGCTTTGTAAGCCAGAAGCATTACTTTGTGTATTGGCCCAGATAATTTCGCTGTTCCATTTCTGTGCAACACTGTTCCTGATGCTCATTTGTATTCTTAAAGCCTGCGATAAATTTGGTGTTGCTGCGTCGGGAACGAACTTAAATAGTTTTATTCCCACGCTATGGCAAATGCTTATTGCCTTTTTACAAGCCACAGCGGCCGAATCCCACTTCGTTTTCGAATAAACGGTATTAAACAGGGCTGTACCGTCGGGGTTTTTAATCCCCGCCTGATCAGTATTGCCATTAAACAAAGGGCTTGCAGCTGTGATGAGCACCTGCGCTTTAAGTGAAAGGGCAATAGGTTGTGTAATCCTTCCCATATCACGGCCGGGATCGGCAATTGTGAGGGGTAATCCAGGCGTTGCCTCATTAATCAGCTGTACAACATAGGCAAAACATTCATCAGCAGGGTTTCGGAGTACTTTCACCTGGTTGATGTCGGCATCGATAGGTAAATTTTCACGTACCAATGGAATTGGCCCGTACATCCTCAAGAGGTAGAAATGATAATAGGCTTTTAAAAATTTCACCTCCGAAATCCATCGCAACCTTTCTGTCTCACTGAGATCGGGGACCTTCCCAATGTTTTCGAGAAAGATATTGCAGTCCCTGATTCCACGGTACAATACCGGCCATCGGTCTCCCAATGGCGATACTTTGTTCTGAAGGCCTTTAGCCATATCGAAATAAGCTTTTCTACCTTCTATCTGCCACATTTCATCTCCACCAGAAAAAGCAGGATCATCATTTAAACTACCATCGCGTGGCAGATAAGAAAAACAGGTGAACAGGTATTTTTCTGCCTGGGTTCGCATGGTAAATGCATTATCAATGGTGGCCACATTATCCGGAACCACATCTAAATACTTTTTACAGGATGCCAATATTATTATTGCAACCAGTGCTAAAGTAAGGCTGGTGATATATTTTTTCATATAGTTATAGTTAGGCCAGGTTAATTGAATGATAAGTTGAGGCCCAGGTTAAAAACCCGCTGCACTGGATAGCCGAGGCCATTACCTCCCATCTCTACATCCCACAGTTTGAACTTGCTAAAGTTTAAAAGATTGGTTGCATTGGCATAAACCCTGAAATTAGAAGCCCTTATCCTATTTTGTAGTTTTTTTGGAAGGGTATAACCAAATTCGATCTGTTTTAGTCTTAAAAAGGAACCATCGCGCATAAACCAGGTGCTGGTTTGTGTATTGTTTGCATTCACTGTTGAACTAAGTCTTGGCCAAAGCGCATGTACATCACGCCTATCTTCAGACCAGTAACTTTCTGAATATGCTTTTAACAACTGGGTTTCTCCGGCAAATGGTGAGGTAGCCACCGGGTCTATCCAAAATGATTCGTTGGCCAGCCCCTGGAAAAAAGCTGAGAAATCAAAGCTCTTAATGCCCAGCGAAAATCCAAATCCATAAGTTATTTCCGGCACTGAAGGGTTTCCTATGGCTACTTGATCGGCCTCGGTAATCTGCCCGTCGCGGTTAACATCTAGGTATTTGATATCGCCTCCTCCATAAGGACCAAAGTTCTGTTTAGGCGAATTGGCAGCTTCCTGATCATCGATAAACAAGCGCTCGGCAATGTATCCAAATGTTTGATTAAGCGAGTAACCAATCCGGCTGCGATAGGTTTCTTTATACTGGGGTTCTTCAAAAACCTTAAATTTACTGCTTGCATAGGTAAAGTTACCCCTGGCCGAAAACCAGATCTTATTGCTGAGCGATTGTTGGTAATCCATCGAAATATCCGTACCCCTTCCGGTGGCCTCTCCTACATTTGCCCTTACAGGAGCAGATAAGCCCATGGTAACTGGTATTGCTGATCGGGTCATCAAAATATTTTTACGTACCTCATCGTAATATTCTGCCTGTACCGTTAACCGGTTAAAGAGACCAATTTCTAATGCCAGGTTTCGTTTGGTTGCCGTTTCCCAGGTAATATCCGGATTGGAGTATCGCGAAACAGTTACTCCATTTACGGTGTATGGCGCAGTACCAATGCCATTGCCAAAAGAAGCAGCTTTTGAACCATCGTTCATATTCACATTCGAAAGGTAAAAAAAGCGGTCAGTAGGCGATCCAATAGCATCATTACCAATCAGGCCATAAGTGGCCCTTAAACGCAGATTGGATACAATGGGCTTGAGATCCTTAAAAAATGCCTCGTTGGAAATCGTCCAGGCCACTCCTCCCGATGGAAAGAAACCAAAACGCTGCGATTCGGCAAATCTTTCGGATCCGTTGTACCCAAAAGTGAATTCGGCAAAATAGCGGTTATCATAAGAATAGGTTGCCCTGCCCGATACCCCAAGGTTCCTGAAAGGCAAAGACAGTTGAAGATCACCTGCATTTGCAACCAGGTTTTGTCTCATCATGTAAACCAAAAGCCCACTCAAGCCATGTTTTTTGAACTGACGGTTATAATTCAGCATAGATTCCAGGTAAAAAGTAGATTCTACCGTTTTCGGACCTTCCTGATAACCTAAATATTCGGTAGCCGAGGTTTCGTTGATGTTGTTGACCTTATAAGTATTGCTCAACTGATCATAACCACTTAAGGTATATAGATATGGATTATAGAACCTGCTCACATCAAAAAAGGAGCTGCGGTTGGTGTTCATCATTGTTCTGAATGAAAGACCTTTTACCAGTCCCGAAAGGTCCTGTTTAAGCTCCAGCTGTGCCAGCATCAGTGATCTGGAGTAATCTTTATAACCCTTGGTCATATCGGCATAAGGATTGATATAGTTACCAGCGCCGTAATTACCATACATGATATGCCTTACAAACTGATGTTGGTCATCCTTTGGATAAAAAGCAGGAAACAGCACCGGGTTAGATCGCATTACCTTCCGGTACATTTCGGCACCACCGTCTATAGGGCCGGTATAATCATCAAAATTGCCGTTTAACCTCACAATCATCTGGGTCGATTTGGTCACATCAATGGTAACATTAGAGCGGAGTGTATAACTCTTCAGGTCGATATTGTTGTTAAAATTATTCCTTTGATCTACCTTAAGTATGCCATTGTCTTTATTGTAAGATCCTGAAACATAATATTGCGCTACACCACCCCCGCCACTCACGCTGAGGTTTGCCCTCTGGTTCATTGTGTAATCTTTGAAAAGCATTTCTTTCCAGTTATTGGAAGGATATACAATCGGATTTTTACCCAATATGGTATTTTCGATCTTTTCTTCAGGATAAAGAACTGTACCCAGCGGGTTTCTGGTCAGAATGGATTCGTTGGAAAGTTTCATATAGGTAATGGCATCAGCAAGTTCAACATCTGTAGTGGGTGCAGAAGCCGAATTTTCTAATCGGAAAGACAGTTTTGATTTCCCAACCACTCCTTGCTTTGTGGTGACCAGTATGACTCCGTTGGCCCCCCTGGCGCCATAAACAGCTGTTGAAGTAGCATCCTTCATAATACTAAAACTAGAAATATCATCGGGCTGAAGCCTGGCCAGATCAGTTGTGGTGAGCTCCATCCCGTCGATAAGAATCAGCGGAGAGGTTTTATAGCCGAAAGTAGTTACCCCACGGACAAAAAAGTCGGCATTGTCCTGCCCGGGTTCGCCACTGCGCTGATACGCAATAATACCTGCCGCTCGGCCCGCCAAAGCTGTGGTAAGGTTACTTGATGGTACTTTGAGGTCTTTAGTAGAAATGGTGGTTACTGATCCCACAAGATCTGTCCGTTTTTGCGTACCGAAGCCTACAATCACCACATCATCCATCGTATTGTTCGATTCTACCAGTGTTACATTGATAACGTCTTTGCCCTTAACGGCGATCTCCTGGCTTTTATAGCCTACCATTGAAAAAACAAGCACCGCATTTTCATCCGGCACATCGAGTATATATTTTCCACTCAGGTTCGTGGTTACGCCTTTAGTTGTTCCCTTTATGATTACTGAAACCCCTGCCATTACATCTACAGCATCTCTTACTGTTCCCCTTATTTCCTTTTTCAATATAGCAGCTGAGAAAACAACAGCTTTTGATGAATCAGGTAAAAAGCTGGAAGTATGAGGGTTATAAATAATCAGTTCTTTTGAACTAACAGTTTGAGTACCTGCAGCGATGAGCAATAGCGTGACCAGGTTCCTGGTAATTTTGAATTTATATGGGCAGTAGGAGGCACTGCCGCAAATAAATGCAGTAAACATTTTGTACATATTTGGTTAATTTGGTTTGATTAGTTATTCTGTAATACAATAATTTTCAGCGTAGTTAATGCTCACTATTGAATTACTTATGCTAGTAAAATGATCAATTTAAATTATAATGCGCTGGTGTTTCTTACAGCACGATGTGTGAATAGCTTAAATCTGCAGGTACCTGCATTTCCTAATTTGGAAGTTGAAATTGTAGTTAATTGGCAAACAGCGATTAACTGATCTAAAATCAATTATATTGCTGATCCTTTCTTTCCATGAAAGACAGGTGAGCGTAAGCCTTGTCATAAATTTAATATTTGGTTACCAGTTTGTTATCACTATAAAGCTAAGAGCGAAACCTAGTCTGTGAAATACACAATCTGATCAATCAGATACATATTTTGATTTTTCATCACTTTTAGTACCTGCATTCAATTAAAATAAGAGCTTAAAGAAATCAGAATCCAGTTCATTTAATAACTTTTATGGTTTTCTGTATGTATCTTAGTAAAAGCCTATGACTTTATTTTAATCTTATCATGCGCAATCACTATTTTTCTGTAACTCATCACAAAACTATAATCTACTTCGCCAGTACAATTATGCTGATGTTCGCCGCAACGATTTCCGCCTGTAAAAAGGAAAACAGTGAAGCATCTAAAACAGATGTGGAGACAGCACTTTTGACCAGATTAAACCAGCTGAGGGAAAAAGGCTGCACCTGCGGAACAGACATTATGCCACCTGCACAAAAGGTAACCTGGAATACTGCACTCGAAAAAACTGCAACCTTACATGCTGAAGATATGCTGAACCGGAATTATTTTAGCCACATTACACCCGAAGGCATCCCGGCGATACAGCGTTCCAGACAACAGGGATATGCCGGAACTGAGGTTGGAGAGGTTATAGCAAAAAATTACACCAGTGCTGATGCGGTAATGGCGGGATGGTTAGCCAGCGAAAGCCACTGCAAAGCGATGATGGATACCACATATAATGAAGTAGGTGCCGGCAAAGCAGGCACCTACTGGGTAATGGATTTAGGTAGAAAAAATTAGTGTGCCTGTTTTAAAATTGGTTAATTAAAAGATACGGTATAATTATTTACCTGGTGGTTTCTTCCACCAGCTGTGCTGGTTACTTCAAAACCGAATTGTACACGGTCTATTGTCTCATTACCGATCCAGGTCAGGTCGTTTTTAAGGTAATTCATGATATCTTTGATATTCACATCTCCAGAAGTTGAATTACTGGTGCGTAAAAAAGAAAAAACCTGTTTACCACTCGAACTTACAGGACCTTTATATACATTCCAGGTATGCCCGCCAACGGTTTTATTAGAAACATTTACCTGGGCCACACCGCCCGGATATGAACTGGCTATAGGACCAACGTTGCCTCTATAATTCATCCAAAGCATAATTTCGTATTTATCATTGCTTGTCCATACATCATAGTCAGCACCCCACGATCCGTCGGCAGGTACCGTAACATCATAATGAGAGGTTAAACTGTTCAAACTGCTCAATAAACGTTGTACTTTACGTTCAGAATTGGGATAAGATTTTATGCCTGAGGTATTTGGATGGTTAGACCAAATCCCCCAGTTATTACCGTTATTGGACCAAATACTCTGGTAGCCAGGGTTAGCACCCCACACATTATTAAATACGGTGTAAGGTGCATAAGCCTTGCTGGTGTAGTTGGATGTGCTGTTATCCGAAGTCCAATCGGCTTTTACCTGTCCGGGTTCAGTTATTGCAACAGGCTGGTCTTTTTTGCAGGCAGTAAACAAAAGCATGGTTACTGCAATACTTGTTAAAATTTTTCTCATAAAATGGGTTAGAATTTGGCTAGTAATTTTTTCTATCCAAATGTATTTACAAAACGACAGCAGCGTAGGTATGTTTTGTTTCCATTTAGGGGTTTAATTGTTAAGTTAAGGCCATTAATTCTAATCTATAGTGGATAAATTGTTGTTCCGATCTGCATCATTACGGATCTCGTTCCATATTCCCGGTTTAACAAAAATAAACGGACGAAGATCAGTTGCTATCTTTTACAAATCAGCATGCTCATTACCTGTTATCATATTATCATATTCCCGATTGTTTAGTTTAAATATATTTTTCATCAGCACCCACTTTTCTCCAGGCCTGGCCAAAGGCAGCGCCTGCTGATATTTCCACATCAGCTCTTCCCACTCCTTAACTTTAGGATTGGCGGCATCCATATCAGCCTTTTTTTCAAAACTAAAATCATTTTGCGTTTCCATGATCATGAACAAACGATTAGAAAAGCGGTAAATTTCCATATCCAGAATACCTGCTTCGGTAATACTTAGCTTAATTTCGGGCCAGCCATTTTGATGGTAGGCTTCATATTCTGCTATCAGATTTGGATCATCTACCAGATCCAGTGCAAGGCAGTATCTTTTCATTTTTACGGTATAAGTGGAGCAGATTTGTTAATGCTATTTTCTTTTTTTAATCCGGTGCTCACTTAACCCAAATAGGATGATAGCAGCAAAGCAGACCAAGGGAACATAATAACCGTTTTGTATATTTCCGGTTTCATCGCTCCCGGTTACTGAATATACAGTTACCATACCTTGCGCTTGATTGTTAGCAGATTAATGTTTTTGAACCTATTTTTTAAATTCTATTTTGAAACCTGTTACTGCCCATGCAGGGTAATCAGCTGGTTTCTTAATCACCAGCGCATCGTTTTCCTGTGTCCAGTTTAGTTTCTCTTTACTACCAAGAAGTGTAACCGAAACGATTCCTTTATCCAGATATTTCGATTTCGCCCCAAGCAGTGTCATTTTGATATCGCCTTTCGGAATATTTAAACAGAAAGCAAAAAGATTTTTATCCTTTGTTGTATACCTGATATCAGTTGACTGATATTCACGGGTATCTGTTAAACCGCCGAAATGGCCCTTTTTCTGATTTGATTTAATGGTAGACGGCCCTTCCCCATACACTTTCCAAGGCCTGGAGCCATAAATACCTTCTCCGTTCAGTTTGGTCCATTCCCCGATTTCAGTAACAATTTTAATTACATCAGGTTCAAGATCTCCCTCCGGGGTTTGTACAACATTGATGAGCAGATTGCCGTTTTTACTGACGATATCTGTCAAAAGTTGGGCAATTTCATTCGCGCTTTTGTACCGCTGCCCTGTTCTATAATACCAGTCTCCTATCGAAGTATCAGTTTGCCATGGAAAAGGGCTGATCGAATCAAGCACGCCGCGTTCTACATCCTGTGCCCATTTTCCTTCAGATGCTTCCTTGGGCGTATATACCGCTTCAATTTTACCTTTATTTTTTGCAATATCCTGGTTATAATAATGCGCCACCATCTCTCTTCCAATATTTCCAAAAGGAAGCTTACTATCTGAATAAAGCAGGTCTGGATGATAGTTATCGATCAGTTCATTCACATTTTTTAACCATTGATTGTGCCATCCCGGATTATTAGTGAGCCAATCTTTAATATTGGCCGAATCAGCCGGTAAATGGTAAAGATCCGAATATTGAGGATCACGGCCATCGTAAGGAACACCAGCAAATTGCCCGGTTTTATCCGCAACGTGACTGGTTTGAAACCAGTTAAAACTGGCTGCCAGGTGCTCAGAAACGCCGAAACGAAGGCCTTCTTTTTTTGCAGCTTTTTGCCATAAACCAACAACATCTTTGTGTGGCCCCATGTTTACCGAATTCCACTTATGAATTTTGGAGTTCCACAGAAAGAAATTATCATGGTGTGAGCCCATGGTTACAAAATACCTGGCACCGGCTTTCTTATATAACGCCATTAATTGTTCTGGATTCCATTTCTCTGCTTTCCAGAGCGGGATAAGATCCTTGTAACCAAATTTAGAAGGCGTTCCATATTTTGCAACATGGTATTTATTCTGCTCACTGCCCTGAATATACATATTTTTCGCATACCAATCGCCTTGCCTTGGAACAGCCTGAGGGCCCCAATGCGACCAGATACCAAATTTAGCATCACGGAACCATTCTGGATACTTATACTGCTTTAACGACTCATCTGTAGGCTTAAAAACGATTTTTTCAACCTTGTTATTATGCTGTTGTGCCTTTACGCCAAGCATCAGGGAAGAAGCCATTAGACCTAATAATAATGTTTTTCTCATTTTATGATAGTTTAAATAATCTTTAAACACAAGATATCTCCAGTTACGGCCGACAGAATATGGAAAGTCGGAATTATTCCCCGGTTATATATTTGGTTACTATGATCAAAATTAAAGATCTTAACCGATGTATATTTGAATAAATTAGACTTTTTGTTGTAAAAATCCGACATTTAAAAATGATTAAAAGAGTATTACAGAACACTTTTTCCCTGCTGAATGTAGACTACGTAAAACTAACGCATAAATGGGATTATCGAAATGTAATCAGTCCTTATTACCGTATATATTATATAGATGACGGAGCAGGTGAGATATCTGACCAGGTTAATTTTTTAAAGCTAGAGCCAGGTTACCTTTATATTATACCTAGTTTCACCCTTTGTAGTTTAAGTTGCAGCGACCATTTAAGCCAGTATTTTGTTCAGTTTTTCGAAGAATCTGCAGATGGGGTTTCGCTTTTTGCCAGAAGCCGGGTAGTTTCGAAAATCAAGGCAACACAGCTGGACATTGATCTTTTTAAACATCTGCTCGAAATCAATCCTGGCCGGGGGATCAATAGATCTGATGACCCCAAAATATATGAAAAGAATATTTATTATAAAGAATATCAGGAACTGAATAACAGGCAGAACTTAGCCAGTTATATCGAAACCCAGGGCATATTGCTTCAGTTAATGGGTCGTTTTCTAAAATCCCAGCAACATCTCGCACAGGGAATCCAACATGCACCATCTAAAATTGCCGAAACGATAGGACATATTTTGGTTAACCTGCATCAGGAATTATCTGTGACTGCACTTGCTGCCCGTATTAATCAGCATCCTGATTATTTCTCACGGCAATTTAAAATCTTTACCGGAGAGCGCCCGGTAAATTATATACTTGGCAAACGGATAGAGCGGGCACAATATTTATTGGCCACCAGCAAACTGGCCTATTCAGAAATTGCTGCGCAAACAGGTTTCGATACCCTGTCATACTTCTCAAAATCCTTTAAGAAAATAACCGGAATGTCTCCACGAACTTATAAAAAACAAATTTATATTGTAGGTTTTACCTTGTAAACAACCATTAAAAACTCAACGGGAAGGATCGAAATCCTCACAATAAAAGACAAACCCGAATGGAATAAGCATAGTTAAATGAAAATAACAGAAATGGAAAGCCTGATTTATCTTAAAATACAATTAAAACATTAAAAACTTAACAATCAGGTATTTAAACATAAACAGATGCTTTACTGCAGGCCCGGAAAACCGACTAAACAGGCTTCAATTGATGTGCAGCTGGCCCCTAATGATGCCAGTTAGTTATTCTACAGGACAGATTTATGTCGCGGCAGGTAGAAGCGGACAGCCTTAAGTCAATAACTGTAAAAATTAGTTCAACTTACTGCTAATCTCAGCATGAAAGACATTTGAAATGACCAACATTCGGGGATTAATCAGGCCTGAATAAATAGAGAACGATTTTTTTTAAAAACCTAAATTAAATTATTTTTTAGTGATCTGTTCCCGGTGCGTCTGTCCCCAGGCAGAAAGTACCGTAATGATGGGCTGCACCGATTGTCCGTATTCAGTGAGCGCATAACTTACCGTAATGGGCTGGGTATCTATAACGGTTCGGCTGATAAGCAGATTGGTTTCCATTTCCCTGAGCTCTCTGCTAAGCACCTTTCCGGAAATTCCTTTTACATCCCGCATAATCTCAGAATATCTTTTCGGACCGAAGAGCAGGCAGGTAATGATGGTGATCTTCCATTTACCGCTCAAAACGTCGATGGCATCGTGTACGGCCATAATGGCCATTTTGCATTCGTGGCTGGGTTCTCTTGTAATCTGCTTCATGGTTACCTTTTTGTCACCGTTACTTTTTGTCTTATAGTGACAAAAGTAAACCAAAACTTGCAATTTTACCGCCAGAAATAAAACAATTAAATCATGAATACAATAGAAAGCTTAAAATGGCGCTACGCCACCAAAAAATTTAGTGACCGCAAAGTTTTAGCAGAAGACCTGGATAAAATTCTGGAAGCCATTAACCTGTCAGCATCTTCTACCGGCCTGCAGCCTTACCGGATATTCGTAGTCGAAAATCCTTCTGTTAAGGAATCTTTGGGTGAGGGATCTTTCAACAGCCAGATTGCAAGCTGTTCACATTTGCTTGTATTTGCGGCCTTAACCGCAATAACAGCAGAACATATTGATGCCTATATGCTGCAGATCGCCACACAAAGGGAAATTCCTGTCGAGGCACTTTCTGACTTTAAAGCTGCCCTGGTTGGTGGCATACTTTCCCGTAAGGATGAGGATAATGCAGCATGGGCGGCAAGGCAGGCTTATATCGCTTTGGGAACCGCACTGATTTCAGCTGCTGAGCTTAAGATCGATTCTACGCCAATGGAGGGTTTTGATATAGAAAAATTTGATTCGCTGCTTGGACTGAAACCTTTGGGGCTGACCGCTGTGGTAACCCTGGCACTGGGCTACCGGGATGAGGAAGGTGACTTTTACGCAGGTTTGAAAAAGGTAAGATTGCCGCTCTCGCAGCTAGTTAGCTTTGTAAAATAAATAATTTCAGGTGAAATAAGAGAATCAGCATTGCTTTGCGGATCTTCACAGCAATGCTTTTTTTCAACATCCGCTATTCCCTTTTTAACCAAACCTGACTTATCAGGCAGATGGATCCATGATCCGCCTGAAAGTCAGGTTGATTCTTGGTCCAATATTTTCAGTGGTCTTGGCAATCCGGTGCTCCCATCCAGACTGCAGATCTCCTTTCATGATCAGAAGGGATCCATGTTCAAGCCGCACAGAATATTTTTCATGGTGATCCTCTTTTTTTCTAATGTCAAAACTTCGGACTGCGCCAAAGGAAACCGAAGCTATAATGGGGTGCGATCCCATTACCGTTTCTTTATCACTGTGCCAGGCAACCGAATCCCTGCCGTTACGGTAATAATTGAGCAGTACACTGTTGAAGCTTATGCCCGAAACCGGCTCTACCAACTTTTTAAGTTCCAAAAGTGATGCTGTCCAATCCATCGGAATGGATTTGCCAAGGGCTCCATAATCAATACCATCAGTATTCCCATACCAGGCAGTGAGCCTGGGCGTAAGTACCTCGCGATCGTACATCTTCACAAGCCTTTGTTGCCAGGGCGTATCCCGGATAAGGGTTTTGAGTAACAAATCACTTTTCTCTTGATCAATAAAACCAGCATGATAGTCCACCACCTCTCCCGGAAACCCTGCAGACTGTCCGCTATGTGAAAAAAAACTCAATTGTTCCATTACCTGTTCACTTCTTCCCATCCAAATGATTCTTTCTTATAAACCAGGGGCCGGGCGTCCAGTGAGAAGTCGTCCGAAAAATCATGATTGAAAACCTGGAAGCTAACCGTCCACTCATCTTTGAGCAGACCGGGCACAAACCGTGAAAATATACGCTCAAAACTTTTAAAGCTAATCCCCTCTTTACAGATCACCATATAGGCTGCATCAGACCTGAACATGACTTTTTCGACCAGGTTTGGCCAGCGCGAACAGATTTCCACTGGCAGGCTGTTGAAATATTGCGCATCAATGTGACCGGTAAGCATGCTAAAAAGTTGTTTGCTCAGATTCTCTCCGCTCAGTTGCCTCCAGGTGCCCTGCAGTTTTTCCAGACTGCCGAGCAGTTCTCCGTCCAGCACGATCCTCCAGGGCTCTCCTGCCCCGAACCGGATCAGCTGATAAAGTTCCGATCCCCCATCTTCACCTTCAAAAAAATAGTCCAGCTCCGTCATATAAAAGATATTTTATCATCTTCAAAGATCAAATATAATTATTTTTACTAAATAAATTAGCAATTATTTAAAATTTAAAGAACAGAAACTTAGCTCAAATTATTCTAAATCATAATCGTATATGCTTACTGACCAATAAAAAACTGGAGTATTTGTGATTAGCAAGGACAATTGGATTGAATAACTATTGGAACAAAAAAGGGGCATTCCTTAAGAATGCCCCTTTTTATCATTTAATGAAATAAACTTATGGATGGCCGTTTCCACCGGCTGCACCATATATCTGCCCGGTTGCGTAACTGGCAGAACCATCGGCCAGCTGCACGTAGATTGAGGCAAGCTCTGCCGGCTGACCGGGACGACCGAGCGGGGTAGCTTTACCGAATTCCACAATGGCATCCTGCGGCTGCCCGCCACTGGTTTGCAGCGGCGTCCATACAGGACCAGGCGCTACGCCGTTTACCCGTATGCCCTTTGGCCCCAGCTGCTTGGCCAGCGATTTTACAAAGGCCACATTGGCCGCTTTGGTCTGGGCGTAATCAAATAGATTCTCCGAAGGGTCATACGCCTGTACCGAACTCGTTGAAATAATTACCGATCCCGGTTCCAGGTGTAGTAAAGCTGCTTTGGTGATCCAGAATGGTGCATAGATATTGGTTTTCATGGTCACATCAAACGCTTCCGGACTGATATCAAGCAGTGAATCTACCGCCTGCTGGTGCCCGGCATTATTGACCAGTATATCAATTCCGCCCAGTTTTTCCACGGTTTGTGCCACCAGCGTTTCGCAGAATTCGCGGCTGGTAATGTCACCAGGGATGCCAAAACCTTTTCTCCCTGCCTCTTCTATTAGCTTAAGTACCTCATCGGCATCTGATTGTTCCTGCGGAAGGTAACCGATCACCACATCCGCTCCTTCACGGGCGTATGCAATCGCTGCTGCACGGCCTATGCCCGAATCCCCTCCGGTAATGAGTGCCCTGCGCCCAGTTAATCTTCCGGAACCCTTATAACTTTTTTCCCCATGATCAGGTACCGGGTCCATTTTCGATGCAAGTCCGGGAACTTCCTGCGGCTGTTTATTAAACGGTGGCGCAGGATACATGTTCCTGGGATCCTGCAATGTTGGTATTTTCTTTTCAGTCATGTCGTTTTTGATTAATGTTCCTTTAAATCCAACAGGACAGCTCCGGCAATTGTTCGGGAAATAAAAAAAAACATCCATATAACAAGGACAGGCATGTCCCCTAATTAGATCATACTGACCATAATCGAAAATCTTTAACTACAAAACAAAATCCACGGGTTTCATGTTATCTGAAGACAAAAAAATTGGCAAAGATAACGGACAAAAACATCCACCTGTAAATGAATGAACTAAAATTTGGTACACTGATCAAAGAGCACTCTCCCGCACTTCGCCGCCACGCGATCCGTTATACCAAAAACGAAGATGATGCGGATGACCTTGTACAGGATACCATGATCAAGGCGATCCGTTTTTACAAGAATTTTGAAGAAGGAACCAATATAAAGGGATGGCTGTTTGTGATCATGCGCAATACTTTTATTAACGACTACAGAAAAAACACCCGGAAAAATGCACTGATCACCCAGACCGATGAAATCAGCTCACAAGACCTCGCGGTAAGTGCTTCGGCCAATAAAGCAACAGGGACATTTATTTTAGGTGATATACAAAAGGCACTTGCCTCGATCCCGGAAATCTATTCAACCCCTTTTATCCGTTATTTTGAAGGACATAAATATCAGGAAATAGCAGATGAATTCAATATGCCAATCGGAACGGTGAAAACCAGGATCCATATCGCAAGGGAAATGCTAAAAAAATACCTGAAAACATACCAGCCCTAGAACAGCGGATATAAAAGGTGCCTCATAAAACAAAGCAAAAATATGGCAGGGAAAGAAAAAGGCAATACGATCAGGGTACGAGGCGCAAGGGAACATAACCTAAAAGATATCAGTTTAGACATTCCGAGGGACCAGCTTGTGGTTTTCACCGGGGTATCAGGATCAGGCAAATCTTCTCTGGCCTTTGGAACCTTATATGCCGAAGCCCAGAGAAGATACCTTGAGTCGGTATCCCCTTATGCCCGCAGACTGTTCAACCAGATGAGCGTGCCCGAGGTAGATTCAATTGACGGACTGCCGCCAGCTGTTGCACTCCAGCAGCAGCGCGGCGGCGCAAGTACCCGCTCTTCGGTCGGCAGTGTGACTACGCTTTCCAATCTGCTGCGCATGTTATATTCCAGGGCCGGTGATTACCCAGAAGGACAGTCTATCATTTATGCTGAAGGATTCTCCGCCAATACCCCACAGGGTGCATGCCCGGAATGTCATGGACTGGGCAGCGTGTTCGAGGTAAGCGAAAAAACAATGGTTCCCGATCCCACGCTCACCATTCGTGAGAGGGCAGTTGCCTCCTGGCCACTCGCCTGGCAGGGGCAGAACCAGCGAGATATCCTGGTATCGATGGGTTATAATGTCGATATACCCTGGAGAGATCTTCCTAAAAAAGACCGTGACTGGATACTTTTTACAGAAGAAACTCCAACAGTCCCCGTTTACCCAGGATTATCTCCAGAAGAAACAGCAAGGGCCATAAAAAATAAAAAGACCCCGGATTATATGGGTACTTTTATCGGTGCGAAGCCTTATGTCCTTAAGACTTTTTCCTCCAGCCAATCAGAACTGATGAAGAAAAGGGTGAGCAAGTATATGGTCAGCGCCCCCTGCCCGCTGTGCCTTGGTAAAAGGCTCAGAAAAGAATCGCTTTCGGTTAATTTCGATGGAAAGGACATTGCCGAACTTTCAAGGCTGTCACTCACTGAGCTTTCTACCATTTTCAGAAATTATGCCTGTTCTGAAAAAGGTCAGCAGTCAGAAAAACAGATCGTAACACAGCGGATCTGTATGGATATCCTTTCACGGATCGAAGTGATGCTCGAACTCGGGCTGGGTTACCTGAGCCTTGAACGCACTACGCCAACCTTATCTCCGGGAGAACTTCAACGGCTGAGACTGGCCACCCAGGTCCATTCCAATCTTTTTGGTGTAATCTATGTTCTCGACGAGCCCTCTGCCGGACTCCATCCCGCCGACACAAAGGCGTTATTGGGTATCCTGGACAGACTGAAAAATGCCGGAAACAGTATTTTTGTTGTGGAACATGAGGTGGAGGTGATCAGGCATGCCGACTGGATAGTCGATGTTGGACCGGATGCTGGTGAAAAGGGAGGCCATATATTATACAGCGGACCATTGAAGGGCTTAAAACAAGCAGAAAGATCAGTTACCGCCCGGTTTTTATTTAATGATATACAGCCGGTTATCAATCCGCCCAGAAAGGCCACCGGTCAGCTCCGTATTTCAGGGGCAGGCCGTCATAACCTCAAAAATATTGATGTTGATTTTCCGATCGGCGTACTTACCTGCGTTACGGGAATATCTGGCTCTGGAAAAAGCAGCCTGGTTAGCCAGGTGCTCGTGAACCTGGTTGCTGATGGGCTTGGCCAGAAGATGGATACTGAAACAGAACCTGTTTCAGCGGCGCCAGAGCTAAAAACCACTGCACCAGTTGAGGGAAAGATATCGGGTGGGCTGGAACAGATTACCCGCCTGGTCGTTGTGGATCAGCGGCCGATTGGACGCACCCCGAGATCGAACCTTGCAACCTACACCGGTCTTTTCGATCAGGTCAGGAAACGCTTTGCAGATACTGCGCTCGCCAGAAAACGCCGGTATGATGCAGGCCGGTTTTCATTTAACGTGGCAAAAGGAAGATGCCCGCACTGCCAGGGCGAAGGCTTTGTGATGGTAGAATTGCTGTTTTTGCCGAGCGTATACAGCCCCTGCCCCACCTGCAACGGATCAAGGTACAATCCCGAAACCCTTGAGGTCACCTATAAGGATAAAAACATTGCCCAGATATTGGAAATGACCGTAGAGCAGGCCTGCGATTTTTTCGACGAGGATCCCGCTGTTTACCGGGCGCTGGATATTGTAAGGGAGGTAGGACTTGGTTACCTTAGACTCGGACAGGCAGCAACCGAACTCTCCGGAGGTGAAGCGCAGCGGATCAAGCTGGCCACCGAACTGCAGAAAAGCCAGAAAGGGTCTTCACTTTATGTGCTGGATGAACCCACTACCGGACTGCATCCTTCAGATGTAGAACGACTATTGGCCCAGCTCAATAAACTTGCCGATGCAGGAAATACGGTTATAGTGGTTGAACATGATATGCAGGTTATTGCCCAGAGTGACTGGCTTATCGATATCGGACCGGAGGCAGGCGAGAAAGGCGGCAGGATGGTATACAGCGGTAGTGTTAATGGCCTGATAAACTGCAAGGAAAGCAAGACAGCACCATTTCTGGCCGCATACCTCAAAAAGTAAGCTAAAATATGAAGCTGATTATTGATACCCCTTATCAATAAATTAAAAACCAATGTTTCAATTCTATTGTTAGCAGGATAGTCCAGTTAACAGATTATACTATGCAAACAGAACCTCAAAAATCCCGGCAAGGAACGTCAGATACCCGGTCAATCACATTCAGGATCAACGGAGAAGACCGTAATATCGTTATCCGCCCATGGGTGAGCCTTTTGGACTGCCTGCGCGACCATCTGGACCTGACAGGAACAAAAAAAGGCTGTGATCATGGCCAGTGCGGTGCCTGCACGGTCATCTGCGATGGCAAACGGGTACTAAGCTGCCTTACCCTTGCAGTAATGAAAGATGGTGCTGAAATCACCACCATAGAAGGAATTGCCAACGGAAATGAACTCCATCCATTGCAGCAGGCTTTTATCGACCATGATGCCTTCCAGTGCGGCTATTGCACACCCGGACAGATATGCAGCGCAATAGGATTGCTAAAGGAAGGAAAGGCAAACACGCGCGAAGAAGTAAAAGAACTAATGAGTGGCAACCTTTGCCGGTGCGGGGCTAATGTGGGGATAATTGATGCGGTTATGCAGGTAAAAAACGGGGGGAGCTATGAATAATTTCGACTACCAGCAGGCTTCAGATGTTGCGGGCACAATAAAACTTGCCTGTGATAACAGCCAGGCCAAATTCATTGCGGGAGGCACAAACCTACTGGACCTCTGGAAATACAACCTTGTCCATCCCTCCCTGCTCATCGACATCAACCACCTTTCCGAACTTTCAGAAATCCGCGGACGCAGTGATGGCGGACTCAGGCTGGGCGCTGCAGTTAGGAATGCCGACACCGCTTACCATCCCAGCGTAGAGACCAGGTACCCGCTACTTTCGAGAGCCATACTGGCAGGCGCTTCAGCGCAGATCAGAAATATGGCCAGCAATGGCGGCAACCTGTTGCAGCGTACGCGCTGTTACTACTTTTATGATCATCAGGTGCCCTGCAATAAGAGAAACCCGGGTTCTGGATGCCCGGCCAAAGAGGGTTACAACAGGATGCATGCCATCCTTGGAGCCAGTGAAGACTGTATTGCGGTATTTCCTTCGGATATGTGTGTGGCCCTGGCCGCCCTGGAAGCTACCGTAAACATAGTTTGCAAAGCGGGAAAGCGCACTCTTGCCTTTGCCGATTTTCACCGTCTGCCTGGCGACCGCCCTGATCTGGACAACCATTTAAAGCCTGATGAGCTGATCACCTCCATTGATCTGCCTGAAAAAGGTTTCCCTTTAAATTATTCCTATCTCAAACTCCGCGACCGGCACTCCTATGCCTTTGCGCTGGTTTCGGTAGCCACAGCCCTTGAGCTGGAAGGCGATATCATCACTGAAGCGAGAATCGCACTTGGAGGTGTAGCGCACAAACCCTGGCGTTCAGCAGAGGCGGAGGAATTTCTACGTGGCAAGCCTGCAAACAAAGAAAACTTTTCAACAGCAGCAGAAATTATCCTAAAAGGCGCCAAGGGATATGGATATAACGATTTTAAAATAAAACTGGCTAAAAATGCGGTGGTTAGAAACGGGATGATGGCACTCAATCCCGCTTCCCAGCTTCCGGGCGCACAGCCTTCAGCTTAACAATCCCCACCTAAAGACATTGATAATGGATACAAATAAAACTGTAGGAAAGCCCCTGAGCCGTTTGGAAGGAAAGGCAAAAGTTACCGGAGCGGCAAAGTATGCAGCAGAATACCAGGTTAGCGATCTCCTGCACGGTTATATCGTGGGCAGTCCCGTCACCAAAGGAAAAATTACGGACATCGATATCACAAAGGCCATGGCTATACCCGGTGTGGTTGAAGTAATCTCCCACCTTAACCGTCCCAAACTTGCCTGGTTCGATCTGCAGTATACCGATATGGATGCTCCTCCGGGCACCGTTTTCAAACCATTGTATGATGAAAACATACTTTATAACGGCCAGCCCATTGCATTGGTTATTGCCTCAGATTTTGAAACAGCGAGATATGCCTCCACGCAGATTACCTTCCAGTACAGCAGGGAAGCGCACCAAACCTGTCTTGAAGATCACCTCGATAGGTCAAGGGCTGCAAAAAAGGGATTCGCCACTGCATTAAAACCACCTCCCCCACCGCCAACAGGTGATTTTGAAACTGCCTTTGAAAACGCGGCGGTAAAGGTCAACGCAAAATATCACCACGGTACCGAACACCATAATCCCATTGAACTGTTCGCCACCACGACCGTATTTGAAGGGGATGGAAAGCTGACGATATACGACAAAACCCAGGGTACAATCAATAATCAGCTGTTCATTGCCAACGTTTTCGGGCTGCATTATAAAGATGTACGTGTACTGGCGCCATTTGTTGGCGGCGCCTTTGGTTCAGGGCTCAGGCCACAGTACCAGCTTTTTCTCTGCGTGATGGCAGCGCTGCACCTGAAACGCAATATACGTGTGGTGCTGGATAGAAAGCAGATGTTTTCCTTTAGTCACCGGCCACCCGCAGTACAACAACTCCGCTTCGCAACAGACATCAACGGCAGGCTCACCGCCCTTGGCCACAGCACATTTGCCGAAACCTCCAGTTTTGAGGATTACACCGAGCCTACATCCAACTGGAGCCACAGGCTCTACCCCGCCCCAAATACCCTTTTCGAGCAGGAAGTTGTCCCACTCGATGTTCCTACACCAATGGATATGCGGGCACCGGGCGGAAGCACTGCCCTTCATGCCATCGAGTGTACCATGGACGAGCTCGCCTATAAACTTAAAATCGATCCTTTGGAACTTAGGCTGATCAATTATTCAGATATGGATCCCTCCAGCAAAAAACCATATACCAGCAAGGCATTGAGGGAATGTTACCTGCAGGCGGCTGAAAAATTCGGCTGGCAGAAACGTTCCCCTGAACCAGGGATCATGCAGCGCGGCAATAAACTTATTGGCTATGGCATGGCCACCGGAATCTGGGATGCCTTTCAGTTTCCGGCAAGGGTGAAGGTGATGATCGATGGCGAAGGAAAGATGGTAATCGACAATGCCACAACAGATATCGGGACAGGGACCTTAACGGTGATGACACAGATAGCCGCCGACGAACTCGGTCTATCCATAGAAGATGTGGAATTCCGCTACGGAGACAGCAAAAAGCCCTTTTCAATGTTCCAGGGAGGCTCCGCGATCACATCATCTACCGGCGTGGCCATCCTAGTCGCGGCAAGGGCACTCCGTAAAAAACTACTGAAAAAAGCAGCGCAGATGGACGGCTCTCCGTTTAAAAAATCGGGAGAAGAAGAGGTATTCTTTGGGCAAGGCCTCATGATGCTCAAAAAAGACCCGAAGGTAAAAGTTTCATTAAAAGATATTATTGCCTTCAACAAAGGCGTTGCCATCCACACCACACAGATGGGAAAACCCCACATGCTCAAGCTCAAAAAGTATAGCCTCGCAACCCACAGCGCCTCCTTTGTAGAAGTAGAAGTTGACCGGGACCTGGGGACTGTTAAAGTAACCAGAGCGGTAACCGCAGTTGCCGCCGGAAAGATCATCAATCCTAAAACCGCCAAAAGCCAGATCCTGGGTTCAATGATCTGGGGAATCAGTAAGGCCCTTTATGAAGAGACGATCATGGATGCCGGACTGGGTAAATACATCAATGCAAACCTTGGCGAATACCACATACCCGTACATGCGGATATTGGCGAACTTGAGGTAATATTTACTGATGAAAAAGACACACTCATCAATGAACTCGGCACCAAGGGAGTTGGAGAGATTGGCCTGGTAGGCATGCCGGCGGCGATCTCCAATGCCATTTATCATGCAACCGGTAAGCGTATCTACAAGCTGCCGGTCCATTTCGATGAACTGATATAAGCGCCTCCTAAAGAATGATTCCATAATAAACCGGTCCTGCAAAATAAAACTTGCGGGCCCGGTGGCGGTTATATAGAACTATGTTATGCCCATCTTTCAACTGAAAAAATTTCAGCAATGGAACTGAAAAAATTTCAGAAAAAATGAAAATATTTCAGAAAAAATTGTGTTGAATCCCTAAAAACCGCATTGGCACAGCACTTGATTATATTTGTTCAGTCCTTCGGACGAAGGCTTATGAAAAAATTAATTGATTTATAGTCCATTTATTATTAAACCATTAAAAGGAGAAAAAACTATGACATTGGTTAAATTCAATCCAGAAAAAAAGAACAGTTCATTGCTGCCAGGCTTCAATGACATTTTTGAATCGGTATTAGGCGATACCTTTTTCAGCGACCGTCGCCTGAGCAGTGTACCTGCTGTCAACATTTCAGAGTCGGCTGAGGAATACCATATTGAACTTGCCGCACCGGGCCTGAAGAAAGAAGATTTCAGGGTATCGGTTGAAAAGGACATCCTGACCATCTCAACCGAGCAGAGGACCGAAAGTAATAACGAAGGAAAAACCTATAACAGAAGGGAATACAGCTATTCGGCATTTACCAGATCATTTACCCTTCCCGAGAGTGCAGATGTTGACCGGATCCAGGCGAGTTATACAGACGGCATACTCAAACTCAACCTTCCTAAAAAGGAGGAGGCCAAAGCCGTTTCCAGACAAATAGAGATACAATAATCCCAAAGTGCCGCTAAATGCGGCACTTTCTATTGTTAACGCACTACATAATCCTTAAACCAAAAAACTCAGTATGGATACCCGTTTTATAATCAACATCAGTTTACAAGGGCCAGAGGGACATATCACCTATGGCAGATTTTGCCTGGGCAACGATCGGTCTTCAGCAGATGAAATCTTTCAGCGCCTGAAGGGAAGCACGAAAGAGGTTGCCGGGTGCTACCTAAAAATAGAACTGTTGGAAGAAATAATGGGTCTTCCCGTTCCTTCTGCCCTCATCAGTTGCACTCTGGACGATTTGAAAGAAAATATTGCAATCATCTCCAAAGAAGTCTTTCGTATCGCCAACCTGGAAAATAAAGATATAGGTCCATTGATCTAACCGGACAGGCAACAGGCGGAGGCATCCCTCCCCCTGGATGAATTCGCAATACCAAGCTCCGGCGCTTTACCCGATATGGACGCTGATCATTCGCATCAGCTCATCAAAATCGAATGGTTTTGCAATAAAGCCCGTTGCACCGGCATCGCTGGCAATTTGCCTGCCTTCGCGGCTCGCAGAGATGATGATTACCGGAAGATCTTTTGTGGAAGGACTCTTACGCAGGTTCTTGAGTACCTGGTCGCCGGAAAGCACAGGCATCCAAAGGTCCAGGATCACAAGATCGGGAACTTCTTTCTCCACTATAGATTTCACGTTCAGGCTGTTCTGCTCGGGTATAATGATATATGGACTATCTTCAAAAACCATTTCCAGCATATCCAGTATCCCCTCATCATCATCACAGATCAGTATTTTTTTGTTATTCTCCATCTTCCTCCTTCGCTTTTACCGGTAAGGTAAAACTAAAAGTAGCACCCTTTCCCTTTTCACTTTCCACCCAGATTGTCCCTTTATGGTTCTTGATGATTTGTTCGCAAATATAAAGTCCTATCCCCATGCCTGGAAAGCGCTGCTGGATATCCCCTGCCCTGTAAAACCGCTGAAAAACCCTCTTCTGGTCTTCGGGACTAATCCCCATTCCATGATCGGTAACCGAAAGTTTGATAAAATCACTGACCCTCGCAATATGCACTTCAACCTGCTGTGCATCCGGTGAATATTTTATAGCATTGGAGAGCAGGTTGTTGATCACCTGAATAATATGCGATTCATCGCCCACCACTGAAATACCGGATGATCCCTCCAATAAAATACTGTGATTGTTGGCAGCCGCCTGAATGGGCTCGATCGTTTCCCTTACCATTCTATCAAAATCGAACGGCATCTTGTGCAGCTCAATATTTCCGGTCTGGATCCTGGAAACATCCAAAAGCTCCGCTATGAGCGAGTTCAGCCGGTCCAGATAACGGGATGTTTTGGATAGGTAGGTACGCAGTTTTTCATCCGTAGCCCCGTTTACCATTCGCTCCATAGCCTGAACATAGCCCTTAACAGTAGTGAGTGGGGTTTTCAGCTCATGACTGGCAATGGAAAGAAAATCGTCCTTCCTCCGCTCAATTTCCCTTCTATCAGTAATATCCTCTATTGCCAGTAAAATCTGGTCCTTAAACTGCCCCTCCAGCTCCACACGGTGGGCATTCAACAGCATAAGTTTTCTACCGATGTGCGGAAAATCATGCTCCACTTCAAAGTCCTCTACCGGGTTGTTTGTTGGAAGAATATTGATCAGGAGCTCTTTAAGCTTTGGGATATCCCATTGATGGTTCCCAAGTTCGTAAAGCATAGTGCCTACTGTTTCCTCACTGCTTACCTTAAAGGTTTTCAGAAAATGATCATTGGCACTCACCACCCGAAATTCCGGATCCAGTACAAGAAGGCTTTCCCTCACCGTTTGGATGATACTGGAAAGGAAAACTTCGCTTTCTTTGAGGCTCCTGGTACGATCGGCTATCTGCTTTTCCATAATCCCCTGTTGCTGGCGCAAATCCTGTTCAACCTTTTTCCTTGCACTAACATCATTCTGCACGCCAACAAAGTGGGTAACATGCCCTTCCTTATCATGAATGGGAGATATAGTGAGTTCATTATAAAACAGTTCGCCATTCTTTTTGTAATTCCTGATCTCGACCACGCAGGCCTCCCCGTTTTTTACTGCTTCTCGGATCACTGAACGCTCGTGCTGAGAGCGGTCTTCCCGCTGAAGAAACCGGCAGTTATGGCCTATTATCTCTGTACGGGTATAGCCACTGATCTTTATGAATGCAGCATTGCAATAAATGATGGGATTGTCAGGCTGGCGGTTATCGGTAATGATGATGCCCGAAATTGATGCGTCCAATGCCTGGCTCATCAATCCCTGACCAATGTCATTATCTGAAAATACAGAACCACGTTCTTCAGGTTCATTTGATATCATAGACGCTTTACATTTAGTTTCAAAACCTGCGGCAGGGATAAAATCACAGACGCTGTTTATTGCCCAGGAAATTTTCCGCTGAGCTCATTTTGTTAGGATATAAACTAAAAAAGGGCTCAGTTGGTTTTTAAAAACAAACAAATTCACTTACCTGCCATCAGGTTGATATCGCCTATACATTGTAGGCGGGGCTTCGATGGTCAAGTTTAGGGCCATCAGGACAGCAATGTTCTTGTAACCTATCACAGGCGGGACAACCTGACCGGTAAGGTGTCAAACATAGAAGCGAAACAGACTTTCTTTATTGACGGAACCGCCAGGCCCCTTCCGGCTGATGGAAGTTTTTGGAGTCCATGGGGTGGTTAAAAGTCTTATGCAAATCTTTAAAACTAATAAGAATAAATCCTGTTGTGTATAAAACTTAAATTTTAAAAACATGGGAAACTTACTTTATTTAGTTGCAGTTGTGCTTGTCATTATATGGGCAATCAGTTTTTTTGGGGGATATTACACTGGCGGGATCATCCACGCCCTGCTGGTAATCGCAGTAATTGCCATAATACTCCGTTTGATAAGGGGAGCAGCTTAAAATTAATTTGCGACCGGTTCCAAATGGCTGCCGTATCGAACCAACGAAAAGCAGGATAACCGCGGACAAAAAATGTCCGCGGCCTCCTTACCCTTTGGGTGAACAAAGTGTAAATTCGTTAAACAGCTCATCACGCCCGGTGTTGGCAATAAGGGTTTCTACCCATCGGTAAGGCTGCCCGGAAATTTTCCATCTTGCACAGATTTGTTTGACCAGAAGCCCATGTCCGCGTTGGGTGATAATTTCCCAACCGCTGTTACAATCGTTAACAATCACAATCTTTCCTCTCTCCTAAATTCCACGGCATATCAATATTGGTTACCCTATACTTATATTATACTGCTGCACGCATTGCAGCCCGACCCGACATTATTTTTTCGATCAGGCCGCGCAAACGGGTCCGATAGTCGCTTCCCAGCCACTTCATATAATTTTTGGTCACCGTACCCAGGCATTTGCCATATTGTTTGATCCTCCAGTCGATCTCTTTATCGAGTTCCCGGGATAATTCGAGCGCCATACTTACCGTGTCCGCATTATCGGCGCACATGAGTGCATGTTGCCTAATGGAACTTCGCAGCACCGTCCTTGCTTTTTCTCCTTTCTCCATAGCCGTTTGATAAGCTGCAAGCACATCAAAGAAAATACCCACACTGTTGGGAAACCTGGTTCTCATTTCTGCAGGCATCTGATGGATATCATCACTGCTTTTCGCAAGGATATGGTGATAAATTTCAGGGTTTTCAAATATATGTTGCCAGTCTATTGGCGCATCCCATTCTCCAAACCTTTCTGCATTGTTGCCCAGGTCTAAAATGCTGAATGTTTTTTTACCGGGCAAACGCCTTGCTCCCCTGCCGATCATCTGGTGGTAAAGCGTAACCGAGGTTGTTGCACGGTTAAGGATAACCGATTGTACCGATGGTTCATCAAAACCGGTCGTTAGAATGGAAACCGAGGTAAGTATGGCTCCTTTTGTTTTTTTAAACCACTTTAATATCTCAATTCTTTCCGCACTGTCTGTCTGGTTATCCAGATGCCGGATGGGATAACCAGCCTCCTGGAAAACTTCCAATACTTTTCGGGAGGTAAATATCCCGTTATTGAAAATCAATGTCTTTTTCCCCAAAGAATGTTCCCTGTAGGCATGAACCAGAAGATCGAGCATCACTTTGGATGAGTAAAGCTCATCAGAACTGCTCACTGTAAAATCGCCATGAATACCCCTGTTTAAGGTATTAAGTTCCACTTCATAACCAAAACTCTTTGGTTTTGCTAAAAAACCATGTTCGATTAGCGAGCTTACCGGCTCTCCAAGCACCAGCTCATCATAGAAGTTTTTCATGGGTCTGGATACATCTGCCGAAAAGGGGGTTGCCGTTACACCGATTACGCCGGCACCGGGAAATTTCTTTAGCAGTTTATGAAAAGAATTGTGATGGGCTTCATCCACAATCACAAGCCCCACCCCTTTGGTATCGATAAGGCCATCATCGATCCTGTGCTTAAGGGTTTCGACCATTGCCACATAACAATGATAACAATCTTTTTTAGGAATTCTTTTAACCGTACTGCCCACAACTTTATTAATGACGCCTGTATTTTTAAGCGCCAGCGAAGTCTGCCGGCACAGCTCCTGCCTATGGGTAAGAACGATGACCTTCTTTCCATATTTTTTGATAAAGCGGTCAGCAATTTCGGAAAAAATAACTGTTTTACCGCCACCTGTAGGTAGCTGATAGAGAACACGCAGTTGGTCAGTCCCACTTTGCATTTTTTCAAAGAGGGTTTCAATAGCAAGCTGCTGATAGGGATATAATTTTTTCGCTGGACTTTGCGCAGCCGAAGGGGATGAAATCTGCATGGTATTAAAACCATGGACACAAGCTGAAAGTTTTGAGACAAAGCAGGATCATAAAAATCTTTGCGTGTATAAATTACAGCCGGATCACAGCAGCAACGAAATTGTAAAGCTATGATTCCCTAAAAGATTGCCTGTTACCGCAGTTTTCTAAAACTATCCGTCAAAAAAAGACTATTGAACAAGAAATTCAGCTAAAATAGCTTTGGCAATAAACTATGGGATTGCCCTAACTGCTTTGTCGAAGGAGAATACAAGATGCCTTTGGTCTATTTTTGATAAAGGAATTTCATGTGTATCTTTTCCCTCACCTGTGGTAAAATAAACTGCAGAAGTTGCTGTCTCACCTTTTCTAAGCCCATCTTCAAACAGGGCGATTCCGAATAAGGTGGTGTCTTCTGTGGAGGAAGCAGTTATACTTACTGTCCCCAGATCATAACTGCCATTATTTTTCAAGGTGACCGTTCCGTTTTTATAGGAATAAGACAGTCCTTTCACCGTCGCAAGATAAGTTTTGTTTTTGCTGGTAACGGGCTTATAGATCTGCGCCTGTACCGAATACGCGATAAAAAATAATAAGAAAGCTATCCCGGTCTTTTTCATGTGTTTTTTTTATAAAAATAATCCAAAAGAAAATTATTTCAAAGTATAGCAGGTATCATTAATAATAGCAACAATTATTACTGTTGATTTTAAGCATTTTCTTATTCTCCAGGCTCCTGATCGTGGCAACGCAATTGTTTTTAAAGCTGGCGGTACCCGAACCCGATGGGTAAAAGGGAAAAATCTTCTGAAAAATCAGGGAATCATCTTTGGGGATATTACTGCCCTGAGTTCCCCTATTCATACCGCCTTTTTAAACGTCTTTTTTAGCGGCCTGTTTTTCAAACCCACCCCGTTTCTATTGCAGCAACTTTTTTAGTGTAATTTTAGCATATTTTATAGTTATATGCACACCATTGGGTAATCAATTTGGCGCCAAAAAGAGGAATGCTATTGTCTTTTTCAATACTTTTAGTGGTCAACCCGAAACCCCTGAAAGGGAAATATTATCGCAGACTGAAAAGTATTATCATGCTTCATCTCCAGACCATTATGGCCTGTGAGATAAGCGGATGACCGGCAATCAATGATCATGTTGTACTAATGAGTTTGATTATACGATATAATACGCCCAGCTCATCTGATTTTATCCTTAAACTCCGGTTTGATCAACGCATTCATACTTTTCCTGAGCTCCAAAACCTTAGGCATAGAAACGCTTTGAATATAGCCATTTCACCTGTTATTTTTTGGGGAAAATTTCAGTCGTCCGAACAACAAAAACGCGAAAAATAGCCGCAAACCTCCTAGAGATTGGAGGAAAAATACTAACATAAATCACTAATAATCAATTAATTAACTACCTTAAGTTGTCAGAAATTGTGGTAATTTTAGGGGATTATTTGCCGATACAAAATTTCGTAAAAATATTCTCTAACAAATCATCCGTAGTAACCGTCCCTGTTATCTCCCCAAGGTAATGTAAAGCCTGTTTGATATCCATGGCCAAAAAATCTGAAGTAACCGGATTATCAACATTAGCCAATACCCTTTGCAGCGCATGCTCGGTTTGTTTTAAGGCCTCTACGTGGCGGATATTCGTTACCAGGGTTTCGCTGGTATTGATATGGTGGAGGTTTACCTGCTCCAGCAAGGTTGTTTTCAGTTCGTCGATACCCTGTTTCTCTTTTGCAGATATAAAAACAGCGTTTAAGCCCTCGAAAGTTTTGCGTTGATCAGCAGAGATCAGATCGGCTTTGTTAACCAGAATAAGGTAAGGAATAGCCAATTGTTCGAGGCCCCTCACCTGCTCTTCAATTTCTGAAAGGCTTTGATCAGCGTCGGCCATATAAATGATCAGTTTAGCCTGTTTCATTTTTTCTAAAGTACGCTCTACCCCCAAAGCTTCAATAATATCGGCCGTATCGCGGATTCCGGCGGTATCGATAAAACGGAAAACAATGCCGCCAATGGTCAGTTCATCTTCAATGGTATCGCGTGTGGTACCTGCAATGTCGGATACGATGGCACGCTCTTCGTTTAATAAAGCATTAAGTAAGGTAGATTTCCCCACATTAGGTTTACCGGCAATTACAATCGGAACACCATTTTTGATCACATTCCCCATTTCAAAAGAGGAAATTAACCTTTGCAAAACGTAATTGATTTTGTTCACGAGGTTTTTCAACTGCTCACGATTGGCAAACTCCACATCTTCTTCTGCAAAATCCAGTTCCAGTTCAATCATCGAAGCAAAATGGATCAATTGTTCACGCAGGCCTTTTAACTCATTGGCAAAACCACCACGCATCTGTTGCATGGCCACATCGTGCGAAGCCTTCGAATTTGAAGCAATTAAATCGGCCACAGCTTCTGCCTGACTTAGATCGAAAGCACCATTTAAAAAAGCACGTAAAGTAAATTCGCCGGGTTTGGCTGCACGTGCCCCTTTGCTGATCAACAGATTAATAATCTGCTGGATGATGTAATTAGACCCATGACAGGAAATCTCGACCACGTTTTCTTTAGTGTACGATTTAGGCGCAACAAACAATCCTGCAACTACCTCATCAACAATATGATCGCCATCTTTAACCAGGCCAAAATGTAAAGTATGCGTAGCCTGCTTTTCTAAATCCTTTCCGGCAAAAACGGTATTGGTGAGCGAAATCGCATCAGGACCAGACAGGCGGATTACGCCAATAGCCCCCGAACCCGAAGGAGTAGATAAAGCAATAATGGTATCTTGATCGTTGTTCATGTGTTGTATTAAAGCTGCAAAAATAAGTCTAATCTGTCGGTATATCGTGTAAGGGAAGTAATTTTTTTGAAGTTGGGTTGTTGGTTCATTGCTCAATAGTTTGATAGTTGATAGCCTAGTGGTTAATTTGTAACATTCGATTCATTAACTCCGGACTACCGACTCCCGACCTTTCACGCTTAACACCAAGCGCAATACGCTAAACACCCAACATCATCTATCATACCTCTTCCGTTTTACATCGCAATAAAACTTTTTTACAACAACTGTGTTTAAATCCTAATCAGATAAACTTTTCTATGACTAACAATTTACCCCTAACCGTTAAACGATCTATTGAATTATTGGGCCTTATGGCCATTGTAGCGGTGATGGTAATCGGTAGAGACATCATTATGCCGATGTTGATGGCTTTTTTCATCAGCATTATGTTATTGCCCGTTTACCGCTTTTTAAAAAGGAAAAAAATTCCGGAAACGCTGGCCATTATCCTTCCAATATTATTGGTTGCGCTATTTGTAGCCTTAATAGTTTGGTTCTTTTCCAATCAGATCGGTATTTTGGTAAAAGATTTTCCACAGATTAAAGCCAATGTAACTCAACACATTAATTCTTTAAGTGATTGGATCAGCAGGATAACGCATTATGATGATAAACAACAAAAAGCCTTTATCCAGGGAAAAAGCGACGACCTGATGAACATGGGCACTTCGCTTGCAGGAGGTGCCGCGGTAACGCTAAGTGGTATTTTTGTATTTATCGGCCTGTTACCGATCTACATCTACCTGATGCTTTTTTACAAGGATATTTTATTGCGCTTCATTTTCATGTGGTTTAAAACCGACGACCATCCAAAAGTAAAAGAAGCCATTTATGAAACAGAATCGATCATAAAAAGTTACCTCATTGGTTTACTGATCCAGATTACCTATATGACCATTTTATTGGGTGGGATATTAATGTTAATCGGTATTAAACATGCGCTTTTAATAGGCGTAATTTTCGCTATTTTAAACCTGATTCCTTATGTAGGGGCTTTAATAGGTAATGTAATCGGCGTATTATTAACGCTTACCTCCTCACAGGAATTATGGCCGGTAATTACGGTTTTAGGTGTGATTGCCTTTGTTCAGTTTCTGGATAACAACATCCTGATGCCGAGGATTGTAGGTTCTAAAGTAAAAATAAATGCCATGTTTGCAATCCTTGGGGTATTTATTGGCGGAAGCATTGCAGGCGTCTCCGGGATGTTCCTTGCTTTGCCAATTGTAGCCGTACTCAAAGTTATCTTCGACCGTACCGAATCATTTAAACAATGGGGTGTACTGCTGGGCGATGAACGTCCGGCCAAAAGCCCTATGACATTTGCAACTTTTAGAAAGAAGAAACCTGTTGCAACGAAATCGGGGATTGAAGGGAAATAGTCTTTAGTCTTTAAATAGAAAACAAAAAGCATCGCTGGATTAAACTAGCGATGCTTTTTTTATTAATCCTTTTTACATTAAATATTATACCAATTCACCAATTAAAGATGTTGCATTTATTTTTTTGCTTACCAGGTAAATATTAATATAGTAAAGTTATCGAGCCTGTAACTATTTCACACGCTTGACTTAATTTTATGATATAGTAATATACACCTACCGGAAGTCTGGAACCCTTAATCGTTCCATCAAATGGCATGTTATACCCCACAGATTCATAAATTTTGTTTCCAACTCTATTAAAAATTTGAATTTGTGCCTTGGGATAATTTTCAATACCCTTCAAATTCCAAATATCATTAATACCATCGTTGTTAGGTGAAATCGAATTTGCTACAGTTAATCCTGATAAGCCTACTGTTATTTTCACTTCCAATTTTATACTTTCGCAATCGCCGATGCGTTGAGCAATAAAGTAATTTTTATCACCTCTCACATCAACTTTAAAAATCCCGCTAACAGAAACGTCTATAGGAAATGAAGACTCCTCACTTTCATAAAGGGCATAGCTGGTGGCTTTTATCGATCCACTTGCCCGCAAAGTTGCTTCACCCGGTGAACAAAGTTGAATTGGTGTAACAGTTGGTGCTGTAATTTGGCTGGTAAGATTATCTACCACAACATTCGAAATCAATGGCGAGCAATTTAAAGCATCAGTAACTTCCAATTTATAATTACCTTTGGGTAAATTGTATATGTCTAAATTATTGCCAACCTGAATACCAGCGCTATTAGTCCATTTATAGCTATAAGGTGCAAAGCCACCACTAATTTGCATTCCAGTAATACTTCCCAATCTTTGATTACAATTATCATCTGCAATACGAACATTGCTATTTACTAAAGCAAGTTCAGCTTGTCTTTTAATGCTGTAAGTAATCAGATATATTTCGCAACCATTATCATCTATTCCATAAACACTATAATCTCCAGCATCAACATTTTCAAGTACAGCCGTATTACCCCCAACAGTCTTACCCGATTTGTCTTCCCATCTATAACTTTTTGGCAGATGGCTTGCATTTTGCATCGTAACTATGATTTTTCCATTATTTAATCCACAAGAGGCATCGGTAATTATTTTTGTAATGCCCCTGGCATCTATCAAATTTGGCTGTGTAACTAAGGTAAGATCATAAGTTTTATTACATGACGGATTTGAAGCTGTTAACTGGTAACTTCCGGAAGGCACACCATCCAAATCCAACTGATTACCAACTACTTGACCACCAATATTTTTCCAGATATAGGAATTAGCTCCGGTTATCAGCAAACCTTTTATACTTCCATTATTACCCGAACAAGTAGGATTGAAAACTTGTTTCTGGCTATCATCAATGGTAATGGCGTTGGCATCCGGTATGGTAATTACCGGTGTAATTACTGCTCCGCAACTAGATTGGTCTGTAACTTCTAAAGTGTATTTGCCGGGCGGCTGATTTACCAAATCCTTAATGCTTGCAACCTGCACATTGTTTTCGTTTTTCCATTTATAGGTCAAAGTGCCACTTCCAGTTGCTATAATTCCAGTAATGCCGCCAGAATTTGTACCACAATTAGCAGGCTTTATTGATAGGGAAAGCAGGCTAATGTTTGGTCCGGTAGTAGTAATTAAGGTAACCGGCCCATAAGTATCTGTACAACTATTATCCAATGTGGATATGCTTAAAGTATATTTTCCTGGTGTAACATTAGTTAAACTTAGTGTTTTAGCTACTTCTGTACCCAATTCATTCTTCCAACTGTAAACTGTAGGCGATGAAGTATTGTTTACAACCTGTAAACCGCTGATGCTGCCACCGGTACCACAAGCTGGATTTCGTGTCTGAACATTTGTGGCATTTGTTATCAATCCCTTTTTAATTTCAAACCACGGTGTTACTTCACTACAATCTCCATTGGTTGCTTTTAACCGATAAGTACCAATTGGCACATTTAAAAGATCTTTTTCCCTACCCACAACATTTCCTGTAACATCCAGCCACTCTACGTATGAGGCACTTAAGGGCAACAAACCTGTAATAGAGCCTGTACTACCACATGCATGAGTAACCTTAACCCCGGAAACATCGATCCGGGTTCGGGTAAATTCTGATGTGGAGCCATTTAATGTTGAAGAAGCAATTACCGATCTTAATAGTACACCACTGTATTGCCAATTTCCACTCGCGTCCGCTACTGTACTGGCAAAATAGGTTTCTGGAGAACATGTTCCACACAAGTCGCTGTAAAAAAGTTCTATTGTTGAATTTGGTGTTGCCGTACCAGATACAGCATTTGTGGTGAAATTTTGAATATTTACCACTGGAATTGTACGAGAGCTATTGGTAAATATCATTGGATATGCACCAACTGTACAGAAAAAGCTATTCTTATTCACTGAAACAGTTGAATAGGGCCAAACATTTACCGGTTTACAATAGGCAATGTAATTTGCGTCTGCCGGATCTTGCCCACCAATAACTACCCCATCCGAATAGTAAACAAAAACACCTGTTGAAACTCGCAATCGCTTGGTTAAGCTCTTATCAATACCAATAAAATTCCTTTTGATACTTACAGGCATCCCGTTATTTAAAAGATTAATTGCATACCCTTCGCTAGAAATGACATTATCTTCTATACTGATTGTATTTTTACCATTAGGGTTGCTTGTTGACACACTAAAACCTGATGACAATGGCGTTGCAATATCTCCAGTAAAATTTGTACCAATTTTATTATTTCTAATCTTTATCGTTGCCGGAGTAGAATATAATGGATCATTATTTGAACTGGAATTACTCTGGGAAAAATTGATACCTTTTGCAAATACATTTCCTTCTGCAGGACTAGCTCCGCCAATATCTACCAGTCCATATATGTAATACATTGATTGAGCTCCAGAAAAAGACATTGGCAATTTCGCGCCATCAGATTCAAAGCCAATAATAGTGGCCTGAACTGTTAAATTTTCAGAATAATACTGAATTTGTCCACCATCTAAATGAACATTAATCCCTAATTCATGTGTAAAGCCACAAATCACATTTCCTTTTCCAGCCGCCCCAATTTTTATATTTTTTGCCTGCCGTAAACATATCCCTTGTCGCTGTTCCCATCTTCCCGGCGCAGTGGTTGGCAGTAAATTTAGGATGTAAATACCATAAATACCTACGTCATTAACATTTATCAAGGTTAGTCCATAGTAAGTAGTCAAATAAGAAAATGACATTTTTATTTGCACTTTAGCTGTACTTACACCAAAAAAATCACCTGTTTGTGTCGATCCATCAATATCCAGATTTGAAGAAACATCCGGCAATTGACTTAACAAGGTTATTGTTCTTCCGCCTTCACTTTGATCTGCTAAATTAAAATGAATAAAGTCTTTATTGGTACTGCCATTAGCAGCCGCTTTGATTAGTGCATCTCTTAAAGTTCCCGAACCAGCATCTGCGTTTGAAGTTACAATAAAAACCTCTGCACGGGTGTTTAAAGAAAAAAGAATAAAAATCGCAAGTAAAAACGAAGCGAGAATAAATTTAAACGTTAACCTAATCATAGATAAACAAATCTACTAAGATTATCTTATTTTAATAACGCATCATTGGCAAATCTTAAAATCGTTCAGAAAACCACAATTAAAAAGAAAACACATACAGGTAAGCTGTAATTAAACTTAACCTGCTTAGCGTATTTAAAAGCGGAAAGTGTAGTAACTGCCTTAGATGGGATTTTGAAATTGAGCGTTACAACTCTTTAATTTTTAACAGAAAACAAAAAGCATCGCAAGGTTAAACCTTGCGATGCTTTTTTATTTTTTACTGTCATTCTGAACGCAATGAAGAATCTTTTTGCTAAAGAGTTTGTAGATCTCTCCCCACCCGTACGGGCAGATATTCCGTTGCACTACAGTCGAGATGACGCATATTCAAGCGCCCATCCCATCTTCCATCTCACCTCTTCCGTAATCCATCTTTCTTACATTCTCTCTGGCGACGTAATCCCTAAAATCAACATCCCTGCATTTATAATATCAGCAGTTTTCTTGCTTAAATTTAAACGGAACTGTTTCACATCACCCTCTTCGGTTTTTACGATCGGCGGTACCTCATGATAAAACTTGTTGAACAGCTTCGCCAGTTCGTATAAATAGTTGGCCAAACTCGCCGGACTATAAGCCTTAGCTGCAATCGCAATTTCTTCAGGATATTTAGCCAATTGCAGGATCATTTCCAATTCTACATCGCTAATCCCACCAAACTCCAAACGCCCAACCGCAAACTTGTAATCAGATTTGCTTAATAGAGATTTAATCCTCGCATGTGTATACTGTATAAACGGACCAGTATTTCCCTGAAAATCGATGCTTTCAGCAGGATTGAACAATAAACGTTTCTTCGGTTCAACCTTTAATAAAAAGTATTTCAAGGCACCTAAACCAATATTTTTATATAGTTCTTCTTTATCTTCTTCGCTAAAATCGTTGGTTTTACCCAATTCTTCTGTTTTCTCGCGGGCGGTGGTTACCATGCTTTCAATCAGTTCATCTGCATCAACAACGGTTCCCTCGCGGCTTTTCATTTTGCCATTCGGTAAATCAACCATTCCGTATGATAGATGGTATAAACCTTTTGCCCAGCTTTTGCCCAGTTTCTCCAAAATCAGGAATAACACCTTAAAATGATAATCCTGCTCATTACCAACCACATAAATCGACTCATCCATATTGAAATCGTCGTGTTTCATTTCGGCAGTACCCAAATCCTGTGTAATGTAAACCGAAGTTCCATCCGCACGTAAAACCAGTTTCTGGTCTAAACCATCAGCAGTTAAATCAATCCACACCGAACCATCTTCTTTTTTAAAGAAAACGCCTTTGGCCAAACCTTCATCAACCGTACCTTTTCCTAATAAATAGGTATTGCTTTCGTAATAGAATTTATCAAAATCTACGCCCAGATTTTTATAAGTCACATTAAAACCCGCGTAAACCCATTCGTTCATGGTTTTCCAAAGCGAAACCACTTCCTCATCACCTTGCTCCCATTTCAAAAGCATTTGTTGTGCTTCCTTAATCAACGGTGCATTTTTCTTCGCTTCGTCTTCAGTTTGTCCTTCCGCTTTTAAAGCATCAATTTCTTTTTTGTACTCTTTATCAAAAATCACATAGTATTTTCCAACCAAATGATCGCCTTTCAAACCGGTGCTTTCAGGTGTTTCGCCATTGCCCCATTTTTGCCAGGCCAGCATCGATTTACAGATGTGGATACCACGATCGTTAACCAGATTTACCTTTACCACATCGTAACCATAAGCTTTTAACAGCTCCGAAACCGAATAACCCAACAAGTTATTGCGCACATGGCCCAGGTGAAGCGGTTTATTGGTATTTGGCGAAGAATATTCTACCATCACCTTTTTACCATTCGGTGCATACACCCCAAAATCGGGTTTTAAAATTTCTTCGTTAAACTGTTTAAGGAAATAACTTTCGGCAATACTTAAGTTCAAAAAGCCTTTAACCACATTAAATTTGGTTACATCGGCTACATTGGCAACCAGGTATTCTCCAATTTCGTTTGCAGTCTGCTCAGGCGATTTCTTCGAAATTTTAGTAATCGGAAAAACAACAATCGTTGCCTGTCCTTCAAATTCCTTACGGGTATCTTGTATGTTGATTACACTTTCAGCAACTTCTTCTTTATAAAGTTCAAGAATGGCTTTCTGTGTTGCGGCAATAATAAAATTCATGTGCCAAAAATAGAGAAAAAAGTCCGAAGTCGGGAGTCCGAAGTCTGAAGATTTTTCAGCTAAAATTTCAATTTTCAGTATTTTTAAGGGGTTTGGAAAGGTACTGTAGTGCTTGTCGGTGCCGATAGTCCTTCTTTTCGCTATAGTCCCGATTGAAGGAATCGGGAGCTGCCGCTACAATAAGGTTTATTATATTTAGTTCTGTGCAATAAAAAAGTCCGGAGACCGAAGTCCGGGGTCGGAAGACAGGATGCCTGTAACATAAAACTTATTAGGCTTCAAAATTTCAGACCATCTACTTTCAAACTATATCTTCCGACTTTCGGACCACGGACTTTCAGACTCTCAAAAATTCTAATAGATTTGTAACAACTAACTTATTTATGAGCGAGCAAAACCCAAATTTTAAAGTGAGCGTAAACACCGAAATCGGCAGGTTGCGTAAATTATTAATACACAGTCCGGACAGTGGTTTGGGCAAAGTGGTACCTTCTAAAGCACAAGATTGGCTTTTTGAAGATATTGTACATTTAGATACCATCCGTAAGGGCGAATACGATTATTATATAAAACTGCTGATGTATTTTCTTGATCCTGATAAGATTAAAGGAAAACTGGCCGAAATAGATTCAGAAGCGTCTAATCGTAATTTTTATAAACCCAATCACCCTGATTTCCACAATTCTAAATCCGTAATCGAGATTCAGAACCTGCTGAGCGAAATGCTCGAAAACGAATCCATCCGGAAAAAACTGGTTGCGGCCGTATGTGCAATCGAAGGCTGTACCTATAAAGTACAGTTAGAGTTAACCAATACCGATCCAAAACAACTGGCCGAGATTTTTATCTCCGGAACATTGGCCAACGATACCATGATTTTTGCGCCGATCCCCAATCTGATTTTTACCAGGGATGTGGGCATTACGATCAATAATCATATCCTGTTAAACAAACCTGCTAAAAAAGCACGTGTACGCGAAACACTCCTAATGCGTTATATTTTCTTCAACCATCCGCTGTTCGAAGCTTATCGCGATAACATTCTGGAAATTCCGGACGTAACCATGCACTTCTTACGTCCTGGAGACGAACCTGCTTTCAGTACCACTTTAGAAGGTGGCGATGTGATGATGGTAAGTCCAAACCACGTATTGATTGGTTGTAGTGAAAGAACTTCTGAACATGGCGCCAACGAAGCCATTAAATTGTTGTTCGATCAGGATGTGGTAGAAAAAGTTACGGTGGTAAAAATACCAAGCAAACGCGATTATATGCACCTGGATACTGTTTTTACGCAGGTTAAACGCAATACCTGGGTAATTTTAAATTCAATTGCACATTCTCCAAAATACAATCCTTACGAGCCGATCAACTTTTTAAAAGAGCCCGAAAAACTGGAAGCAACTACCGCCATTCAGTTTACAAAAGCCAATCCACAGGAGCCAAAACATTTCGAACATGTTGAAGCTTTGTTGAATGATATTAGTCAGAACGACTTAAAAAGCAGCGAACCGACCAAAATTATCTACAGTGGAAATAATCAGTTCCCTTACGATTCGCGTGAGCAATGGACAGATTCCTGCAATCTTTTGGCCATTAAAGAAGGGGTGGTTTTAGGCTATGATAGAAACGATAAAACCGTTGAAGCTTTTAAAGCTGCCGGATTTGATGTGGTTGACGTGAAAGACCTGATCCAGGATTTAGAAAGCGGCAAAATAAGCGCCGAAACGATAACCGATACACTGATTTTAATGCCTTCGGCAGAATTATCACGTGCACGTGGTGGTTTCCATTGTATGAGTTTGCCGATATTGAGGGATGATTTAGTTCAGTAATTCATTTGCCATTGGTTCATTTGTTGTGGTGTATAGGCTTAAACGCCTAGTATAATGATCAACATGAACCAATGAGCAGCCCGCTAAATGAACTAGTGAACAAATGACCAATTAACAAATGACAAGTGAACCAATGAACCAAACGACAAACCATATCCTCATGATCCGCCCTGTTGATTTTAAATTCAACGAGCAAACGGCTGGAAATAACATGTTTCAAATTGCATCTGCAGATAGCGATGTACAAGAACAGGCCTTAAAAGAATTTGATGCTTTTGTTAATCTTTTGCGCAAAAATGATGTCGATGTTACTGTAGTGGATGATACGTTAGAACCTGAAACGCCGGATTCTATTTTCCCGAACAATTGGGTTTCCTTTCACGAGGATGGCTCGGTATACCTTTATCCCATGTTTTCCGAAAACCGCAGGTTAGAGCGTCGCAATGAAATTTTGGATGGACTAAAAAACAAATTCGAGGTAAACCACATTAGTGATTTAAGCTTTTACGAGAAGCAATATGCTTTTTTAGAGGGCACTGGAAGTATGGTACTAGACCGTACCAATAAAATTGCTTATGCTTGTTTAAGTGTACGCACCGATGCAGAAGTGCTGAACAATTTCTGTATGCTTACGGGATATGAGCCCGTGGCTTTTCAGGCGGTTGATGCTACGAATTTCCCAATTTACCACACCAATGTAATGATGTGCATCGGCGACCGTTTTGCGGTGATCTGTCTCGATTCAATTAAAGATTCTGAAGAAAGATTAAATGTAACCATCAGTTTAAAAGGTACAGGAAAAGAAATTATAGAGATCAGTTTAGAGCAGATGAACAAATTTGCGGGCAACATGCTGCAGGTAAGCAATGCAACCGGCGAAAGTTTATTGGTAATGTCTGAACAGGCTTATTTATCATTAGATGCTGAGCAAATTGCTGCACTTGAAAAGTATTGCCGAATTATTTATGCACCACTTTACACCATCGAAAAAAATGGCGGTGGCAGTGCAAGGTGTATGCTCGCGGAGATACATTTGCCAGGTAAAGATTAATTTCAGCTGCCATGGTCCGTGTCCCCACGGACCATCTTTGTTTTGCCACAGATGCACTGAAAACACGGAAAATATGCAGAGAAAGGGCACTCGCTATTAAAACGTAAATAGCAGCACCACCCTAATTTAAATAAACCTGACCGGAACGAACATCCCGAATTTTCTTCGGGATAAAGTGGAGAGCAGGGCCAACCACAACCTATAAAAACAGGAACCTGCTTTCCAAATCACTAACACACCCGTTCGCCATGGTTCGTGTCTCCACGAACTATGTTTATTTTTACCACGGAAACACGGAGAACACGGAAAGATGTATGCTAGCGGAGATACATTTGCCAGGTAAATATTAGTTTTCCGTCATTGCGAGAAGGCTTTTTCAGCCGACGAAGCAATGACAACTTTTTCTTTAAAAATTATCCCACTCGCTATTAAAACGTAAATAGCAGCACTACCCTAATTTCAATAAACCTGATCGGAACGAACATCCCGAATTTTCTTCGGGATAAAGTGGAGAGCAGGGCCAATAACAACCTATAAAAACAGGAACCTGCTTTCCAAATCATTAAAACACCCGTCCGCCAAGGTTCGTGTCTCCACGAAACACTTTTATTTTTGCCACGGAAACACGGAGAACACGGAAAACCCTTCGCATATATCTACTCGATATTAAACCTCAAATAGCAACACTACCCTAATTTCAATAAACCTGACCGGAACGAACATCCCGAATTTTCTTCGGGATAAAGTGGAGAGCAGGGCCAACCACAACCCATAAAAACAGAAACCTGCTTTCCAAATCACTAACACACCCGTTCGCCATGGTTCGTGTCTCCACGAACCATGTTTATTTTTGCCACGGAAACACGGAGAACACGGAAAACCCTTCGCATATATCTACTCGCTATTAAACCTCAAATAGCAGCACCACCCTAATTTAAATAAACCTGACCGGAACGAACATCCCGAATTTTCTTCGGGATAAAGTGGAGAGCAGGGCCAACCACAACCTATAAAAACAGAAACCTGCTTTCCAAATCATTAAGCAAAACCCAATTCATTATCTAACTGTATTACAAAGCATTACCAAAACAACCCTCCCCATTTTTTCGTAAAAACAATTTGTGATGAAATTTTGTAGTTAGCCTAACCGTTTCTCTACAGTAAAAATATTTTTATTAAAGATTAATTCTCGATTTAAAATTACATTTTTGCAAAAATTATTTAAAAGTAAATGCAGAGTTACTCAGAATTTCTTGATCTAAGTGTTGGTTTCCCGCAAGAGGGTTTCGATGTTATAGATGATGAATTATATTTTCAGGATTTAAACCTGATGGAAATGATCGAAACCTACGGTACTCCCCTACGTTTCACGTATTTACCGATGGTAAGTAAGAAGATTCAGCAGGCGAAGATTCTTTTCCAGACCGCTATTTTAAAGAACAATTACCGTGGCGATTATAAGTATTGCTACTGTACAAAAAGCTCGCATTTTAAACATATTGTAGAGGAAGCTTTAAAAAACAACATCCACTTAGAAACTTCTTCGGCTTTTGATATGCCAATGGTTGATGCTTTGGAGAAAAAAGGTGTGTTAACAAAAGATACCACCATTATCTGCAACGGCTTTAAAACCTACCAGTACAAGCAATATATTATTGATATGTTGCACGATGGTTACACCAATATTATCCCGGTTTTAGATAACAAAGAGGAATTTAACCTTTTTGATGATGAGGTGGATATTGATACGCCTTGTAACCTGGGTATCCGTATCGCGGCAGAAGAGCAGCCTGATTCGCAGTTTTATACTTCGCGTTTGGGTGTACGTATGGAAGACATTATCGATTTTTACAACAATAAAATCGTGCATAATCCTAATTTCAGGGTTAAATTGTTGCATTTCTTTATCAACTCGGGTATTACCGATTCGCCATATTACTGGAATGAGTTAGAGAAATATGTAACGCTTTATTGCAAATTCAAAAAAATCAATCCTGATTTAGATACCCTGGATATTGGTGGCGGTATGCCATTTAAAGATTCATTGGTTTTCGATTTCGATTACGAATATATGGTAAACGAAATTGTGAAAAGGATTAAAGAAATCTGTGCCATTCATGATGTAATGGAGCCAGATATTATTACCGAATTTGGTAAATACACCGTTGCAGAGGCATCAGGAATTCTTTATAAAGTATTGGGCCGTAAACAACAGAACGACCGCGAACGCTGGTTAATGCTGGATGGTTCTTTTATTACCAATTTACCTGATGTTTGGGCATTGAACCAAAAATACATCTTATTACCAATCAACAATTGGGATGCGGAATACGAACGTGTTAACTTAGGCGGTATTACCTGCGATGGGCAGGATTATTACAACCAGGAAGCACACATGAATAGTGTATTTATGCCTAAAACGCGTAAAGTACAGTATTTAGGTTTCTTCCATACCGGGGCTTATCAGGAGGTACTGAGCGGTTATGGTGGTATCCATCACTGTTTATTGCCTAGCCCAAAACATGTACTGATCCGCAGGAACCGTGATGAAAGCTTCAATTTCGAGGTTTTTGGGGAAGAGCAGAACAGTAAGCAAGTGCTGAAGATACTGGGTTACTAGTTTAGTTTTCAGTTGGGAGCTTATAGTTTGTAAGATGTTCGAAAAGTAAAATTTTATATCACATTACATAGATACCTCAGTTTTTTAAACTGGGGTATTTTTTTTTATATTTGAGTATGGCGCAAGAACAGATTAAATTATTTGATCGGATCACTTCTACAAATGGTTTGATGGGTGGAAGACCTACAATACGTGGGTTAAGGTTTCCAGTTTCTGATATACTTGAATTATTGGCAGCCGGTTTGAATGAAGAACAAATCCTGGAGGAACATCCTGTATTAGAAAAAGAGGACATTAGGTCAGCTTTGTTATACTCCGCTCAAAAAATAAATGAGTCATAATTGACTGCGTCCAAGATAAACTTTCCACAATAAGCTAAAGCAAAGCACAAGTTTCTTATTTTTACAATATATAAATACCTCAGTTGAATAAGCTCAGGTATTTTTTTGGCTTAACCTTTTACCTTACAATTAAAACCTTTAAAAATGCAATTCGGTAAAGTAGACGACCCTTCGATTATAGATTATACCCTTCCTGCAGATGCCCCTGAAACAGCATCAATTTTAGCAACAAATAAACCTAAGCAGGATTTTAAGGCATTTGTAGGCTGTGCAAAATGGAATAAAGCCGATTTAAAAGGTTTTTATCCGAAAGGAACCAAGGATGAATTAACCTACTATTCAACCCAGTTTAATTCAATCGAACTAAATGCCACCTTTTACGGCATGCCAACCAGCGAACAGGTAATTACGTGGACGCAAAAAACACCTGCAGATTTTAAATTTTTCCCAAAGCTCACCAATACCATCAGTCACTTTAAAAGATTGATTAACGTTAAAGAACCTGTTGAGCAATATTGCGATGCCATCAGTAATTTTGAAGATAAACTGGGTATGGCTTTTCTTCAGCTTCATGATAATTTTAAACCCAAAGATTTCGAAAGGTTAAAAATCGTGATCAATGAATTTCCAAAGGTAATTCCACTGGGCGTTGAAGTGAGGAATACAGAATGGTTTACCAACCCCGCCATTGCAAACGAATTTGCCAAACTTTTCGAAGATAACGGTATAACCAACATCATTGTTGATACTTCGGGCAGAAGAGATATGCTGCACATGCGTTTAACTACACCAACAGCATTTGTGCGTTTCGTGGGTGCCAACGATGATGTAATCGATAAAAAACGCTTAGATGATTGGATCGAAAGGATTCTGGACTGGAAAGAACAGGGTTTACAGAACCTATACTTTTTTGTGCACCAGAATGTGGAACTTTCTTCTCCATTATTTTCTGCTTATTTCACCGAAAAACTAAATAAAGCGGTTGGAACCGATTTAAAAATCCCGGTGATGGCCAATCAGGCAGCGCCAGATTTATTTTAATTCTTTATGTACGTCATTCCCGCGCATGCGGGAATCTTAATGCATTTCACAATCATCATTAAGATTCCCAATCAAGTTGGGAATGACGATCTACATAAATTTTACTTTCTCTTATAAACCGTTTCCGTCGCTTTTGCCTCTTCCCCTTCCGGCGAAACATTATAGGCCGTTAATACAAATTCATTTTCATCAACAATTTTTAAAGTTGTGCGCCAGCCCCAAAGCTGCTCCCCATATTCAGGACTCCCATATTCCCCAAAAACCGAAAAACCATTTGCTGTTGCCTCACCACTCGAAAGCATCATCTGTGTGCCCATGTGGAAGCTATCTAACCAACTCGTAGTAAATCTTTGATAAGGAATATCAAAACCAACGATCATCTTGCCTTCGAAAGGTTTTCCCTCTAAACTTCCCTGATAATCAAGAGAAATAAAGCGATCGCCTAGAATAGATGTAATTTGGGCTTCAGATGGAGATTCGTCTGCCAGAACATCTTTTTCGAACAAGGTTTTGGTTGTTCCTTTCCAATTCCCAGTTAACCGTTGCAATTGTTTGTGAGCGCCATCTGCTAAAGATTGCTCGAATTTACTTGTCGCCATAATCAAAGCTAGAATATAATTATAATGTTAAATCATTTATTTACAAGATATTGAAATGAAAATTGTAAATTGTTTATTGAAAACTACTTATGTATGCTAAAGGCGTTAGATCTCAATCAGGTAATGGTTATCGATATCGAAACTGTTCCGCAATACCCGTCATTTCAGGATGTACCCCCACATTTTCAGGAACTTTGGGAACAAAAAACACATTATCAGCGAAGTGCTGACCAAAGTCCTGAAGAATTTTACGAAAAAGCAGGCATCATGGCCGAATTCGGTAAAATTATCTGCATTAGTCTGGGAATTTTTAATGTACAGGAACAATCTTACGCCCTGCGAATCAAATCTATTTTTGGTCACGATGAAAAAGAAATGCTTTTGCAGTTTTCCAGTCTGTTAAGCAAACAAGCACCAACTTTAGTGTTCTGTGCGCATAACGGAAAAGAATTCGATTTCCCTTATTTATGTCGCCGGTTATTGGTTAACGGCATCGAAATTCCGGTCCAGCTGCAGCTTTCCGGCAAAAAACCATGGGAAGTAAACCATATCGATACTATGGAACTCTGGAAATTCGGCGATTACAAACATTTCACTTCATTAAACTTGCTGGCAGCTATTTTGGATATCCCAACTCCAAAAGACGACATTAATGGCTCACAAGTGCGTCAGGTTTATTATGAAGAAAAAAATCTGGAACGGATTGTTACCTATTGCCAGAAAGATGTAATTACTACCGCGCAGGTGTTATTAAAATTTAAGGGAATGGATATAATTTCAGCAGAAAACATTACCATTGTAACGTAATGAAAATTGAATTAAATATTCCAGAATACTCCAAAGAAAGAGGAATGATTTTTAGTTGGGAGGATGGATTTATCATCAAAACTGAAGTAACCGAAAATCAAATTATTATTGCAGCTAATAAAGAAGGATTAGTTTCTCTTGCAAAACACTTACTCTTTTTAGCACAGGATAAAACTCCGGTTGACCATCATTTTCATTTAGATGAATATAATAGCCTAGAAACAGGCTCAAAAGAACTCCTGATTACTAAAATCTGATGCTAAACGTTGAAAACCTAAATATCGATTTTTATAACCAGGAAGATAAAACCTGGTTCAAAGCTGTAAAACAGATCAGTTTTAACGTAAAAAAAGGAACGGTTTTAGGTATTGTGGGCGAATCTGGCTCTGGAAAATCAGTTACCTCATTTTCAATTATGCGCTTGCACGATGAAAAAGCTGCAAAAATTACGGGTGATATCGATTTTGAGAATGTTAGTCTGCTTAACCTTGGTACTAATGAAATCCGCCAGATCAGGGGAAATCAGATTTCAATGATCTTTCAGGAACCCATGACTTCCCTCAACCCTGTTTTTACCTGTGGCGATCAGGTGGCAGAAGCCATTATGCTGCACAGAAAAGTGGATAAAGCCGAAGCAAAAAAACACACTATTGACCTCTTTAACGAGGTACAATTACCCCGGCCCGAAAAAATATTCGATAATTATCCGCATCAGATTTCTGGCGGACAAAAACAGCGGGTAATGATTGCGATGGCTTTAAGCTGTGATCCAAAATTATTGATTGCAGATGAACCCACAACTGCTTTGGATGTAACCGTTCAAAAAACCATACTTCAGTTGCTTTTAAAACTGAAAACAGAACGGAATATGGCGATGATCTTTATTTCGCACGATTTAGGTGTAGTGAACGAAATTGCCGACGAAGTTGCTGTAATGTACAAAGGCGAAATTGTAGAACAGGGTAATGCAAAATCCATTTTCGAGAATCCTCAACACCCTTATACCAAAGGTTTGCTTGCCTGTCGCCCTTCCCCTAGCCTGCAGTTAAAAAAATTACCTGTGGTGGCCGATTTCCTTACCGGCAAAATTGACGATGCCTCCGCGCATTTGCAGGCCTCAAACCAGTTAACCGCTACTGAAATTGCAGCAAGAAGGGAAAAATTATACGCGCAAAAACCGCTTCTCCAGATTAAAGATCTCTGCACCTGGTATCCCATCAGCAACGGCTTATTCGGAAAAACCACTGATTATGTTAAAGCTGTTGATCAATTGAATTTTGAAGTCTTCCCTGGAGAAACATTAGGGTTGGTAGGCGAATCGGGTTGTGGTAAAACCACTTTGGGGCGCACCATTTTAAGATTAATCCAACCGACCACTGGTCAGATTATTTTTAACGGCAACGACATTACGCACATCAGCAAAACGGATCTGCGGAAATTAAGGAAAGATATCCAGATCATTTTTCAGGACCCTTATGCTTCTTTAAATCCGCGGTTAAGCATCGGTCAATCTATTTTAGAACCTTTACAGGTGCATAAACTACACCGCAACGATACCGAACGCAAACAGAAGGTACTAGAATTACTCAATAAAGTAGGTTTAAAAGAAGAACATTTTAACCGCTACCCACACGAATTTAGCGGCGGACAAAGACAGCGTGTGGTGATTGCCAGGGCCTTGGCTTTAGAACCTAAATTTATCATCTGCGACGAATCGGTTTCTGCTCTCGATGTTTCGGTACAGGCACAGGTTTTAAACCTGATCAGAGATCTGCAACAAGAATTCGGACTCACTTATATCTTCATCTCCCACGATCTTGCTGTTGTTAAACACATTTCAGACCGTATTTTAGTGATGAACAAAGGAAAAATCGAAGAAGAAGGTTTCCCCGAGCAGATATTTAATGCGCCGAAAGCAGAATACACGAGAAAATTAATCGCAGCCATTCCAGGAAATTAATCCAGCTATGTTTAAGGAAAAAATAATTTCATTTTTCATTACCACTCTATTTTCTTTTACCTGCCTCGCTCAACAAAACACAAAGGTTCAGATCATTACGAGAGAAAGCATTTTCGATCAGGCACCTTATGAAGCTTGCCATGCCTCTACGCTCGTACAACTTAAAGATGGCAAGATAATGGCAGCATGGTTTGGCGGCAAGCACGAAGGAAGTAATGACGTGGCCATCTGGATAGCAACAAAAGATCATGACCAATGGACTACACCTGTTAAAATCGCAACAGGCGCCACAAATACCAATCTTCCAATAGCATGCTGGAATCCGGTATTATTTAAAGCCACAAACGGAACTTTATTTTTACATTATAAAGTTGGCCCAAACCCAAGGGAATGGTGGGCAGAGTACAAAACTTCTACCAATGATGGTAAGACCTGGTCTGTGGCAAAAAAGCTCCCTTCCGGCTTTTTGGGACCAATAAAAAACAAACCCATTCAGCTTAAAAACGGAACGATTCTTTATCCATCAAGCACGGAGAGTCTGGATGAAAAAACATGGAAAATCCACATTGAAAAATCAGACGGCAAAGCAAAAAACTGGAAGAAAATCGAAATCAATTGTGATACTTTTGGGGTTATACAACCTTCCATTTTAACCTACCCTAATGGAAAACTACAATTATTATGCAGAAGCAGGCAAAATGTAATTGTAGAAAGCTGGTCGGAAGATAATGGCAAAACCTGGTCTAAATTAAAAGCAACAACCTTACCCAACCCAAATTCGGGCAGCGACGCTGTTACGTTAACCGATGGAAGGCAATTACTGATCTATAACCCCTTAACCTCAGGCAAAAACTGGTGGGAAGGCCGTTCGATCCTAAAACTCGCCATTTCTTCGGATGGTGAAAACTGGCAAGACATCTACACTTTAGAAAAACACGATAAAGGTGAATACAGTTACCCGGCCATTATTCAGGATAAAAAAGGGAATATCCACTTAAGCTATACTTCTGAAAGAAAGAGGATTACTTACGCGGAGATTAGATTAGTCCGTAGTCCGTAGTCCGTAGTCCGTAGTCCGTAGTCCGTAGTCCGTAGTCCGTAGTCCGTAGTCCGTAGTCCGTAGTCCGTAGTCCGTAGAATGGAAAGGAATTCAGAATAAAGGTTTAAAATGAAATATTATTTATTTGGTTAATGTTTCATGGTCGATAGTCAAATAGTCATTTTACCTCAGCACCTCAGCTATTGACCATTAGCCATCAAACTATCAACAATAATCCCGACCAGTAATTCACAATAATAATTAACCGATGGCCAATGAACTAATTAACCGCTTTTGCTATCAACAATGAACCGTAACTCGTCTGCAATTTCAGCTACCAATAAACCAATGGCAAATGAGCTACTGAACTCCCCATTATCCATTTTCCATCCCCCATCTTACATATTTTCTGTATCTTCGATAAATTCAGTATTAGCGTATGGCAAAGAAAAAATCGGCAAATATAAAATTGGTTCTGAATCAATTGGTTAGTGATGTTTTTGAAAAGAACAGTAATCAGTTGCTAAATTACAAGCAGGTTTCGGCTAAATTAAATTTGAACGATCAGGAATCGAGAGAAACCATTCTTGAGATCTTAAAAGAAGGGAAAAGTGCGGGAATTTTCTTAGAACCAGAAAAAGGTAAATTTAAACTTAAAGAGCTACAAAACTTCATTATTGGTACGGTTGATATGACTGCCGATGGTTCTGCTTATATTGTTCCGGAAGATGAGTTTGAAAAAGACGTTTTTGTTGCTCCCCGAAAACTTAAAAATGCTTTACATGGCGATACCGTTAAAGCTTATGTTTTCGCAAAGAAAAGCGGTCGTAAAAACGACGGCGAAGTTGTCGAAATTATTAAAAGGGCAAAATCAGATTTTACAGGCGTAATTAAAATTTCCGATCGTTTTGCATTTGTAATTGCAGACGATAAAAAAATGATGCACGATATTTTTGTGCCATTGGCAGATACCCACGATGCGAAAAATGGTCAGCGGGTATTGGTAACCTTGTCTGATTGGCCTGAAAGCGCCAAAAATCCAATTGGTATAGTTAAACACGTATTGGGTAACCAGGGCGAGAACAATACCGAAATGAATGCGATTTTAGCGCAGTACGGTTTCCCACTGGAGTTTCCGCCGCAGGTAGAACGCGAAGCAAATGCAATCCCCGAAGAAATTCCAGCTGCAGAAATTGCCAAAAGAAAAGATTTTAGAAACATATTAACTTTTACCATAGATCCGGCAGATGCGAAAGATTTCGATGATGCCATTTCTTACCAAAAACTTCCTAACGGAAACCACGAAATCGGTGTACACATCGCCGATGTTTCGCATTATGTAATCCAGGGGACAGAATTAGACAAAGAAGCTTACAGCCGTGCTACTTCGGTTTACCTGGTAGATCGGGTGATACCGATGCTGCCCGAGCGTTTAAGTAATGGCGTTTGTTCATTACGTCCAAATGAAGATAAATTGTGTTTTGCAGCTGTTTTTGAGCTTGATGAACAGGCCAATATTCAAAATGAATGGTATGGCCGTACGGTAATCCATTCTGATAGAAGGTTCAGTTACGAGGAAGCGCAGGAAGTAATCGAAAATAAAGCCGGAGATTACGCCCAGGAAATCCTGAAATTAAATGAACTGGCTTATATCCTCCGCGACCGTAAATTCAAAAATGGTGCGATCAGTTTCGAAAGTACTGAAGTTAAATTCAAACTTGATGAATCAGGAAAACCGATCGGTGTTTATGTTAAAGAACGTAAAGATGCCCATAAACTGATTGAAGACTACATGCTTCTGGCCAACCGTAAAGTTGCCGAGTTTATCGCAAAGAAAACCAAAGGAAAAGATAAATTAACCTTCGTTTACCGTGTGCACGATTCGCCAAACATGGAAACGCTGAATACTTTTGCCACATTTGCTTCCCGTTTCGGTTATAAAATCAATACCAAATCGGATAAAGAAATTGCAAAATCGCTAAATAATTTAATGGCTGATGTAGAAGGCAAGAAAGAACAGAATATCTTAACGTCGCTGGCCATCAGATCAATGGCTAAGGCAATTTATTCTACCAAGAAAACCAGCCATTATGGCCTTGCTTTTGAATATTATACCCACTTTACTTCCCCTATCCGCCGTTATCCGGATGTGATGGCACACAGGCTTTTACAGACCTATTTAGATGGAGGTAAATCTGCCGATATGGAGTTTTATGAAGTGGCCTCTGTACATTCTTCGGCAATGGAAAAAAGAGCAGCAGATGCCGAGCGTGCATCTGTTAAATACAAACAGGCCGAATACCTTGAAAACAACATTGGTACCGAGTATAAAGGCATCATTTCTGGTGTTACCGAATGGGGTATGTATGTAGAGATTGAAGAGAACAAATGTGAAGGTATGATCCGTTTACGAGATATATCTGATGATTTTTATGTACTCGATGAGAAAAACTACTGCATTGTAGGCCAACGCAAAAAGAAAAAATATCAGCTCGGAGATGAAGTAATGATCAGGGTTAAAAAAGTAGATCTTTCTAAACGTCAAATCGATTTTACGCTGATTCCTGATTAAATTTTAATGAAATTAAAGTTTTGTTTTAACATTATCCTTTTTTGGTTATTTCCCTATTTATTGTTGGCTCAAACGATAAAAGGAAAAATTACTGATGAATTATCGAATAGCGGAGTGGCTTATGTAACCGTTCAGGCAGATGCAAACCATAAAACGATTAGTAATGAAAACGGGGAATTTGAACTCGCTGTAAACTCGCTGCCTTGTGATTTAACAATTTCACATATCAGTTATCAACCCATAAAAATCAAAGCAAACGATACCTTTTTAAATCTAAAATTAAAGGCTATTGTACAAAACCTCGAAGAAGTTGTTGTAGGTAATAATGCGCTTTCGTTAATGAAAAGTGCTTATGCAAAAGCCGTAAAAAGCGTTGATGAATCGTACTATGCTAAAGCTTTTTTCCGCCAGATTGCTTATGAGGCCGAACGGCCTACCTATTTAAACGAAATATTCTTTAATGCGGATTGGAAAAACTACTCACTTATGAAATGGTTGCCTACCGAAAGCAGGTATTTAAAAAACGATAGTCATGTTTCTTATTCAAATTTAAGCTTTTCCGTATTTACCCTTTCGGGTTATTTATCCAATAGTTATTATGCAAAACCATTATCTTCAAAATTAGATTCGCTATATACTTTCAAAATAAAAAGCACATATAAATCCGGCGATGATGAAATTGCAGTGATTAGTTGCAAATTAAAAGTTAAATATGAAAAGGCATATTTTGAAGGAGATTACTATTTAAATACAGATACCTATAACATTTTAAAAATCGATGGTACCATCAAAAATTTCGGTTTAACTAGTAAAGGTGTATTAGGAGCAAAACTAAAAGAGGCAAATTTAATTTCGCAATACTCCGTTAACAGCAATAATAAAAGCATTTTGGATTTTTCCGTACTGACCTTAAAAAGTAGAATGACGGTATTGGGCTTAGGTACAAAAAACCTCGAACTATATAGCACTTTATATGTGATGGATTATGACAATGCCTATAATAAAGATTTAAAAGAGATCCAAAATAAAACCAATGATGTAAAAACAACACAAAATATGGTTTATAATGCCGATTTTTGGAGATCGAATCCTACTATTAAAAGAACTGCAAAAGAAGAAGAGGCCATAAAAATTTTAGAGGAGGCCCCAACAATAAAATAGTCAATGCATACTACAGAACAATTACAGCAAATTTTAGATACTGCAATACAAAATTTAAAGTTTCCGGATCACCCTAAGCAACTTTACGATCCGATTACTTATATTATTAACCTTGGCGGAAAGCGTGTTAGACCATTGCTGGTTTTAATGGCTACCGAATTATTTGGAGAAGATGCAAACCAATCGGTTCATGCCGCCATGGCGATTGAGGTTTTCCATAATTTTACGCTCGTTCATGATGATATTATGGACAATGCGCCTCTCCGCAGAGGGCAGGCTACCGTACATGAGAAATGGAGTACCAACGTAGCCATATTAAGTGGTGATGTAATGATGGTAGAAGCCAATAAAAACCTTGCTAAAGTAAATCCTATCTTCCTGAAAGACGTTTTAGATACCTTTAATGCAACAGCCCAAGGTGTTTGCGAAGGTCAGCAGCTGGATATGGAATTTGAAGGCCGTGGCGACGTAAGTATTGAAGAATACATCAACATGATCAGGCTAAAAACGGCTGTATTGCTTGGTGGTGCACTAAAATTGGGCGCTATTATTGCCGGCGCTTCAGAAAAAGATGCCGATTTAATCTATCAGTTTGGCGAAAATATCGGAATTGCTTTTCAGTTGCAGGATGATATCTTAGATGTTTATGCCGATCCCGAAAAATTTGGAAAACAGGTTGGTGGAGACATTATTGCCAATAAAAAGACTTTCTTACTATTAAAAGCTTTCGAATTAGCTGATGGCGAAACCCGTGCTTCGTTAGATACCTGGACATCGTATAAAGAATTTAACGCACAAGAAAAAGTAGATACTGTTCGTCAGGTTTACGATACCTTAGATATCCAGGAAATTGCCAAAGAAAACATGAATTACTACCGTAACAAAGCCTTAGCGGTATTTGAACAGATTAATGTGAGCGATGAACGGAAAGCAAATCTTTTAACGCTTACCGAGCAATTAATGGCCAGGGAGTATTAAAGCGTTCGTCATTTCGACTGTAGTGCAGCGAAATGGAGAAATCTATAAAAATGATTTTATTAAAATAGATTTCTCGACTACGTTGCACCCGATAGCTATCGGGTCCGCTCGAAATGACGTAATTTTATTTAAGCCTTTACCAGTTTATATTTTATCCAAAAATCTGCTGATTTAGCAGAAGATTCGCCTCCCTGCATTGATCGCTGACCGCCGCCACCCATTCCACCTCTTCCACCACCGCCCATTCCGCCACGGCCACCTCCGCCCATGCCTCCTCCACCTCCCATTCCACCTCTGCCGCCAGATCTTCCCCCACCTTTGTTTCCTCCTTCAGGAGCACCCTCTCTTTTGAAACCAGATTTAGCTGGTTCGTTAATTTTGATATTGTAAACGAGAGGTTTCTTAAGATCCAAACCTACTTGTAACTGCGTCAATGGAATACTGAGCTCATAAATCAGGTCTCTGTTTGGGTGAATACTCATACCTGTTTCAATACCATCTTGATTAATTGCAGGAAGTTCTCCATCAGGAATATTTTTAAAACCTGAAACCCGGATGCTTTTATTCATGGCAGCTGGATCATGTATTTCATTTTCCCTTTCTGCCGGTGAAGGCGCATGATCTCGGTGTTCTTCACCATCTTTCGGCATTGGTGGTCTTCCCATTAACGGAAAAGTTAACTTCATGCCGTCTTTTTTCTTGCCAGCCGTATTGATGTTTAAAGTAATGCCGCCCCTCAACACGCTAAAAGTGGTTTGAGGATCTAACGATTCGATAATGATGTAGAGATTTTTATCGTCGTTGGCTAAGGCAAAAGCCAGTTTCGTGGCATCATTGTATTGATTAAGTGGCTCGTTCCATTCGCTCGATATGCCATCGGCTTTAAACGGTTTTACCATACGGATATTTTCTTCCACATCTTGTGCGTACAACAACCGACCAGAAATAAGTAATGTGACTAATAAGGATATTTTCTTCAGATTCATTTGAATTGTTTTAAATCAATGGTCAAATCTAAATCGGAGAAATGTTAATTTTTGTTATTTAACATGGTTTAACACATCAGTTGAGTTGGAGTTGAGCGTTTGGCGTTTAAAGTCAATTAACCGATTAAAAACAATTAACCGCTAAGTTATAAACTATCAAACTAATGACCAATGAACTAATGATTACTGAACTGTCTATAAACAAAAAAAGTCCCGATTTGCATCGGGACTTTTCTTTTATAACTGATTACTAATTATTCTGCAGGTGCAGCTTCTTCAGTAGTTTCGTCTTTTTTAGCTGCTTTTTTTGCAGGTGCTTTTTTTGCCGGAGCTGCTTCAACAACTTCTTCTGCTACAACTTCTTTCTTTGCAACCGCTTTTTTAGCAACTGGTGCTTTAGCTACTGCTGCTTCGATTTCAGCGTCGGTGATAGGAAGGATAGAAACATAAGATTTATTATCTTGTTTCTTTCTGAAAATAACAGTACCATCAACTAAAGCAAATAAAGTATGGTCTCTTCCGATACCAACACCTTTATCAGGGTGGTGTTTGGTTCCGCGTTGACGTACTAAAATGTTTCCAGCGATAGCTAATTGCCCACCGAAAATTTTAATACCTAAACGCTTACTATGCGATTCACGTCCGTTTTTCGAACTACCGGCTCCTTTTTTGTGTGCCATGATTTTATATTTTGTAACTCGCCAAAAAAGCGAATTATTGGGTTAACAATTAATTATAGAGTGATGTCAGAGATCTGAATCTTAGTGAAAAACTGGCGGTGACCATTTTTCTTTTTGTAACCTTTTCTACGTTTTTTGTGGAAAATGATTACTTTATCACCTTTTAAATGAGATACGATCTTAGCTGAAACTTTAGCACCTTTAACTGCAGGAGCACCTACAGTAATTGCACCACCGTTGTCAACCAACAATACATTATCAAATTCAATACTAGCGCCTTCATCTCCTTGTAATCTGTGTACAAAAAGGTGCTGGTCTTTAGCAACTTTAAATTGCTGCCCTGCTATATTTACTATTGCGTACATTGTTTAAATATTAGTTTTTTAATTTTTATTTAACGAGGTGCAAATATAGAACAAATTCAATTAACACACAAACACATATCGAAAATATTTTTCACCAAATCAGGATTTTGAAGATTTCAGGATTTCAAGATCGATTTGGCCACTATTTAATAGCTTTTTTCGGAAAGCAATTTAGGTAATTATATGAATATTTCACCCTGTAATTCACTAAACCATTGTTTCTAAACCCGATCCGATAGCTATCGGATGCAGTAGTTCCGATCCTTCATCGGAAAAAACGGAAAGCGGAACTGAAATCCGCCAAGGACCACTGCCCGCCCCTTTCCAAATAATAATTAAAAATCTAATAACATAACATTGGGTTTCACTCGGTAATATACCAACCGATAGATAAAAATAATCTGTTTAAAGATTTCTCTGCCGCAAGTGGTTTCATTTTAAATTTTACCTCTTCCATCTCCTTTTCGTTAAAAAATGTTAAATCAATCTTATGTCTACGAAATATTCGTAGATTTACGAAAAGTAAATAGACTAAAAACAATTATTATGAAACGAATATTACCCTTTTGTTTAGCCACTGTGCTGGCCCTCTCTGTAAAAGCCCAAAATCCGGATAAAGCTTTGGCAAGAGTACGTTACACATTTACACACATCCAGGATACTACCCAGCGCGATAAACCAAGAGTTGAAAACATGCTATTGGTTACCGGAAAAAATGCATCTGTTTATACCAGCTACGATAAACTGAACCAATCGCTAAATATGCAAAAGCAGATACAGGAGCAGATAAAAAACCAAACCGGTAATGGTAACATGAAAATTGAGGTTAAAAGTGAATCAAAAATCCAATTAACCCAGGTAGATTATTTCTTTTTCGCCAATGAGCATAAAATGATTACCAAAGAACGCATTTTTAATAATTACCTGGTGGAAGAAACCGCACCGCAGATAGATTGGAAAATATTAAAAGACACCATGAGTTTTTCGGGCATCCCCTGCCAGAAAGCGACTACCAGATTTAAAGGCCGGAACTGGATAGCCTGGTTTGCTACCGAAATCCCTTTCCAAAGCGGTCCGTGGAAATTAAACGGATTACCTGGCTTAATTGTAACAGCCTACGATGAAAAAAAAGAAGTGAAATTCGACTTTGCAGGACTTGAAAATGTAAAAGACGATGGTGGCCAGACCAATGCCGGCGACAATCTTAAAATTGCTTCTCCGAACGGAGGTGTTGGTGTGGTAAAAATGGTGGGCATGGATATGAGTACAACTTACCTGGAATCAGAAATTAAATTACCTGTAGATGCCATTAAAACCACCCGAAAAGAGTTAGACAAACTTAGGGAGGCAAGAGACAAGGATCCACAGGGTTTTATGCAGGCACAAATGGCCGCAAGTGGCATACAAGGCTCGTTTAGAAGCAATAATACTTCACGTCCTGCCGGAAATGCCGCCGCAACAAAGCCAGAGATTAACAATCCCATCGAAATTCCGGAGAAATAATGAAGATTTTCTCCATAACATTATTGTTCCTTTTCATTTCTTTTTCTAGCTGGGCACAAAAACCGATTAAAGGTTTGGTTAAAGATGCCAATGGAAAAGGCATAGAATCTGTCAACGTAATTTTAAAGGATCCTGAGGGAAATACGATCAATTTTACCAGAACCAACCGTAATGGTGAATTTAGCATCGCAATAAAAAACGAGCAGATTAATGGCTATAAAATAGAGGCCTCGAGCATTGGATATAAAAAATTGAGTACAATTATTACAGACGTGAGCAAAAGTTATGACCTCGTTATGCAGAACAGTGAAACAGCTTTAGAAACTGTAACGGTAAAAAACCGTCCGTCTTTAACGGCAAGAGGCGACACCTTAAATTACAGGCCATCTGATTTCGCAGATAAACAGGACAGAAGCATTGGTGATGTACTCAAAAAAATGCCAGGAATAGAAGTTGCAGAAGATGGAAAAATCAGTTATAACGGAAAATCCATTTCTAACCTATATGTAGATGGCGATAACCTTTTGGATGATAAGTATAACATTGGCACTAAAAGTATCCCACAGGGCGCGGTAGATAAGGTACAGGTTATCCAGAATGATCAGCCAATTAAAATGATGCGCAAAAACAACATGAGCGATGATGTAGCACTTAACCTGGTACTTAAAGACGAAGCTAAACTTAAAGTAATGGGCGATGCCACTGTTGGTGCAGGAATGCCAAATCGTTTTGATGAAAACCTAACGGCCATGTTATTCAATAAAAAGCTAAAATTCATCAATAATATTAAGGGCAATAATATTGGCAATGACCCGGGGATTGACCTTACCTCGCACAACCTATCTGATTACTTAAAAAAGCTGGATAATGACAGACCAGGTGGCCTGCTTTCTACCGGAGCCGCTGGCGTGCCCTCCCTGCCGCAAAGCAGGTATCTTTTTAATAAAGCAGGATTAGTGAACTTAAATAATCTATACAAGTTTAACCATGATCTGCAGTTAAGGGCAAACCTTTCGTACCTGTACGATCAGCGCAATCAGCAGTACAATAAATTTTCGCAGACCTATCTTTCAGACCAGACCATCAGTTATGCAGAATCGCAGAACAATGCCATCAACCCGCAAAAACTACGGGCACAGTTTAACCTTAACGGAAATGCAGACAAATATTACCTGAACAATAATTTTGTACTCGATTATGCGCCTTTTAAAACATCGTCGGCTTTTATAATCAATAATGTGGCTGCCAATCAGGTATTGCGCCAGCAAACACTCGATATTTCAAACGAGTTTAATTACCGTAAAAAGTTAAAGTCAGAAGATGTAATTAACCTCTACTCCTATTTAAACACTACTACTCAGCCTGAAAGCTTAAACATAACACCCGGTCTTAACGCTGATATTTTAAACAACGGAAACACTTATCTTGGTTTAAGCCAGTATATCAAAATACCAACCTGGTACACCAATAACTACGCTTCTTTTGCTTTTGTAAATAACCATTTTGTACAAACGTATAAGGCAGGTTTTAATGTGCAGCAGCAACAGCTCAATTCGGAACTTTACCGTAGGCAGAACAACCAGCAAACCGAACTCGTATCGGGCAATACCGTAAATGACCTTGATTGGCTAAAAACCAAGATTTATGCCGATGCCACATATGAATTTACCAACGATAAATTAAAAGCCGGCTTAAGCTTGCCATTGAGTTATAACCTGATTAAATACAGTGATGACATCAATGAATTGGATAAGAGCCTGAATAAATTGTTTCTAAACCCTTCTTTGAATATAAAATACCAAACCAGTGTTGAAAATTATGTAACAGCAAATTATAGCTTCCGGAACGATTTAGGTGGAATTGACGACGTTTACCGGGGCACCGTATTAAAAAACTACCGCTCTCTTTTCGCCAATAACGCACCGATTTCGGAATCGAAAACTCATAATATTGGTGCAGGGTTTAATTTCAGGGAAGCCATGCAGATGTTATTTGTAAATTTAACTGCCAATTACAGTGATGCCGAACTGAACACCATTTCTTCATACAGTTTAAGCAATAACATCCAGCAAAGAGTGGTACTGCCATTGAGCAACCACATCCGCACCCTATCATTTAATGCGAATGCCAGCAAATATCTTTTTGCGCTGAAAAGCACAGTAAATGGAGGCATTAGTTTTTCGCAAAGTCAGTATGATCAACTGCAGAACAATGAGCTTTTTGCATTTAATGCCCAAACCATTTCTTACAAACTGGGAATAGAAGCAAAACTCACCAACTTTATCAATTGGTCTTACCTGGCAAATTTTTCGGTAACGGACAATAAAGCTAAGGTTGCTGATGCGATCAAAACGAATTTTCAGCAGCTCAGGCAACAATCTACCCTGGCCATTACCACTTTTAGAAATGTATATGTAAACTTATCGGCCGAACATTTATTTACGCATCAATCTACACAGCCCAATCTAAAATATCTTTTTGCGGATATGAATATCAAATACAAATACCTGAAAATAAAAACAGATTTTGAATTTGGCATCACCAACCTGGCGAATATCAAAAGTTTTGATGCGGTTTACCTTTCAGCAAATTCACTTACTACGGGAACATATTATATTCCTGGAAGGGTAGCGATGTTGAAGGCGACTTTTAGTTTTTAATGAATAGATGCTTCATTGCGAGGAGCAAACGGAGCATCCCCTAAAGTCGTCATCTCGACTGAAGCGCAGTGGAATGGAGAGATCTTTTAAAGCAAGTTCAAAGATTTCTCCACTGCGGTCGAAATGACGATCTTACTAAATTCAAATCATCTATTAGTTATCTCCTGTAGCACAGTCCCGAACCTTCAGGAGAGAAATCTATAGTAGATTTAGTTCGCTAAGCAATCGTGGCTCTCGACTGCTGCGCTCGAAATGATGGCAACTGTGGGGAATTACGGTTTTGTAGTAATCTGAATAGCCTGATTATTTCTATCAATTTTCATATCAGAAACATTATTCAGGTTTAGTTTATCCAGTTCCTCTTTTGTAATCTTATTGCCATTTAGAAAATAGGAGGTATTTTCTGCTACCATTATTCCAGTAGCCTTTGGATGCTGATTTCCATCTTTTGCATCAGATATTGTGGCGGTTGATTTTACAATATACATAAACCCAACTCCTTTTTTCCCGGGCATGGGCAGTTCTTCCAGGTCTCCGCCATTTTTGGTTAAAACTTTTACATCAATGCTTTTATGATCCGGTTTTACCGTATCCGTAAAGCTAAAGTGCTGAACAAAAGTTTTGCCTTTAAAATCACCGTCCGTTTTAAAACTCATTATTTTTACTTTTTTACCCAAGCCTTTTAGAACCTCTTCAACCGATTTAAGTGAAGAATCTACCCCATTGGTAATGCTTTTGATGATAAAAGTCATCTTTGTAACCGTATCAGATACTTTCAGCGTATCAATCGATATTTTCTTTTTTGCTTTTGGTTTTAAAACCGTTTTTGATTTTAGCTGTACTTTGGTCACTTTTTCAGGTAAAACCTCAGCCACCATTTTGGTTAAAGGTGCCAAATGTTTTTTAACCTCCTTTTTGTCAATGGTAAATGCCAGGGTAACGCAAAGCAATATCGGCAGCACAAATAAATACCGTGTTAAATTCACCCTGGACGAACGTTTGGCATTCATCATTTTAATCCTCTTTTTAAGGTCAGAAAGGTTAAAATTATTAACGATAGCTACTGATGGCTGTAAAGTGCCCACATCCAGCAAACTGTATTGGTAAGCTTTTTTATCGATTCCTTTTTTCAAAATTTTAGCGTCGGTAATAAACTCAATGTTTTCTCTTACCGCTTTTTTCATCAGCCAAACACCCGGGTTAAACCAATAAAAAACTACACAGATTTCGGCAAGGATGATATCTATCGTATGCCATTCTTCCACATGCACTTTTTCATGTTCGAGGATATTGTTCAAGTCCTGCTTTTTGTGCAATCGCGGATTGATATAAATAGTCTGCCAAAAACTAAACGGACTCACTTCTTCGTCTAAAACCCTTACTTTATAATCATCCAAATGCTCAGGCGAAGAGTTTTTATGCATCCTGTAAAGCGAGATAAACTGTATCAATAACCTTAAGGCCATTACCAGCACCCCTGCATAAAAAAGCAAGCTTAATACCTGCCAGAATACCGAAACAGCATCTTGCTGCACCAATTGACTCACCTGTTGATTTAATCGGGGTACAAAGGCAGGGACTGCTTTCTGACCAGCAAAAAATTCGGTGAGGTTAATAAATGGGTAAGCTGTAGAAAACAGAATCCCAAACAACAGAAACATCCTGTTGATGGAATAAAACGTTAATCTGCGCAGCACCAGATAATATGTTGCCGAAAATAAAATCAGCACCAGGTTAATCTTTAATAGGATGATAAAGAAATGTGGCATGGCATTTACTTTTCAGGGTTTTCAATCAAATTGATAATCTCCTTTAGCTCTTCTGCACTGATTTTTTTATCCTTGGCGAAAAAAGCAACCAGTTCTTTATAAGAGCTTTGGAAATAATTATTCACGAAACCGCTCATAAAGCGTTTTTTATACTCTGTTTCTTTAACTTTTGCGCTGTAACGATTGGCATTGGCAAAACGTTCGCTTACCAGATAACCTTTGCGCTCTAAATTTTTAACGGTTGATGCCAGCGTGGTATATGGTGGCTTAGGTTCAGGAAGTACATCCATAAAATCTTTGATAAACCCCTTACCGATTTGCCAAACGGCCAGCATGGCCTCTTCTTCCTGTAACGTTAATTTTTCCATTATTACGAATATATCGTAAATATACGAAAACATCCTAATAAAAAATGGTTAACTGGTTAATTGTTAGAACCGGTTAATTGAACGCTAAACTGACTTATTGGTTGATGGTTTATTGGTTCATGGTTGATAGCTTAGCGGCTAACCGCTTAATTGTTCAAATCGGCTAATCTACGCCAAACGCCAAGTTAGGTGAATCGGTTAATTGTTTAAACCGGTTAATTGACGCCAAACGCCCGGCTCCAAACTCCACCTTAAATACCTTTCAACACCACAGCCTTAAATAAGAATGGTCGTCATCTTGACTGCTCTACGCTCCGCTCGAAATGACGACCTTATGTATGGTATTTTCTAACTCTGGACTCCAAACTAAAATACCCTTCGACTCCGCTCAGGGTGACAAATCAAGAGGAATAGCTTAATCAACTTCGGACTTCGGACTACTTCCCGCTTCTTCTCTCCGCCTGATTTAAGGTTTCAATGATCACTTTTCTCATTTCTACCGCGGCATCCAGTAATTTTGGATTACCATCGAAATCGCCATAGATTACAACATGTTTAGATTTTTCCTTGTATTTGAAAAGCAGATCGTAACGGGGTACGGCCATTGATTTTGCACTTTTTTTTCCAATGGTATCCGGAAAATTCCAAAGTCCGATTTCATTGGCTTTACCATGCATATATAGGATATCATCGCTTTTTAAAAAAACTTTCTTGCGAACGATAGAATCTGCACTGGTAACATACTGGTATTCGCCAGTTGCAGAATTGTAACTATTTTCTAAGCTATCTTTTACGCCCCATTTGTATTCCATTGATACAAAGTCAGCTTTTCTGAACGGTGCGTTCTGGATAATCGGTTTGTAATAGATGTAACAATAAATAATCATCGGAACAATGATGGTAATGGCTAAGAATATTTTTTTTCCTCTACTTGACACTTTATATTGAATTTTGAATGATTGAATTTTGAATGATTGATTTGGAGTATTATTGAATGAATGTTATAAGACTCAGGACTGAAGACTCTAGACTTCGGACTCCTTCAGCTCTCCTTCCCATTTACTTACCACAGCGGTAGCAATACTGTTTCCAACCACATTGGTTGCAGAACGCCCCATATCCAACAGCGGATCGATACCGATCAGTAAAGCTAAACCTGCTTCAGGAATATTGAAACTGGCAATGGTACCGGCGATAACCACTAAAGATGCCCTTGGCACGCCTGCAATACCTTTACTGGTTAACATTAGAATCAACAGCATCGAAATTTGTTGTTCAAAGCCCAAATGAATACCATAAGCCTGTGCAATAAATAAGGAAGCAAAAGTCATGTACATCATCGAACCATCAAGATTAAACGAATAACCCAAAGGCAAAACGAAACTTACAATTTTATCTTTACAGCCAAAACGCTCTAAAAGCATCATGGTTTTTGGATATGCAGCTTCACTACTAGCCGTACTGAAAGCCAGAATAGCTGGTTCCTTCATATCGTTTACCAAGCGGAAAATGCGTCTTCCCAACACCAAAAAGCCCAGAAAAATCAATACTGACCATAAAATACCCAATCCCAGATAAAATTCACCTATAAATATGGCATAAGTATGCAGTACATTAAGTCCCTGTTTGGCTATAATCGCTGTCATGGCACCAAAAACGGCCAATGGAGCAAAATTCATCACATAACCGGTCATTTTTAAGATCACGTGTGCAATGGCATCGAATGCTTTGATCACTATTTTACCCATATCGCCAATGGCGGCTGTTGCTACGCCAAAGAACAATGAAAATACCACAATCTGTAAAATTTCATTGTTTGCCATCGATTCTGCAATGCTTTTTGGAAAAACATGGGCAATAAAATCTTTAACGCTCATAGCGGCTTTCTGGATGCCTGTATTCACTAAATGATCGGGTAAGGATAACTTCATGTGCCTTCCCGGCTCAAACAAGTTTACCAGGATCATCCCCAGCACCAGCGACATTAACGACATGGCCAAAAACCAACCCAATGTTTTACCACCGATACGGCCTACTGCTTTAATATCGCCAACTTTGGCTACACCTACCACTAGGGTGGTAAATACCAACGGGGCTACAATCATTTTAATCAGACGGAGAAAAATATCGCTCAACAGCGTAAAATATTCTAACTTTTTCTCCCTGATGTCTTCGTTCTCTTTTTTGATTTTCGAATTGATCTTTTTTTCGGCTTTTAACTGTGTGTAAGCAATGCTTGTGGTATCGGTTGATTTGGCAATGCTTACCTCTATACTTTTAACCTTCGCATCAGCGTTGAGTATGTTCTGGTTATAAACATCGATTGAGTTTACATTTAAAATGTAGCCCAGTGCAATACCCGCAATCAGCGCTATAAAAATAAAAAGCGTGAGTTTGTTTTTCTTCATGAATATAAAAAGTTTGTGGTACTCTTAATTTGGTAAAACTACGATATTTACGCCGTGTAACAAATTTTGATAACAGCTGACCTTAAAAAATATCTCATTGTAGCTGAGTTACGCCATTCGGTAAAGCAAAAATAATTTTACCACATGTAAAAAGAATGCACACAGATGTAAAAAATCCGTGTTTATCTGTGTTCATCTGTGGCTAAAAAATCAACTCAATTATACTGAAAGATATCTCATTGCAGTTGAGTTAAGCCATTCGATAAGACAAAAATAATTTAACCACAACTTGTCCCGATCTTTCGGGAGATAGAAATGATGCACACCGATGTTAGAATCTGTGGTTATCTGTGTACATCTGCGGTTAAAAAATTAACTCAATGGCATCAAAAAATATATTATTTTTGGGCCTCAGGTGTAACAAAAAGTGTACATCTTCATCTAAAACGCAACTATCATCCCTAAATGGAACAAAAAGACAAGTTATTTAAAGAGATTTTTGATTCAAATTCCAAAAAGATATTCCATTTATGTTATGGTTATACTGGCGATACCGACGCTGCAAATGATCTTTTGCAGGAAACGTTTTTAAAGGTTTGGCAAAACCTGGATAAGTTCAGGAACAAATCTTTAATTTCTACATGGATTTACAGAATTGCCGTAAATACCTGTTTAACGTATTTGAGATCGGAAAAAAGGCAGGCTAAAGACGAATTAACAGAAAATATTATTGAAAATAAGGTAGAGGAATTTTCAGAAAAGAACGAACAGGTGGCCTTACTTTATAAATGTATATCGAAGCTTGAAGAAAACGACCGTTTGATTATTACCATGGTGCTTGATGAGTTGCCATACCACGAAATTGCCGATATCTCTGGGATAAGCGAAGGCAATTTAAGGGTAAAAATTCACCGAATTAAACAAAAATTAACAGAATTATATAGCCAGTATGCAAGCGTTTGATCAAATACAGGAGTTGTGGCAAAAGCACGAGGTAGAAGTTAAGGTTTCTGCCGATGAAATGCTGCAGCAAGCGAAGAAAGAAGTAAATGGATTAAAGCTAAAATCTGCTTTGAACATTTTGGGGATGTTGGCCTCATTTATTGCCATCGCGGCCTTATGGATATTTTTTCACTTCGAATCGTGGACTACCCACGTGGGCATCAGCATTACGATTATTGCCATTGGTGTATATACCCTTATACTCTATCGTGATTACAGGCTGATTTCTAAAACCGATTTTACCGCGCATCCGCACGAATACCTTAACAACTTAAAAACCTATCAATTAAACCGTTACAAACTATATAACTCGCTGTACTGGTTCTATGTAATTGCACTTTCTTTAGGCATTATCTTCTATTTTGTAGAAATCCTGTCGCACTTTAACACGGTTCAAAAAGTTTTGGCTGTAGGTTTAACTGCACTGTGGATGATATTCTGCTCAACCATATTAAGAAAAGCGGTAATGAGTAGGGAGAAAGAACGTATTGCTTTATTGATCGAGAAATTTGAACGCATTAGCGGACAGATTTCTACACCAGAATAATTTTAGGCACGGTTTTTTCGTTGTAAAAATCAACACATGAAAAAACTGATTATACCCTTATTGTTTTTGCTTGCCTTGCCCTGCACTTTTGCTTTTAAACAAGACCTCAATCAACCGGTACAACTGGATTGGGAAACCCATTTTAAAGGAAAGGCAGATACTCGTTCGCCATTTTTTGCTTTAACCGCCATGACATGGAAATACAGTTATGAAAGTACGGTTTACCGTAACCGCGTAGTAATTAAGCTAAAAAACGATGTAAGTATTGATAAAACGCGGTCGTGGGTGAAATGGGATAAAATTAAGGATCCCGAAATCAGGGAGAGCCTTTTACATCATGAGCAGGGACATGCCAATATTCAGTATGTTTTACTTTTAGAGGCCGAAAGGGTATTAAAAAACCGGAATTATTCGGTAAATAATTACAAAGCTCAAATTTCCGAACTAGCCAACCAGATCAGCAGTTTTTTTGATACCATGCAACGCAATTATGACGATGAAACCGAACATGGCAGCAATCATAAAATGCAGGCCAGGTGGGATGACATTATTCAGGATAAAATAGACGAATCAAGAGCGGCAATGGCCGAATTACAAAAATAGTTTCGGGATAAATACAAAGGCCCCAACCGCCACTGCTAAAAATGCAGCAACAAGCACCGCAGCTGCAGCGAGGTCTTTTACCACCTTAATTTTTGGATGATAATCGGGCGAAACCACATCAGCCAGTTTCTCGATGGCAGAATTGATGATTTCGGCGACAAAAACCGCAGAAATTACCGATAAGATAGCGATCCACTCCAAACCGGATATTTTGAGGTAAAAAGATAGTCCAATGGCAACTATTGCGGCAAACAAATGAACCCTCCCATTATGATCGTTCATAAAAAATAGCTTTAAGCCATTAAATGCGTATTTAAAGCTCCTGATGCGATCGATAATTGAAAATTTTTGATTGTCCATTAATTTGAATTAAACTATGAAGATTCCTCAACTACGCCGGGATGACACACAAAGTGTGCCGTCATCTCGACTGAAGCGCAGCGGAACGGAGAGATTTGTCTCGATATATTTCTCGACTGCGTTGCACCCGATAGCTATCGGGTCCGCTCGAAATGACGATTTCGAGGAATGCCTACTTCACTTCACTCGTAGAAAAACTATTTCCACTCAGTTTATATTGATAGGTTTTATTAATCGTTTTAGTGCTATCTGCTGCATCTTTTACAGGAAAAGAGCGGAAAAGATCGCCGTTTTTGATGAAAAATTTATCGTTGCCTGTATAACCTTTTTTCTGGTTTGTACTTAAAGATGGGAAACCGATTTTATTGAAATCACCTCCCGCATACTCGAACACATTTAAATCTAAAACATTTTTCTTGCTTAACAACTGAATGTATAACTCAGGATTGCCATCATTATCAAGATCCATATTCCATGCATCGGTGATGATACCTTTACGGTCTACCGCAGCCGATCTGTAATTGTTGCGGATAGAATCAGACATTAAGATCTGGTACCCTCCAATTGAGTCGACTCCTTTTCCCCAGCTTACAATTTCGAAATTTAATCCTGGTTTTACTTCTATATCTTTATAAAAGCGGAAGGGATTCTTTTCTACTTTAACCGTTTCAGTTTTAATTTCTGTAGGTTTTTCTTCTGTGCATGCAAAACAAAACAGCACCCCTGTAATTAACAAAAGGTGCTGAAATGTATATTTTTGTAGTTTCATTCTATTTGGGTTCATTTTTGGTTGCCCCAAATTAAGTATTTTAGCCTATCAAAGCAATAAATTTTATTTCTTCGCTTCCGCTTTAACTTCAGGTGCTCCGTTGTTTAAAACCGTTTCGGCAGTTACACTTCTTCTGCCGCTTGGTGCAATTACAATGGTTTTTAAAACCCTTTTTTCTCCCTGTGGAACGGTGATTTTAAATGGAGCAGTGTATAAAAACGCATTTTCTGATGGGCGTGCCAAATCAATAGTGTAATAAATTTTCGCTCCGGTTACCGGTGCTTTTAAATCGATGGTAAAATCGCCACCGGTTAAAGGTTTATCACTTTGTCCGATGGGTGTAGGCACCCAAAAATTAACCCCCATTTTATCTAAACGCGCCAAATGTATCGGTAAACGCTGCTCAGAGAAGTTCTTTAAATCTTTACGTTCAACCGGCGACCATGCAATTTCGGCTAAAGCCAGTATCCGTGGGAATGCATGGTTTTCGGCTTTAGCTGTGGTTTTAATATATTCGGTCCACATATTGGCCTGCACCCCTTTAATGTATTTCCTTTCATCGGCAGTTAATACTTTCGGAATCGGATCGTAAGCGTATATTTTTTGATATGGGGCATAACCACCGATGGTTACAGGCTCATCAGGAGAGTTAGATTGTTTATGGTCGATATATAAACCCATCGATCCCGGGGTCATAATTACATCGTGTTTTTGTTGTGCAGCTGCAATTCCGCCGTCTTCACCTCTCCAGCTCATTACGGTTGCATTTGGCGCCAAACCACCTTCTAAAATCTCATCCCAACCTATAATCGAACGTCCTTTGCCATTTACATGTTTTTCAATCGTCTGGATAAAATAACTCTGTAATTCGTGTTCATCTTTCAGGCCTTTCTCTTTCATCAGGTTCTGACAGAAAGTAGATTCTTTCCAATAGGTTTTTGGTGCTTCATCACCACCGATATGGATATATTTAGACGGGAAAATAGCGATCACCTCATCAAGGATATTATTCAGCATGGTAAAAGTATTTTCTGATGGCACGAAAATATCATCAAAAACACCCCAGGTTTGTTGTACCTGTTTGCCTTTTCTACTACCTGCCCATGGTGTTTTATCGCTTACAAAAGTATCCCGGTTAGGGAAACAGCTTAATTCAGGATATGCAGCAATTGCAGCAGAAGCATGGCCCGGCAATTCAATCTCCGGAATTACGGTAATGTATTTCTCTGCAGCGTATCTAACAATTTCTTTGGCTTCATCCTGGGTATAAAAACCTTTAACCGGTGTAAGGTAGTTGCCATTGCCGGGGTAATTACCAATAATACTGCCGTTACGTGAAGAACCTATCTCAGTAAGTTTAGGATATTTTTTAATTTCCAGTCTCCATCCCTGATCATCAGTCAAATGCCAGTGGAAAGTATTAATTTTATAATAAGCCAGCTGATCGATGTATTTCTTGATAAAAGAGATTGGAAAGAAATGGCGGGAAACATCCAGCATTGTTCCACGGTAGCTAAAACGCGGATAATCGTTAATGTTAACCGCAGGGATGGTAATTTTATCTGCAACTTTATCCGGCATCATCTGCATGGCCGATTGTACTGCGTAAAAAAGCCCTGCGCCTTTTCCTGTTAAAACAATTTGTGTAGGGGTAACTTTAATGGTATAACCTTCGGCAGGTAATTGATCTGCTCCAACAGATGTGATTACGACTGCTTTTTGGTTAGCCTGAGGGGTTTTGGTTTCTCTTAAGGCGAAACCTGCTTTGGTAACGATAAAAGCATTTAATAAATCAGCCATTTTTGCGCCGTCGATGCTCTGATTTACCAAAACCGTTGTTTTATCCAAAATGAAATTTCCGTTTGCCCTGGTAATGGCTACGGGTGCAGGGATGATCCCCAGATTAGGATCGCCTTGTGCAAATGCACTTGCACTGATTAATACTCCAATAAAAATCGAAAATGCTTTGTTCATGTGTGTGTTTAGGTTTTTACAGTATTTATTTGATTATTTAAACCAAGATAGAGATTATGGGCAGATTCCAAATCCCACATTTTTGTTACAATACAAATCAACCGTTTGACTGCACTATGTAAGGCCTATAAATCTTAATCTTAAGAGGTCGTCATTTAGAGCGGACCCGATAGCTATCGGGTGCAACGCAGCCGAGAACCCGAAGGCTCAGCGAAGCTAGTAGATCTCTCCATTCCACTGCGTTTCAGTCGAGATGACGTTTTTTTTTGGAAATCAGATACAGTAATGTTTAGGCTACGATAGTCCCGCTCCCGCTTCTGCTCCCGATGAAAAATCGGGGCATCCCGCTTTGATCGGGTTTAGGCGGCACAGTCAATGGAGCTATTTGGGGTTGCAAATTGCAGAAGAAACAGTAGGCGCTATGCTATAATAACTTCAATAGTAGTAGAAATCTGTGTATATAAACCTGATTGAAATGAATCCCGACCTAAAAGTCGGGAGTAATGAAAAGCAGGACTAACATTAAAAAGCATTACTGCAATTGCTTTCCACAAAATATTAATCACAAAAAAAGAGAAACCATGATTGATTTCTCTCTTTAAAAATATTTCAAAATTATTCTTAAGCTTCTACCGGATGCTCTTTAGCGGCCAGGTACCTTTCGGCATCAAGCGCAGCCATACAACCAGAACCTGCCGCAGTAACCGCCTGACGGTAGTACATATCCTGCACATCGCCACAGGCAAAAACGCCTTCGATATTGGTTAAGGTAGAACCTGGTTTGGTAGCTAAGTAACCGGTTTCATCCATATCCAACTGACCTTTAAAAATATCGGTATTTGGCTTGTGACCGATTGCCACGAAGAAACCTTCTACAGCGATATCAGACTCCACACCTGTTTTATTATTTAAAACTTTAACAGCAGTTACATTTTTTCCGTTACCCAAAATTTCCTGGGTTTCGGTATTATAATGTACAATGATGTTCGGAGTAGCCAATACACGACTCACCATAGCTTTTGAGGCTCTAAACTCATCCCTACGCACCAATAAATGCACAGTTTTACAAAGTTTAGCCAAATACGTTGCTTCTTCTGCAGCGGTATCACCAGCACCTACAATGGCAACATCCTGTCCTTTAAAAAAGAAACCATCGCAAACCGCACATGCCGAAACACCAAAACCATTATATTGTTGCTCGCTTGGTAAACCCAGCCATTTGGCAGTTGCACCGGTAGCAATAATTACAGTATCAGCAGTGATGGTTTTAATTTCATCAACCACAACTTTATGTGGCGTTGAAGAAAAATCAACCGAACTTACATAACCAAAACGGATATCGGTACCAAAACGCTCTGCCTGTTTGCGAAAATCTTCCATCATTTCTGGTCCCATAATGCCTTGTGGGTAACCCGGGAAATTTTCTACATCGGTAGTTTGCGTAAGCTGTCCGCCAGCTTGCATACCAGTATACATAATTGGTTTTAAATCAGCCCTGGCTGCATAAATTGCAGCAGTATATCCTGCCGGACCAGAACCTATAATTAAACACTGAACGTGCTCGTTTTCTTGTGACATTATATTGTGTGTTTGAAATTCATTAATCGTAGTGCAAATTTAATGCTTTAAACAATTGTTAACAAGCGCACATTGTCAACATAGTTTACTTATTAACAGCAGAGGGTAGAGCGCAGGGTGCTAAGCGTTAAACTAAGGTGTATTCAGGTGGCTTAGGTGGTGAAAATAAAAGGAATTGTCAGATGGTAACATCTGACAGCACGTTAACAGCACCTAAGTCTGTATTACCCCTACATTAAACTTTCTGGTAATCGGCGATTGGTTGGCCGCCTCTATCCCCATCGAAATTACCTTTCTGGTTTCCAACGGATCGATGATTCCATCCACCCAGAGCCGTGATGCGGCATAATAAGGTGTGGTTTGACTATCGTATTTATCGGTAATTTCTTTTAATAACTCGGCTTCTTTTTCAGGCGTAATTACTTCTCCTGTTGCTCTTAAAGAGGCTTGCTGAATTTGCAAGAGTGTTTTTGCGGCCTGCGAACCACCCATTACGGCAATTTTGGCTGTTGGCCAGGCATAAATCAAGCGTGGATCGTAAGCTTTACCGCACATGGCATAATTACCGGCACCGTAAGAATTACCTAATACAATGGTAAATTTTGGCACTACAGAATTGGCCACCGCATTAACCATTTTGGCACCATCTTTTATAATACCTCCATGTTCTGACCTGCTACCCACCATAAAACCAGTAACATCCTGCAAAAATACCAACGGAATTTTCTTCTGGTTACAGTTCATAATAAAACGAGAGGCTTTATCGGCACTATCGGAGTAAATTACCCCACCAAACTGCATCTCTCCTTTTTTAGATTTTACCACTTTACGCTGATTGGCTACAATACCTACTGCCCAGCCATCAATTCGGCCCAACCCGCAGATAATACTCTGGCCGTAGCCCTGTTTATATTCTTCAAATTCAGATCCATCAACCAAACGGTTAATTATATCCATCATCTCGTAAGGTTTATCCCTGTTTTCGGGGAAGATCCCATACAATTCTTCTTCTTTTTCTTTCGGTTTAACTGCCGCAATGCGATCGAAACCTGCATTTTGGGGTGCACCAAGCATACTCATAATATTACGGATACTATCTAAACAAGCCTGATCGTTGGGATGTTTATAATCGGTAACGCCCGATATTTCGCAATGTGTGGTTGCCCCGCCCAAAGTTTCGTTATCAACTTCTTCGCCAATGGCCGATTTTACAAGATAAGAACCTGCTAAAAATACCGAACCAGTTTTATCAACAATCATGGCTTCATCGCTCATAATCGGCAGGTAAGCCCCACCGGCTACACAGGCGCCCATAATAGCCGAAATCTGCACAATACCTTCTGACGACATGATGGCATTGTTGCGAAACATCCGCCCAAAGTGTTCTTTATCGGGAAAAATCTCATCCTGCATAGGCAGATATACCCCGGCGCTATCAACCAGATAAATTACCGGCAAACGGTTTTCCATGGCGATTTCCTGGGCACGGAGATTTTTCTTGGCCGTCATCGGGAACCAGGCACCTGCTTTTACGGTAGCATCGTTGGCTACAATCATACATTGCCTGCCACTCACATAACCGATACCACATACCACACCTGCTGAGGGACAGCCGCCCTGCTCTTTGTACATGCCATCAGCCGTAAAAGCGCCAACCTCTAAAAAATTGGAATCTTTATCTATTAAATAGGCAATGCGCTCGCGGGCCAAAAGTTTTCCTTTTTCTTTTTGCTTAGCGGCATTTTTTTCGCCCCCACCGAGATAGATTTTTTTGAGTTTGGTTTTCAGTTCGTAAACCAACTGTTTGTTCACATCTTCGTTTTTATTGAATTCGATATTCATGGAGGCAATTTAAATTTAATTTTAGAAAAACAGCATTGACCAAATCGGTTTCTGGTCTACAGTTTTAACCACAAAGTTCACAGAGAAAAAAAGCACAGAGGACACAGCGTTGAAATTAGATGAAATTTCCGTGTTTTCCGCGCATCCGTGGCTTTTTTAACCACAAAGTGCGCTGAGTAATGCCGCAAAGATCGCTAAGCTTTTATTAACCGCCTTTCTTTTAACCACCGAGATCACAGAGAAAAAAGCACAGAGAATATGGAGAAGTTTAAATTATAAGATGCACTAACCGCAAAACGCTTAACGCAATCTGCCGAACGCCAAACGCTTAACTACTTCTGATAAACTACTCCGTCAATCTTTATTTTTTGATACTTTTCGGCCCAGCCTTTGCCTTTGATGTATTTTACTTCTGATGGATGCCCTTTTAAATTGGGATGATAAACAGGATCGAACGAAAAGGTCATTTCCTGATCTGATTTTTGAACAACAGTTACCTCATTATCGTTTTCATCCTTTTCGCCTGTGGTAAAAAACTTCTCTCCTATTTTGGCATTAAAATCAGCACGGATATAGGTTCTGGTAGGATCGTCTGGATAACTTTCGATCAGTTTGTTGTTCTCATCCATCCTCAAATAAAACGTGCTGCTTGCATCGCCCCCAACCAGGGAATAAAATTGGTAAAAAAGTTTTTTGTTAATCCGAACGGTATCTTTAATCTCGGTATAAGATTGTGCATTCATATACCATAAATTGCCGATCTGCATGGGTAAAAATGAATCGGCAGCTGCGTTTTCAACTTTCTTTTTCTGACAGGAAAGGACAACCAGACTAACTAAAATTAAACTAAGCGATGTGCTGATCTTTTTCATTTGAATCATTATTTTTATTAAAAACGTTAAAAATCAGCTACACGCTACAGCATTATAACTAATTGATAAAATGGTATAAGAAAACTACTTCTCCATTAAATGCAGGCTTTTTCTGGTCTTCAATTTCCATTTCGATAGCCATATTTACCTTGGTTACGCCACGCAGGTTAATAATTGAAGCCAATTTAGCTTTTAACCTTACTTTACTGTTTACGGTAACTGCCTGTGCAAACCTTAAACTTTCAATACCATAATTGATCTCCATTTTCAGGTTCTGGATATCAACTATTTCTTTCCATAAATAAGGAATTAAAGATAAGGTTAAATAACCGTGTGCAATTGTTGCTTTAAATGGTCCTTCGTTTTGTGCCCGCTCTTCATCAATATGAATCCATTGATGATCTAAGGTAGCGTCGGCAAATTTGTTAATTTGTTCTTGAGTAATGGTGTGCCATGAAGAAACGCCTAATTCCTTGCCAAGGTATTGTTCAAATTCTGCGTGGGAGGTAATGATTTGCATTTTTAATATATTTTTTAATGCGCCAGACGTTTTGCGGATGGCGGGTTATTGATTATATGTTGAGATTGTGTTCGTTATAGCCTTGGTTGATAGTTTATGGTCTTATAGTTCATGGTTAATATATCCAAGCTATCAAACTATGAACTATTAATCTTTAGCCATTAAACGATTAACCATGGGCAACTGGCTCAACCGCAGTTAACTCAAATTCCTTTCCTTAAACCACACTTCATCCGGAATGGCTGAGAAATTGTCCATCTTATTGATTAAAATTTCGGCATCTGCTTCGTTAAAAACCAGGTCGCGGTTGGCAGGTTTTAAAAATTTGCTCTGCACCATCATTTCCATTTGGGCAAATAACGGATCGTAAAATCCATTTACGTTTAACACGCCAATTGGCTTATTGTGCAGGCCTAACTGCAACCAGGTAAGCACTTCAAAAAACTCTTCGAGTGTACCAAAACCGCCGGGTAGAATTACAAATCCATCACTTAAATCGGCCATTTTCTGTTTTCTCTGGTGCATATTTTCGGTTACGATCATTTCGGTTACCCCTTTATGTCCGACCTCTTTATCCATTAAAAACTGTGGAATGATACCGGTAACCAAACCGCCAAGTTCCAGTACATCGTTAGCCAAAACACCCATAACCCCAACACTACCACCACCGTAAACCAACTTAACCTGCTGTTTTACTAATGTTTCTGCCAACTGTTTTATTGCATTGCGTAATTGTACATCGCCGTTAAAGTTTGAGCCACAATACACACAAACCGAATTAAGCTTATTCATTTAGTCTAAAATTTATCGAAGTTAAGATTTTATCGGCTTTCTATAAATTTTAATTCTGCACAAAGCTGTTACAGGACTTATTACAAGTAATAACCCGAAGAAGGTGAATGCATTATTTTCCCTCCCAAGAACCACCGACTTTGTAAAATAAACCTGATTGCAGAGAAAGCCCGCAGCGCAGCGAGGACTTGAAACGGAAAGCGGGACTGCAGCATCCATTAAAACCAGCCCACCGATTTTCTAAACAATATTGACTACCTAAGCCACCTGAGGACATTTAAGTTTTTTTCCAGTATAAAAAAAGGAGCGGCATTACACCACTCCTTCTAACCAAATATAAGAGAGAAAAGATTAATTTAAATATTAGAAAGCATAACGGATGGTTGCGCCATAAGTTCTTGGATCGCCTAGTACACCAGCATACAAGCCAGAGTTACCTGCCGCAGCCTGTAATTGCTCATAGTAGTTTTTATTGGCAATGTTTCTGCTCCAAACAAATAGTGAGAACTTATCGGATTTGAAACCCAACCTTGCATTGAATAAGGCATATCCTTTAACATTTAATACACTTGACGGTGTAGGGTTTGAAGAATATTCTGAACGGTAACTGGCATCACCAGCAATAAAATATCTACCTTCTTTAGTAGCCAGGTTACCTGCTGTGCTTAATTCTGTACCACCAGAAATATTCCATTTAGATACACCTGGTAATCTGCCACCCGAAGCATCTTTAAACGCAACCTGGGTAGCTACGCCATTTACCAGTTCGGTATGACCTGTTTCTTCTAATGGAAGTGGTGCATTGGTAAATTTCACATATTTGCCATCTAAATAAGCCAAAGCAGCATTTAAGGTTAAAAACCTTTCTAACTGGTAAGTTCCATCTATTTCCAATCCTTTTACCCTTACTTTTTCAGCATTTGCCAGGTAGCCCCTGTTTACGCCCAGTTGTGGTGATTGAACATTGGTTTGGTAATCTTTGATATCGGTATTAAATAAACTAAGATTTACAATTGCACCTTTAAACGGCTTTGTTTTAGCGCCTAACTCATAATGCTGAACATACTCTGGTTTTACCACTGCTAACGATAAATCGGCTGCTCCGGTTGAGGTAGTTGGCAAACCACCTACGTTAACACCAACCGGTTTGTAAGCGGTAGAGAAAGTTCCATAAACATTTAAGTTATGCGTTGGACGGTAAGACACGGTAAAGTTACCCGATAAATTGTTGTTATCTACCTTGGTTGTAAACTGCTGGTTTGCATATACAGCCGCTTTAAGCGCCAACAATGCCGCATCAGTGGTTTGTAAACCGCCATAAGTTACCCTGTCGTAATCAACATCTTTTTTATCATAAGTATACCTTAGACCTGGTAAAACGTGCAGGTTCTTTAACACTTCCCAATCTACCTGTGCAAAAATAGCTGCACTTAAAGATTTAATGGTAGAGTTTGTTTTAATCCCGAAGCCATCCAATAAACCTGGTGTTGAATATAAAGCCTGACTACCTGTATTACTGGTTTGCACAAATCTCCACTGATCTTTACCCACTTCTTCTGTTTGTGCCAGTCCTTTTAAATTCTGACCCAACAGATACACGCCTATTACACCACTTAATTTATCGGTTATGTTTCCTGCATACCTTATCTCCTGCGAGTATTGATCGTGACGTGAAGTACCCTGCGATTTAGTTAATGCTGCTAACTCCGAGAAATCCCTGTCGTTTGTAGGATCCCAGTTCCAGAATCTCCAGGCAGTAGTTGAAGTTAGCGTTCCGTTACCTATTTTATAATCTACGTTTAAAGAGATGCCACCAATCGACTGATTATGCCTCCATGGCGTATTGGTATTAATTTCTCTTGAAAAAGGATCAATTTTCGGCTGTTGATAGCCTAAATCAGACACAATTTTGGCATACTGGCGGTAAGCACTTCTTTCAGTAGTAGTTACACCTGCAATTACCAATGGATAACCTGCAGGATGCTGAATGCTCACATCGCCACTTAACAATACCTGTAATTTATCAGAAGGTGTGTAATACAACTGACTTTTAAAACCAAGGTTGTTTTGTCCGCTGTATTTGCGCTCTTCCCTGGTATTCCAGATGGTACCATCGCGTTGTGTACCTGAAATGGAGATTTTTGCAGCAAGATCTTTTGCAAGGGCGCCAGAAACTGAAGTTTTGGCCTGGATGAAATTATAATTTCCTGCACTTAGTTCTACTTTGGCACTTGGCGTTAAAGTTGGTTTGCTTGTGGTGATGTTAAATGCACCGGCAGTGGTGTTTTTACCGAACAAGGTACCTTGCGGACCACGCAAAATTTCGATCTGCTCGATATCAAGAAAATCGGTAGAGGTTGCAGCCGGACGTGCATGGTAAACACCATCTACGTAAAAACCTACGCCCGGATCGATACCATCGTTAGTTAAACCGAAGGTTGAACCCAATCCCCTGATATTTAGTGTCGTGTTTCTGGCGTTCGAAGCATATAACTGTACAGAAGGAACCAATTCTTTTAAACGGTTAACGTTAAAAGCACCAGCATTTTCTGCTGCTCGGCCACCGATTACCGTAATCGGGATAGGCACATCCTGTAAAACCTCCGAACGTCTGCGTGAAGTTACCACGATTTCGTCTAAAAGGGCACTTTCTACCAAAACCAGTTCAATCGGCGTATCCTGATACCTTAAAATCTGAAAATCCTGTGGTTTGTACCCTACCGAACTTACCTGAAGGTAAAATGGTGGTTCTTGTTTTGCATCAATTTTGAAAGCACCGTTATCATCGGCACTTACTGTAATATTAGTGCCCCTTACTTTTATGGTGGCGCGTGGTACCGGCTCACCACTTGACTTTTTTATAATACCTGTTATTGGGCTTTGGGCAAAAGCAATGCCTGCCGAAAGCAAAAATGAAAAGAAAAAGAGTAAACGTTTGTTCATGATTATTTGTATAGTTTGTTTTAATATTGTTGATTAACGACCCGTTCGAAAATATCCGATAACTGTTTGAGAATGGTTAAAACAACAATATAAGCGTGATTTATGGTTTGTTTTCATAATTATCATATAAATCCTATAGATTTAGTCGACAAATATATTAAAAAATATTAGCTGCCAAATTTTATTTTGTGATTTTTATAATATTGGACCTTATAGGTTTTAAAGATCTATGAGGTTTATTTTAAAACAGTGGGTTTTCGCGTTAGGGATTGTAAGGGTTTAGTACCGATTTTTCATCGGTACCGGAGCGAAGCGCAGCCCTGAAAAAGCCCGACCCTTGCGCAGCTTGGGGAACGCCCAGATGAGTTGGCAGTTGTTTTTAGACCTCGCAGGTTTTGAAAACCTGCGAGGTTTGAGCTAAAACAAAAACGGGGCTATCGTAAACCGATGCCCCGCTGTAATTTAAATTTTGCTAAAAACATTACGCAATTAGATTGCTGGAATATGCATCTTATCTCGTATAATTTGGCGCTTCTTTGGTAATCGTTATATCGTGTGGATGACTTTCTCTCATGCCTGCAGCAGTAATCTGTACAAACTGTGCTTCTTGCAAAGCTTCGATATTGGCTGCTCCACAGTACCCCATACTGGCACGTAAACCACCAATATACTGGTACATTACTTCTGCCAGGGTACCCTTAAATGGCACGCGACCAACAATACCTTCAGGAACCAGTTTTTTGATATCATCTTCTACATCCTGGAAATAACGGTCTTTAGAACCTTGCTCCATGGCTTCGATCGATCCCATACCACGGTAAGATTTAAATTTACGTCCTTCGTAGATAATGGTTTCACCTGGTGATTCTTCTACTCCGGCAAACAACGAACCTGCCATTACCGTACTGGCACCCGAAGCAATCGCTTTTGCAATATCGCCGGTGTGTTTAATACCACCATCAGCAATAACCGGTACACCTGTACCTTTTAATGCTTTAGCACATTCGTAAACAGCATATAATTGAGGAACCCCAACACCAGCAATAATCCTGGTGGTGCAGATAGAACCCGGACCAATACCTACTTTAACTGCATCAGCGCCTGCATCAGCCAGGAATTTTGCAGCAGCACCCGTAGCTATATTACCAACGATTACCTGTAAATCAGGATATTTAGCTTTTACTTCTTTTAATTTATCAACTACCCCTTTTGAGTGACCGTGAGCGGTATCAATGGTAATCACATCAACTCCAGCTGCAACCAAAGCATCAACCCTTTCAATGGTATCGGCAGTTACGCCAACGGCAGCACCTACACGTAAACGGCCACGCTCATCTTTACAGGCTACAGGATAATTTTTAACTTTCGAAATATCTTTAAATGTGATTAAACCACTTAGGTAACCGTCTTTACTTACTACCGGAAGTTTCTCGATTTTATGGTTCTGAAGAATCTCTTCAGCCTGGACTAAAGTAGTACCCTCTGGTGCAATAATTAAATTATCTTTTGTCATCACCTCAGAAATTGGCCTCTTCATATCTTTCTGAAAACGTAAATCCCTGTTCGTAATAATACCAACCAATTTATTATCGCTGCTCACCACCGGAATACCACCAATTTTGTGCTCTTTCATAATTTTGAAAGCATCGGCTACAACAGCGGTTTCCAATAAAGTAACAGGATCCTGGATCATACCGCTTTCAGAACGTTTTACTTTACGTACTTCAGCAGCTTGTCTGTCTATAGTCATGTTTTTATGCAACATCCCGATACCACCATTTTGTGCAATTGCAATGGCAAGCTCGGCCTCTGTTACAGTATCCATTGCGGCAGAAATCAACGGAACATTAAGTTTGATTTTTTTGGTTAAAAAAGTGGATGTATTTACTTCACGGGGCAGAATTTCGGAATATGCGGGTACTAATAGTACGTCGTCGTAAGTTAAACCTGTGGCAATAAATTTTGTGGAATCGAGTTGCATAGCAAATAAATTAGGATTTATTATTTGCCAGGCAAAGATACGAAAATAAGGCGAAAATAAAAGTCCAAAGATAAAATTGCTTAAATATTGAGCTTGGCTGACAATTCCCCCGCATGGATGTATTAATCGCTTTTCTTTTTAAAATCCACCCTGCTCTACCTATACACTATTTAAATCGACCCTAAAATTATTTTAAAATAATTCGGAGAATGTTTTTTATAATTGCATTAACCAAAAAACTATTTTAAATAATGCAGAAAAATGCTCTCAGATTTCTGACTTTAATGCTATGCATTGGGGTTAGTACCCTCTATGCCCAAACGGGCCAATCCGTAAAAAGAGAATTTAAATTTGGCAAAATTGCTCCGGCAGAATTCGAAACCAAAGCTTCGGGACAAGACTCTTCGGCTTCAGCTATCAAACTGTTTGATGTTGGCGACTGCTATTTTGAAATAGGTCCGTCTTCAGGTGGATTTGTTTATGTTTTTGAAAGACATATCCGTTACAAGATTTTAAACAAAAACGGCTATGACCTTGCCAATTTTAAAGTAGAACTTTATAAAAACAGCAATTCGGCAAAAGAAGACCTCAACTACATGGATGCTGCAACCTATAACATGGTTGATGGTAAAATGGTTACCAGCAAACTTAACAAGGATGCCAAATTTACCGAAGAGTTTAACAAAAACTATGTGATTAAAAAGTTTGCACTTCCTAATGTGAAGGAAGGTTCGATCATCGAGTTTAAATATAAAATTAAATCTGATTTTATTTTTACACTACGCGGTTGGCGCTTTCAGTCGAGTGTTCCTACTCTTTGGTCGGAATATAATGTAAGGATACCAGAATACCTGACTTATAAAACCAACATGAGCGGTTATTATCAGGTTGATCATCCGCTTCACCAAAATATAAGTGCTTCTTATGTACCGGGTGTAAATTCAAACGCAGTATACGATAAATATTGTGCAGCGAATATTCCTGCTTTAAAAGATGAGCCTTATGTAACCACCATGGATGACTATAACCCAAAAATTGAATTTGAATTAAGGGCAACCAACTTTCCCGGGGATGTATATCATGATTATAATGGTTCATGGTCTAAAATCATCAATGAGCTGGCCCAGGATGAAAACTTTGGCGGTTACATTAACCGTAACGGTTATGCAAAATCGGTTCTGCCTGGTATTTTGAAAGGAGAAAAAGATACATTGACTGCCGTTAAACTTATTTTCAACTATGTTAAAAGCAGTTTAAAATGGAATAAGCAATATTCGAAATATTCAAACGAAACAAATCCTAAAAATCTCTTTGAAAAGAAAACAGGATCATCAGGCGATATTAACCTAGCTTTGCTGGGTTTATTGAAAGAGGCAAAAATTGAAGCCTATCCGGTGCTGATCAGTACAAGAGAAAATGGCACACACCCCGGTTATCCGTTAATCTCCGCATTTAATAATGTAATCGCCGTAACGCAAATTGGTAATACACTTTATTATCTTGATGCAACAGATAAAGATTTACCTGCCGGAATGTTGGATTACGAAAACCTGAGCCACCAGGGCTTTTATATGGATTTAAAAAACAACGATGGCAAATGGCTTTCTACCGAACCTAATGTACCGAGCGAAAAGATTTTTGTGTATAATATGGTGCTTGATAAAGAGCATAAACTATCGGGAAAAATTAACCAGTATTCTAAAGGTTATGCGGCTTTAAACCTGCGCAATAAATACAGGACCACCAATAACGAAACCGAGTTTATAAAAGGTTTTAAAAAGGATAAAACGGGCCTTGAGGTTTCCGCTTACAAAATCGACAACCTTGATAACCTAGACGAATTATTGAGCGAAAGTATGGATGCGGTAATTGAAGATAATGTGGAAGAAGCCGGCAACCTGGTGTACTTTACTCCACTCCTTTTCGAAAGAACAAAAGAGAATTTATTTAAACTGGAGCAGCGCAAATTCCCTGTTGATTTTGCCTACCCATTTAAAGAAAGTTACCGCATTACGGTAAACTTCCCTGAAGATTATGAAATTGACAAACTTCCTAAAGGTGGTATTTTCAAGCTTCCTGAAGATAACGGAACCTTTACCATTAACTATATCGCAGAAGGCAAAACCCTGATGGTAAAAAGCAGCATTAACGTAAATAAATCATTTTATACGCCGGAAGAATATTTCGATCTGAAAGAATTATTTAAAACCGTGGTAGAAAAACAGGCCGAGCAGATTGTATTTAAAAAGAAAGGGTAATGAGATATTATTTAAGTTTAGCGCTTGGGCTAACAGCCTTTAATACCGCATTTGCACAAACAGATTACGATGTGGCAAAAATTCCGGAAAACCTGAAAAAAGATGCAGTTGTGGTGATCAGGAATGAAGAATCTTTTTTTGATGTTAAGGGATTGGGAGCTGCAAAAATGGATTATAAAGTAGCGATGACCATTTTGAATAAGGCAGGCGATCAATATGGAGAAATGGCAGAGGTTTATGATAAATTTAGCAGCATCTATAACATCAAAGCAACGCTCTACGATGCTGCAGGCAAAAAAATAAAGGATTATAAAAGTTCGGATATAAAAGATCAAAGCCTGATCTCTGATTTTTCGATATTTGAAGACAACAGGCTTAAGCTTTTAAAATTTGTAAGTTTAAACTATCCATATACCATCGAATACAGTTATAGCCAGGATTATAACGGCTTGCTTTCTTTTCCTTCGTGGCATGATTTAAAAGGCTTTGGCGTATCGGTAGAAAAATCAGCCTATACTATCCAAAAGGCCAAGAATTATAAAATGAGGTACCTCACGAGTCGTAATTTACAAACGGACTCGGTGCTGAACGGAGAAAAAATACAGTATAAATGGAAAAGTACCAATGTTGCAGCCCTGGCAGATGAACCGCTAAGCACGGGAATAGATAACATTGCGGCATGGGTTAAAGCTTCACCTAATCAATTCGAATACGATGGTTCTGCAGGGAATTTTGATAACTGGAAAAACTTCGGATCATGGTTATATACCCTGAACCAGGGCGGGAACAAACTTCCGGAAACAACCAGATTGATGGTTCAGAATTTAATTAAAGATGCCAAAACGCCGAAAGAGAAAATCAAAATCTTGTACAACCATTTACAGCAGAATACCCGTTATGTAAGTGTTCAGCTGGGTATTGGTGGCTTTAGGCCTATTTTAGCCGAAAAAGTGGCACAGGTAAACTACGGTGATTGCAAAGCTCTCTCTAATTATATGAAAGCATTGCTGAACGAGGCAGGTATCGCTTCAAACTTAATCGTAATTGGAAATGATATGCCTAGCCTAAACCCTGATTATTCGAGCATGGGACAAGCCAATCACATGATTTTATGTGTGCCACTTGAGAAGGATACTACCTTTTTAGAGTGCACCAGTCAGTACAAACCTATGGGTTTTATTGGTTACAGTAATTCTGACCGAAATGTACTGATGGTTACCGAAAACGGAGGTAAAATTGTACATACCCCTGTTTATAATGCAAAGGAAAACTACCAGATTAGAAAAACCAAGATTATACTGGCCGAAGATGGTACAGCAGATTCCGAAATCAGATCTACTTATGCCAATGCCCAGTTTGAAGAAAATTTTCCAATGACACTGATGGAACCTGTTGAACTGAGGAAAAGAATTATTGAAGATAGTCCTATTCCGGTTGCAGCGCTAAGCAGTTATAAGTATTTGCAGGCAGATAAAACAGTTCCTGTGCTTACAGAAGAGATCAATTTTAAAACCAATCCGATATTAACCAAAGGTGGCGATAAATTATTTCTGGTCGTAAACCAGATCAACCGTCGCGAAAGTGTACCGCTTAAAGTAGAGAACCGAAAAACCTATTTTGCCGTTCCTTTTAGCTATAATGATGATGACGAAATCAATTATATCCTTCCAAAGGGCTATAATGTAGAATTTATCCCTAAAGATATTACCATTACTTCGGAGTTTGGGTCGTACAGCGCTAAATTCAGTGTAAAAGACAATATGATTGTGTATAACCGCACGCAAACCATGAACAATAAAAAGTACCCACCAGAAAAATATGGTGAGTATGTAGATTTTTATAAAAAAATCTATCAGGCCGATAAACAAAAAGCTGTTTTAGCTAAAACCTTATAATTATGATTACCGAAAACCAATATTTTGATGGCAATGTAAAATCGTTGGGTTATGAAACCACTGATGGAAAATCGACCGTTGGCATTATTAACCCAGGAGAATATACCTTTGGTACTGCTCAAAAAGAAATTATGCAAGTTATAGAAGGTGAATTAGAAGCCCTACTTCCAGAGGCCACCGAATGGCAAAGTTTTAAAGCGGGCGATAAATTCGAGGTTTCTGCAAATTCATCATTTAAAGTAAAAACGACTGTACAAACGGCATATTTATGCCAGTACAGGTAGTTTTAAAAAAAAGTCAGGTTTTTAAAAACCTGACTTTTTTAATTATGCTGTTCGCAATTATTTCTTCCCAATCACTACTTCTGTAAAGTTCTCTTTAGTAAGGTATTTATTAGCCAACGCCAACAATTCTTCGGCAGTAATGGTCTTCACTTTTTCGATATACCTCGTATAATAATCGTAATCCAGTCCCGAAAAATAAATATTCTTGAATTTATCAGCATGCGAAAAAACATTTTCTAAACTCCCCAGCATCGAACCCAGCATATAATTACGAACCAGGTTCAACTCCTCTTCCCCTATCAGTTCATTTTTTAAGATGTCTATTTCTTTATAAATTTCGGTCAAAGCCGCAGCGCAAACATCAGCACCTACTTCGGTAGAAATAAACAGATAACCAGCTTGCTGCAATGATGAAATGCCCGAGCCAATGCCATAGGTATAACCTTTATCTTCACGGATATTGTTCATTAAACGCGAACCAAAATAGCCACCTAAAACGGTATTTAAGATCTGTAGTCCTGAAAAATCTTCATGTTTGCGGTTAATGGCCAGCTGACCAATCCTGATTGCAGACTGTAAAGCTTCTGGTTTTTCGGTGTAAATTGTCTGTTTTGCAGTTGCAGCGAAATCAAAACTGTTTTTTACCGCATTACTCTTTTCCCAATCTTTACCAAAGGCATCGTTCAGCAAATTAAAACTTGCCTCATCAAACTTTCCTGAAACAATAATGGTGCAGTTATTCGGTGAATAAGCTGCTTTAAAATATTCGGTCAGGTCTTCACGTTTTAACGCGTCATAATGTTCAGCCTGTATATTTACACCATAAGCGGTATCACCAAATAAAGCGTGCGCAAACTCTTTTCTCGCAAGAATATCATTTTTCTTTAGGTTTACCTGCAGTTTTTGTTTCTGGTTTTGGATATAAATATCAAGTTCCTGCTGTGGAAACTGACTTTCTGATAAAACATCTTTCACTATAGGCAAAACCGACTTTAGGTGTTTGTTTAACGTATAAAGTGTAACTGATGATTGATCCTGAACGTATTCCGTTTGAAAAAACGCCCCATAAAAATCAATCTGCTCGGCTATCTCCTTAGAGGTTAATTTATTCGTTCCATTATTGATCAAAGCACTTACTGCAATGGCCTGCAATGGTTTCTCCAATTTCCAGTTTACGTTTTCGAAAATAAATTCGATACGCACTAAATCCTGTTCGCCAGAATAAATGGTAAAAACGGGAACACCATTATCCAGTGCTTTTTTTTCTGGATGGATAAAATTTATAGTCGATACCTGCTTAAAATCAGGCGCCTGTTCTCTGTTAAGCATTTTCTTCGGTTAAATAGTATAAAGTTGATGATGAATTTTGACTGAAAGTTTCATTAGAAATGCGTTGAATATCTTCTGCTGTAACTTTTAAAAACTCTACGGTTTCCTGGTTCAATAAAGCCGCATCACCCAATAGCTCATAGTACGCAAGGTTCATTGCTTTATCTAACAAGCTCATTTCAGAAAAAACAAGTACCGATTCTACCTTGTTTTTTACCTTAGTTAATTCCGCAGCCGATACAAGTTCTGCTTTAATTTTATCCAGTTCTGCCCAGATGGCCTTTTCTGCAGCTTCTACAGTAACACCCTCTACCAGTTTACCTTCTACAATAAACAGACCCGGATCCAAACTGCTTGAAATGTAAGCATTGATATCGCTAAAAAGCTGCTGCTCTTTCAACAAACTGTTGTATAAACGAGAAGATTGTCCTCGGGATAAAATATCAGATAACAAATCAAAAGCGTAATAATCCTGATTTAAACGTCCCGGCATTTTAAAAGCCATATAAATGGCGTTAAGCGGTACATTTGCCTTTACAGTTTCTGCTCTGGCTTCAGTCTGTGGCTCTTCCTGAACCAAATCGCGTACATATTTCTCACCAGCCGGAATGGGCTCAAACCATTTTTCGGCCAGTTTTTTCACATCTTCCGTTTTCACATTTCCACCCACTACCAAAATGGCATTTTGTGGGGTATAGTGTTTTTTGAAAAATGCTTTTACATCATCCATGGTGGCATTTTCGATGTGTGAAAGTTCTTTTCCGATGGTTGCCCAACGGTAAGAGTGCTTTTTATAAGCCAGTGGACGCAATTTTAACCAAACATCGCCATAAGGCTGATTAAGGTAACGTTGCTTAAATTCTTCGCTTACTACATTCCTTTGCGTATCTAAACTTTTTTCAGAAAAAGCTAAACTTAACATCCGGTCGCTTTCCAGCCAAAATGCAGTTTCGATGTTTTCTGCAGGTAGCGTAATGTAATAGTTGGTAATATCATTACTCGTAAAAGCGTTGTTTTCGCCTCCTACCCTCTGCAAAGGCTCATCGTAACTTGGAATATTAACCGACCCACCAAACATTAAATGTTCAAATAAATGTGCAAAACCGGTTTTGTTCGAGTCCTCATCACGGGCGCCCACATCATATAAAATATTTAAAACTGCCATTGGGGTTGTAGCATCTTCATGTACTAAAACCTTTAACCCATTGGCCAGTGTAAAACGATTAAAATCTACCATATCTAATTTTAGAACCGTAAAGATATTGTTTTAAGGGAAATTGGAAGATGGAAAATGTAAGAGGAAAGATAAAAAAACAAAACATGCGAAAAATTAGCTCTTAAAGACAACAATCTTTTACTAAAGACTGACGACTTGGGACTCGCGACTAAGGACTTTTCTTTATCTTTGTACTATGAATACAGCCGATTTACTACACAGGGCATTACATTTTGATTTTTTAAGCCTCGAAGAAGGGGTACATTTATACCATCATGCCGATACTGCATCTTTAATGTTTGTAGCGAATGAGTTAAGGAAAATTCAAGTACCCAGTGGCAAAGTAACCTGGCAGATCGATCGTAATGTAAACACCACCAACGTTTGTATTGCAAATTGTAAATTCTGTAATTTCTTTCGCAGGCCTGGTCACGATGAGAGCTATATTACGGATATCGAAACCTATAAGGTAAAAATTGAAGAAACTTTTCGTTTGGGAGGTGATCAATTGTTACTACAAGGCGGCCACCATCCCGATTTGGGTTTAGCCTTTTATGCCGATCTTTTCAAAAAATTAAAAGAATTATATCCTGATTTAAAATTGCATGCTTTAGGTCCGCCGGAAATTGCACACGTAGCCAAGCTGGAAGGCATGACGCATACCGAAGTATTAAAAGTACTTAAAGAAGCAGGAATGGATTCGCTACCGGGTGCTGGTGCTGAAATTTTAAACGACCGTGTAAGGCGTTTAATTTCTAAAGGTAAATGCGGCGGACAGGAATGGCTTGATGTGATGCGTGCCTGTCACCAATTGGATATCACTACCTCTGCAACCATGATGTTCGGCCATGTTGAAACCATCGAAGAACGTTTTGAGCATTTGGTTTGGATCCGTCAGGTACAAAGCGAAAAACCTGCTGATGCAAATGGATTTTTAGCCTTTATTCCATGGCCTTTCCAGGACGATGGTACTTTATTAAAAAGACTCCGCGGAATCAGCAACACTGTAACTGCCGATGAATACATCCGTATGATTGCCTTGAGCCGCATCATGTTGCCTAATATCAAAAATATCCAGGCCAGCTGGTTAACCGTTGGAAAAACCACCGCACAATTGTGTTTACATGCAGGTGCAAACGATTTTGGATCGATCATGATTGAAGAAAACGTAGTATCGGCCGCTGGTGCACCACACCGTTTTACCGCAAATGGTATCCAGCAATCAATCAAAGCTGCAGGTTTCGAACCACAGTTACGCGGACAAAAATATAATTACAGGGATTTACCGGAACATTTAGAAGAGCAGGTGATTACGTATTAAGGGATGTAAAATGGAAGATGTGGGATGGAAAAGGTTGAAAATGATCAATGACCAATTTTGAACGATAAGTAGCAGGGTTTCCTAAAAGAATATTGATAGATGTTTAGATTCTTATTATGAACACATGCATCATGAATGAAAAAACCTTCATTGCAACTCACCGATTCTGAAAATCAAACAATCCTATAAATCCTGATCAAAAAAGGGAAGTAAAACTAAGTTCTACCTCCCTACCTTAAACTAAACATTACCTAATCAATAATGTAAATATTTTGGTTTATGATTACAACTTTTTACCAGGTTGTAAAAACAAGTTAGCAATTGTAATTACACTAGCTTTATCTAATGGCTCATCAAAACATTCAACTGCAGCTGCTTTAGTGATACCTGCATTACCACCAATACCCACAATATTTGCACCTGCTTGTACTGTTAAATCTTCACCTGCATAAACTGCATCTACTTGAGGTACACCAGAATCGTTTGCCTGACCATTTGCCCCTAAACTAACCCAAGGTTTGTAAATCGTTGATGGGCTATTAGCTAGTACTGTACGTAAGCTACGGATTTTTGCAGCGTGACGTGCTTCTACAGAATGTATCTGCAAAGCAACAGTTAAATAAGGATTTCCTACTAATACGCCTGCCTGGCCTTTATATGCTCTTACACCAGTATCTTCAAATCCTTGTGCAACCGCTAAAAATGTTCCGTAATTGGTATACACGGTAGGAAATGTATTATTAGCTGTAAAATCAGTATCAGCATAAGGAATTGCAGCTCTCGCGGCGCTACCTAATGTTCCAGCCAATAATGCAACGTGTGCTTTTTCGTGGTCGCGGATTAATGTAATTGCAGCTAAGTCTGCTGCCGGAATTAAACCTGGTGCCGCAACAACTGCATGGTTATAGAAATTAAATTCTAAATATTCCAACGCTAGGGCAAAGTTTAATACATCTGCAATTGCGGTTGGTATGGTTGTTTGGCCGTAAGCCTTTTTAAACATTGATCCTAAAGCCAATGGAACCGATGCCAAAGCTACTTTTTTACCAACGTTAAAAAATTCTTGCATTGCTTTACGTCGTGGGCTCAGTCTTTCATAGATTTCGCCGTCAACTTTTTCAATTTCTTCTAATATGTTTACAATATTCATGATCGCTTAGTTTAAAGATTAAAGATTAATTACATTAATTTTGGTTTTTACATACTTGCCAGCAATTGCCAAAACTTTATCTGGTGTCATTGCCATATCTAAACCGGTATCAGAAGCAACTTGTGGCGAGGATGCAAAAGATCCAGGAGAAACTAAATCTCTAATATATGCTGCATGACGAGCCTCTACAGATACAATTTTACCTGCTAATAATAAATAGGTCGTATTTTTCAAACGTATCCCAGCGCCGTTATAAGCAGCAACACCCAAATCTTCGAAAGCCATTGCAGTACCTAAAACACTTGCAGCATTTGTAAAATCAATTGAAGAAAAATCTACTTCTAAACTTCCAATTGCAGCTGTAGTTAGTGCAGCTTTAAAAAACTCTCTGTGTGCAATCTCATGAAATTGAATATCCTGGAAATATGCTTTTTGAGCAGCCGTAAAACTTGTTGGGGGTGCAGAGGCAACCTTAACATAAAAAGCTGCTTCCAGTTGCTCTAAAGCATAAGCATAATTTAATACACCGAAATCATCCTTAAAATCTAATGTGGCTCCTCCGTTCATTGTTGGATTTTCATAGCCACGGTCTTTTTTACAACCAGCAGCTACTAAAGCAATACCAGCGGCACCCGCGCCTGCATACTGAAGAAAAGACCTTCTTCCTACAGTTTTGTCAAATAAACTTTTTTCCTGAAGTTCATTTTTTGTTTCTAGTTCATTGTTTTTCATAGTAATCTATGTTTAGTGGTTTTGAATTCGTTTGATGATACATACGTGACAATCAGAACACTGGTTTTTTCTATTTGCATTTTTTTTTGTAAAGGCATTTTAATACATTCACCAACCTATAACTATGACTACACTAAAAGCCATTATTGTTGATGATGAGGAGTTTGCCCGATCATCATTGTTTTTTTTACTGCAACAGAACTGTGCTCAGGTAGAAATTACGGGCATAGCAAGGTCGGTTGCCGAAGCGAAAGATATTTTAGCGCACCATCCTATAGACTTAATTTTTCTGGACATTGCCATGCCCGGAGGCAATGGTTTCGAATTGACACCCGATGCCCAAAAACACAATGCAGCTGTTATATTTACCACGGCTTACGATCAGTATGCACTAAAAGCAATCAAAGCCAATGCACTCGATTATTTGCTGAAACCAATTGATATCGACGAGCTTAAAACAGCTGTAGAAAAGGTTTTTCAGCACATTAAATTGTTTAAAGGTCAGAATGAAAACGATGAAAGAATCAATAATCTTGCCTCTAGTTTAAGTTCAAGAACCGAAATCAGGAAGCTTACCTTACCCTATGGGCAGGGCTTTAAAATGATCGATATTGATGATATTATTTACATCGAGGCAGACAGTAATTATTCTATCGTACACTTAAATAACCACGATAAAATTACCGTTTCGAAAGTTTTAAGGGAGTTTGAAGAACTTTTACCAGGCGATCAGTTTGTAAGGATTCACAAATCGAGTATCATCAACCTCAACCACTTAAAAGAATATAATTCTAAAAACGGACTTCAGGTTTTCCTGAAAAATGGTGAAAGCATCAACATTTCGAGAAGAAGGGCAAGCGATTTTTTTGAAAAAATAAAATTATTTACCAAAGCAAACAGTGATCATTAATCCACATAAAAAAGCGTTATTTTTAGCTCAAAAAGCTACTCTGAAGCTCAACTTCAGCCGTAATTTTATTGCTTTTTTATTGCTGATCTTTACCTTTTCTGGCGCAGAAAATACCTTTGCCCAAACCACTTATCTCCCTCATTACAATTCGAAAAATGGATTGGCCAGCAACAACTGTTATTATATTTTACAGGATAAAAAAGGCTTTATCTGGATCGCAACAGATAATGGACTGAGTCGTTTTGATGGAACAAATTTTCAGAATTTCACCATCGAAGATGGCCTACCCGATACGCAGATCCTCCAGATGAAAGAGGATAAAGATGGGCGTTTATGGTTTTTTGCACTGAATGGTCAACTTAGTTACCTCAAAGAAGGTAAATTTTACAACCAGGATAACGATGAACTGCTTAAAAAGCTAAATTTCAACACCGTAATTGTTTCCTTCCTTGTTGATAAATCCGGAAGGATCTGGCTCGGCACCAACGCCAACCTGATTGTTTGCTGGGATGGAAAAACGATTAAAAAATATATTTCTCCTAATCAGAATGATAAATTCATCAATGCTTTTATCCACGAGGATGAACAGGGAAACATATTTGCTTATAGTGATTTAAGCGTACAGAAATTTGATGGAAAAACTTTTTCCATGATCAAATCAAAAGTACAGCCACTTTCTTACATGACCGCTACCAATAGCAGCCACCGGTCTTTATTTTATTTGGATAATGGCGGACTGAAGCAATACAGGCATGGAACCATTAACGATCTGATCCCCATTCCGCAGAACCTGATCAAAAACATGTCAGGCTATTTCTACTACGATGTAACCAGTAAGGAAGTTTGGTTATCAAATGCAAACGGTGCTTTTGCCCTCGATAAAAATGGAAAAACTGTTCAATATCTTCAAGATATTGCCGTAAACCAGGTGATTAAAGATAATAACCAAAATATATGGTTTGCAACCAATCAGGGTATTTATATGCTTCCCAATGCGAATAACCGACTTTCTATCATCGATGCTGAATCGGGCTTAAGCAGTAACGTCATCAAAAGCATTACCAAAGATGGCAAAAACCGCCTTTGGCTCGGTACTGATGATGCTGTAATCGATGTATTAAGTATCAATAATTATCAGGTTAACGAAATTGGCCTCGATGATTTTAAGAAATATAAAACCATTAAACAGATTACATTCGATCCAAAAGATCAATCCATTTATTTTGCGTCTGATTATGGAATGGGTGTTTTTAAAAACATTTACAACGGCAGTGATGAAGTAAGTTATTTAAAGGAATCGAACAATTCCATGTTTGTGATCAAACACTTTAGCATAAGCGAAAATAACAACCAACTTGCCCTGGCCCTGTCATCAGGAGTAGTTTTCTTATCAGATAGAGAGAACAAATTTGAGTTTAACGCTGCTAAATACCGCGAAAAAGAAGATTTTTTTAAAGACCGCTCCTACCACGTTTTTTATGATCGTGAAGGCAGTTTATGGTTTTCGAACATTAATGGTTTGTCTCAGTTTTATAAAGGAAAACTGATTAAACATTATCAGAACCATCCGCTACTTACCAAAAGGATAAACGACATTCAGCAGCTCCCTGATGGTACGCTGATTTTAGCCACTGATGGGTATGGGCTGATTTTTTATAAAAACAGTCAGATTACACGCCAGATTACCCAAAAAGATGGCTTAACCAATAACATCTGTACAAAAATATTTGTAAAAAATAGCGAGATATGGGTTTTAACTAATAAAGGCGTTAATAAAATTGCTGATTACCCCAACCAGCCTAGTGTTGCTAATTTCGATTATGGCAAAGATCTGTTGAGTGACGATATCAATAGTTTATTTATCGACGATAGTACGGCGTATTTTGCCACCAACAAAGGTTTAATTTTATTCAAATACAACAATAAAAATATCATTAAAAACCTACCTAAAGTTTATGTTACCTCTATCATTAAAGATAACGAACGATTACCGGTAAATCAGGGCAATTTCACTTTCGAAACGGGTAACAACACCATTTTGTTCACCTTTAGCGCGGTTGATTTTACCACCAGTGATATTACCTACCGTTATCGTTTAAATGAAAATTCGCCCTGGATAGAAACAAGGACCAGGCGACTGGATTTCTCTTCATTACAATCCGGCGATTATGTTTTTGAGGTGAGTGCCAAAAGTCAGAATGGCAACTGGGGCGAATCGGCAAAAATATCTTTCACGATTAAAAAACATTTCTGGCAAAGTCTCTGGTTTTTATCCATTTTAATCCTCTTGGTGGCTTATATCTTCTATAAAGTGGCGGTTTACATCACCCGCAAGCAAAAAGATAAGGAGCAGGAACAATTATTACTCAAAAACAAGGTATTAATGCTCGAACAGCAGGCGCTACAGGCCATGATGAACCCGCATTTTGTGTTTAACGTAATGAATTCCATTCAACATTATATTAATACACAAAATACAGCCTCTGCAAATAAGGTTTTAACTGGTTTTGCACGATTAATCAGAAAAAACCTCGAAATCTGTACGAAAAGCTATATCTCATTAGAAGAAGAATTAGAATACTTGAATCTTTATTTAAAACTGGAGAAAAACCGCTTTGGTGATAAACTGGAATATATTTTTAATATCGACGAAGATATTGATAGAGAAGAAACCTTTATCCCCTCTATGCTGTTACAACCTTATGTAGAAAATGCGATATGGCACGGCATTATGCCAAAAGAAACCGGTGGCGAAATCCAGATCAACATTAAACTGCAGGACGAATTTTATTTAAACATAGAAATTATCGATAACGGGATAGGCATTGACAATTCTTTAAAGGATAAAAAGGAAACCCATATTAGTAAAGGTATGCAGCTCACCAAAGAAAGATTACACCTTTTAGGGCAGATTGGAGCAAAACCTATACACTTAAACGTGCGGCAAAACACTACAAACGGTACCACAGTATCCATTTCTATACCGTTAAAATAGAAATTTTACCGTTTACTCAATTATTAATACCACTCACTAAATAGAACCTTGATCGAACCTTCTTTAGCCTTAAACTTGTGTTAGAAATAAACGATAGTGTTTATCAAAGACGTTCTTATAGAATTGATATAGATATTTAATAACCTAACCTAAAACTATATCTTAATTCAGGTTTCATTTGTGTGTTGAAAGCGGTCTTGTTTTTAAAAGCGAGACCGCTTTTTTTATGCCCAAAAATTCTATTTTTGTATATGCCCAATCAAAATATCACCAGGCACATCGAAGCCCTTGTATTTTCTTCCAGTCAAAGTATAGGCGTACAGGAAATTATACTTGCCCTCAATGCTATCTTTAATGAAGAATTTATCGAAACACAGGTATTCGAAAGTATAGAACAGATTAAAGAAAAATACAGTCACGAAGACTTTGCAATCGAACTGGTTTATTTAAACAACGGTTATCAATTTCTGACCAAAAAAGATTACCACGAAACCGTTAACCAGCTCCAGTTACACCGGTCGAAGAAAAAACTAAGTCAGGCTGCTATGGAAACCCTGGCCATTATTGCTTATCGCCAGCCAATTACCAAACTCGAAATTGAACAGATCAGGGGCGTAAATTCCGATTACTCGGTGCAGCGCCTGCTTGAAAAAGAGCTGATCAGTATTGATGGAAAGGCAGAAACACCAGGCAGGCCAATCCTTTACAGTACCAGTTCATTATTTATGGACTATTTCGGTCTAAATAACCTTAACCAGCTTCCACAATTAAAAGACATTGTAAAAGAGGAAAATACAGTTGGTGAAAATGTTGAATAAATAATTTAATTTCTTTGCTTACAGGTTGTTATTAAAAAAGTTTTTTTTGTATTTTTAAACTATAAAAGCAATTTTTATTTTTGTGTTATGAAAGCGCCAAAGAAACTCCCAACAAAGCCGACTACCAAGAAACAGGTAGACGAAGATGATGAACTTGAAGATGATGACGATATTCAAACAACGAAAAAGAAGCCTCAGGAAGACGATGATGACGATTTTGACCTGCCATTAGATGACCTTGACAACTTTGATAACTTCGACGATGACGACGACGATTATTAATATTTAAAAAACATATATTTGAAAAAGCATCCGCCCGCTTGGTAGGATGCTTTTTAATTTTAAAATGTGCCCATGCAAGTTATACCGGTAAATAATCCATCATTAAAAAAAGACTTTCTAAATACGCCCAAGCTCTTATATAAAAACGATAAAAACTGGATCTGTCCGTTGGATAGCGAAGTAGAGAATGTTTTTAATCCTGAAAAAAACACCTTTTTTGCACATGGTAAATGTAACCGCTGGGTTTTAAAAGACGATGCAGGCAAGCTTATCGGCCGAGTGGCGGCCTTTATCAATGAGAAAAAAGCCTATCATTACGATCAACCAACTGGCGGAATGGGTTTCTTTGAATGCATTGATGATGAAAAAGCGGCATTTCTTTTATTTGATACCGCTAAAGCATGGTTAACTGAAAATGGAATGAAAGCCATGGATGGCCCCATTAATTTTGGCGAAAATGATACCTTTTGGGGTCTGTTGGTTGAGGGCTTCACCCCTCCTTCTTTTGGCATGAACTATAACTTTCCCTACTATCAAAAATTTTTCGAAAAATATGGCTTTGTTACCGAATATGAACAGTTAACTAACCACATTAACCTTACCATTCCTTTCCCTGAACGTTTTACCAAAATTGCCAATTGGGTAAGAAATAAACCGGGTTATACTTTCGAATATTTCAGCAAGGCAAATGCCAGCAAATACATTAACGATTTGATGGAAATTTATAACGATGGCTGGCAGGATTTCGAAAACTTTGTTCCCATTAAAAAGGAAACGCTCGAAGAAAGCTTTAAAAGCATGGAACCCATTATGGATGAACATTTGATCCAGTTTGCCTATTTTAATGGAGAGCCAGCATCATTTGTGGTATTGATTCCTGATGCCAACCAGATGATTAAGGGTTTTGATGGTAAATTGGGTTTAATCGAAAAATTAAAATTTGCATACCGCCGCTGGGTAGGTGTTACCCGCATGCGGGCCATTGTAATGGGTACTAAACCTAAATTCCAGAAACATGGTTTAGAATCAGTCCTCTTTATCCGTTTGGGCGAGTATGTATTACCTAAAAACCAGTACAAAGAACTCGAATTGAGCTGGGTAGGCGACTTTAATGAACAGATGATTGCCATCCATAAAGCCACTGGTGCAACCTTTGGCAAAAAGCATTTAACGATGCGCAAGGTATTTTAACCTTATGGGTTTGTCACTGCCAAGGTTCTTGTCTCCACGAATCTTTTTTTTTAATTTCCTGCCATTGATTCACGGAAACACGGGAAATGTAACTTAAACTTTTGTTCGCCAAGGTTCGTGTCGCCACGAACCTTTTTTATTTTCATGCCACCGATTCACTGAAAACACGGATCAATTAAACTTCTAAGCCTTATGCAGCAGATTTCTCTCCCGAACGTTCGGGATTACACTTCAGTCGAAATGACGTTTAAGTATAACCTACGCACTTTTATACTTCGGAAGATTAATCAACAACACACTTCCTAAAATAATCACCAAGCCAATTACCTGTGTAAGCCCGATTACCTCATTGGTAAAAGTTAAACTCAATAATACCGCCACCACAGGATTTACATAAGCATAAGTACTCACTTGCGTAGCCGGACGCACTTTCAGCAACCACACATAGGCACTAAACGCTGCAATTGAACCGAATAAAATCAGGTAGATAATGGATAGCCAGGCATCCAGCGATATACTACTCCAATCCAGTAATTTAAATTCTGATTTCACGAATGCCCCGGGTAAAAAAGCCAAACTCGCCATTAACATTTGCCAGCCTGTATTTACTGAAACTGAACTCTCCGTAGTGGGGTGATATTTTGAATAAAGCGATCCCCCAGCCCAGGCAATTGGTCCAAAAACCAGCAGTACCATCCCAATAATCTGTAGGTTACTTTGGGGTTTATCAAGCGCCAGCCTAATCTGATCGCCAAACAAGAGCACAACCCCTAAAAATCCAATGATTAAACCTGAAACGATATATTTATTGCTCAGATTCTCTTTCCAGTGCGATTTATCCAGAATCACAAACCATATTGCTGCCGATGCCACCATAATGGCTACCAAACCACTTGGTATAAACTGCTCGACCCAAATTACGATGCCATTCCCTAAGCCCAACATTAAAATCCCGCTTACCGTAGCAATTTTAATGGTTTTTAGGTTAAAAATCTGCTCACCTTTTAGCTTGCACCAACCCAATAACAAAACGCCTGCAATTGTAAACCGCACTATACCTAAAATAAAAGGAGGAAAACCGGCCAGTGCTTTCTGGATAAAAAAGTAGGTAGAACCCCACACAATATATACAATGGCAAATGCCAGGTAAACCATTACCGGAGATGCCGTTTTATTTAAATTTGTCATGACTTTATTTTTGAGGAATTACCAATTGTTGCTGCTCTTTTACCGTTTCTAACACAATCGTTGTCTTCACGGATAAAATATTGGGAACTTTGCTAAATTCATCACGCAATAAAGCCATTAATGATGCAGAATCAGTCGTTCTCACTTTCACCAGGAAACAATCATCACCTGCAATTACATGCACTTCCTGTACATCTGGGATTTTTGCCAATTCACTTGCAGTATCATTACAGCTGAAACTTTGCGAAGATTTCATGTAGATGAAAGCCAATAACTTTAAGTCAACTGCAACAGGATTTACTTTGGCATTGTAACCTGTAATTACATTCTTTTTCTCGAGTTTTTTCACGCGTTCCAGCACAGCTGAAGGAACAAGATCCAATGCCTTGGCTAAATCTACATTTGAGATCCGGGCATTATCCTGCATGAGTTTGAGTATAGCCAGATCGATATGATCCAGACTAAAATTGTTTTCGATTACCATTCTATAAAGCTATAAATATTTAGAATAAAATTCAAAATATTTATAATAAAAATGAATTTTATTCTATTTAATATCTTTATTATGATAATTAGTCGGCCAAATAAATAATATACCGAATTCTATATTCCGAGTTTATCATAAAGATCGATCACCTTTTTACGCAGTTTGTTAATCTCTTCTTCCTTCTCAATCAGTTCTTTTTTAAGTGCGGTCAATTCTGCGGAAGAATCTGCCGCCATTGATTTATCATCGATCAATTGCATAACAGGAACTCTAAATGTTTTAGAAATCTGGAGTAAACGGGAAATGTTGAGGTCGGTTTGGCCCGTTTCTATTTTGCAGAAAGCCGGGGTAGAGATATTTAATTTTTTGGCAGCATCAGCCTGACTTAATCCTAAGGCCAGTCTGCTTTGTTTAATGCGATCTCCGATGCTTTTCATAGTTTAATTAGATGTGAGATGTTAGATATGAGATTTGAGAGGGATTTGAGCTTTCAAATATTATCTCTCAAATCTCAAGTCTCACTTCTCCAAAGAAGCCGCCAGTTCAGGCAGATCGAAACCTGCATAATTACCAGAACTCATCATCAATAGGTTGGTATCTTTGTAATTCAAACTCAATAAATAAGCTTTTAACTTAGCAGCATCGTTAAAAAATTTCAATTTTGGATTAGCAAAAGCCTGTTGCACATCATCTTCAGAAAAAGGTTCCATGCGTTTTTGCTCGAATGATTTAATATCGATAAATACAATGGCCTCATCAGCCTTATCCATTGCACCGGTATATTCTTTCAAAAAATCTTTGTTCAAACTGCTAAAAGTATGCAGCTCGATACAGGCTACTAATTTACGATCGGTAAACTGCGCTTTAACAGCATCAATAGTAGCCTTTAATTTTGATGGCGAATGTGCAAAATCTTTGTAAACATTGGTCGATTCATCTGCTGAAATTACCTCTAAACGCTTGGCAGCACCAGTAAATGAGGCAATGGCGGCATCAAATTCTTTTTCATTGATATCCAATTCTTTACACACCAGTTTGGCTGCATTCAGGTTCATCAGGTTATGATCGCCAAAGATTTTCAGCGCCGTTTCTTCCGGAAGCAGGTAAGTTATTCCGTTTCTGATTTCATGCTCAGGAATACCATAACCGATTTTGGTTACATTAGCTTGTGAATTGAATACAATTTCATTCAGGTCAGCATCTGCTTTACAGTAAATCAATGTTCCATTAGACTCAATGGTATCGATAAATTTATCAAACTGCAACGTATAATCAGCATAAGTTGGAAACACATTGATGTGATCCCATGCAATACCGCTAATTACGGCAACATTGGCCTTATAAAGGTGAAATTTAGGTCTTCTATCAATTGGCGACGATAAATATTCATCACCTTCTATAATCATTACCGGTGCTTTTTCGGTAACTTTTACCATGGTTTCGAAACCCGCTAATTGTGCTCCGACAAGGTAATCGAAATCGCGCTTGTAATAATTTAGCACGTGCAAAATCATACTGGTAATGGTTGTTTTACCATGACTACCACCAATTACTACACGCAATTTATTTTTGCTCTGTTCGTAAATATATTCAGGGTAAGAATAGATTTTAACGCCCAGTTCCTGTGCTTTTAATAGTTCCGGGTTATCGATTCTTGCGTGCATACCTAAAATTACCGCGTCTAAATCTTTGGATATACGGTTTTCATCCCAACCCATTTCGGCAGGCAAAAGGCCATACTTATCCAAACGGGATTTTGCAGGTTCAAAAATCACATCATCGGAACCCGAAATCTGATATCCTTTTTTATGTAGGGCAATGGCCAGGTTGTGCATGGCACTTCCACCGATTGCTATAAAATGTATGCGCATATAAATTAATTTTGAATGAGAGAAGGACTGAATGGGAGAATGGGTGTTGTATTAAAACTCAATCATTCACTCATTCAAAATTCAATCATTATTTTTTCTCAAACTGTGCCGCAACCCAATCGCCATTCTGTTTATGATCAACGTATTTAATGCCATATTTAGAACATTCAGCATTAATCATTCCGAGATCAGGATCTAAATAAAAGCCGCTGAAGAAAATTTTGCCTTCTGGTTTTAAAACCTCAGCGTAACGGTGGATCTGATCTAAAAGGATATTCCGGTTAATATTGGCAAAAATAACATCATATTCCTCATCAGGAATGACTTCCCTGCTTCCACAAAGTGCCTTTAAATTATCTACATTATTTAATGCAGCATTTTCGATGGTACTTTCGTAACAGATATCATCATAATCGATGGCCGTTAAACTTTTAGCACCCAATTTTGCAGCCAGAATAGCTAAGATTCCGGTTCCACAGCCCATATCGAGGATATTTTTATCCTTTAGATCGGCTGCTAGAATATACTGCATTACCATGGTAGTGGTTTGGTGGTGACCGGTGCCAAAAGCCATTTTTGGATCAATTACAATCTCGTAAGGATATGATGGCTGTGGCTCGTGAAAGGTTGCCCTTACATAACATACATCATCAATAATCAGCGGACTGAAGTTTTTCTCCCATTCGGCATTCCAGTTTTCATCGGCAACATCTTCTAAGGTATAATCTGTTGCAAATTCTTCGCTATAATTGGCCAAAAGTTCTTTTAATTCCTGCTCGTTAAAATTATCCTTAATTACGAAAGCCGTAAAACCACCCTCACTATCTTCGAAAGTATCGAAGCCTAAATCGGCAAGATCGCTGATAAGCAAATCCTGTTGATAGTCTTCGATAGCTTTGAATGTAAATATTGCTTTAGTGTATTGCATTTAGCTGTTTAATGCTTTAATAATATCTGTAAAATCGCGTGATTTTAACGATGCACCACCAATCAGGCCACCATCAATATCTTTTTGAGAGAATAAACTTGCCGCATTGCCCGGGTTACAGCTACCGCCATATAAAATGGTTGTATCATCAGCCACATTGAAACCATAGTTTGCCTCAATTTCACTGCGGATAAAAGCATGAATATCCTGTGCCTGCTCTGGTGAAGCAGTTAAGCCTGTTCCGATAGCCCAAACCGGCTCATAAGCGATCACGATCTTTTTGAAATCTTCTTCGGTTAAGCTAAAAATACCTTCTACCAATTGTTTTTTCAATACTTCGTAGTAACTTCCGTTGTTACGCTCATCTAAAGTTTCGCCGATACAGAAGATCGGGATTAAACCGTGTGCCAAAGCAGTTTTGGTTTTACCAGCCAATAACTCATCACTTTCTGCAAAATACTGTCTGCGTTCTGAGTGACCTAAAATCACATATTCAGCACCAACAGATTTCACCATTTTAGCTGAAGTTTCGCCCGTGTAAGCTCCGCTTTCCTTATCGCTAATGTTTTGAGCGCCAATTTTAACATCGTTACCACCCAATTTTGCCAAGCTGTTTAAATGAATAAATGGCGAGCAAATAATAGCCAGCTGATCGCCTTTGCGCTCATCTTTAACCATATTTACGATTTCGCTGAACAACGAAACACCCTCGTTGTAATCTAAGTTCATTTTCCAGTTACCGGCAACAATCTTTTTTCTCATCTTTTATTATTTAATGGTTGGTTGATCTTTTAAGATCAGGTTTTATTTTAAAATCGTCTATACGATTCGGTTAATTCAAATACTTTATCAAGAATATTCTTTTCTGTTTCATCAAAAGCTATGTTCTTTCTTGCGAACACCTTTTCAGTAGTTTCAAACATCTTGTTCAATTTATAGATTTCGAAACCACTGGCACCACCCCAGCTAAAATCAGGAATATGGTTCGGCGGAAGACCAGCACCAAAAACATTGGTTCCAACCCCTACTACACTTCCGGTATTAAACATGGTATTGATGCCACATTTGGCATGATCGGCCATAATCAATCCACAGAACTGCAGGTTGGTGTTACGCATTTTTTTGCTTTCGTAATCGTAAAGTTTTACTTCTGCATAGTTGTTTTTTAAATTCGAGTTATTGGTATCGGCACCGATATTACACCACTCGCCCATTACCGAATTACCTAAATAACCTTCGTGACCTTTTGCCGAATTGCCCCAGATTACCGAATTGTTAATTTCACCTCCCGCACGGCTATTAGGACCTATTGTAGTACCTGAATATATTTTAGCACCCATTTTTATGGATGAATTATCACAAAGCGCAAAAGAACCCCTGATTAAAGAACCTTCCCAAACCTCTGCATTTTTACCAATATAAATTGGTCCATAAGTACTGTTAAATACGCTGCATTCGGCTTTTGCACCTTCTTCCAGAAAAATATCCTCCCCCAGCAATTGGTTGGTACCACTTAGTTTTGCAGAGCTGCGTCCTTCGGTTAACAATTTAAAATCTTTTCTGATTTCAGCCGGATTATTGCCAAAAATGTGCTCAGGATAGATAATCTTTGTAAAATGCAATTGATATTCAATCGGTTTTAACTGCTGTTGAGCCTGTTGATAGGTTAATGATTCGCTACAGCAAAAAGCCAAAACATCATCTCCAGCAGAGAGAAATTCTCCTGTTTTGAGCGCGGTAACGGCACTAAGCAAGTCCTCATCAGGACAAACAGCACCGTTTATGAATAAATTGGCTTGAGGCTTTGTTGCAAATTTTGCAGAGAGGTAATCCTGGGTTTGAAAGCCAAAATCGGCCTTTAAATATTTGGCCCATTTCTCTGCAATGGTTAAAATACCTATGCGTAGATTGGCCACAGGCCTGGTAAAAGTAAGCGGACGTAGGGACATCCAGCTGGCATCATCAAAAAGATTGATTGTCATAAGCTGCAAAAATAAAAAAAGTCCCGATGCTTTTGGCAAAGGGACTTCAAAAAATGCTTTTTACAGCTAAAATTATTTCTTAGCGTAACGGTTTTTGAATTTATCGATACGTCCTGCTGTATCAACCAATTTCATTTTACCAGTATAAAAAGGGTGTGAAGTATGAGAAATCTCTAATTTATAAAGAGGATACTCGTTACCATCTTCCCATTTAATTGTTTCTTTAGTATCTACGCAAGATTTTGTTAAGAAAGCATATTCGTTAGACATGTCTTTAAAAACAACTGGTCTGTAGCTTGTTGGGTGCAAATCTTTTTTCATCGTGTTTTTTATTTTCTTTTAATTGTGATGAAGCTATCTCGCTAATGCTTCGATGGTTTCATTTGAATATTATTTTTAGTTATTTGTGTGAAAGCATCAAGAACATTCTTGCAATTTGCTGGCAACAACGCTTATGACATTTCCTATTAGTCTTTCTACCTCTATTTTAGAGGATGCAAATATCCTAATTTTATTTTTGATTTACAAGCGCAAATAAAGAATTTTAATTTATATAGCTTTTCTACTTCCGGTTTAACCAAAAGTGCTTTAAAACAGATCGATGCAAAGCTAAACTTTTTCTACCTGAATATTGTTTTTCAGATATTTAAAAAATATATGTAAATTTGATATATGAGAAAACACAGCGAATTTGATGGCATTATCCATGCCGATAGCAGCGGAAAGCTCTACATTAAAAGTCCTGATTTTTTTGCGCAGCCAAGGGTTATCCAAATGGTGGGCGCATTAATGCAATCGAATATCTTCAAAAAAATAGAAAAAGATAAAAATAAGAAATAACTTATAGATGCCTTTTAACCTACTCTTATTCCCTCTTGTAGGCGGCTACTATATATTAATCAGGTTCAGGTACCTGAGGTACGTTCAATACCGGCTCGAAAGTCAGCGTATCTTATTAAATTCTGCTTTTGCTGGCATCTTATTACTTGGTGCATGTTTTATATTAAGGGCATTTTTTATTGCCATCTGGCCCGAAACTGTTGAACAGCTCAGCAAATTGCTTCCCATCCACGCGCCTTATTTTGGCACCACGAGCTTATCGTTATTGGTTGCTGTAGGCGCCACAGAAATCGCGAATCTTTTTATCAACCGCCTCAAAGCCATTAAAAAAGCCATAGCTACTTCTGGAAATGAATTTGAATTGTTATTAAGCTCATCTTTTTTTGACGCACACCTTTTACAGTTTACCATGGACAGCGGCAAATTTTATATTGGCTGGGTGAAAGAACTGCCAAAACCATTTACCACTAGTTACATCCGAATTACCCCTGCTTTTAGCGGTTACCGCAAAGCTGACGATAAAGAACTGGTTTTTACCACGCAATATTTAACGGTGTATGCCAGTTACATTGAAGATGGTTCTGTAGCGAATACAGATGAATTGAAAACCGACCTTGTGCTAAAAGCAGACAAAATTAATTCCATTTCGTTTTTTGATATGGATATGTACAACCGCTTTAACCCTTCGCAGGAAGAAACACCCTAATCCTTTTTCGGACTATATTTTTTCCAGGTTTCTATTTTAGCCTTCTGACGGGCGATATAGGTATCAGCAATTATTTCGGCAGAACTAACCCCTTCTACCGTCTCTAACAATTCTTTTAACTTATACTGATCTACATCAGCTTTATATAAGATCTGGATCAGTTTGGGGAAATCGTTATCAATGAGGTAAGCAAAAGCATCGACCATTGCAGCGCGTAACTGGCTTTCGGAAAGTTGATCGGGTATATCGAAATCTTTACTGATGATACTGATTAATGACATTGAATAAGATTTTTAAGATTGTAGGATTTCAAGATTAAAGTGTGTTAGAATAGGATTTTTAAGATTGAAGGATTTCAAGATAAAGTGTGTTAGAATAGGATTTTTAAGATTGTAGGGGTAAGATTTTTAGGATGATATGATTTTAGGATCAGTTTTTATCAAAAATTAAGTTTAAGCGATATACAAAAGCTAAGAAGCACTGTCCAAAATTAAATAAACCTGATAAAAGCGGCAGCTCCCGATTCTTCATCGGGACTACAGCGGTTAGCAGGACTGCAGGTGCTATGGAATAGGGAACCATTCGTTTTCTAAAAGCAACAATCTAACACCCCGCCTTGCAGGCACCCCCTCTAAAAGAGGGGAATAAGCGGGCGCATAAAAACCATCATCCATTTTACATCATTACATTTTACATCTTCTTTACATCTTCCATCCCTTAAATCCATTTAATCTCCTGGCAAATTTCGATCAACACGCCATTGGTATCTTTAGGATGCACAAAACACACCATTTTATTATCAGCTCCTTTTTTGGGCGACTCGTTAAGCAATACAAATCCTTCTTTGTGCAAACGCTCCATTTCGGCCAGAATATCATCGACAAGGAAAGCAATATGATGAATCCCCTCTCCTTTTTTTTCGATAAACCTGGCAATTGCACTATCCGGAGCAGTAGCTTGTAGTAGCTCTACCTTATTTTCGCCGGTTTTAAAAAAAGCTGTATTGACTGATTCGGACGCAACCTGCTCCGTTTTATAACAATCGGTATTGAGCAGTTTCTGATAAATCTCTATAGAACTGTTAAGGTCTTTTACCGCGATGCCGATGTGTTCTATCTTATTCATAGATTATAAGGTTATGTGAATGTAAAAATGCGGCTTTTATCTATAAGCTCATAGCTATTATTTATAATTGTTAAATAAGTTTTTTCGTATCTTTGTGGTATAATTAACAGAATAGAGATGAAACAGCCGATATATTTAGATAATAATGCGACAACACCGTTAGATCCACGTGTGCTGGAAGCAATGCTACCTTACTTTACTGAGAAATTTGGAAATGCCGCAAGTCGTAATCACGCTTTTGGCTGGGTGGCTGAAGAGGGTGTAGATTATGCCCGTGAGCAGGTAGCCAAATTAATCGGCTGTACTGAAAAAGAAATTATTTTTACATCAGGTGCTACCGAAGCCGATAACCTGGCTATTAAAGGTGTATTTGAAATGTACAAAGAAAAAGGTAACCACATTATTACTGCGGTTACTGAACATAAAGCAGTTTTAGATACCTGCAAACACTTAGAGAAAAATGGCGCACGCGTTACTTATTTAGGTGTTAAAGAAGACGGTTTAATTGATTTAGCTGAATTGGAAGCTGCTATGACTCCTGAGACTATTTTAGTTTCAATCATGTATGGCAACAACGAAATCGGCGTAATACAACCCGTTAAAGAAATTGCAGCCATTGCACACAAACACGGTGCTTTATTTATGACTGATGCTACGCAGGCAGTTGGTAAAATTCCGGTTGATGTAAATGCTGATGGTATCGATTTAATGGCTTTCTCGGCACATAAAATGTACGGTCCGAAAGGTGTTGGCGTACTTTACGTTCGTCGTAAAAACCCAAGGGTTAAAGTAACTGCACAAATGGATGGCGGTGGCCATGAGCGCGGTATGCGTTCGGGTACTTTAAACGTTCCTGGTATTGTTGGTTTAGGAAAAGCCTGCGAACTTTGCCGTTTAGAGATGGAAAGCGAATCGATCCGTTTATCAGCTTTACGTGATAAGTTAGAGACTACTTTAAACAAAATGGAAGAGAGTTATGTTAATGGTAATACACAACACCGTTTACCACACGTAGCTAATATTTCTTTCAAATATGTTGAGGGTGAAGGTTTAATGATGGCGATGAGTGATTTAGCGGTATCTTCAGGATCTGCTTGTACTTCAGCTTCGTTAGAGCCTTCTTATGTATTGAAAAGTTTAGGTTTATCTGATGATTTAGCACACTCATCTATCCGTTACGGTTTAGGAAGGTTTACAACTGAAGCAGAAATTGATCAGGCGATTGAAGTAACTCAAAAAGCGGTTAACCACTTAAGAGAACTTTCTCCACTTTGGGAAATGTTTAAAGAAGGAATCGATTTGAGTAAAATCGAGTGGGCAGAACACTAAGCCAGTTTGGAGTTGGCAGTTAACAGTTTGGAGTACTGAACTGATAATTGAAAACTGATAATTGAAAACTAATTAAAAAATTTGCTCCGTAAGGAGATTAAAAAAATAAAATCATGGCATATTCAGAAAAAGTAATTGACCATTACAATAACCCACGTAACGTAGGTACTTTAAATAAAGACAGCAAATTTGTAGGAACAGGATTAGTTGGTGCACCTGAGTGTGGCGACGTAATGCGTTTACAGATTGAAGTTGGCGAAGATAACGTAATCACCGATGCTAAATTTAAAACATTTGGCTGTGGTTCGGCAATTGCTTCTTCTTCTTTAGCTACAGAATGGTTAAAAGGAAAAACAATTGATGAAGCTTTATCTATAGATAACATGGATATTGTTGAAGAACTGGCTTTACCTCCAGTAAAAATTCACTGCTCGGTTTTGGCAGAAGATGCAATTAAATCTGCGATTAACGATTACCGCGTTAAAAATGGCTTAGAAGCTATTGTATTAGAAAAATCGCACCACTAGAATAGATGTGAGACAATAGATTTGAGATGTGAGAGCACCTAACTTAGGGCGCTCAAATATATCTCAAATCTAATCTCTCAAATCACAAATCTCTATCACAATGATCACGATAACAGATAAAGCAAAAGAAAAAATCACTCATTTAATGCAGGATTCGGAAATGGGTTCTGATTACTTTTTACGCGTTTCGGTAAAAGGTGGTGGTTGCTCGGGTTTATCATACAATTTAGATTTTGATAACGAAGAACAAAAAGGCGATCAGTTTTTTGAAGACAGAGGAATCAAAATTGCGTTGGACATGAAATCATTTCTATATTTAGCCGGAACCGAATTAGATTTCACCGATGGTTTAAATGGAAAAGGTTTCAACTTTATCAACCCAAATGCAAGCCGTAGCTGTGGCTGTGGCGAAAGTTTCTCAGTTTAATCGAATCAATAACTTATGTAAAAAGGTTTCATTTTATGAAGCCTTTTTTGCGTTTTAAGAGGTTCGTATTCCTAAGATTGGCCGCACACGTTTTCCCGCAGATTAAGCAGATTTAAAATTCGCAGATAAGGAAGATTTCACATAACAACTTAATCACTTTATGTATTTCCACCCAGCTAGGCCAAAGCACCGAATCCCCGTTCCACTTTAATCCGGCCTAATAAATTTTTCGGATTCCACAGCCCCAGCCATCCCAATAGCTTCCATAGAAAAATTTTCAGCCGGCGTTTTTTGGTTCTTTTTGACGCCAAAAAGAAGGAGCCCTTCGGCGGCGGCGAGCCGAGGCAAGCCTGAGCAGATGGGTGAACAAGTGATATTATAAAAGTAAAGGTATAGGAACAACGAAGAAATCTTTCCTGTTAGCGATCCTTGTTAGAAAGATTGCTTCGTCGGCTGAAAAAGCCTTCTCGCAATGACGAATTTGGCGGCTTATCTATTCGCTAAGATTCTTCTGTCATTAATATTGATTTTTATAAAATAAATTATCCCGCAGGATGACAGGTATGGAAGAAACCCTAACCCCAATTTGTATTTTTAAACCAAAAAGCGTTATTATTGTTAATTATATTCAGCGAACCAATTACGAGCAATGCCATTAATAAACGAATTTTCAACAGTCCCTACCCTGTTGCGGAATGTTGTAAAAAACATACACAAACCACAGGAAACCTTTTTGATCCATAAACAGGGTGCTGAATGGGCTGAAATTTCTTATGAAGACACCTTAAAAAGGGCCGATGCTGTTTCTGCCTTCTTCTTAGAAAAAGGTATAAAAAAAGGTGACCGTTTGGGTTTAATGATCGAAAATTCTCCAGAATATGTGTATTACGATCAGGGAATTCAACAGATTGGCGTGATCAATGTTTCCATTTATCCTACGCTTTCTGAGCAGGAAGTGTCTTATATCATTAACGATTCGGGTATAAAAGCCATTCTTGTTGGGAATAATTTCCTATACCGCAAAGTATTAAAGGTTGCTGCGAATTGCAAGGAACTAAAATATATTATCCCCGCTTTTAAAGATTTTGAAAAAGTTACTATTCCTGCAGATGTAAACGTAGAAGTAATTGCTTTTTCTGATATCCTGGCACTTAAGCACCAGGTTACGGCTGCTGAGAAAGCCGAAATAGACCAGTGCAGAAGTTTGGTACTACCACAGGATGTTTCTTCATTAATTTATACCTCGGGTACCACCGGAACGCCAAAAGGTGTGATGCTTACCCATTATAATTTTGTAAAAAATGTAGAAGTTTGTTTGCAACAGATCCCGGTGATCGACCAAACAGAAACTTTTCTTTCTTTTTTACCATTATCGCATGTATTCGAACGTACAGCCACTTACCATGTTTGCTGTGCTCAGGGTTGTAAAATAGCTTTTGCTCAAAGTTTAGAATTATTGGCAAAGAACATGGGCGAAGTGCGTCCGACGGTAATGAGCTGCGTACCCCGTTTACTGGAGCGTATACATGATAAAGCAATAAAAGGAGGAACTGCAGGTGGTGGCACCAAAGCAAAAATATTTACCTGGGCCTTAGAAACCGGCAATAAATACCGTGTTGCAAAAGAAGCAGGCAAAAACCCCGGATTAATTTTATCAGCAAAAAAAGGAATTGCCGAGAAACTGGTCTTCAGTAAAATCAAAGAGAAAACAGGTGGAAGATTAAAATTCATGATATCTGGCGGAGCTGCCTTACCCAAAAATGTGGGTGAGTTTTTTGGCGATCTGGGCATTAAAATACTGGAAGGATTCGGTTTAACAGAAACTTCTCCGGTAATGTCGGTAACCGAATACCACAGACAGGTTTATGGTACCGTTGGCCGTGTGATCCCTGGTATTGAAGTAGGCATACAGGATGTAGAAAGCAAAGTCATACTGAGCATCCAAACACACCATACTTTTGAAGAAGATTTTGAATGTGCCGAAGGGGAAGTAATTGTACGTGGTCACTGCGTAATGAAAGGTTATTTTAACAAACCTGCCGAAACTGCCGAAGCTATAGATAGAGATATGTGGTTTCATACCGGAGATATTGGTCGTTTTTATAAAGGAAACCTGCAGATTACAGATCGTTTAAAAAACATGATCGTAAATGCCTATGGCAAAAACGTATATCCAACTCCTGTAGAAAATATTTACCTGAAAAGTCCAAAAATTGATCAATTGTTTTTGATCGGCGATAAACGCGAATTTATTACAGCCATCATTATCCCTAACAGGGAAACTTTAGAAGAAACCTTTAAACTTCAACCATTTTTTTTTGAAGAAGCTGATCCTTTTATCCGAAATCAGGAAATCATCGACTGGATGGAGCTTGACATCAAGAAAATCTCTAATGAACTGGCCAAATTTGAACGGATTAAAAACTTCAAGATCAAACGCAATCCTTTTAACATCGATGAAGGAGAAATTACGCCAACCATGAAAGTTAAACGCCGCATTGTAGAAAAGAAATATGCTGAGGCCATTAACGAGATGTATGAGGAAGGTGTAGAAGCGGAATCGTAACAATTAAAAATTTCCCATTTAGGGAACTTTTCTTATATTTGTTCAATATTTATCTAAGTGAGAATAATCGCTAAAAAAATACTGCGTGATTTTTGGGAAAGGCATCCAGATTGTGAAGAACAACTGAAATCGTGGTACCAGGAAACAAGCAATAGCAATTGGGAAAAGCCTAATGATGTAAAAAGCGATTATCCCAGTGCAAGTATCTTAGCTGATAATAGAATTGTTTTTAATATTAAAGGCAATAATTATCGGTTGATTATCAAAATCAATTATGATTATCAGATGATCTGGATACGTTTTATTGGTACTCATGCTGAATATGATAAAATAGATGCTACTAAAATCTAAACACATGAATATTAAGCCGATCAAAAATCAAAATGATTATACTCAAGCCTTAGAAAGGCTCGAAGTTATTTTCGATGCTAAAAAAGGCTCGGTCGAAGGTGATGAATTAGAGGTATTAGCGATCCTCATCGAAAATTACGAGGACAAACATTTCCCTATTGGTTTTCCTGACCCAATTGAGGCCATCAAGTTTAGAATGGAACAAATGGGCTATAAACAAAGTGATTTAGCCAAAGTTGTTGGTTTAAAAAGCCGAGCAAGTGAAATATTAAACCGAAAGCGGAAATTATCACTCGATATGATCAGGCAATTACACGAAAGTTTCAATATACCTACAGATGTGCTTATCCAGGCATATTAAAATTATACATTAAGACAAAAATAAAACCCTGCAAAATCATTACTTTTGCAAAAAATACCCGAAATGAGTATAGGATTATCAGAACAAGAAATATTACGACGTGAGTCGTTAAAGCAATTACGCCAGTTGGGCATAGAGCCTTATCCGGCAGAAGCTTATGAAGTTAACGTTACAGCTGCCGATATTTTAGCAAACTACGAAAAAGATAAAACCGCCTATAAGACCGTTAGTTTAGCCGGTCGTATTATGGGACGTAATATTATGGGTGCCGCATCTTTTGCTGAATTACAAGATTCAACAGGTCGTATACAGATTTATTTGAAGAGAGACGAGCTTTGTCCTGGTGATGATAAAACCTTATATAACACGGTATTTAAAAAACTATTGGACATTGGCGATTTTATCGGGATTACGGGTTACGTTTTTACTACCCAAACAGGAGAAATCTCCATCCATGTTACCGGTTTTACTGTTTTAGCTAAATCTTTACGTCCGCTACCGATTGTAAAACGTGATGATGAAGGGAATGTGTACGATGGATTTACCAATCCTGAATTGCGTTACCGCATGCGTTATGTAGATTTAACGGTAAATCCTGATTACAAACAGATTTTCATCAAACGCAGCAAGGTAATTAACAGCATGCGCAATTACTTTGATGAGCAAGGTTGGATGGAAGTAGAAACCCCTATCCTACAACCTATACACGGTGGTGCAGCTGCCCGTCCTTTTGCTACACACCACAATACTTTGGATATGCCTCTTTACCTGCGTATCGCAAATGAGCTTTATCTAAAAAGATTAATTGTTGCTGGTTTTGATGGCGTTTATGAGTTCGGTAAAATGTTCCGTAACGAAGGCATGGACCGTACGCATAATCCGGAGTATACTTCAATGGAAATTTATGTAGCCTATAAAGATTATATCTGGATGATGGCTATGGTTGAAGAATGTTTGGAAAAAGTAGCCATTGCAACCAATGGTTCGGCAGTAGTTAAAGTTGGCGAAAATGAAATCAATTTCGAAGGGCCATACGAAAAACTGACCATGTACGAATCGATCCAAAAATATACCGGAATTGATGTTTCGAAAATGACTGAAGAGGAGCTTTTGCAAACCTGTGCATCGTTAGGCATCGAAACCGATTCTACCATGGGCCGTGGTAAATTAGTAGATGAAATTTTCAGTGATAAAGTAGAAGCTAATTTAATACAGCCTACATTCATTACCGATTATCCAATAGAAATGACACCGCTGGCTAAAAAACACCGTAGTGCAGAAGGCTTGGTAGAGCGTTTCGAAATATTTGTGAACGGTAAAGAAATCGGAAATGCTTATTCAGAGCTTAACGATCCAATTGATCAAAAAGAACGTTTTGAAGATCAGTTGAAACTTGCTGATCGTGGTGATGCCGAAGCGATGGCAATGGATGATGATTTCGTTCGCGCTTTAGAATATGGTATGCCCCCTACTTCAGGTTTAGGTTTTGGTATCGATCGTATTGTGATGTTAATGACCAATCAAAGTACCATCCAGGAAGTTTTATTCTTCCCGCAGATGCGTCCGGAGAAAAAGAAAATTGAATTAACACCAGAGGAAACAGAATTATTTGCATTGGTTTCGGAAGGGGAACAATATTTATTAACAGATATTAAAGCTAAACTTGCCGATTGGAGCAATAAAAAATGGGATACTACCCTGAAAGCATTAACCGGTAAGGGAATTTTAAAAGTTGCCAAAACCGATGATGGCTTGTTTTTATCGCATAAATAGTCAAAAAAGGCTTTCACAACGGTGAGAACACGAATTTAGTGTTAACACAAACATAACAAAAACTTAAAAGGCTTGCTAACAATTGTTTAGCAAGCCTTTTCTATATTTACAGCAATCGATAATTAAAAATCATTGCCTTATGAATACGTCAAGTTTAGAAATCAACGAAAGAGAATACTGCATTAAATTAAGCAAAGATGCTTTTGATTTAACTTTAGTGCGCCAATTAATAAAAAGAATCCAGGCTGAGGCTTTATTTTTCTCGAGGGTTCAGGCCGAAGATGAAGATATCTTAAGCAAAAGAGCTCAAAGAGAAGAATTTGAAGGATTCGATTATTTAGGAGATAAATAGTCAGTATTCAATTTACAATTCTCAGTTAATAGTTAATTTAACGATTAACCAGTTAACTGCTTTATACAATTAACCGGTTAACCAATTAAAACAGTTAACCTCACTAATCAACCTCTAAAGTCCCTTCTACCGAATCATCCATTGTTTTCCCGGTAATTACGGATGCAGCCATTTTCAAAAATGCAACGGCAGTGCCGTGTTTAGTATCCCAATAATAACCTTCTGAAGGGATTACTTTGATCAGTGTAATATTCGGGTCGTCTTTCCCTCCCTGAAACCAGGTTTTAATAAACGGACTCCAAAGTTCGTCAATTTTGGCCTGATCTCTGCTGATTTCTGAAATGCCGTAAATATTTACAAAACCTGAATGCGCACCTGCCTGAAACAACAGATGTGTAAATGGATCAGTAGAAATCTCTTCATTTTTATGACTGTCTTTCATGCTCATAAACCAGATATTCCCTTCATCATCCACCTGTTGAATAGCCATTGGTCTAACTGATAATGGTATCCCCGTTTTAATATTGGTACAAAAAAAACAACTTTCTGCTTTTTCTGCCAACTCCCTAAGTTTTTCGATGGCTGCTTTGCCACCAAGATCTTTAATATTATTTTCTTCCTGAGTATTGTTCGTACTTCCTTCTTGTGATGTTGCCATAGGATTAAGATTTTATATTTACTACAATAGAAATTGGGTTTTGGTTTTGAGTTTTTGCGGAGAGCCTTAGGCGAAGGGCGTTCGGCGGAGAGCGTAGAGATAAAATATAGTATTTGATTTATTGGCTAAAAATTATGGCGTTTTGATCAAAGGCAATATCTTTAATTAATGAATATCAAAAAACCGAAAGCTTTTAAGGCTGAGATTAAAATTATAGGCATCAATCCTTTTGTTTTTGTATCAGAAGAAGCACTAAATTATATTTTTCATCAATCGGGAAAAAACAAGGGACAGCTTCCGGTTAAAATGAAAATTGATGGTCATGAGTTTAAACAAACGCTGGTTAAATATGCCGGAGATTGGCGTTTGTACCTCAATACCCCCATGCGAAAAGCAGCCGGAAAAGATATTGGCGATACTGCAACTTTCGAAATTGAATTTGATACGGAAGAAAGGACAATTAGTATCAATCCTAAACTGGTACAGGCCTTAGCAGAAAATAAACAGGCCAGGGATGTATTTGATGGCCTTGCCCCTCATTTACAGAAAGAAATTATACGTTATATAGCCAACCTTAAAACGGAAGAGTCAATTGATCGCAATGTAAAAAAAGCTATCCAGTTCCTTTTAGGTAAAGAACGGTTTATTAGTAGGGATGGGATTTAAAGCATTATTTAATATAGTACAAAGGCCAATTATTAACTGTCCTTTGTACTATGATATTATTTTATAATAATCCTCGCTTTCTCAGCATTGGTTTAATATCAGGATTATGTCCTCTGAAATTAAAAAACATTTTACCAAGATCTTCCGTATTTCCTTTGGACAGAATCATATCCCTAAAACGCTGACCATTTGCCCTGGTTAATCCTCCATTTTCCTGAAACCACGAAAAGGCATCATTTTCAAGCATAGAAGTCCAGCTATAGGCGTAATAACCTGCGGCGTAGCCATTACTCCAGATGTGCAGAAAATAGCTGGAGCGGTAACGTGGCGGCACATACGATAAATTTAAATTGGTTTTCTTTAAAGCTTCGGCTTCAAATTTGTCGACATTCTGCAATGGTGAACCCGGAGAAATCGTGTGCCATTGCATATCCAGATCGGCTGCTGCCAAAGCTTCAGTAAAAATATAACCCTGATTAAATGAACTCGCCTTTTTAATTTTATCTAACAAAGCTTGTGGCATCTGTGCTCCGGTTTGATAATGAAGGGCATAATTCTTCAGTATTTTTGGATCGGAAGCCCAATGCTCATTAAACTGGGAAGGAAATTCTACATAATCACGGGCTACACTTGTACCCGAAAGACTGGGATACTGCTGGTTGGCAAACAGACCATGTAAACCGTGGCCAAATTCATGAAACATGGTGGTAACATCATCAAAACTGATTAATGCTGGTTTTCCGGCTTCTGGTTTTGTAAAGTTGCAAACGTTATAAATTACTGGTATTGTGCCAAATAGCTTAGATTGGGGAACAAGATTATCCATCCAGGCACCACCATCTTTGTTATCACGCTTATAATAATCACAATAAAACAAACCCAGCTGTTTTCCATCTTTGTCCATTACATCAAAAACACGAACATCTTTCTGGTAAACAGGTAAATCTTTACGTTCTTTAAAAGTAATGCCGTAAAGTTGTGTAGCAGCATAAAACACACCGTTAATAAGCACTTTATTTAACTCGAAATAAGGCTTAACCTCGTTTTCATCCAGATCGAACTTTGCTTTACGAACTTGTTCGGCATAAAAGTCCCAATCCCAGGGCTCTAGCTTAAAGCCGCCTTTTTGCTGATCGATTACCGCCTGTATATCTGCCGCTTCACTTTTTGCCTTCGCGGTTGCAGCTGGAATAACCTTACTAAAAAAATCTTCTACTGCTTCAGGTGTTTTAGCCATCTGATTTTGCAATTTCCAGGCTGCATAATTTTTAAAGCCAAGCAATGCTGCCTGAGCAGAACGGATCTGCGCAATCCTTGAAATTATTTTACGGGTATCATTTGCATCACCTTTCTCTGCCCTGTTCCATGATTTATTAAAAAGTTCCTCCCGCTTGTTACGATCGGTCATTGATTGCAATTCGGGTTGTTGGGTAGTATTTTTTAAACCTTTACCTGCTGCCTGTAACTGTGCGGTAAACTTCGCGCCCAAAGTAGCTTCTTCTTTATTCAGCTCTTTAAGTTTGTCTTTATCAGCGTCAGATAGCTTTGCCCCTGCCAGTTCAAATTTTTGGTAATAACACTCCAGTAAGCGCAACGATTCGGCATCCAGTTTCAGCTGATCCTTCTTTTTGTAAAGGGTTTCTACCCGGTTAAAAAGTTTAGTATTTAAATAAATGGCATCGGTGTTTGCTGTTAATTTAGGAGCCTCCTCTTCTTTAACCTTTTGCAATTCGGGATTAGTATTGGCGCCTGTAAGCAGGTTAAAAACCGTACTTGTCCGGTTCAGCAGTTGTCCGCTTTTTTCTATGGCCAGAATGGTATTTTCAAAGTCAGGTGCATCGGCCTGTTCAGCAATTTTACGGATTTCATCCATTTGCTGCTTCATCCCTTCTTCCAATGCCGGTTTAAAATCACCGTTTTTTATTTTGTCGAAAGCAGGAGCCTGAAAGGCAAGTTCGCTTGCTTTAAAAAAAGGATTGGCCGATGAAAAGCTCTCGCTGTTTTCTTCAGCATCTTTTTTGTTATTGCAAGCACCTAGAATGGCTAAAAAAGCCAGCATGGGTAAATAAGATACTTTTTTCATGAATACTTAAAAGTTAGGTATCCATAAAAATAGTAATTTATATGCTGCAATTTTCAATAAACAAAACGAGCTGAAACAAAAAAGCCATTCCGGTTAAGAAATGGCTTTTAAATTTTATCTGTAACGAACTTGCTGTTGCTTGTCCATCATGCCCATCTGATCTTTCATCTGTTTAATCTGATCGGCCAGTAATTTATTTTTATCTGCTTTTTTCGCTTCCGCAAGATACATGGTTGCTTCGCGTTTGTTGCGTTTAGCCATTGCAATACCGGCCAGGCTTAGTTTTGCCAAAGCAACATTATGATCCATCTGCATACCTAAAGCAAGCGATTTTTTGAAATATTTTTCACTTTGCATCGGTGCTGTTCTGCTTTCAATTAAACCAATCAATAAATTGTAGTAACCGTGCTGAACTTTGATCAATTGGGTTTCGTAATTGGTAATCCGATCTAAAAACTTTTTTGCCTTAGGCATGTTATCTTTTCTGAGGAACCATTGTGCTAAAAGCATGTTCTCATTAAAGAAATAAGTTACCAGGACAATTATTCCCAATAAAATGGCAATAATGCCCCACGGCCAGAAACCGAAAATAAATAAAGCTACTGCGCCACCCAGTAAAGCAAACCCCGCAATTAATCTGATAATATTTGGCATAAATTTTATTCTAATTATTTTTTTTTGCAAATATCGTGTTTAAATGGCAGAAATTAGATTTTAAAACAATAATTTCATTAAAAATTACAAAGCTCAAAAAAAACCGCACATCAATATGAAAATCCTATTATCTATAACCCTAATCGTACTTGCAATGAACGTTTCTGCACAAGAAGTAAATAAAAAAATCCACGATCAAGTCCACAATAAAGATATCCTGATTAACACCTGTACGCGTGAGGGAATTACTGCTTTTCCTGAATTTAAGGAAATGTACGATCCGCTGTATGCCGCTTATGTTCCGGATGCAGCAACCATGATCGAACTAAAAAAACTGGTTAAAAACGAAAAAATCAAAATTGTTTTAGGTACCTGGTGTGGCGACAGTAAAGCCAATGTTCCGAACTTCTTTAAAATTTTAGATGCCTTACATTTTAAAGAGAAAAACGTAGAAATTATTGCAGTTGACGGTAACAAAAAAGCTGAAAATGGCATTCTAGACGGCCTGGATATTTCGAGGGTACCCACATTTATTGTTTTTGATAAAAAAGGAAAAGAACTGGGAAGAATTATTGAAGGCCCAAAAACAAGTCTTGAGGGTGATTTACTTGCTATATACAAGAAAAAATCTTAAACTTTTTGAGAGGGATTATGGCTCATGGCTAATAATCTAATGGATCATGGCTGATAGCCAAAGTCATTCATAGTCTATAACTATTGCCTTTGCTTAGCCTTCCTGACCATTGACCATGATCTATCAAACCACTGACTAAAAATTTATTTACAAGACATTACCCGAAATCCATTTTACATTATACATCTTACATCAATATTATGTCTGCAGCATTAGAACCAGGTTGGTTAGCCGTTTTAGAAGAAGAGTTTGAAAAAGACTACATGAAAAACCTGAAGTCTTTTTTACAGGAAGAGAAAAACAATGGTGCAACGGTTTATCCTAAAGGCGCTGATATTTTCAATGCATTAAACACTACTCCCTTTGATCAGGTGAAGGTAGTGATATTAGGTCAGGATCCTTATCATGGCACAGGTCAGGCACATGGATTATCATTTTCGGTACAACGTGGTATAACCGTTCCACCTTCGTTAAAAAATATTTATAAAGAACTGGAAACCGATATTGAAGGTTTTAAAACACCAAACCACGGACATTTAACCCATTGGGCAGAGCAAGGTGTGTTGTTATTGAATGCAACGCTAACAGTTCGTGCTTCGGAGGCAGGATCGCACCAAAACCGCGGATGGGAAATTTTTACCGATGAAATTATTAAGGCATTATCTCAAAAACGCGAACATATTGTTTTCCTGTTATGGGGTAAATATGCACAGCAAAAGGCAGCATTAATAGATCAAAAGAAACATTATGTACTTACAGCTGCCCACCCATCGCCATTTTCGGCTTACAATGGCTTTTTTGGATCGAAACATTTTTCTAAGGCAAATCAGCTTCTGGTACAGAATAATTTAACACCAATCGACTGGAATTTACCAGCCTAATGAATACTTATTTTATCAGTGGTTTAGGTGCCGACAAAAGGATTTTTTCAAAGCTTAAGCTGGATGAAAAAATCAATATTATCCATCTAGATTGGATCACACCGGTTAAAAATGAATCACTGTCCGTTTATGCAGAAAGGTTGAGCAAAGTTATCGACAAAGCTCAACCTTTTGCTTTGGTCGGGGTTTCTTTTGGAGGGATGATCGCTGTAGAAATAGCGAAGGTTTTAAAACCCACCACGACTATTATCATTTCTAGTACCATGTTAAGCATTCATCTACCCCCGCTTTACCGTTTCGCAGGAAGTTTAGGCCTGTTGAATATTATTCCGGCAAAGCTTTTAAAATCATCGAACAAACTCACCCAAAATTATTATTTCGGTACACGATCTGGAAGCGAAAAAACATTACTGAGCAAAATTATTAAGGATACTGACCCGATTTTTTTGAAATGGGCCATTGGAAGCATATTAAGCTGGCAGAATAAGATTAAACCAGAACGAATTTTTCATATCCATGGCACGAATGATAAAATTCTCTATTCGAAAAAAGCAACACCTGATTTCGTAATCAAAAACGGAACCCACTTCATGGTTTATCAAAATGCAGTAGAAATTTCAGGAATTATTAATAAATTGCTTTTATAATTCGATCAACAGACTCAATCAACGAATTGTTTAAATCATCCCAGAAACATTATCAAATAATTGATGGATTTTATGATGAACAAAACTTTTCTCGACCAGTTGGAATACAAGGTTACAGGTGCTTGTATTGAAGTAAACAAAATTCTCGGTCCTGGTCTCCTTGAAAGCGTATATCAAAAATGCTTAATGTGGGAATTACAATTGCAGGGTATAAATTTTACTGCCGAACACCCTATTATACTTTCTTAAAAAGATGTTTTATTAGATACAGCACTTAAGGTTGATTTGGTAATTGAAAACTGCTTAGTATTGGAATTAAAAGCAGTTGAGAATATATTACCCATTCATGAAGCACAGATTTTGACTTATATGAAACTACTTAAAATACCCAAAGGCTTGTTGATTAATTTCAATTCAACCAATATAGTTCATAATGGAAAAAAGAGCTTTGTTAATGAATTTATGTACGACATTAACAATTAAACATAAAGATATGAATGCCCAACTTAGATGATCTCAGTTGACTTAGGTGGTAAAAAAACAATAAAAGTATGCATACTCAACCTAGGTTATCAAGTTCTACTCAGGTGATAAGACATATAACCACCTTAGTCACCTGAGGACACCTTAGTTCGTTTAATTCCTGCAGTAGTATGAAAGCTAGTATTCTAAAGGTACAATTGGTTCTTTCTTGGTGGTAGACATGATCATCATCGTCTGGAATGTTTTCACTACAGAAATCTTACTGATTTTATCCATAATTAAACGCTCATACGCCTTGATGTCTTTCACGTAAACCTTTAACAGAAAATCGGCCTGTCCGGTAACGTGGTGGCATTCGGTAATTTCCTTGATCTGATTTACTTCATCCAAAAAGATCTGAATGGTATTATTTTTATGAAAATCGAGTTGAATCTGGATAAAAGTTTTGATGCCCAAACCAAGTTTTTCTTCGTCCACCAGGGCATGATAGCTTTTAATATACCCGGCCATTTCGAGCTTGCGTACACGCTCTAAAGTTGGTGCTGGTGATAAACCAATTTCTTGTGATAAAAGTAAATTGGTAATTCTTCCATTCTCTTGAAGAATCCTTAAAATTTTAAAATCAATTTTATCTAATTCAGATGCCATACGGTGTTAAAGGTATTTGAGAATACAAACATAACCAAATTATATTCTAAATTTTAACATAATTTATCATATATATTTTAAATAAAAATTTTTAGATTTACCTAAAAATTAAATTAGATAAACATAAATGCAAAGTTATACCGAAGAGAACTATCTAAAGACGATTTATCATTTGGCAGAGAAAACAACTAACGTTCAAACCAATGCCATTGCAGAGCAGATGCAAACAAAACCGGCATCTGTAACCGACATGATTAAGAAGTTAGCTGATAAAGGTTTGGTTGATTATATAAAATACCAGGGAGTAACCTTAACAGAGATTGGAAAAAATACAGCGATTGATATTGTACGCAAACACCGCCTTTGGGAAGTTTTTTTGGTAGATAAATTAAACTTTAAGTGGGACGAGGTTCATGATGTTGCAGAGGAGTTAGAACATATCAAATCGGTTGAACTGATTGAAAGGTTAGACGAATTTCTGGGTTTCCCAAAAGCAGATCCCCATGGCGACCCGATCCCGGATAAAAACGGACGATTTGCCAAAACCCAGTTTATTAAACTCATCGAATTAAAAGTAGGAGATTCGGGCACCATTACCGGCGTGAGTCAGCACAGTTCTGCTTTTTTAAAACATTTAGAAAAATTAGGGCTTACCCTGGGCAAACAAATCCAGGTTAGTGATGTTACCGATTTCGATGGTTCAGTTGAGATCCTGTTATCCGAAAAACAAGTTAATATTAGTAGAGAAGTTGCAAAACATATTTTAATCAGCAGTAATGGCAAAAACTGAATCCCTAAGTGAAGTACATCAAAGCGTAAATACAGATAAAAGAAAAGGCTGGAAAAGAATTTTGGCCTTTATTGGTCCGGCCTATTTAATCAGCGTGGGTTATATGGATCCGGGCAACTGGGCAACTGATCTGGCTGGTGGTAGTAAATTCGGTTACCAACTGATATGGGTTTTACTCATGTCGAACCTTATTGCATTGCTTTTACAGTCTTTAAGCGCTCGTTTAGGTATTGTAAGGGGATTGGATTTGGCCCAGGCTTCAAAACAGGCTTACCCCCGCTGGGCGAATATTCCATTGTTTGGATTGGCACAAACCGCTATTATTGCCTGCGATCTGGCAGAAATCATTGGAATGGCCATCGGCTTACAGCTGTTATTTGGTTTACCGTTAATCTGGGGCATCTCCATTACCATTTTCGATGCCATTTTATTGCTTTTCCTATTAAATAAAGGCATGAGGGCTATGGAAGGTTTTATCGTTTCGATGGTTTTTATTGTAGGAATATCCTTTTTGGTCGAAATGTTTATTGTAGAACCATCCATTAAAGAAATAGCCAGAGGATTTGAACCTTCTATCTTAAATGGTGATGCGCTTTATATCGCCATCGGGATTATCGGTGCAACTGTGATGCCGCACAACCTATACCTGCATTCTTCTTTGGTACAGACCAGAAAAATTGAACGGAGTAATAAAGGGATTAAAGAAGCTTTAAAATTTAACCTGATTGATACCACGGTAGCATTAAATCTGGCCTTTTTTGTTAACGCAGCCATATTAATTCTTGCTGCAGCAGCTTTCTATAAAAATGGTTTGCACGAAGTGGCCGAAATACAGGATGCCCATAAGTTACTTTCGAACATTTTTGGAAGTGTGGCCCCAACCCTATTTGCCATCGCATTAATTGCAGCCGGACAAAGTTCTACGGTTACCGGAACTTTAGCCGGACAGATTATTATGGAAGGGCACATAAATTTAAGGATCCAGCCCTGGTTGCGCCGTTTAATTACCCGTTTATTGGCCATTATCCCTGCATTTTTTACCATTTTGCATTATGGCGACGATGCCCTTGGAGGATTATTAGTGTTGAGTCAGGTAGTTTTAAGTTTGCAGTTGGGCTTTGCCATAATTCCTTTGATCCATTTTACCTCAGACAAAAAACTGATGAAAGATTTCGCGATCAAACCATGGGTAAAGGTTTTGGCCTGGGCAAGCGCTATCGCCATTATTGCACTCAATGTAAAACTGGTTATTGAAGAAATAAGTGGTTGGGCAAAAGAAGCCAATAACTGGTGGATTTATGTGATTGTAGTGCCTGCTTTAATCTTAATCGTTTTATTATTACTGTACGTTTTCTTCCATCCTTTATTGGAAAAGAAAAAGAACGCCTCGCGACAACTTGTACCCCATGGAAATGCTTTGGATATCGGCAAAATTGATAAAATCAGTTACAAAAGGATCGGTATTGCGGTTGATTTTTCTAAGAACGATAAAAACACTATCCGACATGCTCTGATTCAAGGTGGTAAGGATGCACATTATTATCTTATCCACGTAGTAGAAACTGCTGCTGCACGTTACCATGGCAATGATGTAATGGACCATGAAACGATGAGCGATGCCGAAAACCTGGAGAAATACCGCATCAATCTGGAAGATTTAGGTTACGATTCTACCCCGTTTATCGGTTTCGGGAACACCGGCAAAGCCATTGCCGATATTAGTAACCGGAATGAAATGGAGCTGTTGGTAATGGGTGCACATGGACATAAAGGCTTAAAAGACCTTATTTTTGGTACCACAGTTGATTCGGTAAGGCACAAGGTGAATATTCCTGTATTGATTATCAGGTAAGTCTATTTAGCTACTTCCCTGGCTTAAGCCATACCCAGAGCTAAATTATGATTAAACACAGATAAAAAGGATGAACAAAGCTATATACGAATCTGTGTTTACCTGTAGTAAAGAAAATAGTTATTATTTATTCACCACCGTCATCAGCTTGTTAATGCCGCCATCGCCTGATTGGTACATTAATAATTTACCTGCTGGCGAATATAAGTACATGGCTGGGTATTGTTTTGGTAAAAAGGTTGGAATAAATATTCGTTTTTTATCTTGTAATACCAGCACATTAGGTTTTGCATTTAAACCTTTGGCATAAGAATTAAAAAACTGCGGAATGATATAACCTTCATCCATAGTAATCATGTAAATATTTACATCCTTAAACTTGGCATAATTGGTATTCAGGATTTTACTTTCGCGCTGGCAGTGCTCGCAGGTACAATCGAATAATATAAAAAGATTCTTTTTGCCTTGTTTAATATCAGTATTAGAAAAAGCTTTTCCATCCAGGCGGTAAAAAGTAAATTGTGGCAGCAAAGTTGGCTGCTGTGCTCTTACCTGGAAAGTAAGGGATAATAATAAGATTAAAAGTAGGTTTCTGAATTTCATTTTAGATATTTTATTTCCAAACTTAATTGAATAAATACGAACATAATAATATATCCTTAGCTTTTACAAACTGATGAACATTTTTAATGGGAATATCGCCTGTCTAAACTTGACTTCTCTCTTTTACAAGTATCATAATTTGAAAACGAATGTCAGTTTTTCATAGCTACTGTAGTCCCGCCATTCTCTTTATCCCGATGAAAAATCGGGATGCTCGCTACTGTCGGGTTTATTGAACACAGGTTTGGTAGGCGAATGAAAGGTTTTCTTGCACCTGCCTACGTTAATAAACCCGATGGAAGCGGAAACCAAAAGCTTTTTCTGCTTTTGTTGCAGCAAAAAGCGGGACTAAAGAAGCCAAAAGCACTGTCCGTACGTTTCCTAATCATAAAACACTTAAAAATTTTGCAATTGCATAAAAATAACTGTGAACGTTATAAGCCTTAACTTAATGTGACTAAAACTAAATTATCACACCAATTTTTAGGATATTTGCAACCCCGCACTTATTTTATTAAATAATTGTTGGATATTACAATACCATATACTTTATTAAATTTTGAAAAACGACATCAACATAAAGAATAAAAGAGCTTATTTCGACTACAATCTTTTAGATAAATACGTAGCCGGCATTGCCCTTTTAGGAACTGAAATTAAAGCCATCAGACAAGGTAAAGCCAACATGACAGATGCATTCTGCATGTTTATTGGTGGCAACCTGTATGTTCGCAATCTCCATGTTTCGGAATATAGTCACAGTTCTTTTTATCACCACGATATTAAGCGTGACCGTGCATTACTGCTACAGAAAAAAGAAATCAGGAAATTAAAGCTTAAAGGCGAAGAAAAAGGTTTTACAATAGTCCCTCTGCGTATTTTTATTAACGAAAGAGGTTTCGCCAAAATGGAAATTGCCTTAGCACAGGGTAAAAAAGAATTCGACAAACGCGACAGCATTAAGGATAGGGATACGAAACGTGAGCTGGATAGAGCGATGAAAAGATAATTTAGTTTGGAGTTGGGGGTTTAGAGTTGGGAGGTACTTAACATTAAGTTGGAATTCACCTCAAAACTCCAATCTCCAAACTCCCAACTAACCTCACCACGCTTGATCGCCCACTAAAGGCACAAACCTAAACGTATCCAACACAATTTTTTCGTAGTCCGTTTCACTTACGCGGATCACTGTAACCATTTTCTGGGTTTTTTCATCGCCTACCGGAATAACCAGAATACCACCTATTTTTAACTGTTTCAATAAAATTTCGGGTACCAAAGGTGCGCCTGCGGTTACAATAATTTTATCGTAAGGTGCATGCTGAGCAATTCCTTTTGAACCATCGCCGCAATAAAAAGTAGGCCTATAGCCCATTCCAGGCAAAACCTGAATGGTTCTGTTATAAATATTTTCTTGTCTTTCTATCGTAAAAACAGTAGCACCAAGTTCCATTAAAATACAGGTTTGATAACCCGAACCGGTTCCGATTTCGAGTACTTTATCTCCTTTTTTAATGTGCAGCAGTTCACTCTGATAAGCAACGGTATAAGGCTGTGATATGGTTTGACCATCACCTATCGGGAAAGCAATATCCTTGTAAGATTGATTCCAGAAAGTTTCGTCAAAAAAGAAATGCCGTGGAACTTTACCAATGGCTTTTAACACATTTTCATCTTCAATCCCACGAGATCTTAACAGCTCTACCAGGTTTTTTCTCGCACCACGTTCTCGGTAATTATCAACAAATTTATACGCCATGAGCTTCAAAATTAGCGTTTCTTAAACGGTGATACAAGGGTAAAATGAGAGAATGATTGAATTAGTGAATGATTACCTGAATTAGAGAATGATACATTTTCCACATTTAAAGAAGGATTGAATGATAGATTAATTGAATGATTGAGTTTTGAATGATTGAGTTTTATATGATTGGTCTAACATTCTCGAATTCATTCATTGAATCATTCAATCATTCTCTAATTCATTCATTGAATCATTCCCTAATACGGATCAACATCTATTTGAGTAAAAACCCCTTTAAATTCTTTGGTTGCATTAAATTCGGTCAGGGTTTCTCTTAACGCATCTTTAACTTTTTGAATGGCAGTATGTTTGTCTGCTTTGATAATGATCTGTTTGATGTAAAGATTCCTTACACGGCTTATCAGAGGCTGTTCGGGACCTAAAACCCTTTTACCAAATTTTGCTTTAAGGATATTGGCTAATGTAAAAGCAGCATGATCTAAAACATGAGAATCTTTATGTTTGATGTACAAAAATATCATTCTCGAAAAAGGTGGATACAGAAATTTCTCGCGCTCCGCAATCTCATCGTTGTACATGCCTTCATAATCGTTGTTCACCACCTGTTTGATGATCCGGTTTTCGGCATCGTAAGTCTGGATGCAAACATTCCCCTGGTCGGCCCTTCTACCTGCCCTGCCTGCAACCTGCGCCAATAACTGGAAACTACGCTCGTAAGCACGGAAATCAGGATAACCCAGCAAAGTATCGGCATTAATTACACCAATCAGGTTCAGGTTATCGAAATCCAGTCCTTTGGCCACCATTTGTGTACCGATTAATATATCTGTTTTCTTTTCCTGAAAGTCGTTTAAAATCTGCTGCAGTCCATTTTTGGTTCGCGTACTGTCCATATCTAAACGGGCAATGGTCACTTCTGGATAAAGTAATCTGAGTTCTTCTTCAATACGTTCGGTACCAAATCCTTTTTGCTCCACATGCACAGAACCGCATGCCGGACAGATATTAACACTGCTCTGCTGATAACCGCAATAGTGGCAATGTAATTTTCCACTGCTTTTATGATAGGTTAAACTTACATCGCAGTTTACACATTTCGGCGTATAACCACAGGTTGCGCAGATGAGAATGGTGGCATAACCTCTCCTGTTCTGAAACAACACAATCTGTTCTTTTTTAGAAAGCGCCAGATCGATATCCTTGATCAATACGCTCGAAAAATACGAACTCATTGTTTTTTTCTTCGTTTCTTCCGAAATGCTCACTACCTGTTGGTTTGGCAATTGAACTCCACCAAAACGTTCTTTCATCTCTACCAGTCCGTACTTGCCCTGTAAGGCATTGTAATAACTTTCTAAAGATGGTGTAGCCGAACCCAAAACCACTTTTGCCTGGTGCAGGTATCCTAAATAAATCGCTGCATCTCTGGCCTGATAACGTGGAGCCGGATCATATTGTTTATATGAGGGTTCGTGCTCTTCATCAACCACGATTAATTTTAAATGCTGAAACGGAAGAAAAACAGCTGAACGCGCGCCTAAGATTACTTTATATGCTCCTGTTCTTACCTTATTCCAGATTTCTACCCTTTCACTATTGTTGAATTTGGAATGGTACACCCCTATCGAATTACCGAAATAACGTTTAATCCGCTCTACAATCTGTGTGGTTAAGGCAATTTCAGGAAGCAGGAATAGGACCTGTCCATCTGTATTCTGGATAATTTTTTCAATCAGTTTAATATAAACCTGTGTTTTTCCTGATGCGGTAACCCCGTGCAGCAAAACCACCTCTTTTTCTTCAAAATACTCATTAATCTGACTTAAAGCTTTCTGCTGACCTTCGTTTAATTGAAAATTTACACTAAATTCTTCATCATGGGCAGCCAAACGACTTACAGGCCTTTTCATTACCACAAAAATATCCTTATCAGTTAAGGCTTTTAATGCGGCTGGTCCACAGTTGCTTTCGGCCAAAAGCTGTTCTTTAGAAATCGGCAGGTTAGATTTTTGCAGTTTAAGATATCCCATTAAGGCATCCAGTTGTTTCGGTGCTTTATCGAGTACATTGAACAGTTGCTTTAAATTTTCCTGGTCGCTGTAAAAATCGTTCAATATGACAAACGATTTAAGTAATGGTTTATACTTCTGCACCACCTCTTCGGCCACCAGAATCAACTCTTTATCCAATAAATGATTGATAATCGGATAAACGGTTTTCTGCCCGAGCAGTTTAGAAACATCGTTAACCGTAAGTTTTTCTTGTTGTTTTAATGCATTAACAATGATTTCTTCTTTATCAGTAAGTTCAGTATCCTCATTATAGTCCTCACGGAGGATCAAAATGGTTTCGCTCGCCAGTTTTAAACTTGCCGGCAGTGCGGCCGCCATCACATCCCCTTCGTTACACATGTAATAATTGGTCATCCAGGTCCAGAATTTAAGCTGGGTTGGCGTAATTACAGGCTCATTATCCACAACATCAATAATGTATTTTGCCTCGTACACGGTTGGCGGAACGGTGCTAATACCACTGATCAAAGCTGTATAAATGCGGTGTTTGCCAAACTGAACTACCACACGTTTACCGACTGCAATTTGGTCGTTTAAATCAAAAGGTACACGATAAGTATAGTTTTTCGCCAAAGATAAAGGCAAAATAACTTCAACAAAAAGTGTTTCTCTTTCTGCAAAAATATCGTTTTCGAAACTGTTCATTATTTATCTTTAAATGCTGCAAAAAAGAGCATAATCCATCCCAACACCAATAAAAGTCCACCGATAGGCGTTAACGGACCAATAAATTCCGTAAAACCCAGGTGCGATATACTCCGCGTTGCCAACAAATACAGCGAGCCCGAAAAAAGAATAATCCCAAATGTAAAACAGAAATAAGCGATATTAATCAGCTTGTTCCGGTAGCGGGCAAAAGTAGAAAGGTATAATAACGCAAAGGTATGATAGAACTGATAATCAACACCTTTTTGCCAGATTTCCAATGATGGTGCATCGATTAAAGCTTTTAAGCCATGTGCCCCGAAGGCACCCAGTAAAACAGCAACAGCACCAAAAAAAGAAGCAGTAAGGATTATTCGTTTATTCATAATGATTTGCTAGTAGCAATCGCTAAATTAATAAATTGACAAAGAACTTCTCACTAATCAATGTAATAAATTAAATTTGTTGCACAGCAGATGAAAAAAATCGTAATTCTAACAAGTGCATTATTTTTAGGTGTAGCCTTTATGGCTTACCTCTATTTTTCGAAATTGGGTACGGATAATGACGCGAAAGACCTGGCACTACAATCTGCAACCAATAATGCCGCCCTGGTATTTTCTTTTCAGAATGATAAAGGTTTTTACGATATCATGGAAGGCCAGCACCTTATCCAGCAGGTTTTGGGGAAAGATAAAATGAACCTTTTGAGATTGTTAAAAACCGGCGTTATCGATGATAATGGTCTTAACAAATACCTGAAAGATCAACAGGTGTACATTAGCGTACTCCCCGACTCGAATAAGACTTTAAATTTCCTGATTACCTTACAGATCCAACCGGACAACGACATTAAAAAATTTTACGAACAGCTAAAAACCAAAAAGGCAATCAGCGAAAATTCAAAAGAACTTTATACGGTTAAGTTAAATGATAGTTTATCGGTTTATCTGGGGGTTCATGGACAGGTGTTAACCGTTTCTACCTCATTAAAGCTAATTAACAACGCCAATGTACGTTTAACCGAAAATCCATTTACCGAGTACATTAAGGAGAATAACCGCCAGATTAAAAATGTGCTGGCACATGTTTACATCAACTTTAACCAGGCTCCTTTATTATTAAAGAATATTATTGCCGGAAATATTAACGGAGAAATTGCAATTTTCAATAAACAGAACAGTTTTGCGGTACTCAATTACAATTTTAGTAAAGAAAAAATCCTTTTCAGTGGAAATACGGAGTTAAAAGATCAGCAAAACTACCTTAAACTGTTCGAAAATACAGTCCCACAAAATACTTCGATACAGAATATCTTGCCTGATAATACTGCAAATTATGTCCTCTATGCTTATGAAGATTATAAACAATGGCTAAAAAAGCTAAATAACTGGCAAGAACAGGCGAAATTAAACGAAAAAAGCAGTGCAGTAGTCAAAAAAGTAAGGGATCAATATAGAATAGACCTGAATTCTATATTCCCGGTTTATACGAAGAACCAATTTATACTTTTTCAGTTAAGCACTACCGAAAAATTAGGCGCAATCTCCTTATCAAACGGCGAGAAGGTAAAACAGCTGTTGCTTGATGTGAGTGCTGATTATAGCGAAGACATCAAACTTTTTAAATCAGCAGATATTTTATACAGTTATTTTGGAGAGCCCTTTAAAAAGTTCGGAAGACCATATTATACTATTGTAGATAACAATTTAATTGTGGCCAATAATGCCAGTACCTTACAGTCGTTTTTACGTGATTATAAAAACAACAGGCTTTTGATCCAAACGCCACAATATTTAGATGCAGTTAACCAGATTTCGACCACTTCGAATGTGAGTTATTACATCAATACCAAAAACTCAGCTGATATTTTCAGAAACAATATCCAGTTGGGGTTTTATAAACATTTAAGGGCCGATAGCGGTTTAAAAAGTTTTGATACTTTTTATTACCAGATGAGTGCAGACCGGAACAAGTTCATTACTAACTTGCTTTTAAACAAATATTTAAAACCAGAAATACCAGATTCGTTAAGTAACCGTTAATAAGAAATCATCCCAGATAAAACTATTTACATGAAGAAACTTTTACTTGCGTTACTGGCATTGACCAGCTTCGGGGTTGCAAATGCACAACAATATGCACTATTCGGGACGAGAACCATGTTTGACGCTTTCGAAAACCCTTCTCAAAAATCTTTTACACTGGATTCGTCGCGAAAATTTTCTTCAAATTTCTTGCTTCCATATTTTGGCGTGAATGCGATTAATAAGGGCAGTTCTAAATATATTGTTCGGAGATTAACGCAAGAGGGCCAATATAACACTACTGGTTTACCTATTGGAACTGGAGAAATTAACCATTTCTTCGAAAACAGTAATATTTATGTGGCTACTTTCCGTCTTTTCAAATCATATAAATATCAAAAAGAAATGGGCTTTTCGTGGCAGATCAGGTCGGATGCCCATGTAGACTATACCAACGAAACTTTAGCTATTTTTGATTCTTTTGAACGTTTCACACCAAATAAGCAATATACAGGTATATTCGATACCAAAGGATACGAACAAAGCTACCACCAGTTCAGCTTTACCTACCGCGAAAACTGGAACAAAAGACTAGCTTTTGGTTTAAAAGCCAGTTTATTAAGCGGAATTCTGTATAATAAACTCGATATTTCCAATTCCTATCTCTATATCGATCCGGAAGCATCATCCATGCTGATTGGTTTGGATGGAACTTATTCGGCCAACTTCACTGATTTTAATGAGGTAGATAAGAAAAACTTCTTCCCCAATTTTAAAAACCCGGGGTTATCATTAGGTTTTGGAACAAATTATACCACAAAAAAAGGTTTATTTTTAATGGCTAATGTTAAAGATTTAGGTTTTATCTGGTGGCGCAGCAATACGCAACGTACTACAATAAATCGATCGAAACTGATTGAAAACCTGGAAAACAACCAATCGAATACCAATCAGGAAATAAAGGATATTTTTCTACTGGCAGAGCAACCTAAGAAGTTTTTGGCCCCTACCAACGCTAAACTGGATGTTTATATGTCTAAACGCTATGGTTTTTACAAACCAGCATTGGCCGTTTCGAAAAACCTGTTTTATAAAGGTGGAGATGTTGCTTTTGTAAATACCTTTATTGTCAACGATTTTTCAGGAAGTGTAACTCCTTTGTATAATTTAAACGGTGTTTTTATGGTTGGCTTGCAGGGTAAATACCAAACGCCCAATTTCGAACTGTTTTTAGGTACTGACAATCTAGTTGCAACCAGTTTCCAAGCCCTCGGAACAATTAAAAACGATGCTGGTGTAGGCAGCGGACCTAATGGTGCTTCTTTTTATATGGGTGTAGGCATTAAATTTGGCAACGTGGTTAACCATCCACAATTTGCCGATGTGATACCAGGTATAAACGATAGTAGTAATGGTGGAAGTTTCTTTAAAAGTCTGTTTTCGATCTTTAAAAGAAAATAAGCTTAACCCTGTACCTGTTGTTTTTTTGATTGTGTAACTACAAAATCTTTCAGGTAAAAAGGCTCAAAGTAAGCTACATCTTCAAAATTACCTTTGTCGAAGGCTTGACTGGCTAATTTCGACATGTATGAGGCAGAATTAAAATTAGCGGCATCGAACCTTGCATTAGGATGAGTTAAAACTTCGGCGCATTTGGCAGCTCCATCGCCCAAAAAGGTAATGCTTTGTTGCGTAAGGAAGTCGTTAAAACTCGTTTCGTCGATAATTTTAGCTTCAGTTGGCAATAATACATTTAATAAAGGATCAAAAACTGTAGTATAAACCTCCATCCTACGGGCGTCAATCATCGGACAGATTAAGCCTGTATAATCAGGATTTTCAGACAAGAAACCAGCAGCCATCATTTCTAATGTTTCAATGGCGATTAAAGGTTTATCCAAGGCATAACAGAGCCCTTTGGCGGTAGAAACACCGATCCGAAGCCCCGTATAAGATCCCGGGCCTTTACTTACGGCGATGGCATCCAATTCTGAATAATTTAATCCAGCGGTTTTAATTACCTCATCAATAAACAGCGTTAAATTTGCCGCATGCAGGTTTTGACCTTGCTCTTCTTTAAATGAAATTGTTTCGCCGTTAACAGATAATGCTACAGAACAAATTGCAGTAGCCGTTTCTATTTGAAGTATTTTAGCCATGGGGCAAAGATAAGTAAAAATGGAAGATGTAAGAGGGATTATGGAAGATGGACGTTGCTAGTCCGAAGTCTAGAGTCTTAAGTCTATAGTCAATTAACCTTCGAGTTATGTCATCCTGAGCGTAGTCGAAGGATCTTTACCAGAATCTTTAAATTGTGATTATTGAGTACGAAACGGAATTTTTAGCCTGTGGTCCTTGATAAATCAATCAACAATGGAACAATAACCAATCGATTCGGAAAAAACTAATGACAAATTAACCAATGAACTAATGAACACCTCATTATGGAACCGGATCATGTCCGTGTTTGCCCCAGGGATGACAACGGCCAATGCGTTTTAATGCCAGCCAGCCACCTTTAAATGGTCCGTGTTTTTTGATCGCTTCTATGCCGTATTGCGAGCAGGTTGGTGTAAAGCGGCAATTTGCACCAAGCATGGGTGAAATGGCGTACTGATAAATTTTGATCAAACCTAGAAAGAACCAGCCGAAAATTTTATTGATTAATTTCATTGGGCTGAATTAAATTTTGGAAACGCTTAAAGGTAGCGATCAGTTTTTTCTCGATAAAGGCAAATTCATATTTATCCTTCCCCACAAACTGGATGGAAAACAAAAGCAAACCCCTATCAGCAGGTAGTGGAAGGTATAATTTATCTTGTTTATTTAAGCGATAAGCTTCGCGGATGCGGCGCTTGAGCAGATTACGGTCGACAGCCCGTTTATATCTTTTTTTAGGAACATTGATGACCACCTGTGCCTGCACATCAGCTGGTTGATCGACAAAAAGATAGGAAACCCGAAAAGGGTATAATAAAAAAGAAGAACCGTTTTTAAACAACAGGTCTAAATATTTCCTGCTGCATAACCGTTCTTCTTTCCTGAATGTGTACATATATTTTTGATTGATAACTGCAGATTTTGATCTGCCAATTCCGGATTAACGGAAAAGCAATCAAAAATTATGCTTTATGCTTGCGTTCGTCAGAAACTGTTAATCTTTTTCTTCCTTTAGCACGACGTGATGCTAATACTCGTCTGCCGTTAGCTGTTGCCATTCTTTCGCGGAA
>Ga0308163_10000239_pt1 | contig 137946 bp, 125 predicted proteins | sample PhyTR1_FD_201037 | JGI IMG/M metagenome (GOLD analysis project Ga0308163, IMG submission 201037) | Phyllosphere microbial communities from UC Gill Tract Community Farm, Albany, California, United States - DLSLT.R1 | ecosystem: Host-associated > Plants > Phyllosphere > Unclassified | place...
ACGCACGAGCAGAACCGCCGTAGGTTTTAGCCAGAACGGTGGTGATAGCAGCAGTCAGGGTAGTTTTACCGTGGTCAACGTGGCCGATAGTACCAACGTTGACGTGCGGTTTGGAACGTTCAAATTTCTCTTTAGACACGACGATATTCCTTACTTTAATGCTCTCACCCTTTGGTGAGAGCATAGGATCAATATTTAAACTGTAGCTTATTTGCTACGAGCTTCAATTACGGCCTGAGCGACGTTGTTCGGCGCATCATCATACTTCAGGAACTCCATGGAGTACGAAGCACGGCCTTTCGTCAGAGAACGCAACTGAGTCGCGTATCCGAACATTTCAGACAGCGGAACCTCAGCGTGAATCTGAACGCCAGTAGCGTTAGATTCTTGTCCTTTGAGCATACCACGACGACGGCTAAGGTCACCGATAACGTCACCGGTATTCTCTTCAGGAGTCTCTACTTCAACCTTCATGATTGGTTCAAGCAGTACCGGCGTTGCTTTCTTAAAGCCGTCTTTGAACGCAATAGAAGCCGCCAGTTTAAACGCCAGTTCTGAGGAGTCAACATCATGGTATGAACCAAAGTGCAGACGAACGCCCAGATCTACTACAGGGTAACCAGCCAGTGGGCCTGATTTCAGCTGTTCCTGAATGCCTTTGTCAACCGCAGGGATGTATTCACCAGGAATCACACCGCCTTTAATATCGTTGACGAATTCGTAACCTTTAGGGTTAACGCCCGGCTCCAGTGGGTACATGTCGATAACAACATGACCGTACTGACCACGACCACCAGACTGCTTGGCGTGTTTACCTTCGATATCGGTAACTTTCGCACGAATCGCTTCGCGGTAAGCAACCTGAGGTTTACCGACGTTGGCTTCAACGTTGAATTCACGCTTCATGCGGTCAACGATGATGTCCAGGTGCAGCTCACCCATACCAGCGATGATAGTCTGGTTAGTTTCTTCGTCAGTCCATACGCGGAATGACGGGTCTTCTTTAGCCAGACGACCCAGAGCCAGACCCATTTTTTCCTGGTCAGCTTTGGTTTTCGGCTCTACAGCGATGGAGATTACCGGCTCAGGGAATTCCATACGCTCCAGAATGATGACGTTGTCCGGGTCACACAGGGTGTCACCAGTGGTCACGTCTTTCAGACCGATCGCTGCGGCGATATCGCCTGCACGAACTTCTTTGATCTCTTCACGCTTGTTGGCGTGCATCTGTACGATACGGCCCAGACGCTCACGAGCAGATTTAACCGGGTTGAACACGGTATCACCTGAGTTTACTACACCAGAGTAAACGCGGAAGAAGGTCAGGTTACCCACGAATGGGTCGGTAGCAATTTTGAACGCCAGAGCAGCAAACGGCTCTTTGTCATCTGAGTGACGAACAGCTGGAGTGTCTTTACCATCGTCCAACATACCGTTAATCGCAGTAACGTCGGTCGGTGCTGGCAGATACTCAACAACCGCATCCAGCATCGCCTGAACACCTTTGTTCTTAAATGCAGAACCACAGGTAACCAGGATGATTTCGCTGTTCAGAACGCGCTTACGCAGAGAAGTTTTGATCTCTTCTTCAGTCAGCTCTTCGCCGCCAAAGAATTTCTCCATCAGCTCATCAGAGCCTTCAGCTGCGGCTTCAACCAGCTTGCCACGCCATTCTTCGGCCAGTTCCTGCATATCAGCTGGAATATCTTCGTATTCGAAGGTGACGCCCTGATCGGCTTCGTTCCAGTTGATCGCTTTCATTTTCACCAGGTCAACAACACCGGTGAATTTCTCTTCTGCGCCGATAGCCAGCTGCAATGGCACCGGGTTTGCACCCAGGCGCTTTTCCATCTGGTCAACAACTTTCAGGAAGTTTGCACCCATGCGGTCCATTTTGTTAACGAACGCAATGCGTGGAACTTTGTATTTGTTAGCCTGACGCCATACGGTCTCAGACTGCGGCTGAACGCCACCAACTGCACAGTAAACCATTACCGCGCCATCAAGCACACGCATAGAACGCTCAACTTCGATGGTGAAGTCAACGTGTCCTGGGGTGTCGATGATGTTTACGTGGTGTGGTTCAAACTGCTTAGCCATACCAGACCAGTAACAGGTGGTCGCAGCGGAAGTGATGGTAATACCACGTTCCTGTTCCTGCTCCATCCAGTCCATGGTTGCTGCGCCGTCATGTACTTCACCGATTTTGTGGTTTACACCGGTGTAGAACAGAACACGTTCGGTAGTTGTAGTCTTACCGGCGTCGATGTGCGCACTGATACCGATGTTACGGTAGCGTTCAATGGGTGTTTTACGAGCCATTTGATTCCTCTGATTCTTAGACGTTCTAAGTTAAAAAAGCCCAGCAGGTAAGTCACTGGGACGCCCGCTGGGTTTATAACAACTACAGAGCTGTTACCAGCGGTAGTGAGCGAACGCCTTGTTGGCTTCGGCCATACGGTGAACGTCTTCACGTTTCTTAACTGCAGTACCTTTGTTTTCTGCAGCATCAGAAAGTTCGTTCGCCAGGCGCAGAGCCATAGATTTATCACCGCGTTTACGAGCAGCTTCTACGATCCAACGCATTGCCAGAGCATTACGACGAACCGGACGGACTTCAACTGGTACCTGATAAGTAGAACCACCAACGCGACGGGATTTAACTTCCACGGTTGGGCGGACGTTGTCCAGGGCTACTTCAAATGCTTCCAGCTCGTTTTTACCAGAACGCTGAGCCAGGGTCTCCAGCGCGTTATAAACGATAGTTTCAGCAGTAGATTTTTTACCATCTACCATCAGGATATTTACAAATTTGGCCAGCAATTCTGATCCGAACTTAGGATCTGGCAGGATTTTACGCTGACCAATGACGCGACGACGTGGCATGGAAATACTCCGTTGTTAATTCAGGATTGTCCAAAACTCTACGAGTTTATTATGACATTTAAGATAAAACGTTTGGCCTTACTTAACGGAGAACCATTAAGCCTTTGGCTTCTTCACGCCGTACTTGGAGCGAGCCTGCTTACGGTCTTTAACACCTGAGCAGTCCAGCGCGCCACGAACGGTGTGGTAACGCACACCTGGCAAGTCTTTTACACGACCGCCACGGATCAGGATCACGGAGTGTTCCTGCAGGTTATGACCTTCACCGCCGATGTAGGAGGTAACTTCAAAACCGTTGGTTAAACGAACACGACATACTTTACGCAGTGCGGAGTTCGGTTTTTTAGGGGTAGTAGTGTATACACGAGTACATACACCACGTTTCTGCGGGCAGGCTTCCAGCGCAGGCACGTTGCTCTTTGCAACTTTGCGTACGCGTGGTTTGCGAACCAGCTGGTTAACTGTTGCCATTAAATAGCTCCTGGGATTTAGCTTTTGCTTCGTAAACACGTAATAAATCGCCTCGCGGAATCACGAGGCCGCAGAATTTTAAGGCTGAGACCAAAAGGTGTCAAGAAATAACCAGGATTACTACTGTCACCAGGTCATTTGCTGCGGGTTCTTTACAACCAGCGCAACGAAGTCAGTATAGCCTACCGTCGTCACATTGGTTGAAATTTGAGCAGATAAACCACGCGCCTCGACATCTTCCTGCAGCACGTAGAGTGAGATGGGGGCATTAAGCAAGGCTTCAAGGGCAGGGCTGCCTTCCAGAGCCGCAATCACCCCATCCTGAAGTAGCAGCACATCATCGCCGTCAGCCAGCAGGCGCAGCAACGCAGCGACATCGCAGCGAAAAGGTGAAGTCATCAGGGTATGCAGCATGGTTTCCTCAGAAGGTAATCACCCGGTCGTAGTTATCCAGGGTTTGACGCAGGTCAGCAGGCGTTAAAATCTCAGCAGGCAGCACGCGGGCCGCGTCGGCAGCAATGCCTCGTTCTGCTAACGCCGCAGCGCACAGATAGCAGCGCTCGACGTCATACATCGGCAGCACGCCAAAGGTCGCGATATAGTTGCGCGCCAGAATCTGCTGCGGCTGCTGGCCCGCGGTGAGCTGCAGTACGCCATCGCTGACAAAGAACAGCGCGATATCCTCGCTGAGTGCCGACGTCGCCAGCACAGCATCCAGCCCTTCCCGCCCGGCACTGCTGCCATGGGGCGCCTGAGTAAACACGAAAGCGATACGATTCATCAGAACTGCACCATGCGGTCACAGCTGAGGGCGGCTTCAGCCAGTGCACCCAACCCGCTGAGTTGAAAACCTGTGGCGAGATTCGCCACAGGCAGGCCAAGGCTGGCGGCTTCGTGCTGATCGGCCACGCCACGGCGCAGCGCTGCCGCCACACAGATATTCAGCGCCACGCCGTGCTCTGTGTGCAGCTGCTGCCAGTGACGGGTCAGATCGGTTTCATCGCTGGCCGGGGCATTCAGCAGGCTGGCATTCAGCACCCCTTCACGATAGAAAAACACGCTTTCCAGTTCATGGCCCTGCGCCAGCAGCTCGCGGGCAAACAGCCAGGCGCTACTGGCCTGCTGTGTGCCATAGGCCGGGCCGGTCACCATCAGGCAGAAACGCATTACTTATCCTGGCCGTGGAAATCGCCATTTTTGAACTGGCGAATGTAAAGATAGACCGTGTGCTTGGAGATATTCAGGCGATCCGCCACCTGGTTAATCGCATCTTTGATATCAAAGATGCCTTTCTCATACAGATTGAGCACGATTTGGCGATTCTTGGCGTTGTTGGACACATTGCGATCGGCGCTGACTTCTTCAATCGAGAATTCCAGCGTCTGCATCACCAGGTCTTCCACCGAGGAGGCGAAATTGACTGAGGAGGCCACTTCCTGCGTTTCAGGCGGCATGAAAGTCGCCATAATCTGCGAGAACGGGACATCAAGGTTCATATTGATGCACAGCAGGCCGATCACCCGCTGTTCGCGATTGCGGATAGCAATGGTCACCGACTTCATCAGCACGCCGCTTTTGGCACGGGTAAAGTAGGCTTTCGAGACATTACTGTCAGCACCCGTCATATCGTGCAGCATGCGCAGCGCGAGATCGGTGATTGGCGAGCCTATTTTGCGCCCGGTATGTTCACCGTTGGCAATACGCACCGCCGAGCACTTCAGGTCTTCCAGCGAGTGCAGCACGATCTCGCAGTGCGAACCGATAAGCATCGCCAGGCCATCAACAACAGCTTCGTAAGATTTGAGAATTTCGAAATCCCCGGCGGTGAATGGGTGCTGTTCAAGCAGCTCCAAATCCGCGACGTCACCGGAGAACAGTGAATTAGACATTGACGACACCACCCTTTGACCAGAGCCTGTCACACGGCGCAAGGGCAGACTCATTCTTATTAAATGCGCGCCGGATAGTCTAGCAAATATGGGAAAGGCGTGTCCCAACCTTTGTCGTGAAATGCAATCTAACGCAAAAAGCAGGGGAATAGCTGTGCAGGTGGGGGAAACAAAACCGCCACCCGAAGGTGGCGGTGGCAGGCATTACTGCTTAGCTTTGGCATCACCAGCGGCTGGTGCAGCCGGGGCTGGTGCGGCATCGGCTTTCGCCGCCGCTTTGATGTCCAGCAGCTCAACGTCGAATACCAGCGTGGAGTTAGCCGGAATACCCGGAACGCCATTTTTGCCGTAAGCCAGGTTCGGTGGGATCACCAGCTTAATTTTGCCGCCTTTCTTCACGTGCTTCAGGCCTTCAGTCCAGCCAGGGATAACACCATCCAGACGGAATGACAGCGGCTCGCCGCGGGTGTAAGAGTTATCGAACTCGGTGCCGTCGATCAGCGTCCCTTTGTAGTTCACTACAACGGTATCGCTGTCAGTCGGCGCGCTGCCGGTTCCTTCTTTCTCTACCTGGTAGAGCAGACCGGATTCGGTTTTCTTCACGCCTTTCTCTTTAGCGAATTTAGCCGCGTAAGCGTCACCTTTGCTGGCGTTTTCTGTCGCATCTTTTTCCATCTTCGCCTGAGCGGCACCCTTCACACGGCCTTCGAAGGACTGCAGCGTCTGCTCGATCTCCTGGTCAGAGAGTTTGCTCTTACCAGCAAACGCATCCTGAACGCCGGCGATCAGCTGAGTTTTATCCAGGGTGATGCCCAGTTTTTCCTGTTCCTTCAGGGAGTTCTCCATGTAGCGGCCCAAAGATGCACCCAGCGCATATGCAGACTGCTGGTCGTCATTTTTGAAGGCGGCATTTTTAGGAGCCTGCTGCGGTGCTGCTGCTGGCTTAGCCTGAGCGGCGTCGGCAGCCATTGCCAGCGGGGCATTCAGCGCAACGGCCATCGTGGTAGCTAACAATGTGACTTTAAACAGTGATTTCATCCATTTCTCCAAAACCGAAGCATCTCACCTCGGGAATCGTTTGCAGGCCTGCGGCCTGAAATATAACTGGGGGCGAGCTGAAAAAATAGTCTCGCCATGACAAAGTGAAGTTAACTTCCGACCACGTGTTCGCCCGAAAGTTTCACCACAGGAATGGAGTCAGTTAAAAGACTTTTCAACCTCTGGCGGCTAATTTACGCCGTTTCGCCTACTTCTGCCCGCATTTTACCGTTAGAATCGGGCAATTCGCCAGGAGTGCGCCTGGCCCGGTAGTAACAAGAGGAAACAGAATGCAACAATCACTGCTGGAGCAGCGGCTGGAGATGCTGGAGAGCAAACTGGCGTTTCAGGAAATGACCATTGATGAGCTGAACCATACGGTGGTACAGCACGAACTGGAGATGGCGCGCGTGCGTGAACAGATGCGCCTGCTGACCGACAAACTTAAGGCTGCCGCGCCGTCACTAATGGCCGATCAGTCCGAAGAAACCCCGCCTCCGCACTACTGATCCCCGGTCGAGGTATGCCTCGACCCTACATGCCCGACTCGCGGTCGCTTAACCCGCAGCAACCGTAAAAAACAAAAAGGCCACCCGCAGGTGACCTCTGACTCGTAGGGGGCGACCTTTTTTCCGGTCGCCCCTGCACGGTTATCGATCAGTGGCTGCAGCCGCAACCGCCAGTACCACAACCGCCCTGACCGTGGTCATGGCCGTGATCGTGGTCATGGTGATGACCGTCTTCGCCGTGAACGTGGCCGTGGGCCAGCTCTTCTTCGGTCGCAGCACGGATCGCCACAACTTCAACATTGAAGTTCAGGTTCTGGCCAGCCAGCATGTGGTTACCATCAACCACGACGTGGTCGCCGTCTACTTCAGTGATTTCAACCGGTACCGGGCCCTGATCGGTTTCTGCCAGGAAGCGCATGCCAACCTGCAGTTCGTCAACGCCCATAAATACGTCTTTCGGTACGCGCTGCACCAGGTTCTCATCGTATTCGCCGTAGGCATCGTTTGATGCGATATTCACATCAAACTTGTCGCCAGCTTCACGATTTTCCAGCGCCTTCTCCAGCCCGGAAATCAGGGAACCATGACCGTGCAGGTAGTCCAGCGGTGCGCTCACCGGGGATTCATCAACCAACACACCATCTTCTGTACGGACCTGGTATGCCAGGCTGACCACGAGGTCTTTTGCTACTTTCATGATTACTCCTAACCGTTGAGAGCGTTGAGCCCTTAATTCGCTGGCTGTTTTACCAACGCTAAGGGCTCTAAGTGGCGCCGATTGTATCGAATTTCAACCCGGCTGTACTGTACAGCTTAAAAAAAGCTGTGCAATTACGCTACTCGGGATGAAAAATTCCGATCACCTGCTCAATGCTGCGCACCTGTTCGCGCGCCTTTTTGTCGGCTTCACGCATCTGATGACCGCATTTCACACACTCGACCACATCGATATTATTTTCCCGCCACAGGGCGAGCGTGTCGCGAGCCTGGCATTTCGGGCAGGTCGCGCCAGCGATAAAACGTTTACGCATCATAATCACCATTAAATTCCGCAGGAGCTGTCCTTACATTTCGGTCAGCCCATTGTGCCGGAAACAGGACGACCGGAAAAAAAAGCCGCCCCCAACGGGCAGATTGATTGCATTAATCTGCCTCATCCCAGCCGTCGTACTGCCGCTTCTCGTGCTGCATTTCAGCCTGGAAGATATCTTCCAGCTCGCGCCGCGCCTCTTTCACTCTGGAGATCTGCTGGCTGTCGCTGTGATTCGGCATCAGCTCACGCAGCATGCGCATATCCAGACGGCGGAAGTGCTGCTGCGCGCGGAACGCCTGATGCGGGTGCATCCCCAGCGTCATCAAGGTTTTGCGCCCCAGCTCCAGCGCACTGCTGAAGGTTTCACGGGAAAACTGCGAGACGCCAGCCTGCAGCAGCTCGTGCGCCTCAACGCGGCCCCGGGCGCGCGCCAGAATTTGCAGATGCGGGAAATGGTGCTGGCAGAGGTGAACAATCTCCATCGCATCTTCCGGGCCGTTACAGGTTATCACGATCGACTGCGCGGTTTCTGCTCCGGCGGCACGCAATAGCTCCAGTTCGGTAGCATCACCGTAATACACCTTGTAACCATATTTGCGCATCAGGCTGACCGCACTGATATCGCGTTCCAGCACCGTAATGCGCTTTTGGTTAGCCATCAGCAGGCGCGCCACCACCTGACCGAATCGACCAAAGCCGACCACGATCACCTGCGGTTTATCATCTTCAACAAACGGCTTCTCGGCGGAGTCATCCACTTCATTGAAGCGGCGTTCAAGGATTTTATCCACGCCCTGCATCAGCAGCGGCGTGGTCATCATCGACAGCGTCACCGTTACCAGCAGCAGCGGCATCTGATCTCCGCTGAAAAGCTTCGCAGAAGAAGCGGCAGAGAACAGCACGAAGGCAAACTCACCGCCCTGGCTAAGCACCGTGGAGAACTGCAGCCGTTCGGAGCTGCGCAGGCCGTAGATGCGCGACAGCAGATACAGCACCGCCACCTTCACCGCGACCAGAATCACCACTCCGGCGAGGATCTCAATAATATGGGTATAGAGCACGCCGAGGTTAAGCGCCATGCCGACCGAAATAAAGAACAGCCCCAGCAGCAAGCCTTTAAACGGATCAATCGCGATTTCCAGCTCGTGCCGATATTCACTTTCCGCCAGCAGGATACCGGCAATAAAGGTACCGAGCGCCATCGACAGCCCGAGCGCATCCATAAACAGCGCCGAGCCAAGCACCAGCAGCAGCGCCGCGGCGGTGAACACTTCGCGCACGCCGGAAGCGGCAATAAAGCGGAAAATCGGCCGCAGCAGATAGCGCCCGCCGATCAGCATGCCGCCAAAGGCCAGCACCTTCATGCCCACCTTCATCCAGTCGGCATGACCGCTGTCGCCGCCGGCCAGTAACGGCACCAGCGCCAGCGCCGGGATCACCGCCAGGTCCTGGAACAGCAGCACCGAGAAGCCGAGCTGCCCGGATTCATTGTGGTTCATGCCTTTATCGCGCATCAGCTGTAAGGCCATCGCGGTGGATGACATCGCCAGCCCGATGCCGCCGATAGCGGCCGCCTGCCAGGAGAAGTCGGTCAGCAGCAGCAGGCCGCCGAGCACCGCGGCGCTCAGGATCACCTGCGCCGCACCGACGCCAAATATTGAGCGCCGCAGCTCCCACAGTTTCGACGGTTTCAGCTCCAGCCCGATGATAAACATCAGGAACACCACGCCAAGCTCGGAGAAGTGCAGGATCTCGTCTACGTCGCTGATAAAGCCCAGTCCCCAGGGACCAATGGCAATCCCCGCGAGCAGATACCCCAACACCGCACCGATGCCAAGACGGGCCGCAATCGGCACCGCAATCACCGCCGCAAACAGGTAAACAACACCGGCGGTCAGGAGGCTTTGTCCTTCCATCTAAACTCCTCCATGGGGCAGCGGATTGGCCAGCCAGTCGCCATAGGCGCGGGCATAATTGTTCATCACGTCGGCAGACTGGCGGCGCGCCCAGTAGATAATCATCGGCGTCAGCCAGTGCATGCTGCACATCTGCGCCGTCAGTTCGAACGGGCGCATAATGTCCGACATCGGATAACGGTTCAGCCCCTCCTGATGGTAGGCGGCCTCCGGTTCACCGGTGGTGATCACGCTGCGCCAGTATTTTCCTTCCAGCACGTTACCGCCCACGCCGCTGGCAAAGCCGCGCGACAGCACGCGATCCAGCCACTCTTTCAGCAGCGCCGGGCAGCTATAAGTGTAAAGCGGGTGCTGGAAAACAATGATTTGATGTTCACGCAGCAGCTGTTGCTCGTGGTGAATATCGATAAAAAAATCCGGATAGTGTGCATACAGGTCGTGGACCGTCACATTGTCCAGATTTCTGGCCGGCTGAAGCAAAACGCGATTGGCAATCGAATCCTGAGACTCCGGGTGGGCGTACAACAGCAGGACTTTAGGCGGCTGCGACATCATTCCCCTCCAAATCGTCGTCATGGCGGGTGATTTCCGCTACCATGCTCGACGCAACGGAACTGTTTGATTCCGAAAACTGATTATGATGGCTTAATTTAACATACTCTGAACTTACGGCGCTTATGATTGTATTCTCTGCATTACAAATCCGTCGCGGTGTCCACGTCCTGCTCGACAACGCGACCGCAACCATTAACCCCGGCCAAAAAGTGGGCCTGGTGGGTAAGAATGGCTGCGGCAAATCGACCCTGCTGGCGCTGCTGAAAGACGAGATAAGCGCCGACGCGGGCAGTTTCAACTATCCGGGAAACTGGTCACTGGCGTGGGTCAATCAGGAGACCCCGGCGCTGGATATTCCCGCCATTGAGTATGTTATCGACGGCGACCGCGAATTTCGTCAGCTTGAGTCTGAATTAGCGCACGCGAATGAGATAGACGATGGTCACGCCATCGCCACGCTGCACGGCAAGCTCGATGCGGTGCAGGCATGGACCATTCAGTCACGCGCTGCCAGCCTGCTGGACGGCCTTGGATTCACCCAGGAACAGCTGCAGCGCCCGGTCAGCGACTTCTCGGGCGGCTGGCGCATGCGCCTTAACCTCGCCCAGGCGCTGATTTGCCGTTCCGACCTGCTGCTGCTCGATGAGCCAACCAACCACCTCGATCTTGATGCGGTGATCTGGCTGGAGCGCTGGCTGAAAAGCTATACCGGCACGCTGATCCTGATCTCCCACGACCGCGACTTCCTCGATCCGGTGGTGGATAAAATTCTGCATATCGAACAGCAGTCAATTTTTGAGTACACCGGCAACTACAGCTCGTTCGAGATCCAGCGCGCCACTAAACTCTCGCAGCAGCAGTCGATGTTTGAAAACCAGCAGCTGAAAGTCGCGCACCTGCAAAGTTTCATTGAGCGCTTTAAGGCCAAAGCCACCAAGGCAAAACAGGCTCAGAGCCGTATTAAAATGCTGGAGCGCATGGAGCTGATCGCCCCGGCGCACGTTGACAACCCCTTTACCTTTAGCTTCCGCGCACCTGAAAACCTGCCGAACCCACTGCTGAAGATGGAAAAAGTCAGCGCCGGTTATGGCGATCGTAAAATCCTTAACTCGATCAAGCTCAACCTGGTTCCCGGCTCGCGCATTGGCCTGCTGGGGCGCAACGGCGCGGGTAAATCCACGCTGATCAAACTACTGGCGGGCGAGCTGGCGCCACTACAGGGCGACATTGGCTTAGCGAAAGGCATCAAGCTCGGCTACTTCGCTCAGCATCAGCTGGAGTTCCTGCGCGCTGACGAATCGCCGATCCAGCATCTGGTGCGCCTCGCGCCGAAAGTGCTGGAGCAGCAGCTGCGCGACTACCTCGGCGGCTTTGGCTTCCAGGGCGATAAAGTCAGCGAAGAGACCCGCCGTTTTTCCGGCGGCGAGAAAGCCCGGCTGGTGCTGGCGCTGATCGTCTGGCAGCGCCCGAACCTGCTGCTGCTGGATGAACCCACCAACCACCTTGACCTTGATATGCGCCAGGCGCTGACTGAGGCGCTGATTGACTTCGAAGGCGCGCTGGTTGTTGTATCGCACGACCGCCACCTGCTGCGTTCGACAACCGACGATCTCTACCTGGTACACGACGGGAAAGTGGAAGCATTTGAAGGCGACCTGGAAGATTATCAGCAGTGGCTGAGCGACCTGCAGAAGCAGACAGTGGCCGATGCCGCGCCAAAAGCCGACAGCGCCAATAGCGCTCAGGCACGCAAGGACCAAAAGCGCCGGGAAGCGGAGCTGCGCACCCAGACTCAGCCGCTGCGCAAGCAGATTGAGAAGCTGGAAAAGCAGATGGAGAAGCATAACGCCGAGCTGAGCGCGGCCGAAGGGAAGCTCTCGGACAGCGCCATCTACGAGCAAGCACGCAAAGCCGACCTCACTGCGGCGCTGCAGCAGCAGGCAACGGCGAAATCGGCCTTAGAAGAGTGTGAGATGGAATGGCTGGCAGCGCAGGAAGAGTTAGAGTCGATCATCAACGCCTGATGCAGCAGTTCGGGCGCGGCATGCCACGCCCCTGCGACACTGATTTATTGGGGTGGCGCACTGTGGAACACCGCCGGGCGCGGCATGCCACGCCCCTGCGACACTGATTTGCCGGAATAGCGCATTCGTAGGGGTCGGGCATGCCCGACCCGAATCCCGCATCCCGCTACTGCGCTGCCAGACGCTGACGCAGCGTGGTCAGATCCTCCACGTTATACAGCTTTCCATCCAGGAAACGCATTTTCAGTTCCCCGCCCTGCTCCTGCTGCCAGCTCTGACCGTCCAGCAGCCGGTATTTCCCTTCATCATCTTTTTCCACCCGTAACAGACCGCGCGCAGAGTTTTTCATGCCGTTGTCGGTTTTCGGCTGTTTGAAGATCTCACGCCCCTCTCCGTGCACTTCGCCATACGTCGCTTTCATGGCGAAACCAAAAGTGTCACGCGTGTTGTACTGGTACGTATAAGACCCGACGCCGAACACCACATTGCTGCTGGCAAAGCCTTTGGCCTCCAGACGACTCAGGATCTGATTGGCACGCTCGAGGGTAATCGAGTCGCCGTAGATCAGGCCCACGTTCGGGTCCAGCACCTTGTAGCCCCTGGCATTGACCGTGCCGCCGAAGATCTCCCACAGCACTTCGACCGACCCTTTCTGCTGTGCGCTACGAGCCGGATCGCGGTCGGCATCGTCGCCGCTGCCGCACAGTATTTCCACCGGGTCACCGCTGTCAGGGCGGAACACCAGACGGCCTTCACGCGCCACGATCTCGGGTTTGAGCTCACGGCTGTATTCGGTCAGCACCTTCCAGTAATCCCAGGTATCCGACACCACCGACACAAACCCGGTCGGATAAAGTTCCGTCAGCAGACGACGGAAGGTCGCGATCTCACCCTGCTGCTCCCCCATGCACATCACGCTGTGCTCGGTGGCGGGAATACTCCCGGCAATAAACGTCCCTTCTGCCGGGCGGTAATATTGTTGTGCATAGAGGACAGAAGGCAGGCTGTCAGTTCCGGTAAAACTCAGCAGGTGGCCAACCCCCGACTGTGCAGCATCATGCAGGCCGGACATGCCGCGAAATGAGAAGTCATGACACTGAAAATCAACATGTGTCATATCGTCACAGGTACGTTCCGCCCACAGCTGACAAATCTGGCGATAGTGGTGCGCCACGGTCGCATTGGTGGAGGACTTCCACAGCTCTGCCGACATCACGCTCTCAAGGTAGTTAACCAGCCAGAAAAACTCATCCACGGTATTGGTGATGGTCAGTACCGGTATTTTCATCGACACTTTACTGCCCTCGTCCAGGCTTTTGATCGCCAGCGGCAAATAGCCCAGGCGATGCAGTGCGCGGATATGCTCCACGCTGACGCTATTTTTACCCAGGTAGCTGTCCATCAGCTGCTGATACTCGCCCACTACCTGCTCTTCCGGCTGAGCAAAAAATTTGTCATTAAACAAATCGACCATAAACCACTGTAAAAAACCCTGCAGGCCGAAAAACACCAAGGCATCATCCGCCAGCGGCGAGTGGAAATACCGGTTCCCACGCGGGGTAAAGTTGCTGTACACGCGGTTGGTTCCCGCCGGGTACTGTTCGCGATGTGAGGTTTTGTAGCCGTCGATAGCCAGAATCGGATTAATTTGCATGGGATGCTCCTTCACTGCGGTAAATGGTGTCGATATCAATCAGCTCTACACGCTCCTGCGCTAATTCTTCCCCGGCCAGTGAGGTGGTGGTCCAGATACGGTCGATACCCTGGCTCAACAGGTGATCTACCCCTTTACTGAACAGGCCATGCGTGACGTACAGGCTGACCGAACGCGCACCGGCAGCACGTAGCACCGCAGCCGAACCGATAAAGGTGCCGCCGGCATCGCAGAGGTCGTCAGCGATCAGCACATCCCTGTTGGCTACGTCACCTTTCAGCAGTTCGAATCCACTCAGGGCGCCGGTAGCAATATCGCGATGCTTACCGAGAATGCCGTATTCGGCGGCGTTGACCTGCTGCGCCAGCGCATGCACCTTCTTCAACGCGCCGGCATCGGGCGCAACCAGCATCATGCCCTGCGCCAGTTCATCCCTCAGCGTTCGGCTGTGGATCAGAGCGCGATGCTGTGGGATCGCCACCAGACGGTCAACAACGCCTGCGGCCACATCGCTGTGCGGGTCAACGACCACCACCCGGTCAAAGCGCAGTTGATTGAGAAAACCGGCAAACACCTTCAGCGCAAAGCTCTCGCCGTCACGCAGGGTACGGTCCTGGCGGGCATAGGGCAGCCACGGCAGCTCAAGCGTGGTCTGGCGCAGCAGGCAGCGCTGGCGCACCGCATCCAGTATCTGCGCGACCAGCATCAGGTCATCCAGAGTCTGCATCGCGCTGGCACGCAGCGTCAGGGTGGTGGCCTGCGGATCAAGCGGCGACAGCACACGTCCCCAGATCGCACCGTCAGGAAAACGGCCGCTTTCCAGCGCAGCATCCTGACCATCAAGGGTTAATTGCAGTTTCATCATCGCAGACTCCTTTTGATTTATTAATGTCTCAAGGACACTTATATAATTGTCCAAGAGACACTTATTCACAAGCAAAAAATAACCCACGAAAAGAAAATCTTTTAACACTATGATTTTAAATAAAATAAATCTCATGGAAAATGATGGCGTTATTGAATCATGACGTCGGGGCTGGTAGTGTGTCCCAGCGACACTTCCTGCAGGAACCCTATGATGTCATCTGAACAAGCGTATCTGGACCAGTACGATGCCTCGCGCTATGCATCGCCGATTGTCACCGTGGACAGCGTGCTGTTTACCCTGTGGCAGGGGCAGCTGTGCGTGTTACTGGTACAACGTGCTAATCATCCGCAGCGCGGATGGTGGGGGCTACCGGGAGGGTTTATTGATATGCAACAGGATGAATCCACGCGCGACACGGCGCTGCGTAAACTGCGTGAGAAGACCACCGTCAATCCGCCCTGGCTGGAACAGCTGGCAACATTCTCTGGGGCGCACCGTGACCCGCGAGGCTGGAGTCTGACCAGCGCGTGGTATGCCCTGATTGCCGCAGAAAACTGTCAGGCGGAAAGTGATGACGTCAGCGATGCCCAGTGGCAGCCGCTCGACGGTCTGGCACAGCGCAGCGATATCGCTTTTGACCATCAGCAGATTATTGCTGAAGCGCTGCAACGGCTGCGGCAGAAGACGCTCTATTCTCTGCTACCGGTCTACTGCCTGCCCGCCGCCTTCACTCTGACCCAGTTGCAGGAAGTCACTGAGACGATACTGGACCGACCGGTGCAGCGCAAAAGCTTGATCCGCCGCTTTGAGGCTTCAGCGATGTTTGAAGAGACCGGCGACAGCGTTGCCACCGGCGCCCGCAAGGCAAAGCTGTATCGCCTGAAACCTGGCGCGGATATCCATCATTTTTCACGTAACCTGATGAGTGACGATTAAAACGGCTTATCCCCTAAGATCGTCGCCCGGTGCATTATCCGCCGCGCGGGCAGATAATCTGCATTGGCGTAATGCTGCGTCACGCGGTTATCCCAGATCGCCACATCGCCCACCTGCCAGCGCCAGCGTACCTGGAATTCCGGCTTAGTGATGTGGGCAAACAGGAAGTTCAGCAGCGCCTCACTCTCCTTCTCTTTCAGCCCGACAATGCGCGTGGTGAAACCTTCGTTAACGAATAGCGCCTTTTTGCCGCTCACCGGATGGGTGCGGATAACCGGATGCAACAGCGGCGGATTCTTCGCTACCGCCTGCTGCCAGCGCTGGTGCTCCTCTTCACTGCCGCGGTATTTGAACTCCTGGAACGATTTCTTGAAGTCATGCTCGGCCTGCAGGCCGCTCAGCAGTACTTTTAGCGGCTCCGACAGCGCCTCATAAGCCGCAATGCCGCTGGCCCACAGCGTGTCACCGCCGCTTTCCGGCAGCTGCTTCGCCGCGAGGATCGCGCCCGCAGGCGGCGTTTCGATAAAGGTCACATCGGTGTGCCAGGTGTCGTTATCAGGCGGATTATCGTTATGGGTATCCAACACGATAACCTCCTCCACCCCCGGCGCATGCGGATACACCGGGTGGATATGCAGGTCGCCAAAGCGCGCGGCCAGCTGGCGCTGCTGCTGAGGCGTTAGCGGCTGATTACGCAGGAACAGCACCTGATGGCGGATCAACCCGTGATAAAGCTGCTCAAACTGCGCGTCGCTCAGCGGGCGGCTGAGGTCAAGCTCGCTCACTTCGGCGCCGATATACGGTCCCAGCGCCTGAATTTTAATGCGTTCGTTCATTGTTGTACTCCATGCCAGGGGGTTAAGCGGCGCTGTAAGGCGCGTAGCCCCAGCTCCAGCGCAAAGGCGATTAGGGCGATAACGGCAATGCCTGCCAGTACCACGTCAGTCGCCAGGAATTCACCGGCCGACTGCACCATAAAACCCAGACCGCGCGTGGCAGCGATCAGCTCAGCGGCCACCAGCGTGGACCAGCCGACGCCAAGACCAATGCGCAAACCGGTCAGAATTTCCGGCAACGCGCCGGGCAGCACCACAAACCACAGCACCTGCCAGCGGCTGGCGCCGAGCGAACGGGCGGCACGCAGCCGCACCTGCTGGGCACTCTTCACGCCCGCCAGCGCCGACATCGCCACCGGGGCAAAAATGGCCAGGTAGATCAGCAGAATCTTCGAGGTCTCGCCGATGCCAAACCAGATCACCATCAGCGGCAAATAGGCCAGCGGCGGCACCGGGCGGTAGAGCTCAATCAACGGATCGAGGATGCCGCGCACGGTATCATTCAGCCCCATAAAAATGCCGACCGGCACGCCGATAATCACCGCTGCCGCTAGCGCAATCACAATGCGCGTCAGGCTGGCGGCCAGATGCTGCCACAGCGTGGCATCCATAAACCCGGCCGGGCTGGCGATGGTCAGCAGCTGGTGCAGCACCTGCTGCGGCGGCGGCAGAAACAGCGGCGCAATCAGTTTAAGCGCCGTCACGGCCCACCAGACGGCCAGCAGCACCAGCAGCGTGCTGAGGCTGAGCGTCAGATGGCGCGACAGTGGCCAGCGCAGACGCAGTTTGCGCGTGCGGCTCTTCTCATTCACCAGGGAACTCATGCAAACACCTCACGCTGCTGGAACACCCGGCTGAGCACATATTCGCGGCGTTCAATAAAGTCCGGGTCGGATTTAATCGCCCGGCAGCCTTCCCCGGCCGCATAGCGGCGACCGAAGTCGAGCGCCAGCCGTTCGACGATACGCCCCGGCCCCGGCGACAGCAGGATAAGTTCGCTGGCAAGAAACACCGCCTCTTCAATATCGTGGGTAATCAGCAGGATCTGTTTGCCGCTGTCGCGCCATAGGGTCAGCAGCAGCTCCTGCATCTGTTCACGGGTAAAGGCATCGAGCGCGCCGAAAGGCTCATCAAGCAGCAGCAGGCGTGGATCGGCCGCCAGCGCGCGCGCAATACCCACGCGCTGACGCATGCCACCGGAGAGCTGCCAGATAAAGCGTTTCTCGGCCCCCTCCAGCCCCACCTGCTTCAGCACGCGTCTGGCGACGGCGCGGCGCTCGTTTTTCTCCACGCCGGCCAGCTGCAGGCCAAACGCCACGTTATCCAGCACGTTGCGCCACGGCAGCAGCCCTTCATGCTGGAACACCACGCCGCGATCCGCCCCCGGTCCATTCACCGGCTTGCCGTCCAGCGTGATGCTGCCGCTGTCCGCCGGAATAAACCCGGCAATCAGGTTGAGCAGCGTAGTTTTGCCACAGCCGGACGGACCTAAAACCACCACCAGCTCTCCGTTGCCGATCGACAGGTTGATGTCCTGTAATGCCAGCTGGCCTGCATAGCTGGCGCGAAGATGAGACACGGAAAGCATTGGCGATCTCCTACTGGGCGAGAGGTTTAACAAAGCGATCGGTAACAAAGCTGCTGTAGTCATGAGTGACCTGCGGCACTTTGCCCTGCTCCTTGAGGAACGTCGCGGTGTCGACAATCGCCTGATTCACCGGCCCGTTAAGCTGCGTCACCTGCTGCTGCGCGGTCAGATAGGTATTGCCCTCCACCAGCCCCGGTACCTGCGCCGTAGGCACGCCGCTCAGGCGCGACAGCTTGCTGAGATAGTCGTCCTGCTTCAGCCACTGCTGCGGGTTATCGAGGTAAGCTTTCTGCGCATCCAGCGCGCTGCGGGCAAACGCCGTCACCACTTCCGGGTGCTGCTGCGCAAAGTCTTTGCGCACTACCCAGACATCGAGCGTTGGCGATCCCCATTTTCCGACCTCGGCGGAGTCGGTCAGCACCTTGCCATCCTGCTCCAGCTGATTGACGGCGGGCGCCCAGACGTAGGCACCGTCGATATCCCCGCGCTGCCAGGCGGCGATAATCGCCGGCGGCTGTAAGTTAATGATTTGTACCTGGCCCGGCTTAATGCCCCAGTGCTTCAGCGCGGCGAGCAGGCTGTAGTGGGTGGTGGAGATAAACGGCACCGCAATGCGTTTGCCGATCAGGTCTTGCGGATCCTTAATACTTTTCTTCACCACCAGCGCTTCAGAGTTACCCAGCTGGGAAGCGAGCAGGAATACCTCAATCGGCACCTGCTGGCTGGCCGCAACCGCCAGCGGGCTGGAGCCGATATTGCCGATCTGCACGTCGCCAGAGGCCAGCGCGCGCACCACGCTGGAGCCGCTGTCAAACTTACGCCAGTCGACTTTCGCCCCGCTCTCTTTTGCAAAGGTGTTGTCGGCCTGCGCGACCTTCGCCGGTTCCGCCGAGGTTTGATAAGCGATGGTGACATCCACCGCCTGTGCGCCGAGTGCCGTCAGCGACAGTGCTGCCGCCAGAAGTGAAAGTGTGAATTTTGCCGCCATAGCCCGCTCCAGAGAGTATTGTTATTGGGTGTACCCCCCCTTTGTAACCGGGCGCGACTATCGTAATAAAGTAATTAAAAATTATCTTTTATAGCAAAAGCTGCTTAGGAGAAATTGCGGATTCGTTAGCTGAAAAATGGATTTAGGCAGGATGTTAAGGCCGGGCCGGGCATGCCGCGGCCCCTACGGCCGCCATATGCACAGGGGTCGCCATCTGTGTAGGGGCGAGGCACGCCTCGCCCGCGGTTGATTGCGGAGGTCAGTGCCAAATCAGCAGCACGCACGCCGCCGTCAGCAACCCCATAAACACATTGAAGATAGTCCAGGCGCGGCGGCTGCGCAGGATGCGGCCAATCAGCGTGCCGAAGCCTAACCAGATCACTCCTGACACCAGATTCACCAACGCCATGGCGAAGCTAATCGCAATCACTGAGTTTTTATAAGCTTCACCCGCCAGGCTAAAACTGGCGACCGCGCCAAGCGCCATCAGCCAGGCTTTCGGGTTGATCAGCTGCAGCAGGCCGCCCTGCCAGAACGGCATCGGCGTGGCCGGACCCGCGCCGGTTTCCAGCTTCTCATACTCGGCGGTACCGATTTTCCATGCCAGCCACAGCAGATAGAGGCTGCCGGCAATTTTCAGGAACAGGTGCAGCGAGGGATAAAGCAGGATCAAACCGCCAACGCCAAAGGCCACCATCAGCAGCATCACCTGCATGCCGATCATGATACCGATCAGCAACATCAGGGAGCGCAGGAAACCAAAATTAGCACCGGAGGCGGTGAGTAACATATTATTAGGGCCTGGCGTGATAGCAGCGACCCAGAGAAAGCCCAACATTGACAAAAACAGACTCAGTTCCATAGAAAGGGTGCTCCTCACCCACGGCAAATAGACAACCCGACGAAGCTAACAGCGAGCCATGGATCCTACAAGCTCTGACCACATGAATTTTAGTCACCTGACCGATACGGCTTTTCGCCCGCTGGCCGGTGGCAGCAATCCGCATCTGCAAACCATTCTGCCGCGTCTGGTGCGCCGCCGCATAACGCTACAACCGCACTGGCAGCGGCTCACCCTGCCAGATACTGATTTTGTCGATCTGGCGTGGAGCGAAGACCCGGCGGGTGCCCGGCATAAACCGCGCGTGGTGCTGTTTCACGGTTTAGAGGGCAGCTTTAACAGCCCCTACGCGCACGGTCTGCTCCAGGCGTGGAAGGATCGCGGCTGGCTCGGCGTGGTGATGCACTTTCGCGGCTGCAGCGGTGAACCAAACCGTCTCAACCGCATTTACCACTCGGGCGAGACGGAAGACGCCAGCTACTTTTTACAGTGGCTGCGCGACGAATGGGGCAGCGTCCCCACCGCGGCAGTGGGGATCTCACTCGGCGGCAATATGCTGGCCTGCCTGATGGGCAAACAGGGCGATGAGTGCCTGCTGGATGCGGGGGTCGTGGTCTCCGCACCGCTGATGCTGGAGCCGTGCAGCCTGCGGCTGGAGCAGGGTTTTTCCCGCGTCTACCAGCGCTATCTGCTGGGCCTGCTGAAACAGAACGCCGCCCGCAAACTGCAGGCCTGGCCGGGCACGCTGCCGGTCGATCTGGCACAGCTGAAATCCCTGCGCCTGCTGCGCGACTTTGACGATGCGATCACCGCTCGCGCCCACGGCTTCAACGATGCCACCGACTACTACCGCCGCTGCAGCGCCATGCCGCTGTTACCCGGCGTGCGCAAACCGCTGCTGATTATTCACGCCAAAGACGACCCGTTTATGACCCCGGAAGTGATCCCCGATGCTGCCCTGCTGCCCTCCTGCGTGGAGTATCAGCTGACGCAGCACGGCGGGCACGTGGGATTTGTAGGTGGAACGCTGCGTAAGCCACAAATGTGGCTGGAACAGCGCATTCCGCAATGGCTTTCAACCTGGCTGGACAACTGATGATTATTCCCTGGAAAGACCTGGATAGTGAAACCCTCGACAACCTGATCGAGTCTTTTGTGCTGCGCGAAGGTACCGACTATGGCGAGCATGAGCGCTCGCTGACGCAAAAAGTGGCCGACGTGCGCCGCCAGCTGACCAGCGGCGAGGTGGTGCTGGTGTGGTCCGAGCTGCATGAATCGGTCAATATCATGCCGCGCGGGCAGTTCCGCGCCGGTGCGGAAGAGCAGTAGCGCTGAAGCTGCAAATTGTGGCGGGGCGTTGCTTTTTTGGCATCAATACGCGGCGGAGATGACTTTTCCCGGCGAAACATGATACCTATGATCAGCTTGTCAGACCTTTCTTCAGGGAGTTGTACGCCATGTCAGCCAAATTTCCGGTTATCGCCGTCACCGGTTCCAGCGGGGCGGGAACCACCACCACCAGCCTGGCCTTCAGGAAGATCTTCCAGCAGCTTGACCTGCGCGCTGCCGAAGTTGAAGGCGACAGCTTCCACCGTTTTACCCGTCCGGAAATGGACATGGCGATCCGCAAAGCGCGCGATATGGGCAAACACGTCAGCTATTTTGGCCCGGAGGCCAACGACTTTGGCCTGCTGGAGCAGACGTTTACCGAGTATGGCCTCAGCGGTACAGGTCAGTCGCGCAAGTATCTGCACACCTACGATGAAGCCGTGCCGTGGAACCAGGTTCCGGGCACCTTCACGCCCTGGCAGCCGCTGCCTGGCCCAACCGACGTGCTGTTCTATGAAGGATTGCACGGCGGCGTCGTCACTCCGCAGCACAACGTGGCGGATAAAGTGGACCTGCTGGTCGGCGTGGTGCCGATCGTCAACCTGGAGTGGATCCAGAAACTGGTGCGCGACACCGGCGAACGCGGCCACTCGCGCGAAGCGGTGATGGACTCGGTGGTACGCTCGATGGAGGACTACATCAACTTCATCACGCCGCAGTTCTCCCGCACCCATATTAACTTCCAGCGCGTGCCGACGGTGGATACCTCAAACCCGTTTGCCGCACGCGGCATCCCCTCGCTTGACGAGAGCTTTGTGGTGATCCACTTTCAGGGGCTGGAAGATATCGACTTCCCCTACCTGCTGAGCATGTTACAGGGGTCGTTTATCTCACACATTAAGACTCTGGTGGTGCCGGGCGGCAAAATGGGGCTGGCGATGGAGCTGATAATGGGGCCGCTGGTTAAACGTTTGATGGAAGGTAAAAAGATCGTTTGAGCGGCCCCGGCAGGCGTTACTGCATTAATATCTGATGGATAAAGCCAACGTGCAGGCGCACGCCTATTGCCAGCACGTCCTCATCGAGGCGGAAGTGCGGGTTGTGCAGATTCCATATCGCCCCTTTTGCCTTATTACCGCTACCGACCCAGACAAAACAGCCCGGCACCACCTTCTGATACGCGGAAAAATCCTCACAGCCGAACATCGGATGCGGCAGGATTTTTAACGCCTCATCGCCCAGCGTGCCGACCACCGTATCGCGGGCAATGCGCGTGGCCTCCGGATGATTGACGCCAATGGCGTAGCCCGGCGTCCATTTCAGCGCAAAGCTTCCTCCGGCTGCGGCGGTGATGCCCTCGATCATTTTCTCCATCATCTGCGGGATTTCACTACGCGCACGGTTGCTTAGCGTGCGCAGCGTGCCGCGCAGGTGGGCGCTGTCGGGAATGACGTTATAGCCACCATCAGCGATAAAGCTCGCCACGCTCAGCACCGCCCGATCGTTGGGATCCAGCCTGCGCGACACGATCTGCTGTAGCGCCTGTACCACGCCGGATGCCAGCACCACCGGGTCGACGCTCTCCTGCGGCAGCGCGGCATGTGAACCTTTCCCCTGAATCATCAGATCGAAATTATCGCTGGCGGCGCTGAAAACGCCTTCGGTCAGTCCGGCCGTCCCGGTGGGGAAATTCGGCATGACGTGCAGCCCGAAGATCTTCTCAACGCCGTTGAGCACGCCGTGTTTGATCAGCTCCTGCGCGCCACCCGGCGGCACTTCTTCCGCGTGTTGGAAGATAAAGCGCACGGTGCCGCTTAGCTGCGCCTGCTGATGGCATAGCACCCAGGCCGCACCGAGCAGCATGGCGGTATGCGCATCGTGCCCGCAGGCGTGCATCACCCCGTTGTTTTGCGAGGTAAAGGGTTCATTGTTGAGTTCGGTGATCGGCAGCGCATCCATATCGGCACGCAGCGCGACGCATGGGCCGCTGCGCGCGCCCGGCAGTTCCGCCACCACGCTGGTTGGCGTTGGCCGTTTAATTTTTAACGGGCCAAACTTCGCCAGTTCAGCAGCGACATAATCTGCGGTGCCATGCTCATGGAATGAGAGTTCGGCATTGGCATGAATATGACGCCGCCACACCAGCACTTTGTCGGTGATTTCCTTGCTTAACGTTTCAGTGTTCATGATAACTCCGGGTTTAAGGAAGAGAGGTAAGCACGCCGGCTGCCCGGCAGAAGAGCCAGTCCCGCCAGCAGTATCGCTATCATCAGAAACAGAAAGGCACCAAGGTAAGTGCCATGGCCAGCGGCCACTAAATAGCCCATCACAATCGGCCCGACGAAGCCGCCCAGTACTCCTCCGGCATTCAGTAAACCGATAATCGAGCCGGTCACCGCGAGCGGAAAACGCTTCATCGGCAGCGTAAAGGTGGTGATAAAGGTGCCGATAAGGGCCGCATTGGTAATACAGAGGCCGATTGTGCTCATCAGCACGCTGGAGGAGAGGTAAATCATCAGCATCCCCGCCGCCGCAATCAGCGACGCCAGGCAGATTACCCAGGGTTCACGCCCGGCCAGATAACGCCCCACCAGCCAGCCGCCAGCCACCGATGTCAGTGCGCTACCAACCCCGGAAATGCTCATCATCTGCCCGACGGCGGAGAGCGGCAGTCCGCGATGAGTGAGAAAGCTGGGCAGCCAGCTCACCAGGCCGTAAACCGGCACATTCAGCAGAAAGTTAGTGCAGAACAGCTGCCATAAAAGCGGCTGGCGTAGCGCACTGTGCAGGCCGACTTCGCCAGCTGGAATGAGGATCACCCGCGGCGAGCGCGGCAACAGCAGCACCATGCTCGCGGCTACCATCAGCACCAGCACGGCCAGGATCATATAGGCGTGATGCCAGTTCATTTTATCCAGCGCCCATACCGCCAGCAGCGGCCCGATGGCCATCGCCAGCCCGGAGGAGGAGAGCAGCAGCGACTGGGCGAAGGTGCGGTGATGCAGCGCAAAATTGGCACTTACGGCTTTCGCGCTGGCGCTTGGATAACCCGAGTGGCCGATCCCCGCCATAAAACGAAAGCTCAGCAGCAGAGCAAAGGTGACACCGAGCCAGCCAAACAGCAGCGCACACAGCCCAAGCAACGACAGCGAGAGCACCAGCATGCGCCGGTAGCCTATGCGATCGTTTAACCAGCCGGCGGGAAACTGAAACAGCGCATAAGCGAGGAAGAAGATGCCACCGATATATCCCACCTGCTGCGGCGCGAGATGGAACTCCTGGCGAAGGGGTAATAGCACAAAGCCCATCACTGTTTTATCCAGATAGACAAGGACATAGCCCATAAACAGCAGGCAGAGCATTAATGCATGCGAAGTCACTTTCATAACGCGATCCTGTAATAAATCTGAAGAATCAATCTGTTAGATTTGAATTCCACAATCGGTTATAAATTGAACCATAGCAATTCATCCATCGTTGCACTTAACATGCTGATAACATTTTTTTTACGCACACACCGGCATAAATTCTGAAAATTAATCTTTTCTTTATGATTAATATCAATAATTTATTGGTATATTGCCGCATGCTGTTGCGCAGCCAGGTCCCCTTTCAGGACTTTTTCCCACTATGCTGAAGCGAGACAACAGAAGACAGTGCGTGCAAGCTGTGCTACAAACAAAGCTGTAATATTTCGTCGGCACTTCGATGCACGAGAAATACGGGACGACAAAACGAGCCAAGCTCTGATCAGAGGCCCGGAAAAATTTTCCTATGGGAACGCTTGAATATTTCTACGCCTGACAGGGAATACCCCCCTGTGCACCCTAAGCATTGCAAAATGACGGGTGACATTAGGCTCGATTACAACAGAGGATAATAGCGAATGGTTCTCGGCAAACCGCAAACAGACCCGACTCTCGAATGGTTCCTGTCACATTGCCATATTCACAAATATCCATCCAAAAGCACGCTGATCCATCAAGGTGAAAAAGCGGAAACCCTCTACTACATCGTCAAAGGCGCGGTAGCGGTGCTGATCAAGGATGAAGAAGGCAAAGAGATGATCCTCTCTTACCTCAATCAGGGTGATTTCATCGGTGAACTGGGCCTCTTTGAAGAGGGTCAGGAGCGTAGCGCGTGGGTACGTGCGAAGAGCGCCTGTGAAGTGGCTGAAATATCTTATAAAAAATTCCGTCAGCTGATTCAGGTGAATCCTGACATCCTGATGCGCCTCTCATCACAGATGGCGCGTCGCCTGCAGGTGACGTCTGAGAAAGTGGGCAACTTAGCTTTCCTCGACGTGACGGGCCGCATTGCGCAGACGCTGCTGAACCTGGCGAAACAGCCGGATGCCATGACCCACCCGGATGGCATGCAGATTAAGATTACCCGCCAGGAGATTGGCCAGATTGTCGGCTGCTCTCGTGAAACCGTCGGCCGTATTCTGAAAATGCTGGAAGATCAAAACCTGATCTCTGCACACGGTAAGACTATCGTCGTTTACGGCACACGCTAACCGGCGCTGAACTCACGGCGCGACATCCCTGTCGCGCCTTTTTTATTTGGTGCAGCGCATGTGGCGGAGAATCATCTATCACCCCGAAGTAAACTATGCCCTGAGACAGACGCTGGTGCTGTGTCTGCCGGTGGCGATTGGCTGGCTGCTGGGCGACCTGCAACGCGGCCTGCTGTTCTCTTTAGTGCCCGCCTGCTGCAACAACGCCGGTCTCGATACCCCCCATAAACGCTTCTTCAAACGCCTGATCGTTGGCGGCAGCCTGTTTGCCTTCAGCAGTTTCCTGATCCAGTTTGCGGGCGCTGAAGGCGTTCCGCTGCCGGCGATCCTGCTGGTGATGGCGCTGCTGCTTGGCGTCACCGGGGAGATCAGTCCGCTGCACGCCCGCCTGCTGCCTGCTTCGCTGATTGCCGCCATCTTCACCCTCAGCCTCGCCGGGCGCATGCCGATGTGGGAACCCCCGCTGCTGTATATCCTCGGCACCGTCTGGTACGGCGCGTTTAACTGGTTCTGGTTCTGGCTGTGGAAAGAGCAGCCGATGCGTGAAACGCTCAGCCTGCTGTATCGCGAGCTGGCTGACTACTGCGAAGCAAAATATACCCTGCTGACCAAACTCACCGATCCACAAACCGCCCTGCCTCCCCTGCTGGCACGTCAGCAAAAAGCGGTCGATCTGATCAACACCTGCTACCAGCAGATGCATATGCTTTCTGCCAACCGCGACAGCCATTATCAGCGCCTGACGCGGGCTTTTCAGGTGGCGCTGGATTTACAGGAGCACATTGCCGTCAGCCTGCATCAGCCGGAAGAGGTGCAGAAACTGGTGGAGAAAAGCCACGCCGAGGCGGTGATCCGCTGGAATGCGCAGACCATTGCTGCGCGGCTGCGGGTACTGGCCGATGATATTCTCTACCATCGCTTCGCCGAGCGTTTCACCATGGATAAACAGCTGCAGGCGCTGGAGAAGATCGCCCGCCAGCACCCGGATAACCCGGTCGGTAACTTCTGCTACTACCACTTCAGCCGCATTGGCCGCGTACTGCGCACTCAGCACCCGCTCTACCGCCGCGACCTGATGGCCGACCGTCAGCGCCGCCTGCCGCTGCTGCGGGCGCTGAAGAGCTATCTGTCGCTGAAATCGGCCGCGCTGCGCACCGCTGCGCGCTTCGCGGTGATGCTGACCTTTGCCAGTTCGCTGGCGCTGTTCTTCAACCTGCCGAAACCGTACTGGATCCTGATGACCGTGATGTTCGTCAGCCTGAACGGCTATAGCGCCACCCGCGTGCGCATCCAGCACCGAGCGCTCGGCACGCTGGCCGGGCTGGCGGTTGCCGCCGGGACGCTGGGCATGCACGTGCCGGAGCCGTGGATACTGAGCATCATGCTGGTGATTACCCTGGTGAGCTATCTGTTTATCCGCAAGTTTTATGGCTGGGCCACGGTAGGCTTTACCGTCACGGCGGTGTACACGCTGCAGCTGCTGTCGCTGAACGGCGCGCAGTTCCTGCTGCCGCGCCTGATGGATACGCTGATGGGCTGCCTGATTGCCTTTGGCGGCATGATCTGGCTGTGGCCGCAGTGGCAGAGCGGGCTGCTGCGCCAGAATGCGCACGATGCGCTGGAGACCTACCAGAGCGCGTTACAGCTACTGCTGGGCAACGAACAGGATGCGGTGAAGCTGGCGTATCAGCGCATGGAGGTAAACCAGGCGCACAATGCGCTGTTTAACTCGCTGCATCAGGCGATGCAGGAGCCGGGCTTTAACTCCAGCTATCTGTCCGATATGCAGCTGTGGGTGACGCACAGCCAGTTTATTGTCGAACATATCAACGCCATGACTATCCTGGCACGCGAACACACCATGCTGACGCCGACGCTGGCGGAGCGCTATTTACAGTCGTGTGAGATTGCGCTGCAGCGCTGTCAGCAGCGGCTGGAGTATGACGGGCCGAGTTCAGAGACTAACGTGCTGGAGGTACCGGAAGATTTTCATCAGGGGCCGGTGACCATTATGGAGCGCCATGTGAAGCGCATTCTGGGGCATCTTGGCGTGATGTATACCATTTCATCACTGACCTGGAGCCAGCGCCCGCATCATGGCCGCTGGCTGTCACGACGCCTGAGGAAATCCTCAAAATAACGTAGCGGCGGACCCTTTATTTCGGTCCACCCGCCAGCAGCATGCCCATCATCAGCAAGGGGCGACCGGAAAAAAGGTCGCCCCCTACGATCAAGCGATCACCTCAGCACCTTTTCTATCGCCGTGGCAAACCGCGCCATGCCTTCGGCGATATCGGCCGGTTCAATGACCAACGACGGCGCAAAACGCATCACGTCGGTGCCGGCAACCAGTACCATCACCCCTTCAGCTGCGGCGGCATTGAGGATATCGCGCGCTTTGCCCGCATGCTGCGGCTTAAGCGCGGCACCAATTAACAGCCCCTGCCCGCGAATATCGCTAAACAGATCGAAGCGGGCATCCAGCGCTTTTAACTGCTCGACAAACAGCTGGCGGCGTTCGGCGACCCCGTTGAGCACTTCCGGCGTATTGATAATATCCAGCGCCGCTTCCGCCACCGCACAGGCCAGCGGATTGCCGCCATAGGTGGTGCCGTGTACGCCTGGGGCCATCACCGAAGCAATCTCGTTGGTGGTCAGCATTGCGCTCACCGGGAAACCGCCGCCCAGCGCCTTGGCTGTGGTGACGATATCCGGCTTCACGCCGTAGTGCTCATGGGCAAACAGCTTGCCACTGCGCCCCATGCCGCTCTGCACTTCATCCAGCACCAGCAGTGCCTGATGCTCGTCACACAGCTGACGCAGCCCCTGTAGAAACTCCTGGGTCGCAGGGATCACGCCACCCTCACCCTGGATTGGCTCAACGACAATCGCGCAGGTGTGATCGTCGATCACCGCTTTCACCGCCGCCAGATCGTTGAACGGCACATGGACGATATCCGCCGGTTTCGGCCCGAAGCCATCGGAATATTTCGGCTGTCCGCCGACCGATACGGTGAAGAGCGTGCGGCCGTGGAAGGCGTTATGGAAGGCGATGATTTTGCTTTTGAACGGGCTATGGCGCTTGGTGGCGTAGTAGCGCGCCAGTTTGAATGCCGCTTCGTTGGCTTCCGCACCGGAGTTGGCAAAGAACACGCGCTCGGCAAAGGTGGCGTTGATCAGCTTAGAGGCCAGGCGCAGCGCCGGCTCGTTGGTAAACACGTTGCTGGTGTGCCACAGGGTTTCCCCCTGGGTTTTTAACGCCTCCACCAGCGCAGGATGACAGTGGCCCAGCGCGGTCACCGCGATGCCGCCGGAGAAGTCGATATACTCTTTGCCCTGCTGGTCCCAGACGCGGCTGCCTTTGCCTTTCACCGGCACAAACTGCGCTGGTGCATAAACAGGCAAAATCACCTCATCAAATGTCGCCCGCGTTACCGCTAATTTTTCCGCTGCCATTCACTACCTCGCCATTGAGTCATTTCAGGAATGTGAAATTATAGTCATAAAATATGCATAAAAAATCACAACAAGGCAACCATTAATCAGCCTTTGAGGAAATTAGCCAGTAGCTGATGCCCCTGCTCGCTGAGGATGCTCTCCGGGTGAAACTGTACGCCTTCCAGCGGCAGGGTGCGGTGACGAAAGCCCATGATCTCATCCGGCTGGCCGTCGCGCAGCGTCCACGCGGTCAGTTCAAACTGCGCGGGCAGGCTCTCAACGATCAGCGAATGGTAGCGGGTAACGGTCAGCGGATGATTAAGCCCGGCAAACACGCCGCCATCGTTATGCTCAATCGCGCAGGTTTTGCCGTGCATCACCTGGCGGGCGCGCACCACGCGAGCACCAAATGCCTGGGCGATGGCCTGATGCCCCAGGCACACCCCGAGTATCGGCAGCTGGCCCGCAAAGTGGCGAATAGCCTCAAGGGAGATCCCGGCATCATCCGGTGTGCAGGGTCCGGGGGAGATGACCAGCCGTTGCGGTGACAGCGCGCTGATTTCAGCCAGGGTGATGTCGTCATTGCGCCGCACCAGCACCTCCGCCCCCAGTTCTGAAAAATATTGGTAAAGGTTCCAGGTAAAGGAGTCGTAGTTGTCGATTAGCAGCAGCATGGGGGATCCCCAGGAGAAAATAGCAGAAGGAAAATAGCTGGGCCGCCAGCAGGCGGCCCGGGCAAAGCTGGCCGTCAGATAATTATGGCAGCACTTTGGCAGAGAGGATGACGACCGGTTTTTCCGGCACATTCTGGTATGGACCGAAGGTTTTGGTCGGTACCTGAGCAATCTTATCGGCAACGTCCATACCTTTAACCACTTTACCAAATACTGCGTAGCCAAAATCGCGCTGGCCGTGGTCGAGGAAAGCGTTATCCGCCACGTTGATAAAGAACTGGCTGGTGGCGCTGTCTTTATCCGCAGTGCGGGCCATGGAGATAGTGCCGCGCTTGTTTAACAGGCCGTTATCCGCCTCATTCTTGATGGGCGGTTTTGGCTGTTTCTGCTGCATATCGGCAGTGAAACCGCCGCCCTGCAGCATGAAGCCTGGGATCACGCGGTGAAAGATGGTGTTGTTATAAAAACCACTGTTCACGTAATCCACAAAATTAGCCACCGATACCGGTGCTTTCTGGTTATTCAGTTCCAGTTCAATACTGCCTGCTGAAGTGGTCAGCAGCACATGCGTGTCCCCCTTCGCAGCAACAGCGGCGGCAGAGACAGTAGACAGTGCGAGAACTGTCGCCAGCGCGGTCAAAGTACGTTTCAACATGAAAAATTCCTTACTGAGGGCAACAAACCAAAAAAACTCTGCTGATTGTAAAGAGGCACTTACCAACGCGCCAGCGTTTTACCTTTATTTACTCATTAATCTTATGACGCAACCGCTTCCGCATAGGGAAAATTAGTGATTAAGATCACGTTATGAATGAAATATGAAAATATTTGTTTCAGTAAAGATTTAAGCAGATCACGAATCTGGTTAAACTTCTCCCGTTTATCACGGGCACTCCGCCGGTGACCTTCTTTATCAACAGGTTTCCACTATGACAAATCGCGATCGAATTGGGCTTACCTGGATCAGCTTCTTCTCTTACGCGCTGACCGGTGCAGTGGTTATCGTTACCGGTATGGTGCTGGAGAATATCGCTGCTTACTTCCAGCTGCCCGTGGCTCAGATGAGCAACACCTTCACCTTCCTTAACGCCGGGATCCTGCTGGCGGTATTCCTGAATGCCTGGCTGATGGAGATCGTGCCGCTGAAGCGCCAGCTGATCTTCGGTTTCGTGTTGATGGTACTGGCGGTGCTGGGCCTGATGACCAGCCACAGCCTCACCGTCTTCTCGCTGTGTATGTTCGTGCTGGGCGTGGTAAGCGGGATTACCATGTCGATTGGTACTTTCCTGATCACTCACCTGTATGAAGGGCGCCAGCGCGGTTCACGCCTGCTGTTTACCGACTCCTTCTTTAGCATGGCCGGGACGATTTTCCCGATCATTGCCGCGGCTATCCTTGCCCGCTCCCTGCCGTGGTACTGGGTTTATGCCTGCATCGGCGTAATCTACGTGGCGATCTTCGTTCTGGCGCTGTGCTTTGAATTCCCGGTTCTCGGAAAGAAAACCGCCAGCGGCGCGCCAGTCAACAAAGAGAAATGGGGCGTCGGCGTGGGTTTCCTCGCCATTGCTGCCCTGTGCTACATCCTCGGCCAGCTGGGCTTTATCGGTTGGGTGCCGCTGTACGCGACCAAAAATATGGGCATGGATATCGGCCAGGCCGGTAGCCTGGTAGGCAACTTCTGGACCGCCTATATGATCGGCATGTGGGCCTTCAGCGCCATTCTGCGCTTCTTCGACCCGCAGCGTATCCTGACCGTTCTGGCGCTGGCAGCGACCGCACTGATGTACTGGTTTATCAGCGAAACTGACGCCTCAATGCTGAAGTGGATCATGATGAGCCTGGGCTTCTTCTCCAGCGCTATCTACACCACCATCATTACCCTCGGCTCGCTGCAGACCAAAGTGGCCTCGCCTAAGCTGGTCAACTTTATCCTCACCTGCGGTACCGTTGGCACAATGCTGACCTTCGTGGTTACCGGCCCTATCGTAGACAGCCACGGCCCGCACGCCGCGCTGGCAACCGCAAACGGCCTGTACGCCGTGGTGTTTGTTATGTGTCTGCTGCTCGGCTTCGTCAGCAAGCACAAGCTGCACGGACATATGGGTTCGCATTAATTCACGCCTGAAACCTTTCATACGGGGCGACCGGAAAAAATGGTCGCCCCCTACCGTTGTCTATCGTTTGAAATCCACCTTCTCGCTCTCAGCAAGATGAATGGTGCTGGCGGCAGGCACGGTCTCGGCGATGACCTTGCCGTGACGGATAGAGTAGCGCACCGGCACCTGACGGCGCAGGGCATCGAAGCCGCTGTCGGCAGGCAGGATCACCAGGTTAGCGCTGTTACCGCTCTGAATGCCGTAATCCGGCAGCTGTAGCGCTCTGGCGCTGTTAGTGGTGATAAGCTTGATGCCGGAGTCCAGCTGGTCGTAACCCATCAGCTGGCAGACGTGCAGCCCCATATGCAGCACCTGCAGCATGCTGGCTGTACCCAGCGGATACCAGGGGTCATACACATCGTCATGGCCAAAACAGACGTTGATACCGGCTTCCAGCATCTCCTTCACCCGCGTAATCCCCCGGCGCTTTGGATAGCTGTCAAAGCGCCCCTGCAGATGGATATTCACCAGCGGATTAGCCACAAAGTTGATCCCGGAGAGCTTCAGCAGGCGAAACAGCCGTGAAGTGTAAGCTCCGTTATAGGAGTGCATCGCGGTGGTATGGCTGGCAGTGACGCGCGCGCCCATCTTCTCGCGGTGGGCCAGGGCCGCCACGGTTTCAACAAAGCGCGACTGCTCGTCGTCGATTTCATCACAGTGTACGTCCACCATGCGCTGATACTTCTGCGCCAGCGCAAAGGTCTTATGCAGCGATTCGACGCCGTATTCGCGGGTAAACTCAAAATGCGGGATGGCACCAACCACGTCCGCGCCCAGCTGCAGTGCCTGTTCCAGCAGAGCTTCACCATCAGGATAAGAGAGGATCCCCTCCTGCGGGAACGCCACCAGCTGAATCTCTACCCACGGCGCCATCTCCTGCTTAACTTCCAGCATCGCTTTCAGCGCGGTCAGCGTCGGGTCGGAAACATCGATATGGGTACGCACGTGCTGAATGCCATTAGCAATCTGCCACTTCAGCGTCTGACGGGCGCGCTGTTTAACATCCTCATGGGTCAACAGTGCCTTACGCTCCGCCCAGCGCTCAATTCCTTCAAACAGGGTGCCGGACTGGTTCCACGCCGGTTCTCCCGCCGTCTGGGTGGTATCAAGATGGATATGCGGTTCAATAAAGGGGGGAATGGCCAGGCCGCCTTCGGCATCCAGCGCGGCCCCGCCTGCGATGTTTTGTGGCTGCGGCGCAACGCGGGCGATTTTGCCCTGCTGGATCTCAATCTGCCACAGCCCTTCACGCCACGGCAGGCGCACGTTGTTAATCCACTGTAATTCGGCTTGCATGGAAACCCTCCGTTATCAACGATATGCTTTTAACCATATCACTGTTCACGGCGGGAGCAGGAAATCTTCGGGAAAGGAATTTATCGGGGGCGGGATCTGGCGTAGGGGTCGGGCATGCCCGACCCACGGAACGATATTATGGCTGTGCCACGAAGCCGACGGCCTCATACACTTTCTTCAGCGTTTCCTGCGCCTGAGCACGGGCTTTTGCCGCACCGTCACGCATCACCTGGTCGAGGAACGCTTCATCGTTGCGGAAGCGGTGATAGCGCTCCTGCAGCTCGCCCAGCATCTGCGATACCGCATCCGCCACGGCACCCTTCAGGTGACCATACATCTGGCCCGCGAATTCAGCTTCCAGCTCGGCAACCGGCTTACCGGTGACGCCTGACAGGATATCCAGCAGGTTTGACACGCCCGGCTTCTCTTTCACATCGTAGCGCACCACCGGTGGCTCATCGCCGTCGGTCATCGCACGTTTAATCTTCTTCACCACCGACTTCGGATCTTCCAGCAGGCCGATAACGTTATTGCGGTTATCGTCAGACTTGGACATCTTCTTGGTCGGCTCCAGCAGCGACATCACGCGCGCGCCAGATTTCGGAATAAACGGCTCAGGCACTTTGAAGATTTCGCCGTACAGCGCGTTGAAGCGCGAAGCGACATCGCGGCTTAGCTCCAGATGCTGCTTCTGGTCTTCACCGACCGGTACCTGCGTGGTCTGGTACAGCAGGATATCGGCCGCCATCAGCACCGGGTAATCAAACAGGCCGGCGTTGATATTCTCTTCATAGCGCGCGGACTTATCCTTGAACTGAGTCATGCGGCTCAGCTCACCGAAGTAGGTGTAGCAGTTGAGGATCCAACCCAGCTGGGTGTGTTCCGGCACATGCGACTGAACGAAGATGGTGCTCTTCTGCGGGTCAATCCCGCAGGCGAGGTAGAGTGCCAGCGTATCCAGCGTCGCTTTGCGCAGCGCGACCGGATCCTGGCGCACGGTGATGGCATGCAAATCAACGATGCAGTAGATACAGTGATAGTCATCCTGCATCTGGACCCACTGACGCAGCGCACCCATATAGTTACCGATGGTCAGTTCACCTGAAGGCTGTGCGCCGCTAAATACGATGGGTTTGCTCATGTTTCCGTCCTGAATAATTACAGCCCGAGTGCGGGCAACAAATCGTTAAAGTGATCGAGCGTGACGTCAGGCTGGCTGGTGGCGATGGGCTCGCCATAGTTGTAGCCGTAGGTCAGGCCGATGCAGGGACATCCTGCCGCCTGCGCCGCCAGAATATCATTGCGCGAGTCACCGACAAACACTAACTCGCCCGGCAGCAGGCCAAACGTGCCCAGCACCAGGAACAGCGGTGCCGGATGCGGCTTCTTAGCCACGACATCGTCGCCGCCGATAATCAGCGAAAAATAGTCAGCAATGCCCAGTGAAGCCAGCAGCGGCGCGACAAACGGGGTCGGCTTGTTGGTCACCAGCGCCATAGGCAGATTGTGTTTAGCCAGAGCGGCCAGCGTCTCTTTAACCTGAGGATAAAGCAAACTGCCCCCGTCAACGTGCGAGGCGTAGTGCTGGTCCAGCAGCACGCGTGCGTCACCGATCAGCGCAGGCGAAGGCGCGTGGCCCAGCGCCCAGGTCAACGCCCGCTCAATCAGAATATCGGCACCGTTGCCAATCCAGGTCGAAACGCGCGCAATCCCGGCTGCCGGCAGGTTCAGTGCGCTGAGCGCCCCATCCACCGCGCTGGTCAGCCCCGGTGCGCTGTCGGTCAGCGTGCCATCGAGATCGAAGGCCAGCGCCCGGATATTAGTGAAATGCCCCATGACGAGATTTCTCCAGTTCTGTCCGCATATCGTCGATCACTTTTTTGTAATCGGGATGACCAAAAATCGCCGAACCGGCGACAAACATATCGGCGCCCGCTTCTGCGATCGCGCCAATGTTGTCGACTTTGACGCCGCCGTCCACTTCCAGACGAATGTCGTAGCCGCTCTGGTCGATAAGTTTACGCACCTGACGCAGTTTGTTCAGCGTGCCGGGAATAAACGACTGGCCGCCAAACCCGGGGTTAACCGACATCAGCAGGATCACATCAAGCTTATCCATCACATAATCCAGAATGCTGAGCGGCGTGGCCGGATTCAGCACCAGGCCTGCTTTACAGCCGTGTTCTTTGATCAGCTGTAACGTGCGGTCAACGTGTTCGGAGGCTTCAGGATGGAAGGTGATATAGCTGGCACCGGCTTTAGCAAAGTCAGGCACCAGGCGATCGACGGGTTTCACCATCAGATGCACGTCAATAGGGGCAGTCACGCCGTAATCGCGCAGGGCTTTCAGGACCATCGGGCCCATCGTAAGGTTCGGAACGTAATGATTATCCATCACATCGAAATGCACCACATCACCACCGGCAGCCAGTGCTTTAGCGGTGTCTTCGCCCAGGCGGGCAAAGTCTGCGGAAAGAATTGATGGGGCAATTAAAAACTGTTTCATCCGTTTCTCCCTGGTTGTGCCTGACGTCAGGCTCTCATCACCGGCCAGTATACAGCGCCAGCAGTTCATTAACCTTTAGGCGACTTCCGCCAATACTGCTGATTGAGCGGCGCACTTTGATTTCGTGCAGCTTGGTCGCCGCCTGATACCACTCGCGCGTTAGCGGAGTGTCATGGTTGGAGATCAGCACGGTAATGCTGTTCTCCTGCGCCAGCATAGTGGCCAGTTCGGCCAGATGCTGCTGCTCGCGCATGGTGAAACTGTTGGTGTGGTACGCGGTAAAGTTGGCCGTGGCCGACAGAGGCGCATAGGGTGGGTCGCAATACACCACCGCCCCCTGCCGCGCTTTCCCCAGCGTAACATCGTAAGATTCGCAGACAAAGGTCGCATGTTGTGCACGCTCGGCAAACCAGTAAAGCTCATCTTCCGGGAAGTAGGGCTTGCGGTAGCGGCCAAACGGCACGTTGAACTCACCGCTCAGGTTGTAGCGGCACAGCCCGTTATAGCAGTGGCGGTTGAGGTAGAGAAACAGCACCGCGCGGCGATAGGCATCAGTGCACTGATTGAACTCCTGGCGACAGGCATAATAGACCTCGGAGTCATTCCCCTGCGGCGTAAACAGCACGCGCGCATCGGCAACGAACTCATCCGCACGCTCTTTAACGATGTTATAGAGGTTGATCAGGTCGCTGTTAATGTCAGCCAGAATGTAGCGGGAATATTGGGTATTGAGGAAGACTGAGCCGGCACCGACAAACGGCTCGATCAGGCAATCCCCCTCCGGGAGATGGCGTCGAATATCATCGAGTAACGGGTACTTGCCACCAGCCCACTTCAAAAAAGCGCGATTTTTTTTCATGCCGTCGTTTATTACTTTACTCATCAGGCTGTGGTTACACCGACAGCATATCTGCGCTTTAAATGATCGACGTGCTTTTGGCACGCTCACACACTTGAGGAAATGCCGGGTTACCCCGGCAAAATATTACTTACCGGCTTCTTTTTTAACCTGACTGACCGGTTTCACCCATGGATTCTGGGCGCGAACTTCAGCGGGCAGCGAAGCAACAGCACGCTTAGCCTCGGCCGAGGTGCCATAAGAGCCACTGACCAGCACGTACCACGGCTGACCGTTGCGCGTTGTCTGGTACACATGGTAGCCGGATAAATTCTGTTTTTTCGCCCACGCATTCAGCGTGTCTGAGCGTGAAGCACTGCTCAGCTGCAGCGTGAAGTTGCCGCCTGGCGTGCCGCCACTGTGGCTGGCCGTTGCCGCTGGCTTGTTCTCTTTCACTGCGGGCTTGCTGGCGGTCGGTTTGTGCGCCGTTGCCGCTTTGCTGTCATGGGCCGCGGCGGCATGCGTTGTCTGGCGTGCAGGCTGATGGCTCGCCGCTGACGGTTTGTTGGTTACCTGGCGCGGGGTTTCACCACCGGGTGCCACCGTTGCAGCACCGGTAGGCAGAGACGAACCGCCCTGCCCGGCCTGCGCCGCTGCATCGACCTGACCCTGCTGATTGCTCAGCGCGTTGTTCAGATCGCCAGGCAATTCGACACGCTGCTGGTTGGCAGGCGTCTGCATCTGCGGCGCATCGGTTGGCGTTGGGGAGATAGGTGGCACGCTGACGTCCTGCGGTGCAGCAGGCTGGCCCGCGGCTGACGCACTGTTCTCCGTCGTGGCCGGCTGACCGGATTGCCCGCTCATGGAAGAGGAGCCAGACAGATCGATATTTTTCTCGCCGCCGCCGCTGCCGCCGCTGGTGGCCGGAGCCGCAGGCTGCTGCGCACTCTTCTCACTGCCGCTGTCCGGTGATTTCAGCGCCGAGCCGATGCCCAGCACTAACAGCAGCAGCACCAGGATCCCGATGCCCATCATCATATGCTGGCGGGAAACTGGCACTTTAGTCGCAGAAGACGCTTTGCGCGGCCGCGTAGGGCGGCGGTCGCTGGTGTCAGGTTTTAACTCGTCTTCCGGTTTAAACTCGTCCATTTAACCTCCTCCCATAGAGCGGCGTTGCCGTCCAAACCCTGTGGACGGTGATACATCTGTCAGTGTTGCCAGTGGCTGGCTTGCACATTGTTATCAGGACTTTTGGCAATCCTGAATGGATGCCAGCACCATATCATGTGGCACACCGCTACGCACTTCGGCTTTGCCGATTGCCAGTGGCAGTACCAGGCGCAGTTTTCCAGCCAGCACCTTTTTATCGCGCATCATGTGCGGCAGATAATCTTCCGCCGCCATGCTTTCTGGTCCGTTCACCGGTAAACCGGCACGCTGCAGCAGCGCGATAATACGGTCGGTATCCTGTGAGCTGAACTGCCCAAGACGCTCGGCGTTGCGTGCTGCCATCACCATCCCGGCGGCAACCGCTTCACCGTGCAGCCAGTTACCGTAGCCCATGTGTGCTTCAATCGCATGGCCGTAAGTATGGCCAAGATTAAGCAGCGCACGCAGACCCTGTTCATGTTCATCGGCAGCCACGACTTCGGCTTTCAGTTCGCAGCAGCGGCGAATACAGTACGCCATCGCTGCGCCGTCCAGCGCCAGCAGAGCATCAAGATTCTGCTCCAGCCAGTTGAAGAACTCACCGTCAAGAATAATGCCGTATTTGATCACTTCCGCCAGGCCTGAAGAGAGTTCGCGTGCAGGCAGCGTATTGAGGCAGTCGAGATCGACCACCACCGACGCTGGCTGATAAAACGCGCCAATCATATTTTTGCCGAGCGGATGGTTGACGGCAGTTTTGCCACCAACGGAAGAGTCGACCTGCGACAGCAGCGTAGTGGGCACCTGAATAAAGCGTACGCCACGCTGGTAGCTGGCCGCGGCAAAGCCGGTTAAATCGCCGATCACACCGCCACCTAAAGCAATCAGGGTGGTATCACGGCCGTGTGGCTTTGCCAGAAGTGCAGTAAATACCTGGTCCATTACCGCCAGCGTCTTAAACTGCTCGCCGTCCGGTAAAATCACCTGGTCTACCACCACGCCCACGCTTTCGAGGCGGGAACGCAGCGCGTCAAGATAGAGAGGAGCCAGCGTCTGGTTGGTCACCAGCATGGCCTGATCGCCCGCTTTAAGCGGCCAAAAAGAAGCCGGATCTGCAAACAACCCGGCGGCGATAGTAATGGGGTAACTGCGCTCCCCAAGAGTTACGGTAATCCTCTCCATGACGCTGTATCACCTTTTTTGCTGCGCCCACGCGGGGCCATCAGAGCGTTACTCAGCTCTTTTCCAACATATTGATAATCTGATTAGCGACCACTTTCGCACTCTGATCGTCAGTGCGAATGGTGACGTCGGCAATCTCTTCATACATCGGATTGCGTTCATCAGCTAATGCTTCCAGCACTTCGCGTGGTGGAGAATCCACCTGCAGCAGCGGACGTTTTTTGTCGCGCTGGGTACGTGCCAGTTGCTTTTCGATAGTCGTTTCAAGATACACCACTACGCCACGGGCGGAGAGACGATTGCGCGTTTCGCGCGACTTGACGGAACCGCCACCAGTCGCCAGCACAATGCCCTGCTTTTCAGTGAGTTCATTGATGATTTTTTCTTCGCGATCGCGGAAGCCTTCTTCGCCTTCGACGTCAAAAACCCAGCCCACATCCGCTCCGGTACGTCGCTCAATTTCTTGATCGGAATCGAAAAATTCCATATTGAGTTGTTGAGCTAACTGACGCCCAATAGTGCTTTTGCCGGCACCCATAGGCCCAACCAGAAAGATATTGCGTTTCTCTGCCATTTTTTCGGTATTACTAAGACAATTCGTTGATGATACCCCGCCTTAAACCAGGCAGGACATGAACTGAAACCTCATGAGCGATAGTGCGAGAGTCAGACTAAAAATTATCTCAACACTGAAGGTGTTTTGGCAACCGATTAAATTTACCTTGCCCATTGCACGCAATATTTTGGCGCGTTTCAGTCCGCTTCATTTATCAGCCGGATGTGGTTGCATCGGCTACGCCGCTTGCGCACGATAAAAAACGGTTAAAAAGCATTCGCTGCTGTGGGCACCTGGCCCATAATTCAAAATCGCTAAACCTTGTAAGCTAATTCCGCCCTTGCGTCAAACGCAACTGTGACCAATTCGGGAAAAAACATGCAGGTTCTGTCGTTTGCCGCCAAAAGCGCATTAGTCACTACGCACTAATCTCGGCGTGATAAAGATCACCAGTTCGCGCCTTTTTTGCTCACGCACGTCATGGCGAAAAAGGCCTCCGAGCAGCGGAATATCGCCAAGTACCGGCACTTTACTGCGCCCTGTCGCGCTCTGCTGCTGGAATATGCCGCCCAGCGCCAGCGTCTGACCATCCTTCAGGATCACCTGCGTGTCGATCTCCTGTTTATCGATGGTGAGTACTTCATTAACGCCGCTGCGCATGTTGCGCCCCGGCATATTTTGCGAAATGTGCAGTTTCAGCAAAATCCGACCATTGGCCTGCACCACCGGCGTCACTTCCATTCCCAGCATCGCTTCTTTAAATTCCATGGTGGTAGAGCCGCTGTTGCCGGTCGCCACCTCATAGGGGATCTCCGTGCCCTGCTTAATGCTGGCCGTCTGCTGATGCGAAGTAAATAAGCGCGGGCTGGCAATAATATCCGCCTGATGTTCACTCTCCAGCGCACTCAGCTCAAGATCCAGCAGGCGACCGTCGAGCCTGGCCAGCGTGAAGCCCACGCGCCCGGCCGGATGAGGCACCCCGAGATCGACCCGCAGCTGGCTGGTGCGCAGCGCGTTCGCTACCTGCTCTTCTCCGCTCAGCCCCCAGTTCACGCCCAGCTCGCGCAGGTTCTCTTCGCTGATGGTGACAATCTGCGCCGCCAGCTCAATCTGCTCTAGCGGCACATCCAGCTGGCGCACCCAGCGTTCAGCCTCTTGCAGTGCGCGATCGGTATCGCGCAGCAGCAGGCTGTTGGTGCGGCTATCCAGCGTAATGCTGCCGCGCGCCGTCATCAGCCGGGCGCGCTCATTTTGCAGGCTGGCGTTGACCGCTGCCGCATCCGCGTGCTGCAACGTCAGCGTCAGGTTGTGCAGCGGCAGATTTTGCTGTTGTTCCTCACGGCGGGCATCGGCTTTGCGCTGCTCCTCCTGCTGCCAGCTTTCGGGATACACCAGCAGCACGTTGCCCTGCTGCTGCGTGGTCAGCCGCCCCATTTTCATCACCAGAGAGAGCGCCTGCTGCCACGGCACCCCTTGCAACCGCAGCGAGAGGTTGCCCTCCACGCCGGGGGCCACCACCAGATTCAGCTGCTGATAGTCCGCCAGCGCCTGTAACACCTGGCCGATGGGCGCGTCATCGAACGCCAGTGACAGCGGCGCCTGCGCCAGTGAGAGCGGGCTGATCAGCACCAGCCAGAGGAAGAGCATCCTGTGCATTTTGTTGTCCTTTTAACGTCAGCTTTATGACGGGCGGGCAATCCTGTGAGGGGGAAAGCGAGGCGCTGAGCCAGTCGATAGCGGCAAGCTGCCACGCGGTCGCTGGCAGCGCGTCGCCGATCTGGCCGTGCAGCGTGCTGCCCTGCGGTGAACGCAGCCAGGCGTGGTAGTGGCCCGGTCGGCCAACGATGCCGAGCAGACGCCAGCCCGCGGGCGCATCACCGGTCGCTGGCTGGCAGCGGCTCTCCTGCAAAAAGAAAGGGTCGCGCGCGTGGCTGCCGCACGCCAGCAGTAACAGCAGCAGCGCTAGCTTAGGAAGCATCGTTTAGCTCCAGCACCAGATGCAGCTGCGCCCCCGCCCGCTTCAGGCGAAAGCGGGGTATTTCTACGCTCGGTTGCAGGGTGGTGAGATAGCCCAGCAGAGCGCCAAACTGCGCCCAGCTTAGCGTCAGGGCCAGCTCTCCGCCGTGCGCCGTGGGGTGCCAGTGCTCAAGCACCGCCCCGCTGTGCGCCAGCAGCCTGGGGAGTGAAAAGAGATGCGCCTTAGCGGGTTCGCTCTGCTGCTGGAGTTGGGCAATCTGCTGCTGCACTGTGCGCAACGCGGGTTGCAAACGCAGCGCGGAGATCTGACTGGAGTAACGCCGCGCCTGCAGACGCTGCTGCTGCTCCAGCGTCTGCTGCTGCCGCTGCGCCGGATGCAGCCAGCACAGCCACAGCAGGCCTGCCAGCAGCAGTGCCGCGAGCGTAAAGCTCACCACCCGCAGCCAGGGCTCGGCCTGCAGCCAGCCGGTCAGCCAGCGGTTAGTCATCCGCGCGTTCCTTCGCGCCAGGAAGCTGCGCCTGCAGGGTGAATTCCAGTGCACGTTCGCGGCTACGCTGTATCTGCCCCAGCGTCACCTGGCGAAAGATCGGCATATTCTCCAGCTGCTGGCGCAGCTGATGCAGGCTTTCGATGCGGCGACCGAAGCCGTTAATCTCAAGGCTATGCTCGCCTTTCACCATCTGCTGCAGCCAGAGATCGGCAGGGAATGCCGCGCCGAGCGCATTGGCAAACTGCTGCCAGCGCGCCAGCCGCTGCAGACGCTGCTGCCGCTCAGCCTGCCGACTTTGTAGCAGGGCAAGCTGCTGCTGTGCCGCCACGCTGCGGGCCTTCAGCTGCGTGGCCAGATTAAGCCCGGTTCGCCCTATCGCCAGCCCCTCCATCTGCTGCTGGTTGAGGCGGCGCTGCGCCACTCCGCCCAGCAGTAACCCCACCAGCATCAGCACGGCCCCCAGGGCCAGCAGGCCCCACAACCGCTTGCGCTGTCGCAGCGCCGCCTGTCGCCACGGCAGCAGATTTACCCATACCATCAGCGATCCTCCGGGCGCAGCGCCAGCCCGGTCGCCAGAGCAAACGCGCCTTCACACGCCGGCATCGGGGGCTGATAGCTCTGCAGCACGCTTAAAGGGGTAAGTAGCTGAGTGCCGGGCGGGCAGCTCTCCGCCAGCGCCGAGCTGTACCACAGCGTGCTGCTCTCCTGCAGATAACGCTGCTGCAGGATGGCGAAGTCCGGGGCATCGTCCAGCGGGCACCAGCCCCAGGGCTGCTCGCGATGCTGCGGTGCGAACCACAGCCAGTGGTCGCTGAGGCGATGTACCAGCGCGGCGGCAGGATCGAGCCGTAAATTGTCCGCCAGGGCGAACAGGGCGGCCGGGGTCAGCTCCAGCACCTGCGGAGTCAGGCCCGCCAGCTGCAGGCAGTTTTGCCAGCTGTGCAGCGCCTCCTGGCGCGCCGCCGTCAGGTAGACAGGCGCATCGGTTCCCCACCCGCGGCGGTAATCGAGCGCCAGCGCCTCCGGTGCAATTGGGAAAAATCGCCTCGCCGCCGCCGTGATGTAGCTGCTACGCTCTGGCTCGCGTAATTGCGTGGTGGGAAGAGCCAGCTGGCGCTGCATCACCAGCTGTGGCGGGAAACCGACGCGCAGTGAGATACGGGAAGGGAGCTGCCTGCGCCAGCGCTGCAGCAGTGCGACCAGAATGTCCTGCCGTTGCACCAGGCCATGACTTAACGTATCTTGCGGCAACGTATGCTGCCACCAGTGGCGCAGCTGCCAGCCGTTTCGACGGCGCTGGATGCCGAGGGCGCACAACTGCCCGTTTTGAATATCCAACCCAACTTGCCATGTCTGAAAAGCCATTGACGCGATCTCCTTATCGTCAGTTACAAAAGGACGTATCCAAGGTACTGGCTTGCCTTTATACTACCGCGCGATTGTTTATAAACTGCCCAATCGACTTTAAATGGGAAATATCAGGTGAAGTTCGTAAAGTATTTATTGATCCTTGCAGTGTGTTGCATTTTGCTGGGAGCAGGCTCGATCTATGGTTTATACAAATATATAGAGCCGCAGCTGCCCGATGTCGCCACGCTGAAAGATGTGCGTCTGCAGACGCCTATGCAGGTTTACAGTGCCGATAACGAGCTTATCGCGCAGTACGGTGAGAAACGCCGTATTCCCCTGACCCTGCAGGAAATCCCGCCGCAGATGGTGAAAGCCTTCATCGCGACCGAAGATAGCCGCTTCTACGAGCATCACGGCGTCGATCCGATCGGCATCTTCCGTGCCGCCAGTATTGCACTGGTTTCCGGCCATGCTTCGCAGGGTGCCAGTACCATCACTCAGCAGCTGGCGCGTAACTTCTTCCTCAGCCCCGAACGCACGCTGATGCGTAAGATCAAGGAGGCTTTCCTCGCCATCCGCATTGAGCAGATGATGAGTAAAGACGAGATCCTTGAGCTGTATCTGAACAAAATCTACCTCGGCTATCGCGCTTACGGCGTGGGGGCTGCAGCCCAGGTTTACTTTGGTAAGAATGTTGATCAGCTGTCGTTGAGTGAAATGGCGATGATCGCCGGCCTGCCTAAAGCGCCGTCGACCTTTAACCCACTTTACTCGCACGATCGTGCCGTACAGCGCCGCAACACCGTGCTGGCGCGCATGCTTGACCAGCATTACATCAGCCAGGCGCAGTACACAGAAGCGCGCAACACGCCGCTGGTGGCGAACTATCACGCGCCGGAAATCGCTTTCTCCGCACCGTACCTGACCGAAATGGTGCGCCAGGAGATGATTAAACGTTATGGCGAAAACGCCTATAACGACGGCTACAAGGTTTACACCACCGTGACCCGCAAGCTGCAGCTGGCGGCGCAGGACTCGGTGCAGGACAACGTCATTGCCTATGATATGCGCCACGGCTATCGCGGCCCGTCCAGCGAACTGTGGAAAGCCGGCCAGCCAGCGTGGGATCACGCTCAAATCCTGAAAACGCTGAAAGCGCTGCCGGTTTACGGCCCGCTGTTCCCGGCGGTAGTGACCGCCAGCAGCAGTGATGAAGCTACCGTGGCGATGCGTGACGGCAGCAACATCGCGCTCAATCTGGCTGCGGTGCGCTGGGCGCGTCCATACAAGTCCGACACCTTACAGGGCGCCACTCCGCGCTCGGTTAGCCAGGTATTGCAGCCGGGCCAGCAGATCTGGGTACGCAAGGTCGACAACGACTGGCAGCTGGCTCAGGTGCCGGACGTCAACTCTTCGCTGGTATCGCTCGACCCGCATGACGGCGCAGTACGCGCGCTGGTTGGCGGTTTCGACTTCAATCTGAGCAAGTTCAACCGCGCAACCCAGGCGCTGCGCCAGGTCGGTTCAAATATCAAACCGTTCCTCTACACCGCCGCCATGGATCGTGGCCTGACGCTGGCGTCGATCCTCAACGATGTGCCGATTTCCCGCTGGGATGCCGGTGCCGGTGCCGACTGGCGCCCAAAAAACTCGCCTAATAGCTATGCCGGCCCGATTCGCCTGCGTCAGGGGCTGGGTGAGTCGAAGAACGTGGTGATGGTGCGCGCCATGCGCGCCATGGGCGTCGACTACGCCGCGGAATATTTACAGCGCTTTGGCTTCCCGGCTCAGAACATCGTGCACACCGAATCGCTGGCGCTCGGCTCGGCGGCCTTTACGCCGCTGCAGATGGTGCGCGGGTACTCGGTGATGGCTAACGGCGGCTTCCTGGTAGACCCGTACTTTATTACCCGCATCGAGGATGAAGAGGGGAATAAAGTCTTTGAAGCGAAGCCAAAAGTGGCCTGCCCGGAGTGCAATTTGCCGGTGATCTACGGCGAAACCAAAAAAGCGGTGGCGCTGAGTGAAGACAGCGTGGAAAACGTCGCAGTTTCGCAGGAAGGCACTAACCCTGTCGTGCCGAAACCGGAGCTGGAGCAGGTTCCTCAGCATAAGCAGGACGAACAGCCGGAGTATGCGCCGCACGTGATTAACACGCCGCTGTCGTTCCTGATCAAGAGCGCGATGAACTCCAACATCTTCGGCGAACCGGGCTGGATGGGTACCGGGTGGCGCGCCGGGCGTGACCTTAAGCGTAATGATATCGGCGGTAAAACCGGTACCACTAACAGCTCGAAGGATGCCTGGTTCTCCGGATACGGTCCTGGGGTGGTGACATCCGTGTGGATCGGCTTTGACGATCACCGCCGCGATCTGGGGCGCACCACGGCTTCCGGAGCGATTAAAGATCAGATCTCCGGCTATGAAGGCGGCGCCAAGAGCGCACAGCCAGCCTGGGATGATTACATGAAAGCGGCGCTGGACGGCGTTCCGCTGCAGCCGCTGACGCCGCCGGAAGGGGTGGTGACGGTGAAGATTGACCGCAGCACCGGCAAGCTGGCGAACGGCGGCGGCAATACCCGCGACGAATACTTTATCAACGGCACCCAGCCGACGGAGTATTCAGTGCATGACGTCGGCACCACGCTGATGGATAACGGCGAAAGCCACGAGCTGTTCTGATACAAAAATGCCGGGCAATCGCCCGGCATTTTTTTTAATACGTTACCCTGCCCTGCTTCACCAGCCACTCGCGCACCAGGAACAGCGCGCTGACGTTGCGCGCCTCGCGGAAATCCGGCTCCTCCAGCAGCGCCAGCAGATTGTTCAGCGGCCAGCGCATCTGCGGCAGCGGTTCAGGCTCGTCACCCTCCAGCTTTTCCGGATAAAGCCCTTCCGCCACCACGATATTCATCTGACTGGAGAAATAAGACGGCGCCATGGTCAGTTTACCCAGCTGCTCCAGCTGATGCGCGCCAAAGCCCGCCTCCTCTTTCAGCTCGCGGTTAGCAGCGTCAAAGGGTGTTTCACCCGGGTCGATCAACCCTTTCGGGAAGCCCAGTTCGTAGCTCTCCAGCCCGACCGCGTACTCCTGGATCAGGATCAGATGATCATCAATGATCGGCACGATGAGCACCGCTTCCCGGCCTGAAGATCGCATGCGCTCATAGACCCGGCGCTGGCCGTTGCTGAACTCAAGGTCGACCGATTCCACCGTGAACAGTTTCGATCGCGCTGCGACCTCAACATTAAGGATGGCAGGTTTTTGTAATTGTCTGGTCATAAGGGCCCCAGCGAAAAGCCAAAAAGTGAGCGTCATCCACCCGGCGAATTCAGGTGCTGACCGTGTTATTGTCCATTGTGCGGTAGCCGCCGCAGGAAACCAATCATCGCATGAATCATTTTACTTATTTATAACAAATCATTGTAAACATGAGAAAAATCTTTTAAAGAATGTCAATTATCAGACTAATAAATAGGAATATGCCGATACTTAAGTGGCCAAATGCCTGGTAACATCTATATCGGCCATGGTATACAATTATTCTAATTTTATGATTTTTAGCGCTATTTTTAATCACACAGCTGACAGCCAGCACTGTTTAAACTCGCCACAATTGGGTTAGATATGACACAGTCTTACGCGAGAACGTCGACAGGAGCATTGTGGCAGGAATGAGGGAAGCATGAGCACAATAGTCATCATATTGGCTGTAATGCTGGCCTGCTCGGTAACGGCAGGTTGTTTCTTTTGGTACGCTATGCGGCATCGCCCGCCGTTGGCGAAACCACTGCCATTCATAAGTCCCCCCTATCGCAAGCTGAGCAACGAAGAGCGCGCGGCGGTTGAACGCTACGTGGCGCAGTTGGGCAGCCAAAATCAGACTCTGCCCAGCGGAGCCAGCAGTTCGCCCGATCAGCTGGTGCTCACCTCGCAAAGCAACAATGTCTACCCCGTCACCCGCTCGATTACCCGCTACGGCCTCTCTACCGATGAACCCCACAAATGGCGCTACTACCTTGATGCCGTCGAAGTGCATTTGCCGCCGCTGTGGGAACAACATATCGCGGAAGAGAACTATGTTGAGCTGATCAAAACGCAAACCATTCCGTTGGTGATCTCACTCAATGGTCACTCGCTGACGCAGTACAGCTGGGAAGCGCCCGCGCTGACGCCAATGGTGCGCGCCACCGGGCAGAATGCCTCTATCCGTAAGGAAGAGGGCGAAAATATTGAGCTGCTAAGCGTGCGCAAAGAGAGTGCAGAAGAGTACGCGCTGAGCCGACCTGACGGCACGCGTGAAGCGGTCGCTATCTGTATCGCGCTGCTGCTGTTCTTTATCAGCCTGGTCGGGCCGATAGTGTTGATGCCCTGGCTGATGCTGGCGGGCGTTGCCATCATCGCGGTCAGTGCCTGGTTTATCTATCGCCGCCCAGGCGAAAATGATCTGCGCGAAATTCACTGCCTGCGCGGCGCGCCGAAGCGCTGGGGACTGTTTGGCGAATCTAATCAGGGGCAGGCCAGCAATATCTCGCTCGGCATTATCGACTTAATCTACCCGCCGCACTGGCAACCCTATGTCGCCCAGGACCTTGGCCAGACCACCGAAATTGATATCTACCTCAACCGTCAGGTGGTGCGCCAGGGGCGCTTCCTCTCGCTACAGGATGAGGTGCGCAACTTCCCTGTCCAGCGCTGGCGTAAAAACGTCGTGCTGGCGGTGGGTTCGCTGATCCTGCTGGCGCTGCTGATAAGCTGGATCCCGCTCAGCATGCCGCTGAAACTTAGCCTGGCGTGGATCAAAGGCACGGAAAGTTTGCAGGTTACCCAGGTCAGCGAGTTGGAAAAAGCCCCGCTGCACGTCGGTGACAGCCTGAAGGTAAACGGCAGCGGAATGTGTTCGATCCCGGCGACCTACCAGGGCAACCGTAGCTATGCGTTTATGCCGTTCGACTGTTCGGCCATGTACTGGAACAATGCGGAACCGCTGCCGCTGCCGCAGTCCGATATTATCGATAAGGCAACGGCGCTGCTGGACACCACCAGCATGCAGCTGCACCCGCAGTCCAGTACCGACCCGAAACTTAACCCGCAGCTGGCGACCGCCATTCAGAAGTCGGGCATGATCCTGCTGGATGACTTCTCCGATATCGTGCAGAAAACCCAGGATCTGTGCAGCCAGGAGCAGGACTGTGTGCGCCTGAAAAATGCGCTGGTCAACCTGGGGAACGCGAAAGACTGGCAAACGCTGGTGCACCGCGCTAACTCCGGCGCGCTGAACGGCATGAACGTGCTGCTGCGCCCGGTCAGTGCAGAAGCGCTGGAAAATCTGGTCAATACCGCCACCTCTTCCTTCTTCTACCGCGAAACGCGCCGTGCGGCAGAAGCGCTGAACAGCCCTCCCCCGGGTGGCTTCCTGATCCTCAGCGATGAGGGCCGTCAGTTCGTCAATCAGCCAGCACCGGCGGTCTCACTGTTTGATTACAACGCGCCGGACCAGTGGCCGGAACTGCAGCGGCTCTCCGGCATGCTGCTGCACACTCCGTTTAGCGCCAGCGGCATTATTACCAGCATCACCACCGATGCCAACGGCACGCGCCACATCGCTCTGCACAGTGAACCGGATAGCCTCACCCTGTGGCGCTATCTTGCCAGCAGTCTGTTACTGCTGGTGCTGGCGCTGAGCCTGGTGATTAACAGCCTGCTGGCGCTGCGCCGCATGCATCGCCACCGCGTGCGCCTGATGGAAATTCATCAGTATTATGAGAAGTGCTTTAACCACTCGCTCAGCGACATCCAGACCGTGCGGCCGATGTTCTGAGCATCGCCGCATCTGTGCTATTTTTAAGGCTGAGACTCTCCGCTTTACCTGCCTGAACACGTTGCGCGTGAGTATCCGCCGCAGCGCGCCTTGATTTATGGCGTTAGCCCCATATATAAGGTGAATCCAAAAAGGAACCCAGCGATGAAAGAGAAACCCACAGAAGGGGTGCGGCTTGATAAATGGCTCTGGGCCGCCCGCTTTTATAAAACCCGTGCTGCGGCACGCGAGATGATTGAAGGCGGCAAGGTGCATTACAACGGCCAGCGCAGTAAACCCAGCAAGCTGGTTGAAGTCGATGCTGAGCTGGTGCTGCGCCAGGGTAATGACCAGCGCACCGTGGTGATCGAAGGCATCAGTGATAAGCGCGGTCCGGCAGCGATTGCCCAGCAGCTGTATCGCGAGACGGCAGAAAGTATTGAAAAACGGGAAAAGGTCGCGCAGGCACGCAAAATGAATGCGCTCAGTATGCCGCACCCGGACCGACGCCCGGATAAAAAGGAGCGTCGCGACCTGATGAAATTTAAAAATTCTGGCGACGAATAACGCGCCATTAAAGAGAGAAAAACTTATGTCCCAGCAAGACCAGATGCACCGCTTCCTGTTTGAAAATCACGCCGTGCGTGGCGAACTGGTAGGTATTTCCCAGACCTGGCGCGAGATTATCGACGGCCACGACTACCCACAGCCGGTGCAGCAGGTGCTTGGCGAACTGCTGGTAGCGACCAGCCTGCTGACCGCCACCCTGAAGTTTGACGGCGACATCACGGTCCAGCTGCAGGGTGATGGCGCACTGAATATGGCGGTTATTAACGGTAATAATCAGCAGGAGATGCGCGGCGTGGCCCGTATGCAGGGCGAGATTGCTGACGGCAGCAGCCTGAAAGAGATGGTCGGTAACGGCTACCTGGTGATCACCATCTCGCCAAAAGAGGGTGAGCGCTATCAGGGCGTGGTTGGGCTGGAAGGCGAAACGCTGGCAGAGTGTCTTGAGGACTACTTCATGCGCTCTGAGCAGCTGCCAACCCGTCTGTTTATCCGCACCGGCGAAAGTGAAGGCAAAGCGGGCGCAGGCGGCATTCTGCTGCAGGTGCTGCCCGCGCAGGATGCCAGCCTGGATGAGTTCAACCATCTGGCGACGCTGACAGAAACCATCAAGACCGAAGAGCTGCTGGACCTGCCGGCGAACGAGGTGCTGTGGCGCCTGTTCCACGAGGAAGAAGTCACGCTGTTCGAGCCGCAAAACGTCTGCTTTAAATGCACCTGCTCGCGCGAGCGCTGTGGTGATGTGCTGAGCACGCTGCCGCCGGAAGAAGTGGATCAGATCCTGCAGGAAGACGGTGAGATCGACATGCACTGTGACTACTGCGGCAACCACTACGTCTTTGACAGCGTAGACATCGCGGCCATCCGTAATGATTCAGCTGCCGGTGACCAACAGGTTCACTGATCCCTTCGGGCCAGGTCTTCCTGGCCCTGCACTCTCCTGCTGTGCATAACAAACTTCTCGTAGCAAAAAAATGCGATACTTTCTATCGCCAATATGCCGAGTTTTCAACCATTTCATGCGCAATTCCACGATATTTATCACTGGCTTATCGCACTTACTTTAGTTAATAAATGAAACAAATCACGCCGCTTTACAGCGAATCGCGTGTCGCCTCTCATTTCTTCCTTTTGCCTCTTTCTCTGTCGTCTGACAGGTGTAAACTGCGCGCGATCGTCACGGTGCCAGCCGCCCGAATGTGCCAGGCATTACGGCAAAATCGTCGAAACACCCCTACATCTGCAGCAGTACAAAAAACCGACAAAGGAGCAGTAACATGCGCGCTAACGACCTGACCAAGCAGGACCTCGTTGCTTATGGCATCACTGATACGGTTGAGGTAGTTCATAACCCCGATTATGACACGCTGTTTAAGGAAGAAACCCAGCCCGGTTTACAGGGTTTTGAACGCGGAATAGTGACCCAATCAGGCGCGGTTGCCGTCGATACCGGTATTTTTACCGGCCGCTCGCCAAAAGATAAATATATCGTGCGCGATGACGTCACGCGCGACACGCTGTGGTGGAATGACCAGGGTAAAGGCAAGAATGACAATCAGCCGCTGTCGCAGGAGAACTGGCAGTCGCTGAAAAACCTCGTCACCACCCAGCTCTCTGGTAAGCGCTTATTTGTGGTCGATACCTGGTGCGGCGCCAACCCGGACAGCCGCCTGAGCGTGCGCTTTATTACCGAAGTCGCCTGGCAGGCCCACTTCGTCAAAAACATGTTTATCCGCCCGGATGCGCAGGGTCTGGCTGACTTTAAGCCTGACTTTGTGGTGATGAACGGGGCGAAATGCACCAACCCGGACTGGCAGGCTCAGGGGCTGCATTCAGAGAACTTTGTGGCGTTTAACCTGACGGAGAAAATCCAGCTGATTGGCGGTACCTGGTACGGCGGCGAGATGAAAAAGGGGCTGTTCGCCATCATGAACTACCTGCTGCCGCTTAAGGGCATTGCCGCGATGCACTGTTCGGCCAACGTCGGTGAAAAAGGCGATGTGGCGGTGTTCTTTGGCCTGTCCGGCACTGGCAAAACCACCCTGTCGACCGACCCGCAGCGCCAGCTGATTGGTGATGACGAGCATGGCTGGGACGACGACGGCGTGTTTAACTTTGAAGGCGGCTGCTACGCCAAAACCATCAAACTGTCCGAGCAGGCTGAACCCGAGATCTATCACGCTATCCGCCGCGACGCGCTGCTGGAAAATGTGGTGGTGCGCGCCGATGGAACGGTGGATTACGACGACGGCAGCAAAACCGAAAACACCCGCGTTTCCTACCCGCTCTACCACATCGACAACATTGTTAAACCGGTATCAAAAGCAGGCCATGCGAAGAAAGTGATCTTCCTGACCGCCGATGCCTTTGGCGTGCTGCCGCCGGTGTCGCGCCTGACGCCAGAACAGACGCAGTATCACTTCCTGTCCGGCTTTACCGCCAAACTGGCGGGCACCGAGCGCGGCGTAACCGAGCCCACCCCAACCTTCTCCGCCTGCTTTGGCGCCGCGTTCCTGACGCTGCACCCTACCCGGTACGCTGAAGTGCTGGTGAAGCGCATGCAGGCCGCGGGAGCGGAAGCCTGGCTGGTGAATACCGGCTGGAACGGCAGCGGCAAGCGCATCTCGCTGAAGGATACCCGCGCCATCATCAACGCGATCCTCAGCGGTGAAATCGCCGATTCGGAGACGGCAACGTTGCCGATTTTCAACCTTGAGATACCGCTGGCGCTGCCGGGCGTCGACAGCCACCTGCTCGATCCGCGCAACACCTACGCCAGCACCGCCGACTGGGAAGTGAAAGCCCGCGACCTGGCGCAGCGCTTTATCACCAACTTCGATAAGTTCACCGACACGCATGCCGGTGAGGCGCTGGTGAAGGCCGGACCTGCTCTCTGAAAATAATCACGGGGCGACCGAAAAAGAGGTCTGCCCCTACAACTGCAAGAATGCCGTAGGGGTCGACCCCTGAGGTATTCCCAGAAATGACATCCCTCGCTAAACGTCCGCTAACCGGTCTGAGCTCAGTCTGAGCACGCCGGAACGGCAAAAGACGCTCCCTGCGGGCCTCGGCACGCGGCATCCCTGCCGCGTGACGTCCGGCTTACCTCAGGCCAAGCTCATCCCCCACTCGCATCGTGCTCGCTGTGGGTTTCAAACCGCGACGCTGCGGCTTTGGGTGCAAGGAGGGAGGGCTGATTGCAGCAGGCCCACGGCCAGGGATGGCCGTGAGCCAGGCTACAGGGATGTATTCATGCCGGTGCGGAAAGCAGCCCTCCCTCCTGAAACCTGTCACCTCTCATACCGCGATAAAATCCAGATCAATTTTTGTGGGGATCCCTCATGGGTCGACCCTTTTTTCCGGTCGACCCATTTTGGCTTAAACCCAGCAGCCTTCTATCGCACATTACTCATTGTCCGACCTGACAAACTGCTAAAATAGGATCCCGACTTGGCTCTGGAAACACAGTGACGTGAAACGCCTGCTGCACCACACGCTTTATCTGTTTAACCCCGTTCACCTGCTGGCCTGCCTGGTGACGATAAATGGCTATCTTTTTCTGCACCCTTCCCTGCACCACGCATGGCACTCCGTGCCCGGTGTGATTGACGGTTTTACCACCTGGAAAAATGCCCTGCTGGTGTTTGGCCTGCTGGAGATCCCGCGCTTTATGCTCGGCCTGAGCCTGATGATTATCGGCTGTGGTTTACTGCTGCGCGCGCGCATCGCCTGGGCTTTCTCACTGCTGCTGCTGCTGGCGATGATGCTGTTTGAACTTAACAACCCGCATACGCGGCACCTGCTGCTGTACGCCACGCTCGGCAACACCCTGCTGCTGCTGTGGTTCTGGCGGCGCTTTCATCATGCCAGCCTGGCCGCAGGCAGCCTGTTTGCCCTGCTCAGCATCACCTCGCTGCTGCTGTATGGCGTACTAGGCTCGCTGTACCTCGGCGAAGAGTTCCGGCCACACATCAGCGATCTCACCATGGCGTTCTACTATTCAATCGTCAGTATGTCGACGGCAGGCTTTGGCGATATCGTGCCGCTCACCCCCCATGCGCGCCTGTTTACCGTCTCCATTATTCTGCTGGGCATCACGGTGTTTGCCACGTCGGTCAGCGTAATTATCGGCCCGGTGCTGGGCGGCAATATGAAAAGAATTATCAAAGGGAGGTTTACCCGCGTGATGCGTAAAAATCATTTTATTATCGCCGGTGCTACGCCGCTGGCGCACAGCGTCTATCTCGGCCTGAAGCAGCGCGGGGAAGCGTTAACGGTGATTGTACCGGAAGGGCTGGCGCACCAGTATCCGCCGGATACTGACCTGGTCATCGGCGATCCTTCCAGCTCGGAAGTGTTAACGGAGGCGGGATCGGCACACGCGAAGTTTATCCTCGCTCTGCGCAACGATGATTCGGAGAATGCGTTTATCGTGCTGGCGGCAAAAGAGGCGGGCGGTAGCGCAACGCGCACCATCTGCCTGGTGAACGACAGTCAGCATCTGCAGAAGATTAAGCGCGTGCAGCCCGATATTGTGATCTCTTTGCAGCTGCTGGGCAGTGAGTTCCTGGTGCGGACGTTAAGCGGGGAGACGATCGACAATGCGAAGATTGCCGAGCTGTTTTTTGGTCACGTTAACACGGATTAACCGGGCGCGGCATGCCACGCCCCTACCCGGTCTCCGATTACGCCACCGGGCCGGGCAGGCTGGCCGGAGGCAGCGGCAGGTAAGCACGAATGCGCAGACCGCCTTTATCGCTCTTGCCGATCTCCAGCGTTCCCTGATGCGCATCGATAATGCGTTGCACAATCGCCAGGCCGAGGCCGGTGCCGCTGGTACTGCGCGCGCTATCGCCGCGCACAAACGGCTGGAACAGATGCTTCAGCTGGTCCGGCTCAATGCCCGGGCCGTCATCTTCCACCTGGAACCAACCGCGCTGCAACTCGCGTCCGGAGCTGACTTTAATCCAACCGTTACCGTAACGGGCAGCGTTAACCACCATATTCGCCACGGCACGTTTGATGGCCAGCGGGTTGATATCCAGCATCAGCTCGGCGGACATCACCGCATTTTCAATTTCACGCTCGTAGCCGCTCTCTGCGGCCACCACTTCGCCCAGCACGCTGTTGAGGTCGGCACGCTCAAACTGCATCTCCTGGCCGGTGCGCAGATAGTCGATAAACTGTTCGATAATCGCATTACACTCTTCGATATCTTTGTTAATCGACTCCGCAAGGTAGCCGTCCTGCTCCGACATCATCTCGGTCGCCAGACGGATACGCGTCAGCGGCGTGCGCAGATCGTGACTGACCCCGGCCATCAGCAGGGTACGGTCATCGGCCAGCTGCTTAACGCCGGAAGCCATCTGGTTAAAAGCCCGGGTAACTGAACGCACCTCGGACGCGCCATACTCGCGCAGCGGCGGCGGAATAATCCCTTTACCCACCTGCAGCGCAGCATGCTCCAGCTCCACAAGGGGTCGGTTCTGGATGCGGATAAACAGCCACGCACCGCCAATCGCCAGCAGCATGATCGCCAGCGTGTAGCGGAACAGCGGCGAGAAATCGCCCTGATGGATTTCAGTCAGCGGCACGCGCACCCAGATATCGGGCGACAGCCAGGTTTTCAGCCAGACCACCGGTGAGTTTTTATTCACCTCGACGCGCACATCGGTCGGGCCACCGAGCTGCTGCGCCATCTGCTGGCTGAGGAATTCGTAGTGTTGCGCCCAGCGTAATCCGCTCTCTTCCGCCGCCGCATTGGTATACAGCGAAATGCCCAACTCGCGGTATATCTCACGGCGAAATGCCGGCGGCACTTCCAGCTGCGTGCCATCTTCCAGCTGCAGCCGGTCGGTCATCAACATGCGCACTTCATACGCCAGCACTTTGTTAAACTGCTGCAGGCTGGGCAGTATGGCAAAGTTAAGCACCACCAGATAGGTCGTTACCAGGCTGACAAACAGCAAGGTAACGATCAACAGTAGCGTGCGGGCAAATGAACTGCGGGGAGAGAAGCGGAGTCGCCTCATGCCTTACTGCCGTCCGGCACGAAGACATAACCCAGGCCCCAGACGGTCTGGATGTAGCGCGGATGGGCCGGATCTTCTTCCACCATGCGGCGCAGGCGGGAGATCTGCACGTCGATAGAACGCTCCATCGCACTGTACTCGCGGCCACGCGCCAGGTTCATCAGCTTGTCACGCGACAGCGGTTCACGCGGGTGGCTGACCAGCGCTTTCAGTACCGCAAACTCACCGCTGGTCAGTGGCATAGGCTCATCTTCACGGAACATCTCACGCGTGCCGAGGTTCAGCTTGAACTTACCAAAGGCAATCACCGCCTCTTCCTGCGAAGGGGCGCCCGGCAGCTCATTGGCCTGACGGCGCAGCACGGCACGGATACGCGCCAGCAGCTCACGCGGGTTGAAAGGCTTCGGAATGTAGTCATCCGCGCCGATTTCCAGCCCGACGATACGGTCCACTTCTTCACCTTTCGCGGTCACCATAATGATCGGCATCGGGTTACTCTGGCTGCGCAGACGGCGGCAGATCGACAGGCCATCTTCGCCCGGCAACATCAGGTCCAGCACCATCAGATGGAAGGATTCACGCGTCAGCAGACGGTCCATCTGCTCGGCATTTGCCACGCTACGCACCTGGAAACCCTGTTCGGTCAGATAGCGTTCCAGTAGCGCACGTAAACGCATGTCATCATCGACCACCAGGATTTTGTAATTTTCTTGCATTGAGTGACTCCCAAAGGCGCTATTGCCTGAGCTGGTATTTTCAAAAAAGATGCCTGAATGTAACAGTCAATAATGGTTTATATTGTAGCCGAAATTGTTACAAAGCATATTAAACAGCAGCTTATCTTGAAATTCTGGCAAAAAACCACGGCTGAAGCACAAAGTTCACGCGCGGTATTTGTCAGAACAAACAAGCAGTAACGTTCGGGGATAATTCGCAATGCGTGATTTGCATCCGCACGCCGGGCATCACAAAATAGCGGGCAAACCGCGACGATGATGGCTGAACGATGAAAACAAAACTGATTACCCGTGAAGGCTACAATCTGCTAAAGAAAGAGCTGGATTTTCTCTGGCGCGAAGAGCGCCCGGAAGTGACGAAGAAGGTGACCTGGGCGGCCAGCCTTGGCGACCGCAGTGAAAACGCCGACTATCAGTACAACAAGAAGCGCCTGCGGGAAATTGACCGCCGGGTGCGCTACCTGACCAAGTGCCTGGAGCAGCTGCGCATCGTCGATTACAGTCCGCAGCAGGATGGCAAAGTGTTCTTTGGCGCCTGGGTGGAAGTGGAGAATGACGACGGGGAGATCAAGCGTTTTCGCATCGTCGGCTATGACGAAATTTTTGGCCGTAACGATTACATCTCCATCGACTCACCGATGGCGCGCGCCCTGCTAAAGAAGGAGGTCGGCGATGCCGCCACCGTGCAAACGCCGGTCGGTGAAGCGCTGTGGTACGTCAACGACATCCGCTACGTTAAAGAATCCTAATCCGCACCGCGGCGGCCTGTTTTTACCCAAAATAATTCGAGGTGCAGGAAGGCGGCAAATGAGCGACAAATCGGTCGGGAACCGATTTGAGCAACGCTGGCCGGAGGCTGAGCCTCAGGGATGAGGCTCACTAATCCCGATGAGCTTACATAAGTAAGTGATTCGGGTGAACGAATGTAGCCAACGCGCCTGCGGCTTGAAGTATGAAGGGTAAAGTAGCATTCTGCCGCTGCAATCCGTATAACTGTTGCCAATTTCTTAAGCCATTAAAGTATCCCAATGATGAAAGATTCGCTGAGCCGCCTGATTGCAAGTGAACTGCAGGCCCGAGCTGAACAGGTTGAAGCCGCTGTTCGCCTGCTGGACGAAGGTAATACCGTGCCGTTTATCGCACGTTATCGTAAGGAAGTGACCGGCGGGCTGGACGACACCCAGCTGCGCCAGCTGGAAACCCGCCTTGGCTACCTGCGCGAACTCGCTGACCGCCGCCAGTCCATTCTGAAATCCATCGCCGATCAGGGCAAACTGACCGACGAGCTGGCCGCGGCGATTAACGCCACGCTGAGCAAAACCGAACTCGAAGATCTCTACCTGCCGTATAAACAGAAGCGCCGCACGCGCGGGCAGATCGCCATTGAAGCCGGTCTGGAACCGCTGGCCAACACGCTGTGGCAGGAGCCAAAACACGATCCTGAGCAGCTGGCTGTGGGCTATGTTGACGCCGATAAAGGCGTTGCCGACAGCAAAGCGGCGCTGGATGGCGCGCGCTATATCCTGATGGAGCGCTTTGCCGAAGACGCCAGCCTGCTGGCAAAAGTGCGTGAATACCTGTGGAAAAATGCTCACCTCGTCTCCCGCGTGGTTGACGGCAAGCAGGAAGAAGGCGCGAAATTCCGCGACTACTTTGACCATCACGAAGCCCTGTCCGGCGTGCCTTCCCACCGCGCACTGGCCATGTTCCGTGGCCGCAACGAAGGCATCCTGCAGCTGTCGCTGAATGCCGACCCGCAGTTTGACGAGCCGCCGCGTGAAAGCCACGGCGAACAGATTATTACCGAGCACCTCAACCTGCGTCTCAACAACGCTCCGGCCGATGCCTGGCGTAAAGCCGTGGTGAGCTGGACCTGGCGCATCAAAGTGCTGCTGCACCTCGAAACCGAGCTGATGGGCACGGTGCGCGAGCGGGCGGAAGACGAAGCGATTAACGTGTTTGCCCGCAACCTGCATGACCTGCTGATGGCGGCCCCGGCCGGGATGCGCGCCACTATGGGTCTCGATCCGGGCCTGCGTACCGGCGTGAAAGTAGCGGTAGTGGATGCGACCGGCAAGCTGGTTGCCACCGATACCATCTACCCGCACACCGGGCAGACCGCCAAAGCGGCGGCGACAGTGGCCGCGCTGTGCACCAAACATAACGTTGAGCTGGTGGCCATCGGTAACGGCACCGCCTCACGCGAAACCGAGCGTTTCTACATTGAGGTGCAGAAGCAGTTCCCGCAGGTGAAAGGCGAGAAAGTGATCGTCAGCGAGGCGGGCGCGTCAGTCTATTCCGCCTCTGAACTGGCGGCGCTGGAGTTCCCGGACCTGGACGTTTCGATTCGTGGTGCGGTATCCATTGCCCGCCGTCTGCAGGATCCGCTCTCCGAGCTGGTGAAGATCGACCCTAAATCCATCGGCGTGGGCCAGTACCAGCATGACGTGAGTCAGAGCCAGCTGGCGAAGAAGCTGGATGCGGTAGTGGAAGACTGCGTAAACGGCGTAGGCGTGGATCTGAACACCGCTTCAGTGCCGCTGCTGACCCGCGTGGCCGGCCTGAGCAAAATGATCGCGCAGAATATTGTCAGCTGGCGTGATGAGAACGGCCGCTTCCAGAACCGTCAGCAGCTGCTAAAAGTGGGCCGCCTTGGACCGAAAGCCTTTGAGCAGTGCGCGGGCTTCCTGCGCATCTCACAGGGCGATAACCCGCTGGATGCCTCCACGGTGCACCCGGAAGCGTACCCGGTGGTGGAGCGCATTCTCGCCGCCACCGAACAGGCGCTGAATGAGCTGATGGGGAACCCGTCCGTGCTGCGCGACCTGCGCGCGGTCGATTTCACCGACGAGCGTTTCGGCGTGCCAACCGTCAGCGATATCATCAAAGAGCTGGAAAAACCGGGGCGCGATCCGCGTCCAGAGTTCAAAACCGCCCAGTTTGCCGACGGCATTGATACCATGAACGATCTGCTGCCGGGCATGGTGCTGGAAGGCTCCGTCACCAACGTCACCAACTTCGGCGCGTTCGTCGATGTCGGCGTGCATCAGGACGGCCTGGTACATATCTCCTCCCTCTCCGACAAGTTTGTTGATGATCCGCATAAAGTGGTGAAAGCCGGGGATATCGTCAAAGTGAAGGTGATGGAAGTGGATCTGCAGCGCAAGCGTATCGCCCTGACCATGCGCCTGGACGAGCAGCCGGGTGAAACCAACGCGCGTCGTGGCGGCGGTAGCAGCGCGGCTAACGGCCGTGACAATGCGCGCCCGGCAAAAGGCAGCAAGCCACGCCCGGCCGCGCAGCCCGCCGGTAACAGCGCGATGGGCGATGCCCTCGCCGCCGCGTTTGGTAAAAAGAGCTAAACCTCAGGGCGGGCTGCCAGGCCCGCCCTTTTTTGCAAAAAATCGCTCCCGTTCTCCGCTATAACCTTGCTCAATATCAATGTGAGCAATAATCATTCTCATTAAAATTCATTGTCTCACCATCAAGTCCATCACGTCAGCAGGCCAGGACAATGCAACTGATCCCCCAGCACAGCTACCGGATTACCGGTTTTTCTCCCACGCTCAGCGCAGCTTTTCGCCAGAAAATGATGGCGCAGGGCCTGCTGCCCGGCACCTGCTTTACCCTGGTGCGCGTGGCGCCGCTCGGCGACCCGCTGCATATCGAAACCCGCCGTACCAGCCTGATGCTGCGCCGCAAAGAGCTTGCCCTGCTGCAGCTTGAAGCCATTGAAGCCGGGGATGAAGCATGTTGAAAAACTCTACTCTCGCCCTGACCGGTAACCCAAACGTCGGCAAAACCACCCTGTTTAATCAGCTGACCGGCGCTCGCCAGCGCGTCGGCAACTGGGCGGGCGTCACGGTTGAGCGTAAAGAGGGGCGCTTTACCACCGCACAGCATCAGGTGAAGCTGGTCGATCTGCCCGGCTGTTACTCGCTGACCACCCTCTCGGAGCAGGCCTCGCTGGATGAGCAGATCGCCTGTCAGTACCTGCTGAGCATGGAGGCTTCGCTGGTGATCAACGTGGTGGATGCCAGCAATCTGGAGCGCAACCTCTACCTTACGCTGCAGCTGCTGGAGATGGGGCTACCTTGCATCATCGCGCTCAACATGCTGGACATGGCCGAAAGCCAGCAGCTCAGAATAGACATTGCAGCGCTGGAGCAGGCGCTGGGATGCCCGGTAGTACCGCTGGTCTCCACACGCGGGCGCGGGATTGATCGGCTGAAACAGGCCATTGATCATTACCCACCTCGCTGCACGCAGATCGCTGTCGCCTACCCTGCTGCGGTGCAACAGGCGGTAGCACAGCTGGCTGCGGCCATGGCGGCCCCCCTCTCGCCGGCGCAAAAAAAGTGGCTGGCGCTGCAAATGCTGGAAGGGGATATCTGGAGCCAGCAGCAGGCCGTGGATGCCGCCCGGCTGCTGCCCGCCGTATCCCGGCAGGCAGGAGCAGACGTGGCGCAAAGCATCGTCAGCAGCCGCTATCAGACGATTGAAACCCTGTGCTGCCAGGCCATTCAGCAGCAGGGAACGCGCAAGGGGGTGTCACAGCATCTCGACCGCCTGACGATGAACCGCTGGCTTGGTCTGCCCTTCTTCCTGCTGGTGATGTACCTGATGTTTTTCCTCGCCATTAATCTCGGCGGTGCGCTACAGCCGCTGTTCGACCTCGGGTCGGCGGCGCTGTTTATTCAGGGTACGCAGTGGCTGGGCATCACGCTGCACCTGCCAGAATGGCTGACGCTGTTTCTGGCGCAGGGGATTGGCGGTGGTATCAATACGGTGATGCCGCTTATCCCCCAGATCGGCATGATGTACCTGTTTCTCTCACTGCTGGAAGATTCTGGCTATATGGCGCGTGCCGCCTTTGTGATGGACCGCTTGATGCAGGCGCTTGGCCTGCCGGGGAAATCTTTCGTGCCGCTGATTGTCGGCTTTGGCTGCAATGTCCCGTCAGTCATGGGTGCGCGCACGCTTGATGCCCCGCGTGAGCGCCTGATTACCGTGCTGATGGCGCCGTTTATCTCCTGCGGGGCACGCCTGGCTATCTTCGCGGTGTTTGCGGCAGCGTTCTTTGGTCAGCGCGGGGCGCTGGTTGTATTCAGCCTTTATCTGCTCGGCATGGGTGCCGCTATCGCGACCGGCCTGCTGCTCAAGCATACGCTGATGCGCGGCGCGGCCAGCCCGTTTGTGATGGAGCTGCCCACATGGCACGTTCCGCACCTTAAAAGTCTGCTGTTACAGACGTGGCAGCGTCTGCGCGGCTTTGCGCTGCGCGCGGGCAAAGTGATTGTGCTGGTCAGCGTCGTGATTGGCGGGCTGAACAGTTTTACCTTCAGCGGTCAGCCGGTCAGTAACCTCAACGACTCGGCCCTCGCCAGCGTCAGCCGCACGCTGACCCCGCTGCTGTCGCCGATTGGCGTGCAACGCGATAACTGGCAGGCGACCGTCGGGCTGCTGACCGGGGCAATGGCGAAGGAGGTGGTGGTCGGCACGCTCAACACGCTCTACACCGCAGAAGCGCTGCAGCGGCAGCCGTTTGACGCGGCGCAGTTTAGCCTGATCGATCAGCTCAAGGAGGCCGCCGTGCAAACCTGGCAAAGCGTGCGGGCGACGTTCAGCCTCAGCGTGCTGGCGAACCCGATTGAAGCCAGTAAAGGCGATGCCGAAATGGCCAGCGGTGCGATGGGTACCATGCACAGTAAATTTGCCAGCGATGCCGCCGCCTACAGCTACCTGATCTTTGTGCTGCTGTATGTCCCTTGCGTCTCGGTGATGGGAGCCATCGCGCGCGAAAGCAGCGCCCGCTGGATGCTCTTCTCTGTCGTGTGGGGCATCGATCTGGCGTACTCACTCTCTGCCCTGTTCTATCAACTTGCCCGTTTTGACCAGCACCCGCGTAGCAGCCTGCTGATCATCGCCAGCGTGATACTGATTAATGCGTTACTGCTGCTAGTCCTGCGACGCATCCGCATCCGGCCGGGGCTAATCCCGGTAAAAAATGGGGTGAGCGGCTGCTCTGGTTGCGCAAAAAGCGACAATTGCCACTGATGTAAGTTGCGATTTTGTGACCAGCGTCTACAGTGAAAAATAACGCCTGATTTTTCACCTGCGGTGGCAGCCGAAATAAAAATGGATATTATCAATAACTTAATAGATAAGATCTACGAATACGCATTTCCGCCATCGTACCTGCAGCGCCTGCATACGCTGATTGACGAGGCGCGGGCGCAGATTCATCAGCAGCGAAAAGCCCACTGGGATGAAAACGATGTGGTGCTGATCGCCTATGCCGACCAGTTTCATCAGGACGATACCCCTACCCTGACCACCTTCTCACGCTTCTATCAGCAGCATTTACAGTCCAGTTTTAACCTGGTTCACCTGCTGCCCTTTTTCCCCTATTCATCCGACGACGGCTTCTCGGTGATAGATTATCACCAGGTTAATCCCCGGTGCGGCAGCTGGCAGGAGATCGCCGAGCTGCACCAGCACACGCGCCTGATGTTCGATTTTGTCTGCAATCATATGTCCGCGCACAGCGCCTGGTTCGCGCACTATCTGGCGCAGGATCCCGGCTGGGATGACTTCTTTATCAGCATACCCCCCGCCACCGATTTAACAGCCGTGACCCGCCCACGCACCTCGCCGCTGCTGACGCCGTTTACCATGGCCGACGGCGAAACGCGTTATATCTGGACCACCTTTAGCGCGGACCAGATCGACCTGAACTTCGCCAATCCACAAGTGCTGATCGCTATGGTTAACGTGCTGCTCGACTACCTGAAAAAAGGTGCCGACTATGTGCGGCTGGATGCCGTGGGCTATATGTGGAAAACCCCCGGCACCTCCTGCATCCATCTGGAGAAAACCCACCAGCTGGTGAAACTGTTCCGCGCCATTGCCAACGAAGTCGCCCCAGGCACCGTGGTGGTAACGGAAACCAACGTGCCGCACAAAGACAATATCAGCTACTTCGGCAACGGCCGCGATGAAGCGCAGATGGTGTACCAGTTTTCCCTGCCGCCGCTGGTGCTGCACGCTATTCACTACGGTTCCGCGCGCGCACTGCGCCAGTGGGCGGCCTCGCTCGACAGCAGCGGTGGCAGCACCACCTTTTTCAACTTCCTCGCTTCGCACGACGGCATCGGCCTGAACCCGCTGCGCGGCATCCTGCCGGAAACCGAAATTGTCTCGCTGGTGCGCGATCTGGCGATGGAAGGCGCGCTGATCTCCTATAAAAATAATCCTGACGGCAGCACCAGCCCGTATGAAATCAACGTCACCTATATGGATGCGCTGAACCAACGGGATGACGATGACGATACCCGCCTGCAGCGCTTTCTGCTGGCGCATGCCCTGCTGCTGGCCTTCCCCGGCGTGCCGGCGATTTATATCCAGAGCATTCTCGGCTCGCGCAATGATATGGAGGGGGTAAAAGCAGCGGGGCATAACCGGGCGATTAACCGGCAGAAATATGCCGTCAGCGACATTGAGCAGGCGCTGAGCGAGACCGATTCCCTGCGCTACCGGGTGTGGTATGCGCTCAGCCAGCTGGTGCAGGTGCGTAAACGCCAGCCCGCGTTCCATCCGGATAACCCGATGCATATCGCCGACAGCGATAATTCACTGCTGGTGATGCAGCGCCAGGCGCGGGACGAAAAAGAGAGCCTGTGGTGTGTCTACAACCTGAGTGGCAAAACGGTAAGCTATACCCTGCCGGAAGCGCGCTGGTATCGCGATGTGGCGAATGATGAGCGGGTGGATGGGCATCAGGGGCTGGAACTGGCGCCGTGGAGCTTTCGCTGGCTGAAAATCTAAAATACTGCCCACCCGCGGTGGGCAGGAGATCGATTACTTGTACACTTCAGCCAGGGCGTGAGTATGGTCGCCTTCATCTGCGGCGATAATCACGAAATACTTGCCGCCCTTCTCATCGGCCTTTTTTGACAGGTGTTTTTTCGCATCCATCGGATCGAGCGTTGAGTTGGTGGTCACGGTGCCGACTTTTTCCAGCTTCATCTCAGCCGCTTTTTCGCGCGAAATCTCTTGCGCAGCGCTGGCGTTGAAGGTGAATGCGGCGGTGACGAGCAGAGTGGTAACAGCAATAATCTTTTTCATCCTGGATCCTCTCCTTAGGCCAAAACTTCGGTTTGTCTGACAGCGCCGTGCGCTGCCGTTAAACAGTATTGTTGCTGTCGCGAAGTGCGGCAACTGACAAAATTGTTGCAAGTAGTAACTATTGCAACGTTTATCAACGTATTGGCGACGCAAACTCCAGCACTTCACGACAAAAATCATCCGGATGGGAGATAAAGGGTGCATGAGCAGCTTTGGCGATAATGTGACTGCGGCTGTGCGGCCAGCGCTCATCCAGCAGCGCGGCAATCTTACGCGGCACCAGGCCATCGAGTGCGCCGTACAGCCTGAGCAGCGGCATTTGCAGCACGATCATCGCTGCGCGCAGATCGGCGGTACGCAGGATCTCCAGCCCGCCGTTTAACACCTGCGGCGTCGGCATCGGCTGTTCCAGCACCACGCCTTTCAGCAGGCGTGCATCCTGGCGCGCGCTCTCGGTGCCCAGGGTTTGCAGCGCCAGAAAACGCTCCACGGTGCGCTGGAAATCTTCGCTGAGCTGCTGCTGGAAGCCGCTCAGGGTTTCCGGCCTGATGCCCGGCCACTGCGGTTGTGCGCTGAAGCAGGGGGAGGAAGCCACGCTAATCAATCCGCTGACGCGCTCAGGGTGGCTCAGCGCCAGCTGGCTCGCCACCAGTCCACCCAGTGACCAGCCGAGCCACATAGCGCGTTCAGGTGCCTGCGGCAGAATCGTCGCGACCATCTCATCCAGCGTCATCGCCGGAAAATTCCGGCTGCGTCCATAGCCCGGCAGGTCAACGAGGTGCAGGCAAAAATGTGCGCTGAGCCGCTCGCTGATGCAATGCCACACGCCCGCATTCAGCCCCCATCCGTGCAGCAGCACAAGATGGCGATCTCCCTGTCCAATTGTCTCCCAGTGCAGTGCCGTCATGAGTTAGGGTCCTGTTTTTGCTTATGAGGTCGCTATGCTACCAATGCCGGCTGTCTGTTGGCTATGCCAGATGCCGCTCGCTGTGGCCGCCCACGGGATCTGCAGCATTTGTCTGCGGGGGTTACCGCTGCGCCGCCACTGCTGCCCGCGCTGCGGATTAGGCCACCATGGCGGCCTGCACGAGTGTGGCCGCTGCCTGCGCCGCCCGCCGCCCTGGGGAGCGCTGCTTGCGGTCACGCCCTGGCAACCGCCACTCAGCCAGCTGGTGAATCGCCTGAAGTTTTATCACGGCACCGCACAGGCGGTAATGCTGGCGCGGCTAATACTGCTAAGCTGGTTAATGCGGCGGCGGGACCACGGGCTGATGCGCCCCTCCCTGCTGCTGAGCGTGCCGCTGCATCATCACCGGGCATGGCGGCGTGGCTATAATCAGTTAGAGGATATCGCCCGCGCGCTGGCGCGCTGGACGCCGTGCCAATATCTGCCGCATGCGCTAACGCGGGTGCGCGCTGGAAAAGTGCAGCATCGCCTGGGGGCTCTCGCCCGGCGAAAAAACCTGCGCGGTGCGTTTCGGCTTGAAACGCAGGTGCGCGGTCACCATATCGCCTTACTGGACGATGTGGTCACCACCGGCAGTACCGTGGCTGAGATCAGCCGCATTTTGCTGGCCCAGGGCGCAGCCAGCATACAGATATGGTGCCTGTGCCGAACCTTGTAGAGCGTCGGTGATGGGCGTATTATAACCAACGAAATTAGTCAACTATTGAGCAATCGCCATGATCCTAATTACCGACTCTGCACAAGAGCACTTCTCAAAATTGCTGTCAAAGCAGGAAGATGGCACCCAAATTCGCGTATTCGTGATTAATCCGGGTACGCCGACCGCAGAGTGCGGCGTCTCCTACTGCCCGCCCGATGCAGTAGAAGCGACGGATACCGAACTAAAGTTCGAGAAGCTGTCCGCCTTCGTTGACGCGCTCAGCGCCCCTTATCTGGAAGACGCGGAAATCGACTTCGTCACCGATAACCTGGGTTCACAGCTGACGCTGAAAGCGCCAAACGCCAAAATGCGTAAAGTGAACGACGACGCGCCGTTGGTCGAGCGCGTTGAGTACCTGCTGCAGGCCCAGATTAACCCGCAGCTCGCCAGCCACGGCGGCAAAGTCTCGCTGATGGAAATCACCGATGAAGGCTTCGCCATCCTGCAGTTTGGCGGCGGCTGTAACGGCTGTTCCATGGTCGACGTGACCCTGAAAGAGGGCATCGAAAAAGAGATGCTGGCCGCCTTCCCTGAGCTGAAGGGCGTGCGTGACCTCACCGAGCACCAGCGCGGCGAGCACTCCTTCTACTGATTGACCTCGTTATCTAGCGGGATGGGCCTGCCCATCCCCTACACTCCATTCCCCTCATCCTGGCCCTTTTCCCGTCTCAGCGCGCCTACCCCCGCTGCGATTGAGTGTGGATCTTTCAGCTTACACGTGTACACTGAAATCAGTTTCCCTAACCTACAGGTCATCATGTTGAATACTACTGGCAGAAGAGTTGTTATCACCGGCATGGGTCTGATTGGCCCATTGGGCAACGGCGTGGCAGGCAGCTGGCAGCGGCTGATCGCCGGGCAGTCCGGCATTCGTCATCTCGATGAAGAGGCGCACGGTGACACCGCCATTCGCGTGGGCGGGCAGGTTCAGTCTGTCGCTCAGGACCCCGAGTACGGCTTTGATATCGATGCGTTAATTCCCCCAAAGGAGCAGCGTAAAGCTGACCGCTTTATCCATCTGGCGCTGGCCGCCGCTGAAGAAGCGATAAGCCAGGCGGGGCTGCACACTCTGGCGGAAGCGGCAAAACTGCGCACCGCGACGATTATTGCCACCGGCATTGGTGGCTTTCACGCCATCAATAATGCGGTGAAAACCGTGGCGGAGAAAGGCAGTCGCAGGCTGTCACCGTTTACCATTCCCTCATTTATCGCCAACCTTGCCTCGTCGCATGTGGCGATCAAATACGGCTTTAAAGGCATCTTAGGCACGCCAGTTTCTGCCTGTGCGGCCAGCATTCAGAGCATCGGCGATGGTTTCCGCGCTATTCGCTATGATGAGGCGGATATCGCCGTGGTTGGCGGCAGTGAGTCCTGCATTAACCCGGTATCGCTCGGCGGCTTCCAGGCGGCACGCGCCCTCTCAACCGCCTTTAACCACCATCCAGAGCAGGCCTCACGACCGTTCGATCAGCGCCGCGACGGTTTTGTGATGGGTGAAGGCGCCGGGATGCTGGTGCTGGAAGAGCTGAGCAGCGCACAGCAGCGCGGCGCCACTATTCTGGCGGAAGTGGTCGGCTACGGCACCACGTCGGATGCATACCATATCACTGCCGGGCCGGAAGATGGTGAAGGCGCAGCCAGGGCAATGAGCATTGCGCTGCAGCAGGCGGGGATGACGGGCAGCGATATCGATTATATCAATGCGCACTCGACCTCCACCCCGGTCGGCGACCTCGCGGAGATGAATGCGTTACGCCGCGTGCTCGGTGACGGGGCGAAAACCGCAATCTCCTCCACCAAATCCGCCACAGGTCACCTGCTGGGTGCGGCGGGTGCAGTGGGCGCCATCTTCTCACTGCTGGCAATGCGCGACGGTATTGCCCCGCTATCGCTGAATATTTCCCAGCTCGACAGCGGTGCTGAAGGGTTAAACGTGGTGCAGAATGAGGCGCGCCGGATGCCGATCGGCAGCACGCTGGTGAACGGGTTTGGCTTCGGCGGGGTGAATGGCTCGGTGATATTTAAAGCCTTTACGCCTTAAACCAGGGCGGACCGAAACAGAAGGTCCGCTGTAGGGGACGACCTTCTGTTCCGGTCGTCCCGTGTTGAGGGTTTGCAACAGTCAGGATGAAGACCTTCTGTTCCGATCGTCCCGTGTTGAGGGTTTGCAACGGTCAGGATGAAGACCTTCTGTTCCGGTCGTCCCGTGTTCAGCTTTTACGCCGCTTATCCAAATCCTTAATCAAGCGGTTGACTCTCGGGTCGGCAAACATCGCCTCCTGCGTCACGCTCAGCTTGCGCCGCCAGTTCGGGTATTGATCGGTGGTGCCCGGCACATTGACCGGTTTTTCCATATCCAGCCAGTCCTCCGGCTGTAACCCCAGTAAGGCGCTATTGCTGTCGGCGATAAAGCGCTGCATGCCGCGATTAAGCGTTGCCGTCATCGCCATTTTCGCCGCCTGGCTACCGCAGCTTTTCGGCACGCAGCCATAGCGGTGCAGCGCGTTTAACAACGCCTGCTTCTGCCGCGTACGGTCAGCGTACAGCTTGCTCAGCACCACCTTATCCGGATAGAGGCCCAGGGTTTCGCCGAGAGTGAGATCCCCGGCGCTCCAGAAGCCGCGCAGCGTCGGCAGGTCGTGCGTGGTCGCACTCGCCATCGACTGACGTGGCCACGCCGCTGGAGAACGGTAGCGGTCCATCCCCTCCTGCTCGAAATAGAGCACCTTCCACGAATAAACCCCGTTATCGCGCAGCTTGCTGACAATTTCCACCGGCACCGTGCCGAGATCTTCGCCGATCACCATGCACTGATGGCGCTCGCTTTCCAGCGCGAGGATCGCCATCAGATCGTCAACCGGGTAGTAGACGTAGGCGCCGAAGTTAGCGGTCTCGCCGTAGGGGATCCACCACAGGCGCAGCAGCGACATCACATGATCGATACGCAGCGCGCCGCAGCTTGCCATATTGGCGCGCAGCAGATCGATAAACGGCTGATAGCCGCGTGCCGTCATCACGTGCGGATCCATCGGCGGCAAGCCCCAGTTCTGACCCAGCGGACCGAGGATATCCGGCGGTGCACCGACCGAAGCCTTCAGGCGATAGAGCTCGCGATCGCTCCAGGTCTCCGCGCCCCCCTCCGCCACGCCGACCGCTAAATCGCGATACAGGCCAATCGGCATCTGCTGCTGCTGGCACTGCTGCCAGCACTCATCGAACTGGCGATTCGCCAGCCACTGCAGCCACAGCCAGAACTGCACCTCATCAGGGTTATCGCGGCTGAACTGCTGCACCGCCTCACTCTGGCCGTGCTGATAGTCGGCGGGCCACACCGGCCAGCCCCAGCGGCTGGCATCTTCCTTCAGCATCGCCGCGTGCAAAGCATCGTAGGTCGCCTGCGAAAACAGGCTCTCGCCGCCGTCGGCAACAAACTGCGCGAAGTGCTGGCGGGTGGCATCCTGCTCATCGCGCTGGCGGAAAGATTGCCAGGCGTGACGCAGCCCTTGCAGCTTCAGCTCGCCCACCGTGGCGTAATCCACCCACTCGGTGTCGCGCGCCTTTTTTAACGCCTGCTGGGTATTTTTCTGCTGCCACCAGCGCTGGGCGGCAGCGCTGTGCTGGAAATCAGGCACTGCCGCGACGTCGATATACATCACGTTAAGCCAGCGCCGTGATGAGGGGCTGTAAGGGCTGGCGTTTTCCGGCATCGCCGGATAGAGCGCATGCACCGGGTTGAGGCCGATAAATGCCCCCCCGCGCTGCGCAATATCTGTCACCATGCGTTTCAGATCGCTGAAATCCCCCATCCCCCAGTTGTGCTGCGAGCGCAGGGTGTAGAGCTGCACGGTGGCGCCCCACAGTTTCTGCCCGCGCTTGAGTTCTGCCGGCTCATAACAGCGCCTGGGTGCGATAATAATCCGGCACGGCCACTGTTTTTTGCCCTGACGCAGCAGCAGCTGATGGTAGCCGTTGGGCAGATTCTGCGGCAGGCGAATCTGCTCGCCGCCGTTCACCTCGCCGTAAAACTCGCGTCCTTTTTCACTGGTAAAACACCACTGAAAGCGCCCTTTGCCGCCAATCTCCAGGCGCTGCTCGCGCTTTTTCAACAAAACTTTGCAGGGCGGCAGTGGCGCATCCTCACTCTTCAGCGGCTCACTCATCGCCGCCAGCAGCTTCTCACGCGTCTCCCGGCTGACCGCTTCCGGCTGGCCGAAGGCGTTAATATATTTGGCTGAAATACCGGCCGCCGCGGCGGCCTGCTCAAACTTCTTTGCATCCATAAGCGCTCCTTAGCGTTTTGCCTGCCAGATACGCTGCTGGTAGTCGCGTACCGCACGGTCCGAGCTGAACATCCCGGTGCGGGCTGTGTTAAGAATGGCCGCACGCGTCCAGGCTTCCTGGTCACGATACAGCGCTTCCACCTGCAGCTGCGCCGCGCAGTATTCAGCAAAGTCGGCCAGCACCAGCCAGGGATCGCCCCCCTTGCCAAGGCTGTGCAGCATCATATCGAAGGCGTGCTTGTCGCCATCGCTAAAGAAGCCTTTCTCCAGCTCTTTCAGCAGGCTGTCGAGGTGTTTATCTTTTTTACGCAGCTTGATCGGGTCATAGCCGCCCGCTTTCAGCGCCTTCACCTCATCGACGGTGTTGCCGAAGATAAAGATATTCTCTTCACCCACCTGCTCGGCGATCTCGACGTTGGCGCCGTCCAGCGTTCCCACGGTCAGCGCACCGTTCAGCGCCAGCTTCATATTGCCGGTACCGGAGGCTTCATAACCGGCGGTCGAGATCTGCTCCGACAGGTCCGCTGCCGGGATCATCAGCTCCGCGGCGGTGATGCGGTAATCGGGGATAAACACCACTTTCAGCTTGTCGCCGATCAGCGGATCCTGGTTAATCTTCTCCGCCACTTTGTTGATGGCGTAGATAATATTTTTCGCCAGGTAGTAGCCCGGCGCAGCTTTGGCACCGAACAGGAACACGCGCGGCACCACGTCGAGCTGGGGATTGTCGCGCAGCCGCTTATACAGCGAGAGGATATGCATCAGCCCGAGATGCTGGCGTTTATACTCATGCAGGCGCTTGATCTGCACATCAAACAGCGCGTTGGGATTGACCACAATGCCGGTGCGCTGCTCGATGTAAGCCGCCAGCCGCAGCTTGTTATCGTGTTTAATCTGGCGATATTTTTTCCGAAATGCCTTGTCGTCGGCAAACTTCTCCAGCCCCTGCAGGGCAGCAAGATCGTTGGCCCACTCTACCTTCAGCGTGTCGTCAATCAGCCCGGCCAGCGCCGGATTACACTGCTTCAGCCAGCGGCGCGGCGTGATGCCGTTGGTGACGTTGTGGAATTTTTCCGGCCACAGCTGGTGATATTCCGGGAACAGATCCTTCACCACCAGCTGCGAGTGCAGCGCCGCCACGCCGTTAACGGCAAAGCCGCTGACCACGCAGAGGTTGGCCATGCGCACCTGTTTGTGATGCACAATCGCCAGCTTCGCCCACACTTTCTCATCGCCCGGCCACTGCTTATCGACCAACTTTTTAAAGCGGCGGTCGATCTCTTTGATCAGCGTAAAGTGGCGCGGCAGCAGGCTGCGTACCAGCTTCTCATCCCAACGCTCCAGCGCTTCCGGCATCAGCGTGTGGTTGGTGTAAGCGAAGGTGCGGCTGGTGATGGCCCAGGCGTCATCCCAGCTCAGCTGATGCTCATCCAGCAGCACGCGCAGCATTTCCGGGATGGCGATGGTCGGGTGAGTATCATTCAGCTGAATAACTTCAAAGTCGGGCAGCTGATGGATGCTGCGCCCGGCCAGGTGGTGACGGCGCAGAATATCCGCCACTGAGCAGGCGCACTGGAAATACTGCTGCATCAGGCGCAGGCGCTTGCCTTCCTGATGGTTGTCGTTGGGATACAGCACTTTAGTCAGCTTCGCCGCATCAATGCCCTGCTGCTCCGCCTTCAGGAATTTCCCCTCGTTAAACAGCGTCAGGTCGAAAGGATGAGCATGCACCGCCTGCCACAGGCGCAGCGGCTGCACTACGCCGTTGCGATAGCCGGTAACCGGCAGATCCCAGGCCTCACCGCGCAGGGTGAAGTCCGGCTCCCAGCGCAAGCCGCCATTGCCGTTTTTCACCACTTTACCGCCGATACCGACGTTCACATCCAGCGCCGCGTTATGGCGGAACCACGGATAGCTGGCACGATGCCAGTCATCGGGGGCTTCAATCTGCTTGCCGTCGTCGAACGACTGGCGGAACAGACCGTACTGATAGTTAAGACCGTAGCCGGTTGCCGACTGGCCAACGGTCGCCATCGAGTCGAGATAGCAGGCGGCAAGGCGCCCCAGACCGCCATTGCCCAGCGCCGGATCCACTTCCTCTTCCAGCAGTTCGCTCAGGTCGCGCTGATGCTCCGCCAGGGCTGCCTTCACCTCGTCATACCAGCCGAGGTTCAGCAGGTTATTACCGGTCAGGCGGCCAATCAGAAACTCCATGGAGATGTAGTTCACATGGCGCTGTGTCCTGGCGCTTTTCACCACCGGCTGCGCGGCCAGCAGTTCCGCCAGCGCCCCGCTTATCGCCTGCCACCACTGGTGGGAGGTCATCTCACTGGCAGAGGCGTACCCTAAATGCTGCCATTGACGCGTCAAGGCAGCGTCGAAACGCGCCTTATTGAATTTCTGTTGCGACATACCGTCCCTCTTAAATTAGTTACTTATGCGCACATGCTAACGTTGCGGAATGACAGAACATCCTCCTCCGGCATTTTTTATCAGGGAGGAGTGACAGGGCGTAGCTGAAAATTTAGCCCCAGAATAGAGTTAAGACGGCAAAACGAAAAAAAGCTCACCGCATCATGCGATGAGCCAAAAATAAATCAAAAAAAGCAACCAGAGGGACTCAATCTGCCGGGCGGGCAGCTTGGAAAAGCGCACGGTCAGGGGGTGCAGTGCTGACTGCATGCCCGGATAGCAATGGGGGGAGGAAGCGTGCTGCTGATGTCATTATGGGTGATGCCATCGATCGCGCCAGCGTCGCGCGCAGTAAAAATTACGTCAGGAAATGTGATGAGGTGCAACTTACCGATCATCCGTGATGGCTCTGTCTTGCAATAACCGGGTTGATGGTCAATGGTGTCTTAATTACGCGCTGTAAAATAATTCCCATTATTTCACGATGTATCATCACACAATGAAGTGTAACTCATGTTGATACCAGCAAAACTAAGCAGACCCCTAAGGTTAGAGAACACGCTGCTGCGCGATCGCCTGATTACCCGGCTGTCCAACAGCAACCTTTATCGGCTGGTACTGGTGACCAGCCCGGCTGGCTATGGCAAAACCACCCTGATCGCCCAGTGGGCGGCAGAGAAGAGTGGCCTGGGCTGGTACTCCCTCGACGACAGCGATAACTATCCTGAGCGCTTCGCCAGCTATTTTATGGCCGCGGTACAGCAGGCAACGGATGGCCACTGCGTGCGCAGCGAAGCGCTGGCGCAAAAACGTCAGTACGCCAGCCTCAACGGGCTGTTCGCTCAGCTGTTTATTGAGCTGTCCGAATGGCAGCGCCCGCTGTCGATCGTGATTGACGACTACCACCTGCTGACCAATGACGCCATTCACCAGGCGATGCGCTTCTTTATCCGTCATCAGCCCGAGAACCTGACGCTGGTGATCCTGTCGCGCAACCTGCCCTCGCTGGGTATTGCCAACCTGCGCGTGCGCGATCAGCTGCTGGAGATCAACAGCCAGTCGCTGGCGTTTACGCATCAGGAAACCGGCGCCTTTTTTGCCGCTCGCCTGCAGCAGCCCATTGCTGACGTTGATTCGCAGCGCCTGTGCGATGAAGTGGCTGGCTGGGCGACCGCCCTGCAGCTGATTGCGCTGTCGGCACGCCAGTCAAACACCCCGGCGCATCAGTCGGCACAGCGGCTGGCCGGGATTAACGCCAGCCACCTTTCCGACTATCTGGTCGACGAGGTGCTGGACTGCGTTGACGAAGGCACGCGTAATTTCCTGCTGCGCAGCTCGGTGCTGCGCTCAATGAACGATGCGCTGATCGCCCGCCTGACCGGCGAAGAGAACGGCCAGCGGCGGCTGGAAGAGACGGAGCGCCAGGGGCTATTTTTACAGCGCATGGATGAGAGCGGCGAGTGGTTTAACTTCCACCCGCTGTTTGCCTCCTTCCTGCGTCAGCGCTGCCAGTGGGAGTTGGGCAGCGAACTGCACACCATTCACCGCGCCGCCGCCGAGGGCTGGATGGCGCTGGGCTATGCCGGCGAAGCGATTCACCACGCGCTGGCGGCGGAAGATACCGCCCTGCTGCGCGATATCCTGCTGCGTCACGCCTGGACGCTGTTCAACCACAGCGAACTGACGCTGCTGGAAAAAGGGCTGAAGGCGCTGCCGTGGCGTCAGCTGGTCGACCATCCGCGCCTGATCCTGCTGCAGGCATGGCTGGCGCAAAGCCAGCATCGCTACGATGAAGTTGACCTGCTGCTGGCGCGCGCCGAACAGGAGATGGCGCTGGAAAAGGTGACGGTCGATGCGCTGCTCAGCGCCGAGTTCAATGCCCTGCGCGCCCAGGTGGCGATCAACGCCGGGCGCCCGGATGAGGCCGACCGCCTCGCCACGCTGGCGCTCGATACGCTGCCGCTCTCCTGCGACTTCAGCCGCATTGTTGCGACCTCGGTGCGCGGCGAAGTGCTGCACTGTCGCGGCGAGCTGGCGCTGGCGCTGGCGATGATGCAGCAGACCGCGCAGATGGCCCGTCAGCAGGGGGTCTGCCATTATGCTTTGTGGGCACTGCTGCAGCAGAGCGAAATCCTCATTGCTCAGGGCTATCTGCAAACCGCCTGGGATACCCAGGAGCAGGCTTTCCGGCTGATCGCCGAGGAAGGTCTGGAGCAGCTGCCGATGCACGAGTTTTTGCTGCGCATCCGCGCCCAGCTGCTGCTGTCGTGGGCCAATCTTGACGAGGCGGAGAAATCCGCGCGCGCCGGGCTGAAGGTGCTGGAAAACTTCCACCCGCAGCAGCAGCTGCAGTGCCTTTCGGTGCTGGCGAAATGCGCGCTGGCACGCGGCGATCTCGATAATGCCCGCCGCTACCTGACGCGCTGTGAAAATCTGCTCAGCAACGGCCACTATCACAGCGACTGGGTAACCAACGCCGATGAAGCGCGGGTGATTTACTGGCAGATGAACGAGGACCGCAGCGCCGCCGCCAACTGGCTGCGGCTGACGCAGAAACCGGCTGACGCCGATAACCATTTCCTGCAGGGGCAGTGGCGCAATATCGCCCGCGCCCAGATTATGCTGGGGCAGCTTGACGAGGCGGAAGTGGTGCTGGACGAGCTGAATGACAATGCGCGCCGCCTTCAGCTTACCAGCGACCTCAACCGCAACCTGCTGCTGGCCAATGCGCTTTACTGGCAGGCCGGGCGCAAAAGCGAGGCTCAGCAGGCGCTGATTGAGGCGCTGACGCTGGCGAACCGCACCGGCTTTATCAGCCATTTTGTGGTGGAGGGCGAAGCGATGGCGCAGCAGCTGCGCCAGCTTATCCAGCTGAACACGCTGCCGGAGATGGAGCAGCGCCGGGCGCAGCGCATCCTGCGCGACATCAACCAGCATCATCGCCACAAGTTTGCCCACTTTGACGAAACCTTTGTCACCCGACTGCTGACGCATCCGCAGGTGCCGGAGCTGATCCGTACCAGCCCGCTGACGCTGCGCGAGTGGCAGGTGCTGGGGCTGATTTATTCCGGCTACAGCAACGATCAGATCGCTGGCGAGCTGGACGTGGCGGCCACCACGATCAAAACGCATATTCGTAACCTGTATCAGAAGCTGGGCGTGGTTCACCGTCAGCAAGCGGTACAGCAGGCGCAGCAGCTGCTGCATTTGATGGGGATGGGTGTGAATTGAACGGTCGACCACATTTGTAGGGGTCGACCGCTTTTCTGGTCGACCCGTCGGGCTGACCAAAACAGAGGGTCAGCCCCTACGCGTAACGCATCATAACGGGTTAACACAGCTCCAGATGCACTTCGTGCTGCTCGATGGTTTTCATCACGCTCGGCGGCGGTGCTTCATCGGTAAACAGATAGTCGATCAAGCTCATATTTCCGAGGTTAACCATGGCATTGCGGCCAAACTTTGAATGGTCGGCGACCAGCATCACGCAGCGCGAGTTTTCGATAATGGCGCGCTTGGTGCGCACTTCATGATAGTCGAAGTCGAGTAGCGAGCCGTCAAGGTCGATGCCGCTGATGCCAAGAATGCCGTAGTCGAGGCGGAACTGAGAGATATAGTCGAGCGTCGCTTCCCCCATAATTCCCCCGTCGCGGGTGCGCACTTCTCCGCCCGCGAGGATCAGCCGGAAATCCGGCTTCGCCATCAGCAGTACCGCCACGTTGAGATTATTGGTCACAATGCGCAGATTGTTATGGTTCATCAGCGCGTGCGCCACGGCTTCCGGCGTGGTGCCGATATCAATGAACAGCGAGGCACCGTCCGGGATCTGGCTGGCAACGCGCTGAGCGATGCGCGCTTTTTCCGCTGACCACATCATCTTACGATCCTGCCACGCGCTGTTTTCCGAGCTGGAAGGCAGCGCCGCACCGCCGTGATGACGCTGGATCTTATTCTGCTCCGCCAGGTCGTTCAGGTCACGGCGAATAGTCTGCGGGCTGACTACAAAGTGCTCCACCAGCTCCTCGGTACTGACATAGCCCTGACGACGCACCAGTTCGATAATGGCGTCGTGTCGTTGTGTCTGCTTCACTCGCGTCCCCTATTTGTTAACTGTCGCGTATCGACAAACGCCATTGCCAGCCCGACCAGCAGGCCAGTCACATGTGCGGCATTGGCAATCGACAGGCCAAACCAACCGAAGTAGCCCACCAGCAGCCAGAGGACGGCAAACGCCATCAGTCCGCGCTGCAGCTCTATCCCACTTTGCGGGTCGCGCTCGCCGCGCAGCCAGCTGTAGCTCATGAGCGCATACACCACGCCGGAGAGGCCGCCAAACAACACGCCGCTGAACTTCGCCTGCATCCAGCCGCTCAGCAGCGCCGAAATCAGGGCGATCACCAACAGCTTACCGCTGCCGAGGCGTTTTTCCACCGCGCCGCCGAGATACCAGAACCACATCAGGTTAAACAGAATATGCAGCATAGAGAAGTGCAGCAGCGCGTGGCTGAACCAGCGCCACAGCTCCAGATGCTGATCGGCATCCGGCCAGGACAGCACCAGCATCACCGGCTGGTCGCCAAAAACCTGCATCAGGATAAACACCAGAATACAGGCGGCCATGATCAGCAGGGTTAACGGCCCGGCGCGGTCGCGCACGTTGGCCATCAGGGAGGTATGCTGATACTGAATGCCGCTGTCAGTGGTGCCGCTCTGCCAGCTCGCCGCCTGGTAGCGCACATGGTTAGGGTCGCGGATAAACAGGTTAAGTTCGTTTTCGACCACATTCAGCTGCGATTCGTCATCCAGCCACAGCGTATAACCGCTGTCGTGCTCGATGCGCAGCGTAACGCCGCGCGTGGCCATATAGTCAACGAACGCCTGTGCCGGGCGCAGATGCGTAAAGTGAGTAATGCGCATAGTTAGGACGGCTTCCTTTAATCCTGAGCAAACAAAGGCGGCAGTATAGCTTTTTCACCCGACAAGTTGCAGGGGTAACGCCGCGAGCAAAAATGCGCGTTATTGCGCGTCTACCTGGCTGGGGAAGGCGCTGCGCCAGGCATCGAAACCGCCGTCAATGCTGTAAGCCTCGGCAAAACCCTGTGTCAGCAGGTACTGCGCGGCCCCTTTGCTGCTGTTGCCGTGGTAGCACATCACCAGCACTGCCGGGGTAGATTCAGCCCGGGCAAGGAAGGCGGGAAGGGAGTCATTCGTCAGGTGAAATGCGCCGCTAGCATGCCCGGCTGCGTAACTTTGTGGGTCACGAATATCGACCAGCAGCGCGCTGCCGTCAGCCAGTTTCTGCTGTGCCTGCTGCACGCTGATGCACTCAAATTGTTCCATGGTGGGTTCTCGTAACAAGCTAAAAAAGGGAGCGAATAAGTTCCCATTGTAGCCCGAAGGCAGCGCACAATAACCCGGCAGTGATCGGGGAGAAAGCCTTTTTCTTGGGTTAATTATGTTACCTGCATCACGCATAAATGTTTTTATTAGGTTAACGCTGGCATCAATGTTGGTTTCCGACTAATATAATGCTCGAAAACGAACATTATTGAAAGATTCCGAACATCGGAGGAGATGACGTGGAAACCAAAGATCTGATCGTAATCGGCGGCGGCATTAACGGTGCCGGTATTGCGGCTGATGCTGCCGGACGCGGACTGTCGGTGCTGATGCTGGAGGCGCAAGACCTCGCCTGCGCCACCTCTTCCGCCAGTTCTAAACTGATCCACGGTGGCTTGCGCTATCTGGAACACTATGAATTCCGTCTGGTGAGCGAAGCGCTGGCCGAACGTGAAGTGCTGCTGAAAATGGCGCCGCATATTGCCTTTCCGATGCGTTTCCGCCTGCCGCACCGCCCGCACCTACGCCCGGCGTGGATGATCCGCGTGGGTCTGTTTATGTACGATCATCTGGGCAAACGCACCAGCCTGCCGGGCAGTAAAAGTTTGCGCTTTGGCTCAGATTCGGTATTAAAACCGGAAATCGTGCGCGGTTTCGAATATTCCGACTGCTGGGTAGATGATGCACGCCTGGTGGTGCTCAACGCGCAGGAAATTGAAAAGCGCGGCGGCGAAGTACGTACCCGCACTCGCGTGACGCGCGCATGGCGTGAAAACGGCCTGTGGAAGGTGGAAGCTGAAGATGTCGACACTGGCAAAACCTTCACCTGGCAGGCAAAAGGCCTGGTGAATGCCGCCGGCCCGTGGGTGAAGCAGCTGTTTGATGACAGCCTGAAGCTGAAATCCCCTTACGGTATCCGCCTGATCAAAGGCAGCCACATTGTGGTGCCGCGCGTGCATACCCAGAAGCAGGCGTACATTCTGCAAAATGAAGATAACCGTATTGTGTTTGTTATCCCGTGGATGGACGAGTTCTCGATTATCGGCACCACCGACGTTGAATACCAGGGCGACCCGCAGAGCGTGAAGATTGACGATAACGAGATCGACTATCTGCTCAAGGTGTTTAACGCGCACTTCAAACAGGACCTGGTGAAAGACGATATCGTCTGGACTTACTCCGGCGTGCGTCCGCTGTGTGATGATGAATCCGATTCTCCGCAGGCCATTACCCGTGACTACACGCTCGACGTGCACGACGATGCCGGTCAGGCACCGCTGCTCTCGGTGTTTGGCGGCAAGCTGACCACCTATCGTAAGCTGGCCGAGCATGCGATGGAAAAACTCAGCAAGTATTATCCGAATATCGGAGCGGCCTGGACCAAAAGCTGCGTGCTGCCGGGCGGAAACTTTGCCGGTACGCGTGAAGATTACGCCGCCAGCCTGCGTCGCCGCTTCCCGTTCATTACGGAAGCGATGGCACGTCACTATGCGCGCACCTACGGCAGCAATAGCGAAGTGCTGCTGAAGGACGCCACCAGTCTGGAAGATCTCGGCGAGCTGTTTGGTCACCACTTCTACGAGGCGGAGCTGCGTTACCTGGTGGATCATGAGTGGGTGCGTGCCACCGATGATGCCATCTGGCGCCGTACCAAAGAAGGGATGTGGCTGACCGATGAACAGCAGGCGCGCGTCACCGAATGGCTGGCGCAGCACGGTAAAAAACCCACGGTACTGTCGTTAGCGTCGTAATAGAAAATTGGGTCGGGCATGCCCGACCCCTGCGTCATTACAGCGGTGACATTACGTAGGAGCGAGGCATGCCAGCCCCCTGCGTCATTACAGCGGTGACATTACGTAGGGGCGAGGCAAGCCCGAGCCCTGCGTCATTACAGCGGTGACATTAAGTAGGATCGAGGCATGCCTGAGCCCTGCGTCATTGCAGCGGTGACATTACGTAGGGGCGAGGCATGCCTCGCCCTTACCCGTTCAGCTACAGCCGCACCGGCTTAATCGCCCAGATCTCATCCGCATACTCCTGGATGGTACGATCCGACGAGAAGTAGCCCATATTGGCGATGTTGTGCACCGCACGACGCGTCCACTCCTCCTGATTGCGATACAGCTTATCCACCTCATCCTGCATATCCACATAGCTACGGTAGTCGGCCAGCAGCTGATAGTGGTCGCCAAGACTGACCAGCGAATCAAAGATATTGTGATAGCGCCCCGGCTCCTGCGGGCTGAATAGCCCGGTAGCGATCTGCGTCAGCGCCTGATGCAGCTCGGCATCTTTCTCATAAAAATCACGCCCGTTGTAGCCGCTGGCGCGCAGCGCCTCCACCTGCGGCGTGGTGTTACCGAAGATAAAGATATTCTCCTCACCGACGTGCTCCTGCATTTCGACGTTAGCCCCGTCCAGCGTACCGATGGTGAGCGCGCCGTTCAGCGCAAATTTCATGTTACTGGTGCCGGAAGCCTCGGTGCCCGCCAGCGAAATCTGCTCGGAGAGATCGGCCGCCGGAATAATGATCTGCGCGATACTGACGCCGTAGTTGGGAATAAACACCACCTTCAGCTTGTTCTTCACCTGCGGATCGTTATTGATCACCTGCGCCACGTCGTTGATCAAATGAATAATATGCTTCGCCATAAAGTAAGCCGAGGCGGCTTTCCCGGCGAAGATGTTCACGCGCGGCACCCAGTCGGCGGTCGGGTCCGCTTTGATGCGGTTATAGCGGGTAATGACATGCAGCACGTTGAGCAACTGACGCTTGTACTCGTGGATACGCTTGATCTGCACATCGAACATCGCGCGCGGATCGATAACGATATCCATCTTCTGACTCACCCAGGCGGCAAGGCGCTTTTTATTCGCCAGCTTGGCGGCGCTGACCTGCTGAATAAACTCCGGGTAGTCGATGTGCTGCTCCAGCTCGGCGAGCTGGCTCAGCTCTGTACGCCAGTTGCGGCCAATGGTGTCATCCAGCACGTCGGAGAGCGCCGGGTTGGCCAGCGCCAGCCAGCGGCGCGGCGTCACGCCGTTGGTTTTGTTGCAGAAGCGGCCGGGGAACAGGGTGGCGAAGTCGGCAAACAGTGACTGCACCATCAGGTTGGAGTGCAGCTCGGAGACGCCGTTGACCTTGTGGCTGACCACCACCGCCAGCCACGCCATGCGAATGCGCCGGCCGTTGTTCTCGTCGATGATCGAGATCCGCGACAGCAGCGCCCAGTCATCCGGGTAATACTCCTGAATGGTCTTCAGGAAGTAGTCGTTAATATCAAAGATGATTTGCAGATGGCGCGGCAGGATCTTGCCGATCATATCCACCGGCCAGGTTTCCAGCGCTTCCTGCATCAGCGTGTGGTTGGTGTAAGAGAACACCTGGCAGGTGACTTCGAACGCGTCATCCCAGGTAAATTTGTTCTCGTCGATCAATAAGCGCATCAGCTCGGGGATCGCCAGCACCGGGTGAGTATCGTTGAGGTGCAGCGCGATTTTGTCCGCGAGGTTGTCAAAGGTCTGGTGCATCGCCCAGTGGCGGTGGAGGATATCCTGCACCGTGGCAGACACCAGGAAATACTCCTGGCGCAGGCGCAGCTCTCGGCCTGAGTAGGTGGAGTCATCCGGGTAGAGCACGCGCGACACGTTCTCCGAGTGGTTTTTATCTTCCACCGCCGCGAAGTAATCCCCCTGGTTAAACTTACCGAGGTTAATTTCATTACTCGCCTGCGCGCCCCACAGCCGCAGCGTGTTGGTAGCATCGGTGTCGTAGCCGGGGATAATCTGGTCATACGCGGTCGCCAGCACCTCTTCGGTTTCCACCCAGCGGGCGCGGCTGCCCTCCTGCTGGATACGCCCGCCGAAGCGCACTTTGTAGCGGGTGTTAAAGCGCTCGAACTCCCACGGATTACCGTACTCCAGCCAGTAGTCCGGCGACTCGGCCTGGCGGCCGTCGACGATATTCTGCTTAAACATGCCGTATTCGTAGCGGATGCCGTAGCCGCGCCCCGGCAGGCCGAGGGTTGCCAGCGAGTCGAGGAAGCAGGCCGCCAGGCGGCCCAAACCGCCGTTGCCCAGGCCGGGGTCGCTCTCTTCTTCAATCAGCTCTTCGAGGTCAAAGCCCATCTCATCAAGCGCCGCTTTGGCATCGTCATAGATACCCATCGCCAGCAGCGCATTCGACAGCGTGCGCCCGACCAGAAACTCCATCGACAGGTAGTATACCTGGCGCACGTCCTGCGACAGCTGCGCACGGTTTGATCGCAGCCAGCGCTCCACCATGCGGTCACGCACCGCCAGCAGCGTGGCGTTAAGCCACTCATGCTTGTTGGCGATTGAGGGATCTTTACCGATGGTGAACATCAGTTTATAGGCAATCGAATGCTTAAGTGCATCTACGCTGAGCGTCGGGGAGGCGTAGGAGAAAGGTGCGTTCATATCAATTTTCCCATTTACTGGTTACAACAAACGTTGATAGAGATCGCGGTAGGCCACCGCAGCCACCTGCCAGCTAAAATCCATCCCCATCGCCTGACGCTGAACGTAGCGCCACAATGAAGGACGGGACCAGAGTACAAAAGCACGTCGGATAGCACGCAGTAATGACCAGGCGTTACTGTCTTCAAATACAAAGCCGCTGGCGATGCCATCGGCTAAATTTTCCAGCGAACTGTCATTGACCGTATCGGCCAGCCCCCCGGTGCGCCGCACCAGCGGAAGCGTGCCGTATTTCAGGCCATAGAGCTGCGTTAGCCCGCACGGTTCAAAACGGCTCGGCACCATTATCACATCGGCACCGCCCATGATGCGGTGCGAGAACGCTTCGTGATAGCCAATCTGCACCCCCACCTGGCCGGGATACTCGGCGGCAGCGGCGAGGAATCCCTGCTGGATATCCGCATCCCCCGCCCCCAGCAGCACCAGTTGTCCACCCTGCTCCAGCAGTCCGGGCAGCGCTTCCAGCACCAGGTCGAGACCTTTCTGCTTGGTCAGGCGGCTGACCACGGCGAAGACCGGCACTTTATCGTCGGTCTTCAACCCCATCGTCACCTGCAGCTGGCGCTTATTCTCCTGCTTCGCTTCCAGTACGTCACGGTTATAACGTGCGCTTAACAGTAAATCCTGCTGCGGGTCCCAGATTGCCGGGTCGACACCGTTCAGGATCCCCGTCAGCCTGCCCTCCAGCTGACGCTGTTTGAGCAGATCTTCCATGCCGTAACCGAACTCCGGCAGGGTTATCTCGCGCGCGTAGGTCGGGCTGACGGCGGTAATGTGATCGGCGTAAAACAGCCCGGCTTTCAGGTAGGAGATCTGACCAAAGAACTCCAGCCCGTGCATATTGAAGAACGACTGCGGCAGCTGAATTTCTTCCAGGTGGTGCGCTTTAAACAGCCCCTGATAGGCGAGGTTGTGCACGGTAAACACCGACTTCGCCGGGCGCCCGCGAGCGGCCAGATAGGCACAGGTCAGGCCAGCATGCCAGTCATGCGCATGCACCACATCGGGCCGCCAGTGGCTATCCAGCCCGCAGCCCAGTTCACACCCCACCCACCCTAACAGCGCAAAGCGCAGGTAGTTATCGGTATAGGCAAACTGCGACTCATCGTGATACGGGCTGCCGGGCCGCTCGTACAGGCCCGGCGCATCGATCAGGTAGATCCCCACCCCATTGAAGTGCCCAAACAGCAGCTCAACTTCGCCCGCAAAAGTTTGCATCTTCGCCACCACCTCGGTGTTGGGGATGCCTTTTTTCAGCGCCGGAAACGCTGGAATTAATACCCGGGTATCGGTGCCTTCCGCAATTTGCGCCGCCGGTAATGCCCCAACAACATCAGCAAGCCCGCCGGTTTTCAGCAGCGGGAAAATTTCTGAACAGACATGTAACACCTGCATTATCGGCTCCTTTATTCAAGCACATACCTGACTAACGCCATCCGAGCTTCGCCAGCATCGTCCGGGTGACCAGCACTATTCCTTCTTCAGACCGGTGGAAACGTCGGGCATCATCGTCCGGGTTTTCGCCAATCACCGTCCCTTCTGGCAGCTCGCAGGCGCGGTCAATCACGCAGCGGCGCAGGCGGCAGGAGCGACCCACCACCACGTCCGGCAGTAATACCGACGACTCAATATTGCAGAAGGAGTTAATCCGAACCCGTGAGAACAGCACCGAGTTCACTACCACCGAACCGGAGATAATGCAGCCCCCCGATACCAGTGAATTCATCGTCATACCGTGACTGCCCGAGCGGTCCTGCACAAACTTGGCCGGCGGCAGCGGCTCCATATGGGTACGGATAGGCCAGCTGCTGTCGTACATGTCCAGCTCAGGCATTACCGAGGCAAGATCGAGGTTAGCTTTCCAGTAGGCCTCCAGCGTGCCGACGTCGCGCCAGTAAGGTTCTGCCGTCTCATCCTGCTGCACGCAGGAGATGCTGAAGGAGTGTGCGAACGCCTCACCGCTGGCAACGATTTTCGGCAGCAGATCTTTGCCAAAATCGTGATTCGACTCCGGCAGCTCCATGTCATCTTCCAGCAGCCCGTACAGGTAGTCGGCATCAAAGACGTAGATGCCCATGCTGGCTAAGGCTTTGCTGTCATCGCCGGGCATCGACGGCGGGCTGTCCGGTTTCTCAAGGAATTCGACCACTTTGTTGTCGTCATCCACCTTCATCACGCCAAAGGCGCTGGCCTCATGCAGCGGCACCGGCAGGCAGGCGATGGTGCAGCGCGCGCCGCTGTCGACGTGGTCGATCAGCATGCGCGAGTAGTCCATCTTGTAGATGTGGTCCCCGGCGAGGATCACGATGTACTTGGCGCGATAGCGGCGGATGATATCGAGGTTCTGCGTCACCGCATCCGCCGTGCCGCGATACCAGTGTTCCGTCGACAGGCGCTGCTGGGCGGGCAGCAGGTCGACAAACTCATTCATCTCTTCATTGAGGAAAGACCAGCCGCGCTGGATATGCTGCACCAGCGTATGCGACTGATATTGGGTGATCACCGCGATGCGCCGGATGCCGGAGTTCAGGCAGTTGGAGAGCGCAAAGTCGATGATGCGGAATTTACCGCCGAAGTGAACGGCGGGCTTAGCGCGTTTGGCAGTCAGGTCTCTTAAGCGCGTTCCGCGACCGCCAGCGAGGATCAGGGCGACAGTTTGGGTTGGCAATTGTCTTGCCAGCATGACAGGGTCGTTCTTATCTAATTTGCTCATGTCTGACTCCTATTTATGATTGTTTCTGGAACACGCACACACCGTGCGCGGCTCCATGCCAGACAGTTAACAGAATCGGGTTATCATCCCCGGCGAAGGGAGGAATGGCATGCCATTGCCCCTGAGGTAACACCAGGTCGCACACTTCTTCGGTGGCGTTGCAGGTTATCAACCAATGCTGTGAAAGCCGGATCTGCAAACGGTGCACACCCTGCTCCCACTCCGCAGCGCTGAGCGGCAGCCCCTGGCTGTTCAGCCACTCAACGTTGCCATCTCCCTCCTGCCACCAGCTATCCTGCTGCAGCGCCGGGATGCGGCGACGCAGATGGATCAAAGCGGCAGTGAAGGCAAATAAACCGCGGTCTTGCCGCTGCCAGTCCAGCCACGTCAGTGGGTTGTCCTGGCAATAGGCATTATTATTTCCGTGCTGGCTGTGGCCGTGTTCGTCCCCGGCCAGCAGCATCGGCGTTCCCTGCGCCAGCAGCAGCGTGGTCAGCAGCGCATGCACGCTGCGCCGCCGATGCTCGGTAACCAGCAACGGTGCCTGCAAGCCTTCCACGCCGTGGTTGTGGCTGAAATTGCTGTTACTGCCGTCGCGGTTATCCTCGCCGTTGGCCTCGTTATGCTTTTGCCCGTAGCTGACCACATCACGCAGCGTAAAGCCGTCGTGCGCGGTGATCAGATTGATGCTGCTGGAGGGCTGGCGCTGGGCGCGCTGGAACACATCGCTGGACCCGGCAAAGCGGCGGGCGAAATCGCCGTTGCTGAGATCGCCGTGCAGCCAGTAGCGCCGCGCCGCATCGCGAAAATGGTCGTTCCACTCGGCAAACGGTGGCGGGAAATTACCCACCTGGTAGCCGCCGGGGCCGATGTCCCACGGTTCGGCAATCAGCTTGCAGGCCGAGAGCAGCGGATCGGCGACGATCGCCTGGAACAGCGGCGCATCCGCCCGGTAGTCCGGCGTGCGCCCCAGCACGGTGGCGAGGTCGAACCGAAAACCGTCGATATGGCACTCCTCCACCCAATAGCGCAGGCAGTCGAGCGCCCACGCCATCACCGCAGGGTGGCTGAGGTTCTGCGTGTTGCCGCAGCCGGTCCAGTTGCGGTACGCGCCCTGCTCGTCCAGCCAGTAATAGCTCTGGTTATCGATGCCGCGCATCGACAGGGTCGGGCCGGTCTCTTCCAGCTCGGCGGTATGGTTGAACACCACGTCGAGGATCACTTCAATCCCCGCTTTGTGCAGCGCCTTTACCGCCTGCTGAAATTCACGCCTGGGGTGCAGCTCATTACGCCCGGAAGCGTAGCGCGCCTCCAGCGCATAGCAGGCCAGCGGGTTGTAGCCCCAGTAGTTGCTTAAGCCCTGGCGCAGCAGGCGCGGCTCGCTGGCGAAGCTGGCGACGGGCAGCAGTTCGAGGGTGGTAATGCCGAGGCGCTTGAAATAGTCAATCATCACCGGATGACCCAGCGCGGCGTAGGTGCCGCGGATCGCTTCCGGCAGCTCAGGGTGGAGTTTGGTCAGTCCACGCACGTGCGCCTCATAAATCACCGTGCTGCCCCAGGGTATGCGTGGCGCGACATCATCTTCCCAGTCGAAATCATTCGCCAGCACCACGCCTTTCGGTGCCAGAGGCCCGCTGTCGGTCGGGTCTGGCTGCTGCACGCCGCACTGGAAACACGGGTGGTCAGTCACCTCACCCACCACTTCGTACGCACGCGGATCGAGCAGCAGCTTCGCCGGGTTAAAGCGCTGGCCGATCTGCGGCTGCCAGGGGCCGTGTACCCGGTAGCCGTAGCGCTGACCGGGGCGCAGGGCGGGCAGATAGCCGTGCCAGATATCCCCGCTGCGCGCAGGCAGATCAACGCGGGTTTCGGCACCGGCAGCATCAAACAGGCACAGCTCCACGCGCTCGGCGTGCTGCGAAAACAGGGTGAAGTTCACCCCTCTGCCATCATAGCTGGCCCCCTGTGGAAAGGGCTCACCGCTGCGGATGGGCGTCATTCAGCCTCCCGCACCAGCCACAGCGTAGAGAGCGGCGGCAGCGTTATGCTCAGCGAGTGGCTGCGGTTATGGCTGCCCCAGTCGTCGGTGCTCAGGGTGCCAAGATTGCCATTGTTACTGCCGTGATAGTGGCCGGAATCGGTATTCAGCACTTCACGCCAGCGCCCGGCACCAGACACCCCAAAGCGGTAGTTATAACGCGGTACGGGAGTAAAGTTGCTGGCGACGATCAGCTCATTGCCATCGCGGTCGCGGCGCACAAAGACAAATACCGAGTTATCGAAATCATCCACCACCAGCCACTCAAAACCGGCCGGATCGAAATCCTGCTGATAGAGCGGCGGGTTGGCCTGATAAGTGTGGTTGAGGTCGCGCACCAGCCGCTGCACGCCGTTGTGCCAGCCGTCCTCGCCCTCCAGCAGATGCCAGTCCAGGCTGGTATCGTGGTTCCACTCTTTCCCCTGGGCGAACTCGTTGCCCATAAACAGCAGCTTTTTACCTGGGAAGCCGAACATCCAGCCGTAATAAGCGCGCAGGTTAGCGAACTTCTGCCAGGCATCGCCCGGCATGCGGTCGAGGATCGAGCGCTTGCCGTGGACCACTTCATCGTGCGACAGCGGCAGCACAAAGTTTTCGGTGTAGTTGTAGAGCATGCCGAAGGTCATCAGGTCGTGATGATGGCGGCGATAAATCGGGTCGAGCGACATATAGTCGAGAGTGTCGTGCATCCAGCCGAGGTTCCACTTAAACCAGAAGCCCAGCCCGCCCATCTCCTGCGGTCGCGACACGCCGCCAAAATCGGTCGACTCCTCCGCCACGGTAATTGAGCCGGGCGCGGCGTGGCCCAGCGTGCGGTTGGTGTAGCGCAGGAAAGAGATTGCTTCAAGATTCTCGCGCCCGCCAAGGTGGTTTGGCACCCACTCACCTTCGGCGCGGCTGTAGTCGCGATAGATCATCGATGCCACGGCATCCACGCGCAGCCCGTCGATGCCAAAGCGCTCCACCCAGTAGAGTGCATTGCCCGCCAGATAGTTGCTGACCTCGCGGCGCCCAAAGTTATAGATCAGCGTGTTCCAGTCCTGGTGAAAGCCTTCACGCGGGTCGCCGTGCTCGTACAGCTCGGTGCCGTCAAACTTCGCCAGGCCAAAATCATCGGATGGAAAGTGGCCCGGCACCCAGTCGAGCAGCACGTTCAGCCCGGCCTGGTGCGCGGCGGTAATAAACTCGCGGAACTCGTCGCGGGTGCCAAAGCGGCGCGTCGGCGCATACATTCCCAGCGGCTGGTAGCCCCAGCTGCCGTCGAACGGATGCTCATTGATCGGCAGTAGTTCAAGGTGGGTGAAGCCCATCTCTTTAACATAGGGCACCAGCTGCTCCGCCAGCTCTTTGTAGCTGAGCCAGAAGTGGTTATCGGTGTGGCGGCGCCAGGAGCCGAGGTGAACCTCGTAAATCGAGATGGGTGCATCAAAGCCGTTGGCGCGCTGGCGCTCCGGCGAGAGCGTGGTTTTTTCCGGAATACCGCAGATCATCGAGGCCGTTTGCGGGCGCATCTGCGCTTCAAAGGCATACGGGTCAGCCTTCAGCCGCAGCTGGCCGTCTTTGTCGATGATCTCAAATTTATACAGCTGCCCGGTGCGGGCGGCGGGAACAAACAGCTCCCAGACGCCAATTTCCCGTCGCAGGCGCATCGGATGGCGGCGGCCGTCCCAAAAGTTAAACTCGCCGACCACCGAGACGCGCTGCGCGTTCGGCGCCCACACCGCAAAGCGCGTGCCGATCACCCCATCAATGACGTCGGCATGTGCCCCCATGGTTTCGTAGGGACGCAGGTGCGTGCCTTCCGCCAGCAGCCAGCTGTCCATTTCCGGCAGCAGTGGGCCAAAGCGGTAGGCATCATCAATCAGGTTTTGCTCGCCGTGCCAGGTGACGGCCAGCTGATAGCGAAAGGGATTTTTCCGGCGCGGTACCACGCCATGAAAGAAACCGCGTGCGTCCTGGCACTCCAGCTGCACGCACTTTTGCCCGGTACGGGTATCGATCACCCAAACTTCAGTGGCATCCGGCAACAGGGCGCGCACTTCAAGACCGCTTGCGGTCTGGTGCATACCCAGCAGGGAAAAGGGGTCAGCAAAATGACCAGAAACTAATGCATTGATAACATTGCGATCTACAAGCTCTGACATGACTTTCTTCCCGTGATGGTCGGCAGGCGAAAATTAAGCCAGGGAAGGCATAACCCATGCACTGCTCTTCATTGAGCCTAAATCACGCTGGCAGGACCGGACCTTCCCTTGGAAAAAACCGCCGCCGCGCGCAACAAACTAACCGTTCATAAAGCAAAATTATTCTGGGAGAGTGACGTTTTAAGCATAGCCAGGGCACAACAATAACCCTGCCTGAAAGCGTAAATATATTTCTTTCAGATCCACGTTTGTTGTTGTAGAGGCGAGAAGCAGGAAGCTAAGTGCATTCTTAAAAAGGCCGGAGGGCAGCGCCCGTGGCACGGTTAAGATGCTGAAATCTGACGCAGAGGATCGTCAGAAAAGAGATTACGGGTGGATCTGGTTTTAGTGAAAACGCTGGAGCACTAAGATACAGGGTGACATCTTCCCCCGCGTCAAAACGGGGGAAGCGTCACAACTTTTAACCGACCAACAGGCGTAACATGCGGCGCAGCGGCTCGGCCGCGCCCCACAGCAGCTGATCGCCCACGGTGAAGGCAGAGAGATACTCCGGCCCCATGTTCAGCTTACGCAAGCGGCCAACCGGGGTGTTCAGCGTGCCGGTCACGGCGGCTGGGGTCAGTTCACGCATGGAGATCTCACGGTCGTTCGGCACCACCTTCACCCATTCGTTGTGCGAAGCCAGCATCTGCTCAATTTCGCCCAGCGGCACATCTTTTTTCAGCTTCAGCGTAAAGGCCTGGCTGTGGCAGCGCAGCGCACCGACGCGGACGCAAAGGCCATCCACTGGGATCACGCTGCTGGTACGCAGAATTTTGTTGGTTTCCGCCTGCCCTTTCCACTCTTCACGCGTCTGGCCGTTATCCAGCTGCTTGTCGATCCATGGGATCAGGCTGCCCGCCAGCGGCACGCCGAAGTTATCGGTTGGCAGCACGCCGGTGCGGCTCAGCTCGGTGACTTTGCGTTCAATATCGAGGATGGCAGAAGCCGGGTCCTGCAGCTCTTTCGCCACGTGATTGTGCAGCATGCCCATCTGGGTCAGCAGCTCGCGCATATGGCGCGCGCCGCCGCCGGAAGCCGCCTGGTAGGTCGCCACTGACGCCCACTCAATCAGATTGTTTTCAAACAGGCCGCCCAGCGACATCAGCATCAGGCTGACGGTGCAGTTGCCGCCGACGAAGGTTTTAATCCCTTTATCGAGGCCGTCGTGGATCACCTTATGGTTGACCGGGTCGAGGATGATAATGGCATCATCTTTCATGCGCAGAGTGGAAGCCGCATCAATCCAGTAGCCATTCCAGCCCGCCGCGCGCAGCTTAGGATAGATGTCACTGGTGTAATCGCCACCCTGACAGGTGATGATGATATCCAGCGCCTTCAGCGCTTCAATATCAAACGCATCCTGCAGCGTGCCTGCCGGGCGCCCGCCAAACTCCGGCGCGGCCTGGCCGTGCTGAGAAGTAGAAAAGAATACCGGGCGGATCACATCAAAATCACGCTCTTCACTCATGCGCTGCATCAGTACCGAGCCAACCATGCCACGCCACCCCACGAGTCCAACTGTTTTCATTCTAAGCACCTGCTTCAGGCTGCGCCATTAACGCCTGACCTGTTAGAGTTAAAGGGAAAATAGGGTTAAACCTTACAAGGTGCAGCAAAAGTGGCAAGTGAATTAAATCGATTAAGCCGGTTTTTTTAGCAGCTACGCTTATAACGCGTGAGCATTGATAATTAAAGAGAACAACGACGATGACCGAAATGATCTCGGCGACGATATTATTGTTGCTGATTATGGACCCGCTGGGCAATTTGCCGATTTTTATGTCGGTATTAAAGCATCTGGAGCCGAAACGTCGACGCATGGTGCTGATGCGCGAAATGCTGATTGCGCTGCTGATTATGCTGCTGTTCCTGTTCGCCGGGGAAAAAATACTTAGCTTCCTCAACCTGCGTACGGAAACGGTGTCGATCTCCGGGGGGATAATTCTGTTTCTGATTGCGATTAAGATGATCTTCCCCGGTCAGGAGAGCAGCAGCAGCGGATTATCCGCAGGGGAAGAGCCGTTCCTGGTACCGCTGGCGATCCCGCTGGTGGCCGGGCCGTCCCTGCTGGCGACGCTGATGCTGCTGTCGCACCAGTATCCGCATCAGATGGGTCATCTGGTGGGCGCGCTGCTGATAGCCTGGGGCGCTACGGTAGCGATCCTGCTGCTGTCGGGGCTGTTCCTGCGCCTGCTGGGGGATAAAGGCGTGAATGCGCTGGAGAGGCTGATGGGGTTGATTTTGATTATGCTGGCGACGCAGATGTTTCTGGATGGGATACGCGCGTACCTGAAACTGTGACGATCGCGGGCGAGGCATGCCTCGCCCCTACGGTTTTGTCCGGGTCGGGCATGCCTCGCCCCTACGGTTTTGTCCGGGTCGGGCATGCCTCGCCCCAGCGGTTTTGTACGGGTCGGGTATGCCTCGCCCCAGCGGTTTTGTACGGGTCGGGTATGCCTCGCCCCTACGGTTTTGTCCGGGTCGGGCATGCCTCGCCCCAGCGGTTTTGTACGGGTCGGGTATGCCTCGCCCCTGCGGTTTTGTACGGGTCGGGTATGCCTCGCCCCTGCGGTTTTGTAGGGGGCGGGCATGCCCGACCCGCAACATCAATTACGACAACAGTTCAAAGGCAATCATGCCGATAATCGCGCCGACGGTACCGAGGATAGTCTCCATCAGCGTCCAGGTTTTCAACGTCTGTGCTTCGGTGGCGCCGGTAAAGCGGCCAAACAGCCAGAAACCGGCATCGTTGACGTGGCTACAGATAATCGAGCCCCCGGCAATACAGATCGACAGCGCGGCAAGCTGCGCGCCCGAGTAGTGCAGCGGTTCGATCACCGGCATAATCAGGCCCACGGCGGTCAGGCAGGCTACGGTCGCCGAGCCCTGAATAATGCGCACCGCACCGGACAGCACAAAGCACGCCAGCGCTACTGGCAGACCGGCTCCGGTCAGCGCATTCCCCAGCGCCGGACCCACGCCGGAATCCACCAGCACCTGCTTGAACACGCCACCCGCACCGATCACCAGCAGGATAATGCCCGCCGGCTGCAGCGCCGCGCCGCAAATCTGCATCACGCGCTCTTTATCCATACCCTGACGATAAGCCAGGCCATAAATCGCCACCAGGCAGGCCAGCAGGATCGCCGTAAACGGGTGGCCGATAAACTCCAGCCACTCGTACAGGCTGGTGCCCGGCGCGGTAAAGCGCGCACCGATGGTTTTCAGCCCGACCAGGATCAGCGGGAACAGGATCAGCGACAGGCTGAAGCCAAATGAGGGCAGCTTGCTCTCGTCAAACTCCGGGTGCTCGCCCTCTTCGGGCACGCCGAACTCAACGTGCTGGCTGATAAAGCGACCAAACAGCGGCCCGGCAATCAGCATCCCCGGAATAGCGGCGCACAGCCCCAGCAGGATCATCCAGCCAAAGTCCGCGTGCATCTGGGAAGCCAGCAGCATCGGCGCAGGCCCCGGCAGCAGAAATGCCGCGGCGGCAGCCACCCCGGCGAACAGCGGAATCACCAGCTTCACCAGGTTATCCCCGGTGCGGCGCGCCACGGCAAACGCGATGCTGATCAGCAGCACCACCGCCACTTCGAAGAACAGCGGCAGTGCGCAGATCAGACCGGCAATGCCCATGGCGTAGTGCGCCCGGCTTTCGCCAAAGGTTTTCAGCATGCGGATGGCGATCTGATCGACCGCGCCGGTTTCGTGCAGGATTTTACCGAACATCGCGCCCAGCGCGACGACAATAGCGAGGAATCCGAGCGTGCCGCCCATGCCTTTCTGCATGGTATCGGCGATTTTATCCAGCGGCATCCCGGAGAACAGCCCGGCGCCGATCGAGACCAGCATCAGCGCCACAAAGGCGTGCATTCGCGCCTTCATCACTAAAAACAGCAGCAGCAGGACCGATCCGGCTGCGGTTAACACCAGCGTTGCAGTACTCATGACACCCTACTTAGTTTTGGCGATCGCACCATCAATGGTTTTGAGCGTTGCCGCAACAACCTCATCCAGCGTCTGATTAATATCGACGACCAGCACGTCATGCTCATCACTGCCCGGCTCTTCCAGGGTGGCGAACTGCGTCACCAGCATCTGTGGCTTGAAGAAGTGGCCTTTGCGCGCGCGCAGGCGGGATTCAATGGTATCGAAATCGCCCTGCAGATAGACGAAAGAGAGGTTCTGATTCCCTTTGCGCAGGATGTCGCGATAACTTTTTTTCAACGCCGAGCAGACAATCAGCGACACGCTGTTGGTGCGCTGCATGGCAAAGGCCGCATCGTTGATCGACTGCAGCCACGGGCGGCGGTCATCATCATTCAGCGGATGGCCTTCGGACATTTTTTCGATATTGGCGCGCGGATGCAGGAAATCGCCATCGAGGAATGCCGCTTGCAGCTGGTGCGCGACCGCATTGGCAACGGCGGACTTGCCGCTGCCGGATACGCCCATCAGGACAAATACGTGATTTGGCGTTGAAGTTGTGTTCATTTTTATCGCTCCGGCAGAGAAGGTGCAGGTGTGTTCGTCCAGTTGTTATCGGTAACATTGTCTGGATGTGCATTGATTATGGCAACAGCTGGCCAGGAAAAAGCTGGTAAATGTGAGGGGGGTCATAAAAACGGAAGAATCAGAGTCGGGGTCGGACATATCCGCCCCGAATAGCTAAACAAGTTATTAAATGCTGCCCCCGGCTGAGATGGTAAAGCCGACATCCACCGGGCGCATATCAACATTCTCGCCACGAATGCGCGCCAGCAGCAGCGCCGCAGACTCGTGCCCCATGCGTTCACGCGGGGTCTGCACCGTCGCCAGCGTCGGGTTGACCACATCAGCAATATCGTGGCCGTGGAAACCGGCAATCGCCATCTGCTGCGGGATCTGCAGCCCCTGGCGCTGGCACTCAAACATCGCCCCGACCGCCAGGTCATCATTGGTACAGAACAGGCTGTCGGTCAGCGGATAGCGCTGTTGCGCCTCGCGCATCAGCATCGCCCCGGCGGAGAACGACGAGGCCGCCTCCATCATCACCGTTTGCGGCTCCAGCCCTGCTTCACGCATCGCCAGCGCGTAGCCCTGCTCTTTCTGCAAGGTACGCTCATCCAGCCGCGCCCCGAGGTAAACCGGGTGACGATGGCCTTTTTGCAGAATGGCGTGGGTCATCTGGCGCGCCGCCTCAACGTTGTCAAAACCGACCGCCATATCCAGGCATGGCGATACGCTGTCCATCATCTCAATCACCGGAATGCCTGCGGTTTCGATCATGCGCAAGCTGGCGGCGGTGTGGGTGCGCTCGGTGAGGATCAGGCCGTCGATATTCCAGCCAAGCAGGGAGCGCAGCTGCAACTCTTCCTTTTCGGCGCTGTAGCCAAAGTGCCCGAGCAGCGTCTGGTAGCCTGCGGCGTCGGTCACCGCTTCAATGCCGCGCAGCACGTCGGCAAACACCTGGTTGGTCAGTGAGGGCAGCAGTACGCCAATGGCGCGGCTGGTGGCGTTGGAAAGCATATCGGGGGCGCGATTGGGGATATAACCCAGCTCATCCAGCGCGGCGGCGATCTTGCCCTGCAGCGCGGCAGAAACCTGATCGGGGTTACGCAGATAGCGGCTAACGGTCATTTTGGTGATGCCTACGCGATCGGCAACGTCCTGTAGTACCGGTCTTTTTTTCTTCATTGGGCTTCAGCTATGCGGACAGAATTATGCTGAGTGTAACAAAAGCGTGGGCAAAAACGACAAAGGGGCGAGGGTCTCGCCCCTTAAAGTGTGACACAGGTTGTAGTTAAACCGGCGGCAGGTCGAACAGCAGGATCTCTGCATCGCTGCTGGCGTTAATCGCCAGGGATTTTTCATCCCAGATAGCGAACGCGTCAGAGGTGGTTGCCGCTTCGCCGTTGACGGTCACATCGCCTTTCACCACCTGGATCCAGATGCGGCGGCCCTCTTCGACCTCAACCACGCCCTCTTCCGCCGCTTTCAGCGCCCAGCGCGACAGGGTCATATCCTGGAACACCTTAAGTGAACCGTCACGCGCATCCGGCGACAGCACCAGCTGGCGGCCCTGCACATCGTCAAAACGGCGCTGTGCATAGCGCGGTTCAATACCGGTGCTTTCCGGGATAATCCAGATCTGGTACAGGTGCAGCGGCACCTCTTTGCTGGCGTTGTACTCAGAGTGACGTACGCCGGTCCCGGCGCTCATAATCTGGAACTCACCCGCCGGGATCTGCTCCTTGTTGCCCATGCTGTCCTGGTGCTCAACGGTCCCGGACAGGACATAGGTGAGGATCTCCATATCTTTATGCGGATGGGTACCAAAACCCTGGCCGCCGTCGATCACATCTTCATTAATCACCCGCAGCGCGGAGAAGCCCATAAAGTTGGCATCGTAGTAATCAGCGAAAGAGAAGGTGTGGTAGCTGTCCAGCCAGCCATGGTTAGCATGACCGCGATCTTGTGCTTTGCGTAAGTAAATCATATTCAATTCTCCTCAACGTTTTGACACAGTCTGAACCTGAAAGGAGGGGGATGATAGCGGAGAAAATTGTCTTCTCTGTTCAAAATATTCGATGGGGTAGGAGGGAGAACTTCAAAGAAACTGCCGGAGCAGATGGCAAATCGCAGGCAAAAAAAAGCCAGCACCCGAGCTGGCTAAATAATACTTGGAAGCAATGTGAGCAATGTCGTGCCTTCCCAGCGAGCACCGTAGGCTCTCCTGAAAACGCATGACAATAATAATCATTATCATTCGCACTTGTAAAGCGCTTTGCCGATTATTTTTTACTTGATCTTGCTGGTAAAAACCCTGAATTTAAAGGGGATTCCCGCAAACAAGGAGAGGTAAGATGAGTGAGATTGTCGTCCGTCATGTGGTTGCCGAAGATGCTGTTGCCATCCATCAGCTGTACAGCCAGCCTGAAACCTATGCCGATACGCTACAGCTCCCCCATCCCTCTCTCAAAAAATGGCAGGAGCGGATTGCGTCGGTGCCTGACGGCGTGCAGATGCTGGTGGCCTGTATCGATAATGAGATTGCAGGCCAGCTGACGCTGGAGGTCAACGGGCGTGCCCGCCGCCGTCATACGGCAACCTTTGGCATCGCGGTGGATGCTCACCAGCGCGGAAAAGGCGTGGGCAAAGCGATGATGCGCACGCTGATCGACCTGTGTGACAACTGGCTCAGCGTCGAACGTATTGAGCTGACGGTGTTTGCCGATAATCAGCATGCCATCGCACTGTATGAACAGTTTGGTTTTGAAACCGAGGGACGCGCCCGCCGCTTTGCGCTGCGCAACGGCCAGCTGGTAGATGCGCTCTACATGGCGCGCTTTCGCGCGTAAACCGTTTTCGTAACGGTATTCGGGCCATTGAAAGGGGAGCGCAGCCGCCCTCCCCTTACTCACAGCGTGACGTTCCTGACCTTTCCCCGCCGCTCAATGCGCAGATTTAGTTCCCCGAGCGGCGTATCAGCCAGCGTGCCACGGATCCACTCCATCTTTTCAGGCAACACTTTGCTGCCGTTAATCTGCAGCAGGACGTCGCCGTTGTGCAGCACGGACGAGGAGAGTGCCCCGGGGGAGTTGGCATAAATTTCCACTCGCCTGGCAAAGTACCGAACGGCCAGGGTGCGCAGCGGGGCCGCCTCATCACGGGTAAAGTGCTGCTGGTTATAGCACAACAGCATTTTGTCCGGGGCCAACAGATAGTCATCAAAGCGCTGCAGAAAGTTCATGCCCAGCCCGTAGTTGCCCCGTTTATCTTCAATCGCCAGCAGCTTCCCCAGCGGCAGCCGATCAAACTGAATCCCGCCCAGCAGATAAGCATCGCTGCGTTCTATTCCGTTCAGCGTGATAACCGGCTGGGTAATGCCGGTGAGGATCGCGCTGCCGAAATGGCCGCGGCTGGCGTGGACGATCTCCTCACCAATCGTGCTCCAGGCCGCCCCGGTGTTCAACGCCATATACAGCGGGCGATCGTGATAGTCCAGCATCAGTTCGGGGCCAAAATCCCAGGCATCGCGATAGGGTACGCAGGCCTGGTAATTGCGGACAGTGAGCGGGTGCTTCCAGACCGTCAGCTGATGATTGCGGTTATCCACTGCCCAGTTGAACTGGCGGTAGAGGTCCTGCCCGATGATGCCATCAATCTGCATCCCGCTGTTTTGGGTGAACGCGCTGAGATCGGCACCCACCCAGGGATCGCTGGCGGGCACCACCTCATTGCCAATCGCCAGCGCCAGCGGCTGCCAGAAACGTATTGACTCGCCTCTCAGCATGCCGCCTGAAGTATTGATGCCGGTGCTCAGGATTTTTTTAGCCAGCTCCGGCAGGAGGTCGTCCGGCGTTTTGCTGGTGATATCGCTGGCGAGACGGTTATCAATCACCATCATCGCGGCGCCGGTATCCAGTAAAAAAGAGTACTGCTTGCCAGCAATAGTCACGGGCACGACCAGCGCATCAGATCGAGCGCTCACCGTCAGCAGAGGAACGGGCGACGGTGCATAAATGCTGTCAGCCGATACGGATGAAGCCTGCAACAGCAGCGCGGCTGCAATGCCCCAGAAGTGTGAGAGATATTTCATTACGATCCTTGTCGCGATAAGTCTCTCTGCACATCCATCGTGCAGGATCAGAAGGGTTTCTGAATGCTGTAATTTACGTGAAAAAGGGGAAGTTACGAAATTCAATCGTGCTAATGGCGGTGATATGTCGGGAAAATCGCAAAGGGGCACAGGCCGTTGGCCAAACGTCTGAACGGCTCTTTTTGAGGTCTTTTTGAGGTCACCTGCGCATATTGTTAACAAAATGTTGGTGCTAAGGTGGGGGTGAGTCAAGGCAATTCACACATACCCTACACCCTTAAACAGACCAGCAAGGCATCATCATGAGCATAAAATTCAACGAGCAGTTTCGTGACAAGGTTTTCGTGGTCACCGGCGGTAATCAGGGGCTGGGCGCAGCCGTCTCTTTATTACTGGCCGAGCGCGGCGCACGCGGTCTGGTGATCTGCGGGCGCAACCAGCAGGCCGGTGCCGCGCAGGTCGATAAGCTGCGCGCTGCGGGCTGTGAAGCCTGGTTTGTCGCCGCCGATTTTAGCGACCCGGCCTCCTGTGAACGGGTGATCGCCGAAGCGGCGAGCCGTTTTGGCACGCTGCACGGGCTGGTTAACTGCGCGGGGATGTCCGACCGCGGCACCATACTCGACACCACGCCGCAGCTTTTTGACGCCATCTTTGCCGTTAACGTCCGCGCGCCGTTCTTTCTGATGCAGGCGGCCATCAGGTTGATGATTGCCAACCACGTTGCAGGCAGCATCGTCAATATCATCACTATGAGCTCCCACGGTGGGCAGAGCTTCCTCACGCCTTATGCGGCCTCCAAAGGTGCGCTGGTTACCCTGACGAAAAACGTCGCCTTCAGCGCGATGCGCAACCGCATTCGCGTCAACGGCCTGAACATCGGCTGGATGGATACGCCGCACGAAGATCAGATCCAGAAGCAGTATCACAACGCCAGCGAGGACTGGCTGGAGAAAGCCGAGCGTGAACAGCCGTTTGGTCGCCTTCTCAAACCGCAGGAGGTGGCGCGCAGCGTGGCATTCCTGCTGTCCGAAGAGTCGGGAATGATGACCGGTGCGATCGTCGACTTCGATCAAAACGTCGTTGGCTGTAGCGATGACGGCGCGGCAAAACCCCAGAATAAACTGGCCCTGTGAGGAACCTGTGATGAACAGTCTCTATCTGACTAAAGAACAGTTATCGGTTGATGATTTTGCCATTGTCTGCGAGCAGACCACCCCGCTGAAAGATTTCCCGCTGGCGCGGAAGGCCGAGCTGGATGTGCTGATCTACCAGCGCGAGGATTTGACCAAAGCCGCCGCCGAGCACCGGCAAACGGTGCTGAGCGAACTGCACCGCGCCCTGTCCTCCGGGCCGGGCGTCTTCGTGGTTAAAGGTCTGTTCAGCGATCTCCCGACGGTGGATCGCAACAGCGCGCTGTTCGAGCAGATCCTGCTCAGTGAGTCTGAAAGCGGCAGCGGCGGGGACCATTTTGCGGCGGCAGGCAATAACGGGCGCATCTGGAATGCTCTGCAGAAAGTCGCCGAGCGCGATGCCGATGCGTTTATTGACTACTACTGTAACCCGCTGCTGGCGCTGATCTGCGAAAGCTGGGTCGGCCCGGGTTATGAGATGACCGCGCAGGTCAATCAGGTGCGCCCCGGCGGCAAAGCCCAGCAGCCGCACCGTGATTATCATCTCGGCTTTCAAAGCAATGAGGTGGTGGAACGCTTCCCGCTGCCGCTGCAGATCCTCTCGCAGTACCTGACGCTTCAGGGCGCGGTGGCACACAGCGATATGCCGGTGGAGTCCGGCCCGACGCAGCTGCTGCCGTGGTCGCATCAGTATCAGGCGGGCTATCTGGCCTGGCGCGATGAGAAGTTTATCGACTATTTCCAGCGCAATGCCATCCAGCTGCCGCTGGAGAAGGGGGACGGGCTGTTCTTCAATCCGGCGCTGTTCCATGCGGCGGGCAGTAACCATACCCACGACCATATCCGCACCGCAAACCTGCTGCAGGTCTCTTCATCCTTTGGCAAAACGATGGAGAAAGTGAACCATATTAAGGTGCTACAGCATATTTACCCGGCGCTGCGCCTGCGCAGAATGTCTGAGGAGCGGATCAATGCGGTGATTGCCGCGGCGGCGGAGGGCTATTCGTTCCCAACCAATCTGGATACCGACCCGCCGGTGGGGGGGCTGGTACCTCAGACTCAGCAGTCGCTGCTGCTGCAGGCACTGCGCGAGAGTTGGGCACCGAAGCTGTTTAATCAACGGCTGCAAGAGCACCAGCAGAAACGGGAAGCGTAATGCCCTTGTGGGAAATCACCGGCACGGGGCGACTGGAAAAAAGGGTCGCCCCCTACCTCAGATCGGCCTCGCCCGCATCGCATCAATACCCGGCGGTTAAATCATCGATGGTGCGCGGATCGGACGCACCGTAACGCATACCGTCCGGCCCCAGCATAATGCTCTGGGTGCTACCCATCGCAGGCATCACCTTCACATTCTGCCCCTTCTCACCCAGCAGCTTCAGCGTATCCGGGCTGAAGCCCTTCTCGACGCGCAGCTGGTCGGGCAGCCACTGATGGTGGAAGCGCGGCGCGTTAGTGGCTTCAGCCACGTTCATCCCGAAATCAACGCTGTTCACCACCATTTGCAGTACGGTAGTAATAATACGGCTGCCGCCCGGGCTACCCGTCACCAGCCAGGTTTTACCGTCTTTCGCAACGATTGTCGGCGACATTGACGACAGTGGGCGCTTATACGGCTGCACCGCATTCGCTTCCCCGCCGACCAGACCGTAAACGTTGGGCGTGCCCGGCTTGGCGGAGAAGTCATCCATCTCGTTATTCATCAGAATGCCGCTGTTGCCGGCCACAATACCGCTGCCAAAGGTGGTGTTCAGCGTGTAGGTCACCGCGACCGCATTGCCGTCTTTATCCACCACCGAGAAATGCGTGGTTTGATTACTTTCATAGGGCGCCAGCTTGCCCGGTTTGATCTCGGAGGACGGCCGCGCTTTGGCCACATCGATCTGTTCGGCCAGTGATTTGGCGTAGGCTTTGCTGGTCAGCGCCTGCCACGGCACCTTAACGAAATCTGGATCGCCGAGATATTCCGAGCGGTCGGCATAGGCATATTTCTCCGCCTCGGCCATCACCTGCATGGCATCAGCGCTGCCAAAGCCCATTTTTGCCAGATCGAAGTTTTCCAGGATATTGAGGATCTGCACGATATGAATACCGCCGGAGGATGGCGGTGGCATGGAGAAGACCTCATAGCCGCGGTAGCTGCCGCTCACCGGCTTACGCTCAATCGCCCGATAGTTGGCGAGGTCGCGCTTGTCGATCAGCCCGCCGTGCTGCGCCATCTCAGAGGCGATCTCATCGGCAATCTGCCCTTTGTAGAACGCATCCGGCCCCTGCTTCGCAATCAGCTCCAGGCTGTGCGCCAGGTTGCGCTGCACCAGCTTATCGCCCTGCTGGTACGGCTTACCGTCGGCTTTATAGAAGATCGCTTTACTGTTCGGGTGGGCTGGCAAAACCTCACTGCCGTAGATCTTCAGGTCATCGGCCAGCGCTTCGTTAACCACAATGCCCTTGCGCGCCAGCTCCAGCGCCGGTTGGATCAGCGTGCTGAGCGGCAGCGTGCCGTACTTTTTATTCGCCAGCGCAAAGCCCGCCACGGTTCCGGGAACGCCGGACGCCAGGTGGGAGATCAGCGATTTTTTGCTGTCGGCATTACCTGCAGCGTCGAGGAACATATCGCGGCTGGCGCGCACCGGGGCCATTTCGCGAAAATCAATCGAGGTAGTCTGGCCGGAGGCGGTGCGCAACAGCATAAAGCCGCCGCCGCCGAGATTACCGGCCTGTGGATGCGTCACCGCCAGCGCGTAACCCACGGCGACCGCGGCATCCACCGCGTTACCGCCCTGCTGAAGAATTTTCACCCCCACTTCCGTTGCGGTGGCATCCACCGAGGCGACCATGCCGTGCTGAGCCGTGACCGGATGGAAAGTATCAGCGCCTACGCCATAGGAGACCGGCGGTGCGGCTGGAGCGGCACCCGCCCCCTGCCACACCAGTAAAGCGGCTAACAGCGACCACGACAGGCGCTGCACAGTACCTTTTGTTATCATTGTTACATCCTTTAAGTTTATTTACGTTGTGTTTGCCATTGATAAATATGCACAAAATTGCGCAAAAGGCGAACGATAGCGCAAATCAGGAGCACTCCTGGGGTACAGGCCTGGCAGATAACATAGACTTATGGCAGGAACACGGAGGACGTAACATGAAAATGAAAACCAAATGGCTGGTTGTTTTTGCTGCCCTGCTGCCGCTGAGCGGCATGGCAAACATGTTGAATAACAGCAACAACAATAATCCGAATAACCCGCAGTCTTCAAACTACAATCCGAGCACGCAGCGCTTACAGCAAAACATGCAGAATCAGCAGTCGCAGCAGAAGCTGAAGCTGCAACAGGATCAGCAGCGTCAGCAGCAGGATTTGCAGCGAAAAATTCAGGAGCAGCGCGACAGTGCCACGCAGCGCACCAATAACAACGGTCAGCTGCAGCAGACCCAGCAGAATTAATCCGGCCAACCTAGGGGCCAACCGGGAAAAAAGGTCGGCCCCTACAGTAGGGGCGGACCGCAGTTTGGGTCCGCCCGTTATCACCAGGCGATCGCGGTTTAATTAACGAAAGTCCGGCCCGATAATATCAATGCGGTCGGTGCAGATCGCATCCACGCCCCACTGTAGTAACTCCCGCGCCCGCTCCGGCTTATTCACCGTATACACCAGAATACGCAGCCCGGCCTGCTTCAGCAGCGCCACGCGCTCCGGGTCGAGCACTTTGTGATTCAGATGGATCGACACGCAGCCTAACGCGCGCGTCATAGCCTGCCAGTTCTCATCCCAGCTGTCGAGCAGCAGCCCGCGCGGCAGCTCCGGGGCCGCCTGCTGTGCCGCTTCCAGCGCAGAGTACGAGAACGACGACAGCAGCGGCGCGACCTGGCCCTGCCACATCACGCGGGCGGCCAGCGCGATAGCGCGCCCGGTTGCCACCTCCGCTCCGTGAGTCGGCTTAATTTCGATATTGGCCATCAGGCGATGCTGGCGACAGCGGGCGGCGACTTCCGCCAGCAGCGGCAGGCGTTCATCGCTGAAGGCGCTGCCAAACCAGCCGCCGGCATCCAGCGTGACCAGCTTGTCCCACGGCTGATCGCCCGCCACGCCCCAGCCGTTGCTGGTGCGGTCCAGGGTGTCATCGTGCAGCAGGAAGATGGCGCCGTCCTGCGACAATTTGGCGTCAAACTCAATCATGCGATGCCCGTGCTGCGCGCCAACATCAATGGCGGCAAGGGTATTTTCCGGTGCCAGTTTCCCGCCGCCGCGATGGGCGACGATCGGCGGATATGGCCAGCTGTGGGTCATTATTCGGTCCGTTGTCCGTTATGGTCAAAAAAGTGTAGCGCGGCAGCGGGAAGCTGCAACCACAGCGTGCTGCCCATCTGCGGGCGCACCGAGTGCGGCAGGCGCACCACCAGCTTATTTTTTCCCCAGTGCCCGTGGGCGAGATTGTCGGCCCCCAGCATCTCCAGTGTCTCCACTACCAGCGGAATGCCGCCGTCCTGCTGAGAGGAGAGCTCAATATGCTCCGGACGGATGCCCAGCGTCAACGTGCGCGCGGCCCATTTTGCCTTCGGCGCCCTCAGCGGCAGCGGCAGGGTATCCGCGAGGATAAAGCGCGAGCCGTCATCATTGAGCTGGCCGTCCAGCAGGTTCATCGCCGGGGCGCCAATAAAGCTGGCGACGAAACGCGTGGCCGGGCGCTGGTAAATCTCCTCCGGGGTGCCGAGCTGCTCCAGCACGCCTTTGTTCATCACCATCACGCGCTGCGCCAGCGTCATCGCCTCGACCTGATCGTGCGTCACGTACAGGCTGGTGGTGTTCAGGCGGCGGTGTAACTGCTGCAGCTCAAGGCGCATCTGCACGCGCAGGCGGGCATCAAGGTTCGACAGCGGCTCATCGAACAGGAACAGCGCGGGCTCACGCACAATGGCGCGCCCCATCGCCACGCGCTGACGCTGGCCGCCGGACAGTTCACGCGGGCGGCGCTTAAGCAGCGCTTCCAGTTCCAGGCTGCGCGCCGCCTCCAGCACCCGCTGGCGGATCTGCTCTTTGCCCATGCCGCGAATTTTCAGGCCCCACGCCATGTTCTCCTCCACGCTCATATGCGGGTAGAGAGCATAGTTCTGGAACACCATGGCAATGCCGCGATCCTTCGGCTCCTCTTCGGTCACGCGCCGCGTATCAATCCAGATATCGCCGCTGGTGACCCGCTCCAGCCCGGCCACCATGCGCAGCAGCGTGGATTTTCCACAGCCGGATGGCCCGACCATTACCATAAACTCACCATCGCGGATCGACACGTCCAGCGGCTGAATAATCTGGTTTTTACCGTCGTAGGATTTGGTTACTGCCTGAAGTCGTACACCTGCCATCACTATTTCTCGCTCTCAACCAGACCGCGCACAAAGGCGCGCTGCATCACTAAAACAATCACCACCGGCGGGATCAGCGTCAGCAGCATCGCCGCCATCACTTCATTCCACTGGGTGGGGGATCCGCTGGTGGAGATCATGCTTTTGATCCCCGCGACCGCCGTACCGAGCGAAGCATCATTGATGATGAGCAGCGGCCACAGGTACTGGTTCCAGCCATAGATAAAGGTAATCACGAACAGCGCCGCCAGATTGGTCTTCGACAGCGGCAGCACGATATCGCGGAAGAAGCGCATTGGGCTGGCACCGTCAATGCGCGCCGCCTCCATCAGCTCATCCGGCAGCGACATAAAGAACTGGCGAAACAGGAAGGTGGCGGTGGCGGAAGCCATCAGCGGCAGGGTTAACCCGCTGTAGCTGTCGAGCAGGTTCAGGTCGGCAATCACCTGCACCGTGGGGAAAATACGCACCTCAACCGGCAGCATCAGGGTGATAAAGATCATCCAGAAGAACAGATTGCGCAGCGGGAAGCGGTACCACACCAGCGCGAACGCCGACAGCATCGACACGCTGATTTTCCCCACCGTAATGCACAGCGCCATAATCAGGCTGTTAAGCATCATCAGGCTGAAGGCCGGGCCGCTGCCGTTCACTCCGTTGAGCCAGATATTGCGCACGTTCTCCCACAGATGGCTGCCGGGGATTAGCGTCATCGGCACCTGATACACCGCCTTGTTATCCAGCGTCGCGGCGACAAACGCCACGTACAGCGGGAACAGAATGGTCAGGATGCCGAGGATCAGTAGCGTATGGCTGAAGATATCCAGCCCGCGTCGGTTTTCAATCATTGGTAGCGCACCTTGCGTTCGACGAAGCGGAACTGGATCACGGTCAGGCCAATCACCAGCAGCATCAGTACCACCGACTGTGCAGCCGAGGAGGAGAGATCCAGACCGGCAAAGCCTTCGCGATAGATTTTATAGATAAGCGTCGTGGTGGCCTGCACTGGGCCGCCGCCGGTGGCAGCGTCGATCACCGGGAAGGTATCGAAGAAGGCATACACCAGGTTCACCACCAGCAGGAAGAAGCTGACCGGGGTGATCAGCGGCAGCGCCAGGCTGAAGAAGCGGCGCACCGGACCGGCCCCGTCAATGGCGGCGGCTTCCACCAGCGATTTCGGGATCGACTGTAGCGCGGCAAAGAAGAACAGGAAGTTGTAGCTCATCTGCTGCCAGATTGAGGCCAGTACGATGAGAAACATCGCCTGGCCGCTGTTCTGCGCGTAGTTCCAGCTGTAGCCCCACTGGTTCAGCAGGTGGCTGAACAGGCCAAGGCCCGGGTTAAACAGGAACATCCACAGCACGGCAGCCACCACCGGGGCGACTGCGTAGGGCAGCAGCAGCAGCGTCTGATAGAGCTTTTTCAGGCGGACAACATAGTCCACCAGCGCCGCCAGCAGCAGCGAGAACGTCATGCCAAAAACGGTGACCAGACCGCTGAACTTCAGCGTGGTCCAGAAAGAGTCGAGGTAGTAGCTATCGGCAAACAGCCGTTTAAAGTTATCCAGCCCGACGAAAGTGCTGGAGATGCCAAACGGGTCGATACTCTGCAACGAGTACCAGAGCGCTTCGCCAGCGGGCCAGATAAAGAAGATTGCGGTGATCAGCAGCTGCGGCAGCATGAGCAGATAGGGCAGCGCGCTGTTGCGGAATACGGGGCGGGGTTGGGACATGGCAACCATCTCATCTCAATGCGTAGCGGCCGACCGTGGTTCTGGTCGGCCCGGGCGGGCGCATCGTCGATCCGCCCCTCCTCACTTTTCTCATGGCGGGCGGATTGTTAATCCGCCCCTACGGCATACCCTAACGGGTTTGCTGTTCGAAACGGCGCAGCAGTTCGTTACCGCGCTTCACGGCGCTATCCAGTGCCGCCTGCGGTGACTGCTTCCCGGTCCATACGCCTTCCAGCTCTTCGTCCACGATGGTACGGATCTGCGGCATATTGCCCAGGCGCATCCCTTTCGTGAACGGCAGCGGATCTTTGTTCAGCATCTGGCGGGTGGCGATATCCGCGCCCGGGTTTTTGTCGTAGAAGCCCTGCTGTTTGGTCAGCTCATAAGCGGCAGTGGTGATAGGCAGGTAACCGGTTTTCTGGTGCCATTCGGCGGCAATGTCTGGTTTTGCCAGGAACTGCATAAACTCAGCCACGCCCTTGTAGGTATCGGCATCTTTGCCTTTCATCACCCACAGGCTGGCACCGCCGATGATGGCGTTCTGCGGCGCGTTCGGCACGGTCTCGTCATACGGCATCATGCCGACGCCGAAGTTGAATTTGGCGTATTTACGAATGTCGGCCAGCGAGCCGGAAGAGGCGGTGGTGATGCCGCAGTCGCCGTTATAGAACTTGGCGGTTGGCTCATCTTTACGCCCGAAGTAGGTGAAATCGCCCTTTTTGTTGAGATCTTCCAGCATCTGGATGTGGCGCACCTGCACCGGCTTATTGAACTCCAGTACCGCGTCGGTGCCGTCGAAGCCGTTATTTTTGCTGGCGACCGGCAGGCCGTGCCAGGCGCTGAAGTTCTCAATCTGGATCCAGCCCTGCCAGCCGCTGGCATAGCCGCAGCTCATGCCCGCTTTACGCAGGGCGGCGGTATCTTTCGCCAGCTCCTGCCAGGTTTTTGGCGGCTGCTCCGGGTCCAGTCCGGCTTTTTTAAACGCATCTTTGTTGTAGTACAGCACCGGGGTGGAGCTGTTAAACGGCTGGGAGATCAGCTGACCTTTTGCGTCGCTGTAGTAACCTGCCACTGCCGGAACGAACTGCTGCGCATCCATCGCGATCCCGGCCGTTTTAAACACTTCATTCACCGGCACGATCGCCTTTGACGACATCATGGTTGCCGTACCGACTTCATACACCTGCAAAATCGCCGGCGCTTTACCGGTGCGCACCGCAGCAATCCCGGCGGCCAGGCTCTGCTCGTAGTTGCCTTTATAGGTCGGCACGATTTTGTAATCGGGGTGTTCAGCGTTGAAGCGCGTCGCCAGCGAGTTCACTTCCACCCCCAGCTCGCCTTCCATTGAGTGCCAGAAAGGGATTTCGGTGGCGGCCAGCGCATTCGCGCTCAGAGTCAGTCCCAGTACCACGCTTACTGCGTTACGGCGAAATGCGAATGATGACATGTCGATTACCTGTGCCCGGTGTTGTAAAGCGCGCTATCGCGCATTGCTGTAGTCGGGAGGTAACATGACACGCAAAAATGACAGAAAAATAACGGCGTTATGACGGAGGGGTGACAGAATCGTGACGACCCGATCATTGTAGGGGCGGACCCTCTGTTTCGGTCCGCCCGTTATATCCTACGCGGGCCGACCGAAAAAAATGGTCGGCCCCTACGTGACATCATCCGCCCAGATAGGCGCTTCTTACCGCTTCATTCGCCAGCAGCGCAGCACCGCTATCTTCCAGCACCACGTGACCGTTTTCGAGCACATAGCCACGGTCGGCCAGCTTGAGCGCCTGGTTGGCATTCTGCTCGACGAGGAAAATCGTCATGCCTTCCTGACGCAGCTGCTCAATGGTGTCGAAGATCTGCTGGATGATAATCGGGGCCAGGCCGAGCGACGGCTCATCCAGCAGCAGCAGGCGCGGCTGGCTCATCAGCGCACGGCCAATCGCCAGCATCTGCTGCTCGCCACCGGACATGGTGCCGGCGCGCTGCACGCGGCGCTCATACAGGCGCGGGAACAGCTCGTACACGCGCTTGATACGCTGCTGATACTGCTGGCGCTCGGCAAAGAAGCCGCCCATCGCCAGGTTCTCCTCTACCGACATGCGCGAGAAGACGCGGCGGCCCTCCGGCACGATGGCAATCGCTTCACGCATAATACGCGCCGTCTGCCAGTCGGTGATCGCCTTGCCGTCGAAGACAATCGAGCCTTCGCTGGCGCGAGGTTCACCGCACAGCGTGCCGAGGATGGTGGTTTTACCCGCGCCGTTGGCACCAATCAGCGTAACGATTTCGCCCTGATTGATGTGCAGACTGACGTTGTGCAGCGCCTGGATTTTACCGTAGTGCGCACTGACGTTATTCAGGGATAGCATAGCCTGAGTCATGTTACGCCTCCCCCAGGTAAGCGCGGATCACATCCGGGTTGTTGCGGATCTCGTCTGGCGTGCCGTTTGCCAACGGCGTACCCTGATTGACCACGTAAATGCGGTCGGAAATGCCCATTACCAGTTTCATATCGTGCTCAATCAACAGTACCGAGACGTTGTGCTGACTGCGCAGCTCGGCGATCAGTTCATCCAGCTCGTGCGTCTCTTTCGGGTTCAGACCGGCTGCCGGTTCATCCAGCATCAGGATTTCCGGGCGGGTCACCATGCAGCGGGCGATCTCCAGGCGGCGCTGCTGGCCATAGGCAAGATTACCCGCCTGGCGATTGGCCAGGGAGAGCAGGCCGACGCGTTCCAGCCAGGTTGCCGCACGATCCAGCGCTTCGCTTTCCGCTTTACGGAAGGCCGGGGTTTTCAGCAGGCCGGAGAAGACGCCGCTTTTCAGGTGCTGATGCTGGGCCACCAGCAGGTTCTCAATCACCGTCATTTCGCGGAACAGGCGCACGTGCTGGAAAGTACGCACAATGCCCATACGCGCAATCTTCTGCCCCGGCAGGCCCGCCAGCTGCTGGTCACCCAGCTTGATCGAACCGCCCGTCGGGCGGTAGAAGCCGGTCAGGCAGTTAAACACCGTGGTTTTCCCGGCACCGTTAGGGCCAATCAGGGAGACAATCTCCTGCGGGCGCAGCTCCAGTTCAACATTGTTGACCGCCAGCAGGCCGCCGAAGCGCATCATCAGGCCATTGACTGCTAACAAAGGCTGAGTCATGCCTGCTCTCCTTTTTCTACGCTTTTCAACTTCAGATGCGGGCGCTTCATCGGCAGTAAGCCCTGCGGGCGCCAGATCATCATCAATACCATTAAGCCACCGAGCACCAGCATGCTGTATTCGTTCAAATCGCGCATCAGCTCACGCGACACCACCAGCAGGATAGCGGCGAGGATCACTGCAAACTGCGACCCCATTCCTCCCAGCACCACAATCGCCAGCACAAACGCCGATTCGGCAAAGGTGAAGGATTCCGGGCTGACAAAGCCCTGGCGCGCGGCGAACAGGCAGCCGGCAAAACCGGCAAACGCGGCGCTGATGGTGAAAGCGGTCAGCTTGATGCGCGTCGGGCTGAGGCCCAGCGAGCGGCAGGCGATCTCATCTTCACGCAGCGCTTCCCACGCGCGGCCCAGCGGCATGCGCAGCAGGCGGTTAATCACAAACAGGGTGATCACCACCAGCAGCAGCGCCACCAGGTAGAGGAAAATAATACGGTCGCTTGGGTCATACTTCAGCCCGAAGAAGTCGTGGAAGGTGCCCCAACCGCCGTCGCGCACGCTGCGGCCAAACTCCAGGCCAAAGAAGGTCGGTTTTGGGATCTGGCTGATACCGTTCGGGCCACCGGTGATTTCGGTGTTGTTCAGCAGCAGGATACGCACGATCTCGCCGAAGCCGAGCGTGACAATCGCCAGGTAGTCTCCGCGCAGGCGCAGCACCGGGAAGCCGAGTAGCAGGCCAAACGCCGCCGCCACCAGGCCCGCCAGCGGCAGGCTCTGCCAGAAGCCGAGGCCGTAATAGTGGTTGAGCAGCGCGAAGGTATAGGCGCCGATGGCGTAGAAGCCGCCGTAACCCAGCACCAGCAGGCCGGACAGGCCGACGACCACGTTGAGGCCGAGGCCCAGCATCACGTAGATCAGCGTCAGGGTAGCGATATCCACCGTGCCGCGTGAAACCAGAAATGGCCACACCGCCGCGGCGACGATCAGCACCAGCAGGAACAGCTTCTGCTTAACGGTTGAGCCATCAATGCCCGGCAGCACAAATGCCGGGCCGGAGACTTTTTTCAGGCCGCTGGTCAGCAGCGGGCGCAGCAGCTGGAACAGGAACACCACGCCGCAGCCGAGCGCAATCCAGTTCCAGCGCACGCTTCCGGCGTTGTTCACCACCAGATGCGTGCCGTCGAGATTCAGGCGCATCCCCATAAAGAACGCCGCCAGCACCAGCAACATCAGCGAGGAAACGAGGGCGTTAAGCAGGTTGAGCTTCTTCATACTTTCTCAACCTCCGGGCGGCCGAGAATGCCGGTTGGCATCACCAGCAGCACCACAATCAGCAGAGCAAACGACACCACGTCTTTGTATTCGGTGCTGAGATACGCCGAGGTCAGCGCTTCAGCAATACCGAGGATCAGACCGCCCAGCATTGCACCCGGAATACTGCCGATACCGCCGAGAACGGCCGCGGTGAAGGCTTTCATCCCGGCCATAAAGCCGATGTACGGGTTGATCACGCCGTAGAACTGGCCCAGCAGCACGCCTGCCACTGCCGCCATCGCTGCACCAATGACGAAAGTCAGCGAGATAACGCGGTCGGTGTTAATCCCCAGCAGGCTGGCCATTTTCAGATCTTCCGCGCAGGCGCGGCAGGCGCGACCCATACGTGAATAGCGGATAAACAGCGTCAGGGCCAGCATCGACAGGAACGTCACGACCCAGATCACAATCTGCATGGTGGAGATGGTCGCCGCGAAGCCATTGCTGACGCCCAGCGTCCACTGGCCGGTGACCAGGTTTGGCAGCGCCACGTCACGCGATCCCTGGGTCAGGCTGACGTAGTTTTGCAGGAATATCGACATGCCGATCGCCGAGATCAGGGCAATCAGCCGTTTAGAGGAACGCACGGGCTTATACGCCACGCGTTCAATGCTCCAGCCGTAGCAGGAGGCGATCACCACCGCGACCACGAAGCCGCAGCCAATCAGCAGCCAGCTGGTATCAATGCCCATCATCATCAGCGCCGCAATAACGATAAACGAGACGTAGCTGCCGATCATATACACTTCACCGTGGGCGAAGTTGATCATGCCGATGATGCCGTACACCATAGTGTAACCGATGGCGATCAGCGCATAAGTGCTGCCCAACGTGACGCCGTTGAACATTTGCTGCAGGAAGTAGAGAAACTGCTCGGACATACCTTAATACCTTACGAATCAACCCACACTGAAGACAATGACGCCTGGCATACATCACCAGGCGTCATTATCCCAAAAGCCCGATTTATTTAACGGCGGTTGATGAACCATCAGCGTGCCATTTAAATACGCCGAACTCGAAGCCTTTCAGGTCGCCCTTCTGATCCCAGCTCAGGTCACCCATTACGGTTGGCACCGGCGCACCCTCTTTCAGGTTTTTAACGATAGCGTCTGGCTCTTCACTTTTGCTGCGCTCCATGCCCGCGGCCAGGGATTGCAGTGCGGCATAGGTAGTCCAGACGAAGGGACCGGTTGCATCCTGTTTTTTCGCTTTCAGCGCGTCAACCACCGGTTTGTTAGCCGGAACCTGGTCGTAGCGTTTTGGCAGCGTCACCAGCATGCCTTCAGAGGCTGCACCGGCAATATTAGACAGAGAAGCGTTGCCTACGCCTTCAGGACCCATGAACTGCGTTTTCAGACCGGCCGCACGCGCCTGGCGCAGGATCTGGCCCATTTCCGGATGGTAACCACCGAAGTAGACAAAGTCGACGTTCTCTTTCTTCAGGCGAGCCACCAGGGTAGAGAAGTCTTTATCACCCGCGGTGATCCCTTCAAACATCACCACGTTGCCGCCGCCTTTTTTCAGGCTCTCCTGCACGGAGCGCGCCAGGCCTTCACCGTACTGCTGCTTGTCGTGGATCACGGCGATGCGCTGGGGTTTCACTTCATTCAGAATGTATTTTGCCGCAGTCGGGCCCTGGTCAGAGTCGAGGCCAGTGGTGCGCATAATCAGCTTGTAGCCGCGGGAAGTCAGGTCAGGAGCCGTTGCTGCTGGCGTAATCATCAGCACGCCTTCATCTTCATAGATGTCGGAAGCGGGCTGAGTCGAAGAGGAGCACAGGTGGCCGATCACGTAACGGATGCCGTCGTTGATCACTTTGTTAGCAACCGCAACCGCCTGTTTTGGATCGCACACGTCGTCATATTTCACCGCGACCAGCTTGTCGCCGTTAATGCCGCCTTTGGCGTTAATGTCTGCGATCGCCTGCTGAGCGCCGGTCCACTGCATATCACCGTACTGGGCAACCGGGCCGGACATGGCGCCAACTACCGCGACTTTAATATCTTTTGCTACTGCTGCACCGCTCATTGCCAGAGCCATACAGCCAGCTAACAGCGCTTTACCTTTACTGATCTTCATCCTGACTACCCCATCTGTTGTGATTGCTTGCTATTTATTTGTCGGTGAATAGCGATAAACGCTTTGCCTTTGAACGAGTTAGCATAATTCCCGACAGTTTTTATCAATAAGGCTTTAATTTTCAGGTTATTAAACAGGAATATTCTGCTGTAAATCAACTGACAGATTCAGTAAATAGCGGGTGCCGCAGGACAATCCACTAACAGCAACGGTGGCAAATTCGCCAGCTAGCCAGCGCATTATGCTGGCTTTCTGCGCAGAGAATAACGGTTTACTCGGTAAACCATTTGAAACGCCCGCACATCGCCTCGTTTTCGTACAGAAAAACTAACACGCTATAGTATGGTCAACTTCGCTACAATATGCCTTTCTCATGACCGGGTTATTCTGATGAAACTGACTATCATCCGCCTGCAACAGTTGTCTGAGCAGGATCGCAGCGACATAAAAAAAATCTGGCCGCAGGCGAATATCGCGGCGCTGGAAAGCGAACTGAATGAGGTAAAGCAGCTGTACGCGGCGCGTTTTAACGATCGTCTGCTGGCGGCAGTGCGCGTGACCCTCAGCGGCAGCGCAGGAGAGATGCAGCAGCTTGAGGTACGCGAGGTGACGCGGCGGCGCGGGGTGGGTCTCTATCTGGTGCAGGAAGTGATGGCGCAGAACCCGCAGGTTACGCAGTGGGTAATGAGTCAGGATGGCAGTTCAGCGCAGCAGGTGATAGCCGCGTTTATGCAGGCAGCGGGATTTAATCGACAAGCTAATAGATGGATAAAGATGTAAAAAAGGGGCCCTGCAAGGGCCCAAAACAATACAACGCCAGGGAAAGGAAAGAGGGTTATTCCCTCTCAGGCATTTCCGCCCGCTCTTCAGGCGCAGACTCTTTCTCTTTGCGCATCGGTTGAGGGTGAAGATGAGCAAATCGCCGGACATCCTCCTGCGCCATCTCGGCCCGGAACGGGTTATGCAGCCTTTCGATATCCATTAATTAAGCCGGTACGCCAGATTTACGGTTTTAACTGAACCCATCTCGCTCAATTTAATAAAAACGTAATGCAACGCGTGCTGAGTACCCCAAATATCGATGTAGTCATTACGATCTTCTGCTGCTAACTTCAGCTGATGTTTTTCCCGTAGCCGGGCATAGTCATACCATTGCCGCACGCTGCCAAAACGATGATGCCAGTCGTGGCATACCAGAGAGCCCTGAACGATAAGCATCCGGCACGGCAAATGGAAAAACAGATGGGTGAATGTCCAACGTATCCAGTCTGCGGTAAAGCGTAAGGAAAAATCTGGCGGACAGGCACTCCCGCAAAATCTGCCCAGACAATTTTTAATATGACTGTCGCGCACGCTTTCGCCCTGTTGACGTAAACACCAGGTATGTTCAGTTAAAAGATGCAGCAGAGAAGCAATTTTATAAACCAACACGTAGGGAATAACAATATTCAACAAGAAGAACCCGTACCCATAAGTTAACGCCAGCCAGATTAGCACTCCCCACCAGCAAAGGGACATTGCTCGTCGCCAGATCGGCAAATTTACCAGGTTGGATTTCAGCCGACCATAAAGAAACGTCAGATAAAATTTCGGGCTCAGCAAAGTCAACAACAGATTGATATATTGCTGCCTGACTTTTATACCCGGTTTGAAACCCAACTGATAAATTGCCGCTAAGTCGCGGTCCTCAAACGTTGAGAATGCCGCCCCATGATGCTCATAAACATGAAACTGACGATAGGAATCATAAGGCTGAACGATCAAAATCGTTGATAATATTTCACACAGGATCCTGTTGGCCCGCTGGCTGTTAAACAGATGCCCATGCACCCCATGGTGGATAATCGTTGCCACAATATATCTGGCACCCGAAGCTGCAAATAAGATGCCCGTCATGTAGATGACGCTCTTCACAAGCAGCGACAGGCTGCCAAACCAGGCCAGTGACGTCATGATACTCCCCACTATCATCCACGACAGGGACCAACAGATCATCTCAACAGAATGGGATTGCCATAGCTGTGGACGGCCATCAATCTCTTTCCCCGTCAACCAAGTCCAGACGCCCTGAAAAGGAAGGATGCGGTAAGAATCTCGCATCTGTACAGAGTGCGTAGAACGACAAAAATTCCTTTTATTGAGTGTCATACGATGCTCCAAGAAATGAGATAAAATACGGAAAGACATAGCAGGACTGACAGAATCATATTTCGCACAAAGAGGGCAATGACAATTCCTGCCATCGCTCCATATAAATAAGGATTGGAGGTGAGCGCCCTTATTTCGCCATCGTTAAGCAGAATAATCGGCCCACATATTGCCGTTAGCAGGCAGGGCGCTGAATATTTCAATGCTTCACGTACTAACGAGGGCAAGCGCACAGGCACCCTCGGTTCCAGAAAGACGTAGCGGTTAAAAAACACCACGGCAGCCAGAGTGAATAACAGTATCCAGCTCATGCTTCTCCTCTCGTCAGGCGGGCATATATTACTGAGCACAACATGCCGCTCAGCCCGGCAATGACAATTGCCCCTTCAATCTGAAACACGCTAAGTATCATCGATAACAGCAGGGAAACCAGCACCCCGCATAACACGCTGAGATTTTTAATCATCGGCACGACAATGGTAATAAAAGTGGCCACGATGGAGAAGTCGAGGTGATAACGCTGTAAATCAGGAACAGACGAAGCCATGAAAATGCCCAGCAGGCTAAAAAGATTCCAGCAGAGGTAAAAGGTCAGCCCAGCACCGATCAGATAGCCCGGCGTTAACGCCACCTGCTGTTTTTCAGCGCAGCTCAACGCGAACAGCTCGTCAGTTAATAAGAAACCTATCGGTAATCGATAACGTTTCAGAAAAAATGACACCGTTTCTCGTAACGTCAGACCGTAAAGAAAATGCTGTGAGGTGATAAAAAATACGGAGAGGATAATGGTAGGAATGCTCGCCCCGGAAAGCAGTAGCCCCAGTGTGACGAGCTGTGCCGCGCCAGCAAAAACAACCGCTGACATAGCAATACTTTGCGGCATTGTCAGCCCTGACTGCACCGCCATCGATCCCGCCAGGACTCCCCATGGGACCACGGAAAGGCAAAGTGGCAGCATGTTAACCACGCCACGAAAGAATCCGCTGTTGCTCCGCATGCTGGTATCAGCAAATGATTTGCAGGGCGATGTCTCCATTTTTACCCATTCCGCTCTCTACGAATTACGTGGCGTCAGGTTAGAGAAACGGGTAATTAAAATATTGAACAAAATTGCCGGGAGGAGAGAGACCAAACTAGCCAGGAAAGCGTAATGAGCGGATAAACTCTCCGGGAGTGACGCCCATCGAATTTTTGAAATGACGGGTGAAATGGCTCTGATCGGAGAAACCACAGCGTGCCGCAACAGCGGGGATCGTCTCACCCTTAACCAACAGCTCACGCGCTTTTCGAAGTCTGGCCTGGATTAACCAGCCATGCGGAGGCATTCCCACAACCTGCTTAAACTGGCGCAGAAAATGCCAGGGACTAAGCTGCACAAGATCTGAAAGCTGTTTCAACGACCAGTTTTGCTCCGGGCAGGCAGTCATCAGGTCCTTGACCTGAAGGATCATCGATTTTGCGCAGGGTAACTGACCTGGAGACGTGGGCGTACGGCTGTAGCGCATGATCAGCCAGCAGACGGCCGTGAGTAGTAATGACTCTTTCAGCAGACTATTGCCCGCAACAGGCAACATATTAAAGACGAGTTGTAGCTGGGCGGACAACCCGGGATCGTGCACTACAGCATCAGGAAACCACGGAATGATCCCTTGCTCATGCCTCAGATCGCCAGTGATCTGGCGCAGCAGTTCGGGGTGAGGATATATTGCCCGATATGCCCAGCCATTCTCGACTTCAGCACATCCCGTATGCACTTCATCGGCATTGACCAGAATGATATCGCCTGTGGGTGCAACGTGCTCCCCTCCCCCACGCCAGAAGCGTTGGGCGCCTTCTTCGATCACGCCGATACAGAACGTTTCATGTACGTGTCGCGGAAAGCGCCGACGATAGTACCTGGCTTCAAGCATATCGAGACCATCAAATTCATCCAGATGATGCATTGTGGCCTGCTCTTTTGGCTCTTTCTCCTCCACCATACGTTCTTACTCCCTGTCAGAACCTGGAACAAAATTGCTGATAGTTGAAAAATATTTATGTTTTATTTTAGGCAGTATCGCACCGCAAAGCCAGCACGACACAAACGCCATACAAACAAAAACACCGCCTGACAGGCGGTGTTGATCAATGTGCTGAAGAAAATACTGAACGACTGCGGTTACGCTTCGATAGCCAGACGCAATTTCTTCATCGCGTTCTTTTCCAGCTGGCGCACGCGCTCGGCGGAAACGCCATACTGGTCAGCCAGCTCCTGCAGCGTGGTTTTGTTATCATCGTCCAGCCAGCGGGCGCGGATGATGTGCTGGCTACGTTCATCCAGCCCCTGCATCGCATCGCTCAGCTTATCGGCGGCGTGATCTTCCCAGTTATCCTCTTCAATGCCGTTAGCAAAGTCAGAAGATTTATCCTGCAGATAAAGCATTGGCGCCATGGAGCGGCCTTCGCCTTCGTCATCCGGCGTTGGGTCAAAGGTCATGTCCTGGGCCGCCATACGCGACTCCATTTCACGCACGTCTTTACTGCTGACGCCCAGCTCACGCGCCACCATTTCCACTTCGTCCTGGTTAAACCAGCCTAAACGCTGCTTGGTTTTACGCAGGTTAAAGAACAGCTTACGCTGTGCTTTGGTGGTGGCGACTTTCACGATGCGCCAGTTACGCAGCACGTACTCGTGAATTTCGGCTTTGATCCAGTGAACGGCGAATGACACCAGGCGCACACCCACTTCCGGGTTGAAACGGCGCACGGCTTTCATCAGGCCGATGTTACCTTCCTGAATAAGGTCTGCCTGCGGCAGTCCGTAACCGGAATAGTTACGAGCGACATGAACAACAAAGCGCAGGTGAGACAGGATCAGCGTTTTTGCTGCTTCCAGATCGCCCTGGTAATGCAGCCGTTCAGCCAACGCTTTTTCCTCTTCTGCCGTCAGCATAGGCCAGGCATTAGCCGCCCGGATGTAAGAATCCAGGTTGCCTAAAGGAGCAATAGCTAAAGTTTGCATATCTTTGGTCATTCAAACCCTCTCTGTGTTAAGCAAATTACCGCGTCATTCCGTGAACCGCCCATAAGACTACGTGAACGGACAGCAGAAGCAAACGCAATCTGTGCTAACGATGTTACCGATTACTGATTAAGACGCTAAAGTTATCCACAAGTTCAATTCAGGCAGTGGATATTTTACAAACAGCATGCTGTGCGGACAAGAGGCCAGAATTGCAGGGGGAAGTGACAGTTTGATGAACTTCCTCTGCGGCTAACGTTCACGCAGCAGAGGAAGATTATATCAAAAAAACGTGTACATGGGTTACTGCGGCGTAAATCGACGTAAATGTTGCACCGTGGCCAGCCACGCGGCTATCCAGCCAATCATCGCGGCAATCAACAGCAGCAGCAGGCTCTCATCCCACGCCAGGCCATGCAGCGCGAAGGTGGTGCCAAACACCGAAGCCACCTGCGTCACCACCGATTCAAGACGCAGCACCAGCACCTGCGACAGCACCAGCGACAGCAGCGCACCGGCAAAGCCGAGCATCGCGCCGCCGTACAGGAACGGCCGCAGGATAAAGCCGTCGGTGGCGCCGATCAGCTTCTGCACGTTGATAGTGTCGCGCCGCGCAAAGATGCTCAGGCGCACGCTGTTACCGATCACCAGGAACACCGCGATAATCATCAGGACGCCAATCATCGCTGCCACCTGGCCTACCAGCCCGGTCAGCGCCGCAAGGCGGGCAAACCAGCTGTCATCCATCTTCACTTCATCAATGCCCTGCACTTTCGACACGCGGTCGCGCAGGCTGTTCATGGTGTCGGAATTCTGGAAATTGAGCTTCGGTGTGATAATCGCCACCGCCGGCAGCGGGTTCTGCTCCAGCATATCCATCGCGCCGCCAAAGCCGGACCAGTTACGGAACTCGCCCTGCGCCTCTTCCCGCGACAGATAGTTAACTTTTTCCACGCCCTCTTCTTTCTTCAGCTGCGCGACCACGCTTTCGGCGGCGTCGTCATCCAGCGTTTTGCTGAGGTAAACCGTCAGCTGCGGGGCCGGGTACCACTGCTCTGCGGCCTGGCTAACGTTCTTCCAGACCATGTAGCAGACGCTCGGCAGCGTCAGAGAGATAGCGATAACCATCACCGTCAGCAGCGTCGCCAGCGGCTGGCGCCACATATCAGACAGCGAACCGTGCATCGCATAGCGCCACTGCTCCTGCCAGCCGCCCTTCAGCGCTTTGCTTTTTGACGGCTGCTTCTGCTTCACCGCTTTGGCTGCCGCCGGGCGCGGATTACGTTTATTCACCACGATGACCTCCGTGCAGACGTCCCTGGTTGAGCGTCATCAGTCGATAGTTACGGCTGCCGATCAGCCCCATATCATGGGTCGCCATCAGCACGGTAACGCCGACGCGGTTAAACTCTTCGAACAGGCGCAGAATGCCTGCCGACAGCGCTTCATCAAGGTTACCGGTCGGTTCATCCGCCAGCAGCACCGCCGGTTTGTTCACCACCGCACGGGCAATGCCCACGCGCTGCTGCTCACCGCCGGACAGCTGGATAGGAAAACTTTTCGCTTTGTCGAGCAGGCCCACTTTATCCAGCGCGGCCGACACGCGGCGGCGGATATCTTCCCCGCTCGCCCCGGCGATGATCAGCGGGATAGCCACATTGTCATACACTGAGCGGTCCATCAGCAGATGGTGATCCTGGAAGATCATCCCGATCTGGCGGCGCAAAAACGGCACTTCACGGCTTTTCAGACGGCTGATGTCGTGGCCGCCAAACCAGATATGCCCGGCGCTCGGGCGCTCAATGCCACAGATCAGCTTCAGCAAGGTACTTTTACCTGCCCCGGAATGTCCGGTCAGAAACGCCATTTCACCGGGACGCAGATGAAAATCTACCCCCTGCAGCGCTTGCCGACCGCCGAGATAAGCCTTACTGACTTGTTCAAAGCGAATCATCCTAATTAGTCCTCTCGGGCAAAAAGTGCCTCAATAAAATCGTCAGCCTTAAACGATCGCAAATCTTCAATACCTTCGCCAACGCCGATATAGCGAATAGGAATGTTGAACTGGTCCGCCACCGAGAAGATCACGCCACCTTTCGCCGTGCCGTCCAGCTTGGTGAGGGTGATCCCGGTCAGGCCCACGGCCTCGTGGAACAGTTTAGTCTGGCTGATAGCATTCTGGCCGGTGCTGGCATCAATCGTCAGCATCACCTCGTGCGGCGCCTGGTCGTCGAGCTTCTTCATCACGCGGGTGATTTTTTTCAGCTCTTCCATCAGGTGTGATTTATTTTGCAGACGCCCGGCGGTATCGGCGATCAGCACGTCAACGTGGCGCGCTTTAGCCGCCTGGATGGCATCAAAAATCACCGACGCGGAATCCGCACCGGTATGCTGCGCGACCACCGGAATATTGTTGCGCTGGCCCCACACCTGCAGCTGTTCAACCGCTGCGGCGCGGAAAGTATCGCCCGCCGCCAGCATCACCGACTTCCCTTCGGCCTGGAACTGACGCGCCAGCTTGCCGATGGTGGTGGTTTTACCCACGCCGTTCACGCCAACCATCAGGATAACAAACGGGGTTTTACCGCTCACATCCAGTGGCTGTTCCACTTTAGAGAGGATGGCGGCCATATCGGTTTTCAGCAGGCCGTACAGCGCTTCGGCATCGCGCAGCTCTTTGCGGCTGGCCTGAGCGGTGAGGTTGCTGATAATACGGCGGGTGGTTTCCATCCCGACGTCGGCAATCAGCAGCTGCTCTTCCAGCTCTTCAAACAGGTCGTCGTCAATTTTCTTACCGCGGAACAGGCTGATAAAGCCGGAACCGAGGTTTTGACGGGTCTTCACCAGGCTGCGCTTCAGGCGGGCAAAGAAGCCCTCTTTACCTGGGCGCTCCTGCTCGACCACGGCCGCTGCAACCTCTTCAGCTTCTTCAGGCTCTTCAGCCTCTTCAGCGCTCTCTTCGATGATTTCGGCGGCCAGCGCTGCGTCAACCGGCTCCGCTGCCAGCGCGGCGGCTTCAAGCGACGCGTCGTCAATCACCTCTTCTTCAGCGGCAATCTCTTCCGGCAGGATCTCTTCTTCTACAGCGGTAATCACCTCGGGTTCTGGGGTCACCACGACAGGCTCAGGTTCAGCCGCTACCGGTGCTGCAACCACACGCGCTTCTTCCGCCTGCTGTTCCGCCACGCTCTGCGTGACCGCCACAATCTCTTCTGCCACTTTTTCAGGGGCAGGTTCCGGCTCGGCTAGCGATGTTGATGGCGCGTCAGAGGCAGGGGTTGCTTCAGCAGCCGGTGTGTCTTCAGCAACGGGGGTATCGGCAGAGGGCTGCTGTTCTAACGTTTCTTTTACCTCTTCCTCAGGCGCTTTCTCGTCACGCCCCAGGCCCAGCCAGGAAAAAAAGCCACGTTTTTTATTCTTTGCCATGTTGCAACCACACTCCTCGTGGGGAAAACCATTCTGGTGTATAAAGAGACTTACAGGCTGTGTCCGCAATTGTGCGTGAGCCCCGCTGGCGGTCAAATTCGCTTGTAGCAAGGCGAGAGTCGCGCCATTGGGTAAACCCAATCAGCGGCGAACAACGCGGTTACAAGCGAATTTGGCCCCAGCCCTGCGGGTCGCGCTCCAAAAATTCGTTCCCCGCGTTGTCAGGTTTGGCCATAGTTTACTATGGCCTGCACCCTCCGCCTTGATAACGAAATTTTGGCGCTGCGACGGGGCCACGACCAATTACGGGACACAGCCTGATTAATCCCTTAGTCTAACACTTTCTGCAGAGAGCATCACAGCACCCTTTTTACGTTTCCTCCGCCCGGTTAGCCCGTTAAACTGTGCAACAAATTATTAAGAGTTCAGTGAGATGACAAAGAAACCCCGCAGCGGCGCAGCCGGGCAAATACGTATCATTGGCGGCCTTTGGCGCGGCCGTAAGCTGCCGGTCCCGGACAGCGAAGGGCTGCGCCCGACCACCGACCGCGTGCGCGAAACCCTGTTTAACTGGCTGGCGGCCGATATTCAGCAGGCCAAGTGCCTCGACTGCTTCGCCGGAAGCGGTGCTCTCGGGCTGGAAGCGCTGTCGCGTCATGCGGGCAGCGCCACCCTGCTGGAGCTGGAGCGCCCGGTGGCGCAGCAGCTGGAAAAAAATCTCGCCACGCTGGGGGCAAAGAACGCGCGCGTCGTGAACACTAACACGTTGCAGTTCCTTGCCCAGAAAGGGGAGCCACATCAGCTGGTGTTTATCGACCCGCCGTTTCGCAAGGGATTACTGGAGCAGACCAGCACGCTGCTGGAAAGCAACGGCTGGCTGAGCGATGATGCGCTGGTGTATGTTGAGAGCGAAGTGGAACACGGCCTGCCGCCAGTGCCGGTAAACTGGCAGCTGCACCGGGAAAAAATTGCCGGGCAGGTGGCTTACCGCCTGTATATTCGCCACGCTAATGATAAGGAAACGTCAAATGTTGATTAATGCTGGCCGCGTGTTGATGCTGTTCGTCTGGGCATTTTTACTGCTCAACCTGGTTCACCCTTTTCCCAAACCGCTGACGTATTTCGTCAACGTCGCGCTGTTTTTCATGGTGATCATGCACGGGCTACAGCTGGTGCTGATGCGCTCCACCCAGCCACCCGGCGCGGAAAAGCTCAGCGGCGTAACCCAGGCCAAAGTGTTTTTCTTTGGCGTGTTCGAACTGCTGGCGTGGCAAAAGAAGAATTATCCGAAGCAGTAAGTGCCGACCCTGGCTTAAAAGCATCAACGCACGACGCTGTGACAAGCCGAAAAAGCGGAGTTTACGCAACGTAAATGCGCATTTTCGGCGCAGTTTTAACGCCGTATCAGCGAGAGGCGTTGGTGCTGAACGAAACGAATCTTGTGCCTTTGAACTTCAACTCTCCCTTCACGCCCTTATCAATCTGATGATAATCGCCAGGGTTCAGCTCCAGCTTGAAATCCCCTGCGCCATTAAGCGGATGAAACCACGCCTCGTAGCGCATATCCTCCACCGGAATATTCTCGCGCTGGCGCGAGCGGCGGTTCGGCGCCGGAAATTCCCGTTTGGTTTTCACTTCCACAATCAGGCTGCGCACCGGCGAAGCGTCGTTAACCGCGACTTCACGCCGCTGTTTGATAAACTGACGCGTGGCTAAGATGGCAATAATGGCCAGCACGATAAAAAAGATGAGAGGTGGCTTCATGTTTCTTCCTCCTCCTGGAGGCAAAGTCAGCAGTGCGGCTAAGCATACAACCGGAGCCCTCTCATTGTCACATCGCGCCCGCTTAACCTAAACTGATTGTCAGTTGTGGAGTTTTTAATCTAAGGATAACAATATGATTTGGTCTTTCCTTGCGGTTCTTTTTTCCGGCTGGCTGTATGTCGACGCCTCTTACCGCGGCCCGCAGTGGCAGCGCTGGGTGTTTAAGCCCGTTACCCTGCTGCTGCTGCTGGCATGGGCGTGGCAGGCGCCGGTACTGAAAACCACGGACTATCTGATCCTGTTTGGCCTGCTGGCAACGCTGGTTGGGGATGCCCTGACGCTGCTGCCCAATAAGCGCATGCTGTACGCCATTGGCGCATTTTTCCTCTCGCACCTGCTGTATACCCTGTGCTTCGCCAGCCAGATGACGCTGAGCTTCTTCTGGCCGATCCCGCTCACTTTGCTAATTATCGGTGCGGCGCTGATCGCCACCGTGTGGAGCAGGCTGGAGGAGCTGCGCTGGCCAATCTGCACCTTTATCGGCATGACGATACTGATGGTGTGGCTGGCCGCAGAGCAATATTTCTTCCGCCCGACCGACTACAGCTTTACCCTGGTCGCCGGTGCCGGATTGCTGCTGCTAGCCAGTATTGTCTGGTTAATCAGCCACTACCGTCGCCGCTTCAACGCCGACCGGGCGATTATTGCCGCCTGCTACTTTGCCGGTCACTTTATGATCGTGCGCTCCCTGTGGCTGTAAGCTGAGTTGACGCTTGACTCTGGAGTTGACTCCAGAGTGTAAGATGGGTGACTGGCGGGCACTGAAGCCCGCCGTCACCGGTCAGGAGGCGTTATGCACCAGCACTCTTCTTGCGGTTGTGGTCACTGCCACGCCAGCAAACAACACGGATGCAGCACCCGCCCGCGTCCCGTTATCAGCAAAATCACTTCCGTCAGCGCGGCCAGCGTTGAGGCGCCCTGCTGCGCCGAATCATCCTGCAGTCCCACCGGGGCTGACCCGCTTGATGAGGGCGACAGGCCCGGCTCCGGCACGCGTTTCAGCTGGCAGGTCAGCGGGATGGACTGCCCAAGCTGCGCGCGTAAAGTGGAAACCGCCGTCAGGCAGCTGCCCGGGATTCACCAGGCACGCGTCGTGTTCGCCAGTGAGAAGCTGCTGGTCGACTGCGCAGACGACAGGCGCAGCGATGTCGAGCAGGCCGTGTCCCGCGTTGGGTTCCAGCTGCAGCGCAGCGACGCGGCCCCAGCGGCGAAAGCCGAAGTCAGCTTCTGGCGGGAGAATCTCAGCCTGATAGCCCTGGTCGTACTGATGGCCATCAGCTGGCTGCTTAACAGCTTCAACCATCCGGCCGGCAACCTCGCCTTTATCGCCACCACGCTGGTGGGCGTCTGGCCAATTGCCCGCAGCGCGCTGCGCCTGATGCGCAGCGGGTCACCGTTCTCAATTGAAACCCTGATGAGCGTGGCCGCTATTGGTGCGCTGTTTATCGGTGCCACCGCAGAAGCGGCGATGGTGCTGCTGCTGTTTATGCTCGGCGAGCGGCTGGAGTCCTTCGCTGCCGGTCGCGCGCGCAAAGGGGTCACGGCGCTGATGGCGCTGAAGCCGGACGTTGCCCTGCGCGTCAGCAACGGCCAGCGCGCCAGCGTGGCGGTCAGCGCGCTGCGCCCGGGCGATGTAATTGAAGTGGCCGCCGGAGCGCGCCTGCCCGCCGATGCCAGCCTGCTTAGCCCCTTTGCCAGCTTCGACGAAAGCGCCCTGACCGGCGAGTCGATCCCGGTTGAGCGCCAGCAGGGCGAGAAAATCAGCGCCGGTTGCCTGAGCGTTGACCGTCTGGTGCAGCTGCAGGTGGTTTCCGAGCCGGGCAACAGCGCGATTGACCGCATTCTGCATCTGATTGAAGAGGCCGAAGAGCGCCGTGCGCCGATTGAGCGCTTCCTTGACCGCTTCAGCCGCATCTACACCCCGGTGATTATGCTGATGGCGCTGCTGGTCGCCATCGTGCCGCCGCTGCTGTTTGCCGCCGCGTGGCAGCCGTGGATCTATAAAGGGCTGACCCTGCTGCTGATCGGCTGCCCTTGCGCGCTGGTGATCTCCACCCCCGCTGCGATCACTTCCGGGCTGGCCGCCGCTGCGCGCCGTGGTGCGCTGATTAAAGGCGGCGCCGCGCTGGAAAGCCTCGGCAGCGTGCGCACCATCGCTTTTGATAAAACCGGCACGCTGACCGAGGGCAAGCCGCAGGTCACCGCGCTGCTGCCGCTGGCGGGCAGTGATGAGGACCAGCTGCTGGCCACCGCCGCCGCGATTGAACAGGGTTCTTCGCACCCGCTGGCGCAGGCGATTGTTGCCGCCGCCGCCGGGCGCTCGCTGATATTGCCTGAAGCCACCGATCGGCGCGCTCTGGCCGGCAGCGGCGTGGAGGCAAAAGTTAGCGGGCGCTTACTTTCCATTAGCTCCCCGACTAAACTGCCTTCAACGCTGCTCGCTTCCCAGCAGCAGGTGGTGGAAGAGCTGGAGAGCGCCGGCAATACCGTGGTGCTGCTGCATGACGCCGCGCAGCTGCTGGGGATTATCGCCCTGCGCGATACGCTGCGCGCCGATGCCCGGGGCGCGCTGGCAGAGCTGCAAGCGCTGGGGATTAGTGGCGTGATGCTGACCGGGGACAACCCGCGCGCTGCCGCCGCGATTGCCGCCGAGCTGGGGATTGACTACCGCGCCGGGCTGCTGCCGGCAGACAAGGTGGCGGCGGTCAGCGCGCTGAACGCTAAGCAGCCGGTGGCGATGGTCGGTGACGGCATTAACGATGCGCCAGCGATGAAGGCCGCGACCATCGGCATTGCGATGGGCAGCGGCAGCGATGTGGCGCTGGAGACCGCCGACGCGGCGCTGACCCATAACCGCCTTAGCGGGCTGGCGGCGATGATCCGCCTGTCGCGCGCCACCCACGCCAATATCCGCCAGAACGTGGCGCTGGCGCTGGGGCTTAAGGGGATTTTTCTGCTGACCACGCTGCTGGGGATCACCGGCCTGTGGCTGGCGGTTCTGGCAGATTCAGGGGCTACCGCGTTAGTAACCGCTAACGCATTGCGACTGTTGCGCAAGAAATAACAGGCTGTCAACTTCACTATCCTGTAGGGGCTGCCCCTCCTTTTCGGCCAGCCCGCCATGGGTAGAGCGGAAAATGGTCGCCCCCTGCGGAGATCGGCATACGGGTCGGGCATGCCCGACCCCTACGGAGATCGGCATACGGGTCGGGCATGCCCGACCCCTACGGAGATCGGCGTACGGGTCGGGCATGCCCGACCCTGGTTTTTGTACGGGCTATAACCCTTTCTTCAACAAAAACTGATACGGCATCGCCTCAGTGTTCTCGGCCACCAGCGTGTGTTCCATAAAACGGCAGAAGCCGGGGATATCGCGTTTAGTGGCCGGGTCATCGGCGATGATCAGCAGGGTTTCACCCTCCTGCATATGACGCACGGTTTTGCGCACCATCATTACCGGTTCCGGGCAGCGCAGGCCCAGCGCATCAAGGGTCTGGTCGGGATTAGCGAAGAGGTCGCTCATGATATTCTCAATCTGGGATGACAAACTGCCGCCTATTTTAGCGCCAGCCGCACCGCGTGCAAGGGATCAATCCAACGATAACGTTTGCGCTAAAATTAACCATTGCAATAGCAGGCTAAAACGGTAAGATGCCGCGAAATCGTCCCGACGATAAAAAATTTAATTGGGTTCCCTCACCCCAACGTTTTCTAAAAAGGCTCAATATGATCGCTTTTACTGCGCGTCAGCGCACCCACGCGCTGGTCTGGCTCTCCCTGTTTCACCTGCTGGTGATCACCTCCAGTAACTACCTGGTCCAGCTGCCGGTGGCCATTTTTGGCCTGCACACCACCTGGGGTGCCTTCAGCTTCCCGTTTATCTTCCTCGCTACCGACCTGACCGTGCGTATTTTTGGCGCTCCGCTGGCACGCCGCATTATTCTGGCGGTGATGATCCCAGCGCTGGCGATCTCTTACGTTATCTCCGCACTGTTCTATCAGGGCGAATGGCAGGGCTTAGCCGCGCTGTCTCAGATGAACCTGTTTGTTGCCCGCATCGCCTGCGCCAGCTTTATGGCTTACGCACTGGGCCAGATCTTAGACGTGCACGTCTTTAACCGCCTGCGCCAGAAAGCAGCATGGTGGATGGCCCCGGCGGCCGCGATGTTCCTCGGCAATATCAGCGACACGCTGGCATTCTTCTTTATCGCCTTCTATAAAAGCCCGGACCCGTTTATGGCCACGCACTGGGTGGAGATCGCACTGGTGGATTACAGCTTCAAAGTGCTGATCTGCATGGTGTTCTTCCTGCCTGCTTACGGGGTGCTGCTTAACACCGCGCTCAAACGCCTGGCTGAGAAGCCCGCGCGTAGCCATGTAAACTTTGGTTAGGACGCGATCTGCAATAGTTGTTAAGTTGCTTTTAGCCGCTGAATACGCTTGTATAAGTGCCTGATAAAGACGCGACTACTGTAGAAAAGGGACCCTGATGCGTAACTTACTAAAATATGCCGGAATAGCAGTTCTGGTGGCTGGCCTGGCCGCCTGCGATGGCAAAAAAGACAAAGACGCTGCCGATGACAATGGCACCAGCAGCAGCCAGTCTACCCAGAACGTCACTCTGATGGACAGTAAGCTGAGCTTTACCCTGCCGCCGGGCATGTCGGATAAGAGCGGCAAGCTCGGCACTCAGGCCAATAATATGCACGTCTACGCCGATGAATCCGGCCAGAGAGCGATTATTGTGATTGATGGTGAGAGCACCAATGAAGGGCTGGACGTGCTGGCAGGCCGCCTGGAAGCGCAGCAGCGCAACCGCGATGCCCAACTGCAGGTGGTGACTAACAAAGCGATCACCGTCAAGGGTCAGCCGCTACAGCAGCTGGATACCGTAATCTCTGCCAACAACCAGTCTTCATGGTCTTCCGTGGTGCTGGGCAAAGTTGATGGCAAACTGTTGACGCTGCAAATCACCCTGCCTGCGGATAATCAGCAGCAGGCGCAGACCGAAGCGGAAAGCATTATCAATACCATTACGTTGAAATAGATAATGTTCTGTAGGGGCTGACCCTCTTTTTCGGTCAGCCCGCTTAAAGTCGACCAGAAAAGCGGTCGACCCCTACAGATTACCGGGGTTAATTTTACAAACCGGTATTTTCGCGGATATATTTGCGCGCTTTCACTGCATATTCAAACGGGTTCGCCAGCGCCGGGTCCTGCTCTGCTTCCACCACCATCCAGCCTTTGTAGCCGAAATCGTCGAGGATTTTAAACACCGGCTTGAAATCAATGACGCCATCACCCGGTACGGTAAAGGTGCCTTTCTTCACGCCATCCAAAAACGACAGCTTCTGGCTCTTCACCTGCGCCACCACCTCATCACGCACGTCTTTCAGATGCACATGGTTAATGCGCGGCAGATATTTCGTCAGGATATCCAGCATCGCCTGCTGGCTGCCTTCCGAGTAGTACGCATGGCCGGTGTCAAACAGCAGATAGACGTCATCATGGGTTGCCGCCATAAAGCGATCAATTTCTGCCGTGGTCTGGATGCCGGTGCCCATATGGTGATGCAGGCCAACCGTCATGCCTTTCTCCGCCGCCAGCTTAGCCAGTTCGTTATAACCTTCTGCGGTCAGGCGCCACTGCTCGTCGCTAAACAGCGGCTTCTCTTCCAGCACCGCTTTCGTGGTGCCCTGAATGCTCAGGCTCTGCTCTGAACAACCGATCACCCTGGCGCCCATTGCGTGCAGGAAATCGCGGTGGTTGATGAACTCATCAATGGTTTTCGCTTTGTCACCGTTGGCAAAAAAGGTACTGAACCAGGCGTTAACAATCTGCACGCCGCGAATATCCAGCATCGGCTTCAGCACCGCCGGGTCACGCGGATATTTGCTGCCCACTTCGCTGCCGGTAAAGCCTGCCAGCGCCATTTCACTGACGATCTGCTGGAAGGTGTTCTCGCTACCCAGCTCCGGCATATCATCGTTGGTCCAGCCAATCGGGGCGATCGCCAGCTTCACGTTATCTTTATTCATTTGCATGTTAATACCTCTAAAGACGGCCGCAGCCGCCTGCATCATTTGCTCAGCAGTTCACGCTCAATCAGCTCGCGCGTGGCGACCGCCTGAACAGGCATTTTTTCCGGGTAACCAAACAGCGAAGAGGCAATAATCGACTCGCCACCGACTTTATAACTGCGGTTAGCAAAGTCCATCTCGCGCAGCGTCTGGAACAGCGTCGGGAAGTCCACTTCCCCTTCGCCCACGCCGACGTGCTGGTGAATCGTGGCGTCAACGCCAGGCGGGTTCACAATATAGCGGCAGTGTTTGGTGTGGTTCATGGTGTCAGCGATCAGCACGTGCGACAAATCAGCGCCTGCGTACTCCAGCATGCTCTTCACGTCGCCTTTTCCTTTGTCGTAGAAGAAGGTGTGCGGCACGCTGTACAGGTATTTGACGTTCTCACTGCGGAACGATTTCACCAGGTCGGCGGTTTCGTTGTTCTCTTCGCAGAAATCCCACGGGTGCGACTGGATTTCGATGCGGATACCTTCACGTTCGACGATTGGCAGAATTTCTTCCATCGAGCGATAGAACATCTCTTCACAGATTTCGGGTTCATTCGGGGTTCCCGACAGCTCGGTGTTGATCACCTGCACGCCGGTTTCCACCGCGATTTCAATCATCCGTTTCCAGTTGCGCACCGCGGCCTGACGGCGCGCTTCGTCCGGGCCGGACCAGCGATACACCACGATGTACGAGGAGATTTCTAACCCGGTCTCACGCAGCGCGTTTTTGTACTCGGTAATGATTTCGCGGCTGGCTTTTGGATGCTTATAGAACGGGTTGATCTGCGGATGCGGGGACTGTTCAATATATTTATAGCCCCAGTCAGCCACCTGGTGAACCATTTTAGTGATGCCTAAATCTCGAATGACATCCACATCAAAGGCAATTTTCATCAGACTCTCCGTGCTAAATCAGTACGCTGTTTAACCGCCTTTCCCCGCCGCAATCGGCGGGGAAAGGCGCAGCCATTAATGATAGAAAGAGGGGCGCTGCGGCAGTTCCACCGGCTCAATCGCGCCGCTCTCCTGCGCCTTCAGGCAGGCATCGGCAGCAACGGAAGCGGCATAGCCGTCCCAGGCGGATGGCCCGGTCAGCGTGCCCGCGCTGGCATCATTAATAAATGCCTGCAGCTCAACGTCATAGGCATCGATAAAGCGGTCTTTCCAGTCGGTCAGGATTGCGGTTGAAAGATTGGCACTCTTACGCATCTGCACGGCGGATGGCTCTGGCAGCTTAGCGATCCCCTCTTCCCCCACCACTTCACACTGGATGTCGTAGCCGTAGGCGCAGTTAACGAAGATCTCAACGTCGATGCGGATGCCTTTACGGGTTTCAAACAGCACCACCTGAGGGTCGCGCAGCTTGCCGTGGGTTTTTGACGTCGAGCGCGGGAACACTACCTGCACCGATTTGTAGTCGTCTTCGGTCAGCCAGCGCAGCACGTCCAGCTCGTGGATCAGCGTGTTGGTGATCGCCATATCGGTGGTGTAGTTTTCCGGCACGGTCGGGTTGCGGTGCGCGCAGTGCAGCATCAGCGGCTCGCCGATCTCACCCTGCTTAATCACCTTTTTCAGCGCACGATAGCCGCTGTCGTACGGGCGCATAAAGCCTACCTGCACCAGGCGCTTACCAAATTTGATTTCGGCATCGACGATACGGCGGCAACCCTCGGCGCTCATTGCCAGCGGCTTCTCGCAGAACACTGGCTTACCGGCTGCAATCGCGGCCAGGGTAAACTCTTCGTGCGTGGGGTCCCAGGAGGTCACCAGCAGCGCATCCACGTTCGGGGAGTTCACCACGTCGTGACCGTTAGCAAACACCTCGGCTTCAATACCGATGCGCGTCAGAGCGGCTTTCGCCCCGTCAACGTTGATATCAGAAACGGCCACCACCTGGGCACCCTGCAGCACTTTACTGCAGCGGCGGATGTGTTCCTGGCCAATGGCGCCCGTTCCGATTACACCTAATTTCAATGTCATAACAGGTCCTTACTTGTAGGGTTTATCCCCGCCATACTTCAAGCTGCATGTGCGTTGGCTGCAACTCGAATTATTTTGGGTATAGAGCGGGCGCGTTAACGCCCGCAAGGTAAAAGCACAGCAAAAAGTAAAATTAGTATTCCCGAGCCTGGTCGATATGTTGGTTCAGCATGCGGGCCACGGCGTCTACGCGCTCTGAGTTGGATACCTGGGCACCGCCCACGCGCCACCAGCTGAAGTATTTGTGGATCATGGTTTTCGGCAGCACTTTAATGTCGATCAGGGTGGATACCGTCTGCTTCTGCGCATCCGCCAGCGCCGCTTCCAGCTGCTCCAGCGTGGTCACACGATAGGTCTTACATCCGTAACCGGCGGCAATCGCCGCGAAGTCGACCGGCACAAAGCCACCGTCCAGCTTGCCCCCTTCGCCATTACGAAAGCGGAACTCGGTGGTAAAGCTGTCCATGCCGTGCTCCATCTGCAGGTTGTTGATGCAGCCGTTGGTCATGTTGTCGAACAGGATCACGTTGATCTTGGCGCGCTCCTGGATCGAGGTCACCAGCTCGGAGTGCAGCATCATAAATGAGCCGTCGCCGACGAAGGTGTAAACCTCGCGCTGTGGCTCAGCCAGCTTTACGCCCAGTGAAGCGCTGACCTCGTAGCCCATGCAGGAGTAGCCATACTCGACGTGATAGCTGTTGTAATCTTTGTTGCGCCACATGCGCTGCAGGTCGCCCGGCAGGCTGCCTGCGGCCGCCACAATCACTGCATCCTTTGGGAGATGCTCATTGAGCGTGCCCAGCACGCTGCTCTGAGTCAGGTAAGAACCGGTCAGGCGGTTAAACTCGGCCCACACCGCGTCACGATCCATATGGTCATCGATCTCCGGCACGTAGTCGGCACCGCTGTAAACGGAGGAGTAAACGCGCTGGGTCTCTTTCAGCAGTTTGCTCTGCGCCTGGGACACTTTTTCACCCCAGCCGCTGCTGAAGCCGGTCGTCGCCAGGCGGCTCTCCAACGCGATCAGCGCCTCCTGTGCATCGGCCACCACCTGAACGGCATCGAGCTTATAGGCGTCAAAATTACTGACGTTAATGTTGATGTAGCTGACGTCCGGGTTCTGGAAAATCCATTTCGAGGCGGTGGTAAAGTCGGTATAACGCGTGCCGATACCAATCACCAGATCGGCCTCTTTCGCCAGCAGGTTGGCCGCCAGGCAGCCGGTTTCACCCACGCCGCCCACGTTCAGCGGGTGATCGGAAATCACGGTGCCTTTCCCGGCCTGAGTTTCGGCAAACGGAATGTTGTAGCGCTCGGCAAACGCCACCAGCGCCTCGCCCGCGCCGGAGTATTTCACCCCACCGCCGCAGATAATCATCGGCTTCTTCTTACCGGCAATCAGCGCTAACGCATCGGCCAGCTGGCCTTCGGTCGGCAGGCGGCGCTCCAGGCGATGGACGCGCTTCTGGAAGAAGTAATCCGGGAAATCATAGGCTTCACCCTGCACGTCCTGCGGCAGTGAAATCGTCACCGCGCCGGTTTCCGCCGGGTCGGTCAGCACGCGCATGGCGTTAATGCAGGCGGTCATCAGCTGCTCAGGGCGGCTGACGCGGTCCCAGTATTTGCTGACGGCGCGGAAGGCATCGTTGGTGCTGATGCTGAGGTCGTGGCTCTGCTCAATCTGTTGCAGCACCGGGTCCGGCTGGCGCGTGGCGAACACGTCGCCCGGCAGCAGCAGCAGCGGAATGCGGTTAGCGGTGGCGGTGGCCGCTGCGGTGACCATATTGGCCGCGCCCGGGCCAACGGAAGAGGTACAGGCGATGATTTCGCGGCGCAGTTTCTGCTTGGCAAAGCCGATAGCCGCATGCGCCATACCCTGCTCATTACGGCCCTGATGCACCACCAGCTCACCGCTCTCCTGCTCCAGCGCCTGGCCTAAGCCCAGCACGTTGCCGTGACCAAAGATGGCGAAAATGCCCTTCACAAACTTGGTTTCAACGCCGTCTACCGACAGATACTGATTATCCAGGAATCTGACCAGAGCCTGTGCCGTGGTTAATCTCGTCTTGCCCATTTGCTCTTCCTTTGTGGTTCGACGGCCGCATCTGAAGGTCGGCCGGGGTTCGCATTTATGGTCGCCTTATGCGCAAAACGGCGACAGCTGTAAGTGAAACGTGGGACGATTATAAACAAATATTTTTTTCACTAAACACAATTACAGAAGAAACATTTCATTTTGCGAGAGAGATCAAATTCTGCGGTGAAACGGGGATGCAAGGGGGGATCGCCAGCCATGAAATGAAACGATTACAGGCTCTTCAGCCATAAATGAGAAAAACCGTTTCACTTCAATATGTTCGCTGACAGGTCGGGAGAAAGTTGCGAGGCCGCTCACATCTCTGTAATGGCGCGAAACAGCCCCCGCCAGCCGCCCGGTGAAATCCGCGGTACAAGAGTTTTAACCACTTCACACTTTTGGGGTAATAATTTCATTTCATATTGAATTTGAAATTTTTATTCCTCATACTTTGCCACATGTTAGATCCGGAATCGATCGGGCATTCAAGCCACCGATCTGCTGGAGAAGCTCAACAGGGTCAGCTAAAGAGGAAAAAACAGGTATGACTACACAACAGAAGCGGCTTGATGTGATTTGTATCGGACGCATCGCCGTCGACCTTTATGGCCAGCAGATCGGTGCGCGCCTTGAAGATGAAACCACCTTCGCGAAATACCTTGGCGGTTCCTCCGGCAATGTGGCTTACGGCACGGCAATCCAGGGTCTGAAATCAGCGATGCTGGCCCGCGTGGGCGACGAACATATGGGCCGCTTCCTGCGCGAAGAGCTGCAGCGCGTTGGCTGTGATACCCAGAGCCTGATTACCGATAAAACCCGCCTGACCGGGCTGGTGATCTTAGGGATCAAAGATCAGGAAACCTTCCCGCTGGTGTTCTACCGCGACAACTGCGCTGATATGGGCCTGGTGCCGGACGATATTCAGGAAGATTACATTTCCTCTGCCCGCGCCGTGGCCGTGACCGGCACGCATCTGTCGCACCCCGATACCCGCGCCGCCGTGCTGAAAGCGCTGGAAATTGCGCGTAAAAATGGCCTGCGCACCGCGCTCGATATCGACTACCGCCCGGTACTGTGGGGCCTGACCTCGCTGGGCGATGGCGAAACGCGCTTTGTCGAATCCGAACGCGTCACCCAACAGCTGCAGGAAGTGCTGCACTACTTTGATCTGGTGGTGGGCACCGAAGAGGAGTTCCACATCGCGGGCGGCAGCACCGACAGCCTGACCGCGCTGAAAAACGTGCGCAAAGCAACCCAGGCGACGCTGGTGTGCAAACGCGGCCCGCTGGGCTGCGTGGTATTTGAAGGCGAGATCCCGGACAGCTGGGAACAGACCAAACTGCAAACCGGCGTGCGCGTGGAGGTGCTCAACGTGCTCGGCGCGGGCGATGCCTTTATGTCCGGCCTGCTGCGCGGCTGGCTGAACGATGAAAGCTGGGAACAGGCCTGCCGCTACGCCAACGCCTGCGGTGCGCTGGTGGTGTCGCGCCATGGCTGCGCCCCGGCGATGCCCACCAAACAGGAACTGGACGACTTCCTCAGCCGCGACAAAGAGGTCACCCGTCCGGATCTCGACCCGCGCCTCAACCATCTGCACCGCGTCACCACCCGCAAACAGCAGTGGCAGGAGCTGAACGTCTTCGCCTTCGACCACCGCAAACAGCTGGCCGATATGGCCACGGAAGCGGGGGTTGATGACTCACGCATTCCTGAGCTTAAGCTGCTGCTGCTGCAGGGTGCGCAGCAGGCGGCGCAAGAGGCGGGCCTCGACGATGGCCGCAGCGGCATTCTGGCCGACACCACCTATGGCCAGCCGGCGCTGAACGCCATCACCGGCAAGGGCTGGTGGATTGGGCGCCCGATCGAGCTGCCAGGCTCGCGCCCGCTGCGCCTGGAGCACGGCAACATCGGCTCGCAGCTGGTCGACTGGCCGCAGGAGCACGTAGTCAAGTGCCTGACCTTTTACCATCCGCATGACAGCGCCGAAATACGCCAGCAGCAGGATGAGCTGATCCTTGACGTGTGGAACGGCTGTAACAAATCTGGCCACGAGCTGCTGCTGGAAGTGATCCTGCCCGACAGCAACCCGGATAAAGATGAGAAGCACTATCTGGAAATCCTCAGCCACTTCTACAGCTTAGGGATCCAGCCGGACTGGTGGAAGCTGCCGCCGCTCTCCCATGACGCCTGGCAGGCGATCGGCAAACTGATTGAGCAGCACGACCCGCACTGCCGCGGCATCCTGCTGCTGGGCCTGGACGCGCCAGAGGCCGAGCTGAAAGCCGGTTTCGCCGCCGCCGCGAAATCGCCGTGGGTGAAGGGTTTCGCCGTCGGCCGCACCATCTTCGGCCAGCCGTCACGCCAGTGGCTGCAGGGTGAGCTGGATAACGCTGCGCTGATTGAGAAAGTGAAAAGTAATTATCTGACGCTGATTGGCTACTGGCGGGAAGCGCGCCCAAATAGCTGAGAGGTTCTCTGGCCGGGGGTAAACCCTGTTTATCTCCGGCCTGTTATTGAAGCATGCTGACGCTTCTGTTGCCATGGCTGTTATTTATGCCGGCATTTGCCGCTGTCACGCTGCCGCCCGGCATGCCGGATGGCGGCTGCTGGGCAGAGCCAATGAACGATCTGTCGGTATCCCTGAGCTCCGCCAGCTTCACCAGCAATACCATGGGCAGCGTGGCGACAGTCTCTTATACCACCTCACCCGCACATTATCCGGGCTGGTGTTACTCCCTGCGCGGCAAACAGCAGGCGAGCATTTTCAGCGCAACCCTCGACGCGCCAGAATCGACGCGGTTTCTCAATTATTACGCGCTCAGTGATGATGTCGATTATCGGGTTTGGATCGACGATATCCACGATTTTGCCCCAGTGAGTGACCTATATGTCCTTGCCAGGCAAGGACCACAGGGTAATGGCATCACAGCATTAACTGAGGCTACCGTAGGAAGCAGTGGGAAAATTTATTTTGCCTTAAAGCGTAAGCTGATCGGCGGCGCATTCTCCTTTCCGGGTAATGTGGAACTGATGAAACTGTACCGCTACGTCTACAAAGGCAGTCAGCCGCCGGTCGCCATTTATCGCCTGGTCACCCAGCAAACCGTGGTTCCGGTTCCGGTCGAGTGCCGCATCAATAACGGTACCCTGATTGACGTGCCCTTTGGCAACGTCGACAGCTCGGCGTTAACCGACAGCGCCTCGACGTCGCCGTATCACGTTGAGCGCGCCCTCAGCTACAAGTGCAACACCAGCCTCAGCCAGGATATCAGGGTGGTGCTCGCCGCCGACCCGGCGGGCTTCGGCGACGCGGTGAAAACCAGCAACAGGGATATCGGCGTGGTGATGCTGTACAAAAACCAGCCGGTGCCCCCCAACGGCAGCTACGCCACCACCCTGGTCAACGGCACCGGCAGCGACGCCGTCAGCTTCAGCCTGGTCAAGCGCAGCGGCACAACCCCCGCTACCGGGCCATTCAGCGGCTCCGGCACGCTGATTATCAGCAACCTGTAGCGGATGGCCCCCTGAGCACCGGCAGTTATCTGTTTATTCCATCATGCTGAAAGCCATTTATCACGTATAGAACATAGCACTAAAAAATAAAAACAGGCGATCTTTTGATCTACAAAAAAAATTTATGCGACATATTAAACTACAAAAAAATAACAGGCGATATATCAATAAGATTGAAATTAAAAAACCATAAAATAGCAGCATAAAAGATCGCATTTCACTAATTTAAAAATGCACCTGTTATTTTATTAAGTTAAAAAATAAAATAAGCCGCGATTTAACTTACTGATTAAAAATGAAGATATTCACAGATGGAATTGTGCCGGAATGGAATCCGAACCTCTGCGTGCGCTGCAGCCATGTTAGCTGCGCCGCTCTATCAGCGCCGTGACGGATTAATACTGGTTCCCTGATTAACCGCATGGAGGTCGTTAACGTGAAAGTCGCCCTGCGCATCACCCTCTCTACTGCCGTCGTTGCGATGCTCGCCGCCCCCCTGCATGCACGGGCGGCGCTGGCGCTGCAGCAGAGCCGCGTTGTCTTCAACGGCGACGGCACCTCCGCCAGCCTGCTGGTCAACAACCAGAACAGCACCGCGCCCTACCTCGCCCAGGGCTGGATTGAGGATGAGGCGGGCAAAAAAGTCCGCCGACCGCTGCTGGTGC
>Ga0308163_10000240_pt1 | contig 137893 bp, 118 predicted proteins | sample PhyTR1_FD_201037 | JGI IMG/M metagenome (GOLD analysis project Ga0308163, IMG submission 201037) | Phyllosphere microbial communities from UC Gill Tract Community Farm, Albany, California, United States - DLSLT.R1 | ecosystem: Host-associated > Plants > Phyllosphere > Unclassified | place...
TGTTGTTCAATATAGTCTAGCACTAGCGGGGAAACAAGCTCGTTTGCCGGAAACCCCCGTTGTAATGCCGCACGTATTTCGGTGGCGGAGATATCCACCGCGAAGTCCTGTGCCAGATAAGTCAGACCGTGCGGCGTGTTGCGGATGCTGCTGAGCGTGCCCAGGCGGCGCGTGAATTCCTGCGCCACTGCCTGCGGCATTGCCGTGCCATTCAACGCGAAGCCGGGGCGGGCCGCGACGCAGATATGGGCGTATTCAAATAATTGCTGCCATGCGCGCCAGGTATCGAGCCGCTGCAGCTGGTCGGCGCCCATCAGGAACACGATGGATGCTTGCGGTCCCAGTTCGGCGCGCACCTGGCGCAGGGTATCGATGGTGTAGCTGGGCTGGCCCTGCTCGCTGCGTTCGATTTCCTGCAGGTCGATCATCACCGGCAGCGGCAGGCTTGAGAATGCCAGCCGGGTCATCTCGGCGCGCTGTTCGCAAGTGGCACCCAGGCGGCCCTTTTGCCACGGTGCGCCGGCCGGTATCACGCGCAGTGTATCGGCCTGCAGCAAGCGGGAAAAATACGACCCCAGCGCCACATGGCCGGTATGTACCGGATCATAACTGCCGCCCAGCAACGCCACGCATGCAGTACTGCCCGCCGTACTTTCTTGCGTCACGCCTGCAGCCAGTCGCGATGCACGAGGAAGTCAAGGTACAGCGCCGCTTCCGGGCTGTTTTCTTCCGGATGCCAGTCGTAGCGCCATTTGACGATCGGCGGCATCGACATCAGGATCGCCTCGGTGCGGCCGCCCGACTGCAGGCCGAAATGCGTGCCGCGGTCGAACACCAGGTTGAACTCGACATAGCGGCCGCGCCGGTAGGCCTGGAAATCGCGTTCGCGCTCGCCGTACGGCGTATCCTTGCGGCGCACCAGGATCGGCACATACGCGTCGATAAAAGCGTCGCCGGCGCTGCGCATCATGGCGAAGCTGTCATCAAAACCGAGCGCGTTGAAGTCATCGAAAAAGATGCCGCCCACGCCGCGCGGCTCCTTGCGGTGCTTCAGGTAAAAATACTCGTCGCACCAGGCCTTGAACTTCGGATGCAGCTCGCTGCCAAAGGGCGCCAGCGCATCGTGGCATACCTGGTGAAAGTGTTTGACATCAATCACGTCGCCATAATACGGCGTCAGGTCCATGCCGCCGCCGAACCACCATACCGGCTCATTGTCGGCGTTCACGGTGCTGAAAAAACGCACGTTCATGTGCACCGTCGGCGCATACGGATTGCGCGGATGGAGCACCAGCGACACGCCCATCGCTTCCCACGGTTTGCCACCGAGTTCAGGGCGCGCGGCAGCCGCCGATGGCGGCAACGCGGCGCCGGTGACGTGCGAAAAATTCACGCCGCCCCGCTCGAACACATTGCCTTCCTCGATCAGGCGCGAAATGCCGCCGCCGCCTTCCGGCCGCTGCCAGCTGTCGGTCAGGAAGGGCTTGCCATCCTGCGCTTCGAGCGCCTGCACGATACGGCTTTGCAAATCGAGCAAATAGGCTTTGACAGCCGAAGGGGAGGGAGTGGACGACATCGCGTGGGCCGACGAGGCCGAAATAAAAATTGAGGACGGATTGTACCCTGTAACGGATTTTTGTGATAGCAAAACCGGCGATGCTGTTGCCGCCCATGCTTTAGCGGGGCGGCTCGTCCTTAACTTTTTCCTGTACTACCTGGACGTCATATTGCACGCCATCGGCGCCGGGCTGGCGCGCGCTGTCCACGGCTGACCGGGCGCGCTGTTGCAAGTCTGTGCGTTCGAGCGTTTGCACCGGCGGTGGCCTCGTGGCGGGGGCAGTCCTGCTGAACCACCCGGGCGCTGCTAGGGCCAGCAATACCAGCACGATCACCACGATCATCCAGGTGGACGGGCGCCAGCCGCGCCAGCCATGCTGCGGCTGCCGCTTGCCTGCCGCGTCGACGATGATGCGCGCCAGTTCCGAGCCGTGCGCGCGCGTGCGTGTTTTCAATGCCTGGTAGTCCTGCGCAGACATGCCGCCCTGTGCCAGCATCAGGCGCAAGGCGGCCACCGGCGACGCGATCAAATGATCGGGCGGCAAGCGGTCGATGGCGGCGTCGCGCTGAAACTGGTTGATCAGGTTTTCTTCGTACAAGGTGTCGAATGGCTGGCGGTTCGCCTGTTGCAGCGAGGTGGCGGCCAGCTGCCGGCGCTCGTCCTGCGGGGGCAGCGCCTGCAGCATGGCGAAGAAGCGCGGCATGTCCACCAGCTCTTCGCCGAGCATCCAGGCCAGCGCCTGCACCGCATCGGCATCCATCGCCAGTTCGGGCACGGCGATGCCTTCGGCGGCATTGTGCGCGCGCTGGATTTCAACGATTTCCAGTTCGGCCAGCGCATCGTCGTGTTCATCAGGCGTGAGCAGGCCGAGGCGCAGCAGCTCGGCCAGCGGCAGCAGGCGCGGATCGGTGCTCATGCGCCCTTGAAGCCCGTCACGGCGCCGTAAAGCACGGACATTACCAGGATCATGCCCAGCACGATCAGGGCGCCTTTCCAGGCCGGTGGGCGCTTGTACGGGATGCGGTCATGGCCATGCCGCAGCCGGGATGCCTGCATGATCTCGCGCGCCAGTTCGCTGCCGCTTGCACGCACGCGCACCTCCAGCGCCTCGAACTGCTGGGTGGACAGGACGCCGTTGACCACCAGCCAGCGCATGGCGATCCACGGCGTGTAGAACAGGCGGTCGCCTGGTACCGCCGCGTGTGCGGCGTCGCGCTGGAACTGGTCGAGCAAATCGAGTTCATATAAATCGTCGATCTCGCGGCGGTTGTAGTGCCGCACGCCGTCGGCCAGCAGCGCCTGCTGCCCGGGCGGCAGTGTGGGCATGCGCTTGTCAAGGTCATTTTTCGGCAGCAGATCGGTCAGCAGCAGCCAGCCCAGGGTACTGACCAGGTCGGCGTCCTGCGCCAGTTCCGGCATGTCGACCGGGTCCTCGGGCGGGTGCAGGCGTTCGTAGGCGGCGACGTCGCGTTCCGCGTTGGCGTCTTCCAGTTCCTGCGCGGTGATCAGGCCCAGCTGGTGCAGCTGCTGCAGCGATGCGTGTGGTGGTTCGGTATGCATGGGCTTACTCTTTTATTTTGGCCTGGCGCAGCTCGCCGGCGAACTGCGGCGTTACCGACCAGCCGTTGCCGGCGGCGTCACGTTGGAAGGTAAATTCGCCTTCCTGCATCACCGCCGAGCCGCCGTTGAGCATGCCCAGCAAAGCGTCATTTCGTTCGATCAGCAGGCGGCAGGACACCACGCCAGGAGATACTTCCTTGCACGGCGCCAGCGGTTCGATTTCGGCGATTTCGCGCGTGCGTTCCATCGATTGCGTCAGCGAAAACGCCTGCCTTGGCTGCGGCAGGATGCGCGCACCGTCCATGCCGGCGCGGAAGGCCTTTTCCAGCGCTTCGCGGCCCAGCGGTTTGGCCTGCTGGGCAAAGTCGCCATCCTTGACCGTGCCGAAGCGCGTTTTCACCAGCAGCGGCTGCGCGCCCACATAGCTGATGCGGCGCTTGCTGCCGCTGTCGTCGCGGGCAACCGTATAGGCATAGTCGATCTTTTCGCCATCGAGTGCGATCGTGGCCAGGCAGCCACGGATGTTGTGCGACGAGGCATAACCGGCTTCTTTCACGTCATGCAGGCTGGCCTTGGGTGTGCCTTCCGGCGCCGCCTGGTTGAGCATGCGCGTGACGGTGTCGATGGTATTGGTGGCGTCGCACCCGGGCACCGAACTGCCGCCGACCACATACCAGACCATGCCGGCCAGCGCCAGCGGCGCGACGATCAGCCAGGTCAGGCGCGAGCCGGGAAACACGCCGTCGAGGATCACGCCGCGCACCGCTTTTTTATGTTCATCCTGGCGCGCTTGCGTGTGCTGGATCACGCGTTTTGCATCATCGCTGCCACCAGCCTCGACGCGCTGCGCCATGGACTTGAACTCCGCGCGCGGCAGCAAGCCGACATGCAGCATCCAGTTCAGCGCCTCGCCTGGCGTGGGCAGCAAAACATCACCGGGCAGGTGTTCGAGCGCCTGTTGATACAGCTGCGGCGTAATGATGGTGTCGTCATGCAGCGCATCGAGCGATTCGCGATTGAGCACTTCCACCATCTGCTGCAAGATCGACAAGCGCAGCGCCAGTTCGTCGCCGCTGTAATTGCGCGCCACGCTTAGCGACAGGCTCGTCACATCCTCGGCCGTGACGATCTGGCGCCGGTACAGCCACAGCAAGGTGTCGGGTATCGGCGTGCCAGTGGCCAGCTGTGGCAAATCGGGATGGGCAAGCGCCTGCTCGCGCTGGCGGCGCGTCAGCAGCTTGAGCACATGCAGCGCTTCGACGGAAGCATGCGGGGAGCCGAGCGGTTCGTTGGTCATCTGGATTGGTTTTATCAGGATGGCAAACTTTACAATACAATCTCGTTTCCCTAGCGCACTATTGAAGCTGCGCCTGCGCCAGTTCTTCCCTGAACTGCGGCGTGACTGACCAGTGCTTGCCGTCCTTGCCGCGCTGGAAGGTGAACTCGCCCTGCTGCAGCACCGACCTGGCCAGCACCGTCGTGCCGGCAGGAGACGCCAGGTCATTACGGGCCAGCAGCAGGCGGCAGGAAACCACGCCGGGCGATAGCTCCTTGCATGGTCCCAGCGGTTCGATATCGCCAATTTCGCGGTAGTGCTGCGGTGACAGCAGCGCAACAAGATTGACATGGAACAGCGGCTTGCCGCGCAGGGCGTCCATACCGGCCAGCATTGCCGCCAGCATGGCCTCGCGTCCGACGGGCTGGCCCTGCGGCGCAAAGCCGCCATGCCAGGCGAGGTGGCCAAAACGCGCTTGCACGATGCCCTCGTGCGCATGGTCGTATTCCAGGCGGCTTTTGCGGCGGCCTTCCACGCGGGTAATGGTCCAGGCAAATTGCAGCGGCTTGCCGTCCTGACTGACGGTGGCCAGGCAGCCACGGGTTTTTTGCGACCAGGAATAGCCGGCCTGTTTGATATTGTCCAGGCTGTATTTGCCGTCGGTGACCGAGGCTACGGTTTCCCTGGCGTCACAGTGCGGCACGGCGTAACTGCTGAACCAGTACCAGGCCAGGCCGGCAAGCAGCACGGCGGCCAGGGCCAGCCAGCTCCAGGGGCTGATCGGAGCGTCGTTGTGGGGCGTGGCAAGGCCGGTTGGAATTGTCATGGCGGAAGGGGAGCGTGACAGTCAAAATGAAAACGGGCCGGGGCGGATGAATCCGCGCCGGCCCGCCGTGTGATCGCTAATCGGCGATCAATGCTTCAAACCGCGCCAGCCGATATCGCGGCGGTATTGCGCGCCGTCGAAATGGATTTTTTCCACGGTTTCATATGCCTGCTTCTGCGCCATCTTGACGCTGTCGCCCAGGCCCACCACGCACAGCACGCGGCCACCGTTGGTGACCAGGCGCTCGCCCTCGATGCGGGTGCCCGCATGGAAGGTGACCGACTCAATCGTCTCGGCCGGGATGTCGCCGATAGCCGTGCCCTTGACCGGATCGTCCGGGTAGCCGGCAGCGGCCATCACCACGCCCACGGCGGTGCGGCGGTCCCATTCCAGTTCCACCGCGTCGAGGGTACCGTTGACGGCGTGTTCCATCACGGTGACCAGATCCGTTTTCAGGCGCGCCATGATCGGCTGCGTTTCCGGGTCGCCCATGCGGCAGTTGAATTCCAGCGTTTTTGGCGTGCCCTTGTCGTCGATCATCAGGCCGGCGTACAGGAAACCCGTGAAGGTGATGCCGTCTTTCGCCATGCCGGTAATCGTCGGCACGATGATCTCGCGCATCACGCGCGCATGCATGGCCGGCGTCACGATCGGCGCTGGCGAATAGGCGCCCATGCCGCCCGTGTTCGGGCCCTGGTCGTGGTCTTTCAGGCGCTTGTGGTCCTGGCTGGTGGCCAGCGGCAGGATGTTCTTGCCGTCGCACATGACGATAAAGCTCGCTTCTTCGCCGGCCAAAAATTCTTCGATGACGATGCGCGCGCCGGCGTCGCCGAACTGGTTATCGGCCAGCATATTGTCGACCGCCTGGTGCGCTTCTTCCAGGGTCAATGCCACCACCACGCCCTTGCCGGCGGCCAGGCCGTCGGCCTTGATGACGATCGGCGCGCCCATGCTGTCGATATAGGCATGGGCCGGCGCGACTTCCGAAAACGTCTGGTAAGCCGCCGTCGGAATGCCGTGGCGCTGCATGAAGGCCTTGGCGAAGTCTTTCGACGACTCCAGCTGCGCCGCTTCCTTGGTCGGGCCGAAGATCTTCAGGCCGCGCGAGCGGAACAGGTTGACGATGCCGGCCGCCAGTGGCACTTCCGGGCCGACCACGGTCAGGCCGATGTGTTCCTGCTGAACGAAATCGGCCAGCAATTGCGGGTCGCTGATGTCGAGATTGACCAGGCGCGAATCGCGCGCGGTGCCGCCGTTGCCCGGAGCGACATACACCATCTGTATGCGTTCGGACTGGGCCAGTTTCCAGGCCAGGGCGTGTTCGCGGCCGCCAGAGCCGACTACCAGAATTTTCATAAGGACCGTTCGTTCAGTGTGGGGTTGCAGGGCGGGGATGCCGCCCTTGAGTGCGTGTGTTTAATTCTCGAATCAGTTTTCAATGAGTGCGTTGGTGAACACCTCTTGCACGTCGTCCAGCAGCTCCAGCGCGTCGATCAGCTTTTGCATCTTGATCGCGTCGTCGCCCGAGTACACGGTTTCGGTGGCCGGTTTCATGATCACTTCGGCCACTTCAGCCTTGAAGCCTGCCGCTTCCAGCGCTTCCTTGACGGCGGCGAAATCGTGCACCGGCGTGACCACTTCGAAGCCGCCTTCTTCGTCGGCGATGACGTCGTCGGCGCCCGCTTCCAGCGCCGCTTCCATCAGCTTGTCTTCGTCGGTGCCTGGCGCGAACAGCAACTGGCCGCAGTGCTGGAACATGAAGGCGACCGAGCCTTCGTTGCCCATGTTGCCGCCGTTCTTGTTGAAGGCGTTGCGGACTTCGGCTACCGTGCGTACTTTATTGTCGGTCATGCATTCGACGATCACGGCCGCGCCGCCCACGCCGTAGCCTTCGTAGCGTACTTCTTCGTAGTTGGCGCCATCGACGCCGCCGCTGCCGCGGTTGATCGCGCGCTGGACGTTGTCTTTCGGCATATTGGCGTCAGCCGCCTTGTCGACCGCCAGGCGCAGGCGCGGATTGGTGATGGCGTCGGGGCCGCCCATGCGGGCCGCCACCGTGATTTCCTTGATCAGGCGCGTCCAGATTTTGCCGCGCTTGGCATCCGTGGCAGCCTTTTTATGCTTGATGTTGGCCCATTTGCTATGTCCTGCCATGTCGAATCTTCCTTAGACGGGTGTTCAATTGTGGCCGACATTTTAGCATAGTGGCACCCCCGGCCGTCGGCTGTCCCGGTCATGAAGCCGACATATTCTGTTGCTAAAGTGACGCGCTTTCGGGTTACTTTGGGGTAAGAAAATCATGGCAAGTCAGATCAACAGGCGTCAATTCCTCAAATTGGGCGGTTTTATCACGGTATCCGTGGCCACCGCCGGTCTTGCCGCCTGCGGCGGCAGCGACCACAGCGACGCCGGCGTGCCGCTGGCTTCGGGCAGCGACTGGAAGTTCCCGCAAAGCGTGGCCTCCGGCGATCCGCGCCCGGACAGCGCCATGCTGTGGACCCGCGTGGTGCCGGCCAGCCTGGACGCCGTGGCGCCGGCGCCAGCTTCCGCCACCGAAGTGGCCGTGCGCCTGATCGTCAGCGCCAGCGACAATTCCTCCTCCCTGGGCAGCAACAAGGAATTGACGGGCACCACCATCGTCGACGCCAAGCTGCCATTGAAAAGCGATTTCGACAACACCCTGCGCCACAAGGTCACCGGCCTGCAGCCGGGCCAGACGTATTTTTACCAGTTCATCGCCGGCGACGTACGCTCCAACGTGGGCCGCTTCAAGACAGCGCCGGCCGCCACCGCTGATGTGGCGCAATTGCAGTTTGCCTACCTGACGTGCCAGGACTGGAGCATCAACCACTGGGGCGCGCTGGGCCATATCGCCGCCAATGAAAGCCTGGACTTTATCGTCCACCTGGGCGACTACATCTACGAGACAGTCGGCGAAGCGTTCCAGACCGGCGCCGTGGAAAGCCGCCACGACCAGCTGAAACTGCCCGACGGCACCTTCAAGAGTGGAACAAGCGGCGCCAAATACGCCACTACCACCGCCGACTACCGCTATCTGTACAAAAAATACCGCACCGATACGCGCCTGCAGGCCGTGCACGAGCGCTTTGCCTTTATCGCCATCTGGGACGACCATGAATTCACCGACGACGCCTGGCAGGATGCGTCGACCTACGAAGGCATTGTCGCCGCTGACGGCAGCGACCTGCACCAGCCGTCGCGCCGGCGCAGCGCCAACCAGGCCTGGTTCGAATACATGCCGGCCGACGTCACCTTCGACGCCGCCGCGACCACCTTCCAGAATATCCAGATCTACCGCGATTTCCAGTTCGGCAAACTGATGCAACTGGTGATGACGGACGAGCGCCTGTACCGCGCCGACCACGCGATTCCGGAAGCCTCGATCAACCCCGCCACCGGCAAGCCGCTGGGCAGCATCGGCAGCCGCTACCTGGTGCCGCAGCAGCTGTTCGATAGCGTGGAAGCGCAAAAGATGGCGGCCGCGACCAAGGCCGGCGCTGACCCGCTGTCCGCCGTCGGCATGCTGGGCACCACCCAGCGCGAATGGTGGAAGGGCAAGATGAAGGCGGCGACGTCCACCTGGAAACTGTGGGGCAATGAAGTGTCCTTGCTGCGCATGGGCCTGAATGGCATCGATGCGATCGCCACGCTGGTCGCGCTTTCCAGCATGAGCAAGGTCGGTGCGGCGATCGCCTCTACCTTGCCGCTGGTCGGCGGCAATGTGGCCCTGGCGAACGCCATCGTGGCCGCATCGACGGCCGGCGCCACCACGCAGGTCGCGCAGGCGGCGGCGATGGCGATTGCTGGCGCCGGCGGCAATACCACGGCGCAGGGTGCGGCAGCGGTGGGCGCAGGCCTTTCCGCCGCGCAGGCCGGCATCACGGTGGCGGCATTCAACAGCGGCTCGCCCACGGCCGCCGCCCAAGTAATCGCCTTTGGCTGGATCAAGCCGGACGTGCAGGCCAAACAGGCGGCGTCTAGCTTTGTCACCGCTTCCGGCCAGGCCGCCGCGCTGGCGCCGTTCTTCAACCGCTTCCTGCTCAATTGCGACCAGTGGGACGGCTACAACAGCGAGCGCAAGGCGCTGATGGCGCACCTGAAAACCAATGCCATCGGCAACGTGGTGGCGATCACGGGCGACATCCACTCCTTCTTTGCAGGCACCGTCAACGACGACTTCGATGCAGCGGGCGGCGGCACGCCGGTGATGGTGGACCTGGTGTCGGCCGGCGTGAGTTCCGATTCCTTCTTCAGCTACATGAATGCGGCCGGGCAGGGCGATATCGGCACCCTGGTCAGCTACCCGCTGGCCATACCGGTGCCTGGCGTGGGCACCGTGAATCTCGCCATCAACCTGCTCGACTACACCATGGGCAAGGCCGCGCCGACGGTCGACAGCCTGCTGGAGCAATTTCGCGTGCAGCTGCGCGGCGCCCTGGCTGCCAAGGGTGTGCCCGAAGCGCAGCTGGACGCGACCGTCACGGCGGTCCAGGGCGGCCTGAAAGCCAGCACCGACTTCAGCGTGACCTTGCTGGGACTGGCGCAGCAGTTGTCCGGTCTGGGCAACAACCCGTGGATCAAGCATCTGAATACGGATGCCCAGGGTTATACCGTGGTCACGCTGACGCCGGGCAAGCTGGTGGCGCAGTTCAAGCAGGTCAACAAACTGATCGGCACGGCGGCGCCGGCGACCGTGATTGCGCGGGTGACCACGGCGACGGTCAATGCAGGAACAGCGGCGGTGGTGGTGGCGTAATTCAACCCAACGGCAGAATCTGGGGTCAGACCCCCTCGGGCGACAGCGCAAGCCTCTGAGTTAGCGGCCTTGAGGGTCTGACCCCGGAATTTGCTCCTGGGTTTAAGCAGCGAACGTCCGCTTTTGCCATTACAATCTGGTCATGAGCACCAGCCCCGCCGCCCCATCCTCCATCCCCCGCTCCGTCTACCTCGGTGGCCTGGCCATCGCCGTCGGCGGGGCGGTGCTGTTTTCCACCAAGGCGATTGTCGCCAAGCTGCTGTACCAGTACCCGGTCGATGCGGTGACGGTCATCGCTTTCCGCATGATCTTTTCCTTCCCCGTGTTTGCCGTGATCGCCTGGTGGCAGATGCGCACCGAGCCGCCGCTGTCGTGGCGCGACCGCTGGCAACTGGTGGGGCTGGGCCTGGTCGGCTACTACCTGTCCAGCTATTTCGACTTTCTTGGCCTGCAATATATTTCCGTCGGCCTGGAGCGGCTGATCCTGTTCCTGACGCCCACCTTCGTGCTCCTGATCAGTACCGTCTATTTCAAGCACGCCATCAGCCGCCTGCAGTGGCTGGCGCTGCTGACCTCCTATTGCGGCATCGTGCTGGTGTTCGTGCACGACCTGCAATCGGGCGCCAGCAATATCGTGCTCGGCTCGACCCTGGTGCTCGGTTCGGCCTGTTCCTACGCCGTGTACCTGCTGGGATCGGGCGAACTGGTGAAGCGCATCGGCGCCACGCGCCTGGTCAGTTATGCGATGTGCGTGGCCAGCGTTGCCTGCATCGCCCAGTTCTTTATCCTGCGCCCGGTCGCCATGCTGATACAGCCCATGCCCGTGTATGGCTGGTCGCTGGTCAACGGCATTTTTTGCACCGTGCTGCCGGTGTTCATGACCATGATCGCCGTCGAGCGCATCGGCGCGCCGGTCGCCTCGCAGGCCGGCATGATCGGCCCCGTGTCGACCCTGTTTTTGGGCGCCATGATCCTCGATGAACCGATCACCGGCTGGCAGCTGGCCGGCACCGGCCTGGTATTGGCCGGCATCTACCTGCTTTCCAAGAAAAAATAATCCTTCCAACCAAAGAGACGGCACCACCATGAAAACACGCATCGCCCTGATTGCCCACGACAAGAAAAAAGATGACATGATCACCCTGGCGGGCGAATACCGGGACTTTCTTGCCACCTGCGAGCTGACGGCCACCGGCACCACGGGCGGGCGCCTGATCAATGAGCTGGGCCTGGCCGTCGAGCGCAAGCATTCGGGCCCGTTCGGCGGCGACCTGCAGATCGGCGCGCTGCTGGTCGAAGGCCTGATCGATTGCGTGATCTTCCTGCGCGACCCGATGACGCCGCAGCCGCACGAGCCGGACATCAATGCGCTGGTGCGCGCCTGTGACGTGCACAATGTGGCGTGCGCCACCAATCTGTCGACCGCCCATCTGGTGCTGTCGCAACTGCAAACCCAGGCCAACGCTGCAGCCGCGGCCTGAATCACCTCCAGGAGATGACGATGACGGACATGATAACGACCAAGGCCATCCGCATGCAGCGCACGGGCGGCCCCGAAGTGATGGAGTATGTCGACATGGAGCTGGCGCCGCCCGGCCCCGGCGAAGCGCGTATCAAACACGAGGCGATCGGCCTCAATTTCATCGACGTGTATTTCCGCACCGGCCTGTATCCGCAGCTGCTGCCGGCTGGCCTGGGCGTGGAAGGCGCGGGCGTGGTCGAGGCGGTGGGCGAGGGCGTCACGGAAGTGAAAGTGGGCGACCGCGTGGCCTACGCCGCGCGCATCAATGGCGCCTACGCCGAGCAGCGCAATATCCCGGCCTCGGCCCTGCTGGTGCTGCCCGAGCGCATCGGTTTCGACACGGCCGCCGCCATGATGCTGCAGGGCCTGACGGTGCAATACCTGCTGCACCGCACGGTGGCCCTGAAGGCGGGCGACACGATCTTGTTTCACGCGGCAGCGGGCGGCGTCGGCCTGATCGCCTGCCAGTGGGCGAAAGTGATGGGCGTCAATCTGATCGGCACGGTCGGCTCCGACGAAAAGGCGCAGCTGGCGCTGGCCAATGGCGCCGCCCACGTCATCAACTACAACACGGAAAACTTCGTCGAGCGCGTGCGCGAAATCACCGGCGGCAAGGGCGTCTCGGTGGTGTACGACTCGATCGGCAAGGATACCTTTACGGGCTCGCTCGACTGCCTGGCGCCGCTGGGCATGATGGTCAGCTTCGGCAATGCCTCCGGCCCGGTGCCGCCGTTTTCGCTGACCGAACTCGGTTCGCGCGGCTCGCTGTTCATCACGCGCCCGTCGCTGTTCAGCTATGCCTCGGACCGCGCCAAGCTCGAAGAGATGGCCGCCTCGCTGTTCGGCGTGGTCGGCAGCGGCGAAGTGCAGGTCGAAGTGCGCCAGCGCTACAAGCTGGCCGACATCGTCCAGGCCCACCGTGACCTGGAAGGGCGCAAGACCTCCGGTTCCACCATCATCGTGCCATGAGCGGCAGCGACGACGGCGACCCGAAATTCGGCCGCCTGCTGATCGTGCTGCTGCTGGCGGTGGCGCTGGTGGGCGCGATCACGTTTGCGACCGAAGCCTATTACATGTAACTGCGCAGGCGTAAAAAAAACCGGCTGGACGCTTGCGCGCACCAGCCGGTTTTTTAATAGCCGAATGATTTATTCGACCTTGACTTCCACCCTGCGTGGCACGCCGCTGCGGCCCGGAAAATCGGCAAAGGCGCTGGCCACCATGGCCGGCATCACTTGCGGCGTGGCGCGCTTGCCGCTGGTCGAATGCACGCTCACGTCGTACAGTTTCTTGCCGGTGTTTTCATTGATCGTCACGCGCAGTTCGCGTTCGAATTTATGGCGCACGGTTTCTTCCACTTCCATCGGGCCACCCCAGAACGGGCTGTAGCCGAAGCGGCCATAACCGGGCCAGGCGCCGTAGCGGTAGCCGTAACGGCCAGGCCAGTAGCCGGGGCCGTACCAGAACGGATCGGTTGCCTGCAACACGCGTTCAGGCACGTCCATGGTGCCGAAGCGCATGCTGATGCGCAGCTTGGCGCTGTCCGGGCCCGACGCTTCGCCAAAGCCATGCTTGGCCAGTTCGGCGCGCACCAGGTTCTGGTAGCTGCGGTATTCCAGCGTGTCTTCCTCGGCCGGCGGCGCCACGAAGACATACGATTTGTCGTTCTGCTGGGCCGGCCAGTCGTGGAAGGCCGTGACATCGCTGCGGATGGTGGTGGCGCAGCCGGTCAGCAGCACCGTCAGCGCAGTCATTAATATGGCCAGGTATCTCATTGCCGAATCTCCTCAATATGCGAGCAACCCCTTGGTCGACGCAATTCATCGCTTTACAGTGTAAGACTACGCCATTCCAGTGCTGATTATTATTACAGATTGTTACCCTGTGTGTTAGGTGCCTAGCAATTCTCGATATTCATTTCAGTAAAAGGCCCAAATCAGGCACGCCGCAGGCTGGTATTGGTAAAATAGGCTTTTGCCTCCGCTCCCACTCCATCCCTATGCGCACAGACAGCCCTCAGACGATTTACCGCCAGGACTACACGCCGCCCAGCTATCTGGTCGACACCGTGGAACTGGGTTTCGATCTCGATCCCGCCCGCACCGTGGTGGCGAGCCGGATCCGCATGCATCACAATCCCGACAGCACCAGCCGCAGCATCGAACTGCACGGCGAGCATATCGAGCTGGTGCAGGTACGCCTGAACGGCAAGGTATTGAAGCCGTCGCAATACAAGCTGAAGCCCGGCATGCTGACGATTCCGAAGGCGCCCGACGAGGTCGAACTCGATATCGAAACCATCCTCGCGCCGCAGGACAATACGTCCTTGTCCGGCCTGTATGTGTCGAACCATAACTTCTTCACCCAGTGCGAGGCCGAGGGCTTCCGCCGCATCACCTTCTTCCCGGACCGCCCGGACGTGATGGCCAAATACACCGTCATGCTGCGCGCCGACAAGGATCAATATCCGGTGCTGCTGTCGAACGGTAACCTGATCGAGGAGGGTGACCTGGGCGACGGCCGCCATTACGCCAAGTGGGAAGACCCGTTCAAGAAGCCTTCCTACCTGTTCGCGCTGGTCGCCGCGCGCCTGGTCTGCCAGGAAGAGCGCTACACCCTGCAATCGGGCCGCGAAGTGCTGCTGCAGGTGTGGGTCGAAGACGGCAATCTCGATAAGACCGACTACGCCATGCAGTCGCTGAAAAACTCGATCCGCTGGGACGAAGAGCGCTTCGGCCTGGAGCTGGACCTGGACCGCTTCATGATCGTCGCCGTCGGCGACTTCAATATGGGCGCGATGGAAAACAAGGGCCTGAACATCTTCAACACCAAATACGTGCTGGCCAATGCGCGCGTCGCCACCGACGTCGATTACGCCGGCATCGAAGCGGTGGTCGGTCATGAGTATTTCCATAACTGGACCGGCAACCGCGTGACCTGCCGCGACTGGTTCCAGCTGTCGCTGAAAGAAGGCCTGACCGTGTTCCGCGACCAGGAATTTTCGGCCGACATGATCGGCACCGACACCGGCCGCGCCGTGACCCGCATCGACCAGGTGCGCACCCTGCGCCAGGCGCAGTTCCCCGAAGACGCGGGCCCGATGGCACACCCGGTACGTCCCGACTCCTTCGTCGAGATCAACAATTTTTATACCGTCACCATCTACGAAAAAGGCGCCGAAGTGGTGCGCATGTACCAGACCCTGGTGGGCCGCGACGGTTTCCGCAAGGGCATGGACCTGTATTTCGAACGCCACGATGGCCAGGCGGTGCAGTGCGACGACTTCCGCGCCGCCATGGCCGACGCCAATGGCCGCGACTTTACCCAGTTCGAACGCTGGTACAGCCAGGCCGGCACGCCCATCGTGCAGGCCGAAACGCGCTACGACGCCGCTGGCAAGACCTTTGAATTGACCCTGCGGCAAAGCTGCCCGGCCACGCCCGGCCAGTCGCACAAGCTGCCGTTCCATATTCCCGTCACCGTGGGCCTCTTGGGCGCCGATGGCCGCGACCTGCCTTTGCAGCTGGAAGGCGGCGATGTCATCACCGGCACCAGCGCCGTGCTGGAACTGACCGAAGGCTGGCAGACCTTCCGCTTCATCAATGTGGAAGAACAGCCGGTGCCATCGCTGCTGCGCGATTTTTCCGCGCCGGTGGTGCTGGAATACGCCTACACCGACGCCGAACTGCTGCACCTGTTCCGCCACGACAGCGACCCGGTCAACCGCTGGGAAGCGGGCCAGCGCCTGGCCATGGCGCGCCTGCTGACACTGACGTCCGCCGTCGCCGCCGGCGAAGAACTGGCGCTGGACGACACCTTTATCGCGGCGCAGCGCGCCTTGCTGGCCGACGACACGCTGGACCCGGCCTTCCGTGAGCTGGCCCTGATTTTGCCGTCCGAGACCATCATCGCCGAGCGCATGGCGCAAGTCGACCCGCAGGCGATCCACACGGCGCGCCAGTTCATGCGCCGCACGATCGCCGCCGCCCTGAAACCGGAACTGCTGGCGCAATACCACGCCAACCAAACGCCGGGCGACTACAGCCCCGACGCCCTGTCGGCCGGCAAGCGCGCGCTGAAAAACCTGGCGCTCGCTTATCTGTTGATCGCACCGGAAGCGGACGACCTGGCACTGGCGCAGCAGCAGTTCGACAGCGCCGGCAACATGACCGACCGCGCGGCCGCGCTGGGCGCGCTGATCCATTCCGGCGCGCAGCAAGCGTCGCAAGCGGCCCTGGCCAGCTTCTACACTGACTTCCAGGGCGAGGCGCTGGTGGTCGACAAATGGTTCGCCATGCAGGCGGCCGCACCGACCACCGACCTGGCGGCCGTGCGCGCCTTGATGACGCATCCGGCCTTCACCCTGAAAAACCCGAACCGCGCGCGCAGCCTGATCTTCAATTTCACCAACGGCAATCCGTCGCAGTTCCACGCGCCGGACGGCAGCGGCTACGCCTACTGGGCCGAGCAGGTCATCGCGCTCGACGCCCTGAACCCGCAAGTGGCGGCCCGCCTGGCCCGTTCGATGGACCGCTGGCGCCGCTACCTGCCGGCCCTGCAAACCCATATGCGCGCCGCGCTGGAACAGGTGGCCGGCCAGCCTAGCCTGTCGAACGATGTGATGGAAGTGGTCAGCAAGGCTTTGGCCAATTGACGGTGTGTCGGATTACGCCCTGCGGGCTAATCCGACCTACGCTGCCACATTATTCGTAGGTCGGCTTAGCGCCAAAGGCGCGTAAGCCGACAACACACGAGACATATTTAAAATAACGAGATAACCATCCAAAGGGAAGTCATGAAACGCATCAGTCTTACGCAATACCTGGTTGAAGAACAGCGCTCGAACAACAGCATCCCGGCCGAACTGCGCCTGTTGATCGAAGTCGTCGCGCGCGCCTGCAAGACCATCAGCCACGCCGTCGGCAAGGGCGCCCTGGGCGAGGTGCTGGGCACGGCCGACACGGAAAACGTGCAGGGCGAAGTACAGAAAAAACTCGACATCATCTCCAACGAGATCCTGCTCGAAGCGAATGAATGGGGCGGCCACCTGGCGGCGATGGCGTCGGAAGAAATGGAATCGATCCACCCGATCCCGAACCGCTATCCGAAGGGCGAATACATGCTGCTGTTCGACCCGTTGGACGGCTCGTCGAACATCGATGTGAACGTCTCGATCGGCACCATCTTCTCGGTCCTGAAGGCGCCGGAAGGCATGGGCCAGCCCACCGAGCAGGACTTCATGCAGGCCGGCACCAAGCAGGTCGCCGCCGGCTACGCCGTGTACGGCCCGCAAACCATGCTGGTGCTGACCTTCGGCAATGGCGTGAACTGCTTCACCCTGGACCGCGAAATGGGTTCGTGGGTGCTCACGCAGAGCAATATCCAGATCCCGCCGACTACCAAGGAATTCGCCATCAACATGTCGAACGCGCGCCACTGGCACCCGCCCGTGCAGCGCTACGTCAACGAACTGCTGGCCGGCGAAACCGGCCCGCGCGGCACCAACTTCAACATGCGCTGGATCGCCTCGATGGTCGCCGACGTGCACCGCATCCTGAACCGCGGCGGCATCTTCATGTACCCGGCCGACCTGCGCGACACCTCGATGCCCGGCAAGCTGCGCCTGATGTACGAAGCGAACCCGATGGCCTTCATCGTCGAACAAGCCGGCGGCGCCGCCACCGACGGCCAGCAGCGCATCATGGACATCGCCCCGCACAAGCTGCACCAGCGCGTGCCGGTCTACCTGGGCTCGAAAGACGAAGTTGCCCGCGTGACCGCCTACCACCAGGAATAAGCACGAGCTTTCCCCCACACTCTGCAAAAAAGATCGCGTTGACACTAGCAAAATCTGTGCTTTGTTTGTAGAATGTGGGTCTTCGCCGCTTTAGCTCAGTTGGTAGAGCAGTTCATTCGTAATGAAAAGGTCGCCAGTTCGATTCCGGCAAGCGGCACCAGAGATTCATCAAAAAGCCCGTTTATCTGCAAAGGTAAGCGGGTTTTTTGTTGCCTGTTTAAAGTTCGCAGTCTGGCCTGATGCTGTTTTCGGCCGTTTTCAAGGAGCGTGACATGGCTAGAATTGCCGTCTTGGCGGGCGTTGCCCACGACATCGCCCATCATGCAGCCAGCGCGCTCAGTTACCTGTCGCCCCACCTCTCCCTGGCGTTACGCGCGGCACACCAGCCCACGACGCAGATGGACCTGCTCGATCCTGCGCCTTATCCCGCGCTGGTCGCCGAACATCCGCCCTTGCGCAGTGCGCTGGCAGTACTGCATGTCACGGCGCTACGCATCCTGCAGACCCACGGTTTGCAGGTAGCCGACCTGTCGTCCATGGTGTTCCATGCCACGCCGGCGCCGTGGGATCAGCAAGGGTATGGCCTGCATACGCGCATGGTTATCGTTGCGCGTAGTGGCAGGGTGTTTGATTCGGGTTGGTTGTGGTAGCGGATGCTGTCTGTCGATGATTTGGTGAACCGTCAGTTCAAACAGTTAAGAGGATGGTTTGGTAACTTGTTGGCATTTGGCATGTAAGTGCTAGTTTAAAACTTCTCAGTTGAAGGTGCTTCTACGGTAGCTAATGCACCAGTTCGTGCTAAATGACGGACCTGACCCTCGCGCCTTACGGGGGCGGCAGCTACTTGGCGTGGGTAAGGCTCTCAGAGAAACCGTTGGCAGAGCGTCTCAGGGAGCTTGCTGGCAGCGGATTGCACAAGGGGATCGGGCTCTCCGTCGGGCTTACGGCTGGCCTGTCGGACGGTCATCTAGTCGGTTTCACCAATCGGTCGATGCGGACCGACCGCGATACGCATCCGTATGCGTTGCTGATTGAAAGCGCGGGTAAGCGAGCGTTGGCTAACTCTGTTTATCTGGAGCAATTACAGACGGGGTAAGTAAACCAGAAAAAGGCAGAGATGAACAGGCGCGCCCTCGCAGTCGAGGACCGTCGAGATGATCAATATCTGCTAACGCCTCATTGCCGACGGTTACGCTTCCAAAAAACTGACGTCCAGGATTCAGGCAAAGATCTCACTTCTACATAGGCACCAGTCCGTAGGTCTCAGGAAATTCGAATTCGGTGAAGTTAGCTGTCTTAAAGTATGAAATCGCGAAAGTTCGGAATGCCGATTTTGCCGAACTTAATTTTCCGAATGCATGTTGAAGTTGCGATATCATCTGCGCGGTCGAATTGACCATGGTTTCATGCACACGCGGCCCCAAGGCTTTCTTTAAATCTGGAAGCGAAACTGAATTTCCTTTTTCAAATCCGATCTCCGACAGTTTCGGCTGTAGTAAATCCTTATGCATACGGGAACGCTCATTGATTGCTTTAAGCGTTGTGATATAGCACTCTTGCGCCAAATGTAGATCGTACATTATCTGACGTCCCTTGCTAGACTTTAATAAAAACCCAAACGATGCAAAGTCGAAAAGGTTCGTTGAAGTTTCGAACTCGAGGGTCGCGGGAATTTCAACAAATTGCGCGGGACTATTTTGGGCTGGCATGATCCTTTCCCGTTGAAACAGTACTATGGTGTTCATCTGTTGAAACAGGCAGAACAGTATTCGGTGCGCAGCTAGCTGTTCTGCTTTTCGTTCCTCTTTCTTTCGAAGGAAAATTTGGGTGAGAAACGCCAGCATAGCGCCTATGAACGTGCCGAGTAGGGTGAGCAGAGCCTTTTCCCAGACATCCGTGGTAGATGCCACGGCCGGAGTAATAACAGATGCAGTTGATGCTGCCACTGTGGTAGCCAGATATGTAGTTAAACTCATTGGAATTATAGTGATATTTTTATAAATAGTTAGGTGTAAAGCACATTTTTTCATCTTTCCCAAGAGCTTGCGCGAAAATCGATTTTTATGCACTAGGCCAGCACATGACTTGGCGCAGCCGCTATTCGGACAGCTGCATGCTTATTGCACAGCCGATATCAGTGGTAATTCGAGGTTCCCCAGAGTCGTTGGATGAATGGTTGCCTCGCCATCGTTTCTCATTCGGATTGCAGTGGAGGTTTTCTCAAAGGTAGACTCCCACCACTCCGGTAGACATTTCTGACCTATTATTTTGAGCATAGGAGAAAGGAACGAGTATCAGTTTTCAATCACAGTTGACAGCAGACGCATGCCGTCCCGAATCTTCCATCAGCCGCCGCTGAGCGGCAGCGTCGCGCGCCATGTGCGTGCATTCTTGGTTCTAATTAACTCTTCGATTGAGCCACCTTCCACAATATCCAACACAGCAGTCCTCGTTTAAATGTCAGACTTGTCCCTTGCTTTGCTTGCGTCGCATGCTAGTCGGCTTGAAGAAGCGTCCGACCGACGTGATGTGCTCCGCTTGAATCTGATCGATTGGAGAATATCAAACCAAAACCCAAGGCGAAACAATCGATCACTTTCGATTCTACGATCACTGAGCATTGGGCCGGCCGTACCAATATAAGCAATGGCTACAAAGCCAATGAATTCAGAGGCCTAGCTCTAATACTACTAATTCTTGCCAGCGCGATATCTTTGCATGCGAAGTTGCTCCTTTAACTGAGTAGCCTTAATTCCTCTTAAACGTTTCTTTTGAAAAAACGTAGCAAAGGCAGGAGAATCGTCTGCGCGCTGTATCCATATCTTGTAAAGTTCCAGAACGCTTTCAAACTCTGGCTCAAGCGGTGATAACTTTCGAAACATTTGAGTTGCGGATGCAAAGAATGTGGTAAACGGATGTTCATGCAGCTTATCCCCTCTAGAATTTAGCTCAAAAGCCTGCGTCAATGCATCTTCACCTTCGTAAAAAAATCTCATCGCTTCGGTATGATTTTTCTCAACGAGTTGAACACAATGGCGCATGCAGATTGTACCTAAACTTGTATATGCAAATGCATGTTTCTCAAGAGAAATAGCTTTTTGGGAATACGAATATGCTTTAGGAAAATTTCCTTCTTGTCGATACTCTAACAATGCCCGTTGATCCCAATATCTAGAACTCCAACCAAGTAAATCCTCATGTTCTTCGTAGAACTGAAGTGCGCGGCCTCGAATACTATTTGCGACTTGCTCTTGATCTAATACCTCGCGCAGGATCAAATGTTCAATACCTTTCATTTTAATCACCGTTGGATTTACCAAGGGTGCTAAGGCAGAAGTCACTGCGGACATTGCCTCGTATCTCTCATCATCGTTGAACGCCTCTGTCCAAGTATATTCGCTCAAAATTCTATGTCTAAGACGAAGGCCACGCGAGTCCCGCACGAAGATTCCTTCAGTCTTCAACGTACCGTCCATCAGAGACGAAAATGCATCGAATGGCAAACCGCAGGACGCGACTGCAGCTCGCAATGGAAGGGAGTAACCAAAGCGATGAACGCAAACAATACGCGAAAGAAGTCGTTTTTTTTCATCAGAGCCGATCTCTGCCAATACAAGTTTTCTGACTCGCACTCTTAAGGGTTCGGAAAATTCGATGTGCGAAATACTATCCAAAAGCTCAGATTTACATTCAATTTTAATTTCTTTGATAATCTTGGAATCAGGATCATTAATATGTTTTCCTAGACGACTAGCCTGCCTACGCTTTTGGACAAAATTAACTATGTCGCCTTGACTCATTGGTCCAATTTTAAATTCATTCTGGAATTCATCAGCCATATCAATTCTAAAACCGCGAAGTCTAGCGCTTCGTAAAGAAAGGAAAAATCGCGCTGGCTTCCCTTTTCTCTTGGCAATTTCAAGAATCGTTCCAATTGCGCCTAAATAGTTCGCTGCATCGTCCACGAACAATATGGCACGATCATCTTCAGCAAGATAATCCCCAACAACTTCAACATTTAATCCCTCCTCGTGTCGAAACCAAAAAGGCTTGTAACCTAGCTGCAGTGCAATTCTCGCTATTCGGAGTAGTCCGGTTGTTTTTCCAGATACACTTTCCCCATGTAATAGAACTGCATATCGATTAGCTGAATTTTCAAGTGCCTTAGCAGCTCTACTTGTAGCGCCGAACATGAAATCACGTTCATTCAAAATATCAAGCCAAGTAGGTTCATCTCCGCCATAAAAATCCGTTCCCTTTACGACGAGGGAAGACACATTTGCCCCTTCTAATCGCCGAAACTCGGCCATGAATCGCTCATAAGTTCCCGCTTTTAGTCTTGCGGATACTGCATCAGCAGTTTTTCGAAATTCAATCATTTCATTAGCTAAAATGGAGAAGAATTCATCCAGCGGGCAAACTAATGGAATCAGGTTGTAGCGCCGTATACGTTTTTTCTGCCCTTCGTCAAGGCTAAACGATACAAAGATAGAAGGAAAACCGTTTGCGCTAGATTGATTTTTTGATCTAATCGCTTCCGCCAAATCAACCTCTTCTGTAAGACTGGCACCGCAAACGATGAATGGTTTTTCAAGATAAGTAGTTTGAAAGCTAGCATGCCAACCTGGGAAGCGGCGCGTAGCTACGGCATATTCTGGAATTGAAAAGATCAGGTTCTTACTTGCATTGCCTAATTGTGACGCCCTACCGTGCAGGTATATCGCTTGGATTGCGGTAGGTGTACTATCAAGAGGGGTGACTTTATCTAACCAGTCAAACGGAAGGATTTCGTTAACCAAATTGGAATCTCGACCAGCGTCAAATGAATTTTCTAAAACATCATCAATATTAAATGTCCAAATTCGTTCCCAATGAATTCGAAATATCTGACTTTGCCACAAAGGTTGGCATCCAGTAAATCGCTTGCGGAGCCAGTTTCTGAAATTTGCAGGTTGGGAAATTAAGGCATCCTCATAGGTAAGCGGAAGCTTATCGGCTTCAGTTGTATTAAGCCCTAGGTCAAAACTATCATTTATTTGTCTAGAAAGCGTTGCACCATCTTTAAGCTCAGCGCCATCTCCACCAAAACAACCATAACTTGCTCCTGCACCAAGTAATAAATTATATTTACCCTCATGGACGCCGCGCAAAATAAAATTTCTCTCGTTAACGCTTAAGCCAATATCAAGCAATGTTTTCATTAATTCTCCAAATCTGTGAGTCCCGCCGAGGCCATTGCTAAACAGTACAGCTATTTTCTGAAGATAAAACAATATATTATTGTTTTTATTTTAATTCAGCCGGAAATTAATGATGATATATTTTATATTTATAATGAATAAGATTAATTCCATTTCGCATTAATCCATGTCGGAAAAAAATCAGATACATTGTGACACACTCGAACTTGACATCTTGTGTTGTCTCAATAATTATACCAACGGTATACGCTTTCCCAGCGTAATAGCAAGAATTTTTGATGAGTCTGTTGGCTACCGCAGTAAGCACTTCATACTGTATCGAGTAAGCGTCCAGCCCTCCGGCCTATGAATTCCTGACCGGCATCGCCAAACTATCCTCTGAATCAATACGGGAGGTAAAGGTGTCCAACGAGGAGCGGCAGAAGATGTGGGAGGAAAGGAGGGGGCAGTGGCGGGCCAGCGGGTTGTTACAGAGAGCACCGTCTGGAATCTCGAAAGCAGCAGATCCGGACCGCAAAACATCACCAAATCAACATGATTTGGCGGCACAGCCCAACCACGATCCCCAGCAAAAATCGAAGGTGTGCCAAGCACCTCGCAACGCTTGTCGCCCCGCGCCAAATGACCCTATAATAATGAGAATTATTCTCAACTATGGTGACCACGCATGGCGGCATCTCCCCCCGGGCAGCCACACTTGCACACGCTGTACGCCGAGCACCACGACTGGTTGCAGGCTTGGCTGCGCAACAAGCTCGGATGCCTGTTTACCGCGCAAGACCTGGCGCAGGATACGTTCTTGCGCCTCGTCGTGCGTCCGCGCGAGCTTGATGCCGGGCAAAATCCGCGCGCGTATCTGACCACTATCGCCAAGGGGCTGGTGGTGGATCACTGGCGCCGGGCGGAGATCGAACGGGTGTGGGTGGCCGCCATGCTGGAGCGCCCGGAGGCGACCCAGCCGTCGGCCGAGCACCAGGCCATCGTGCTTGAAACGCTGGTCGAGGTCGATCGCATCCTGGCCACGCTGGCTGACAAGCCGCGCCAGGCCTTTTTGCTGGCGCAGCTGCACGAGCTGACCTATGCCGAGATCGGCGTGCGGCTGGGCGTGTCCGAGCGGATGGTCAAGAAATACATGGCGCAGGCCATGTTGCACTGCTTGGCGGCCGGCGCCAACTTTCGCGCCGCGCTGGGCTGATGTCGATGCAGCGCCGCCACGAGCAGGAGATACCCTACGCCACTTTGGTACAGGCCGCCGAATGGTTTGCCGTCTTCCGTTCGGGCCGGGTCGAGGACGAGGAGCGGCGCCGCTGGCAGGACTGGCTGGCGGCCGACGCCGGCCATCGCCAGGCCTGGGCCAGGGTGGAGGCGATCAGCGACGGCGTGGCGATCGCGCGCGAGGCGCCCCAGGCTGCCAGCGCCGCCCTGCACGCGGCCAGCCAGCTAGGTTACCGAGTCCAGCGGCGCAAGCTGCTCAAGGCGATGGCGCTGGCGGCGGTTACCGTCGGCGCGGGCTGGCAGGTGGCGCGCCAGGACAGCGTGCAGGCGCTGATGGCGGGCCTGGGCGCGTCGCACCGCACCGGCGTGGGCGAGAGCCGCCAGGCGGTGCTGGCCGACGGCACCCGGCTCTGGCTCGATACCGATACCGTGCTCGATGCCCGCTACGACGACAGTCAGCGGCTGCTGGTGCTGCACCAGGGCGTAATCCTGGTGGAAACCCATGCCGATGATGTCTATCCGGCGCGCCCCTTGATCGTGCGCAGCCGCCAGGGCGCCATGCGCGCGCTCGGCACGCGCTTTGCCGTGCGCCAGTTCGACGGCCATACCCGGCTGGACGTGAGCGAGGGCAGGGTGGAAATCACGCCGCTTGAAGCGGCGGCGTCGGCACGGGTAGTGGCCGCCGGCGAGCAAACCAGTTTTACCCGCCACGCCATCGCCGCCAGCGGCGCGCTGGACCCGGCGCGCCAGGCCTGGACCCAGGGCATGCTGATCGCCCAGGACATGCCGCTGGCGCAGTTCCTGGCGGAGCTGTCGCGTTACCGGCCGGGCCACCTGGGCTGCGATCCGGCGATTGCCGGCTTGCGCGTGGTGGGCGCCTTCCCCCTGCGCGATACCGGCCAGGCGCTGGCCATGCTGGCGGCGGCGCTGCCGGTGCGGGTGCGATTTACCCTGCCATGGTGGGTGTCGGTGGCGCCGAAATAAATATTTATAAAAAACGGTTCCCTTTTTGCCGCCTGCTTCGGAAAGCTCTGTGAAGACCGACTTCCTCCTTTTCCGAAAGCCCGTTTGACTCCTATGAATCATTTCGCTTCCCGCACCCTGATCGGCCTGCTGGCCGCCACCGCCAGCCTGGCCTGCGCCGCCGACGCCGTGCCGCGCACCTATGACATTCCCGCCGGCCCGCTGAACGCGGTGATCGCCCGCTTCTCGGTGGAGTCCGGCGTGTACGTGGCCGCCGACGGCGCCCTCACCGGCAACAAGAGCAGCCCCGGCGTGCAGGCGACCCTGGCGCCGCATGACGCCCTGGCGCGCCTCTTGGCCGGCAGCGGACTGGAAGCGGTGCCGCAGGGCGCCGGGCGCTTCATCCTGCGCCAGGGCGCGGCGCCACAGGCGGCAGTGCGTCCCGGTGCGGCAGTGGCGGCCGCCGCGTTGCCCACCTTGCCGGCGGTGAGCATAAGCGGCATGCGCGAAACGGCGCTCGGCCATGTGGACGGCTATGTGGCCCGCCGCAGCGCCACCGCCACCAAGACCGACAGCCGCCTGATCGACAATCCGCAATCGGTCTCGGTGGTGACATCCGACGAACTGGCCGACCGCAAGGTGGAAACCCTGGACGAAGCGCTGCGCTACACGGCCGGCGTCACGCCCAACATGAAACCGTGGGCGGTCGATGAATTTTCGATGCTGCGCGGCTTCGAACTGGGCACGGCCGGCATCTTTCGCGACGGCCTGCTGACCTCGGGCCGGGCCTATGCCTCGCCGATCGAACCGTATGGCCTGGAGCGGCTCGAAGTGCTGCGCGGCCCGGCCTCGGTGCTGTACGGCCAGTCGCCGCCGGGCGGCATGATCAACGCCGTGTCGAAGCGGCCATCGGCCAGCGCGATGCGCGAGATGGGCGTCGAATACGGCACCTACGACCGCAAGCAGATCAAGGCCGACCTGGGCGGCGTCATGGACGACCAGGGCGTCTGGACCTGGCGCGTGACGATGCTGGCGCGCGAATCGGGCACCCGGCTCGATCTCGATCGCGACGACCGCGTTTTCTTCGCCCCGGCCCTGACCTGGCAACCCGACGACAATACCCGCCTGACCCTGCTGGCCCACTACCAGCAGGACAACCAGGCCTACGCCTGGCCGAACCAGCTGCAAAACCCGGGCCTGCGCGGCCAGCCTGCGCCCAGCCTGAACATGGGCGGGCGCGACAACCGCTGGAAGCGCGAGAACTACGCCATCGGCTACGAATTCGAGCACCGCTTCAACGACACCTGGAGCGTGCAGCAGAATGTGCGCTACACCAAGCTCGATCGCGACGAGACCAATGTGTTCCCGCGCGTGCTGCAGCCCGATGGCACCATCACGCGCCTGTTCTATCCGCGCAGCTCGCACTGGCGCGGGCTGCAGGCCGACACCCGCGTGCAGGCGGCGTTTCGCACCGGCGCGCTGGCGCACAATGTGCTCGCCGGCGTGGACTACGCCGACAATAAAACCACCGACCGCTTCCCGTACGCGATCTCGCCGATGCCCAACCTGGACGTGTACCACCCGGTCTATGGCGAGCGCCAGGCGCCGGTGGCATCGGCCAATCCGCGCAACGAGCGCTACCCGCTCAAGCAGCTTGGCCTGTACCTGCAGGACCAGGTCAAGTGGGACCAGTTCGTGGTGACGGCCGGCCTGCGCCGCGACCGCGCCGAAAACTCGAACACCCAGGAGCTGCCGCTGGCCGGCACCTCGAAACAGACCTACGACCAGAGCGCCAGCAAGACCACCGGCCGCGTCGGCGCGGTGTACCTGATGCCGTCGGGCTGGGCGCCGTACGTGAGCTGGTCGACTTCGTTCTCGCCCGAGATCGGCCGCGATATCAACAACAATATGCTCAAGCCGTCGAGCGGCCGCCAGCTCGAAGCGGGCCTGCGCTACCAGCCCGACCAAGGCAATGTCAGCTACACGGCGTCGGTGTTCAACCTGCTACGCAAGAACGTCACCACCGCCGCCTCGCAAGACCCGGACTCGCTGGTGCAGAGCGGCGAAGTGCGCTCGCGCGGACTGGAGCTGGAAGCGCGCGCCGAGCTGGCGCGCAACCTGAGCGTGGTGGCGCAGTACACCTACCTCGATACCGAAATCACCGAGAGCAACAACGGCGACCGCGGCCTGCCGCAGCAGAGCGCGGTCAAGCACAGCGCCTCGGTCTGGACCCGGTACCAGCACAAACTGAACGAGCGCTGGCTGGCCAACGCCGGCCTGGGCCTGCGCTACTACGGCAAGGCGCGCTCGTCGCTCGACTACGATAACGTCAATCTTTCCAATCCCTCGTTCGGCATGATGGACCTGGCCTTCGGGCTGGAACAGGCCTCGTGGCGCTATTCGCTCAACTTCAACAATGTGCTCGACAAGCAGGTGCTGCTCGATTGCGACGGCACGTTTTGCTACCGTAACGCCGAGCGCACCGTCAACGTGAGCGCCAGCTACCGCTTCTGATGGAGAGCAAGGCGCCCGGCCTGCGCCAGCGCATGGCCGGTCTGCACGTGTGGGCCGGCGTGCTGGCTGGCTGGCTGCTGTACGCGATCTTCATCACCGGCGGCATCAGCTACTTTCGCGAAGAGCTGACCCAGTGGCTGCGCCCGGAACTGCCGGCGCGCCCGGCCGTGCTCGACCAGGCGGCGGCAGCGCAGCATACGCTGGCCACCCTGGCGCGCGAGGCGGCCGGCGCCGACCGCTGGCAGTTCGACCTGCCGGGGCCGCGCAACAACGTGATCGAGGCGTCGTGGGAGCACGGCGCTGACGGCGACCGCGAACGGGTCTTGCTGTCGCCCGTTGACGGCGCCGTGCTGCACCCGCGCGCCACCCATGGCGGCGAATTCTTTTATTACTTTCACTTCTCGCTGCATTATCTGCCCGGCACGCTGGGGCGCTGGATCGTCGGGCTGTGCGCGATGATGGCGCTGGTGGTGCTGGTCAGCGGCGTGATCGTCCACCGGCGCATTTTCAGCGACTTTTTCACCTTCCGGCCCGGCAAAGGGCAGCGTTCGTGGCTCGACGCCCATAACGTCAGCTCGGTGCTGGGCCTGCCGTTTTACGTGATGATCGTGTACACCGGGCTGGTCACGCTGATGCTGACCTACCTGCCGTGGGGCGCGCTGGCCGTGTTTGGCCAGCAGCAGGCCAGGCCCGCCATGGCGCAGGCGATGCAGGCGCGCTTCGACACGCCGGCGCGCAGCGGCGTGGCGGCGCCGCCCGCTGCCCTGGCGCCGTTGATGGCGCAGGCCGGCGCGCGCTGGGGCGCCGGCAATATTGGCCGCGTGATCGTCACCCATCCTGGCGACGCGGCATCGCGCGTGGCGATCGTGCGTGGCGATGGCGGACGCATCTCGGTCGCGCCGGCCTACCTGCTGTTCGATGGCGCGAGCGGCGCGCTGCTGGCCGAGCGCGCACAGAGCAGCCCGGCCCTGACCACTTGGGGCACGGCTTACGGCTTGCACCTCGGGCGCTATGCCGACCCCGTCTTGCGCTGGCTGTATTTCTTCAGCAGCATGCTGGGCGCGGCCATGGTGGCGACCGGGCTGGTGCTGTGGACGGTCAAGCGCCGCACCAAGCCCGGCGCGTCGCTGGCCTGGCTGCGTTTTACGCAGGCCGGCAATGCGGCCTGCGTGGCTGGGCTTATCACGGCGGTGGCCGGCTTCCTGCTGGCCAACCGGCTGCTGCCGCTGGACCTTGCCGAACGGGCGCAGTGGGAGGTGCACGGTTTCTTCCTGTGCTGGGCCGCCACCGCCGTGTACGCGGCCTGGCGCGGCGGCGCGGCGGCCTGGCGCACGCTGTGGTGGCTGGCGGCGGCGCTGTGGTGCGCGCTGCCGGTGTTTGACGCCTGCCTGGTTGGCCTGCCGCAGCGCGCGCTGTTTATCGGTTTCGACAGCGCGTTCGCCGCCACCGGCCTGCTGTGCCTTTACCTTGGCTGTCGCATGCCGGTGGCCACACGCCAGTAGCGACTTGTCGCCTGCGTACGCTAGCGCCCATAGCCCGCAGCACTTTTCACGTTACGATACGTGCACGCACCGCCCCGGTGACGATGATCAAGCGACCCTGCCATGCCAACAACAACTGTTGCACCCGACGCCCCGTTTTTCATCGCGCTCAATGCCGGCTCCGGCCATGACGAGACGGAGGAGCGGCGTTCGACGATCGAGTCGGTGCTGGGCGCCGCCGGGCGCCAGTTTCATCTGACCATGATCGACCAGCCCGACACCATCGACGAAGTCGCCGCCCGGCTGGCGCGGCAAGCATTCGATGCTGGCGGGGTGCTGGTGGCGGCCGGCGGCGATGGCACCATCAATGCCGTGGCGCGCCAGGCGATAGCCCATGGCTGTGCGTTCGGGGTGCTGCCGCAAGGCACTTTCAATTATTTTGGCCGCACCCATGGCATACCCGAGGATTTGAGCGAGGCGGTGCATGCGCTGCTGGTGGCGCGTTTGCATCCGGTGCAGGTGGGCATGGTCAATGAGCGCGTATTCCTGGTCAATGCCAGCATCGGCCTGTATCCGAAGCTGCTGGAAGAGCGCGAAGTGGACAAGAAACAGTTTGGCCGCAGCCGCCTGGTGGCGGCGCTGTCGGCGCTGAAAACCATCCTCAGCCCGCATCGACGCTTGCGGCTGGTATTGAATCTGGACGGCAAATTGCAGCGCATGCGTACCGCCACGTTTTTTGTCGGTAACAACCGCCTGCAAATGGAGCAGGTTGGCATTCCACCGCTCAGCGCCGCGCTGGAAGATGGTCACCTGGCTGCCGTGGCGCCACGCACCAAAGGCAAGCTGGGCATGCTGTGGCTGCTGCTGCATGGCGCGCTGGGCCAACTGGGGCGCCTGGATCATGTCGAACAACTGGCTACATTCAGTTTCAAGCACATGCAGGTGAAGGTGAAAACCCTGTCGCGGCGGCGCAAGATCAAGGTGGCGACCGATGGCGAGGTGAGCTACATGAGCAATCCGCTGGAGTTTCGCGTGCTCGATGAGCAACTGCTGCTGTTGAAGCCCGATGCGGCGTCAGTGCACGTGCCGGAGTCGACGCCTGGTCCGCTGCCTGACTACGCGCCGGGGCTGGTCGATATTCGCTAGCGGCTCAAAGGCACTTCAGCAGTGGTGCCCAGCCGCAATGCTGCTTGTACCATTCACCATAAAAGATCATCGCATACTGCTTCTCAGGCAATGGCGGCAGGTTCGCTATCCGGGCATCCAGCAGCTTTCCCGTTTCAAGCTCGATCATCGCCATATCGAAAGCCGGCAAGCCGGGATCATGCGGCACTATTCTGTCGCGTTGCCAGTAGATGGCAAGATGGCGGCCATCGGGACTTTGCCCCATGACCGAGTAGTTGATGCCGCGAATTTCGGGCAGCATGAAAACATCGGCTGTTTTCGTATCGACCAGGACATCCGCGTCGTAATATAGCCGGTCATCCGAAAGGCGCCGTTGCTCACCGCGCACATCGGCCACAAAACGCGATTTCCACGTCGGACCATCGCCACTGACGATAAACCAGCCGACATGGTTGTCCTTGAGGTCCGCAGTGACCAGCCACCCGGCGTTATTGCCGAGCAAATCGAGCGCCTGGAATTCGTCGATATACCCGGGTACGTCCTGATCCCGGTATTTCTTCTCGTACCGCAAGGCCACCGGTTTGTTCTGGTGTTTCAGGGTCTGGTAGGTCATCTTGTCCGTGCCGCCATCTTCCAGGCGATAGCGGCTGTACGTCGTGGTGCTGCGCCGGATGGCGTTCGCCATGCCTGGCCGCAAGGGAGGCAAGGCGACCGCCTTTGCACAGGAGAGCTTGCTGCGGTCCTGCCGGGCACGGGCCAGCTCTTCGCTGTCCGTGCCTGGCCGGATATCGGCGATCAGGCTTGCACAGATGAAATGATCGGGGCGCAAATAAATTTCAACAATCTTTCCATCGGCGTGTTCGACGTGGACCGGCAAGGTCGCGCTGTACCAGGTGGCGCGGCCTTCGCCCGCTATCCATTCGAGCGTGATGGAGCGTTCTTTTTTGAATGACCCAACGCTGCCAAAGACCCCTATTTTCTGATCCGCGATGCGATCCCTGGATACGGCATGATTGCCGCTGTTGCCCAGCACGTTGGCCGAGATGACCGGCTTGCCTGAATAGTTGTAGATGGCATACGAGCCCTGCTCGTCCGGTTTGCAGGCGCTCAAACAGGCCACGGCGCACAGCAGCAGGCCTGCGGATCGCCACCGAAGCAGGTACTGCTTGCCTGCGACAAGGCTGCTTGAAATCAAATTCACTACACGGCCCTTTCAGATGGTCGGCTCAGGTGTTGGCAAGCGCATCGTGGCCGGCGTGCGACAGTCCAGCGCCAACCCTAACACAACTTTTCACCATGCTGATTTTCAAATCCACTGGTCGTTTTTCACCGTTCGCTCGTCCGCTGCGCCATCGCCCGTATTGACCACGCCGCGCGGCTCGATCAGCAGCATCCTGGTTTCGACCACAGCGCCGGGCTTGTGTTCGACGCCTTTGGGCACCACCGCCATCTGGCCGGCCGCCAGCACGATGGTGTGATGGTCCGCATAGCCGGGGCCGCGCAGGGCGATGTGCAGCTCTCCATCGAGCACGATAAAGGTTTCATCGGTGTCGGCATGGCGGTGCCACTGGAATTCGCCTTGCACTTTCACGACCTTGAACTGGTAGTCATTCATTTCGGCGACCACGCGCGGCTGCCAGTGGCCGTCGATCAGGTCGATTTTGGCTGACAGGTCGATAGCCTGGCCCTGGCCGCGCGTGGTGGTAATGGTGGTGATGGTGGACATGCTGTGCTCCGTTCAAGTGGTGATGCCGTCAGCGTACGCAGGCGCGGGCCGGCCGTCTTGAACGATCGTGGGTGTTTTTAACAGTTGCCCGAGAAGCGCAGCCAGCGCCCTGGCGTGATGCCATACGCTTTCAGGAAGTGCCGTTGCATGTGACTCTGGTCGGCAAAGCCGGCGGCCGCAGCGGCGTGGGCCAGCGTGCCGCCCGCCAGCAGCAGGCGCCGCACCATATCGAGACGGCGCATCGTCAGGTAGCGGTAGGGGCTGGTGCCATAGAATACGCGAAAGTCGTGCGACAGGCTCCAGCGATCGCGCCCGGTGGCCGCTTCCAGTTCGGCCAAGGTCACGGCGCGCGTGCAGTGCGCCTGCAGGTAGTCGCGTGCGCGCCGCGCCGCCAGGTAATCGCCTTTCTCGCGTTGCGCGGGCGTGCCGGAAACCGCCGCCAGCGCATGCGCCAGTTCGGCCAGCGCCTCGCTTTGTTCCAGCGGTTCAATCAGTTTGCCGGCCTGCGGCAGCAGGGCGGCGGTCGCCATGGCCAGGCGCGGATCGGTCGAGATGCCGCCTTCGAGAAAGGGCAGGGCGCGCCCACCCAGCACATCCTGGAACAGCGCCGGTTCGATATACACCATGCGGTAGCGAAAGCCATCCTCGGTACCGGCCTGGCCATCGTGCGCCTCGTCGGGATGCAGCACCATGGTGTTGCCCGGCAGGCTGTTGCGCTGGCTGCGGCGGTAGCTGAACCGCTGCACACCGGCGAGCGTGCGGCCGATGGCGTAGGTATCGTGGCGGTGCATGGCATAGGCCTTGCCACTGAACCACGCTTCGATGCGTGCCATGCCGTCGATTGGTTCGGCGCACCTGACCCAGTCGGTTCGCATTTGCGCTGATGATTGTTTCATGCTGCTTGGCCACACACCTTATTCATACTTATCCCACGATAATTTCTTCAGGCCGCAGCTTGATTCATTCTTCGTGCTGTCATAGCTGACCTCATCCACGTAGTATGACACCCCCTGGTAAGTAACCTCTTCGTTCTGGTGCTTGCGGCCAGGCAGCACGGCTGTTGTCGTGGGCTCATATGCGAGCATGGGGGATGGGGGCGGACTTTCCCAGCCAGCAACGGTAAGTCGCTCCTCAAACTGGGATTGCGAAGGCTTCAGCGGGTCGGACGAGGTCTTTATGCGCTTGACGATTTTTTCAAATGGATAGGATGGCAAGGGTTGCCGTACGTGGTCAAGAAGCACGGTATGTTTCTTTTTCTTCGTGGCCGTGATGGCGCCGTAGCCGCTTGCTGACGCGTTGTCAAACACGAGTTCCTGGTCTGTTCCGGTATGCCGGGTGACCAATCTGATTTCATCGGTCATGGGAATCCCCATGGACGTGTTGGTTTGGGGAGAACTGCTGATGTTGACCTGGTTGAAAGGGGCCATCTTGTTAATGGCCGGCTTTTCAATCTGAGAGTAGCGAAAGGTCGAGAAGCCGGAATCGATGGTGCCATCCGACTCATTCGTATACAACATGGGGTTATCGTCAAAATTGGATTTGTCGGCCGGGTCGGTGGAGTATTGCGTCTGTTCTACCGCCAGCGGATGGCCGCGCACCCTTCCTTTTTCACTCTTGAGGTGGGCCAGGGTAGATGTGAATCCTGATGAGCGGCTGTACTTTTTGAAATTTGTTTTGGCCGGCTGCACCCGCATGCCCATATTGTACTTGCCTTGCGACGTGAAGATCGATGGGTTATCGGTATCGCCGAAGGTACGGATGACAGTGGAAAAAGCAGGGGGCGCGAACTGGCTTTCCCACAAGGTGGTTTCGGCCTTGTTGCCGTTCCCAGTCTTGGCCCAGACATGGCTTGGGCCGGAAGGCGGAAGTTGCTTGTCGGGCACCTGATGCGCCCCGGGTGCATGGTCGCCAAACTGGCTGGTGGCGGGCTTGTAAAGCTTGCTATGTCGAATCGCCTCGGCAGCTTCATGGCCTATCTCAAGTTCGCCAGGGCTCACCGATGCTTGCACTGGGGCTGCTACGCCGGCTTTTCCTTGAAGAAAATTCACCATATGTTGTTCATCGGTGAACGAATAGATTTTATCGCGCTCGGCATGCATCTTTTCCAGCGCAAAGAGCTGGGTAGGATTCAGCCCCAACTTTTTGAGGGTTTCCTCTGGGAATGTGCGCCCCATGTGTCTACTACCTACCTTGACGGCGCGTTGCACGATGGCTTTGGAGCTATCCGAGCCGGTATGGTTTGGCTTCCTGTCACGCCCCATATGCGCTTCGGCCGATATCATCTGTGTTAGCCGCTTGAGCTGTCGAACATGGGGTGAACTGTTTGCCATCTGCTGAAAGCGCTGCAGCGTCGTTTCGGCGCCGCGATTGGCTCCCATCGCGGCAGTCTCGGTGGTGTACATGTGTGGAGTGTGCCGGGGGCTTTCGGTGTGGTGGCCCGGTTTTGCTGCTGTTTCTCTGGAGGTTTGCGTTTTCATCTTGATGTTCTCTACTGTAAAAGAGGGATCAATGCCTGTCTGCGGTGAGACCGTGCCGCAATATGTTCCTGATGATTCCTCAGGATACTGCGAAAAGCCAACACTGTTTAAAAATTTCAAGCTGGCTAGCTGTCCGACGATTTGCAAATCGCATCAGGGATCAAGACAAGTCCTGGGTGCGTGCGCTCACATACGCATGCCCCACCACCGGTTAAGGTAAGCCCTCACAGCATGCCACTTCGCGCATGCCCCACCAGCAAAGGAGCTCACCATGGCAGCAAACCTACCAGACACCCCCCTCGACGCCAAACGTATCGCGGTATTGATGACGGACGGTTTTGAACAGGTCGAATTCACGGGGCCGCGCGATTTCCTGCAGGAGCATGGCGCGGTGATCACGATTGTCTCGCCGAAGGCCAGGGGCAAGCAGGTCGTCGGCATGCATCACAAGGATGAGGGCGATTCGTTCGATATCGATCTCACTGTGGTCGAAGCGCAGGCGCGCGATTATGATGCGCTGCTGCTGCCGGGCGGCGTGGCCAATCCGGATGAGCTGCGCATCGACCCGGCGTCGGTGGCGTTCGTCAAGGAATTTGCCGATGCGGGCAAACCGATTGCGGCGATCTGCCATGGTCCCTGGACGCTGATTGACGCGCAAGCCGTCAGCGGCAAGCAGATGACCAGCTGGCCAAGCTTGCAGGCGGACCTGCGCAACGCGGGTGCCGTGTGGCGCGACGAGGAAGTGGTGGTTGATGGTAATCTGGTCACCAGCCGCAAGCCGGACGATATCCCGGCTTTCAATCAGGCCTTCCTGGCCGTGCTGATGAAAGCGAAAGCGGCCAGGGCGTCATGATCAACTAGTGTCCGACTTTATCCAGGCAAGCGACTCCATGAGCATCTCTCCCGACATTGAGCGCCCGCGCATCGCGGCATCCCGCAGACTGTGGCCGATGATGGCCATTGCGGCGGGCGCCGTGCTGGCGTGCGCCATGGGCGCGCGGGCCTGGAGCCATTGGCTGGCGCAGCCGCTGATGGTAAAAGCCTGCAGCACCGCGCGCGGCGAGCAGTCCGAGGTGCAGCTGGACGATGGCAGCCGGCTGCGGCTCGATGGCGCCACCCGGCTCGAAGTGCGCTATTACCCGACTCGCCGTGAAGTCACGCTGTTCGATGGACAGGCCCTGTTTGTCGTTCAGGAAGACGACGATCGTCCTTTCCAGGTGCGGGCCGGGCCAGTGCGCGCCACCGCGACCGGCGCGCGCTTTGCCGTGCGCCATGCGCCCGATGCCGCGCACCATGAACAGGTACGCGTCGCCGTCGAGCAGGGCAGGGTGCGGGTGGACAATGTGACGGCCAAGTCCGCCGACCATGCGGTGCAGCTGACGGCCGGCCAGCAGGTGTGGGGCACGGTGCACGGCGTGTCGGCCGTATCGCTGCTGGGCGCGGCCGATCTTTCACCGTGGCTGGACCCGCTCTTGCCTTGAATCCGAAGGGAGTCCCACCCATGTCCGAACAACTGCGGCAGTACCTGGCCACGCTTGAATTGGGCTATGGCGATACGCCGCCCGTGGTCGGGCTCGATCTCTACTTTGCCGGCAATGCCGATGAAGAATCGATCGCGCCGAACCAGTGGGGCTATGGCCGGCCGCCGATCGCGCAGCTGTATGCGATGTTTCGCCAGATCGCCGCCAGGCCGGAGGTGGAAAAAGTGCTGGTCGGCCTGCACCAGGACTGGTGCGATTATGACGCGGCGGAGGTGGCCGCAAAACGCTTTCCGCCGGCGGAAAACGTGCACATCTTCACCTCCGCCAGCCAGGAGGAAGTGGAAGGCTGGATCGCCGGCATGGAAGCCGACGGCGTGATTCCCGGCTGGCCGTATGGCAAGCCGGGCAATGCACCGGAGCCATCAAATGGCTACACGGTGCTGTCCGTTTGCTGGGATTGAAGCCGGCTCAGAAATTGTGCCGCATCCCCAGCACCACGCCCGACAAGGTAGACCCTGGCGTATCCACCGCGCGCCCCAGGCTGTTGATGGCAAAGTCGGCCACGCCGTTGCGGCCGTTGTCCAGCCGCGTGTAATACGCGAACAGGCTGCTGCGTTTCGACAGCAGGTAGTCGTAGCCGACGGTGGCGTGGGTGGCGCCGGTGCCCGGCCCCGCACGCATGCTGCCGATCGTTTCGACTGCGCTGCCGCTGGCGTTTTGCGCATGGGCCAGGCCGAAGCGCAGGCCGTGGCGGCCGAACTGGCGCGTGGCCGAGACATACACCGTGCGCCGGCGCAGGTCGCCCGTCGCCGTTTCGTAGCGCAGGCTTTCCACCGCCGCCGCCAGTTGGGTGGCGCTGTCGACGCGCCAGGCCAGGGCCAGCTTGCTGCCACGGTCGCTCAAGCCCCGCCCCTGGTAGTCGTGATGGTCTTCATGCGCCAAGGTTCCATACAACGGCCCGCTGTCGTAGATCAGTGCGGCCGAGGTCAAGGCAGGCCTTGCGCCGCTGGCCGGGCGTTCTTCGCCCATGCCGCGCGCCACCCGCAGCGACCAGCCGTTCCAGTTCGGCGTCCAGTAATGCACGCTGTTCTGCTGGCGCCGGTCGAAGGAATACGTGTTGCTGGTATTGCTTTCGGTCGGCGCCGAGCCGTTGCCCATCAGGCTCATGTAGCCTGCGGTGGTGGGGTAGAACGGGTCGAGCGCGGAGGTGGCGCTGTTATACGGCAGGGTCCAGTTGCCGCCAAACAGCGTGCCCCACGGTCCCTGGAGACCGACCCGGGTGTCGCGCGCGGCGATTGACCCGGCGCCGGTGTCGGGCGACAGCGTGCCTTCGACCTGGAACAGCGCCTGCCAGCCGCCGCCCAGGTCTTCGGTGCCGCGAAAACCGATCACCGAGCGGTTGTTGGACAGCCGCTGCAGATTGTCGCCGGTGCCGGACGAGTGCAGCGCTTCGATGCCGACGTTCAGACGGCCATACAGCTGAACATTTTGCTGGGCAGCGGCCGGGAAAGCCGCTGCCAGCGCGCTGGCGGCAAGCAGATACATGCGTGTCATGCGGCCGGCCTTAAAAAGCAAAGCAGCTGCAACCGAGCGCGCCCCAGAAGCCCGAATGGCTGGACACTGGCACCGAACTCTTGCGCGCCACGTCGTGCGCATGGGCGTGCACGCCGCAAGCGCCCTGGCACTGGTGCTGCTGCATGACGCTGGTTTTTTGCGGCGGCGCGTTGCGGTAGTGGCCGGCCACGTTTTTCACGGGCGACCAGTCCGGCAGCACCGGAATCGCTGGCGGCGCCAGGGTCGTGAATTCCGACTGGCCGTAGACGATCTTGCCGCCGACGATGGTCAGTACCGATTCGATCGACTTGATCGCTTCTTCGTCAATGCTGAAGAAATCCGCGCTCAGCACGGCCAGGTCGGCCAGCATGCCTTCCTGGATGCGGCCTTTTTTGTCTTTCTCGTTCGAGAACCAGGCGCTGCCGGTGGTCCACAGTTCCAGCGCGGTGTCGCGCGACAAACGCGAACCCGCATCGTACAGGCGCAAGCCGCCGACGGTGCGGCCCGACACCAGCCAGTACAGCGCCGTCCACGGGTTGTAGCTGGCCACGCGGGTGGCGTCGGTGCCGGCGCCGACCGGCACGCCGGACTGCAACATGCGCTGGATCGGCGGCGTCAGCTTGGCCGCTTCGGCGCCGTAGCGGTCGACGAAATATTCGCCCTGGAAGGCCATGCGGTGCTGGATCGCGATGCCGCCGCCCAGTGCCTTGACGCGGTCGATATTACGCGGCGTGATGGTTTCGCAGTGGTCGAACATCCAGGTCAGGCCGTCGAACGGAATCTCGCGGTTGACCTTTTCAAACACCGTCAGCATGCGGTCGATCGACTCGTCATAGGTGGCGTGCAGGCGGAACGGCCAGCGTTTGCTGACCAGGTGGCGCACGACTTTTTCCAGCTCGTCGTCCATGCCGGGCGCCAGGTCCGGGCGCGGCTCCAGGAAGTCTTCGAAGTCGGCCGCCGAGAACACCAGCATTTCGCCGGCGCCGTTGTGGCGGTAGTAATCGTCGCCCTGGCCCGGCGTGACCATCTCTGTCCACTTCTGGAAGTCTTCCAGTTCGCGGCCCTTGTTCTGCGTGAACAGGTTGTAGGCGATGCGGATGGTCAGCTGGTTATCCTTGGCCAGCTGGTCGACCACGGCGTAATCTTCAGGGTAGTTCTGGAAGCCGCCGCCGGCGTCGATGGCGCTGGTCAGGCCCAGGCGGTTCAGTTCGCGCATGAACTGGCGCGTGGAGTTCACCTGCAGCTCGCGCGGCAGGGTCGGGCCCTTGGCCAGCGTGGCGTACAAAATCATCGCATTCGGGCGGGCGATCAGCATGCCGGTCGGGTTGCCCGAGGCGTCGCGTACAATCTCGCCGCCCGGCGGGTTCGGCGTGTTCTTGTCGTAGCCGACCACGCGCAGAGCGGCGCGGTTGAGCAGGGCGCGGTCGTACAGGTGCAAAATAAAGACCGGGGTGTCGGGCGCGGCCGCATTGATTTCTTCCAGGGTCGGCATGCGTTTTTCGGCGAACTGGAATTCGTTCCAGCCGCCCACCACGCGCACCCATTGCGGGTTCGGCGTGCGCAGCGCCTGTTCTTTCAGCATGCGCAGCGCGTCGGCCAGCGACGGCACGCCTTCCCAGCGCAGTTCCAGGTTGTAGTTCAGGCCGCCGCGGATCAGGTGCAGGTGCGAGTCGTTCAGGCCGGGAATCACGGTGCGGCCGTTCAGGTCGATCACGCGGCTGTCCGGCGTGCGGTGGCGCATGACTTCGTCGACGTCGCCGACGGCCAGGAACTTGCCGTCGGCAATCGCCACGGCGCTCGCTTGTGGGCAGCTCTTGTCGACCGTATGGAAGCAGCCGTTGAACAGGATCAGCGGGGCTTCTTTCGACGGTGCGCTGGTGGAAGACGGGGTGGTGTGTGCGGTCATGGTGCAGCTCCATGGTAGGTGAAGAAGGGCCGGCGCAGACAGGAAGCGCAAGCGCGGCAGGCGATAATCTCGTTCCTCAGTGTAGCCGCGAAGGCCGCTTGCCGCACGGGCCAAAAGATCAGTTGGGCGAACTGTACTAATGGGTGGTGCGTTGGTGCTGCGGCTGTTCTACCATGCAGACATGCCGTGCCTGGCGTGGTTTTCCACTGCCGGCGCTTTTTTCAGTCTCAGAATGCAGGAGTTCACCATGGATCAACCACCCCACAGCCGATTGTTCGGCGCCAGCCTGGGCTTTTTGGCCGGCTATGTCGACACCTTGGGCTTTATTGCCCTGTTCGGCCTGTTTACCGCCCACGTCACGGGCAACTTCGTGCTGATCGGCGCGGCCCTGGCCGACCCGTCGCGCGTGTCGATCCTGTTGAAATTCCTCGCGTTTCCCGCCTTTGTGATCGGCGTGGCCGTCACGCGCCTGATGGTGCTGGCGATCGACCGCCGCGGCGGCCCATCGTTGACCCTGGCCTTGATGCTGCAATGGGTGCTGCTGGCCGCCTTCATGGCCTTCGGCTGCCTGGCCGAGCCGATCGGCAAGGATGTCAGCGACATGGCGATGATCGCCGGTCTGCTGGGCACGGCCGCGATGGGCGTGCACAGCGCCACCAGCCGCCTGCTGCTGGCGCACCTGGCGCCGACCTCGATGATGACCGGTAACGTCACGCAGATCGTGCTCGACACGGTCGACGTGCTGCGCGGCGCGGCCGATGCCACCACCAGCGCGCGCTGCGTGAAAACCCTGTGGCCGCTGGCGGCGTTTGCGGTGGGCGCGATCGCCGCCGCGTTTGCCTACCTGTCGTTCGGCTTTGTCGCGCTGGCCGTGCCCCTGATCGTGCTGGGCGTGGTGATCCTGGTGCAGCGCAGCGTGCGTCCGGCCTTGCCGGCGGCTTGATCATGTAAGGTTCGCGTCCATGCGCCGGTTCCTGTTGTGGCTCACCCTGATGCTGGCCAGTCCCTGCGGACTGGCCATCGACGCCGCGCGCGGCATCCATCAGCTGCAGCACAGCAGCTGGACCGCCAGGGACGGCGCACCGGACGATATTTCCGTCATGACGCAGGGCCATGACGGCTTTTTGTGGCTGGGTACGCATGCCGGCCTGATCCGCTTTGACGGCTTGCGCTTCGAGCCCGTGACCGCGCGCCAGGGCAGCTACCCCGATACCGTGGTGCTGGGCATCAAGCGCGCGCGCGATGGCGGCATGTGGGTCGGCTGGCAGGTGGGCGGCATCAGCCACGTGAAAGACGGCGTGGTGCGCAATTTCGGCGAAGCGCAGGGCGTGCGCATCGGCACCGTGTGGGGCTTTGCCATCGATGGCGCGGGCGACGTCTGGGCCGCCGGCGCGGGCGGCGTGGCGCGTTTCGACGGCAAGCGCTGGCAGACCATGGGCCCGGCCCAGGGTTTTAAGGCCAGCAAGGGCTCGGCGGTGTTTGCCGACCGCGATGGCCGGCTGGGCGTGTTTACCGAAAAGGGCCTGTTTTTGTGGCAGCCAGGCCAGGCCCGCTTCGCGCCGCCGGTCGGCAAGCTCGATCTGCGCGCCCCGCCGCAACAGGGGCCCGATGGCCGCATCTATCTGCTGGAACTGCGCGGCATCCGCATCATCGACTCGCTGGCGCAATACGAACAACTGCATCATCCCTGGATCTATCGCGACACCAGCGGCACCAGCGGCAGCATGCTGGTCGACCGCCAGGGCACCCTGTGGTTCGACAGCCAGTACGGCCTGCACCGCACGCGCAGCAGCGGCACCCTGGCGCCCGGCGCGCTGGGCATCAGCGGCGACACCGAATCGTTTTTACCGAAAGATGGCCTGAGCAATTCCCTGGTCGCCACCCTGTGCGAAGACAATGAAGGCAATCTGTGGGTCGCCACCTATGCTGGCCTGGACCGCTTTCGCCAGGCCGCGCCGGTGGTGCTGCGCACGCGCGGCGAACCAGGCCAGCCCGAAGCGTTTCGCGAGCAGGAGCTGCTGCCCGGGCCAGATGGCGCAATGTGGCTGGCCAGGTCGGAACTGATGCCGCTGGCGCTGGTTGGCGCCGATGGCAAGGTGCTGCGTTCCTTCGAGCTGCCGTCCTTGTCGACCCTGATGATGTCGCCGCAGGGCTTGTGGGTGGCGTTGCCTGCGGGGCTGGCGCAGATCGATTCGGTCAGCGGTCGCGTGCTGCGCACGATCGCCTATCCACCCGAAGCCAGGCCGATCGGGCGCACGCGCCGCGCCGTCACTGCGCCCGACGGCAGCATCTGGGCCAGTTTCAGCGGCGGCGGCCTGTTCCAGTATCGCAATGGACAATGGCGGCGCGAACCCGCCTTGTCCTTGGAGGGACAGCGCAATCCGCTGGCGCTGCTGGTGGACGGCGCCGGGCGCGTGTGGCTGACGTATGCCGATGGCAGCGTGGCCGTGCTCGACAAGGGCGGCGTGCGGACTTACCCACTACAGTTGGGCAAGGTGCCCGCGCTGTTCGAGCAGGCGGGCCAGGTGTGGGTGGCTGGCGAGCATGGCCTGGCGCTGTGGCGCGATGGCCGTTTTACCACCTTGCGCAGTGCCGATACCCATGCTTTTGAGGGCGTGGTCAGCCTGCTGCGCGCGCGCGACGGCAGCCTGTGGCTCAATGCCGCCGCCGGCGCCGTGCAGGTGGCGGCGGGCGAGGTGGCGCAGGCCCTGCGCGACCCTGCCTACCCGATGCGCACGCGTATTTACGACGCCACCGATGGCGTGGCCGGCAAGATCGGCATGCTGCACAACCAGTCGATTGCCGAAGCCGGCGATGGCAAGCTCTGGTTTTCGCGCCAGAGCGTGACCTTCTGGATCGATCCGCGCCGCCCGCCCGCCACCTTGCCGGCGCCGCGCGCCGAAATCAGCGCGCTGTCGGTCGATGGCGTACAGGTGCAGGACGGCCATGAGCGCCTGCCGGCCGGTACGCGCGACCTGCAATTGACGTACAACGCCAGCAGCCTGGGGACGCCATCGCGGCTGCGCTTTCATTATCTGCTCGACGGCTATGACCGCCACTGGCACGACGCGGGCAGCCTGCGCCAGGCGCAATACACGGGCCTGGGGCCGGGCAGCTATCGCTTCAAGGTGATGGCGTTCAACGGCGACGGCGTGGCCAGCCCGGTGGCGGAACTGTCGTTCCGGGTGCTGCCGGCGTTTTACCAGACCTGGTGGTTCCGTACCTTGTGTGTGCTGGCCCTGCTGGCGGCGCTGCATGCGGCGTTTCGCTGGCGCGTGCGCCGCCATGGCGCGCGACTGCGGGCGCGGATGGAGGCGCAGCAGGCCGAGCGTGAACGCATCGCGAGGGAATTGCACGACACCTTGTTGCAGGGCACGCAGGCGGTGATCCTGCATTTTCATAATGCCAGCATGGCCTTGCCGGCCAACGAGCCGGCGCGCGCGGCCATGCTGCGCGCGCTCGACGCGGCCGACCGCGTGCTGGAAGAGGGGCGCGACCAGGTGCATCAATTGCGCACCGGTGACACTGATGATGAACCCTGGCCGGATGCCCTGCGGCGCGAAGGCGAACGCCTGGCGGCGCTGCATGGCGTCGCCTTCCGCTATCTTGAAAGCGGCAAGCCGCAGGCGCTGCCGGCCGCCGCCCGCCACGAGATCCGCCGCATCGCCGGCGAAGCGCTGCGCAATGCCTTTGTGCATGCGCGCGCCGCATTGATCGAGCTGGAGCTGCGCCATGCGCGCGGCATGGTGCAGCTCGACGTGCGCGACGATGGCAGCGGCTTGCCGCCGGCGCTGGCGTCTGGCGGCCAGGTGGCGGGCCACTGGGGCCTGCCTGGCATGCGCGAGCGCGCCGCGGCTATCGGCGCCGAGCTGGCGCTGATCACGCGCGAAGGCGGCGGCACGCACTGGCGCTTGCGCGTGCCGCTCGACTGGAAGCGGCATTGGCTGCAGCGCTGGCGCCGCCGAAGCTGATCAGGTATCGAGGATGCCGCGCCGTAGCGCGATGGTGACCGCATGGGTGCGGTCCTTGGCGCCGAGCTTGGCCAGGATGGTGCTCATGTGGGCTTTGACGGTTTCTTCCTTGATCGAGAGCAGAGCGCCCGTCTCGCGGTTGGAATTGCCCTGCGCTACCAGGCGCAGCACTTCCAGTTCGCGGTTCGACAGCACGTCGGCGCTGGCGTAGCGCGCCATCTCGGCCTGGGCTTCGGGCGCGATATAACGGCGGCCCGCATGCACCGCCTGTATCGCCGCCAGCAGCTCATGGCGCAGCGAACTTTTCAGCAGATAGCCGCACGCGCCCGCCTGCACGGCGCGCCCGACCAGGGTGTCGCCCTTGTAGGTGGTCAGCACGATGATGCGCGCCCTGGGATGCTGCGCGCGGATGGCGGTGATCGCGTCGAGGCCGCTCATCACCGGCATCTGCAGGTCCATCAGGGTCACGTCCGGCTGCAGCGCAAGGAACTGCCGCACCGCCTGCTGGCCATCGCTGGCCTGGCCCACCAGTTCCACGCCAGGGAAGGACTGCAGCAGGGTGGCGATGCCGTCGAGCAGCAATTGATGGTCGTCAGCAATCAACACGCGTATCGCCTGGCTGTCGCTGTGCATCGTGCTGGCCGTCATGGAGGATAAATCGATCAAGAGTCGTTGGAAAATAGTGAGTGAAAGGCATTTTACATCAGGGCTTGCCGCGATGCAGCACCGGCTTTCGGGCGCCGCTTTTGATGCGGGAAAATCGTCCGTCTATAACTTTAGATAGTGGTGCGAAATGCTGGCCAGGCATACGATGGGCAGCAGTAACCCACCCCACATTTTTTATTATGGATGCCATCATGACCAACCCTAAACTCGAAGTCCTTACCCCCGACAACTGCCAGATCATCTTTATCGACCAGCAGCCGCAAATGGCCTTCGGCGTGCAGTCGATGGACCGCCAGGCGCTGAAGAACAATACCGTGGGCCTGGCAAAAGCCGCCAAGGTATTCAACATTCCGACCATTATCACCACCGTCGAAACCGAAAGCTTCTCGGGCCACACCTACCCGGAACTGCTGGACGTATTCCCGGGCAAGGATATCCTGGAACGTACCTCGATGAACTCGTGGGACGACCAGAAAGTGCGCGACGCGCTGGCCGCCAACGGCAAGAAAAAAGTCGTCGTCTCGGGCCTGTGGACGGAAGTATGCAACAACAGCTTCGCCCTGTGCGCGATGCTGGAAGGCGACTATGAAATCTACATGGTGGCCGATGCGTCGGGCGGCACCTCGAAAGAAGCGCACGACTACGCCATGCAGCGCATGATCCAGGCTGGCGTGGTGCCGGTCACCTGGCAGCAGGTGCTGCTGGAATGGCAGCGCGACTGGGCGCACAAGGAAACCTATGACGCCGTCATGAAAATCGTCAAGGAACACTCGGGCGCCTACGGCATGGGCGTCGACTACGCCTACACCATGGTGCACAAGGCCGCACCGCGCACCACCACCGAGCACACCACCCTGGCACCGGTTCCTGCCAACAAGTAATACCAGGTAACGAGCAATACCCCCTGCTGTCTTTGCCGCCGCGCCCGATCCCGTGCGCGGCGGTTTTTTTTATCAAGAGGATTCAATCATGAAGCTGTATGTGATTTCGCTGGCCGTCGGCCTGCTGGTCGGCATTATTTATGCCGTGTTGCAAGTACGCTCGCCGGCGCCACCGGCGATCGCCCTGATCGGTTTGCTGGGCATGCTGATCGGCGAACAGATCGTGCCGAGCGTCAAGCGTTTGATGGAAGGCGAGAAGATCACCGTGTCGTGGCTGCGCAGCGAATGCGTGCCGAAGATCAGTGGTGTGGAGGCGAAGCCGGTGGTGGTGGGGGTGGCGAAGGAAAAGTCGACAGAAGACGCAGCGTAAGGCTGGGGTCAGACCCGTCGGGTCTGACCCCGGATTTTGCTTTTGTTGTGAAAGCATGCATTACTGACACGCATCAAAAAGCCCCCAGCAACCCTCGCTGCGACGCCACCGTCGCCGCCTCGGTGCGGCTGGAAACGTTGAGTTTCGACAGGATATTGTTCACGTGGAATTTCACCGTGCCCACTTCGATGCCGGCGCTGCGCGCGATCATCTTGTTGCTTTTGCCGGCCGATAAGTGTTGCAGGATGTCGAGTTCGCGCTTCGACAGGCGGTTCGCGTCGATGCGCTCGGCCAGCTGGGCCGCCAGTTCGGCCGGCAGGTATTGCTTGCCGGCCGCCACCGTGGTGATGCAGTCGGTCAGCTGGTTGAAGCCCGAGGCCTTGAGCAGATAGCCGCGCGCGCCGGCGCGCAGGCCGCGGTGCACGTTTTCCTCGCCCTGGTAGGTGGTCAGGATGACGATGCGGGCGTCGGCGTCGAAGGCGCAGATATGTTCGATCGCCTGCACGCCATTCATCTCCGGCATGTTCAGGTCCATCAGCACCACGTCCGGGCGCAGGCGCTGGTACAGCTCGAGCGCCTGCTGGCCGGTGGAGGCCTGGCCCAGCAGGCGAAAGCCGGACATGGAATTGATCAGCGAGGCCAGGCCCGCCAGGATCAGCGGATGGTCGTCGGCGATCAGGATCGAGATCGGCGTAGTGGTCGCTTCTTGAGTGTCGTGCATGTTTTGCATGGTGGTGCTTTCCTTCAGGGGCGCCCTTGCGGGCGCTGTGCAGCGCGGGGTCAGGGCGACGGCACGGTAAAGTGGAAGATGGCGCCGCGCGCTCTGGCCGCTTCGTGCCACAGGCGGCCGCCATGGGCTTCGACAATGGCGCGGCAGATGGCCAGGCCCAGGCCCATGCCGTCCGGCCGGGTCGAATACAGGGCCTCGTAGATGCGCGATGCCGCCTCGGGCGCGACGCCGCTGCCGCTGTCGGCCACGCTGAAACGCAGCATGGCGCCATCGCGCCGCGACGACAGCCGCAAGATGCGGGGATGCCCGTGATTGGCGCGCATGGCGTCGACCGCGTTCGTCACCAGGTTCATGATCACCTGCTGCAACTGCACCCGGTCGGCGCGCACGCTGTGCTGGCCCAGGGCCAATTGTGTTTCGATGGCGATACCCTGCTGTTGCAGCTCGGTGTGCAGCAACAGCAGTACTTCCCTGGCGGGGTCGTCCGCCGGAAAGGTGGCGTGGGTGCCGGTATTCTTGCAAGCCAGGCAGCGCAGGCTGCGTATCATCGCGCTGGCGTGGTTGCCGGCGCTGGCGATGATGGACAGCGCGTCGCGCACATGGTCCAGGCGCGGCGGGTCCTGCTCCAGCCAGCGCAGGGCGGCGCTGGCGTTCAGCGCGATGGCGGCCAGCGGCTGGTTCACCTCATGCGCGATCGAGGCGGCAAACTGGCCCATGGTGTTGATGCGCGCCGTGCGCGCCTGTTCTGCCTGGGCCGGTGCATGGGGCACGCTGGCATTGGCGGAGCGGGGCGTGGCCTGGTAAAGGATGCTGGCCATGGTGTCAGGCCATGTTACGGGTGGCGGTGCTGCGGCAGACTGAATGGGCGTTCATCGTGAAGGTCCTGTCGGTCGTTGCGGCCGATGCCGCGATCACACCGAGTATGCCTGCTGTTGCGGGCATCGCTGTTATACGAATGGGGGAATGCGGAGTTTTTTTGCGGCGCAGCGGCCACCGGGAAACATCGCCGGCGGCCGCCGGCGATGCCGTCAAGCAATGATCAGGACTTGATGAAGGCCAGCAGGTCTTCGTTCAAACGATCCTTGTGGGTGGTTGGCAGGCCGTGCGGCGCGCCTTCATAGATGATCAGCTTGGCGTTCTTGATGATCTTGGCCGAGGCCTTGCCGGCGGCGTCGATCGGCACGATCTGGTCGTCGCTGCCGTGCACCACCAGGGTCGGCACGGTGATTTTCTTCAGGTCGGCCGTGTAATCGACTTCCGAGAACTCCTTGATGCAGTCATAGGCATTCTTGATGCCGCACTGCATGCCTTGCAGCCAGAAGGTGTCGCGCTGGCCTTGCGTGACTTTCGAGCCGGGGCGGTTGGCGCCATAGAAGGGGCCCGACAGATCCTTGAAGAACTGCGAACGGTCGGCCAGCACGCCGGCGCGGATGCCGTCGAAGACCGACATCGGCAGGCCACCCGGATTGGTTGGCGACTGCACCATTTGCGGTGGCACGGCACCCACCAGCACGGCCTTGGCCACGCGTTTTTCGCCATGGCGGCCGATATAATGGGCTACTTCGCCGCCACCGGTCGAGTGGCCGACCAGGGTCGCGCCCTTGATGTCGAGCGCGTCGAGCAGGGCGGCCAGGTCGTCGGCATAGGTATCCATGTTGTTGCCCTGCCAAGGCTGGCTCGACAGGCCATGGCCGCGGCGGTCATGCGCGATCACGCGGTAGCCGTGGCTGGCCAGGAACATCATCTGGTCTTCCCAGGCGTCGCCCTGCAGCGGCCAGCCGTGGCTGAAGACCACCGGCGTGCCGGTGCCCCAGTCCTTGAAGTGAATCACGGTGCCGTCCTTGACGGTAATGCTGTTGACGGTCTTGCCAGCGGCGGCAGTGGCGGCAGGCTTGGCAGCGGCGGCAGCGGCGCCACCGGTGGCCAGCAGGCCTGCGCCGGCGGCAACGCCAGCCACGCTCACCAACAGTTTGCGGCGCGAGGTGATTTCTTCGGCTTCGATTTTCTTGGACATGGTGTTTCCTTCAGTATGGGATTGGGGGACAACATGAAGCAGTGTAGTCAGGCGGGTGGCAAAACGCTCCTGCCAAAAGGCCAGTCGCGGCGCGTTTTTTGTACCCCGGCGCTGGCCTTTTGGCAGGGGCAGGGCGTGCCGCCGCTGCCTATGATGGACAGTCATGGCGCGTGGCGCCTTTCCTGGAGCAAGACGATGAACCTATCCCAATGGCTGAGAAAACTGATCGGCCCTTTTACGCCTGACGCCGGCCTGCTGTTCGCGCGCGTGACGGGCGCGCTGCTGGTGCTGCATGTGCACGGCCTGCCCAAGCTGCTGCACTTCTCCGACGAACTGGCGCATATCGATGATCCGCTGCACCTGGGTCGCGCGCTGACCCTGTATTGCGCGCTGTTCGCCGAGCTGGTGTGCCCGGTGCTGGTGGCAGTCGGTTTGCTGACGCGGCTGGCCACCTTGCCCTTCCTGTTCCTGCTGCTGGTGTCGATGCTGCTGGTACATCCTGACTGGAGCATCGCCGACGGCCAGTTCGGCTGGCTGCTGATCATCGTCTTCGGCACCATCGCCGTCAGCGGCGCGGGCAAGTATTCGGTCGACGCGCACTGGCGCGCTTGACCTGGCGCAGCGCATAGTCGGCCCCACCACGGGCACGCTTGATGCAAGTCAAGCGTGCCCTTGTTTTTTGAGCATGCTGGTATAGTAAAAAGCAGCCAGCCGCCCAGTTCTTGCGGGGCGGCGCCAATCTGCGAAAGGCCATGCATGCCGACACCGTACTCTCCCATGCGGCGCACTTTGCTTGCCAGCGCCGCCAGCCTGGCGGCGATCAGCTGCATGGCGCCCTGGTCGTGGGCGGTCGACAAGACCGCCGCCAATACCACCGATGCCCCCACTGGGCCGCCACCCGCGCCGGCCGAATTCCTGGCGTTATCCAAACTCTTGATCCCGGACCTGCGCCTGGACGAGCATGTCGGCGCGCGCCTGCATGCGGCCCTGCTGCGCCAGGATGGGCAATTCCCGCGCAAGACCAGGGCGTTGGCCGACGTGGCGCGCAAAGGGCCGCTGACCGACGCCGAGGCGCTGGCCGAGGCTGTCAAGGCCGATGCGGTGCTATCGGCCACCTTGCGCTCAATCGTCAGCGCCTGGTACCTGGGCATTGTCGGCGACCAGCTGACGGGGCAAGTCGTCGCCTACGACCTGGCGCTGATGCAGGAGGTGGTGCGCGATAGCGTGGTCACGCCCAGCTATTGCACCCGGGCGCCCGGCTACTGGTCGGCGCCGCCGGGCTTGCAGCAAGGGGCCGCATGAAGGAAGCTCTTTCTGCCGAGGTGGTGGTGGTCGGTTCCGGCGTGGCCGGCGCGCTGGTGGCGCACCAGCTGGCGCAGGCCGGCGTGTCGGTGCTGATACTGGAGGCCGGCCCGCGCATCGAGCGCTGGCGCATCGTCGAGAATTTCCGCAACAGCCCGGCCAAGGATGACTTCATGGCGCCGTACCCATCGACCCGCCAGGCGCCGCACCCGCAGTACACGCCGCCCAACGATTACCTGATCTTCAAGGGCACGCACAAATACAACTCGCAATATATCCGCGCCGTCGGCGGCACCACCTGGCATTGGGCCGCGTCGACCTGGCGTTTCCTGCCGAACGACTTCCGCATGCAAACCCTGTATGGGGTCGGGCGCGACTGGCCCATCAGCTACGACGAGCTGGAACCGTTCTACTATCGCGCGGAAGTGGAACTGGGCGTGTCGGGGCCGAACGACGGTACCGACCTGGGCTCGCCGCGCCGGCAGCCGTATCCGATGGACCATTTGCCGCTGTCGTATATGGACCAGCGCTTTTTCGAGGTGCTCAACAGCAAGGGCTTCAAGGTGGTGCCGGAACCGGTGGCGCGCAACAGCCGTGCTTACGATCAGCGCCCATCCTGCTGCGGCAATAACAACTGCATGCCGATCTGCCCGATCGCCGCCATGTACAGCGGCATCATCCACGTGGAAAAGGCGGAAAAAGCCGGCGCCCGGCTGATCGCCAATGCGGTGGTCTACCGCATCGAACTTGACGGCAAGCGCGTGGCGGCCGTGCATTACAAGGACCCGCAAGGCGTGTCGCACCGCGTGACCGGCAAACAATTCGTGCTGGCCGCCAATGGCATCGAGACGCCCAAGCTGATGCTGATGTCCGAGGTGGGCAACAGCTCGGGCCAGGTGGGGCGCAATCTGATGGATCATCCGGGTACCGGCGTGACGTTCCAGGCCGACGAGGACCTGTGGCCGGGGCGCGGGCCGATGGAACTGACTTCGATTGTCGACATGCGCGACGGCGCCTTTCGCAGCGACTATGCGGGCAAGAAGCTGCACCTGAATAATATGGCGCAAACGGGGTCGGCCACGCGCATGGCGCTGCACCTGGGGCTGGTGGGCAGGAAGCTCAATGAAGAGATCCGCCGCCGCGCCGCGCGCACCGTCAACTTCAACAGTTTTCACGACATCCTGCCCGATCCGGCCAACCGCATCGTGCCCAGCCGCGAGCACAAGGATGGTCTCGGCATTGCCCGCCCGGAAATCACTTACGCCATCGGCGACTACGTGAAAAAAAGCGCGGTCCATACGCGCGCCGCCTATGCGCGCATCGCGCACTTGTTCGGCGGCACGGAAGTCAAGTTCGACGACGACTTCGCGCCCAACAACCATATCATGGGCACCTTGATCATGGGCCAGGACCCGAAGACGTCGGTGGTCGACGCCGACTGCCGCACGCATGACCATGAGAATCTGTTTATTGCCGGCAGCGCCGTCATGCCGACGGCCGGCACCGTCAATTGCACCCTGACCCTGGCCGCGCTGGCGCTGCGCCTGGCCGATTTGCTGCGGGGGAAAGCATGAAGCTGGCCGCCGCCCTGCTGGCGCTGGCGCTGGCGAGCCCGGTTCAAGCCCAACAGGCTGCACCCTTGCCTGGCAGCGCCAGCGACCAGATCTTGCGCGGCCAGTACCTGGCCACCGCCGCCGACTGCATCGCCTGCCATACGGTCGATGAAAAGAAACCGTTCGCGGGCGGCTACCCGATCGCCACGCCGTTCGGCACCATCTACGGCCCGAATATCACGCCGGACAAGGAAACCGGCATCGGCAACTGGAGCGACGAGGAATTCGTGCGCGCCCTGCACGAAGGCATCGGCAAGCATGGCGAACATCTGTACCCGGCGTTTCCCTACACGGCCTTCAGCAAGATGACGCGCGACGATGTACTGGCCATCAAGGCCTATCTGTTCAGCCTGCCGCCGATAGTCCAGAAAACACCGCCCAATCCGCTGTCGTTCCCGTTCAACCAGCGCGCCATCCTGGCTGGCTGGAAACTGTTCAACTTCCAGCCTGGCAAGCTGCAGCAGGATGACAGCCCGGCCAATGCCGTGCTGCGCCGGGGCGCCTACCTGGCCGAGGCGCTGGCGCACTGTCAGGAATGCCATACGCCGCGCAACCTGACGATGGGGCTCGATAAAAAACTGGCGTATGGCGGCGCCAATGTGGCGGGCTGGAAAGCCTACAACATCACGCCCGACCCCATGAGCGGCATCGGCGCCTGGACCGATGCCGAGCTGATGCAATACCTGCGCACGGGCATGGTCAAGGGCAAGGCTTCGGCCGCCGGCGGCATGGCCGAAGCCATCGAGCACAGCCTGCGGCACCTGAGCGAAGACGACCTGAAGGCGCTGGTGCGCTACCTGCGCAGCGTGCCGCCCATCCACGACAGCCTGGACAGCAAACCGCGCTTCGCCATGGGTAAACCAGCCACCGATGAGGTCGAGCTGCGCGGTGTGGCTGCCATCAGCGTCAGCAATAGCGCCACCAGCGCGGCCGAGCTGTTCAGCGGCAACTGCGCCAGCTGCCATGCGGCCAGCGGCGCCGGCAGCAGTGACGGCACTTATCCTTCGCTGATGAACAACTCGGCCGTCGGCACGCGCGATCCCAGCAATCTGGTGATGGTGATACTGCAGGGCGTCAGCCGCCAGACGGCCGAGGGCCACGCCTTTATGCCGGGTTTCGCCGGCCGGCTCGATGACGCCCAGGTGGCTTCCCTGGCCAACTACATGCTGGGCCAGTTCGGCGACGAACGCAGCAAGGTCGACGCCGGCTTCGTGGCGCGGCAGCGCGCCGGCGGCCCGCCGTCGCCGCTGCCGAAACTGATGGCCGCCGGCGCCTTCGCCATGGTTGCCGCCGTGCTGGCGCTGCTGGCCTGGTGGTGGCACAAACGCCGCACGCATACAGCCTGATTCTTTCCTTTCGGAATTTCACTGTGCGCCACTAGGTGAGACAACGCACGGTTATTGCTGGCGGACGGCGTTAATGTAGCAACAACAGCTCGCTGCTGATGCCGTTGATACGCATCAGCCCGGCAGCGTTTAGTCGCCTCTTTTTGAAAAGAGGCGAGGAAAATCATGATTCGGTCAGGCATCGAGCATGGTTGGATTTTATTTAACACTAAAAGGAAACCATCATGAACGCAAACGCAATCGACAAAGCCGCCAACGACATCAACAACACCGCCCAGGATGCCCGCAAGGACGTGCACAACGCCGTCGACAAAGCGGCCGAAAAAGCCCAGCCCGTGGTCGACAAAGTCGCTGCCAGCGTGCACAGCGGCGTTGACCAGGTCGGCGAAAAAATCAATGCCGTCACCGATTCCGTCAGCTCGGCATCGGAAAAACTGATGGTACGCGGCAAGGAGTGGAGCGCCGCTTGCCAGCGCGCCGGTGAAACGGGCCGTACCTATGTGCGCGAACGTCCCGCCACCTCGCTGCTGGTCGCCCTGGCAGCCGGTTATGGCCTGTCGAAACTGCTCGGTGCACGCAGGTAATCACTGACGCGGTCCAGACAGTGTCTGCCTTGGGCGCTGGCCCGGCTTGCCTCACGGCGAGCTGGTCCGGCGCCCATTGTTTTGAATGAATGATTTGTTCGTAGTGAAACTGTTGTCGCTGTTCATTATTTTTCTTCTATCTGATACCCACAGGAGATATATGGCTACCAAACAAAACGCCCCATCGGTCGATGGCGCAGGTTCCGTCTTGAGCAGCTCTGGCGGCCCGTCCGATACCACGCCACCGCAAAGCCTGGGCAGCAGCAATGACGCGGCCGATACCTTGCTGCGCAAGGTTGCCGCCAGCCAGGCCTTGTCCGACGCCATGCCCGGCAATCCGAATGTTGCTGGCCAGTATGGCGCGGCGGCGCGCACACCGGAAGAGGGCGTGCATGTGTCCGCCAGCGACCCGGCCGCCACCGGCAGCACCACCGGCGAGACCACGGCTTCGCCGAAAACCGGCAGTGGCCAGCCTGCGCTGGGCGCCAATGCGGGCACCGCGCCGCTGGACCGTGCGCGCGCCGACGACAGCGGCCGCGTGCTGACCACCAACCAGGGCGTGCCGGTGGGCGACAACCAGAATTCGCTCAAAGCAGGGTTGCGCGGCTACACGCTGATGGAAGATTTTATTCTGCGTGAAAAAATCACGCATTTCGACCATGAGCGCATCCCCGAGCGCGTCGTGCATGCGCGCGGTTCGGCCGCCCATGGCTATTTTGAATGCTACAAGGAACAAAGCGATTTGACGCGTGCCTCGCTGTTTGCCAAGGCCGGCAAGCGCACGCCCGTGTTCGTGCGGTTTTCCACCGTGGCCGGCGAACGCGGTTCGACCGATACGGCGCGCGACGTGCGTGGCTTTGCCGTCAAGTTCTATACGGACGAAGGCAACTGGGATCTGGTCGGCAACAATATCCCCGTCTTCTTTATCCAGGACGCCATGAAGTTTCCCGACCTGGTGCACGCCGTCAAGCCCGAGCCGCACAACGGCATTCCACAGGCGGCCAGCGCGCACGACACCTTCTGGGATTTCGCGTCATTGATGCCGGAAATTACCCATATGCTGATGTGGGTGATGTCCGACCGCGCGATTCCGCGCAGCTACCGCACCATGCAGGGTTTCGGCGTGCACACCTTCCGCCTGGTCAATGCCGACGGCCAGTCCGTGTTCTGTAAATTCCACTGGTCGCCGATGGCCGGCACGCATTCGTTGGTCTGGGACGAGGCCGTCAAGATCAGTGGCGCCGATTCCGATTTCCACCGCCGCGACCTGTGGGAAGCCATCGAATGCGGTGAATACCCTGAATATGAACTGGCGCTCCAGGTCTTCACGGAAGAGCAGGCCGAAGCGTTCGAATTCGACGTGCTCGACCCGACCAAGCTGATCCCGGAAGAAATGATTCCACTGACGCCGGTCGGCAAGATGGTGCTCAACCGTAACCCGGACAATTTCTTTGCCGAAACCGAGCAGGTGGCTTTCTGTACCGCCCATATCGTGCCCGGCATCGATTTTTCCAACGACCCGCTGCTGCAAGGACGTATCCATTCCTATGTGGACACGCAGATCAGCCGCCTCGGTGGCGCCAATTTCCACGAGATCCCGATCAACTCGCCGATCGCGCCCCTGCACAACAACCAGCGTGACGGCATGCACCGCCAGGCCATCAACCGTGGCCGCGTGGCGTATGAGCCGAACTCGCTGGCCGGCGGCGCGCCATTCCAGGCTGGCGGCCGCGGCTTCAACAGCTTTCCACAGCCGGCCGATGGCGACAAGGTGCGCGGCAAGCCCGAGAAATTCGCCGAGCACTATGGCCAGGCGCGCCTGTTCTTCATCAGCCAGACGCCGCCCGAGCAGGATCATATCGCCAACGCCTTCCGCTTCGAGCTGAGCAAAGTGCAGACCGTGGCCATCCGCAAGCGCATCGTGTCCATGCTGCGCAATGTCGATGAAACCCTGGCGCAGAAGGTGGCAGATGGCCTGGGCCTGGCCTTGCCGCCCGCCATGCCGACCCTGGACCTGGTGCCGATTCCGGACTATGCGCCGGCGCCATCGCTGTCGCTGACCTTCCGTCCGGGCAAGACCGGCATCCATACGCGGAAAGTGGCGATCCTGGTGGGCCCGGGCAGCGATGCGGCGCAGGTACGCGCCATCTATGGCGCGCTGCTGGCCGACGGCGCGGTGCCGCGCCTGGTGGGCAGCGCGCTGGGCCAGGTCGATACCAAGGCCGGGGCGCCGCTGGCCGTCGAAGTGACCCTGGAAACGGCGCCGGCGGTGCTGTTCGACGGCGTTGTCATCCCCGATGGCGAAGCGGCCGCCCAGCAACTGAGCCTGGACGCCAACGCGCTCGACTTCGTGCGCCTGCAATACCGCCACTGCAAGCCGATCCTGGCGGTCGACGCCGGCAAGACCCTGCTCGACAAGGCCGGCGTGCCCTTGACCTTGCCGGACGGTGGCGCCGACCCGGCCATCATCATCGCCGCCGCCGGCGATGCCAAGGCCGTGGCGGCGTTCAAGCAGGCGCTGGCCGGGCAGCGTGCGTATGCGCGTGAGACGGATCCGCCGCGGGTGTAAGTTAGCGTAAAGCCAGGGTCAGACCCGCCGGGTCTGACCCTAGTTCTCCGTTGCGTCATAGCCAATCTCTACCTGCATTCAGATCTGAACCTCTCCCATCCGCAACATAAACAATAAAAATTCCCGGCGGTGATATGCTGCTGGCTGTAGCGATTGGTGCCTCCGTGCAGCAATGAAACGCTCCAGCAACCCCGATCACGATAGCCGCATGGACAAGTACACACCAAGAACCTGGAATCCGGGAGAACGCCCGACCCTGCCCGGTTCGCCATCGACGCCCGAACACTCGACGCCGAAGCGCGTCGCGTACTTTATCGTCGGCCTGATCGTGGCGCTGACGGGCGGCTTGGGCAATGGCCTGGTGACGGCCAATATCCTCAACCTGCAAGGCTCGCTGGGCGCCTACGCCTACCAGATGCAGTGGCTGCCGGCCGCGTATGTGATGACCATCGTCTCGATGAATCTGCTGCTGGTGAAGTTTCGCCAGCAGTTCGGCCTGCGCCTGTTTACGGAAGCATTTTTGATCCTGTATGCGCTGGTCACCTTTGCTCACTTGTATGCGAATACCCTGTCGTCGGCGATCGCGGTGCGCGCCGCGCATGGCATGGTCGGCGGCGCGCTGGGCGTGCTGGGCCTGTATTACACCTTGCAGGCCTTTCCCGCCAGGCACCGTTTGAAAGGCGTGGTGCTGGGCCTCGGTTTTGCCCAGCTGGCGCTGCCGCTGGCGCGCATCTTTACCTCGGAACTGCTGCAACTCGGTGAATGGCACGGCCTGTACCTGTTCGAACTGGGCCTGTGCCTGCTGGCGCTGGGCTGCGTGCTGGCGCTGAAACTGCCGCCGGGCGACCGCATGCAGACTTTCGAGCCGCTCGACTTTTTGACCTTTATTTTATTTGCGCCCGGCGTGGCGCTGCTGTGCGCGGTGCTGGCGCAGGGCCGCACGGCCTGGTGGATGGAGTCCGAATGGGTGGGCGTGTGCCTGGCCGCGTCCATCATCCTGATTGTGACTGCGCTGGCGATCGAGCATAACCGCACGCGTCCGCTGCTCAATACGCGCTGGCTATCCACCGGCAAGATCGCCAAGCTGTTCCTGTCGGTGCTGCTGTTTCGCATCGTGCTGTCCGAGTCGACCGGCGCGGTGGGCTTCTTGCAGGCGCTGGGCCTCAATACCGACCAGATGCAGAACCTGTTCGTGGTGGTGCTGCTGGGCAGCGTGGCCGGTTTGCTGGTCAGCGCGATCACCATCAACCCGGCCACCATCCACCGCTCGCTGATGTTCGCGCTGCTGCTGATCGCGGCCGGCGCGCTGATCGATGCGCACGCCACCAGCCAGACGCGGCCCGCCAACATGTACGTGAGCCAGTTCCTGCTGGCGTTTGGCGGCACCTATTTCCTGGGGCCGACCATGGTGGCCGGCATGGGCGCCGTGATCGCCGAGCCGCGCAACCTGGTCAGCTTTTCGGTGATGTTTACCATGACGCAAAATATTGGCGGCTTGCTGGGCGCGGCCATCGTCGGCACCATCCAGACGGCGCGCGAAAAATACCATTCCAGCTACCTGGTCGAGCACCTGACCATGCTCGACCCCAATGTGGCCGCGCGCGTGCAGTCGGGCGCCAACGCTTATGGCAGCGTGCTGACCGACCCGGTGCTGCGCAGCGCCGCCGGCGTGGCGCGCCTGGGTGCGGCCGCCACCCGCGAAGCCAATGTGCTGGCCTATAACGACGTTTTTTTGATGATCGCCGTGGTCGCCATCGTGACCTTCCTGTGGATGCTGGTCAGCCAGTGCTGGACCAGCATCACCAGCGGCGCGCGGCGCCTGGTCGGCCCCGTGCGCGACGCGCAGACCGCCATGTCCATCGTCCCCATTACCAATTCGGAACCGAGCAATGACAGAAAATAACAATCCGCCGCCCGCCGCCACTCCAGCACCGGCGCCCGCGCCTGCCACGCCAGCCGCCGCGCCGCAACCCGAACGCCGTTTGCAGTGGCTGTCGACCATCGCCTTTGCCTTTGTCGCCGTGGTGGGCGTGCTGGTGGTGCTGTACGCCTGGCGCTTGCCGCCGTTTACCAGCCCCATCGTCACCACCGAAAACGCCACCGTGCGCGGCCAGGTGACGGTGATCGGCACGCAGTTGTCCGGCTATGTGGTGGAAGTCAATGTGCAGGATTTCATGGACGTCAAGGCGGGCCAGCTGCTGGTGCGCATCGACGACCGCATCTATCAGCAGCGCTACGAGCAGGCGCTGGCCCAGCTGGCGGCGCAGGAGGCGGCGCTGTCGAACTGGGCCCAGCAGCGCGCCAGTTCCGAGGCCGGCATCGCGGTCAGCCGCGCCGCGCTGGCGAACGCCGAAGCGCAGGCAAAGAAATCGGCCGCCGACCTCAATCGCGTCGAGCAGCTGGTGGCCGACGGCTCGCTGTCGCAGCGCGAATTCGACCAGTCGCGCGCGACCCAGGCGCAGATGGCGGCGGCGCTGGCGCAGGCAAAAGCCAATGTCGATATTTCGCAGCAAAGCGTGCAGTCGGTGGTGGTCAACAAGCAGGCGCTGGCCGCGGCCGTCGCCAATGCCGAAGCGGCGGTGAAAGCGGCGAAGATCGACCTCGACAACACGCGCATCGTCGCGCCGTCCGACGGCCAACTGGGCCAGGTGACGGTGCGCCAGGGCGCGTTCGTCAATTCCGGCTCGCAGCTGATGGCGGTGGTGCCGCGCCAGCTGTGGGTGATCGCCAACTTCAAGGAAACGCAGATGAACGGCGTGCAGGAAGGGCAGAGCGCCACCTTCCATGTCGACGCACTGGACGGCGCCGTGCTGACCGGCCAGGTCGAGCGCATCTCGCCTGCCACCGGTTCCGAGTTTTCCGTGCTGCCGGCCGATAACGCCACCGGCAACTACCTGAAGATTGCCCAGCGCATTCCCGTGCGCATCCGCATCGATGCGGGACAGGCGAATGCGCGCCGGCTGGTGCCGGGCATGTCGGTGGTGGTCAGCGTCGATACCTCGGCCGTGCTCAATGATTCGGCGGAAAACCCGGCGCCCCCACCGCCACCGAAAAAGATACCCGAGAAGGCCAGGCCATGATGCGGCCGTCCCTGATTGCCGCTGCGGTGTGCCTGGCGCTGGCCGGCTGCGCGGCCAAGGCGCCGCCGCAGCCCGCGTCAAGCTTGCAGCTGCCATCGGGCTGGCGCGCGCACCAGCAGGGTGCCGAGGTGGGCGCCGCCCAGGTCGAGCAGCTGTGGTGGCAGGCCTTTGGCGACCCGGTATTGAGCAATCTGGTGGCCTCCGCGCTGGCCCATAATGGCGACCTGCGCGTGGCGCGCGCCCGCGTCGAGGAATACCGCGCGCGCCTGGCGCAGGCCGGCGCCAACCATGCGCCCACCTTGTCGTTCGACGGCTCGCCCACGCGCACGCGCACCCTGGCCTCGAACGGCGTGCCGTATGTGACGAATGTGTTCCAGGCCGAACTGCAGGCCAGCTATGAAATCGACGTGTGGGGGCGGCTTGGCAAACTGACGGATGCGGCCGGCGAAAGCTTTCGCGCCGAGCAGGCCAGCCTCGATGCGGCGGCCCTGTCGATCGCCGCCAGCGTGGCCACGGCTTATTTGAACCTGCGCGGCCTGGACGCCCAGCTGGCGCTGACGCAAGCGACCCTGGAGCTGCGCGTGCAGTCGCGCGAACTGGCCCGCAAGCAGTTCGAAGTGGGCTACAGCTCGCAGCTGGAATGGCAGCAGGCGCAGTCGGAATACCATGCGGCGGCCGAGCAGATACCGCAGCTGCAACGCCAGATCTTCGAGCAGGAGAATGCGCTGGCCGTGCTGGTCGGCGGCAATCCGGGTCCGATCGCGCGCGGCCTGCCGCTGCAGGACTTGAGCGCGCCGCTGGTGCCTGCCGGCCTGCCGTCGGAACTGCTGCGCCGCCGCCCGGACATCGCGCGCGCCGAACATAACCTGGCGGCCGCCAACGCCAGCCTGGCCGCCACGCGCGACCAGCTGCTGCCGTCATTCAAGCTGACCGCCACCGGCGGCGGCCAGGCCACCACCCTGACCGATTTCTTGCATGCGCCGACTGCCCTGTGGCGACTGACGGCGCTGGCGGCCGGCCCGCTGTTCGACGGCGGCCGGGTGCAGGCGCAGACCGATATCGCCGGCGCCCAGCGCGACCAGTTGGTCTACACCTATGAAAACGTGGTGAGGAATGCCTTTTCCGAAACCGAAAACAGCCTGGGCGCCATCTACCGGCTGCGCCAGCAGGCGGTGGAAAACGATGCGCGCCGCGCTACTTCCGCCGAGACGCTGCGCATCGCCCACAACCGCTACCGCAACGGTTATGCGTCCTACCTGGAAGAACTCGATGCCCAGCGCAGCCTGTACAGCGCCGACGTCGGCTTGCTGCAACTGAAAACGCGCATCCTGGTCGCCTCGGTGGATTTATATCGCGCCATGGGCGGCGGCTGGCAGCCGGCGCCTTAAGTCTGCGGCCATGGCTGGCCGGCAATTGCCGGTGTAAGATCGGCTTTACCTGATTACCAACGGAGAAAGAAGGGCATGGAAATTTTTGGCGTAGGCTTGCATATTCTGGTCGCATTATTTTTCGCGGTGCATGCGGTGCGCAACGGGCAGCCGCTGTACTGGCTGCTGATACTGTTCATCTTCCCTTTGTTTGGAAGCCTGGTGTATTTCTTCGCCATCTTCCTGCCCAATTCGCGCCTGCCGCAAGGCGCGCGCAAGGTGGCGTCCGTGGCGGTGCAGGTGCTGGACCCGAACCGCGAACTGCGCGAAGCGCGCGCCGCCTATGACTACACGCCGACCGCGCAAAACCAGATGCGCCTGGCCAGCGCGCAGCTGGAAGCGGGCGACCCGCAGGCCGCCGCCGGCACCTACGAGGCGTGCCTGCAGGGCGCGTTCGCGTCGGACCTGGAAATTCGCATGGGCGCCGCGCGCGCCTACCTGGAATGCGAACGCGGCGCGGAAGCGCTGACGCACCTGGAATTCATCCGCCGCAGCGACATTCATTTTCGTCCCGAGATCGTCTCATTGCTGACGGCACGCGCGCTGGCGCAAAGCGGACGCCAGGCGGAAGCGAAGGCGGAATTCGACGACGCCCTGACCCGCCACGGCAGCTTCGAGGCGCGCGCCGAATACGCGATCTGGGCGCTGGGCCAGGGCGACACGATTTTGTCGGAACGCCTGTGCCAGGACATCGACAGCGCCATGCAGCGCTGGAACAGCCATACGCGCGAGATGTATGCGCCGCTGCTGGTGCGGCTGGAAGCCGCACGGAAGTAATTAATGCCGGGGTCAGACCCTCAATGCCGCTAACTCAGAGGCTTGCGCCAGCGGGCGCGGGGGTCTGACCCCAGTACTTTGCTTACACTCCCGGCACGATATTCTTCCCTTCCACCAGCTTGTACTTCTTGCCATCAAACGCATAGCGCGCCCGGCCGTTCATTTGGGTGATCAGGCGCGGCGGCTCCTGGTCGTCCTTCACTTGCACGCCGGGCTTGATCTTGCGTGAGGCGCCCGTGAAGTCGATCAGCAGGTCGTCGTAGGCGCCGCCATCGCGCGCGGCCGCGAAGTGCCAGTTGCCGTCGACCAGCCAGCAGTTGTCCATCTCGGGGCCGCAGGCGCCTTCATTGTCGGAGTGCAGGTCGATGCCGCCATCGAGTTCGGTGACCTTGTCGGTGCCAAGCTCGAACAGCGCCAGCTGGGTGATGGTATAGCCCTGGCCCGTGTAGCCGTGGCGGATCGCCAGGCCCTGCTTGCCGGCGCCCAGCATCACCCAGTGCACTTCGCCCAGCTGCCCGGAAGAACCGAGGGTGGCGATATTCTCCAGCCGCGTCACCACTTGCCATGACTCGTCGCCGGGCTTGCCCTTGGGCGCCAGGTAGAACACATTGAGCAGGCCGGGCGAAGAGTGGCCTGATTCGGCCGAGCCTTCCGTGTTGGCCGTTTCCGCATTGGCGACCAGAATGGCGCGGCCATCGGGCAGCAGCTTGTGGCTGACGGCGCTGACCACGTAACTGAGCTTGTCGGCCTTGGCGTCCTTGCTGTCCGGGTCCGGCAGGTCGGCCAGCGCGTCGTCGCTGTCGGGACGGTAGTTCTTGCCGAAGATGGCCAGCATCATGGCCGCTGCCTGCTTGCTGTCGCGCGCGCGCGCTTCAGGCGTTTTCATCTCGTCACTTTTCGCGGCGGCCGGTGCTTCTGCGGCCGGTGCTTCGGCCGGGGTGGCCGCAGGGGTCGCGACAGGAACTGGCACAGGCGCCGGCGCCGCTGGTGGCGTGGCGGTTTTATCGGAGCAGGCGCTCAGCAGCGAGCAGGCCAGCAGCAGGGACAGCGGAGTAGATACATTCATGGATGATGCCGATATGCGTAATGATCAATGGCCGCAGTATGCCAGATAGACAAAAGCGATGGCGCAGGCTCGGCGCCTGGCCATCGCTTTCCTTGACTTGCCGCGTCAACGATGTTGTCGGATTACGCGGCGCGGGGCGCCGCTAATGCGACCTACGCGTGAGGTTTGTCGAGCGCCACCTTGCCTGCTGGCGCCGGGTGGCGGCGCAGCTTGTCCCTGGCACGCTTGAGCAAATGTTCCAGGTCGTCGATATAGGTGAATACGGCCGGTACCACCAAGAGGCTCAAAAGCGTCGAGGTGATCAGGCCGCCGATCACCGTGATCGCCATCGGCGAGCGGAAGCTGGGGTCGGCGCCCCAGCCCAGCGCCAGCGGCATCATGCCGGCGCCCATGGCAATCGTCGTCATCAGGATCGGCCGGCTACGCTTGTGGCAGGCGTCGACCAGGGCGTCGAAGCGATCCATGCCGGCCTCGCGCGCCAGGATCGCATAGTCGACCAGCAGGATCGAGTTCTTGGTGACGATCCCCATCAGCATGATCAGGCCGATCATCGACGGCATCGACAGCGCGCTGCCGGTGATCAGCAAGGCCACGAAAGCGCCGCCGATCGACAGCGGCAGCGCCGCCAGGATCGTCACCGGCTGCATGAAGTCCTTGAACAGCAGCACCAGCACGCAATAGATGCACAGCACGCCGATCAGCATGGCCAGGCCAAAGCTGGCGAACAGCGAGGCCATTTCCTGCGCGTCGCCCAGTTCGGCGATCTTGACGGACGCCGGCAGGTTCTTCATCGACGGCAGCGCGCGCGCTTCCTCGTTCAGTTCACCCAGGGTGCGCGAACCGAGTTCCACGTCCAGGGTCACGTTGCGGCTACGGTTCAAACGGTCGATCTGCGCCGGGCCGCTTTCCATGGTGACGGTGGCCACGTTCGCCAGGCGTACCGGGCCATTCTTGCCCGGCACCGTCAAACGTTCGATGGCGGCCAGGTCGGCGCGCACGCTGTTGGGCAGCTTGACGCGGATCGGCACCTGGCGTTCGGGCAGGTTCATTTTCGTCAGGTCGGTGTCGTAGTCGCCGGCGGTGGCCACGCGCACGGTTTCGCCGATCGATGCCGCGGTCACGCCCAGGTCCGCCGCCTTGGCAAAGTCGGGCCGCACGATGATTTCCGGGCGCACCAGCGAGGCGCTGGAATTGACGTTGCCGATGCCTTTCAGGCCGCGCAGTTCGCGCTCGACCTTTTGCGCGGCCGCCATCAGCGCAATCGGATCTTCCGAGCGCAGCACCAGCTGCATCTTGACGCCGGTGTCGGGTGGGCCGACCGTGAAGCGCGCGCCGGGGATGGCATCGAGCTTGCCGCGCAGCTGCGACTCCAGTCCCGCCATCGATTCCTTGCGGTCGGTGCGGTGCACGGTGGTCAGGGTCAGCACGGCGCGGCGCGCTTCGGCGGCGGCGCCCGGCGCGAACGCGTCGCCGCTGGAGCCGCCACCGATGGAGCTGAACACGCCCTTGATGCCGGGCACCTGCATGGCCGCATTGCGCGCCTGGGCCGCCACCGCCTGGGTTTCGGCCAGGGTCGAGCCGGGCGGCAGTTCCAGATTGATCTGCGTCTGCGCGCGGTCGGCGGCCGGCACGAAGCCGGTCGGCAGCAGCGGCACCAGCGCGATCGAGCCGACAAAGAACACCATCGAGGCCAGCGCCGTGACGCCGCGATGATTCAGGCACCAGCGCATGGTGTTCAGGTAGCGCGTCATCAGCCAGCCGTCCTGTTCTTCCTTGTGCGCCAGCGGCTTCAAAATGTACGCCGCCATCATGGGCGTGAGCAGCCGCGCCACCACCAGCGAGGCCAGCACCGCCAGCACGGCGGTCCAGCCGAACTGCTTGAAGAACAGGCCTGGAATGCCGCTCATGAAGGCGGTCGGCAGGAACACCGCCACCAGCGCAAAGGTTGTGGCGATCACCGCCATGCCGATTTCATCGGCCGCTTCCATCGCCGCCTCCATCGGCGACTTGCCCATGCGCAGGTGGCGCGAGATGTTTTCGATCTCCACGATGGCGTCATCGACCAGCACGCCGACCACCAGCGCCAGCGACAGCAGGGTCACGGTATTGAGCGTATAGCCGAACCAGTAAATGCCGAGGAAGGCCGGCATCACGGATAAAGGCAGGGCGGCGGCGGCCACCAGCGTGGCGCGCCAGTCGCGCAAAAACCACCACACCACCAGCACCGCCAGCAGCGCGCCTTCGTACAGCAGTTCCATCGAGCCGTCGAAGTTTTCCTCGACCGGGAAGGCGTTGTCGATCGACTGCTGGATCACGATGCTGGGGTTTTCCTTCTGCAGGTCGGCCACCGCGGCGCGCGCGCCATTGGCGACCGCCACTTCGCTGGCGCCCTTGGTACGGAATACTTCGAAGGCCACCACGCGCTTGCCATCCTGCTCGGCCAGCGCGCGCGGTTCGGCGATCGTGTCGCGCACGTTCGCCACCTGGTCCAGGCGCACATGGCGCCCGTCCGGCAGCGGAATATCGACGCGCGACAGTTCTTCCGCCGTTTTCACGGTGGCGATGGTGCGCACCGACTGCTCGGCGCCGCTGACGTCGCCACGGCCACCGGGCGCCTCGCGCTGCACCAGGCGCAGCTGGCGCGAGACGTCCAGCGCGGATACTTTCAGGGCCGCCATGCGCGCGTCGTCGAGCTCGACCTGGATTTCGCGGTACACGCCGCCCAGGCGCGTGACGGCGCCCACGCCGGGTACCGTCAGCAAGCGCTTGGCAACCGTGTTGTCGACATACCAGGACAGGTCGGGCGCGTCGAGCGGATTGTCGACGCCGGCCTTGGGCGAGGCGATAAAGGTCAGCACCACCCGGCCAGCGGTGGAGGCTTTGGTGACGGTCGGGTCGCGCAATTCGGCCGGCATGTCGGCCTTGACGCGCGCCACCGCATCGCGCACGTCATTGACGGCTTCGGCGATCTGCTTTTCCAGGATGAATTCGACGGTCACCGTGGCCACGCCGTCGAGCACCTTGGTGTAGATGTTTTTCACGCCTTGCAGGGTGGCGACCGAGTCTTCGATCTTGCGCGCCACCTCGGTTTCCAGCTGGGCCGGCGCGGCGCCCGGCAGCGAGGCGCTGACGGTGACGATGGGCAGTTCGATGTCCGGGAAATCCTGCACCGGATTGGCTTTGTACGCCAGCAGCCCGGCCAGGGTCAGCAGCGCGAACAGCATGATGGCCGGGATCGGGTTCTTGATCGACAGGGAAGAGAAATTCATGATTCTTCCTTATTTTTTCGCCGGCGTGGTGGCGGCGGTCGGGGTGGCTGCCGGGGTGGCGACCGGGGTGGCCACATTCCGGACCAGATCGCCATCGTTCAGGAAGCCGGCGCCATTGACGACGATGGTGGTGTCGGCCGTGATGCCCGAGACGATCTCGATGCTGTCGGCCAGGCGGCGGCCTGCCTGTACCTTGATCTGGCTGACGCGCTGGTCGCGGTTCAGGCGGAACACATAGCTGAAGCCGTCGCGCACGGCGACCGCCTGCTGCGGCACGGTCAGCGCACCCGAGGTACCCAGTTCAAACGCGCCGCTGGCATACATGCCGGCCTTGAACGGCGCATTGCCCTGGCGGCTAGCCGGCAGGTCCACATACACCAGCGCCGAGCGCGTTTGCGGGTCGACCGTCGGCGCGATCATGCGCACCTTGCCGGTCAATACGCTGCCATTGGCGGCCTTCACTTCGGCCAGCGTGCCCGGTTTCAGATTGAGCAGTTCGGCCGCCGTCACTTCGGCGCGCCATTCCAGGCGGCCCTGGCGGATCATGCGGAACAGTTCCGTGCCGGCGCCCACCACCGAGCCGACGGTGGCCGAGCGCGACGAGATCACGCCGCTGTCGGGCGCGACCACCTGCGTGTATTTCAGGCGCAGCTGCTGCGCCGCCAGCTGCGCCTTGGCGGACGCGATGCGGGCGTTGGCCGTCTGTTCGGCCGTCAGGTACTGGCTGATCTGCTGGGCGCTGATGGCGCCGGTGGTTTGCAGCGAGCGGGCGCGCGCGGCGTTGGCCGACGCTTCGGCCGCATTCGCTTCCGCCTCCAGTACCGCCGCTTTCGTTTGCGCCACGTCGGCGTTGACGGTGTCGCTGGAGAACACGGCCAGTACCTGGCCGGCGCGCACCACGTCGCCCACGTTGACGCGCACGTCGGTCAGGCGCAGGCCGTTCGATTCGCTGCCGATAATGGCTTCCTGCCAGGCCGCCACGTTGCCGTTGGCGCTCAGCTTGATCGGCAGTTTTGCCGTTTGCGGCTTGGCCGTGGTGACGGTCAACGCCGGTTTTTGCACGGCGTTCTTGTCTTTTTCATCGGCGGCGGTGGAGGAGGGCGCATACAGCGCTACGCCGGCGCCGGCCAGCACGCAACAGGCCGCGATGGCCACGGTAATCGGTTTGAATGTCAGTGTTTTCATGTTCTGGTCCGTCAAATGAGGGGCGCGATATCAGGGTGCGGTGGTGTTCTGCGTGGCGACCTGGCTGGCGTTCCAGCCGCCGCCGGCGGCGCGGTACAGCGCCACCCAGGCGCTGCTGCGGTCGCGCTGCAGGTTGACCACGGTGTTTTCGGCGGCCAGGCGCGTGCGGCGCGCGTCCTCCAGTTCGATCAGGCTGGCCAGGCCGTTCTTGTAGCGGTCTTCGGTCGCGACAAACGACACGCGGTAGCCTTCCAGTGCCGTTTGCGCATGGCTGCTGCGCGCGTCCGTGCTTTGCAGGTTCAGCAGCGCTTCTTCCACTTCGCGCACGGCCTGGCGCACGCCGGCGCGGTACTTGAGCACGGCTTCGTCATAGCGCGCCACGGCCGCGTCGACCTGGGCGCGGCGGCGCCCGCCGTCGAAAATCGGCAGGCTGACTGCCAGCGGGCCGATGCTCCAGGTGCTGCCGGTGATGCTCTCGCCGCCGGCGCGGATATTGCCCTTGCCGATCGAGCCGGCCAGGCTCAGACGCGGGTAGCGCTGGGCTTTCGCGCCACCCACTTCAAAGCTGGCGGCCGCCACTTCGCGCTCGGCGCTGAAGATGTCGGGCCGCTGGGCCAGGGTTTGCGCCGGCAGGGTGCCGATGGCCACCGGCGCCGGCGTGACCAGCGGCGCGGCGGCCAGCCTGGCGCGCAAGGTCTCTTCCGGCATGGCCGACAGGGCCACCAGCGCCTGCACGCCAATATCGCAGGCTGCCCGCTGTTCGATGGCGCGGCTGGCGCCTTCGGCGGCGCTGGCGCGCGCCAGGGCGGCCGTGGCTGGCGGCTGGAAGCCGGCGTCGGCGCTCAGTTGCGTCAGGCGCGCCGAGTCGCTGCGCGAGGCGGCGTCCTGTTCGGCCACGCTTTGCAGTGCACGGCAGGCGCGCAGGCTGTAGTACTGGTTCGCCACTTCGGCCGCCACCGACACGCGCGCGTCGTGCCAGCCGGCTTGCGCGCTGTCCAGGCGCTCTTGCGCGGCGTCGCGCGTGGCGCGGTTGGCGCCGAATACGTCGATTTCCCACGAAGCCTGCAGCGCCGCCTGCGAGGTGGTGCCGCCCGGCTGGGCTGACTGCTGGCTGGTGCGCACCACGCTGCCGGTGGCGTCCAGCACCGGGCCCAGCGCCGCGCCGCTGGCGACGCGGTCGGCGCGCGACTGCACGATGCGGGTGCGGGCGGTGGCAATCGTCGGGCTGACCTGCTGGGCGTCGGTGATCAGCTCGACCAGCAGGGCGTCGCCTTGCTGTTGCCACCAGTTGGCCAGATCCGGCAAGCTGCCGTTGTGCGGCAGCGGCGCATGCCAGTTGGCGGGGGCGGGGGCGGCCACGCTGGCGGGCGGCCCCTGAACGGCGCACCCTGCCAGCGCCAGCAGCATGCTGGCGGCCAGGGCGTATTCAGACTTCCTCATGCTGATCCTTTTGCGGTATCGATGGTTGGAATCGGGGTAATGGAATGCAGGCGGGCGCGCTCGACTTCGGCCATCGCCAGCCCATAGTCGACCATGCGCCCCAGCCAGGTCTCGGCCGCTTGCGGCGTGGCCATCAGCTGCGGGCGCAGCGTCTGGATCACTTCGGCGCCGACCATATGCTGCAGTGCCAGCGAGGCGATCGAAAACGCCAGCCGGTGCATGTCGTCGCTGTCGGCTTCGGCGCCCAGGTGGCGCGCCAGCACGCGCGCAAACGCCTCGTGTTCGGGGCGGATATTCTGGTCGATCTCGCGCGCCCACAGGCCGGTGGGTTCGAGCATTTCGCGGCACCACAGGCGCATGGCGTCGCGCGCCATGTCGCCCTGCTGCATCGGCGCGAGCATCTGCGCATAGAATCCCTGCAGGCTCTGGCGCAGGGTGAAATGGGGCTGGTCGAACAGGGCGATATTGGTCTGCGGGTCGCTCGACTGTTCGGCAAAGGCGGCGCGGTACAGGCCGGCCTTGTCGCCAAAATAATAGCTGATGGCGGCCGCATTGGCGCCGGCCGCCTGCGCCAGCTCACGCGTGGAGGTGCGCGCATAGCCTTGTTCGGCAAACAGGCGGATGGCGCTGCGCAGCAGGCGCTCGCGCGACTGTTCGCCATCGGAACGCGGCTTGCGCGCCACGCAGTGGCCGAACAGATTGCGCCAGCCAGGCTGGCACGCCGGCTCGTCGTTGGCAGGCGCCGGAGATGCTGGCGGTGGTGAATGTTTTCTCATGCCGGGAATTAAATCACATAACTAAAACAAATGATATAACTTAATCGTTTGATTCACTTATGAAATTCCGGGCAAAAAAAAGCCCGCGGGTTGAATCGCGGGCTGAATCCAAATGTTCGAGGAACGACTTGGAGGAGACAAGTACACTATAGCGCTAAAAATGGTGCAGTGCAATACCGTAAAACTACGGTGACGATTCGACCATGTTATCGAAACGCTTGTATTGCGCCGCACACACGGCCGCCATCAGCTGCGCAGGGCCAGTGTAAAAGTGCTGCCTTGTCCGTAGTCGCTGTTGAAGAACAGGGCGCCGCCGATGGCGTTGGCCAGGTTCTGGCACAGGTACAGGCCCAGGCCCGCGCCTTCCACATGGCGGGTCGAGGTCGAATCGAGCTGCGAGAAGGCCTGGAACAGCTTGGCCTGGTCTTCTTCCTTGATGCCGGCGCCGCTGTCGGTAATGCTCATTTCGGTCACGCGCGCGCCGTCTTCCTCGCGCTGGGCCAGGCGGATGCGTACGCTGCCCTGTTCCGTGAACTTGATGGCGTTGTTGAGCAGGTTGATCAGGATTTGCGTCAGCGCGCGGCGGTCGGTGTCGATCACCACCGGCTGCTCGCCCGCGTCCACTTCCAGCACCAACCCCTTTTGCTGGGCCAGCGGGCGCAGGGTTTCGGCCACTTCGGCGATCAGGTCGTGGCAGGGCACGGCTTCGATCGACAGGGTCAGCTTGCCCGCTTCGATCTTGGCCACATCGAGGATGTCGTTGATCAGGGACAGCAGATGGCGCGCGCTGGCGCGGATGGTGGTCAGCTGCTTGTCCTGGTCGGCCGTCAGCGGCCCTGGCAGCTTCATCAGCAGCGCCCCGGTAAAGCCGATGATGGCGTTCAGCGGGGTGCGCAGCTCGTGCGACATATTGGCGATAAAAGCCGACTTCATGCGGCTCGCTTCGGCCAGTTCCAGGTTCTTCAGGGCGATTTCGCGGTTGGTCGTTTCCAGCTCGGCCGCGTGATGCGCCAGGCGCATGTTCAGCTCGATCACCTGGCGCTCGCGCGCCTGCAGCTCGCCATTCACCTGCACCGCCTGTTCATAGGTCGAGATCAGGAGGTCGAGGATCTGCTGGCGCTCGGCATTGATGAAGTGCTTCTGGTCGCCCAGGTACAGCGCGATGCCGATTTCGACGTTCTGGTTCTTGCGCAGCTTCTGGTTCATCAGCATGTGGCTGATGCGGTTGAGCAGATAGTCTTCCGCGTATGGCTTGCGGATGAAATTGTCGGCGCCGCACTCGATGCCGCGGATGATGTCCTTCGGGTCGTTGAGCGAGGTGACCAGGATCACCGGGATATCGCGCAGGGTCGGGTCGGCCTTGATGGCGCGGCACAGGTCGTAGCCATTCATTTCCGGCATGACGATATCGGACAGCACCAGGTGCGGCTTGCGCTCGCGGATGGCGGCCAGGGCCAGCTGGCCATTGGCGGCCACGCGCGCGTTGTAGTGCAGTGACTGGATCAGGCGGCGCAAGCGCTCGGCCTGGGTCGGGCTGTCTTCGACGATCAGGATTTCGATTTCGTCGGGCTTGATCTGGTTATTGGAGTCCACGGACCTCTCCTCGCTTCATGGTATTTGAATGCCGGGCGCGGTCGGCGCCCAGTATAGACATGCTGTGACTATATCGGATTTAGCCCGCCAAAAGTAACTTCAGGGTAACTATTTCGGCCGTCCGCGCCCGCCGTGACAGTCGCTCAGTTTTCACCCTGGAACTGACCGGCACGGTAGGTCAGCACCAGCGTGTCGCGATGGCCGGCCGGGCCGACTGGCTGGATCGGCGTCGATTCGTGGATCACGGCAGCGTCGTCGAGCAGCAGCAGCGACCACGGTTCGGTCAGGGTAAAGCGCTTGCCGTTGGGACCATCGGCTTCGAAGATGCGCGTCTCGCCGCCCTTGATCGATTCGCGGCCGATCAGCAGCACGGCGACGAAATCGACGCCGTCGCGGTGTGCGCCTTCCGGCGTGGGGCGGCCGATGCCGTCGGTGGTATCGATGCGGAACTGGTGCGCCTCGATAAACCACGGCTGCGTGCCCTTCACTTGCGAGCAGACTCCGCCCAGCGCCATGATCAGCTGGCGCCAGGCCGCTTGCGCGGCAATCGCCGGTTCGACCGGCTCGAATAATCGGTGCATGCCGCCATGCAGGGCGTTGTATTCGACCGGCTGCCAGTGCGCGCGGTGCGGCGTCTGCGCCAGCGCATCACCGTCCTGCACGAAGCAGGAGTGGCGCCGGCGGCGGTAGCGCCCGCCATCCTTCAGGTAATTGTCGAGCGCGAGGTCATCCCAGCTCGGTTCCAGCGTGCGCAGCTCAAGCAGGGTGCAGCCGGCCAGGGCCGCCACGTCCTGCGGGCGCAGCACGGCATAGCCATCGTTGCGCAGGGCGTCGGCAAGGTGGGACGGGTCATTGAAGATCGGTGCGGCAGTGCTCATGTCGTTGCCGGCCGCCGGGCGGCCGCTATCAGGTTGTCCAGGCAGGCATTCTAATACCTGGACGGCCATCGTGTGACGAGGGGGTGGGATTTCTTGATGTTGAGGTGTTGACTGCGGTATTTTCCACCCCAAAGCAAGATCTGGGGTCAGACCCCCGCGAGCGTTGGCGCAAGCCTTTGAGTTAGCGTCCTTGAGGGTCTGACCCCGGCACTTTGACTTTTGGGTGAAAATAGCACCACTTCACCTTACCGGCAATTCGACGTTTTTCTGGTCAAAGAACAGCGTCTGGATCTTTTCGCCATCCTGCACATTGAGGGTATTGCGCTGGCTGGGCAGGAAATCGGTCAGCATCTGGTGGTGGATGCGCGCGCCGGGGGCCAGGCGGGTGCGGGTGATCTCCTGGAAGATCACCACATTGTCGGCATTGACCTTGATGCCGACCCAGTCCAGGCGCAATCGCCTGCCGTCGGCGCTCGTGATGTAGAACTGCTTCTCGACGTAGCGGCGCAGCGCCGCTTCGCTGTCTTTCTGGCCCAGGTCGAACTGGCGCTGGTAGACCTGGGTCAGCAGCGCCTCGACGTCGTGGCCGGTGTAGGTGTGGACGATTTCCGTGCTGCCGCTGGCCGGGTTGTAGCTGATGTCGGCGATGCCCATATGGTAGTTATGGGCCAAGGCGCCGTTGCTGGCCAGGGCCAGGGTCAGGGCCAGCAGGGCAGCCCTGATCACGACTCGCCGTCCTTGTCGCCCGCCACGCCTTTGGTTTTCAAGGGCGTATTAAAGTCGCGCATCAGGTTTTCCTTGGGCGACTTCTCGCTCTTGAACAGTTCCAGGCGCGATGGCGTCAGCTTGCGCGGCCAGCTGTTGTTGCTGGTGTCGATGTCGGCCGTTTCCCAGTACGGGTCCTGCACCAGGCCGACCATCGGTTCGTCCGTGATGACGACCTTGGTGATTCTCTTCGGCGAGTAGCGCCACACTTCGGCCGGCACGCGCTCGATGTACTTCTTGCCGCTTTTCAGTTCGATCTCGAGGATCAAGGGCATTACCATGCCGCCCAGGTTGGACAGGTCGACCAGGTACAGATGCTTGCCCTGTTTCAGCAGCTCTTTTTCCCACGGTTCCAGGCTGGCGATCGCTTCGGCGTAGGCGTTGCGGTCCTTGTTGGTGACGGTGTAGTCGTCGTGCTGGTTATAGAAATCCTTCAGTTCCGGATGCGCGTCGACCCGGCGCGGCATGCCCTTGTTGGCGCGGTCGGTAACGGATTCCGGCTGGGCCGCCTTCTGTGCTTTTTTCCAGGCTTTTTCGGTTTCCGGGTTTTTGCTGCTGACGCCATACTCGCTGATGCCGTCGATGCTGATGTCGACCGCATCGGTGGTGTAGAACCAGCCGCGCCAGAACCAGTCGAGATCCGTGCCGGAAGCGTCTTCCATGGTGCGGAAGAAGTCGGCCGGCGTGGGGCGCTTGAACTTCCAGCGCTGCGCATATTCCTTGAAGGCGTAGTCGAACAGCTCGCGGCCCAGAATGGTTTCGCGCAGGATGTTCAGGCCGGCCGCCGGCTTGGCGTAGGCGTTGTTACCGAACTGCAGCAAGGATTCGGAATTGGTCATGATCGGCACCTGGTCGCGGCTGCGCATGTAGTCGACGATCTCGCGCGGCTCGCCGCGCGAGGCCGGGTAGTTTTCTTCCCATGCCTGCTGCGCCAGGTACTGCACGAAGGTGTTCAGGCCTTCGTCCATCCAGGTCCACTGGCGCTCGTCCGAGTTGATGATCATCGGGTAGTAGTTGTGGCCCACTTCATGGATGATCACGCCGATCAGGCCATATTTGGTGCGCTTCGAATAGGTCAGCTCACCGGTCTTCTTGTCCTTCACGGGGCGCGGGCCGTTGAACGAGATCATCGGGTATTCCATGCCGCCCACCGGGCCGTTGACGGAAATGGCGGTCGGGTACGGGTAGTCGATGCTGTACTTGTTGTACTGTTCGATGGTGTGGACGATGGCTTGCGTGCTGTATTTTTCCCACAGCGGATTGCCTTCCTTCGGATAGTAGGACATCGCCATCACGTCGCTGCCGCCCTTCTTGTAGCCCTGCGCATCCCAGATGAATTTGCGGCTCGACGCCCAGGCGAAATCGCGCACATTGGCGGCTTTGAAATGCCAGGTCTTCTGCGCGCGGCTGACCGATTTTTCGGCCGCTTCGGCTTCCTTCTGCGTGACGATGATCACCGGCTTGTCGCTGCTGCGGGCTTTTTCCAGGCGCTCGCGCTGGGCCGGCGTGAGCACATCCTGCGGGTTTTGCAGTTCGCCCGTGGAGGCCACCACATGGTCGGCCGGCACTGTCAGCTGCACGTCGTAGTCGCCGAATTCCAGCGTGAACTCGCCCGAGCCCAGGAACTGCTTGTGCTGCCAGCCGGCCGCATCGTAATAGGCGGCCATGCGCGGGAACCACTGGGCGACCTCGAACAGGGCGTTCTTGTCCTCGGCAAAATACTCGTAGCCGGCGCGCCCGCCCAGCACCTTCTGCTCGTTGATGCGGTAGTCCCAGTCGATCTGGAACACGAAATCCTGGCCCGGCTTCAAGGGCTGCGGCAGGTCGATGCGCATCATGGTGCGGTTGATGACGTGCTTCAAAGGCTGGCCGTCGGCCCCTTTCAAGGCGCGGATATTGAAGCCGCCCTGGAAGTCGCCGCGCGCCAGGATGCCGCGCAGGCCTTCGAATTTCATGGTGTCTTCGCCGGCCGTCTTGGCCCAGGCCTGGCGCGAGGGCGCGGTGGCCATGCGGCGCGCGTCGGAGTCCGGTTTGTAGATATTCTGGTCCAGCTGCACCCACAGGTAGCCCAGGGTATCGGGCGACTTGTTGTGGTAGGTGACGGTGCCGCTGCCGGTGATCTCGCGTTTCGCTTCGTCCAGCGTGGCGCGGATCGTGTAGTCGGCGCGCTGCTGCCAGTAGGCGTGGCCGGGCGCGCCGGAGGCGGTGCGGTAGGTGTTCGGGGTGGGCAGCAATTCTTCCAGCTGGCGGAATTTGTCGTCGAAGGGTTCGGCGGCAAAGGCGGAAACGGTAAAGCAAAGAGCCAGGCAGGCCGCGGAGCCGGAAAGAATGCGCATGTTCACCCTGATATTGTTGTAAAGAAATAGTGGCGACTATTCTAAACGCAGGGGAGGCTCTGCCTTGTATCGATTTGTAATAAAGAAAGGCGGATTTTGTGCCGGCTTTTGCCTGGCGCGGTACACGCCAGGATTCACCTTATTTTGCTCGGGAAAAGCGCCGGTTTACTCACTTTTCATCAGGCTGGCACGCAACTGGTCGAGCTGTTGTTTCATATCTACAACTTGCGCCACGCTGCACTGGCTGGCCGTCAAAATCGCTTCCGGCAACAGCGCCGCCTGCTCGCGCAGTGCGCTGCCCGATTCTGTCAGCGTGATGATGACTTGCCGCTCGTCGCTGGCGGCGCGCGCGCGGTCCAAGAGGCCCGCCTGTTCCATGCGCTTGAGCAGGGGCGTTAGCGTGGCCGAGTCGAGGAACAGGCGCTCGCCCACCTCGGACACGCTCAGGCCGTCACGTTCCCACAACACCATCATTACCAGGTATTGCGAATAGGTCAGGCCCAGCTTGCGCAGGAGCTTGCGGTACAGCTTGTTCATGGCAAGCGAGGTCGAGTACAGCGCAAAGCACAGCTGGCTGTCGAGGCGCGGCACCTGGTGCAAAGGGTTGTTGGTATCCATCCGCACAGTATATATAGCGCACGATCTACTTACAAGCGATTTGCAATCAAGTTGCAATCAAGTTGCAAGTGAGTCCAGTGCTTTCAACGCTTGCGCATCGAGCGTCAGCCCGCCGGCGGCGACGTTTTCGCGCAGGTGCGCCACCGACGAGGTGCCGGGGATCACCAGCATGTTCGGCGCGCGCTGCAGCAGCCAGGCCAGTGCCACCTGCATCGGTGTCGCCTGCAGGCTGGCCGCTACCTGGCTCAGGATGTCGGACTGCAGCGGCGAAAAACCGCCGAGCGGGAAGAAGGGCACATAGGCGATGCCCTGCGCCGCCAAGCTGTCGATCAGCGCGTCATCGACCCGGTGCGCCAGGTTGTAGTGATTCTGCACGCAGACGATAGGCGTGATGGCCTGCGCTTCGGCCACTTGCGCCGCATCGACATTCGACAAGCCGATATGGCGTACCAGCCCTTCCCGCTGCAGTTGCACCAGGGTGGCCAGCTGCTCGGCCAGCGAGGAGCCGTCGGCGCCTTCCAGCCCGGGCGCGCGCAGGTTGACCACATCGAGCACCTCGAGGCCCAGGTTGCGCAGGTTGTCGTGCACGGCGTCGCGCAGTTGCTGCGGCGCGGCGGCCGGCAGCCATGACTGGTCGGCGCCGCGCACGAAACCGATCTTGGTGACGATGGTCAATCCATCGCGGTAAGGATGCAGCGCTTCGCGGATGATCTGGTTGGTGATGTGCGGGCCATAAAAATCCGAGGTGTCGATATGGTTGATGCCGAGTTCAATCGCCTCGCGCAGCACGGCCACGGCGGCGGCGCGGTCTTTCGGCGGGCCCCACACGTGCGGGCCGGCCAGCTGCATGGCGCCGTAGCCGATCCTGTTGAAAACGAGGCTGCTTGCGGCAGGCGTGAACTGGTCATGCGATGGCTGATAGGTGGTCATGGCGGCTCCTGTGGGGTGATGGGATGTGATGGGAACCATGGTAGCGGCTATGGTGCTGTGTGATAATCGGGGCAATCGCGCACAGGCTGTGCGCATTTACGCACAATCCATCATGAATCCCTCCACACCTTCCATGGCCGACCTGGCCACCTTCGCCCTGGTGGCCCAGCACCAGGGTTTTCGCCAGGCCGCGCGGCTGTCCGGCCAGTCGGCGTCGGCCATGAGCGAGGCGGTGCGCCGCCTGGAGCAGCAACTGGGCATCCGCCTGCTGCTGCGCACCACGCGCAGCGTGACGCCGACCGAGGCTGGCGCGCTGCTGCTGTCGCGCTTGCGGCCCGCCTTGAGCGAGGTGGCCGGCGCGCTCGACGTGCTGAACGACTTGCGCGACAGCCCGCGCGGCAGCCTGCGCCTGAACGTGCCAGTCAACGCGGCGCGCTTCTTCCTGCAGCCGATGGTCGACCAGTTCCTGCGCGCCTATCCGCACATCGTGGTCGAACTGGTGGTCGATAATAATTTTGTCGATATCGTCGCCAGCGGCTGCGACGCCGGCATCCGCTACGGCGAGCGGCTGGAACAGGACATGATCGCCATCCCGATCGGCCCGCGCACCCAGCGTTTCGCGGTGGCGGGCGCGCCGTCCTACCTGGCGCGGCGCGGCGTGCCCGCGCATCCGCGCGACCTGCTGCAGCATGCCTGCCTGCTGGGGAAATTCCTGAGTGGCGCGATTCCGCCGTGGGAGTTCGAGCGCGACGGGCAGGCCATCAATGTGGCGCCCGGCGGCCCCCTGATCGTCACGCCGACGGGCGCCGACATGGCGGTCAGCCTGGCCGTCGCCGGCCATGGCCTGGTGTATCTGTTTGAAGAATGGCTGCAGCCGTATATCGATGCGGGCCAGCTGCAGCCGGTGCTGCAGGACTGGGTCAAGCCGTTTCCCGGGCCGTTTTTATACTACCCGGGCCGGCGCCACTTGCCAGCGCCGCTGCGCGCGTTTATCGATTTCGTGCAGGCCAATTTTGCTCAACCAGCGTAGCGCTGGCGCAGCAAATGCAACATGGCGACATTCAATTCCCACGCATCAGCCACCGGCTGCTGCGTGTACGGCAAGGTTTGCAGATACGGCGCCGGGCCGAATTCGGGCGTAAACGTCAGCAGTTCGGCGCCGGCCGCGCGGCGCAGTGCCACCACCGTATCCCACCAGGCCAGGTGGGCGTCCAGCGCTTCTTTCGCTTCCGGCGCGCGGAATTCCGCCACTTGCGGGCCCTGCGCATGGCCCACGCGCGCATGGATATGGCGTACCTGGGGCAGGGTACGGGCCAGCGTGTGCGGCTGGTCCGCCAGCAAGGATTCGCAGGAACAGCACCAGTGCGACAGGTCGGCCGTCAGCGGCAGGTCCGGATATTTGTCCAGGTAAGGCAGCAGCAGCATCGGGTGGCCGCTGAAACGGCTGCGGTGGATTTCATGCACGATGGGCACGCCATGCCTGGCCGAGATGTCCATGGCAAGATCGATCAGTTCGGCGTTTTGTGCCTGGCTATAGTAATCCTTGCCCGTCTGCGTGTTGACCAGCAACGGGCGCGCCAGGCAGGCGTTCTCCAGCAGCTCGGCCAGGGCGGCGCGGTGCTGCGCAAAATCGCTGTGGAACACGGTTTCCCACTGCGCCGCGATCAGCGCCAGGCCGGCGTCGGCGATGCGGCCGGTCCATTCCTCGCGCAGGGCCGCATCGAGTGGCAGCGACATTTCGATGCCGTCGAAACCGGCTTCCAGCACCTTGGCGATGAATGTTTCGGCCGGCAGCTCGTTATTGCCCCACTGCGGCGCAAAGACCTGAATGCGCATCAGACAAAACCCCGCACCGGCAAGGCGGCGTCGCGCTGTATCCAGTTGTGTTTTGCATACTCGGTCTGGCCGTCGGTGGCGTGCAGCGTATAAGCGTGGCGCGACACGGGCGAGCGGTTCGGCGCGCTGTAGTGCGGCAGCAGGCCGTGGAAGCAGACCAGGGCGCCGGCCTTGACTTCCAGTGGCACGGCGGTGCTGTCGTCGGGCCAGGGTGTCGTATCGAGTTTCTCCACGCGCACCTGGTCGCCGTTGCGGATAAAGCGTTCGCGCAGCGGGCCGCGGTGGCCGCCCGGTTCGGCCCACAGGCAGCCGTTTTCCAGGGTCGCGTCTTCCAGCGCGAACCAGAAGGTGGTCACGCTGATCGGCGTGGTTTCGAAATAGGTGGCGTCCTGGTGCCAGCGCACTTCGCCGCCGATGCCAGGCTGCTTGAAGATATACATCGACTGCCATACCTGGGCCTCCGCCAGGCCCAGGTCGCGCGCCACTTGCGCCAGGCTCGGGTCGGCGGAAAACGCGCGGAACACGGGGTCGAGGTCATGCATGGCGTGGCCGATCTTGTTGATCGACAGCGACTTGGCCTGCTTTAACTGACCGTCCGGGCCGAACGCTTCTTCTTCAAAAAAGCAGCGGATGGTGTTGTCGGAGGCGAGGAAATAATCGTTGGTGTTTTTCGCCTGGTCGCGCGTGGTGAAAATCGACTGGCTGACGCTGGGATCGAATTCGTTGACAATCTGCTCGGCGCGCGCACGCAGGGCGGTGATTTCTTCCAGGCTTTTGAAGCCGGGCAGCACCAGGTAGCCGTCGCGTTGGTATTGTTCTTGTTGGGATAAGGTCAGCATGGCGGCGGCTCCGGAAGGTGATGGAAGCCGCCATTGTAGGTTGGGCGAGGGCGGCAGACAATCGGTGAGCGGTTGACAGATTGTCGTCAAAACGCAGACAATCTTTGACATGGATCAATTACAAGCGATGGAAATTTTCGTTGAAGTGGCGCAGCAGCGCAGCTTTACCGTGGCCGGCCAGCGCCTGGGCCTGTCACGCGCCATGGTCAGCAAGACCATCATGCAGCTGGAAGAAAAGCTCAACGCCCGCCTGCTGCACCGCTCGACGCGCGAAGTGAGTCTGACTGACGCGGGCCGTGCCTACCTGGCGCCGTGCATGGCCACCGTCAGCCAGGCGCAGGAAGCGGCCCGTTCGGTGGCGCAGGTGGTGCAAACGGGCGCGGCGCTGGCCGGGCCGCTGCGTATCCAGGCACCGTCCAGTTTTGGCAGCGCCTGGCTGGCCGACGCCGTGGCCCGCTTCAGCCTGCTGCATCCGCAACTGCGGGCCGAACTGTTTGTCGACGACGCCCTGCTCGATCCGATACGCCACGGCTTCGATCTGACCATCCGCGTCGGCGGCATTCCTGACAGCAGCGCGCTGGCGATGCGCCCGCTGGCGCCGTGCCGCGCCGTGCTGTGCGCCAGCCCCGCCTACCTGGCGCAATCGGGCGTGCCGCAAACGCCGCACGATTTGCTGAACCACCAGTGCCTGCATTTCAGCCACCTGACCGATGGCACCAACTGGCATTTTCAGCGGGGCGAGGGAGAGGATCTGGAAGAGGTGAGCGTGCGCGTGCAGGCCGGCTTTACGGCCAATAACGGCCTGGTGCTGCAGCAGGCCGCAAAGCAGGGCCTGGGCATCGTCTACAGCACCACGTTCCTGGCCTGGCGGGCATTGCTCGATGGCAGCCTGGTGCCGGTGCTGTCCGGCTGGGCGCTGCCGCTGAACTACCTGAGCGCGCTGTACCCGGCCAGCCGGCAATTGTCACCCAAGGTGCGCGCGCTGATCGATTTCCTGGTGCTGGAGTACCAGCCGGCGCCGCTGTGGGACCGCGAACTGGCGGCGGCCGGGATTTTGTAACTAAGCTGGCAATAAGCTGTCAATAAGCCGTCAAACGCTGGCGTTCGCGCCGTGGCGGCGCCGGCCGCTGCAAGGCCGGCGTGCTGGCCGTATCAGTCTTGAATACCGCCATCGCCTGCGCCAGGGTGCCCGCCTGCTGCTGCATGCTTTCGGCCGCCGCCGATGATTGCTCGACCAGCGCCGCGTTCTGCTGGGTCATCTGATCCATCTGCGTGATGGCCATGTTGACCTGCTCGATGCCGGCGCTTTGCTCGGCGCTGGCGGCCGTGATTTCCGCCATGATATCGGCCACTTGCCGCACGCTGGTGACGATTTCTTCCATGGTCTTGCCCGCCTCGTCGACCAGCGCGCCGCCCTGGTCGATTTGCGTGACGGAGTCGCCGATCAGGGTCTTGATCTCCTTGGCCGCACCGGCGCTGCGCTGGGCCAGGTTGCGCACTTCGGTGGCGACCACGGCAAAGCCGCGCCCTTGCTCACCGGCGCGCGCCGCTTCCACCGCCGCGTTCAGCGCCAGGATATTGGTCTGGAAGGCGATGCCGTCGATCACGCCGATAATGTCGGCAATCTTGCGCGAGCTGTCCTTGATGCCGTTCATGGTGGTCACCACCTGCTCGACCACGCTGCCGCCGCGCCCGGCCACGCCGCTGGCCGAAATCACCAGCTGATTGGCCTGGCGCGCATTGTCGGCATTTTGGCGCACGGTGGACGTCAGTTCTTCCATCGAGCTGGCAGTTTCCTCCAGCGAGCTGGCCTGCGATTCGGTACGGGTCGACAGGTCGGCATTGCCGGCCGCAATTTCCTGCGAGGCCGTGTTGATGGTGTCGCTCGAGCCGCGCACCTCGCTGACCATGCTTGAGAGCTTGCCGTTCATCTCGGCCAGCGCGCGCAGCAATTGCCCCGCTTCGTCGCGCGCCGTGCTGGTGACGGTGGAGGTCAGGTCGCCGTCGGCCACCTGGCGTGCCAGCTGCACCGCCTTGGCCAGCGGCACCGTGATCGATTTGGCCAGCAGCGACGCGCATACCAGCACGAACAGCACCATCAGCACCGTCAGCACCAGCATCAGGGTGCGGCTGGTTTCATAGATCTGCTGGATCTCCTGCGCGCGGCGGTTGATGTCGTCGCGCTCGTACTGCAGCAGTTCCTTGATCTTTTCTGCGTAGTTTTTTGCTACCGGAGAAAATTTGCTGTCGACCAGGCTTGAAGCTTGCTCGGATTCGCCCTGTTTTTTCAGCGCCAGCACTTCGTCGCGCGAGGCCAGGTATTGCTTGCGCAGTTCACCCAGCTCACCCCATATCTTCTGTTCTTCCGGCGTATTGATGGATGGCTCGATCAGCTTTTGCAATTCCGACGAGTTGCGCGTCGATTCGGCGATATCGGCGGCGAAGAATTCGTTGAGCGAACCGTCGCTGCTCTTGGCGATCGCCAGGCTGCGGCGCACGCCGGCAAAGACATTGCGGTACCAGTCGCTAATATGGCGCTCGCTGGCCAGCGGCTCGTCCAGCAACTGCCGGGTCGATTCGGCCACGGTGTGCAGGCGGGCGATGCCGATGCCGATTGCCAGCAGGGAGCACAACAGGACGACCGCGAAACCGAGCAGCAAGCGCCTGCCGATAGTGATGTTATTGAGAAAAGAACGCATTGCAGCTGACTCCAAAGATGGGTTTGTTCGGGATGCAATGAGCCTGCCGGCTCCTGATGGGGGCTGGCGCTGGCTAGACGGGGGTGGGGTCATCACTGCGGAGCGCAGAATATATCTCAACTATTTTCCTTGCGGAAAACTTTATTTAATTAATATCTCATTTCGATACGCAGGTGTTGTATCAATGTTGAATATCGGCGCAGAAGCGGGAATGCCGTTCAGCTAGTGCCCAAGGCTCCCGGTAAACTTGCAAAAAGGATTAAAAACCCAGTCGCCCGCACAGGCCAACCGGGCGTCTCCGGCCCGCCATTTTTACGTTTGCAAGGCTAGACTGAACGGCACTAGCGCAGAAGCGGGCTTTTCCCTGTTTTTTGGCAGGGAAAGCGAAAGAGGGAAGGGCAAAAAGGAGTGCTGATACGGGCTCAGACTTGCCAGGCGTCGTTGGCGTAGACGCGCTCATCATCGAGATACACCGCTTGGGTGACGGCAAAGATATCGACGTGGTAGCGCGCGTCCTTGCGCTTGAATTGCGGCTTGGTGTAGACGCCGTGCTTGGCGCCCAGCGACAGGTGGATGCCGCACATGCGCTCGTAGGTGCCGATATCGTTGACCAGCTGCTCGCGCGTAAAGGCGCGGTTCATGCCGAAGCCCAGTTCGCGTACCCAGACCTCGCCTTCATGGGCGCGGATAATGTCGAGCATGTCGAGGAACTCGGGCGTGGCGTTCTCGGTGCCGGCCACGCGGCCCTTCTCGACGATCAGGGTGATCGGCGTATCAGGGCGGTTCACCATGAATCTGGTATCGCCAAACACGAAAATGCGCACGCGGCCGTTGACCGCTTCCAGGTCTTGCGCCTCGGTAAATACCTCGCCGAGCGGAAACTGCCCGCCGATATTGTTCATGCCGCTGTAGTCGCCGATATTGAGCTTGGCCGATTCGAACGGCGAGGCGAACACCAGTTGCTCGCCGCCGCTGTCGACCATGCCGTGGCGGGCGCGGTCGATGCGCTGTTTCAAGGCGTGGCCGACGCCGCGGTAATAAGCGGGGTCGTAGGCCAGCGAGGCGATATAGTGCAAGCCCTGCACGCCGGGCATGCGCGACAGGTGCACATGTTCGATCACTTTCAGGCCGCGCTTGAACAGTTCGATGCGGATGCGGAACGCTTCCAGGCGGAAACTGGTCGACTGGATCAGCACCACCAGGCTGCCGGCCGGCAGCGCGGCAAACGCGGCCAGCACGGCTTCGGGCGTGACCTCGTCGAAATCGATCAGGGCCGCGTCCGGCAGGGCTTGCCGGTAGGCGTCGGTCAGCACCAGGTTGAGCCAGCTGCGCTTGTCGCAGACCAGCAGCGCCGGTTCGTCGGGCCGGTGGCAGATGGCCATGGCCAGCAGGTCGGCCACGTTTTGCGCCGCCACTTCGGTGGCGGCGGCGCTGATGGCGTCTAGCCGGCTGGAGTCATTGTCTGGAGGCGTCATGGTGGAAAAGTCGAGGCAGGTAGGCTGGAACTGCGCATTATAAGGCGCAGGCCGTCTGTATCGCCATTGGCCATCGGGACCATGGCCGCCTGATTACCTTGTGTAGTGCCTAGTGGCAATGTATTATTTGTAAAACAGCCTGCCGCCGACGGTGGCAGTGCGACATCAACAGAGTAATGTTAAGAGTGCTGCGATGAGCTTGATTGGACAAGATATCCCGATGGAACGGCCCGATACCGATGGCCGCGCTGCCCTGCTGGTCCCCGTCACCGGCGTCAAGGAAGATGTCCTGATGACGATACGCAAGGGCGCCGCCATTGTCGGCTTCGCCAATCACGACCGTACCGTCACCGTCTATTTCGAGAGCAACCGTTTCGACGATCCCGTGCTGGCCAAGTGGGAACACAAGGCGCGCAAGGCCTACGACCGCCTGGTCGAGAACGCGCCGACGGTCTCGAAACTGACCACCAGCCAGACCAACTTCGAGCAGATCGGCTATATCAACGGCAAGGGCATCACCATCCGCCGCATGGACAGCCTGAAACGCTGGCTCGAATATTCCGATGCGATGGCGTCTTGCCCGGAGACCGAGATCGTGCCGCGTACCGTTATTGCAAAAGTCGACGTGGTCAAGGCGTAAAGCCCCACCCTGAACCCGAACTGCCGGGGTCAGACCCCCGGTTGAGTTGGCAATGACCTTTGTGTTAGCGGTGTTGAGGGTCTGACCCCAGTCCTTGCCGTTGGGTTAAAAAGCGTCGGTTCTGAGCCCGAAAAGTAATCAACCACCTTAATCCTTACACCACCACGATACTCGCCTGCGCCTTGAGCGGGCAGGGCAGGCTGTCGTCGAAGGTCAGCTCGATGGCGCTGGCGACGAACATGCCGCCGATATGCTGGGCGGCGATTTCGGGCGGGGTGCCGGGCTTGGTCAGGTTGACGTCCTGGGCGAACACGAACACGCGCCAGGTGCCGACCACTTGCTGGCCGTATTTCAGCAGCAGCCGGTACGCTTCCTTCAGGTTCAGGCTGGCCGCATAGACGCCATCGTTGGCGCCGGGGTCGAAGCCGAGGCCATTGTCGACCAGCGGCTGGACGAAATACAGGCCTTGCGGCGCCTGGAACAGGGCAAACGCATACAGCTCATTGCCACGGAACAGTTCGTCATTCTCGCGCCGGAAGCTGGCGCGCAGCCATAGCGGTTCGAACGCCTGCACCACGGCCGGCGTATCGGTCTCCACCGGGCCGGCCACATGGATATTGACCTGGGTTTCGCTGACGGCATGCTGGTAGTTGCCGCCGCTGGTAAAGCGCTCGTATTGCCATTTGACGTCGGCCGTATAGGGCCTGCCCGCGTTCGGCGCTTCCGGCAAGACCCATTGCGCCACCACCCGTTCGCCCAGGGTCAGCTCGCCTGCGGCCGGTGGCGTGGCTTCCTGGCCGCGCCAGAACGGATCGGCTTTGTCCGACAGGGCCACCACGATGGCGCCCGAGGCGATGGCCGAGGCCACGCCCGCCACCGTGAATTCGGCTTCGCCGGGATTGGCGCCTTCCGGCGTGCAGCAGTTGACGCTGGGATCGGTTTCCTCAAAAGTGCCGCCGACGTTGAAGCTGGCTTGGCCCGCGCCTTGGGCCGCCGCGATGATGGCCACCAGCGCGGCGATGATGGCGATGATAATCGCCAGCACCTTCCACCACGGATCGGAAAACGGCAGCTCGCCATGCGTGCCCGCATAGGCGGGATTCGGCGCCCAGGCGAGAGTCATGCCGGTCGGCACCACCGGCCCCAGCCCGGGCGGACAGCGGCATTCCTTGCCGTCGGACGTGCCCCAGCCCTTGCCGGGCAGGTGGCCCTGCGGCTTCGACAGGGTCAACGTGCCTTCCTCGATTGCGCAGGTGTAGGTGTTGGTGGTGTTGTCGAAGCGCGTCTGCGACACGAAGATCTGCTGGATCGAGCGGCGCGGCGTGTGCCCGTCGGCCTTGGCGACAAAGCTGACCAGGCGCTTGCCCGGCGCCGCCTGCTGGAAGTTGGCGTCCCACATCACCAGCATGGCGGCACCGGCCGGGATGCTGGCAAAGAAAAAGGTGCGCGCCACAGGCACGATGCCGGGGTCGCCCACGCTTTCCAGGTAGACGGTGACGTTGGTGAGCGCCGTGCCCGACATATTGGTGACGTGGGCGGCGATGCGCAGATGGTAGAGGGCATTGTCGAAGATGCCGTCGGGCATCATGATATTAGTGACGGGCTCGATCGCGAAGGGCCGCGTCAAGACCTGCATCGGTGTGTCGCTCATGATGGAGTCTCCTGTTTGTCATCGCCGGCGTCGACCAGCACAAAGCTGACGCCGCCCATCACCTTGCCATCGATGGTTTCCAGCACCCGCAGCAGCGCGTATTCACGCGGCGCCAGTTCGCCGGAGCGCACGCTCAGGTAGACCGGCACGGCGCGCCCGCGCGGCACCGCGACGTCCAGTTTCTGTTCGCCTTGTTGATCATCGCAATACGGCGTGCGCGCCAGGCCGGCCTCGATCTTGGCCGCCTTGGCCGGGCGCCATTTTTCCAGGCCCAGGGTCGCCAGCACGGTATCCGGCAGCTCGCCGCCCTGTTCCAGTTGCAGCACCGCCTGTTTGGCCTGGCGCGGCACGGCCGCCACGCTGATGGCCAGCAGCTGCGCGCGCCGCGCCGCCTGCACCACCGTCACATTGCGCTGGGCGATCTGCTCGTATTGCAGGGGGTGGAAGGCAAAGCCGATCGGCAGCGGGTCGGGCAGGGGATTGATATCGCCCGGTCCGTTGGCGACGGCCAGCAGGCATTCGTGGCCGCCATTGACGATGACGGGAAACCAGGGCACCAGGCACAGCACGTCCTGGGTGGCGCCGGGCGCCAGGTCGGCAAACGCCGAGCCGACTCTGGTGGCGAAGCCGACGGCGATCTGTCCGGACGGATCGGCCCAGTAAAAATCCACGCGCACGCCGTTCGAGTTGCTGTTGCCGGTATTGTGCACGCGGCCCCACAGATAGTTATTGGCGCCGGCCACCGGTGCGCCTGGCGCGCCGTTCGGGTCGTTGCCGGGCACGACCCAGATATCGGCGCTGTCCCACCACCAGGGCTGGCCGTCTTCGATGATCAGGTGGGCTGGCATGGCGTTCTCCGGTTCCGCTTGTGCGAGTGCTACCAGCTTAGGCCGCAACGCCATGTGGCGATTGATCAGCGTCAAAGCTCGGGAAGGCGCGGAGCTGGCGTCGCCGGCATGCCTGCGTAGGGTAATATTGCAAGGGAGCGCAGCCGGGATCTGGCGACAGTATTGGCCGCAGCGTTCGCTACGATGGATGTCTAAAAAGGTAGTAACGTGCTTGAACCCGTAAATGATCGTTGTATCAATCCCGCCTGCGGCAAACAATTGCCGCTGCGCGTGGCGTATTGCCCGTTTTGCGGCACTTCCCAGGCGGCCATGCCGGTGCCCGCCATGGCGGCGGCAGCCGTTGCGCCGGCCGTGATGCCGCCGCCGGTACCGCCGCAGTGGCGGCCCATGCCGCCCGCAGCTGCCGTCACCGAGCCTGGCACGCCGGCCGAACCCGCCGCGCCGCCGCCGCCGGCCAGGCCTGTGCCGCCAAAACCCGCCGTGGCCCGCTCCGTGCCGCCGCCGCGCGCGCCCGTGCGCCTGCGCACCTGGCTGCTGGCCGTGGCCGCCCTGGTGGGTATCTGGTTCGTCAACAAGCCCGCCGACAAGCCGGCCAGCGTGGCCGAGCAAATACAGGCGGCCACCGTGCTGGCGCAGCAATGTGACCTCGACGGTGCGCGCAGCGCCCTGGCCGTGCTGAAAAGCGCCAAGGCGCCGGCCGCGCAGGTGAAACGCTTGCAGGCCAGCATTACCAGCGCGGCGGCCACCTGCGACAAGCGGGACAAGCGCGCCCAGGCCTGGGAGCAGGTGGTGCTGGCTGCCGGCCAGGCGTTTGACGCCGGCAAGCCCGAGCAGGCCGCCACGCGGCTGGCGGCGTATGTGAAACGCTGGGGCGAGGATGCCGATACCATCGAGCTTGACGCCCGCATCAAGGTGGCGCTGGCCAGCCGCGAACTCGACAAGGCCGACGCCTGCCTCGCCAGGCGCGACCATGGCTGCATGGAAAAGAGCCTGCTGGCGGCCGAACGCTATAAACGGCCTGAACTGGAGGCGCGCACGAAGGTGCTGCGCGCTTCGCTGTCGCAGCTGCTGGAACGCGCCCTGCTGGACGGCGAAACGCCCTGAGGGTGCTGAAACCATTGCTTACAACTGCGTACCAAAAGGCCCATTCTTATGTGCGTTGGCGTACGCTGGAAAAAAATTCCCGGGTGTATATTGCAGACTGATCTGTTCGTTTTGATAATAATGAAAGGGAATATCATGAAAGCAACTAAACACCTGATGACGATGTGCGCCGCCGGCATGATGGTCGTGGCGCTGGCCGCTTGCCAGAAGAAGGATGACATGTCGACCAAGGGCCCTGCCGAGACGGCTGGCGCGCAAATCGACGCCACCGCCGCCAAGGCCGAAGCCGATATCAAGGCCGCTGCCGCCAACGCCGATGCCAAGATGAGCCAGGCCGCAGCCGATACCAGCGCCAAGATGGACCAGGTCGGCGCCGACGCCAGCGCGAAAATGAATGAAGCGGCAGACGCGGTCGGCAAGAAAGTCGAACGCGCGGGCGAAAAGATGCAAGAGTCCGCCAAAAACTAAGCTGTTACATGATGGCCGGCACGCCCGGCCATCGTGCATGCACTCAGGCGGCCGCGCGCGGCTGCCCGTTCTGCGGTCCCAGTACCACATTCAAATCGACCACGCCGTTGCGCCACGCGCGTTCCAGGTCCTGCTCCACCACTTCCAGAGTCGTGCCTTCCATCTGCTGAAAGCCCCGCACGCCATAGGCCCGGTTGCGTCCGTGCGCCTTGGCCAGGTACAGCGCCATGTCGACCAGGTTGACGCTGCGCTCCCAGGACAGCGGCTGCCCCAGCGGCGCCAGGGGATACGGCGCAAAGCCGATCGAGACGTGCGCCTGGATGGCCTGGCCCTGGTAGAGCACGCCTTGCGCGCCGATGCCATCGAGCACCCTTGCCGCGATATGGTCCAGGCTGCCGCGCGTGACGGACGGCAAAAAGGCGAGGAACTCTTCGCCGCCCCAGCGCACGATCATGTCCGTTTCGCGCAACACCTCATGCAGGGTGTCGGCGATGGTGGTCAGCACCAGGTCGCCCGCCGCGTGACCGTATTGATCGTTGATCTGCTTGAAATGGTCGACATCGAGCAGGAACATGGCGCCCACCAGGTCGCTGTCCTTTTGCACCCCAGGCGCCGGCGGCGCGCCCGCGTGGCGGCGCATGAAGTCCTGGAAGTGGCGGCGGTTGTACAGGGCGGTGAGGGGATCGCGCGAACTCTGGTGCGCCAGTTCCTGGTTCTTTTCCTTCAGCTGCACATTGGCGTGGCGTACCTTGCGGTACAGCAGGCCGACGATGACGGCCGCCAGCGCCATCACCAGCGCCAGCAGCCACCATACGCGCTGCTGCAGGCGCCGGTTGTCCAGTTCGGCGCTCTTGACCTGGTTCTCTCGGCTCAGCAGTTCAATCTGGCGCTGCTTTTTTTCCGTCTGATATTTTTCCTGCAATTCATACACGGCTTTTTGCCGCTGCTGTTCGAACAGCTGGCTGGAAATCTTGCGTTCGCGGTGATAGGCCGTCACGGCGCCCTTCATGTCGCCGGCCTTTTCCAGCGCCATGCCGTATTCCAGCAGCACCGCCTGCAGGTCTGGCTTGTTGTCCATCAGGTCGTAATAGGCCAGCCCGGTTTCCACGCTGCGCTTGCCTTCCTCGTGGCGGCCCAGGCCGATCAGGGCCTGGCCGATATTCAGGCGCGCCGTCGCTTGCACATCGTCATTGCGCACCAGGCGCGCAGCAGCGATGGCCTCGTTGGCGTAGCTCAGGGCGCGCTGGAAATCGCCCTGCTTCAGGTAGCTGTCCGACAGGTTGACGAGGGTGGTGGCCACCATGGTCCTGGCGCCCAGCTGGCGCTCCAGGGCCAGCGCTTCGAGCAGGGCGCGCTGGCCGCGCTGTGGCTGGCTGGCGTCCAGCGCCAGGCCGTATTCGGTATTCTTTGCCTGCGCCAGGCGGCCCGGCGACTCCAGCTTGCCGGCCACCGCCAGCAATTCGTCAAGCACCTTGAAGCCCTTGTCATAGTCGCGCATCTGCGTGTACAGCAGGGTCAGGGCATTCAGGGCGGCCGCCAGCGTGGCGGGCGATTTGCTCAGGCGCGCCAGGTCGACCGCCGTCTGCAGCTTGGCCAGCGCTGGCGGAAAGTTGCCTTCCTCGGCCCACGACTGGCCGGCGCTGATGGTGGCCTGCACCCGCACTTGCAAGTCATCGGTACGGTTGGCGATGGTTTCGGCTTCGAAGGCGAACAGATGGGACGCGCGGCGCTCGCTCAGGGCAAAACTGATATACGCCTTGCTGAGCATGGCCTTGGCCAGCGCCACGTCATTCTTGTGCCTGGTCGCATCAAGGATCAGGTCTTCGGTCAGTTGCAGGGCGATATCGTTCTGCCCCAGCCGCATATGGGCATTGCTCAGCTGGGTGATATATTCGGCGCGCAGCGGCAGCGGCGCACTGAAAGCTTCGATTTCGATCGCTTTCAGGTCCTGCAGCGCGCGTTCCGGCACGAAGCGGCCATCTTCGCGCAAGGCGTCCAGCCGCTGCTGCAACTGAGGCGAAGCGCCGGCCGGCACGGGCAGCAGGCAGCCCAGCGCCAGCAGCCACTGTGCTGCGCGCCGGCTACCTTGCCGTGCTGACCTATCCGATATGCCTGCCAATGCCCGCTCCCGACTTACTTCTTGTTTGCAAGTAATTATATTCTGTTGCAATCAAGAAATTCCGAGCATGCGCTACATTTTCGGCAAAATGCACACTTTTGCTGTCGTCAGGTAAATATTTACTGTGCTAACTGTTGCAGCAGATAAAGACGCTGGTACAAGCCGCCGTCGACCTGCATCAGCTGCTCGTGCGGCCCCGCTTCCGTGATGCGGCCGTGGTTCAGCACGATGATGGTATCGGCCTCGCGGATGGTCGACAGGCGGTGCGCAATCGCGATGATGGTGACCTTGCCGCGCAATTCGTTGAGCGCCAGCTGCACGATCTGCTCGGTCTGGCTGTCGATGCGCGACGTGGCTTCGTCCAGCAGCAGGATGCGCGGCTGGCCGGCCAGTGCGCGGGCGATCGCGATCAGCTGCTTCTGGCCAGACGACAGCCGCGAGCCGCCTTCGCCCAGCGGCGTGTCGTAGCCGTGTTCCAGCGCCGCGATAAAGTCGTGCGCATGCGCCGCGCGCGCCGCCTGCTCGATCTGCGCCTGGCTGTAGCCGCGGCCCATGTCGATGTTTTCGCGCGCCGACGCCGCCAGCAGGAAAGGGTCTTGCGGCACCAGCCCGACGTCGGCGCGGAAGCGCTCGTTGTCGATGGCGTCCAGCGCCATGCCGTTGATGGCGATACGGCCCTGCGCCACCGGGTAAAAGCGCAGCAGCAAGGAGAGCAGGGTGGACTTGCCGCTGCCGGTGTGTCCCACGATGCCGAAGAAGGCGCCTTGCGGAATGGTCAGTGACAGGTCGTGCAGCACCGGCTGGTTTTCCACGTAGGCGAACGTCAGGTGCTCGATCGCCACCGCCGGCGTGCCGGCGGCGATGGGGCTTTCCGCTGCGCCGGCGGCCTTGCCCGGCGCGTGTTCCAGCGCCTGGGTTTCATCGAGCAGGGCCGAGACGCGGGCGGTGGCCACCACCGACTGCTGCAGCTGGCTGAACTGCATGGTGATCTGGATCAGCGGCTCGATCACGCGCGCGATATAGCTGATGAACGCATACAGCACGCCCACTTCGACGGCGCCCATCTCGCGCTGGCCGAAGCTGAAAATCACCACCGCCAGCAGCACGATATTGAGCATGTCGAGCGCGGGGCGCAGCAGCCAGGCGTTGGCGCGCAGTTCGTGCATGCGCGCCGCGTAATGGTCCTGGTTGATGCCGGCAAAGCGCTGGCCGAAACGGCGCTCGGCATTGTTCGCCTGCAGCACGCTCATGCCGCCGATCGACTCGGCGATCTGGCCGTTGATCTCGCTGCGCAGGGCGCGCGCGCGCGTCACGGCCGGCGCGCTCCAGCGCTGGTACAGGAAGACGATCACCAGCACCGCCGGCAGCAGCGCCAGCACGATCAGCATCAGGCGCCAGTCGAGAAACGCCATGGCGGCCATGGTGCCGATCAGGACGATCGAGCTGTCGAGGATCACGAACAGCACCTGCACGTACAGCGATTTCACGGCTTCGGTGTCGTTGGTGACGCGGCTGACCAGCTGGCCCGTGATGGCGCGGTCAAAAAACGCCATTGGCAGGCGCAGCACGTGCTGATACACGGTTTCGCGCAGGCGCTGCACCGAGCGCATCGCCAGGCCCGACAGCCGCACCAGCTGCAGGTAGCGCAGGCCGGAAGCGATCCAGCCGGTCAGCAGGCAGCCGCCCAGCAGCAGCGACATGCGGGTCCAGTCCAGGTTGCGCGGCAGCAGGTGCTGGTCGATCAGGGCCTTGCCCAGGATCGGGCCCGTCACTTCCAGCGCGGCGGCGAGGATCAGCCAGAACGTGGCCCAGTACAGATGGCGCAGGTCGGGCGCGGCGGCACGGCGCAAGAGGCCGATCGCCTGTAGTGCCTGGCGGCGCACATTGTCTTGCGGATTGGCTTGCACGGTGTCAGTTGGCGTCAAGGCTGGCCTCCAGTTGTTGATAGCGCCACTGGCTGGCATACCAGCCATCGTGCTGCAGCAGTTGTTCGTGGTTGCCCGCTTCCGTGATGCGCCCGTCGCGCAGGACCAGGATCAGGTCGGCGTTGACGACGGCGCTCAGGCGGTGGCTGGCGATGATGGCGCTGCGCTCGGGGCGCGCGCGGCGCAGCGTTTCCAGGTGCTGCAGGATGCGCGTCTCGGTGCCGGTGTCGACCGCCGACAGGGCGTCGTCGAGCAGCAGCAGGTCGTTGTCGGCCAGCAGGGCACGGGCGATCGCCACGCGCTGGCGCTGGCCGCCCGAGAGGGTAATGCCTTTTTCGCCGACATGGGTTTCATAGCCGTCGGGGAATTGCAGGATATCGGCATGGATGTCGGCCAGTTCGGCCGCATGTTCCACTTCCTGGCGCGTGGCGCCGGGGCGGGCCAGCGCGATATTGTCGGCGATCGTGGCGGAAAATAAAAACGACTCCTGCGGCACCCAGCTGATCGCCGCGCGCAGCGCATGCAGGGTGTAGGCGGCCAGCGGCTGGCCGCTCCAGGTGGCCTGGCCCGACTGCGGCGTGACCTGGCGCAGCAGCACCCGCAGCAGGGTCGACTTGCCGCTGCCGGTGGGGCCCACCAGGCCCAGGGTCTGGCCCGGTTCCAGCCGCAGCGCGATGTCCGCCAGCGCCGGCGTGGTCTGGCCCGCATAGGCGAAGCCGACCTTTTCAAGCTGCAAAGGGCCGGGCGGCAGCGTGGTTATCGTGCCGTGGTCGTCGATGGCCAGCGGCGCGTCCAGCATCGGTTGCAAGCGCTGCCAGGCGGCGCGGCCCCGTTCGATCAGCGACAGCACCCAGCCGGCCGCGAACATCGGCCAGATCAGCTGGCCCAGGTACATCGAAAAGCTGGTCAGCGCGCCGATGGTCAATTGCTCGTGCCAGACCAGGTAGCCGCCCAGGCCCAGGGTCAGGGCGGTGGCGGCGGTCAGGGTCAGGCCGACGGCCGGCTCATACGCCGCTTCCCAGCGCTGCGCCGTCAGGCTGGCGTTGGCCGCGTGGCCGGCCAGGGTGGAAAACTGCGCGCTGCTGCGCTGTTCCAGGCCCAGCGCGCGCAGGGTGCGCACGCCCGACAAGGATTCCTGCACATGGTCGTTCAGCGCCGAAAAGCGTTTCAGCGAGTCGGTTGAGGCGGTGTGGATATGGCTGGAAATGCGCCAGAAGGCCAGTCCCATCAGCGGGAACGGCAGCAGGGCGATGCAGGCCAGGCGCCAGTCCACGCCCAGCAGCATGATGCCGAGCACCATCAGAAGGGTCAACGTGCCGTCGAAACCGGCCAGCATTGCTTCGCCGGCCGCCATTTCGATGGCGTCGATATCATTGGTGGCCAGCGCCATCAGGTCGCCGGTGCGCTGGCCCTGGTAAAACGAGGCGCCCTGCTGCGACATGCGCGTGTAGAAACGCGTGCGCAGCATCACGCCCAGCTGATAGGCGGCCTTGAACAGGGTGATGCGCCAGCCGACGCGCAGGAAATAGATGGCCACGCCGACCGCAAGCAGGGTCAGCAATTCCAGCCACAGCTGGGACATGCTCATCTGGTGAGCGGCCAGTGCGTCGATGATGGCGCCGATGCGGCGCGGTATCCACACGGTCAATGTGGCCACGCCGGTCAGCATGACGGCGGCGGCGGCGTAGGCCGGCCAATGCTGGCGCACGAAGCCGGCGATGAGCCTCGATAAACTCATGGTTACCTTTGTCTTGTGTTGGTTTGTTAGCGGGGTGTCGCGGGGCGGACGGAAGAGGCGCGCGGACTGAAAGTTCGCACAGGATACAACAAGGCGGGAAAACGCGCTGCGCACGAGGGCGGAAACGGGGCGCAAAAAGTACGCAAAAAACGGGCCGTAGCCCGTCGTGGTCTTGCGTCAGAATGCTGGCGGCAGGTTATTTGCGCTTGCCTTTGGCGGCAGGCTTGGCGACGGCTTTACTGGCCGTGTTGGGTCCCTGCTTGATAGCTGGCTTGCTGGCAACCGGTGCCTCAGCCTTGACTGGCGCTTTTACGGTTGCGGCCACTTTGGCCGGTGGCGGTGCAATCGCGGCCGGCGCCGAAGCGGCGATCGGCAAGGTGGCGGCCAGCGGCAGCGGCGCTGGCGCGACGGGCTTGGCTTCGGCGACGGGCGCCAGCTTGGCGGACGGGGCTGACTCAGGCACTAGCTCTGGCTCAGGCTCAATCGCAGGCACTGCTGCGGGAACCTCGACGATGGCTTCCACCTGTACTTCTACCGGTACCGGTGCGCTTGCCGGGCTGGCGGTGGCCAGCCTGGCCTTGGCCGCTTCCAGCAATTGCGCCTGGGTGCTGGAGGCGATGCCGAACAGCTGGCGGCTGTAGGCCAGCACGCTCTCGATGCCGGGCTGGGCCTGGCTGGTGCTGTAGCTGAGGAATTCACGCGCATCGTGCGCCGCCAGCAGGTGCTGCGCCGTGTCCGCCGTCCTGGCGATGGCGGCCTTGCTGGCATCGAGATTGAGGGCGATGATTTTTTCGGCGCCATCGAAGGCTTGCTGGCTCAGGGTGCTGAAAAGTTGCAACTGCGTTTCCCATTGCGATTTCGCCGCGCTGGATAATTGTTCTGGAAGCGGAAACATATTGACTCCTTGGTCCGGATTAAAATGCTGGCAAAACGCCGGTCACATTCTGTCCGCGTTTTGTAGAGTTTTGATGATCATTAAGCGTTGTGCCTGCCTGTTTTGATGCAACGCAATATGAATATTCTAGCGGTGATTCGTGTTGGTTGAAAGCTATTTCGAATGGTGCGCAGGCCTTGCGACATGCCAATTGACCGGCGTTCAGGTTTTTCAAAGCGATTTGCGGCTGCGCAAGTTGCTTGTTTTATGTTTATGCTTGTAAAGAAGTTTTACTTTATATTCGTGCAGTGCAACATTTCGCCACTCTCTTGCCAGGAACACCATGGACCTCGTTATCCGCAACGCCAGCCTGCCCGATGGGCGCACCGTCATCGATATCGCCATCGAACATGGCCGTATCGCCGCCGTCGGCCCCGCCTTGCCCGTCACGGCCGGGCGCGAAATCGATGCGCAGGGCGATCTCGTCACGCCGCCCTTCGTTGACGCCCACTTCCATATGGACGCCACCCTCAGCTACGGCTTGCCGCGCGTGAATGCCTCCGGCACCTTGCTGGAGGGCATCGCGCTGTGGGGCGAGCTGAAACCCGAGCTGACCCAGCAGGCGCTGGTCGACCGCGCGCTGCAGTATTGCGACTGGGCCGTGGCGCGCGGCCTGCTGGCGATCCGCTCCCACGTCGACATCTGCGATCCGCGCCTGCTGGCGGTCGAAGCGCTGCTCGACGTCAAGCGGCAGGTGGCGCCTTATCTGGACTTGCAGCTGGTGGCGTTTCCGCAGGACGGCATCCTGCGCAGCCCGAACGCTTTCGACAACCTGAAACGGGCCATCGCCATGGGTGTCGACGTGGTCGGCGGCATTCCCCATTTCGAGCGCACCATGGCGGACGGCGCCGAATCGGTGCGCCTGCTGTGCGAATACGCTTGCGAGCAGGGCCTGATGGTCGACATGCATTGCGACGAATCGGACGACCCGCTGTCGCGCCATATCGAAACCCTGGCCTTCCACGCGCAGCGCCTGGGGATGCAGGGCAGGGTGACCGGCTCGCACCTCACTTCCATGCACTCGATGGACAATTACTATGTGAGCAAACTGCTGCCGCTGATCCGCGAGGCGGGCGTGGCGGCGATCGCCAACCCACTCATCAACATCACCCTGCAGGGCCGCCACGATACCTATCCGAAGCGGCGCGGCATGACGCGCGTGCCCGAGATGCTGGCCGCCGGCATCCCGGTCGCCTTCGGCCACGACTGCGTGATGGACCCGTGGTACAGCCTGGGCTCGGGCGACATGCTGGAAGTGGCGCACATGGGCCTGCACGTGGCGCAGATGACGGGCCAGCAGGCCATGCACGACTGCTTCCTGGCGGTGACCGAAACGCCGGCCGCCATCCTGGGCCTGGACGGCTATGGCATCGCGCCCGGCTGCCATGCCGACCTGGTGATCCTCGATTGCGGCTCCACCGTGGAAGCACTGCGCCTGCGCGCGGCACGCCGCCTGGTGCTGCGCCGCGGCCAGGTCATCAGCGAGTCGCCGCGCGCCGGCGCCCGCCTGCAACTGCCGGGCCGGCCCGAAACGGTCAACTTCCGCCTGGGGCGCTGATACAATCGGCCATGACTTGTTATCGGGAGCAGCGCCTTGAAAGAAATTGAACTCCGCCCGGCCGTCGAGGCCGACTTCGACGCCATATGGGCCATCTTCCAGGTCCTGGTGGCCGCCGGCGACACCTATACGTTCGACACCGGCGCCACGCGCGAGGACTGCCACGCCTACTGGTTCGGCCCCGGCGTGCAAAGTTTTGTCGCCGTGATGGGCAGCGAGCGCCTGCTGGGCATGTACAAGCTGGTGGCCAACCAGGTCGGCCACGGCAGCCATGTGGCCAATGCCTCCTTCATGGTCGACCCGGCCGCGCAGGGCGTCGGCGTGGGCCGCATGATGGGCGTGCACTGCATGGAGGAAGCGCGGCGCGCGGGCTTCCTGGCGATGCAGTTCAACTTTGTCGTCAGCACCAACCTGGCCGCCGTCACCCTGTGGAAAAAGCTGGGCTTTACCGTGGTCGGCACCCTGCCGATGGCGTACCGCCACGCGCAATTGGGCTATGTCGACGCGTATGTGATGTACCAGCTGCTCAGCGATCCGATGCAGTGGCCGGCATGACGGTGATTGAAACACCGCGTTTGCGCCTGCGCACCGCCAGCGTCGGCGACGCGGCATTTTTCCTCGGGCTGGTAAACGAGCCGACATGGCTGGCCACCATCGGCGACCGCCAGATCCATACGGTGGCGGCGGCCCGCGCGGCGCTGGAACAGGGCCCCATCACGCAGCAGCAGGAACTCGGCTACTCGTTCTACATCGTCGAACACCGCGCCGACGGCGTGGCGGTCGGCATGTGCGGCCTGATCAAGCGCGCCACCATGCCCGGCCCCGACATCGGCTACGCCCTGCTGCCCGCGTATTGCGGCCAGGGCCTGGCCTGGGAAGCGGCCTCCGGCGTGCTGCGCCACGCGCGCGAGGTGCTGGCGCTGCCCGCCGTGTATGGCCTGGTGTCGCCGCAGAACCAGCCGTCGATCAATCTGATCAACAAGCTCGGCTTGCGCTTCGAACGTTTTTCGCGCCAGCCGATTGCTGGCAAGGACATCAATGTCTATCGCAAGAGTTTTTCTTCGTCTCTGTAGAAAACAACGCCACAGAAGCCTTACTTGAGGAACAGGTCGCGGTCCGGCGCGAAATGCGCGTACAGGGGCAGGAAGGCGCCGCCGACGGCGCGCGCGTCGGAGCCGACGGTGCCGCCGAGCACCTGCGGCCGGGCGATGCCCTCCCAGCTATAGCATTCCAGCGCCTGCTCGACCTGGGCCAGCAAACGATCGAGCAGGCCGCGGTCGAAGGAACCGTCGATGATCACGCCTTCCAGATCGAGCAGACAGGTGGCGCTGGTGATGCTCAGCGCTATGGCCCGCGCCGCATCGTCGAGCCAGGCGGCGGTGTGCGTGACGAAGGGTTCCTGCAGCGCGCGCCCGTCGTGGGCGGCGGCCGGGTCCAGCCCGGCCAGGGTGAACAATTGTTCGAGATTGAACAGGGAGGCGTCGCCCAGCAGCTGGCCCGGCGGGTTTTTGGCGCCGGCTGTGGCCATGCCGAGTGGCAAGGAGCCGACCGCGCCGGCGTTGCCGTGCAGGCCGCCGTGCAAATGGCTGTTGATGACCAGGCCGCCGCCGATGAAGATGTCGACGAAGACGTACAGGAAGTTCTTGATGCTGCGCCCGCGCCCGAGCACCAGTTCGGCGACGCAGGCGGCGGACGTGTCCTTGGCGAACTCGACCGGCAAGGCCGTCATTGCCTGCACGCGCTGGCGGATGTCGATATGGTCCCACTCGTTGGCCTGCTCCGGCGCCATCTCGAGCAGATTCTGCCAGCCGCCCAGGCCCAGCGGCGCGGCAATGCCGACGCCGCACAGGCGCGGCAGCAACTTCGGCCCCAGCCGCACGGCCATGCTGTTCAGCGCCGATTCGATCTGGCCGAACACGGTGTCGGCGACGGGAAAAGGATAGGACCACGACAGGCGCTCGCGCGTCTTGCCGACGAAATCGACCAGCAACACGTCCAGGCTGCGCCGGCCGATCTTGATGCCGATCGAGAAGGCGCCATCCGGATTGAGCATGATCGGCACCGACGGCTGGCCGACCTTGCCGCGCACCGGCGCGCGCTTGCTGACCAGGCCTTCTTCAAGCAGGCGGTTGATGATCAGGGAAATCGTTTGCGTGCTCAGGTTGGTCAGCCGGGCCAGGTCGGCCTTCGGCATGCTGCCGTGCAAGCGCACCGCCTGCAGCACCACCCGCTCGTTGAACTGGCTCATGCCCATCTGGTTCGAGCCGCGCGGCTGCAGCCATGGCACATCATTGATGGCTGCCTGCGGCGCGCGCGATTCTTCGGTAAAACTGTCTGACATGGTGGGGTGGGTCCGGTTCTACAGGCGTAAAGAAGGACATTTTATTACATATCCGCCGCCCCACCAGGGAGCTCCGCATGCATGGAGCTCCTGTGCAGCGTCAGCGCTTGGCCCAGATCGACTTCAACGGCCAGATGGTCAGCTCTTTCAGCGTTGCCGCGCCGCCCACGGCGAACAGCGCGACACCGTTGCTGGACGGTTGCGGGAAGATCTGGTCGGTCAGCACCACCTCGTTGCCCGCAAATACCATCACCGACGAAGTATCGACCACGATGCGCAGCTCCACCGTGCCGGTGCGCAGCGGCAGCGGGGCGGTATGGCGGGCGGCAAAGCTGCTGTTGAAACTGGCGTCGCCTGATTTGCTGCGGTCGATATAGACCGTACCGGCCACCGCGTCATAGCCGATGACGGTTTCTTCGCCATTCGCGCCGGTGCGCACCTTCAGGCCGAAACCGCTGGCACTGCCGGGCTGGAACCTGGCCACGATGTCCAGCGCCTGGCCCGAGGCGGGGGCGATATCGAGCTTTTGCACGCCGTCGGGCACCGCACGGTCCTGGGCGCTGTAGAGCGCCTTGTCGCGCAGCGTGCTGAAGTTGTCCACCGGCTGCTGCACCAGCCGCACCTGGCCGGCTATGGTGCGCAGCGTGAATTCCCGGGCGAAGGTTTGCGCGCTGCGCCATGGGGTGGTGGGCGTGTTGCCGGCGTAGTCCCAGTTGCTCATCCAGCCCAGGCCGATGCGCTTGCCATCGGGGATGCCGTTCCAGGTCACGGCGGCATAAAAGTCGGCGCCGTAGTCGATCCAGTTGGCTTCTTCTTTCGCGCTGTCCGAAAAGACGATATGGTCGACCAGGATATGGCCCCAGCCGCCGGTGTTTTTGTCCACCACCTGGATCTGTGCGCTCTTGCCCCGGTAGGCGTCCACATTCCAGTTGCGCCAGTTCAGGGTTTCGGCATTGGCGCCGGTCTCGCTCTTGACCACCTGGCCGTTGACCAGCAGGTTGACCGTCGTTTCATCGCTGACGGGCTTGGCCGGCTGGTCCGACGCCTCGAACACGTCGGCAACGATGTGTCCCCAGGCGCCGTCGTTGTCGTCGATGATGACAATCTGGGCCTGCTGTCCGGCGAACTCGCGCACGTCTCAGTTTGTCCAGTTCAGTTCGGAATCCGCCCCGGTGGCGCTGCGCACCACCTTGCCATTGACCTTGAGCACCACCGCCGTGGGATTGGGGCTGCTGTAGGGATGGTTGCCGCCGCCGACGAGGAAGTTGATATAGGCCCTGGAGATGGTGAAGGTGGGCGACGTCAGGCTGCCCTTCGCCACGTCACCAGCACCGATGAGGGAATTGAACACACCCGCGCCCAGCTTGCCGGCTGCCGCCTGCCGGTCGGCGTCGCTGCCGGCGGCAACCCTTTGCCCCACCACGTCGCCGGCGGGCGTCCAGCCCAGGTCGGCGTAGGTCGCATTGGCCGGGCCTTCAAAACCGGCGCCGGGAAACAGCAAGGTTCCCGCGGGAACCGTGCCGTCGCCCGCATCGGGCACGCGTGGATGGCGCCCGCCGCCGACCATCAGATTGATGTACTTGCTCGATATGGTAAAGCCGGGCGAGGTGAGCGTGCCCATGGCGCCGTCGTCTTTGCCCAGCCGGTAGGTGTCGAGCAACTGGCCGCCCTGGTTGTCGGCCACGCCATGCGAGGGGGCCACCGGCGTCTTGCCGGCAAAGTCACCCGTCGAGGTCCAGCCGGTGGCGTCGAAGCTTGCCGCTTCGAAATCCTGGTAGACGGTGCCTGCGGGCGGCTTCTTGTCGATCACGCTGTTGGCGTCGGCCGCGAATTGCTTGCCGTCGAATTGCCCCACAAAATAATGCGCTCCAGAACCGCCGGCCACCGAGCCGGGGTTGATGTTGATGTTCATCACCCATTTGCGTTTGGTCGCGTCGCCATCGACGGGCAGTTCGAACAGGTCGGGACATTCCCAGATGCCCCCGACCGCGTTGGCCGGGCCAAAGGCGCTCATGTAGGTCCAGTCGCGCAGGTTTTTGGACGAGAACAGCAGCGCCTGGTGCCGCTCCGAGGCCACGGCAACCATGACCCATTTTTGCTCCGGTGCATACCAGAAGACTTTTGGGTCGCGGAAATTTTGCCCTTCGTTTTCAAACGGCGCCGGTGGCACGGGAATCACCGGGTTGGCGGCATACTGGGTCCAGGTACGTCCCCGGTCCAGGCTGTAGGCGATCGACTGGGCCTGGGCATTCGGGGCCAGCACCTGGCCGTTGGCCAGGGTTTTTCCTTGCGGGTACACGCTGGTGTAGACGGCCACCATGGCAGGCTTGCCGGCGCTGCCAAGGCCGCTGGTATTGTTGGTGTCCACCACCACGCTGCCGGAGAAGAACATTTGCGTGAGCTTGCCGCCAGCGTCTTTTTCGGCCGTCAGGGCGACGGGCAGCTCGTTCCAGTGCAGCAGGTCGGTGCTGACGGCGTGGCCCCAGGACATGTCGCCCCAGGTATTGCCGTTGGGGTTGTACTGATAGAACAGATGGTATTCGCCGTCGTGGTAGACCAGTCCGTTGGGATCGTTCAGCCAGTTCTTGGCGGCGGTGTACGAGAGCTGGGGGCGGTAGGTTTCCAGGTAGCTGGACTGAGCCGGTCCGCTGGGGCTGTCGCTGTCGTTGCCGCTGCTGCAGCCCACCAGCAGGGTGGCAAGGCAAGACGCGAGAACAGGAAGGTGATACGACATGGTGTCTCCTTTGTATTTATCTTTATATTTGTATTTAATTCAGGCGTGCGCACCCCCGCGCCGATACTGCCAGGCGCGTCCGAATCGGGGGGTGTGTTTCTTGCAGGTTGCTCAGACCGCCAGCGGATCGCTGATCACACCCTTTTTGAACAGGAAATTGGCGTACGGTTGCATTTCGCCGGTCTGCACGATGGCGTAGGCGCCCTTGACGCGTTCGTAGAAGGCGAAGCGCTCGACGGCCTCGCATTGCGCCGGCGTGGCGGCGCCGGTGGCGGCGATCTGATCGAGCATGGTGCGCTGCACTGCCGACAGATAGCCGTCGGCGGTGTTGCATACCTTCATGAAGGCGACCGGCTGGTCCACCATGGCATCGAGCGGAAACACCGACAGCAGCGCCGCGCTGGCACGCTGCAGGTCGATGCCGGGCAGGCGTACCAGCGGCTTGCCCTGGCCCAGGGTCTGGCTGGTGAAGTTGGCGTCGACCAGCACGATTTCCTCGCCATGCCCCATTTCGCACAGGATCTTCAGCAATTCCGGGCTGAGCAGTGGATCGATTCCCTTAAGCATGGGCTTCCTCCGGAAAGTCTTCGGCGCTCTTGGCGCCCGTCATCACCGCCACCGTGTCGGACATGCTGATGTGCTTCGGGTTCAGCACGGCGACGCGCTTGCCCAGGCGTTGCACGTGGATGCGGTCGGCGATTTCGAACACGTGCGGCATGTTGTGGCTGATCAGAATCACCGGCAGGCCGCGGTCGCGCACGTTGCGTATCAGTTCCAGCACCATATTGCCCTCCTTTACGCCGAGCGCGGCGGTTGGTTCATCAAGAATGACGACGTGCTTGGCGAACGCCGTGCTGCGCGCCACCGCCACGCCCTGGCGCTGGCCGCCCGACAGGGTGCCGACGGCTTGCTTCATCGAACGGATGCCAATCTTCAGATCGCGCATATGGGCTTCCGCTTCGGCCAGCATGCTCTTCTTGTCGATCAGGCGCAAAAACCGCGACAGCATGCCCTTGCGCAGCAGTTCGCGGCCGAGGAACAGGTTCTCGGCGATCGTCATGGCCGGCGCCACCGCCAGGTCCTGGTACACGGTTTCGATACCGTAGCGGCGGGCGTCGATCGGCGACTTGAGGTGGAGCGGCTTGCCATCGAGCAGCATCTCGCCTTCGTCCGGGACCACGGCGCCCGACAGGGCCTTGATCAGCGAGGACTTGCCGGCGCCGTTGTCGCCGATCACGGCGAGTATCTCGCCCGGCAGCAAATCAAAATCGGTGCCGTCGAGGGCGGTCACGCTGCCGTAGCGCTTGACCAGGCCGCGGGCCTGGAATACGGCTTGTACAGGGGTCGTCATGCTCATCAACCTTTCTTGTGTGTCAGTTGATCGGTGGCCACTGCCAGGATCACCAGGATGCCCGTCACCAGGATCTGGTACACCGAGGACACGCCCATCAGGGTCAGGCCATTGCGGAACACGCCGACGATCAGCACGCCGACCAGGGTGCCCATGATCGAGCCGCGCCCGCCGAACAGGCTGGTGCCGCCGAGCACGACCGCGGTGATGCTGTCGAGGTTGTCGGTCTGGCCGCCCTGCGGGTCGCCCACGCCCATGCGCGCCACCGACATCAGCGCGGCGATGCCGTAGCACAGCCCGGCGATCATGTAGACGCCCAGCAAAACCTTATTGGTGGCGATGCCGGTCAGGCGGGCCGCCTCCGGATTGTTGCCGACCGCGTACAGGTGGCGGCCGGGCGCGGTCTCGCGTAGATACAGCCAAGTCAGCACGTACATGCCCAGCATCAGCACGGTGCCGTAGGTGAAGGTGGCCTGGCCGAGCTGGAAGGTGTTGCCGAAAAACCCCATCGCTTCCGGCAGGCCGGTAACGGTCTGGGCCTGCGAGTACAACTGCGTGACGGCGAAGGCAATGTTCATCGTGCCCAGCGTGACGATAAACGCCGGCAGCTTGATCGAGGTGACCAGCGCGCCGTTGATGAAGCCGATCAGCACGGTGACGGCCATGCCGCAGCCGATCGCGAGATACGGATTCATGCCGAGGTCGACGGCGAATTTGGTCATGATGACCGAGCCCAGCGCCATTGCCATGCCGCAGGACAGGTCGATGCCGGCGGTCAGGATGATCAGGGTCTGGCCGATGGCGATGATGCCGACGACCATGACTTGTTGCAAAATCAGGGAAAAATTCTGGCTGCTGAGGAAGCGGTCGCTTTGCGAGGCGAAGAATGCGCAGGCGGCGAGCAGGGCAATGACCGGGCCCAGTTTCGAGAGCGGCGGCATAAATGTCGGGACGGTGGAACTCATCTGTTATCCATATTCAAGAGGGGAAAAGAGGGCGCACAGGCGGCCGCGCGCCGGCAAGGCACGCAGCCTTGCCGAACGCGGCCGCCGGCGTGGGCTTATTTACCCCAGCAGGCGTTCAGGCCGAACGCCGTGTCGCGGCTCGCGACGCCTGGCTGCTGCTTGTCGCTGATCAGGGTGACGCCGGTATCGACGTAGCCGCTGGCCTTCTTCCCGTTCTTGGCGTATTCGACGCCCGCTTCGACGCCCAGGCCCGCCATGTTCAGCGGATACTGCTGCGAGGTGGCCGCGATGACGCCGGCCTTGACGTCGCGCACGCCGGCGCAGCCGCCGTCGACCGAGACGATCATCACGTTCTTTTCCTTGCCCAGCGCCTTGAGCGCCTTGTAGGCACCGGCGGCGGCCGGTTCGTTGATGGTGTACACCAGATTGATGTCGGGATTTTTCTGCAGGCAGTTTTCCATCGCCGTCTGGCCCTTGCCCTGGTCGCCGAAGCTGTCGGCCATGCACACCACGTCGGCGGTTTTCGCCGGTGCTACCGTCTTGGCGCTGATGCCCGGCGCGCCGAAACCGGCCAGGAAACCGTTGTGGCGGGCGATCCCCACCGGATGGCCGGGGAACAGGTCCAGCATGGCGATCTTGGCGGGCTTGCCGGCGAAGGCGGCCTTGGCGTATTGGCCGATCAGCGTGCCGGCTTTGTAGTTGTCGGTGGCGAACAGTGCGTCGGTCGCGTCCTGCGGTTCGGTCGGGCTGTCGAGGGCGATCACCAGCACGCCGGCGGCGCGCGCCTTCTTGATGGCCGGCACGATGGCTTTCGAATCGCTGGGGGTGATCATGATCGCCTTGGCGCCGGCGGCCACCATGTTTTCGATCGCCGTGACCTGGCCGGCGTTGTCGCCGTCGGCGCGCCCGGCCGCCGTCAGCAGCTTGGCGCCCTTCAGTTTTGCGCGTTGCTGCGCGCCTTCTTTCATCTTCACGAAGAAGGGGTTGGTATCGGTCTTGGTGATCAGGCCGACGATCGGTTCATCGGCCATGGCGACGCCGCCGGTTGCCGTAAGGATAGCCAGTGCGATGCATTGTTTGAGGTTCATTGTGTTGTCTCCAGATCTATTTATTTTTTACCGGCAGGGCGTATGCCTCGGCCTCGGGGTGCCCGACTAGCGCGGTACCCAAGGCAAATATACTCTTGGCGAATTAATAAATCAAGCCACTTTATATATTGTTTTGGCCGAAAAATATCAGCACGGTGCGGCCGGCAGCTTGTCGTTTTGATGAAAAATAGTATTTGAAAACTGGCCGCTTTTGCAGTGGTGGCGGGTCGTCTTTGTTTCTATAGTGGCCTTACCGGTGGAAGACCGCCGGACTATAAAAATGGAGACGTGTTATGAAAATCATGACTGCTATCGCATGGGGCGCCCTCATGTCCGCCGGGTTTGCCGACGCCTCGGCGCAAAGCTGCAAGGTGCCGGTGCTCAAAGTCCTGGCGCAAAAAAGCCTGGGGCTGACGGTAATGGAAAAGACCCTGGCCGACTATGAAAAGGCCAGTGGCACCAAGGTGCAAATCAGCTATTTCGGCGAGAACGACCGCCGCTCCAAGGCCAGGCTGGACGCTTCCACCAAGGCCGGCTCGTACCAGGTCTATTACATCGACGAAGCCAACGTGGCCGAATTTGCCACCGCCGGCTGGGTCGTGCCACTGCTCAAATACCTGCCGAAAGAGGCTGACTACGACGACTTCCTGCCGGGCCGGCGCGCCGTCGCCTCGTACAACGGCGTGGCCTATTTCGCACCGCTGATCGGCGGCAGCGATTTCCTGTTCTATCGCCGCGACCTGCTGGAAAAAGCCGGCATCGCGGTGCCGAAGACGCTCGACGAACTGGTGGCGGCAGTGAAAAAAATGCATAGTCCGCCGAACGTGTATGGCTGGGCCGCGCGTGGCCAGCGCGGCTCGGGCATGAATGTGTGGCGCTGGGCGCCGTTCATGCTGGCCGCCGGCGGCAAGTGGGAAAACAACGGCGTGCCAAGCTTCAATTCGGCGCAGGCCGTGAAAGCGACCACCCTCTACCGCGACTTGTTCAAGTACGCGCCGCCCGGTGGCGCCACCTATGACTGGAGCAATGCGCTCGAAGCGTTCAGGTCCGGCAAGGTCGCCTTCATGATCGAGTCGACGCCGTTTGCCGACTGGATGGAGGACCCGAAAAAATCCTCTGTGGTCGACAAGGTCGGCTATGTGCGCCCGCCGGCGCCGCTGGCCTCGGCCGCCTACGGCCACGGCCTGGCCATTTCCACCTCGGGCGCAAAAGACGAATGCACGCGCCAGGCGGCCGGCAAGTTCATCGCCTTTGCCACCGGCAAGGAGCAGGAACAGGCGCGCCTGAAGGACAACGTCTTCAGCGACTACAACCGCACCAGCACCATCAACAGCGACTACTTCCGCAAGCACGTCAAGCCGCAGATCCAGGCCGGCCTGACCGACACCACGCCGGTCTCGCGCGTGACCATCTGGCCTAGCCCCGAGTGGCCGGATATCGGCGACAACCTGGGCGTGGTGCTGGAAGAAGTGTTTACCGGTACGCGCGGCGATGTGCAAAGCGCGCTCGATGAGGCGAACGAGTATGCGACGGATGTGATGGCGCGGGCGAAGAAACGTAAATAGTTCTTCACCCCAACATCTGAACAGCTGGGGTCGGACCCTGAGGGTCCGACCCCGGTATTTCGCCTTTGGGGTTAAAGCCAGCGCTTGCCTATCCTCGCCCGAAAGCTTATTCCTATGCCGCAGTCCATCCGAAAAAAACGCCATACCTGGCTGCCAGCGGTGTTCCTTACGCTGCCGCTGCTGGTATTGCTGATCCTGGGCCTGGTGCCCAGCATCGCCGCCATCAACCTGGCCCTGCAAAACCGCGTGCTGCGCTACAGCGACAGCGAATATGTGGGGCTGGCCAATTTCATTCGCCTGTTTGGCGACCGCCGCTTCATGAACGCCGTGCAGGTCTCGGCCGTGTGGGAAGTGGTGACCGTGGCCGGTTCGCTGATCGTCGGCGTGCTGCTGGCCGTGTTCCTGTTCGAGAAAGTGAAGGGCCGCACGCGTGACGTCATCGCGCTGCTCTTGATCGTGCCGGTGCTGCTGCCGCGCGTGTCGGCCGCCTTTATCTGGAAATTCATGTACTCGCCGCTGATGGGTATTTTGAACTGGATGCTCGAATGCGTGGGCCTGGGCGGCACGGCGCTGCTGTCCGATCCGGCCACGGCGCTGTATGCGGTGGCGCTGGTCGATATCTGGCAGTGGGGCCTGTTCTTCGGCGCCGTGATATTGAAACTGCTGGAAACCCTGCCGCCCGAACCGCTGGAAGCGGCCCGCCTCGATTACGCCGGCACGGTGCAGGTGTATGCGTATATCGCGCTGCCGATGCTCAAGGTGCCGATCATGAGCCTGGTATTTATCAAGATGGTCGAGTCGCTGCGTTCGTTCGACCTGATCTACGTGATGACCAAGGGCGGCCCCGGCATCGCCACCGAAACGCTGGACATGTATGCGTATGCGCAGGGGATCGGCCTGATGGGCAAGATCTCGTATGCGTCCAGCATGGCCGTGCTGATGATGATCGCCACCACCATCATCTTTACCCTGCTCTGGAAGCGAGTCGCCAAATGGGAAAATTAACGATTACGCGCGGTGTGGACCGTGTCGCCACCACCGCGATTACCACCGCGATCGTGCTGGTGGCGCTGTTCCCGATCCTGTGGGCCGTGCTCAATTCCTTCAAGGAGCTGATGGACATCGTCACGCCGGTGCCGCGCTTTATCTTCAGCCCGACCCTGGCCAACTACCGGCAGGTGCTGGCCAGCCCCGAGGTGCTGACTGGCCTGGGCAACAGCGTGGCCATCGTCGGCATCGCCGTGTTGCTGGGGGCCGTGCTGGGCGTGCCGGCCGCGTATGCGATCGCCCGCTATCCGGTGCCGGCCAAGAAGGATATCCAGTTCTTCCTGCTGTCGTTGCGCTTTTTGCCGCCGGTGGCCGTGGCGATTCCGCTGATTTCGATCTGGATCGACCTGGGCCTGTACGACTCGCGCCTGTCGATGGTGGTGACGTATCTGCTGGTGACCCTGTCGACGATTATCTGGCTGTCGATTCCCGCCTTTGCGCGCATCCCGAAAGAGATCGAGGAAGCGGCCGCGCTGGACGGCTACGGCCCTTACCAGGTGTTCTGGAAGGTGGCCCTGCCGGTGGCCTCGAAAACCCTGATGGGCGGCATCGTCTTCAGCTTCGTGCTGGTCTGGAACGAACTGATGATCGCACTGGCGCTGACCTCGTCGAAAAGCGTCACCTTGCCGGTGATCGCCTCGGCATTCACGTCGATGGGCCAGGAAGTGCCGTGGGGCGTGGTCAACGCCTCCACCGTGCTGCTGGCGCTGCCGCCGCTGCTGTTCGTCGGCATCCTGGGCCGGCTGCTCAACTCCATGCTCAAACATAAATAAAGGAACTTCATCATGCAAGCTCTCGTACTGGAACAAGCGCATTCCATCACCCTGCGCGACATCGATATCGCCCTCGCGGTCGGCCCGCGCGACGTGAAAATCAAGATCCACACGGTCGGCATCTGCGGCAGCGACGTGCACTACTTCAAGCACGGAAAAATTGGTCCGTTCGCGGTCGAAGCGCCGATGGTGCTGGGCCATGAAGCGTCGGGCGTGGTGGCCGAAGTGGGTGCCGAGGTGACGCACCTGAAGGTGGGCGACCGCGTCTGCATGGAGCCTGGCGTGCCGCAGTTCGATTCGCCGGCCACCATGCGCGGCCTGTATAACCTGGACCCCGCCGTGCGCTTCTGGGCCACGCCACCGATCCACGGTTGCCTCACGCCTTACGTGGTGCATCCGGCCGCCTTCACCTTCAAGCTGCCCGACAACGTCAGCTTCGGCGAAGGCGCGATTGTCGAACCGCTGGCGATCGGCCTGCAGGCGGCGAAGAAGGCGGCGATCAAGCCCGGCGATGTGGCGGTGGTGATCGGCGCTGGCACCATCGGCGCGATGAATGCGCTGGCGGCCCTGGCGGGCGGCTGCTCGCGCGTGATCCTGGCCGACCTGGTGGCGGAAAAGCTGGCGCTGTTTGCCGACAATCCGGCCGTCACCACGGTCGACGTGCGCCAGGCGAATTTGCTCGACACGGTGCGCGAGCTGACCGACGGCTGGGGCGCCGATATCGTCTTCGAGGCCAGCGGCAGCATGCGCGCCTACGACAACATCATCGACCTGCTGTGCCCGAACGGCTGCCTGGTGCTGGTCGGCATGCCGCCCGAGAAAGTACCGTTCGACATCGTCGCCATCCAGGCCAAGGAAGTGCGCATCGAGTCGGTGTTCCGCTATGCGAACATCTTCCCGCGCGCGATCGCCCTGCTCGGATCGGGCAAGATCGACGTCAAGCCTTTCATCTCGCGCACCTTCGGCTTTGCCGACGGCGTGCAGGCGTTCGACGAGGCGGCCAAGGGCTTGCCCGGCGACGTCAAGATACAGATAGAACTGGCCTGAGCCAGTCATCACGGAGACAACACTATGGCCAATATCGCCTGCAGGCAGCTGTACAAGACCTATGACCACAAGACGGCCGTGCTGCAGCCGTTCGACCTGGACATCGACGACGGCGAGTTCATCGTCCTGCTGGGGCCTTCGGGCTGCGGCAAATCGACCCTGCTGCGCATGATCGCGGGCCTGGAAGACATCAGCGGCGGCGAGCTGCATATCGGCGGCGCGGTCGTCAACGACCTGCCGGCGCGCGCGCGCAATGTGGCGATGGTGTTCCAGAACTACGCGCTGTACCCGCACATGACGGTGTATGACAATATCGCTTTCGGCCTGCGCCGCCTGAAGGTACCGAACGACGAGATCGAGCGCCGCGTGCGCGAGGTGGCGGCCATCCTCAGCCTCGATACCCTGCTCGATCGCAAGCCGCGTGCCATGTCGGGCGGCCAGCAGCAGCGCACGGCGATCGCGCGCGCGATGATCAAGACGCCGCAGGTGTTTTTGTTCGACGAACCGCTGTCGAACCTGGACGCCAAGCTGCGCGCGCAGCTGCGCGCCGATATCAAGCGCCTGCACCGGCGATTGCGCACCACCACCCTGTACGTCACCCACGACCAGCTCGAAGCGATGACCCTGGCCGACCGGGTGGTGCTGATGAAGGGCGGCCATATCGAGCAGATCGGCACGCCGGCCGAACTCTACAACCATCCGCGCACCCTGTTCGCGGCCGGTTTTATCGGCACGCCGGCGATGAATTTCATCGATGGCGTGATCGAAAAAGAGGGGAATCACCCGGTGCTGGCATGCGCCGGCCGGCGCTGGCGCCTGGCCTCCAGCCGCTTTGCGTCGCTGGTGGCCGGCACGAAGGTGGTATTCGGCCTGCGCCCGAACCACTTGCGCACCGCCACCGCGCAGGACCGGCAGGAAGGAAGCACCAGCCACGGCCTGGACTGCACCATCGATTTGGTGGAATTGCTGGGCGCGGAGGCGTTGATCAGTTTCCAGTGCGGCGACTTGAGCCTGTCGGCGCTGCTGCCGGCCAATGCCGCCAACAGCGTGGCGCAAATCGGACAGTCGCTGGCGCTGGCGTTTGACGAAGAACATATCCACCTGTTCGACGCCGAAAACGGCTTGGCGCTGGCGGCAAACCGTTAGAATACTGCCATCGAGACCGTGCAGGGAGACGCCGTGACACCAGACCTGGAAGTGATCTACAAGCCATCGCACGAATCGTTTCGTGCGTGGGCCCACGGCTTTCCCCATACGGTGGCGAAATGGCATTTTCACCCCGAGTACGAGCTGCACTTCATCATCACTTCGACCGGCAAGTTCTTTATCGGCGACCATATCGGCAGCTATGGTCCGGGCAACCTGATACTGACCGGGCCGAACTTGCCGCACAACTGGGTCAGCGAACTGCCCGAGGGCATGGTGCTGCCCGAGCGCGACCTGGTGCTGCAGTTCTCCAGCGATTTCATCGAGCGCTGCACCTTGCTGTTTCCCGAGCTGGCGCCGTTGAAATCCCTGATGGGCGAGGCGTCGCGCGGCTTGCAGTTTCCCGATGCGCTGGGCCTGCGCCTGGTGCCGCTGATGCGCGAGCTGACGACGGCGCAGGGCCTGCGCCGGGTCGAGCTGTTCGCGCGCCTGTTCGGCACCCTGTGCGAGTGCCGCGAACGCCGTCCGCTGGCCAGCGTCACCTATATGGCGCAGGCGGGGCGCTACATGTCGTCGACCATCAACCAGGTACTGGCGTATATCAAGCAGAACATCACGCTGGACTTTTGCGAGCAGGACGTGGCCGACGTGGCCGAGATGAACACGCTCAAGTTCACGCGTTTCTTCCGCAAGCACACCGGCACCTCGTTTATCCAGTACGTGAACCAGGAGCGCATCGCGCTGGCCTGCGAGCTGCTGATGAACACCGACCTGAAGGTGACCGATATCTGCTACCGCACCGGCTTCAACAACCTGTCCAATTTCAACCGCCAGTTTTTGGCGCACAAGCAGATGTCGCCATCGAAGTTTCGCTCCTGCCTGTTGATGAACATGTCCGAACCGTCAGCCTGACGGCCACCCCACCCATTTTTTGGAATCACATGACCTATCTTGGTATCGATATCGGCACTTCCGAAGTCAAGGCCATCCTCACCGATGACGCGCAAACCATCCTCGCCAGCAGCGGCGTGGCGCTGCGCGTGGCCAGCCCCCATCCGGGCTGGTCGGAGCAGAATCCCGAGGACTGGTGGCATGCCACGCTGGACGTGATCGCGGCCATCCGCGCTGCCCAGCCGGTGGCGTTTTCGGGCCTGCGCGGCATTGCGCTGTCGGGCCAGATGCATGGCGCGACCCTGCTCGACAAGCAGCAGCATGTGCTGCGCGCGGCGATTTTGTGGAACGACACGCGCTCGTTTGCCGAATGCGTGGAACTCGAAGCGCTGGTACCCGAGTCGCGCGCCATCACGGGCAACCAGGCCATGCCGGGTTTTACGGCGCCCAAGCTGCTGTGGCTGCAAAAATACGAGCCGGCGCTGTTCCGCGCCACCGCCACCGTGCTGCTGCCCAAGGATTACGTGGCGCTGCGCCTGACGGGCGAATGCGTGTCCGACATGTCCGACGCTTCCGGCACCCTGTGGCTGGACGTGGCCAAGCGTGACTGGTCCGATCGCATGCTGGCCGCCACCGGCCTGACACGCGAGCACATGCCGCGCCTGGTCGAAGGCAGCGCCGCCGCCGCCCAGGTGCGCACCTCGCTGTGCCAGGAATGGGGCATCAGCCACCCGGTGATATTGGCCGGCGGCGCCGGCGACAATGCGGCGGCCGCCGTCGGCCTGGGTGTGGTCGAGCCGGGGGCGGGCCTGCTGTCGCTGGGGACTTCGGGCGTGCTGTTTGCCGGCAGCGACGGCTATGCGCCCAATCCCGGCCAGGGCGTGCATGCGTTCTGCCACTGCCTGCCCGAGCGCTGGCACCAGATGAGCGTGATCCTCAGCGCGGCGTCCAGCCTGTCCTGGGTGGCGCAGCTGACGCAGTCGAACGATATCGGCGAACTGGCCAATCTGGCCGAAAAAGTCGACGCGCGCAAGGCGCCGATCTTCCTGCCTTACCTGAGCGGCGAACGCACGCCGCACAATGATGCCACCGCGCGCGGCGTCTTTTTCGGTCTGTCGACGGAGCACAGCCGCGCCGACCTGGCGTATGCGGCGATGGAGGGCGTGGCGTTTGCCATGGCCGACGGCAACGAGGCGCTGCGCAGCGCCGGCACCCACTTGACGGAAGCGTCGTTCGTCGGCGGCGGTTCGCGCAGCCGCTTCTGGGCGCAGTTGTGCGCCAATGCCTCGGGCCTGAACGTGCTGCGCCACGACCACGGCGTGGCCGGCGGCACCATGGGCGCGGCGCGTCTGGCGCAGATGGCCGTTACCGGCCGCGCGCCAGCCGAGGTGTGCACCCGTCCCGCGGTGCAGGAAACCATCGCGCCACAGGCGTCAAGCATGCTGGCCGACCGCCTGGCCCGCTACCGCCGCTTGTATCCGCTGCTGCGCGAAGAGTTTGCGGGGGCGACGGCGGCGGCGCGCTGACGGCAGCGTAATTCATATTGACATACGCAGCGTATGTCAATAATATACTTTCACATACACTCCGTATGTGAAAGGAATGCCCATGCCTGTCGCCACCCCATCTACCCCGCGCCGCAGCCGCAGCGCCATGCTCGAGGAAACCCGCGCCAGGTTGCTGGCGGCAGCGCGCCATGCGTTCGCCGAGCAAGGTTATGCGCATACCTCGATGGACGATTTCACTGCCGCCGTTGGCTTGACGCGTGGCGCGCTGTACCACCATTTCGGCAGCAAGGAAAAGCTGCTGCTGGCCGTCATCGACCAGCTGGAAGGGGAGGTCGGTACACGCCTGCAGGCGATTGCCGATAGCGCCCCCGATGCCTGGCAAGCGTTGCGCCGCCGCTGCCAGGGCTATCTGGAACTGGCGCTGGTGCCCGAGCTGCGCCGCATCATCCTGCAGGACGCGCGCGCCATGTTCGGCGACGTGCCGCAGGCGCACCAGCGCATCGGCATCGCCGCGCTCGAATCGGCCCTGCAGGCGCTGATCAACGACGGCGTGGCGCGTACTGTCCATGCGGGCGTGACGGCGCGCATGCTGTATGGCGCGGTGACCGAAGCGGCGTTCTGGATCGCCGAAGCCGATGGCGATCCACCGGCGCGGCTGGCCGCCTCGCAGGCCGTGCTCGACATTCTCCTCAATGGCCTGCTGGCCGGGCCACCCTCTCATCTTCAAGTCCAGGAAAATCACCATGCAATTGAAAAATAGCCGCGAGCGTTTTGGCGCGCTGGCCAAGTTCTTTCACTGGACCAGCGCCGCCGCCTTTATCGGCGCCTATATCGTTGTCTATGTTGTGATCTGGTTCCTCGACGAGGAAGCGCCCGGTACCCTGGCGGTGCTGAACGTGCACTGGATGCTGGGACTGCTGGTGGGTGCGCTGGTGCTGCCGCGCCTGGCGTGGCGGCTGTTTGATGTGCAGCCACACGATCCGCCCGGCTCCGCCATGGAGCATCGGCTGGCGCATGCGGCGCACTGGGGCTTGTACGGCCTGCTGATCATGCTGCCCGTGACCGGCTACGTGGGCACCGGCATGCATACCGACTTTGGCCTGTTTGCCGTGCCCAGCTTTCGCGATACGGCGCTATTCGAATCGATGGCGGCGGCCTTCGGCATGACTTGGGAAAGCTTTGAAGCGCCGGTCGACATCGTGCACCATTTCCTGGGCAAGTGGATAGCCTGGGGCGTGGTGGGCCTGCATGTGCTGGCGGCCCTGTACCATCACCGCGTGCGCAAGGACGATGTGCTGACCCGCATGCTGCCGCAGGGCCGTCATCGCGGCAATTGACGCCAGTCAAACGCGGCGCGAACGGACAAAAAAGCGCTGCGGGTTCTTATATTATTTCCTCTCGGCATCTTTCTGGCCGGTATCGTTGCGAGGAACGCCATGAGCCCTCTGTTCTGTCCCGCTGGTGATCCATGATGGCGCTGCTGCTGGCGCTGTGCCTGTTGCTGGCCACGCTCAGTGCGCTGCTGGCGGGGCAGTGCTGGGGCGCACGGCAGTGGCGCGGCCGCCATGCGCAGGGTGAAACACGGCTGGCGGCGCAGGCGCCCATGCTGGCGCTGTTGCAGGCGCTGCCGGTGGCCGTGATCGGCACCGACCGCCATGGCGTGGTGCGCTACCTGAATGCGCGCGCACTGGCGCTGGGCGGCTTGCCGGCGGCGCACGGCGTGGGTGCCAGCGTGTCGCAGCTGCTGCCGCTGTTCCATGACGGCGCCGCCATCGATGCGGCGCAGCAGGTGCGCGACTGCGTGGCGCAGCAGGCCATGCTGGAAGTGGCGCGCGGCGCGGTGCTGCTGCGCGAAAGCGACGGCAAGCGCATCGACGTCCATTACAGCTGCGCGCCGCTGGCGCACGACGGCGCGGTGCTGCTGCTGCACGACGTGTCGGCGCGCCGCCGCGCCGAGCAGCAGCTGGAATTCATCGCCCACCATGACGGCCTGACCGGCTTGCCGAACCGCCTGCACTTCCAGATCCGCTTCGAGCACGGCATCGCCTATGCGCGCCGCCACCAGGGCTTGCTGGCGGTGCTGTTTGTCGATATCGACCGCTTCAAGGCCATCAACGACAGCCTGGGACACGACGTGGGCGACCAGGTGCTGGCGGAATTCGCGCGCCGGGTGCAGCAGTGCGTGCGCAAAGTCGACACGGTGGCGCGCCAGGGCGGCGACGAATTCATCATCCTGCTGACCGAACTGCACGATCCGCACGATGCGACGCGGGTGGCCGAGAAAATCATCGCCGCCATCGCATCACCATTTGTGATTGACCAGTACAGCCTGTCGGTGGCCGCCAGCGTGGGGGTGGCGCTGTATCCGGACGACGACGACGATGTCGATGCTCTCATCGAAAAGGCGGATCTTGCCATGTATGCGGCCAAGCGGCATGCGTCCGGCACCTGCCTGCGCTACGCGCCGCGCATGCAGACGCAATCGTATTCGCGCACCATCCTGGAGACGGCGCTGCGTCATGCGCTCGAGCGCAATGAATTCGTGCTGCATTACCAGCCTTGCATGGACCTGGCGACCGGCGCCATCACGGGCGTGAAGGCGCTGCTGCGCTGGAAGCACCCGGAACTGGGGCTGATGATGCCGCTCGATTTCCTGCCGGTGCTGGAGGAGAGCGCGCTGATCCTGCCGGTCGGCGCCTGGGTGCTGGCCACCGCCGTCGAGCAGGCGAAACGCTGGATCGCGCAGGGCCGGATGCTGACGGTCACCGTCAGCCTGTCGGCGCGCCAGTTCTACCAGCGCGACATCGCGCGCAATGTCGGCGCCGCACTGGAAGCGGCCGGCGTGCCCGGCCACTGCATCGAAATGGAAATCGCCGCCGCCACCCTGATCGATCATAGCCACGATGGCGTAGCGATCCTGCGCCAGTTCCGCCAGCTGGGCATGACGGTCTGCATCAGCGACTTCGGCACCGGCGACGGCCCGCTGCATTCCCTGCATCGCTTTCCGGTCGACGCCGTCAAAATTGAAAAATGCTTTATCGACGAACTGGGCGCAGGGGAAGAAAAACCCGATGACGGCGCCATGGTGCGCGCGATGGTGGCGATGGCGCATACCCTGAAGCTGCGCGCGATCGCCGGCGGCGTGGAAAACGCCCGCCAGCTGGAACTGCTGGCGGCCATGGGCTGCGACGCCGCCTTCGGCTATCACCTGGGGCGCGCCATGGCGCCCGAAGGCGTCGAGGCGCTGCTCGAATCGGGCTACCTGCAGCCTCAGAACTTGTAGCGCAGCGACAGCATGGCGTTGCGCGGGTCGCCGAAGTAGCCGCCCATGCCGGTCGAGTAGTAGCGCTTGTCGAACACGTTGTTGACGTTGATGGTCGCCACCAGGCGCGGGTCGAACTGGTATTGCGCCATCAGGCCCGCCACCGCATAGCCGTCTTGCGTGAAGCGTTCGCCGTTCGGGCCGCGATCATCCTGGTAGATGCCGCTCTGCCAGTTCACGCCGGCGCCCAGCATCAGGCCCGGCACGCCTTGCGACAGGCGATAGGTGCTCCACAGCTTGGCCATGGCTTGCGGCTGGCTGGTCTGGATGCGCTCGCCGGCGGCGTTGCGGATGCGGCTGTAGGCATAGCTGGCCGTCAGCTGCCAGTCCGGGCGCAGCTGGCCCGACACTTCCGCCTCGAAACCGCGCGTGGTGGCGCCCTTCACCGTGTGATAGGCGTACGAGCCGCCGCCGGTGCCGATGATCCAGATATTGCCCGGATCGGCCTCGGCCAGGTTTTCCTGGCGCAGCTGGAACACCGAAGTGCTGGTGGTCAGGGCGCCGTTGAAAAATTCGCCCTTCACGCCGGCCTCGTAATTCTTGCCTTCCAGCGGCGGCAGGAAGCGGCTGTTGACGTCGCGCTGGCTTTGCGGCGTAAAGATGCTGGTGTAGCTGGCGTAGGCCGACCAGTGCCGGCCCAGGTCGTAGACCAGGCCCGCATACGGCGTGATCTTGCCGCTCTCGCGCATGGCGTCGTACAGGTCGGTGTCGGCGTCGTAATCGCTGCGGATATCGCGCTTCCAGTACGACAGGCGCGCGCCGAGGATCACCGACAGCGCGTCCGTCGGGCGCAAACGCAGGGTGGAATACAGGCCGCTTTCGCGCTCCTTGTCGTACGACGTACCCATCCGCGTGCCGCGATAGTCGGGCACGGGCATGGCGCCGTTCCAGGCATTGATGTCGGGGATGCTGTAGTCGTAGCCGGCCAGGCGCCAGCTCGGGTAGATCGGGCTGTTGGTCTGCAGTTCGGAGGCGCTCACGCCGAATACCAGTTCATGCTGGCGGCCGAAGGCCTGGAACGGCCCGCTGACGTAGGCGTCGAGCGAGGTTTGCTGCGGCTTGCTGTGCCAGTTTGCCAGCCACAGTTTCAGGTTGGCGCCACTGGCGCGGTCTGCATAGCCGTTGCCGGCAAAACCCTGCAGCGCATCATATTGATTGCTGCTGCGGCTGACGGCCAGCTTGGCGATCCAGTCGTTGTCGAAATAATGGTCGAGCGTGGCGAACAGCATGCTCTGTTCGCGGTCATACGTGCTCCACGCCGCCGTGCCGTTCATCGAACGCTTGAAGTGGGTCAGCGAGCCGTCGCTGTAAAAGACGGGAAATTCGCGGCCCGCGCCGTTGAGCTTCTCCTTCTGGTAGTTCACGCCCGCGCTCAGTACCGTCGACGGCGACAGGTCGGCTTCAACGATGGCGTACAGCACGTCCTTCTTCTGGCGGTAGCGCTCGATGAAAGAATGCTGGTCTTCATGCGCCGCCACCACGCGGGCGCGTACGCTGCCGTCCTGGTTCAGTGGCGTCGAGATGTCGCCATCGATGCGGTAGCGGTCCCACGAGCCAGCCTGCACGCCGGCCGAGGCGGCAAACGTGCGGCCCGGGCGCTTGCGCACCAGGTTGACGGCGGCGGACGGGCTGCCGGTGCCGCTGATCAAACCGGTGGCGCCGCGGATGATCTCGACCCTGTCGTAGATGGCGGCGTCATAGGTGCGCGCTTCGAGGTTCTTGCTGGTCGGTATGCCGTCGAACATGTATGACGTCACTTCGAAGCCGCGCGAGAACACCTGGTCGTATTCACGCGTGCTCGACGAGCGGTCGACCGTGATGCCGGGCGACTGTACCAGCACGTCCTGCAAGGTGCGCAGGCCCTGGTCTTCGATCTGCTGGCGCGTGATGACGCTGACCGCTTGCGGCGTTTCGCGCAGCGACAGGTTCAAACGCGTGGCGCTGGTCAGGCCGGCGTAGCTGCGCTTGCCTTCGGTGGTGCCGTCGCGCAGCGCGCTGGAGCTGACCGCCACTTCGCCGAGGGTGGCGGCAATCGGCGCACCGGACGCACCGGCGCCGCTCTTGCGCAGCACATAGCTGTTTGCGGCGCCGGGCACCGCTTCCAGTCCGGTGCCGGCCAGCAGTTGCGCCAGCGCCTGCGGCACCGTGTAGCTGCCCTGCAGGCCGGGCGAACGCACGCCTTGCAGCAGTTCGGCCGCGGCGCCCACGTTGACCCTGGCCTGTACGCCAAAGGCGGCGATCGCGGCGGACAGCTCGCCGGCCTGTACGCTGTAGCGGGTTTGTGCGGCGCTGGCGCTGCCTGGCGCGTCGGCGGCGCTGGCCGGCGCATGGGCCAGCGACAGCAGCAACAGGGCGCCGCCAACGGCGCGTGCGAGGGGAGTCGGGTGTGGGTGATGCAAGTGCATATGGAGCCTTTCCAGTGAAGTTAAGTGACAGACATCCACAGGACAGGCGAGTCATGAAAAAGGGGCCAAAGAATGGTAATGCCGTTCAGTTAAGCTGTCCGAAGCATGTCTATGCGTAAGGGATACAAACGGATTTATTTTGTGTGGGGAGCGATGGTGACCCAGTAGCGGCTGCGGTACAGCACCTCGACCGGCAGCATGCGCGTCAGGTTGTCCAGCACGGTGTCGGTGTCATCCAGGCGGAAGGCGCCGGTCAGGCGCAGGCCCGCCACTTTGGGTTCGACGCGCAGCAGGCCGGGGCGGTAGCGCGCCAGTTCGGCGGCAAACGCGTCCAGGCGCATGTCCTGCGCCATCAGCATGCCTTGCGTCCAGGCGCCCGCCTGCGGCGTTGCCGCCACGGGCAGGTTGGCATGATCGGCGTCGAAGCGGCTTTGCTGGCCGGCCTCGATCCGGCGCACGGTGGCCGAGGGCGCGCGCGGCGCGATCTGCACCGCGTGTTCCAGCACCGTCACGCGGCTGCCGTCATCGTCCAGGCGCACGATAAAGCGCGTGCCGAGCGCGCGGATGCGGCCATGCGGGGTGGCGACGATGAAGGGACGGTTTGCATGGTCGGGCCGCGTTTCCACCAGCAGTTCGCCGCGCCCCAGCGTCAGCAGGCGCTCGTGCCCGGCATAGTCGACGTCGACCGCGCTGTCGGTATTGAGCACCAGCCGGCCGCCATCGGGCAGGGACAGTTCGCGGCGCTGGCCGATGGCGCTGCGGTAGTCGGCCAGGTAGCCGGCCAGCACCTCCTGGCGGTACAGCATCCAGGCACTCGGCACCGTCATCAAGACCAGCAGCGCCTGCATGGCGGCACGGCGCTGCGGGCGGCGCAGCACCGGCGCGGCCACGTCGGCTGGCAGCAGGGCGGAGGCGTGCTCCAGCTGGCCGCTGACCTGCTGCACCTTGTGCCAGGCGCGCAGGTGTTCGGGGTCGCGCGCGCGCCAGCGGGCGCTGGCCGCCAGTTCGGCGGAAGTGGCCTGGCCCGACTGCTCGATCAAGAACCATTCGACAGCCTGGCGCGCGACCTTGCGCGACAGCGGTGGTATCAATGGCGCCGGCAGGCCGGTGGCGCTCATGCCAGCAGCACGCATTCGGTCAGCGCCTCGGCCATGTAGCGCTTGACGGAGCGCTCGCCGATACCGAGTTTTGTGGCGATGTCCGCATAGGTATGGCCCTCGATCTGCGCCATGATGAAGACGGCGCGCACCTTCGGTTTCAGGCCATCGAGCATGGCGTCGACCGCCTGCAGCGCCTGCAGCATCTCGGCCTGCTGCTGCGCCGACGGCACGTGCTGTTCCGGCAGGGCAGCCAGGGCGGCCAGCCAGGCGTGCTCCAGCGACTGGCGCCGCAGATGGTTGATCAGCAGGTGTTTGGCGATGGTCGCCAGGTAGGCCCTGGGCGCGCGCAGGGCCGGGGTTTGCGGCTGGGCCGGCGCGCCGGCCAGCAGGCGCGCAAAGGTGTCCTGCATCAGGTCGGCCGCGTCGAACGCATTGCCGAGGCGCCGTTGCAGCCAGTGCGCCAGCCAGCCGTGGTAGGCGCTGTAGCAGCTCTCCAGCTGCATTACAGCACAGCCAGCATCACCGCCGCCAGCGCCGCCGCCACGCCGATCACGCGCGCCAGGCGCATCGCCTGGTGCGGCGCGTAAGGCAGCAGCCAGATCAGCAGCAGGCCGCAGCCGGTCAGGCTGCCGACCCAGAACACGGTGCCGTAGCCGGCGCCGGCGATATGCATGGCCCAGGCCAGAGCGAACGCCAGTGCCAGCCAGCCGCCCCATTGCAGGCGGCGGCGCAGTTGCGGCGGCGGTTCCGCGCCGCGGCCGTGCAGGTCGGCGTAGTGGCGGTCCATCGCCAGGCACAGGCACGACAGGCCTGCATAGCACAGGGCGAAGACGAGGAAGTTCGACAGGATCTCCATCATGCGGCTCCCGGCAGGGTGGTGTTGCCGGTGGTTGGCGCAGCGGCGGCCGGCGCGGCTTTTTTCGCTTTCGCCGGCAGCGGCTTGAGTTTGTACGCGGCGTAGGCCAGCAGCAGGCCCAGTGCCAGCACCACCAGGTCAAAAGCGGCCACCGACACGGGGCCGCGGCCCAGGAACAGGGTTACGCCCAGGTGCGAACTGGTGGTAAACACGTTCAGGATCGGCAGGCCGGCCAGCAGGATCGCGCCGGCCGTCAGCTCGATGCGCCACATGGCGCGCGTCGGGCGCAATTGCGCGACGATGGCGGCCAGCGCCCAGGCGCCGAAGAAGCAGGCGATTTCTTCTTTCGGGCGCTCTTCCATCACCACCGGCAGCAGCCGGTTGGCCCAGAAATAGGCGCCAAAGGCGATCGGGATGCCGGCGATGGCGCCGATATTGAGCGCTTCGACCAGGCGCAGGCCAAAGCTGGCGCGCTTGCCGGCGGCCAGCGCCTTGGCTTGTTTCTGGCGTGTCTTGACGGCCCACAGCAGGGCGCCGGTGGCGACCATGGCGCAGCCGGCCAGGCCTGACAGGAAGAACAGCGCGCGCAGCAGCGGCCCGCCGAAGTGGGCCACGTGCAGGCCGATCATCACGCCCTGGGTGGCGGCCGCGCCGGGCACCGTCTCGCCGTTCGACGACAGCAGCTTGCCGGTGACGCCATCGAAATCCATCGACGGCTGGCGGGTCGACATGTCGCTCCCCGACGAGCGGCTGAGGGTAATCACGGCATTGGCGTCGCCGGGTGCGTTGACGGAGATGCGTTCGACCTTGCCGCCCCATTGCTGTTCGGCCTGGCGCACCAGCGGCGCGAATGGCGTCAGGGGCGCCGCCACGCCGGCCGCCTTGCGCTCTTCGGCGCGCGGGAAGGCTTCGGCAAAGAAGGTGTCCTTGTCGCCCTTGTAGGCGGCGGTGGCGCCGGACGGCATGTACAGGAACATCAGCGTCACCAGGCCGGTATACGTGATCATCAGGTGGAAGGGCAGGGCCAGCACGGCCGTCACGTTGTGCGCGTCCAGCCACGAACGCTGGCCTTTTTTCGGACGGAAGGTGAACAGGTCCTTGAAGATGCGCTTGTGGGTAATGACGCCGCTGATGATGGAAACCAGCATGAACATGGCGCAAAAGCCGACGATCCAGCGGGCCCAGATGGCGGACATGTAGTGCAGGTCGAAATGCAGGCGGTACAGGAATTCGCCGCCGCGCGTGTCGCGCGGCCTGGACAGCACTTCGCCGGTGGCCGGGTCGGTCTTCTCGCTATGGAAATTGCCGCGCCGTCCCTTCTTCTTTTCGCCCGGTTTCGACGGCTTGCTCCAGCCCAGCTGCGTCGCTTGCGTGCGCTCGTCGGGCAGGCTGATGAACCAGCGCGTGGCGCCGGCCGCGCGCTGCGTCATCGCGGCCTGGGCGGCGCTGGCGGCCACTTCGCTGCTGACCGGGTTGGCCGCCACGGCGTGCAGTTCGGGCTGCATCCACAAGGTGATTTCGTTGCGGTAGTAGCTGGCCGTGCCGCCGCAAAATACCAGCAGCAGCACCCAGCAGACCAGGAGGCCGGACCAGGTATGCAGCCATGCCATCGACTGGCGGAAACCTTCTTTCATGCGAGACTCCAGGATAGTACGTCCATCCATTGCAGGATGGCGGCGAGGACGGCGCACGGTATCAACAGGCCCAGCCAGGCGCGCAGGGCGCTGCCGGTGGCGAAGACCCACAGCACGGCGCAGGTGTAGATGGTGAATGACAGCAGGGTTGCCGTTGTAACGGCTTCCGAGCGCGCCATCGGCAGGGTTACCGACAGCAGCATGGTGACCAGCGCCGCCAGCACATAGCCGCCGACGATGGCGGCCACGCCGCGAGAGGCCACGCCGAGGCGGTAGAGTGCCCCGGCCGACAGCCGCAGGCGTGGCAGTTTTGGTGTGGTGGCGGGCGCTTGCATGATCAGCCGTGGTCTTTGCTTGGTGCGACGGCAGCCGGTGCCGGCAATGGCGCCACGCCTTGCGCCTGCACCAGGCTCAGGGTGGTAACGTAGCTGGCGCTGTCATATTTCTTGCCGTCGCGCTGGCCGCCGGTCTTGTCTTCATGGTGCACTTCCAGCACGTAGCCGCCCTGCCATGGCAGCGGGAAGCTGACCAGGCCCTGCTCGTCGCTGTAGGCTTCGCGCATCCAGCCCGATTGCACCACCGCGCCGACCTTGGCTTTCGGCAGCGGCTTGCCCTGGTAGGTGACCTTGAACTGGCCCGGCGTGCCGGTCGGCAGCAGGTCCAGGGTCAGGGCCGGCGCCTGGGCGCTGTGGTCGGCGACGATGCGCGCGGCCGGGGTCCAGATCGAGAACAGCACCTTGCCGTCCTTCTTGCTTTCCCAGCCCGGATAGCTGTTTTCCTCGGCGATGATGGTTTCGCCTGGCGCCACTTTACCGTTCAGCACGAATGCGCCGGCGGTCTTGCTGGCCTGCAGCGGCTTCCTGGTGCCGGCCGAGATCCAGCTGACGTTTTTCAGGGTGAACTTGTCGAGCAGGCCAGGCGACGCTTCGCGCAGGTTGTCGCCGAATTCGCCGAAGTACACGCTGGCGGCCTTGTCGTTCTGTTCCAGCCAGATCTGGTGGGCGCCGGCCGCGCCGGACAGCAGCGCGCCGCTGACTAAAGCGGTGGCGAGGGCGGACAAACGCGCGATGGAGGTGATGGTCATGGTGTATCCCTAGTTGGTGTTGTTATGTGCTGTCGTGAATGGCCGCTGCTTCGGGTCCGAGCCTAAATGTAAATGAGAACGATTCTTATTATATTGTGGCGTTGCGCGTCCTGCAAGAGTTCTATGTTGCAATTGCACACGCTGCCCGCACGAAAGCCGGCAAAGCCAGTCAGGAACCGCACGACTACGCGGGCTGGCACACAGTGACAGCCGTGCGCCACTTTCCCCGGCAGGCCTGTTCGGCTAATATGGCGGGTTATTAAGGAGGCAAGATGGCTATTCAATTGATCAATACGGCGCCGATCGCCGGCCAGCAGCCGGGCACGTCGGGTTTACGCAAGAAAGTGGGCGTGTTCAGCGAACCGCAATACCTGGAAAATTTCGTGCAGAGCGTGTTCGATACCCTGGGCGACTGCCACGGGCAGACCCTGGTGCTGGGCGGCGATGGCCGCTATTACAACCGCACCGCGATCCAGACGGTGCTGCGCATGGCGGCCGCGCACGGTTACGCGCGCGTGCTGCTGGGCCAGGGTGGCATCCTGTCGACGCCGGCCGTCAGCTGCGTGATCCGCAAGCGTGGCGCCAGCGGCGGCCTGATTTTGTCGGCCAGCCATAATCCGGGCGGTCCGGACGGCGATTTTGGCATCAAGTACAACATCGCCAACGGCGGCCCCGCGCCCGAAAAAATCACCGACGCCATCTTTGCGCGCACCAAGGAACTCACCGAATACCGCATCAGCGACGCGGCCGACATCGACCTTGATACGCTCGGTGAAGTGCGCATCGAGCAGATGGTGGTCGAAGTGATCGACCCGGTGGCGGACTACGCCGAACTGATGCAGGAACTGTTCGATTTCGACGCCATCCGCGCCCTGTTCGCGAGCGGCCTGCGCATCTGCTTTGACGGCATGCATGCCGTCTCGGGACCGTACGCGACGGCCATCCTGGAAGGCATGCTGGGCGCGCCAAAAGGCAGCGTCATCAACGGCTTGCCCCTGGAAGACTTCGGCGGCGGCCACCCGGACCCGAACCCGGTCAACGCACACGAACTGATCGCACGCATGTCGCAGGACGACGCACCCGACTTCGGCGCGGCGTCGGACGGCGATGGCGACCGCAACATGATCGTCGGCCGGCGCTTCGACGTCACGCCATCGGACAGCCTGGCGATCCTGGCCGCGCAGGCCACCGTGGCGCCCGGCTACCGCGCCGGCCTGACAGGCATCGCCCGCTCGATGCCGACCTCGGGCGCGGCCGACCGCGTCGCCGCCGCGCTGGGCATTCCCAGCTTTGAAACGCCGACCGGCTGGAAATTCTTCGGCAACCTGCTCGACGCCGGCATGGCTACTTTGTGTGGCGAAGAAAGCTACGGCACCGGCTCGAACCATGTACGCGAAAAAGACGGGCTGTGGGCCGTGCTGTTCTGGCTCAACCTGCTGGCCGCGAAACAGCAGTCGGTGGAGAAGATCGTGCGCGCGCACTGGGCCACGTATGGCCGCAACTACTATTCGCGCCACGACTACGAGGATATCGACAGCGCCGCCGCCGCCGAACTGATGGATGCCGTGCGCGGCCAGCTGGCCGCCTTGCCTGGCCGGCAGCTGGGCGACTATACAGTGGCGCTGGCGGACGACTTCAGCTATACCGACCCGGTCGACGGTTCCGTGTCGCACAAGCAGGGTATCCGCATCATCATGACGGATGGCTCGCGCATCGTGCTGCGCCTGTCGGGCACCGGCACCCAGGGCGCCACCCTGCGCCTGTACCTGGAGCGCTATGAGGCTGACACGGCCCAGCACGATATCCCGACCCAGCAGGCGCTGGCCGGGCTGATCGCGATCGCCGAGCAGCTGGCGCAGATACGCGAACGCACGGGGCGCGATGCGCCGACGGTGACGACGTAAAAAAAGGGCGCACAGTGTGCGCCCTTTCTTGTTGCGACTTTGTCAGGCTTTGCGGTAGTTGTCGACCATCTTGTAGTTCCTCGCATACAGGCCAAAGGCCAGCATGGCCACTGCGGCAAAGGCGGCGAAGAAGAACATCTGGAAGGCCGTCACGCTGATACCGCTTTCGGAAATCTTGCTGATCACGCCCGGGTTCATGACACTCTTGTTGACGATCAGCACCCACAGATTGCCGACCGTGGTCGACAGATTCCAGAAGCTCATGATGGCGCCTTTCATCGACGCCGGCGCCTGGCTGTAGGCAAACTCCAGGCCAGTGGCCGAGACCAGCACTTCGCCCAGTGTCAGCAGCGCATAAGGCAGGATCTGCCAGAGGATCGATACCGAGTTGCCGCTGTCGAGCGCCAGTTGCAGCATGCCGATGACCACCCACGACAGCGAAGAAAAGCCGATGCCGGCCGTCATGCGGCGCAATGCCGTCGGCTGCCAGCCGAAGCGCTGCAGCGAAGGGTAGAGCACCAGGTTGTTGAACGGGATCAGCAGCATCACCAGCAGCGGATTGAGTGCCTGCATCTGCGATGGCAGGAAGTTTTCAGGCCGTGTCATCGATTCGGCCTGCACGATCCAGGTCGAGGCTTTCTGGTCGAACAGCGAGAAGAACGGCGTGACCAGGGCGAAGATGACGAGGATGCGCAGGACCGCGCGCACGCCTTCGACCGCTTCGTCGGGATGCGCGCCGCGTGCGCGCTCCAGTTGCATGGCCGTGCCGATGCTGCCGAAAGCGAGCAACAGCACCAGCGCCAGGCAGGCCGAAATGACAAAGCCCAGGTCGGGCATGCGGTAGAACGCATAGATCGCGCCGATCACGCCGAAATAGGCCACGTACAGGCCTGGGCGCGAACCGCCGTTGACCTGCGCCAGCAGCGCGGTACGCGCCACGCGCGTGAACGAATGCGGGTTCGGCGGTGCCGGTGGCACGTGCACGTATTTCTTGCTGCCCATCCAGAAAACAATGGTGGCGGCCAGCATCATGATGCCGGGAATGCCGAAGGCGACGGCCGGACCGTAGTCACGCAGGAACATCGGCATCAGCCATGAAGCAAAGAACGAGCCGAAGTTGATGATCCAGTAGAACAGTTCGAAGACCACCTTGGCCTTGTGCTTGTTGGTCTGGTCGAACTGGTCGCCGACGAAAGACGCCACCAGCGGCTTGATGCCGCCCGAGCCGAACGCGATCAGGAACAGGCCGAAATAGAAGCCCTTGACATTATTTTCAAAAATCGCCAGCGAGGCGTGACCGGCGCAGTAGACCAGGCTGAGCCACAAGATGGTGTTGTACTTGCCAAAAAAACGGTCGGCCAGCCAGCCGCCCAGCAAGGGGAAGAAATACACGCCAATGACAAACGTATGAAACACATGCTTGGCTTCGCCCGTGCGCTGCTCGGCCGGAAGTTGCAGCAGCAAGGTACTGATCAGGAATACGGTCAGAATATTGCGCATGCCATAAAAGCTGAAACGTTCGCAGCCTTCGTTGGCAATAATGTACGGAATCTGCCGCGGCATCTTGCCGGTGGCGGTTTGTGTCTCGGCCGTTGACATTGGCTCTCCCAGGTAGTTTTTTTGTAAGCCGCGATGCTAAGGCCTGCCGCGTTTGCTGGCAACAGAAAAAACGGCTTCAGCCTTATTTCGCAGGGATTTGTAAGGGTTTGATTTTCAGAAAGACACTACTTTGTGGCACTTTCGCGGCAGGCAAGGCAGGGCGCGGCAGCCGCAATTGCAGGTGCAGCATGCCGTCCTGCGGCGCGCCGCCATCGAGCACGAAACCGCACGCCAGGTAGAGCGTCAACGCCGCCTGGTTGTCCTGCGCCACGGCCAGCCGCACGGTGGCCAGCTCCGGGATGGTACAGGCATGGACTATGGCCGCCTGCACCAGCTGCCGGCCCAGTCCCTGGCCGCGCGCCTGTGGCGCCACGTACACGCCCCACAGGCTGGCCTTGTCGTGCACCACCGCGATCGCTTCCCGGCGCAGGCCCGCAATGGCGATCAACTGCCCATCATCAAAAATGCCAAATATTATTTGGAGCGGAGTGGGCTGCAGGCGCTGGCGCATCTGTGCCATCGGCAAGCTGCTTTCCAGCGCATGCGTGGTGCAAAAAGCGGACGGCAGTTCGGCGATGCCGGCCAGGCGCAGCGTGCGGTAGGCGGGCGCGTCGTCGGCAGTGAGCGGGCGGACAAGGGGATGGAGGGCTGGCATGCGCTGAGTATCGGATGTTGTGGCCGTAAAGTAAACCTTGCGCTGGGGGCGCTGTTTCTCCAAGATATATCTTTTATGATATATCTGGATCCTGGCATGACGCCTCTCCCTACCGCTGTATTGAGTCCTGCGCGCGAACGCTGGATGTTGTGGCTGCTGGCGCTGACGCAATTCACGGTGATCATGGATTTCATGGTGATGATGCCGCTGGCGCCGCAGCTGATGCAGGCTTTCAAGATTGGCCCGGCCGCCGTCTCGGGCGCCGTGTCGGCCTATGCCTGGTGCGCCGGCCTGTCGGGCTTGCTGGCCGCCACCTATATCGACCGCTTTGACCGCAAGCGCCTGCTGCTGGTCATGTTCTGCCTGTTTACGGTGTCGAACCTGGCGTGCGCGCTGGCGCCGAACTTTCATGTATTGCTGTGGTCGCGCGCATTCGCCGGCCTGACCGGCGGCGTGCTGGGCGCCATCACCATGGCCATTATCGGCGACGTGATTCCCGCCGAGCGGCGCGGCGCGGCCACCGGCGTGGTGATGACCTCGTTTGCCATGGCCGCCATCGGTGGCGTGCCGGTCGGCGTGGTGCTGGCCGCGCATTTCGGCTGGGCCTCGCCATTCTTCTTGCTGGTGCTGCTGTCGCTGCTGGTCTGGCTGGGCGCGGCGCGCGTGCTGCCGTCCTTGCGGTCGCACCTGGCCGGCACGCCGACGCCGCTGCGCGAAGTGCTGCCGAACCTGCTGGCGCTGTTGCGCGAACCGCGCCATCTGCAGGCGTTTGCCCTGTCCGTGGTCAATATGGCGGCCGGCATGCTGCTGATCCCGTTTGTCTCGCCGATGCTGGTGGGCAACCAGGGCCTGGCGCCGCTGGACGTGACCTGGGTGTATCTGGCGGGCGGCTGCGCCACGCTGGTGACGGCGCGCATGGTAGGGCGCTGGGCCGACCGCGCCGGCAAGCAGACTGTCTACCGCTGGATGGCCCTGTTTTCCATCGTGCCGATGCTGTTGATCACGCATTTGCCGCAGTTGCCCTTGCTGGCGCTGATGCTGGTGTTTCCGCTGTTTATGGTGTTTGTTTCAGGGCGCACGATTCCGCTGCAGGCGCTGCTGACCACCATTCCCGCGCCGCAGCAGCGCGGCGCTTTCCTGAGCGCCAACTCGGCGCTGCAAAGCGTGGGCAATGGCCTCGGCGCCTGGCTGGGCGGATTGACCTTGCATACGGACGCGGCCGGCCATATCAGTGGCTATGGCATCAATGGCTGGATCGCGGCGGGCTTGTCGCTGCTGACGGTGTGGTGGGCCGCGCGCGTCAGCGGCGCGGTCCAGGTAGGGCCGGCGAAAGTCTAGTTCGGCACGCGTTTCATGGGCGCGCTTTCCTTGCGCCAGCGCTCCAGGCTCAGCAAATCCCCTTCGGCCGTGTCTTCCACCAGGATGCGCTTGCCGTCGGGCGTGACCAGGAAACTCTCCCAGCGGTGCGCCGCATCGGGCGCGCTTTCAAAAAAGCTCAACTGAAAATAGGCCTGGCCATCGACCAGGCGCTGTTCGGGCGCCGTTTCCATTACCGCGCCATGCGAACGCCCGCCCGAGGCTTTCTCGATATGCGCCGACCAGGCGCGGATTTCCGGCAGCGCCAGCAGCGCATTGACCGCTTTGTCATCAAGCTGCGCGGCGGGTGCCTCCTGCATCGCCGGCCCGGTCGAGCTTGACGGCGGCTGATACACATAATAAGCACCCAGTGCGGCGGCCAGCAGGCCGGCCAGGATGCCGGCGGTAATGGCGGTTTTGGAAGACGAGGCGCGTGGCGGCATGGTGGCGAACAAGAGGTGGATGATGGCGGCCATGCTAAAGCAAAACCGGGGCGCGGGCAATCGCCGGTTGATGGCAAAAAATGGACGAAAAAAAGCCACCTTCCGTGGAAGATGGCTTTCGGGGTTACCGCAGATAAAAGAGCAGCTTTTGGCCTGCCAGTGATCGTGCGGCGATGCGGCCCGGCGACGCCGTCGCCTGCGCGCCGGGCCGCAGGGCTTACATCATGCCGTCCATGCCACCCATGCCGCCCATGCCGCCCATGCCACCCATGCCGCCGCCTGCTTTGTCGTCAGCGATTTCGCAGACCATGCAGTCGGTTGTCAGCATCAGCGAAGCGATCGAAGCGGCGTTTTGCAGCGCCGAACGGGTCACTTTGGCTGGGTCCAGCACGCCCATTTCGACCATGTCGCCATAGGTGCCGTTGGCAGCGTTGTAGCCGTAGTTGCCCGAGCCAGCCAGTACGGCTGCCACGACGACCGAAGCTTCTTCGCCAGCGTTTTGCACGATCATGCGCAGTGGCTCTTCCATCGCGCGCAGGACGATCTTGATACCTGCGTCCTGGTCAGGATTGTCGCCCTTGACCGTGATGTTGGCGCGTGCGCGCAGCAGGGCTACGCCGCCGCCTGGCACGATGCCTTCTTCGACGGCAGCGCGGGTTGCGTGCAGTGCATCTTCAACGCGGGCTTTTTTCTCTTTCATTTCGACTTCGGTGGCAGCGCCAACCTTGATCACGGCAACGCCGCCGGCCAGTTTGGCCACGCGCTCTTGCAGTTTTTCACGGTCGTAGTCCGAGGTCGCTTCTTCGATCTGTACACGCACTTGTTTCACGCGTGCTTCGATCGATGCAGCTTCGCCGGCGCCGTCGATGACGATGGTGTTTTCCTTGCCCACTTCGATGCGCTTGGCCTGGCCCAGCTCTTCCAGCGTGACTTTTTCCAGGGTCAGGCCGACTTCTTCAGCGATTACCTGGCCGCCGGTCAGGACAGCGATGTCTTCCAGCATGGCTTTGCGGCGGTCGCCGAAGCCTGGTGCTTTCACTGCGCAAGTTTTCAGGATGCCGCGGATGTTGTTCACCACCAGGGTCGCCAGCGCTTCGCCTTCGATGTCTTCGGCGATGATCAGCAGTGGACGGCCAGCTTTTGCGACTTGTTCCAGTACTGGCAGCAGGTCACGGATGTTCGAGATTTTCTTGTCGCACAGCAGGACGAATGGATTGTCCAGGATGGCAACTTGCTTCTCTTGGTTGTTGACGAAGTACGGCGACAGGTAGCCGCGGTCGAACTGCATGCCTTCCACGATGTCCAGCTCGTCATTCAGCGACTTGCCGTCTTCCACGGTGATGACGCCTTCTTTGCCGACTTTTTCCATCGCTTCAGCGATACGCTCGCCGATCGAGTAGTCCGAGTTGGCCGAGATCGCGCCAACCTGGGCGATTTCCTTGGTGGTGGTGCAAGGACGGGCGATTTTCGCCAGTTCTTCCACGGTCGCGGCGACAGCCTTGTCGATACCGCGCTTCAGGTCCATCGGGTTCATGCCGGCGGCAACGAACTTCATGCCTTCGCGCACGATGGCTTGTGCCAGCACGGTGGCGGTGGTGGTGCCGTCGCCGGCGTTGTCGCTGGTGCGGGAAGCAACTTCCTTGACCATTTGCGCGCCCATGTTCATGAGCTTGTCTTTGAGTTCGACTTCTTTTGCAACCGATACGCCGTCCTTGGTGACGGTAGGGGCGCCGAACGAGCGCTCCAGGACCACGTTGCGGCCTTTCGGGCCCAAGGTTACTTTGACTGCGTTGGCGAGAATGTTCACGCCTTCGACCATCTTGGCGCGCGCTGCGTCGCCGAATACTACTTCTTTAGCTGCCATGTTCAATTCTCCAGAAATTTCGGAATAGATCTATATAAAACGTGGAAACGAATTACTGAACGACGATCGCCATGATGTCTTCTTCGCGCATGACCATCAGTTCCTGGCCATCGACTTTGACGGTCTGGCCGGCGTATTTGCCGAACAGGACGCGGTCGCCTACTTTGACATCCAGCGGACGGACTTTGCCGTCGTCGAGAATCTTGCCATTGCCTACGGCAAGGACTTCGCCTTGATCCGGTTTTTCAGCAGCTGCATCAGGAATGATGAGGCCGGACGCAGTCTTGGTTTCCTGGTCGAGGCGTTTGACGATGACACGATCGTTCAATGGGCGCAGATTCATACAAAACTCCTTAAAGTTCAATGGATAAGTGTTGCTCGATCCTGGCCAGCCTGGCATCGTGCCAGGCCCGCTGTCGACCGACCGCCGTATCGAGGAATCAATAACGGCATGCAACGAATCAAGCAAACCTCGATCGTCCCGTGCCTGCCCGCTTCTGGCGGAAGTGCGCTGCGGCGTCGCCCACCGCGCGGACTCCTTGCCGGAAAGCTGGCAAGCATCGGTATGTCATGAGGATTGCTACGAAAGAGTTTGTTAGCACTCTCTACTAACGAGTGCTAATTATAGGGACGGCAAGGGGCTTATTCAAGGGGAACATATATATACACGATCGGTGCAAGCAGCGGAATGACGCGGGTTTGCGCTGGCGCAAGCCGTCTTCCCGGGCGTCAGCGGCGGATGCGACTCTAGCATGGCGCTGGCGACAGGGCTGTTCCTGTACACACAGGAAACATTGCATGGCGATCAAATTTGCTAAGATAGCCAGTATTGTTGATCAATCACCTGACCATTATGCCAAGCTTGTTTTCCCGCCATGCCGTTTGCCTGTCCCTCGCCGCCTTCGGCCTGGCCTTTTCCGCCAGTGCCGCAGCGCAAACTTTTCTCGACGAACTGACGATGGTGAGCCTGTCGCCGCAGGACAAGGAAGCGCTGATGAATGAACTGTTCAACGATTTGAACAAGGACGACGACGACCAGGAAGCGCATGTGTGGGACAACGCGGGCGCGAAGGCGGCCACCGTGCAAGCTGTCTACAGCTTCAGCAATTCCGGCATGACCGAGCACAGCCTGAAGGCGCATGTGTGCCGCGACCTGAAATTCGTCGTCACGGCCGGCGGCAAGACGCAGGACCTGAGCCGTCGCACCTGCTCGCAAAACAGCGGGCGCTGGGATATCCAGGGCAAGGATGCGCCGCCCGTCACCTATCCGCCGTTCCTGTCCGACGTCACGGTGGCCACGCTGAACGCGAAAGAAAAGAAGGATTTGCTCAATGCCGCCGTGCGCACCCTGAAGGACGAAGAAGATGGCAAGAGCCGGCAGTGGAGCAACCAGGGCCTGGGCAACAATATCCCCTTGCGCGTGAGTCTTGTGACGTCCGACACCGGGACCAAGCCCGGCAGTTTTACCACTTGCCGCGACCTGACGATGGTATTCGACGGCAAAAACGGCAAGCAGGAACTGCGCCGCCGTTCCTGCGAAAACCGTTATGGCACGCTGGACATCGAACCGGACTACGAGTAGCTGGCAAAAAGTGGTCGTTAATACATCATAAATAGTGACGTGATGATAAAAAGCATGTATTTACCGGCAACTACGCGTATTGATGTAATTATGTGTGTCAGCAACGTGATTCGATTGACGCCCGCATGACCTGCGCCCTATAGTGGCAGGATGATTTCCGAATTCAACGAATTATCCGACAAAATCGGCCTGCTGGCCGAAATGACCCATGCGCTGCGTCGTGAAAACGCGCAACTGCGCAAGGACAATGCCGCCCTTGCCGCGGAGAACGCGCTGTATGTGCAGCGCATGCGCGAGGCGCAGGAGCGGGTCGAGGCGTTGCTGGAAAACATTCCGCAACTGGTGCAGGCGGGCCTGGAGCAAGCCGCCTCCGAAGCCATGGCCCATGCGGCTGACAACGGGAAGGAAGCGTAATGCCGCGTGTCGATGTCAATATCATGGGCCAGTCGTACAGCATGGTCTGCCGCGATGGCGAAGAGCGCGCGCTGCGCGAAGCGGCCATCTATCTTGACAGCAAGATGAAGGCTATCCGCGACGCGGGCAAGGTCAAGGGCAATGATCGCATCGCTGTGCTGGCGGCGCTGGGCGTGGCGGCGGAATTCTTGTCCGTCAAGTCGCCGCAAGGACCATTGTCCGAGCTGACCATCATGGAAGTGAAGCAAAAAATCTCGGCCATGCACATGGTGCTCGATAGCGCGCTGACGCCCCAGGAAAATTTATTTTAAGCAGGGTTTAAGTGCCCGGGCCGCGTTTTCTGTACGAATTCCCTTTGCGATGCGCGGACTAAGGAGTAAACTTCTGCCTACCCTGCGGTGTTCGCGATTGCCATATATTCCTTGAACCATTTATGCGCATCGGTTGCGAATTTTGTTTGATGGGAGTGAGCGTCGCTCGTTCGACGAACCCGAAATTGAACTAACGTGACCACCTTGAACCGTTTGGTTCGGGATGCCGGCATAGCGGCACAGGCGGGGCCTAATACAGAAAGAACGGTTGCAGCATTTCGTGCGCAGCCGTTTTTTTACGTCCGGACTTTCTACTCAGGGTAGCTTATGAAACAGTACTGGTTGATGAAATCCGAGCCCACCGAAGTGAGCATCGATGATCTGATGGCCGCGCCCGGGCAGACCATGCCCTGGTTCGGCGTGCGCAACTACCAGGCGCGCAACTTCATGCGCGACGGCATGCGCGAAGGCGACGGCGTGCTGTTTTATCACTCCAGCTGCCCGCAGCCGGGTGTGGTGGGCGTGGCCGAAGTGGCCAGCACGGCCTACCCTGACCATAGCCAGTTCGAAAAGGACGGCCATTATTTCGACCCGAAGGCCACCCAGGAGCAGCCGCGCTGGGTCAGTGTCGACGTGCGCGGCCTGAAAAAGACGGCGCTGCTGCCGCTGTCGGAGCTGCGCCAGATGCCGGCGCTGGAAGACATGCTGCTGCTCAAAAAAGGCAGCCGGCTGTCGATCACGCCCGTCACGCCGGCGCAGTGGAAAGCCATCCAGGCGCGGCTGACGGACTAGTCCGGCGCCTGCGTGCCGACTTCCTCGATATCGATTTCCATGCGGTAGGCCAGTGCGATGAACAGCGCCTGGCACAGGCAGATGGTGCCGGTCAGCGAGCGGAAGGCAAACGCGCTGCCTTCGGTTACCGTCAGCAGGGCGTCGGCGCTGCGCGCCAGTGGCGCCAGTTTGCTGTCGGTAATGACTAGCGTCTTGGCGCCGTTGTCATGCGCCATGCGCGCGCACTCCAGGGTTTCCTTGCCATACGGCGCAAAGCTGATGGCAATAGCCACGTCGCCTTCGCGCACGCTGCGCATCTGGTCGCGGTGGCCGCCACCGAGGCCCGTCACCAGGTGCACGCGCTTGCTGGTGTGCTGCAGCGCGTAGGCGATATACGACGCCACCGGAAACGCGCGCCGCACGCCGACCACATAGATATTGTCGGCCTGCTGCAGCAAGGTGACGGCCGCGTCGAGCTGTTCGTCATCGAGGCCGGCCGCCAGTTCATCGAGGCCGCTGCGGCTGGCGCCGATGAATTCGCGCGTCAGGTCGCCGGTGCGCACCTTGCTGTCGCGTGAGGAAATCAGTTTGCGGATGCGCTGGCGGTAATTGGGCGCCGCGCGTGCCTGGTCGGTATAGGCCTGGCGGAACACGTCCTGCATTTCGCTGAAGCCGGAAAAGCCGAAACGCTGGGCGAAGCGCACGATGGCCGACGGCTGCACGTCGCAGGCGGCGGCGATGTCGCTGATGCGCTCGAGCATCAGGCTGGCGCGGTTCTGTTCGATATGCTTGGCGATCAGTTTCAACTGGCGCGACAGGCTGTCGTATTCATCGACGATTTGCTGCATCAGCTGGTCGATCGCGGCGGGTTGTGCCATCTCTTGTACTCTCTAGTCAGGGCTGTGGGCAAGGCATGGCTGGCGCCATGCTGGCACCCGCGTTGCTGGATAAATTATAGAATCGAATCCCGAAAATAGAAAGAAATTTCGATTTAATTCTATTTGGAAAAAATAATTTCACTATTGGCTGTCGCCGCTGCGCTTGTTGCCGGGACGCGACCACGCCGGCGCGCCGCGCCGGGTGGTGGAAATATGGAAGGGAAGAAGGACGGCGGTGCTCAAGCGTCAGCGATGCGTGCCTTGGTCGGCGGCGTGGCCATGATGCGGCTTTTATAGGACCATACCAAGAGGGCAATCGCGCCGACGATCATCGGCAGCGACAGCATCTGGCCTGAGGTGATCGGCACGCCGAACCACACGACTTCCCAGTCCGGGGTGCGGAAGTATTCCGTAAAGAAGCGGGCGCAGCCATACAGCAGGGTGAACATGGCGCCGACCGCCACCCGCGGATGCGGCTTGCGCGCAAACAGCCACAGGATGATGAACACCAGGATGCCATCGACCAGCATCTGGTAGAGCGGCGACGGATGCACGGGGTAGGGAATGCCTGGCCACTGCATGGCCCACGGCAGGGTCTCGGGCGCGATGCGGCCCGGCAGTTCTGCATTGATGAAGTTGCCCAGGCGGCCGGCCGCGTAGCCCAGCGGCACCAGCGGCGCGATAAAATCGAGCACGTCGAACAGGTTGCGGCCCGCCTTGCGGCCCCACAGGTACATCGCCAGGATCACGCCCAGAAAACCCCCGTGGAAGGACATGCCGCCATGCCAGACCATGAAGATTTCCAGCGGATTGTGGAAGAAGTATTCGGGGCGGTAGAACAGCACTTCGCCCAGGCGCCCGCCGATCACCACCCCCAGCATGCCATAGAACAGCATGTCGTCGAGGTCCTCCTTCTTCCAGCCCAGCGCGGCTATATGGGGCTGCCTGATGCGTACGCGGCCCAGCGCGATGAACAGGGCAAAGGCCAGCACATACATCAGGCCATACCAGTGTACGGCCAGCGGGCCGATCTGGATGGCGATCGGGTTGGGCATCGGGTGTATCAGCATCGGTATTCTTTCTAAAAATCAGGCAGGGTGCCGCGCAGCAGGGTCAGAAAACCCTGCAGCACGGGCGAGGTATTGTCGCGGCGCCAGGCAAGCCCCGTCTCCACCAGGGGCGTTGGGTCTTGCAGCGGCCTGTATTCTACGCCGGGGCGCATCAGATTCGACACCGATTGTGGCACAAGCGCGATGCCCATGCCAGCCGAGACCAGGCTGACGATGGTTTGCATCTGGATCGCCTGCTGGCCGATCAGCGGCGTGATGCCGGCCGCGCGGAACACGCCGAGGATGGCGTCGTGCAGCGCCGGCGAAATCGCGCGCGGGAAAATGATCAAGGGCAGCGCCGGCACATCGCGCAGCCAGACCGGGCCGGGCGTGTTCAGAATGGCCAGCCCGGCCGGCGCCGCCAGCACCAAGGGCTCGGCCAGCACGGGTAAATAGTCGAGCGCCAGTTTCGCCTTGTCGGGCAGCGGCGGGATCAAGAGGCCGGCATCGATGCGGCCGGCCAGCAGTTCATCGAGCTGCAAATCCGAGGTGGCTTCCTGCAGCTGGATCTGCACCTGCGGATAGCTGCTTTGATACGCGCGCAGCAGCGGCGGCAGCACGCTGTAGTCGGCCGACGAGACAAACGCCAGCGACAGCCGGCCCGCTTCCCCCTGCGCCGCGCGCCGCACCAGCGCCGGCAGATCCTGCGCCTGGGCCAGCAGCCGGCGTGCTTCGGGCAGCAGGGCGGTGCCGGCCGGCGTCAGGCTGACCTCGCGGCGCGTGCGCACGAACAGCGGCGCACCCAGCAGCTCTTCGAGCGCCATGATGGTCTGCGACAGCGGCGGCTGCGTCATGTGCAGGCGCAGCGCGGCGCGGCCAAAGTGCAGTTCCTCGGCCACGGTGACGAAATAGCGCAGCTGGCGCAGCTCAAGAGGGCTCATTGATATGTATTTCCATGTTGAATAATTGCTGTGATATCTTTATCGACTCACAGATGCGTGCATCATATATTTGACACGGGGCCGTGCGCAAGGCAATCTGGCGTACCCCCACTGTGCACAGGGTCTTCACCATGCAAGCCCGGCAGTCAGGCAATCTCTTTTGAAAGACCATCATGCCGCAATACCGCTCACGCACCACCACCCACGGCCGCAACATGGCCGGCGCCCGCGCCCTGTGGCGCGCCACCGGCATGAAGGACGGCGACTTCGACAAGCCGATCGTGGCGGTCGTCAATTCGTTCACCCAGTTCGTGCCCGGCCACGTGCACCTGAAGGACCTGGGCCAGATGGTGGCGCGCGAGATCGAAGCGGCCGGCGGCGTGGCCAAGGAATTCAACACCATCGCCGTCGATGACGGCATCGCCATGGGCCACGGCGGCATGCTGTACTCGCTGCCGTCGCGCGACCTGATCGCCGACTCGGTCGAATACATGGTCAATGCCCATTGCGCCGACGCCATGGTCTGCATCTCGAACTGCGACAAGATCACGCCCGGCATGCTGATGGCCGCCATGCGCATCAATATCCCTGTGGTGTTCATTTCCGGCGGGCCGATGGAAGCGGGCAAGGTGATCAAGGTGGTCAATGGCGCCCAGAAGATCATCAAGCTCGACCTGGTCGATGCCATGATCAAGGCCGGCGACAGCAGCGTGTCCGATGCCGACGTGGCCGAAATCGAGCGCTCGGCCTGTCCGACCTGCGGTTCGTGTTCCGGCATGTTTACCGCCAACTCGATGAACTGCCTGACGGAAGCGCTGGGCCTGGCCCTGCCCGGCAACGGCACCATCCTGGCGACCCACTCGGACCGCCAGCAGCTGTTCCTGCGCGCCGGTCGCCTGATCGTCGAACTGGCCAAACGCCACTACGAGCAGGACGATTATTCGGTGCTGCCACGCTCGATCGCCACCAAGGCCGCGTTTGAAAACGCGATGGCGCTCGACGTCTCGATGGGCGGCTCGACCAATACCGTGCTGCACCTGCTGGCCGCCGCCCACGAAGCGGAAGTCGAATTTACGATGGCCGATATCGACCGTATTTCGCGCAAGGTACCGTGCTTGTGCAAGGTCGCGCCGATGACCGACAAATACCATATCGAAGACGTGCACCGCGCCGGCGGCATCGTGGGGATTTTGGGCGAACTGGCGCGCGCCGGCTTGCTGAACACCACCTTGCCGACCATCCACGCGCCGACCATGGCCGACGCCATCGCGCAAAACGACATCAAGTGCACCGACGATCCAGCCGTGCATGAACTGTTCCGCGCCGCTCCCGGCGGCGTGCCGACCCAGACGGCGTTCTCGCAATCGGAGCGTTTTGCTTCTGTCGACACCGACCGGTCCACCGGCTGCATCCGCGACAAGGCGCATGCCTATTCGCAGGACGGCGGCCTGGCCGTGTTGTACGGTAACCTGGCCGAGAAGGGCTGCATCGTCAAGACGGCCGGCGTCGACGAAAGCATCCTGAAGTTTTCCGGCAAGGCGCGCGTGTTCGAAAGCCAGGATTCGGCTGTCGCGGCGATCCTGGAAGACACCGTGCATGAAGGCGACGTTGTCATCATCCGCTACGAAGGCCCGAAAGGCGGCCCCGGCATGCAGGAAATGCTGTACCCGACCTCGTACATCAAATCGAAGGGCCTGGGCAAGGCCTGCGCGCTGTTCACCGATGGCCGCTTCTCGGGCGGTTCCTCGGGCTTGGTGATCGGCCACGCCTCGCCGGAAGCGGCCGAAGGCGGCGCCATCGGCCTGGTGGAAGAGGGCGACTTCATCGATATCGATATTCCCGAGCGCACCATCAACCTGCGCGTCACGCCGGCCGAACTGGCCGCGCGCCGCGCCGCCATGGAAGCGAAGGGCGACACGGCCTGGCTGCCGGTCAACCGCGAGCGCTATGTATCGCAGGCGCTGCAGGCCTACGCAGCCCTGACCACCTCGGCCGACCGCGGCGCCGTGCGTGACCTGTCGCAGCTGAAAAAGCGCTGATCGTTGTAAAAACGCAGCACCGGCCACGCCGCTTTCAGGGGCGGCGCGACCGGGGTTACATCGCCTTACAAACAACATGGGAATTGACGTGCGGATGGGGCAAAATGGATCTGCCTCAAACGTTAGCCTGTTTAAAACGCTTGATCTGGGCTCGTGGTGAACCTGCTGAAACACGGTAGAATGCCGGCAGGAAGTTACTCTGGAGAAAAGACAATGAAACGTTCCATGATGTTGGTAGGTGTGTTGGCTGT